>Ga0265327_10000007_pt1 | contig 678515 bp, 621 predicted proteins | sample 41621metaG_FD_202089 | JGI IMG/M metagenome (GOLD analysis project Ga0265327, IMG submission 202089) | Rhizosphere microbial communities from Carex aquatilis grown in University of Washington, Seatle, WA, United States - 4-16-21 metaG | ecosystem: Host-associated > Plants > Roots >...
CCCTCTCCCCCAATTGTGGGGGAGAGGGAGAGGTTTGGTTTTTGTGCGCTTCCTCTCGAACGGAATATTAAGAGGCCAGTTTCGCTTTCACCTTCTGGCCGGTTTCGAGGCGTTCGGCGCCGCGGACGATGACTTTGTCACCGGCCTGGACGGGGCCGCGCACTTCGACCAAGGCGCCGTCTTCGCTGCCGGTTTCGATGGCGATGCGTTGGGCGGTGTTTTTCGGGCCGACCTTGAAGATGTAGGTGTTGTCTTCGCGCAGGACGAGCGCATCGCGCGGCACGGCGAGCACGTTGCGCGCAATCGCCGACGGGATGAACACCTTGGCGGCATCGCCCACCATTGCGTCACCGGGTTTAAGGGTGAGGCGCACTTCGATGGTGCGGCTGGCTTCATCGCCCACCGGCACGACCGTGCGCACGGTAGCGAGCACATGTTTGTGACCGACATCGACGGTGACGGGCATGCCTTCGCGCAGGTAACGCGCGTTGTCGATGGGGGTCTGCGTCTTCACTTCGATGTTGTCGATATCGACGAGGCGGACGATTTCTTTTCCGGCGGTGGCATATTCGCCGGCCTGGATGAGGCGCGAGACGACGCGGCCGGAGAACGGTGCGCGGATTTCGCTGTGCGTCAGCTGATAACGCGAACGCTCGAGTTGCGCGCGGGCTTGCGCCAACGATGCCGCTGTGACATCGCGCTGGGAAGAGGCCTGATCGCTGGTGCTTTTGGCGATGGCGTTTTGATCCATCAGGCTTTTCATGCGGGCGGCTTGCGCACTGTCATAGCGCAGCGATGCAGACAAACGATTGACATTGGCGCTGTCGGACGCTGCCTGCATCGACACCATGGATTTGTCGAGGCGGGCGATGACATCGCCCTTCTTCACCACGTCGCCGACATCGGCTACCCAGGCGACGCGGCCTTCGACTTCGGACGCCAGCTTGGAATCGTTGCGCGACACCACCGTTCCCGGCAGCGCCATTTGCGGGGCCATGCGGACCATGCGCGCGGTCATCACCGAGACGGGTGCGGGATCGCCGGAGGCTTGCGCCATGGCGGCGGTGACGAAACCGGCCAGAGTGATCGTTGCGAACAATCTTACGCGAAACATTTTCATGCGGCCTGCCTTGCCGGTGTCATGGGCGCTTGACGCAGCGCCAGGGGTTTTTCGCCGAGCCGCAACATGGCGGGCATCAGCACAAGCGTGAACAGGTGGCTGACGATGATACCACCCACGATGACCGCGCCCAAGCCGCGATAAATCTCTGCGCCCGCGCCGGGAATGATGACAAGCGGCAGCATGCCGAAGATCGCGGTGAGCGTTGAGGAAAATATCGGGCGCAGACGGGTTTCGAGGCTGGAACGCACGGCATCGACGCGGCTCATGCCTTCGGCTTCGGCTTGCCGCGTGCGAGCGACGAGGAGGATGGTGTTGTTGACCACCAGACCCAGCACAATGATGAAACCGATCATGGTGAGAAGATCGAGCGGCTGGAACACGAACCAGCCGAGGATTTGCAACGCGAGCATTCCGCCGACGGTGCCGAGCGGCAGGGCGATGGTGGCAATCGCCGCATCCCACACCGATTTGAACAGCGCGGCCATGATGAGGAAAAGGATCAGCACCGCGAGCGCGAAGTTCTTACCCATGTTCCACAGCGCGTTGTCGAGATGATTGGCGGCGGCGCCATAGGTGATGGTGCCATCCGACGGGAGCAGCTTGCGGATTTCGGGTTCGATCTCGGTGCGGATCTTGTGCATCGCATCTTGCAACGCCACGCCTTCTGGCGGTTGGAAATTGAGCGCGATGGTGCGGCGGCGATCCAGCCGGTAGATGCCGCTGGCGGCGAGCGTTTGCTGCACATCGGTCAACTGGCCGTAGGTCATGACGTTGCCGTTGGGGGTGGCGAGCGGCGCGCCATCCAGTGCTTCAGGGGAAGCGAGCGGCGTGGATTTGAGGATCAGATAAAGCTGCTTTTCGCCATCGTAACGCTGGCCGACATAGAGGCCTTCGCCCAGCGCCTGCGTGATGTTGGCAACATCGGGGCGGGCCCAACCGGCTTCGGTGATGGCGCGGTCGTTGGGCGCGATCTTCAGTTGCGGCTGGTCGAAATCGAGCGAGGGTTGCGGATTGACGACGGCGGTGGGGAATTTTTGCGTGAGGAGTTCGAAGCCCTTCTTGGCGGCGGCGCGCATGGCGGTGGCATCGTTGGACTGGATGTTGATGGAAACACCGCCGCCTTCATCGAAGCCGCCGAACAGATTGCCGATGGATGCGAAGCTTTGCGTATCGGGCAGGTCTTTGAGGATTTCGTTGCGGACGATGCTTTCCATCTTTTTCAGATCGCGGTCGTCTTTCACGCGCACGGCCATATCCATATAGCCGGGTCCATCGAGCTTGATGTACCAGTTGAGGAGTTCGGGCTTCTTCTCGCCCTTCATATAAGGCGTGAGACGCTTGATGATGGGTTTGGCGATTTCGTTGTCGGCGAAATCGACCGTGTTGCCGGCCGGATATTGCATGAAGCTATCCACGGCGGCACGTTTGACTTGCGGCAGGTAATGCACGCTCGGCAGCAGCAGCCATGTGCCGATCACCGAGAAACCGATCAGGCCCACGATCCAGCCCGTGCGTTTTCGCGGTGTATCGGTGATGGCCATGATGTAATCGGTCATGCGCCGCCAGACATTGGTCAGTTCGGCGACCTTGGGACGCGTTTTCAGGAACAGGATCGAGAGCACCGGGATCACGGTGACGGCTACGATCAGCGACACCAGAACGGAAGCCGCGATGGTGAGCGAAAGATCGGCGAACAGCTGACCTTCCACATCTTTCAAAAAGATCACCGGCACGAAGATGGCGACGTTGGTGGCGGTGGAGGCGAGCAGCGCGCCCCACACTTGATCGGTGCCCTTCACGGCGGCTTCGGCGGCCGGTGTGCCGCGTTCGCGCAGGCGCAGGATGTTTTCGAACGCGACGATGGCGGCATCGAGCACCATGCCGGTGGCGAAGGCCAAGCCCGCCAGCGAGACCACGTTGAGGGTGCGCCCGAACACCTGCAGCAACACCACCACGGCGAACAGGCAGATGGGAATGGAGCACGCGATGATGACGGTGGCGCGCCATTCGCGCATGAAGAACCACAACACGCCCACGGCAAGGCAGATGCCGAAGATCAGGTCGGAGGTGACCATGCCCACCGCCTGATTGATGAAATGCGACGGGTCGAAGGAATATTGCAGCTTGACGCCCTGCTCTTTCGCCACCGTGTCGTTGATCTTTTTCAGCTCGTCCTTCACCGCGTTGACGGTGGCGAGCACATTGGCGTTCTGCGACTTCAGGATCTGGATGCCGAGCGCGGGGTTGCCATCCTGGTAGCCGAAGCTTTGGCGCTTGCCGCGGCCGATCTTCACGTCGGCGATATCGCCCAGGCGGATCTGTTTGCCGTCGCGCCATTCGAGGATCAGGTTCTTCATATCCTCGACCGAATAGCGGCCGCGGAACGACAATTGATAACGGTGACGGCCCACATCGATGGTGCCACCGGAGGCATCGTCCGCAGCGCCGATCTGTGCGGCCATTTTGGGAATCTGTATGCCCAGCTGCGCCACGCGCATCGGATCGAATATGATCTGTAACTCTTCGGCGGCGCTGGCGCCATTGACGTTGGCCGATCCCACGCCGGGAATGGATTCGAGGCGGGGAACGACAGTGTCTTTCAGGAAGCGTTCGTAGGAATCCACATCGCGGCTGTTGCCGGGCAGCTTCTGCATGAAGACCCAGAGCAGCGTTGCATTCGCATCCTGCTGGCTGGCGAGTTGCACAAACGGTTTCTGCGCATCCTGCGGAAGCTGGGGCACGCGGTTCAGCCGGCCGATGACATCGACCATGGTCGATTTCATATCCGTGCCGAGCGCGAAGGTGAGATTGATATAGCCCGAGCCGGAATTGGCGTAGGAATCCATCTGCTGCAGGCCGGGGATGCCTTGCAGCACTTCTTCTTCAGGTTCCAGAAGCTGGGATTCGACTTCGCGCGGTGTTTCGGAGCGCCAATCGGTTTCGATGCCGATCTGCGGGCGGTCGATATCCGGGAACAGTTGGATCGGCAGCGAGGTAAGCGCAAACGCGCCGAACAAAATGGTCACCGCCACCCCCACCGCCACGGCGGCGGGCGAACGGATGCCAGCTTCGGTCAATGCGCGCATAGGCTCCCCAAATCCGCTTCATCGCGAGGCGACATAAGAAGCAGTTTCAGGAAGATATGGTGTCAAAAGCTCGTGAAGCCGCATGCACAAATGTGAGAGCACGGGCGAGCCCCGGGAGGGGGATCAAACTAGCGGCGGCGGCAATTTTGTTGTCCGGCGGCGCGGCTGGCGGGATTTTTCTTGTGCGGCAAAGGAAAAGGCGGCGGATTGCCCCGCCGCCCTTTGCACCCGCCCCTGATTTTCAAAGCATCAAATGGTCGTTCGGCTTGCCCGTATTGGTGGTCAGGACCGAATCTTTGCAGTTCTGCGCGCCCACCAGAAAGCCCTGGCGATAGTCGGCATCCTTTTCGAAGGAGGCTTTGTTGATGCCGAGCTTCTGACGGCTCCAGTTGTAATTCGCCACCGAACAGCCATCCGAATAGCCCGCGTGATAGGCGGGCGAGTTCATCACGCTTTGCCGATAGGCTTGCGTGTCTTTCGCATAGGGGGCGGCGCAACCACAGAGAGCGGCGCAAAAGACCGCCAGAGATACGCGATGGATGGTTCGCATTGATTGCTCCCGTCAGACGTTTCTCTGTTTGAGATCGGTCATCCGCCGAGCCCGATGCTGATCTTCGCGAACGGACCGTGGAACGCCATATCATCGGTGTGGCGCGTGTCGATGCCCGCATCCATGGCGCCAAAGAAGAAATCGGCGCGATAGCCCAGGCTGACTTTCGCATTGGGGAATTGGAGCGACATGCCCGCGAAGCCGCCGAGGTTGGGGACGACGACGGAATGGGTGCGGCTGTGGACCGTGCCGCCGTGATGATAGCGGCTGTTGTGATAGCCCGCACCGTTGCCGTAAAGCGCCAGATACCGGTCGTCCGCCGCTGTCCTGTGCTCGGTGGTCGCCCTTTGGCGGCCGAACAACAACGCGCCGTTGATGCCCCAATCGACGGTGAATTCGGCCGTCTCGGCATTTCCGATCACGGGCGTCGAGCCGCTCCAGGACAGAGACGGGCCGATGCCATGAAAGCTGCGGGTGCTGTGCGCTTCGAACGAGTAGGATTGGAAGCGGGTGTTGTAGTGGTATTTGACGCCATAAAAGCTCGGATAGCCATACTGATGCTTGTACGGCAGAATGGTTGGGACCGCCAAAATGGTCATTGATGTCTTCATCGCAAACTGCGCGTAACGAACACCTACCTCGACAACTGAGGTGGACGATTTGCCGAAAAGACCCAGGCCGACGTCTTTTCCGGCCTGGAAATCCAGAACGGTGTGGCTTTCGCTGCTCTGAGCGCGCGCATTATAGAAGCGCGCAACATAGGGCGTAAGCATGCCGCCGCCCTTTGTGTTGGTGAGAAACGGCGTTCTCTTGGTGGCATAGACCTTTTGCTTATGACCGTTCGAACGGCCGATCCGCACCGACGCCGAAAGCGTCCAATCGGTGCCGTGCGGCGCAAACGAAATCTTACCTTCACCGCCGAAACTGTATGGAGGCAATTTCTGGACGTTGAATGCCGGAGACACATCGAAAGGCGTATCCAGCGGCGCAGCAACTGGCGGGCCAAAAACAAAGGGACTGCCGGGTTGCGGGTAGGGATATGGGCCCAACACCGGCGGTCCTGAAGCGGTTTCGAATGGCGCCGTCCATGTGTCTTGCGGGCTGTTCATGTGCTCGAACTGACCGCCGAGTTCGATCCATACGGTCGGGCGGTCGTCGTTGTCGTCGCGAGCGGTGGCTTCGGTGGCCGCCATGATCGCCGTGAGCAGGGACAGCGAAGACACCGTGGCCAGCAACTGCCAGCGGGTGGTGTGCCGCGGCGTACCTGCATTCATCAATTCGCTCATCGGTTCCCCCTTACCAATTCTTCGTTACGCGCACGCCGATCAGCTTTGGATCGGTCAGGAACACGTTCGTTGTGAGGCCGGAGTCATCCGAATTGAGGAATGCGCCCGTGATCGCCGTCGTGTTGAACACGTTCTTGTCGTAGAGCATGACCTGCCATCCCGCCTGGCTTGTCAGGATCAACGTCAGGTTCATGCTCGCGTAGCCATGCAGCTTGTCGTAAGCAGTATCGTTGAAGACGCGCCACCATGAATTGTCCTGCCAATATCCATCGGCGCGGAGTGTGGCCGCCCAATCCGATGTGACCGGCATGGTATATTGTGCGCCAAGCGATGCCGTGAACGGCGGCGCGTTGGGCATCATGTCGTTACTGATGTCCTTGAAAAAACCTTCACCGTTGTTCGGCGCAGACGACGGCAAGTAGCCAGGATAGCCCGCCGGTATGGGAAGGCTCGTCGTGATGCTTGGATTCGGCGTGTATGGCAGATTGGTTATGGGATCGATGCCAGGCATGAATGTGTAAGCATTGCAAAGCGACAGGCCGCCGGAGTTGGCCACAATGGCCGCCATCACATATTTCGGGTAAATGCAGTTCGAAGGTGCGGTCGGATAAGGCTTGATGACCATCCAATCGTCATTGCCTGCCGTGCGATCGATCAGATCGATTGCCTTCGAACCCTTGTCGAAACGTGCGTTTTCGTATCCGCCGCCGAAGTTGAATCGCAGCCCTGGTAGGGGCTCCCACGTCGCTTCGAGTTCGGCGCCATTTATATGCGCATCGAAGTTCAAATTGACCGAAGTGCGATCGACGATCTGCGAAATCTGATAACCCTTGTAAAGGTATTGGAAAAGACTGCCGTTCAGCGTCAGCGATCCATCGAGCAGGGTATTCTTCGTGCCCAACTCGAAGGCGTTGATGAATTCGGGGTCGAAGGTCAGGGGATGTACGGCGGATACATAGCTTCCGACCGCATTACCGCCGACGGGTGTGGCGGGCGGTGGATTGGCGCCGCCGGCTTTGTAACCGCGCGCATACGAAGCGTAGATCAGCGTTTGATCGGTGAAGGAAAGCTTGGGCGTCCAGTTGGCGGCGAAGCGGCCGGTGACTTCGCTCCATTGCTGATCGACGATACCAGTAACGGGATAGCCGTATGAATTGCCTGACAAGAGCCAGCTCGGCATGAGCGGGAAATGCTTTTCGTCGCGTGTCCAACGAACACCGCCGATCAGCTTGAGGTCTGGCGTGATGTTGTAATACGCCTCACCGAATGTGGCGTAAGAGTTCAGGTTATAGGGGTTCTGGCTGAGGAAGTAGTTATGCCCCTGGTCGTTCAGTTTCGTGATCGGATTGGGGTCCATATAGATGCAGGCAAATACCTGTCCACCCTGTTTGGGGTTGCCGGGCACCGGACCGTCCGGAAGACAACTCAATCCATCGGTGACACCGGGAATGTATTGCGCCAGACCACCGCTTCCCGGCGTTACATCCTGAACAGCGGCCAGTGCTGAGAGTGAATTGATGAAGACGTAATAATTCTCATGCGTCTCATAGTGCATGTAATTGCCGCCGACGCTGAAATTGAACGGTCCGCTCAAATGTGACGCGACGCGAAATTCCTGTGACAACTGCCAGGCGTATTCCCGCACCAAGTCCTGAGCCACAAGGCGGTTGCTGCAACCAAGTTGCGGGTCGCAGAATACGCCGTCGGGGGACACCACCAGCGTGCCGGAAACACCATTGGGATTGAACGCGCCCGGCTGGGAGTTGTAGCGATTGTAGTCTTGCGATCCCCACAGGAAATCGTGACTGAATCCAGTTTGCGAGGTAAAGGTAAGTGTGGGTGTTATGTTGTAATCGGTGTTCAGTTCGACGACATCGTTCTTTGCTTTATATGTTGGCTCAAGGATGGACTCGATCACGCGCAGATTGGGCGAATTCACTGCGTTGGCATAAGGATCGAATGTGGGGTAGACGGGGCCACCGATGGTCCCAGTAGCGCCGTAATAGGACAACGACCGGCCATTTACGACCTGGAATGAATCGGGAGAATAAAGGGAAGCTGCCTGACAGCCCTGATTTAGAAAGGGCCGGATTGCACCAAGAATGCTCCCGGTGTCATGCTTTACGGGAACACCATTCACTTCCTCCACATCCGGCGCGCGGTTGCAAAGCTGTTTCGAAGACCGCAGGCGGTCGTCGTCTTCGGAGAAGTGTTCCCAGACGAGGTACATTTGCACATTGTCGGCGGGCTTCAGGCCCAGCGTGGCGCGGCCGGACCAGAGGTCGCGGCCGTCGATGCGGTTGTCGGTGATGGAGTTGAAGCTGTAGCCCTGGCGTTTGGTCCATTCGCCGGCGAGGCGCAGGTCGAGGCGGTCGTCGACGATGGGCAGGTTGATCATGCCTTCGAAGCGGCGTTGGTGGTAGTTGCCGAGTTCTCCGCTCGCCATCGCTTCGAATTGGTCGGTGGGTTTGGCGGTGGTGATGTTCACCACGCCTGCGGTGGCATTGCGGCCATAAAGCGTGCCTTGCGGGCCGCGTAACACTTCCAGCTGGCCGACGTCGAAGAATTCTTGTTCGAAGAAGTGGTTGCGGATGAACGGGATGTCGTTCATTGCGACGGCGACGGCGGGATCGGTGGTGACGCTGATCGCTTGTGTGCCGATGCCGCGGATTTGGATGCTGTAACCGCTGAAGTTTGTTTTTGTGAACGTCAGGTTTGGAACCTGTTTCACCAAGTCTGGGCCGCCTGCGGTTTGGGTGGCGGTGAGCTGTTCCTGGCTCAGTGCGGTGATGGCGATGGGAATGCTTTGCACATCGGCGCCGCCGAGTTTCGACGATGTGACCGTCACTGTTTCAACGGCAGCGCGTTGCGGGGCGGCTTGCGCAAGCTGCATCGGTTCGAGGCGGATGTCGTAGGCATCGCTTGATTGGGTGCGGCTGCGCACCACCGCGATGGTGCCGCCGGAATGGCGTTCGGCGATGAAGCCTGTGCCCGACAGGATGCGGGTGAGCGCCACTTCGTCCGACAAATCGCCTTTGACGCCGTGGCTGCGCACGCCCCTGATCGCTTCGTCGGAAACCATGAGGGGCACGCCAGTTTGCGCGGCGTAAGCGCCGAGCGCGGATTTGAGATCGCCGCCGGCGATATCGAAACTGCCGGCGTGGGCTGTGGTCGCAATAAACGCAAGCGCGCTGCCTGCGAGAAGTGTGTTGCGGAAATTCGGCATAATCCCCCTCTGTCGTGTTCGTGCGTGCGCGGGCTTTCGCCTGCATCACCTTGAAATGAGCGTGTGATCCCCTTGCCGCCTGACGCGCAGGCCGAACACGGCTTGCGCGACTTCGATGAATTCCGGCACGGCATGAACCGGGAAGGTGCCGTCGAGCGTGAGTTTGGCGACCGACGGATCTTCGATGATGAGTTTCTGCGTGTTGTAACGGTTGATTTCGGCGGCAGCATCCGCAAGCGAGGTGCGGTCGAAGACGAGCACGCCTCTGCGCCAACCCAGTTCTTCGGACAGCGCCTTGTCGGGTTTGCGCACCAGCGACAGCGACGTGGCGGTGGCGACCGCGACATCGCCGGGCGTCAATTCGACGGATTGATGACGCGACCAGATGTCGGTGGAATCGAGCCGCGCCTTGCCTTCGATCAAGGTGACGCGCAGGCGGTCACCATCCTGACGCACGGAGAATTTGGTGCCCAGATCGGTGATCTTGTGATCGCCCGCGGTCACCGTGAACGGGTGGGTGGCGTCGTGACGGATCTGGAAGAAAGCTTCGCCGCGGTCGAGCCAGACCTGACGCTGACCGCCCTCCCCGCCCATGCGCAAGGTTGTGTTGGTGTTCAACTCGATCTTCGAACCGTCGGACAGGTTCAAGATCTGGCGGCCGCCGATATCGGTGGCATAGGTGCGCGTTGTGGGCGATTGCGACTGGAAGAAAGCGGCCGTGCCGACGACGGCTGCAAAAGCGGCGGCGGCTGCGATTTTGAGCGACGTGTGATTGCGGTTGCTACGCGCGGCATCGGGGCGCGAGAGCGGGGCGCGCAGCACGCGCAGACGTTCGGCTTCCTGCCAGGCCGCTTCCAGACGCCAATACGCGGCTTGATGGCCGCGCGATTGGGCGAGCCAGGTGTCGAGGCTTGTTTGATCGGCTTCGTTCCAATCGCCGGAATTGGCGCGGGCGAGGAAGCTTGCGGCTTGCGCTTTTATTTCCGCGGCGCGCGAGGAAGAGGCGTCGCTCATGCGCTGCCTCCGCTATCGGTTTGTTCGCCGTAGACCATATCGGCCAGCACGCTCATGCCTTCGGCGACGTAATTGCCGACAACTTTTTCGGAAATGCCCATGCGGCGGGCGATTTCGCGCTGGGAAAGGCCTTCGATGCGTTTGAGGATCACCGCTTCGCGGCAGCGCGGCGGCAAATGATCGAGCGCCGATTGCAGGCGGCGCAGCACATCGCGGGCAAACAGATTGCGATCCTGCGCGGGCTCATCGGCGGCGATGCCCAACACATCGAGATCGGCCACGATTTCGATCGGAACGATGTTTTCCTTGCGCAGGCGGCTGATCAGAAGATTGCGCGCGGTGGTGAAGACAAATGGTTTGGCGCGTTCGGGAATTTCTTTTTCGGCGGCTTCGAGAACATGCTCGTAGACATCCTGACGGAAATCTTCGAGGTCGCTGCGGTTGCGCCAGTTTTTCTGCAGAAAATGCATCAGCATCGCTTCCAAAGGCAGCACTTCGCGAACGAACCAGGCTTTCACCTCGGCCGTGGTCACAGCGTCACAGCCAAGGCGCGGCTTGGCGCTATCGTTGTTGGCATCCGGCGTCTTTTCGGCCATCCGGCTTCAGTTTCCCCGCAGCACGCGCGAAACCACGCGCCACGCAGATGAGACGCGCGGGGCGCGCCGATATCATGGTCCTTTCGCAGAAAAAAATTAGGCCCGCGCGAGGCGATCGCGCGGGCCGCAAGAAAATTACGCTACTGGAAGTCGAGGCAGGTTTTGCCCTATTCCACCGCCTTCAGGATTTTCTCCACCGCCGCCATGCGCGCGTTCAATTCCGAAAGCTGGGTTTCCATGCGCGCAAGCCAGTTTGCGTTTTCCGTTTGCGCGGTGGCCGATTTTTCGGCGAGGTCGCGATAGGCGTTTTCGCCGAGGATGCGCGACTGCGCCTGACGCAGCGACACGTAATATTTCATGCCGCAGACGGACAGGATCGTGATGACGGCCACGCCGATGGTGGTGAAGAAGACAGGTTCAGACATTGGTAGCGCCTTTCATTCGGACTTGGTTGAGAGGGTTTTGACCGCCATTGCGATGGCGGCCGGTGTGAGTTCGAAGCCGAAATTGGCGACTTCGAAATAGTTCAGAGCTTTGCCGTCTGCGGAGAGTTCGAGCTTGCTGGTGACCAGACCCGCCTCTTCCAGCTTTTGCAGATGCAGGTGCAGCAACGGGCGGCTGATGCCGGCTTCGCGGGCAAGCTGGCTGACATAGTTGCGGCCATCGGTTTTGAGCGCGGCGACAACCCGCAACCGGTGCGGATTGGCGAGCGCAGCCAGGGCGGCAAGAAGTTGATCTCCAGTGGCGGGCAACCGCTATCTCCAGCATTCATATGTAAGTTATTTCTTACATATGACAGATATAGGAGTCAACTGGGTTGTTGCAAGGGGGCCGCCAAATCGTGGCTAATCGCGCCGGACAGGAATTTGGAGAGCAGGCGAATGTCGGCAAGTGACACCTTACATATTGAAGAGATTGGGGAAATTCGCCGGGTGGTGCTGAACCGGCCCGGGCGGCTGAACGCGATCAACCAGGAGATGGCGGAGGCGCTGCTCGCCTATTTCGAGGCGCGGCGGCGCGATCTCTCGGCCCGGGTGATCATCCTGACCGGGGCGGGGCGCGCCTTTTGTTCGGGGGCGGATCTGAAGGCGATGGGCCAGCCAGACCGGCTGCGCGATGGGCCGGATGGCGATTGGTATCTGCGCGACCTGATGAAGGCGATGCGCGCCTGCCCGCAACCGGTGATCGCACTGGTGAAAGGCCCGGCCGCGGGCGGCGGCTTGGCGATGGCGCTGGCCAGCGATGTGATCGTGGCGGGACAAAGCGCGATGTTCCATTCGGCGTTCATCAAGATCGGGTTGAGCGGCACGGAATTGGGCGTGAGCTGGCGCTTGCAACGCACGATGGGATTGTCGCGCGCACGCGAAGCATTGCTCACGGGGCGGCCGATCGATGCGCAGGATGCTTTGCGCACCGGATTGGTTTCGAGCGTGGTGCCGGACGACAAGCTGGATGAACATGGGCTGGCATTGGCGCACGAGATGCTGAACGCCGGGCCCGATGCGCTGCGCCTGACCAAACGTTCGCTCGATGCGGCGCTGGAGGTGGGCAGTTTCGACGCGGCGCTGGAATTGGAAGAACGCTCGCAGATGCTGATGATCCGCGGACAACGGAAATGAAAAAGGCGGCGGATCGCTCCGCCGCCCTTTCAGGAGAGCACAGCGCTCTCCGCTAGCCCCCCAGGCCGATACTGATGGTGGCGAATGGGCCGTAGAAACTGCGGTCCTTCGTGTCGCGCTGATCGATGCCCATATCCATGGCGCCGAAGAACATGTCGGCGCGATAACCGAAGCTGATCTTGGTGCCGGGATAGCGGAACGAGATGCCCGCCATGCCGCCGACGTTCGGCACGATGACCGAACGGGTGCGATTGTGCGTTTTGGGCGGATGCCGGTAGACGAGCGCTGCGTAGGGCGGCGTGAAGATGGTCTGGAAACCGTTCGGATAATAGTAAGCGGTTTCCTGATGCGTGCCTTTGGCTTTTTGACGGCCAAACAACACCGCGGCGTTCACACCCCAGTCCAAAGTGACTGCGCCATCGTCATTGCCGATCATCCGAACATCGCCGTTCCAGGACAACGATGGGCCAACGCCTTGGAAACTGCGCGCGTTTTCGGACATCGCCTTGTAATCGGTGTGATATTCGGTGTGCAGGTATTTTCCGGGTAGCCCGGCCGTTTTCTCATGAAACCGTACAATGGGGCGCGCGATGATGTTGGCGCTCGATTTCGAGGAGAAGTTCGCCAGACGGATACCGAAATGGGCCGTCGAATTGAACACGCCCAGCCCCACATCGCGGCCCGCCTGGAAATCGAGAATGGTGTGGCTTTCGTTGTTCTTCACCTGGAAGTCGGCGAATTCGGGCGCGGTTTTGGTTTTGAACGGCGCAACGCCCGGCGTGCCGTGATATTTGGTGTTGGGATAGACGGTGCTTAGCGCCGTCTGCTGATGGGTGTGTTTCTTGTTGCCGGAGCGGCCGTAACGGACGGCGGCGGAAAATTCCCAGCTCGATCCATCGGGGCGCAGGGTGATCTTTCCTTCTGCACCGTAGCTATAGATCGACGATTTCTGCGCTTCGGTGGGCGGCATCGCCACATAGGGGTCGGGCGTCGGCGACTGCGTGGTGAAAGGCGGAAGATACGCATCTTCCCTGCCGTCGATGCGTTCGAGCTGGCCGCCCAGTTCGACCCAGACGGTCGGCTTGTCGGACGTTTCGGCGTGGGCCGACAACGTGATCGTCAGCGACAACGCCGAAACGGTGCTCAAAAGATGCCAGCGGAAGGTGCCGCGGTTCTGGTTTATCAATTCGCTCATCTGTTCCCCCTCACCAGTTCTTTGTGACGCGAATGCCGATCAATTTTGGATCGGTCAGGAACACGTTGGTCGTGAGCCCACTGTCATCGCTGTTAAGGAAGGCGCCGGTGATCGCCGTCGTGTTGAATACGTTCTTGTCGTAGAGCATGACCTGCCAACCGCTCTGATTGGTAAGAATGAGCGTGAGGTTCAGGTTCGAATAAGCGTGCAGCTTGTCGTAGGACAGGTCGTTGAAGACGCGCCAATACGATGCATCCTGCCAATAAAAATCGCTGCGGAATGTGGCCGCCCAATCGGACGTGACAGGCATCGAATACTGCGCGCCGAACGACACCGTGAACGGCGGCGCGTTTGGCATTTCGTTGTGGCTTAGATCCTTGTCGAAACCCTCGCCGTTGTTGGGCACCGGACCGTAATCGTGGCCTTTGTAGATGTTCTGCCCGGTGTAAGGATCGCCCGGCGTGCCGGCCGCCGGATCGAAGCCGGTGTAATCGGCGGGGTAACCGTCGAAGGTGCCCGGAGGGGGCGGGGTGGCGGTATAGGCAACTCCCGTCGCCGGATCGTTGTGATTGATATAGGCGGTGTTGCAAAAGCTTTCGCCAGCAGGGGGCGGACCGCCGGCACCGGTGAGCTGCACGACATAGATCGGCAAGATGCAATTCGATGCGCCGGTGAGCAGCGGCCGGATGACATACCAATCGCTGTTTCCCGCCGTGCGGTCGATCAGATCGATGGCCTTCTGCCCGCGTGCCAGACGCGCATCTTCGTAGCCGCCGGAGAAATTGAAGCGCAGGCCGGGAATGGGTTCGTAAGTCGCTTCGATTTCCGCGCCTTTGATATGCGCATTGAAGTTCTGGTTGATCGACGTGCGGTCGACGATCTCGGAAATCTGATAGCCCTGATAGTTGTAATAGAAGACGTCGCCGTTCAGCGTGAGCGCACCGTCGAGCATTGTGTTCTTGGTGCCGAGTTCGAAGGCATCGACGAACTCGGGAGCGAATGTCAGCGGATGGGTGGGCTGGAGAGATGCCTGCACCAACAGGATGGCACCGGGCGGGTTGGCGCCGCCGGCCTTATATCCGTGCGAATAGGAGCCATAGACCAGGGTCTGATCGGTGAAGTTGAGGTGCGGCGTCCAGGTCGCGTTGAGGCGGCCGGTGATCTGATCCCATTGCTGGTTGGTGGCACCGTTTGTCGGATAGCCGTAGCCCTCCGTCAGAAGCTCGCTGGGGATGATGGCGAAGTGCTTGCGGTCTTCCGTCCAGCGCAGGCCCGCTGTCAGCTTTACGTCCTTGAAGATGTTGTAATAGGCCTCGCCGAAACCGGCGTAGGAATTCAAGGTGTAGGGATTTTGACTCAAGAAATAGTTGTGCCCGGCATCGTTGAGATCGGTGAGCGGATTGGGATCGATGTAGATGCAGGTGCTGATGGTGCTGCCGTTCGCCGGGTTTGGATATTCGAAGCCGCCCCGCGCCGGACGCTGAAGGCATTCGTGGTTATCGGAAACGCCGGGTACCCAGGGTGTTTTGACTCTTCCGTTTTCGACAGGGCCGACCGAGGCGAACAGCGTTAGCGAATTGAAGAAGACGTAATAGTTTTCCTCCGTCTCGTAATGCAGGAAATTGCCGCCGACGCTGAAATTCAGGGGGCCGCTGAAATTGGATGCCAGGCGGAATTCCTGGCTGAGCTGCCAGGAATGTTCGGTCGACAAGTCCTGTGCGACGAGTTTGTTGCTGCATCCAAGTTGCGGATCGCAGAACACACCGTCCGGAGAGACCTGCCCTCGTTGATTGCCGGAAATCTGGGGATTGGCGGGATTTGTATACTTGAAAATTCCGGGCGATGTGTTGAACCGGTTGTAATCCTGCGTTCCCCACAGGAAATCCTCGTTGAAGCCGGTTTGCGAGGTGAAGGTCAGCGCGGGGGTGAGATTGTAGTCGGCATTCAGCTCGATGATGTCGTTCTTGGCTTTATAGCCCGGATCGAGCTGGGATTGAATCACGCGCAGATTGGGCGACTGCTTGACCGAAGAATAGGGATCGACGTTGGTGTTCCAGAAATCCACGTCGCCGTTCAGTGCCTGAACATAGGGCAGCGGATATCCGTTCGGCACTTCGAAGGAATTCGGCGAATAAAGCGATTCCGGCAGACAACCTTGGCTGAGACCGTTGGTGCCCTGCGAGAAGATGCCGCCCGTGGTGTTGCCGCCGTTGCTGCCGATGAAATGGAGCTGCGAAATCGGAACGCCGCCGAGAGTATCCGGGATCGGCGAGTTCTTGCAAAGCTGCTTGCTTGAACGGATGCGATCGTCGTTTTCGGAGAAATGCTCCCACACGAGATAGGCTTGCAATTTCTCTGTCGGCTTCCAGCCGAGAGTGACGCGGCCGGACCAGAGATCTCGGCCGTCGATGCGGGCGTTGCTGGTTTCGTTGAAGCTGTAGCCTTGGCGTTTGGTCCATTCGCCGGCGATGCGCAGGTCTACGCGGTCGTCCACCAGGGGCAAGTTGATCATGGCTTCGAAGCGGCGTTGGCTGTAGTTGCCGATTTCGGCGCTGGCCATGGCTTCGAACTGATCGCTCGGTTTGGCGGAGACGAGGTTGACCACGCCGGCTGTGGCGTTGCGGCCGTAGAGCGTGCCTTGGGGGCCGCGCAGAACGGCGACCTGGGAGACGTCGTAGAATTCCTGTTCGAAGAAATGGTTGCGAATGAAAGGTGTGTCGTTGAAGGCAACGGCCACTGCAGGATCGGTGGTTACCGAGATGGCTTGGGTGCCGATGCCGCGGATGTTGATGCTGTAGCCGGTGAAGTTTGTTTTGGTGAAGGTGAGGTTGGGGACCTGCTTCACAAGGTCTGGGCCGCCGTTGGTTTGGGTGGCGGTGAGTTGTTCCTGGCTGAGCGCGGTGATGGCGATGGGGACGCTTTGGACGTCGGCGCCGCCGAGCTTCGATGAGGTGACTGTTACGGTTTCCACCGCGGCACGCGCTGAAGGTTCGGCTTGGGCGAGTTGGAAATCGTTTTGCAGCGATGCGCCGGCGTTTATTTTGGCGCCGCTGGCGGGGACGATGCCGATGCCGCCGGCGGAATAATGTTGGGCGGTGAAGCCGGTGCCGGAAAGGATGTGGGCGAGCGCGTCGCCCGATGTGAGATCGCCTTTCACGCCTTGGGTGTGCGTGCGGCCCAACGCTTCATCGGAATAGACAAGTGCTGCGCCGGTTTGGCGGGCATACATGTCAAGCGCTGCCTTCAGATCGCCGCCGGGGATGTTGAAGTTTTCGGCGTGTGCTGCGAACGCGGTTGCGCCCAGCAGCAGGCTTGCGGTGAATATCTTAAGGCCGGTCTTGTTGTGCATATGCCCCCCTTGAAATGCTGTTCGATGCGCGTCCGAGCTTTGGCTCAGGGCGAGATCACGATGTCGTTGCCTTGCGTTTTGACGCGGAAGCCGAAGATGCCTTTGGCGACTTCGGCGAATTCTTCGACGCCGCTGGTCGGGAATGTGCCGCCGATGGTGCGCCGTGCAACCGTTGGATTGGCGATGACGAGTTTCTGGTTGTTGTAGCGATTGAACTCGGCGGCCGCTTGCGCCAGCGTGGCGTGGTTGAAGATCAACAAGCCTCTGCGCCACGCCATTTCGTTGGCGAGAACCGGCGTCGTCTTCCGTGTGACCGTCAGGCTTTGGGCCGTTGCGAGCACCATGTCGCCGGGCGTGAGCACGATGGATTTGCCGTGCGCATCTTTGCTGGCGGGATCGACGCGGGCGCTGCCTTCGACGAGTGTGACTTCGAGGCGTTCACCATCGCGGCGCACGAGGAATTTGGTGCCCAGGTCGGTGACGCGATAACCCGCGGCCGTCACCACAAACGGGTGCGCGGCATCGTGCTGGATTTGGAAGAAGGCCTCGCCTTTGACGAGTTCGGCGGTGCGGCCGCTATCGGTCACGTGTGCGCGCAGCACCGTGTCGGTGTTGAGTTCGACTTTCGAACCATCGGCGAAGGTGATGGTTTTGCGGATGCCGATGGGCGTTTCGTAGGATTTCTCGCTGCTGCCCAACAGATAGGTGCCGACGCCGAACGCGGCGACGAGCGCGAACGCGGCGGCCAGTTTGGGCAAGATGGAGAACGGGGTTCTTTGTGGGGTGGGTTGCTGTTCGCGCATCGGGCGGTTGAGCGCGCGCAACCGTTCGGCGCGGTTCCACACGCGTTCGACGCGCAGGAACGCCACCATGTTGGAAGGGGAAGCTGCGAGCCAGGCGTTCAACTCTGCCTGATCGGATTCTGTCCACGGACCGAATTCGCGGCGTTCAAGCCATGCGCCTGCTTGCGCGCGGGCTTCTTTGGCGGGCGAGAGATTGGGGATGGGGCCGGTTTCGCTCACGGCGTTCCTCCGGCATCGGTGGGATCGTTGGTGAAATAATCGGCGAGCGCCGCCATGCCTTGCGCGAGATATTGCGACACGGTGGGTTCGGCGACGCCCAGACGCTGGGCGATTTGCGGGCGTGAGAGGCCTTCGATCTTGCGCATCACGACCGTCTCCCGCCATTTGTCTGGCAGGCGGCTGAGGGCTGCTTGCAAACGGCGAAGTTCCTGACGCGCGATGGCGGTGCGATCAGGGCCCGGCTCGTCCACCGTGATGCCGAGCGTTTCCATGTCGGCCACGGCTTCGATGGAGACGATGTTTTCGCGGCGAATGCGATCGATGAGAAGATTGCGGGCGACGGCGAAGGCAAACGGCCTTGCCGGATGCGGAATCTCGCGCTTGGCGGCTTCATAGATGTGGACGAACACGTCATGGCAAAGGTCTTCCACGTCATTGCTGTTGCGCCAGCCGCGGCGCAGGAACTGCATGAGCGCGGTTTCCAGCGGCAGGATCTCGCGGACGAACCATTCGTTGACGCCGGACGCGCTCATGCCTGCATCGCGAAGATGCAGATCGGCGGTTTCACAACCGGTGTCAGACGTATCGCCCATTCCCCCGCCAGCCCTTGGCCAGACCTGATGTTACGCTCACATCAAGTAATACGAACGGGCGCGACGAGTTTATGTGAGATTGTTGGCGCAATCTTGTTGCGTGGGTGAAACAAAAAGAGCGGCGAGGTTGCCCTCGCCGCTCTTACTTCATCCTTCGTGGGCCGCTGATGCGGCCACCTCAGGATGACGAATTTGGGGGGTCGTCATCCTGAGGTGTGACCCCGCATGTGATGCGGGGGAACCCCGAAGGGCTACCAGTTCTTCGTAAGCCGGATGCCGAACAGACGCGGATCGGTGACGAAGATGTTGGTGGTGAGCGCGCTGTCGTCCGAGTTCAGGAAGGCGCCGGTGATGGCTGTCGTATCGAGCACGTTCTTCACATAGGCCATCGCTTGCCAGCCGTCCTGATTGGTGAAGATCAGGGCGAAGTTCAGGTTGGTGTAGCCGTGAAGCTGATCGTACGGCTTGTCGTTGAAGACGCGGGCGTAGGAGTCGCTTTGATAGTAGAAGTCGCCGCGCAAGGTTCCCGCCCAGGTGTCGCTGACCGGCATCGAATACTGCCCGCCGATGGAGAGCGTGACGTGCGGTGCGTTGGGAAGCTGGTTGCCGCTGATGTCTTTGTCGAAACCCAAACCGCCGTTCGGTGCGGAGGCGGGATCGAAGCCCACATAGCCCGGCAGGTTCACCGGATCGGGATTGGGCACATAGGCACCAAACGTCACCGGATCGACGGGCGTATCGGCGAAACCGCCGGGAATGTAGGCCACGCAGGCGCTGTTCAACTGCGCGCCGTGGCCCGCCAGCAATTCGTTGATGACGTAGCTGGGGAAGATACAGTTCGAGGTTTGGGTGATGAACGGCTTCAACACCAGCCAATCGGGATGGCCCGCGGTACGATCCATCAGATCGATGGCATGTGAATCGCTGTCGAGCGTGGCGTTTTCAAAGCCCGTCGCCATGTTGAACCGCAAACCCGGAACGGGTTCCCACGTCGCTTCCAGTTCGGCGCCTTTGACGGTGGCATCGAAGTTCAGATTGACCGACGTACGGTCGACGATCTGCGAGATCTGATAATTCTTATATTTGTAGAGGAAGACGTCGCCGTTCAACGTCAGCGCGCCGTCGAGCAGGCTGTTCTTGGTGCCCAGTTCGAACGCATCGTTGAATTCGGGTTTGAAAGTGAGCGGATGCGTGGTGTTGCTGGGCGAGCCGATGAGCTGGCCCGTCGGGCTTGCCACCGGAATGACGCCCGGCGGATTGGCGCCGCCGCCTTTGTACCCATGTGCGTAGGACGCATAGACCATCGTCTGGTCGGTGAAATCGAGCTTGGGCGTCCAGTTGATGTTGGCGCGGCCCGTTACCTCCTGCCATTCCTGATCGATGGTGCCGAGGTTCGGATAGCCCTTGCCGATGGTCAGCGCCCAGCTGGGATAAAGATCGAAACTCTTCTTGTCGTCGGTGAAGCGCAAACCGCCGGTCAGTTTCACGTCGGGCGTGACCTGATAGTAAACCTCGCCGAACGTCGCCCAGGATTTGAGGCGATACGGATTCTGGCTGCGGAAATAGTTGTGGCCTTGGCCGTCGATTTGGCTGAGCGGGTTTGGATCGACATAGGCACAGCCCAGGCCGAGGAAGCTTTGGAGCGTCAAGGCCATAGAGGCTTGCTGCGGGCCGCAGGAATTTGCAAAGGCACCGTCGAACGGCACATGCGTTTGGCCGGGCGCGAGCGGTGCGGGCTGCGCGGGAGATTGCGTGCCGCCGATGGGAATGCCGTAGTTGAAATATTCCGTGGCGAGCGACAGCGCATTGGACAGCACGAAGTAATCTTCGACCGTGTTGTATTTCATGTAGTTCGCGCCGACCACGAAGTTGAGCGGGCCTTCGAGGTTCGAATTGAGCCGCACTTCCTGATAGAACTGGTTGGCGTGCTCGCGCGACACGTCTTCGCTGACGAGGCGACTGGAGCAGCCGAGTTGGGGATCGCAATATTCGTGATCGGGGCCGACGATGGTGGGATCGCCGGGATAGTTGAACAAATCTGTCGACGTATTGTAACGGTTATAATCTTCCGTCGAGTTGAGATTGTCCTGATTGTAGGCGGTTTGCGAGGTGAACGTCAGCGTCGGGGTGACGGTGATATCGATGTTCAATTCGTAGGTATCGTTCTTCGCTTTGTAGTGCGGATTGATCAGTGAATTGGTGACGCGCAAGTCGGGGGATTGCGTGACACCGGCATACGGATCGGAATTCGCATTGAGATACGGGCCGAACGTATAGAGCGCGGCCACGAACGGGTTCGCACCCGCGTTGGGCGTTTCGAATGCAGTGGGCGCATAAAGAGACGTGGGGCGGCAACCCTGTTCGAGCCAGATTTGCGCCATGAAATTGCCCACGGTGGTTTGCGGACCGGCGGGACCATCGACGGTGGTGGGCGCCACGTCTTTCTGGCAGAGCTGCTTGGTGGAACGTTCGCGGTCGTCATCCTCGTCGAAATGTTCGTAGACGAAGTTGGCGGTCACGCGGTCGATGGGTTTGACCTGCAAGGAGACGCGGCCGGACCACAGATTGCGGCCATCGATGGCGGCACCCGTCTGCTCGTTGATGGAATAGCCGTCGCGCTTGGTCCATTCGCCGGCGACGCGCAACGCGATCTTGTCGTCATAGACCGGCACGTTGAGCATGCCTTCGAGGCGGCGGTTGTTGTAGTTGCCGACATCGACGGAAGCCATCGCTTCGTAACGATCAGTGGGCTTGGCCGAGATCAGGTTGACGACGCCTGAGGTGGCGTTGCGGCCGTAAAGCGTGCCTTGGGGGCCGCGTAGCACTTCGACCTGGCTGACGTCGAAGAATTCCTGTTCGAAGAAATGGTTGCGGATAAAGGGAATGTCGTTGAACGACACGGCGACGGCGGGATCGGTGGAGACGGAAATGGCTTGGGTGCCGATGCCGCGGATCTGGATACTGTAGCCGGTGAAATTGGTTTTGGTGAACGTCAGATTGGGGACGTTTTTCACCAGATCGGGACCGCCGGCGGTTTGTGTGGCGGTGAGTTGTTCCTGGCTCATCGCGGTGATGGCGATGGGGACGCTTTGTACGTCGGCGCCGCCGAGTTTGGATGAAGTGACCGTCACCGTTTCGACCGAGGCGCGGTTCACGGGGCCTGCTTGCGCCAATTCCATCGGCATGACGATGGCGCTTTGCGTATCGCGGCTGATGCCGACGGCGCCGGAAGAATCGCGGCGCATGATGAAGCCGGTGCCCGCGAGAATGTGGGAGAGCGCGTCACCGGCGTTGAGTTCGCCTTTGGCGCCTTTGCTTTTCACGCCCTGGATGGCGCTGTTGGCATAGATAAGCGGTGTGCCGGTTTGCTGCGCATAGGCATCGAGCGCGGATTTGAGTTCGCCTTGCGGGATGTTGAATTCTTCGGCGGCGGCCCCCGAAAGCAATGCAGAAGAGGCGCAGCAGGCCAAGAGCAAACTGGATATGCGGAAATTCATTCTTCTCCCCCTTTGGGCCGCGGCCCAAGAACTCATTGTGAAATCAGGATTTCGTTGCCGTTATTCTTCACTTTCAAACCCAACACGCCTTGTGCGACACGGGTGAAGGCTGCGACGTCGCTGGCGGGGAACGTTCCGCCGATGCCGAGATCGCCGGCGGCATTGCCTTCGATCACGAGTTTGGTGCGGTTGTAGCGGTTGAATTCGGCCGCCACTTCGGAGAGCGGCGTGTTGTCGAAGATCAGCACGCCGCGGCGCCAACCGAGCTTGTCGCTCAAGATGCGTCCATTTTGTTTGGTGACGGAAAGCGAACTGGCCGTCGCCACCACGACATCGCCGGGCGAAAGAAGCGCGGAACGCGCCGTCTTGCGGCCGAGATTTTCATCGAACTGGGCGCTGCCTTCGACAAGGGCCACTTCCAGCCGGTTGGCATCGCGGCGGACGAAGAATTTGGTACCGAGGTCAGTGATGCGCCCGTTGGCGGCGATCACCACGAAGGGACGCGAGGCATCGTGTTTGACGGTGAAATAGGCCTCGCCCTTGTCGAGCCAGACTTTGCGTTCGCTGCCGGTTTCGGCGATACGCACCACCGTGTCGGTGTTGAGATCGATCTGCGAGCCGTCACGCAACGTAATCGTTTGCCGCCCGCCGAAAGGTGCGGTGTAAGTGGCTTTGGATTCCGGCTGCAGCATGACCATGGTTGCGGGCACGCCAACGATACCAAGGGCGGCAAGTGCGGCTGCGCCACGGATGAGAATGGGAAATACGCGGCGACGCATTTGCGCGAAGCCGCGCGGCGAAGGTTGCGCGCGCAACGCATCGAGGCGATCCGCCCTGCCCCATGCCGCTTCAAGACGCCAGAACGCGGTGGCATGGGCCAGCGATTGGGCGAGCCACGCGTCGAGGGCGGTTTGATCGGCCGCGCCCCATTCTTCGCAATCGCGGCGTTTGATCAGCCATTCGGCGGCTTCTTCTTCGATGCCGCGTGCGTCGAAATTTTGCCGGGGCTCGTTCATGACTTGCTCCCCAGATCGGTGGATTCGCCGTAGAGAATGTCGGCGAGCGCACGCACGCCTTGCGTCAACTGCTTCTCGACGGTCTTTTCGGAGATGCCCAGGCGCTGCGCGATTTCGCGGCGCGACAGGCCATCGATCTTGCGCATCACCACCGGCGCGCGCAGGCGGCGCGGTAGTTTTTCGAGCGCCAATTGCAGGCGGCGCAGTTCTTCGCGCGCCATCAGGTTCTGGTCGGGGCCAGGATCATCGGTTGCGATGTTCAGTGCATCGAGATTTTCCACTGCTTCGATGGAGACGATGTGTTCGCGGCGCACGCGATCGATCAGCAGATTGCGCGCGACCGCCAGCACGAACGGCTTGGTGGGATGCGGTATTTGTTCCATCGCTGCATCGCACACGCGCATATAAACGTCCTGCCTCAGATCCTCGACATCGGTGCGGCCGCTGCGCCGAAAGAACCGGATCAGCATAGGTTCCAGCGGCAGCACCTCGCGCACGAACCAGGCCTTCACTTCGGATGTGGCCGAGCCAGGCCCAAGCGAGGACGCCATGCCGCGATCGGTTTCCGGTTTCTCGGCCATTCCCCCGCCTGCCCCGCTTGTTCAGAGGGTTCGAGCTTATGCCACATGAGATGAAACGAACGGGAGAAACGGGTACCCCCTCTCGGGCTTGCAGATTTTTTCGGAAAGAAAATTGCGGGCCGGACAAAAGAAAAGGCGGCGAGGTTGCCCTCGCCGCCTGCCTGGTTCGCCGTTTGGGGTCGGGTCTACCAGTTCTTGGTGATGCGGATGCCGAAGAGGCGCGGATCGGTGACGAAGATGTTCGTCGCCAGCGCGGTGTCATCCGAGTTGAGGAATGCACCCGTGATGGCCGTCGTATCGCGAAGGTTCTTCACATAGACCATCGCCTGCCAGCCTTCCTGATTGGTGAAGATCAGGGCCATGTTGATGTTGGTGTAGCCGTGGATTTCGTCATACGGCCGGTCGTTGAAAACGCGGGCAAACGAATCCGACTGCCAGTAGAAATCGCCATGCAACGTTCCGGCCCAATCGTCGGATACCGGCATGGTGAAATCGCCGCTGAGCGACACGGTGAAGTGCGGTGCGCTGGGCAATTGATTGCCGGAGAGGTCTTTGGAGAAGCCTTCACCGTTGTTGGGCGCGGCATCGGGATCGAAACCGTGATAGCCCGGCACGGGACGATTGCCTTGGCCGACGCCCGGATCGGCCTGATAGGGCAGATACGTCACCGGATCCAGATGATAGGAATAGGCGGTCACGCACGTGTAGGCGAGCGAATTGAACGGATCGGCCATGATTTCGTTCACGACGGCGGTCGGCAGGATGCAGTTGGAGGTTTGCGTGATGAACGGCTTGACGACCATCCAACCGGGCTGTCCGTCCGTGCGATCCATGATGTCGATCGCCGATTGGCCGTCGTTCACCTTCGCGTCTTCATAGCCGGTGTTAAAGCCGAACTTCAGCCCGGGCAGGGGAGACCATGTAGTTTCCAGTTCCGCGCCTTTCACCGTGGCGTTCACATTCATATTCACCGCGGTGCGATCGACAATCTGCGAGATCTGATAATTCTTGTACTTGTACAGAAAGACATCGCCATTGAGCACCAGATCGCCGTCGAGCAAGGTGTTCTTCGTGCCCAGTTCGAAGGCGTTGTTGAATTCCGGCTCGAAGGTGGAGGGATGTGTCTGGTTGCTGGGAGAGGTTATGTAATCTTCTCCGCTGCCCACGGGGAATTGGGCGATGATCGGAATGACGCCCGGCGGATTGGCGCCGCCGCCTTTGTAGCCCCGCGCGTAGGATGCGTAGAAGAGAGACTGATCGGTGAAATCGAGCTTCGGCGTCCAGGTGATGTTGGCGCGGCCTGTGATCTCTTGCCATTCCTGCGCGATGACGTTTGTCGTGGGATAACCCTTGTACGCGATCAGAGACCAGCTGGGAATGACATCGAAATGTTTCTTGTCATCGGTGAAGCGCAAGCCGCCGGTGAGCTTCACGTCATCGGTAAGATTGTAATAGACCTCGCCGAACCCGGCCCACGACGTTAGCCGATAGGGATTCTGGCTGCGGAAATAATTGTGGCCCTGACCATCGATGCTGCCCAGCGGATTGGGATCGATGTAGGAGCAGCCGAGGCCAAGAAAGGTGGCGCTGCCCAGTGCCGCAGGATCGGTTGTCGTCGGCACCGTCGCGCCGCACGAATTGGCGCGCGCCGCATCGAAGGGAACGTGACCGGTATCGGGGATTTCAGCCGGACCGCCGAAGAAGCCGTTAAAGGTTTCGGTGGCCAATGTGATGGCGTTCGAAAAAATCATGTAGTTTTCGAGCGTGCTGTAGCTGAGGTAATTCGCGCCCGCGACGAAATTCAGATTGCCGCTGAAAGACGAGGTCAGCCGCAGCTCTTGATAAAACTGGTGCGCGCTTTCGTTGGAAACGTCCTGCGAAACGAGGCGGCTGGAGCAGCCGAGCTGGGGATCGCAGAATTCCCCGTCTTGCCCGATGAGCGTGTTGCCACCCGGATCGTTGAAGATGCCGGTGTTCGTGTTGTAGCGGTTGAAATCCTGCGTCGAATAAAGGCTGTCGGTGTTGTAGGCCGTTTGCGACGTGAGTTTGAGCGCCGGTGCAACCTGGAAATCGACATTGAGTTCGTAGGTGTCGTTCTTGGCGCGATATTTCGGATCGATCAGGGAATTGATGACGCGCAAATCCGTGGATTGCGTCACGCCGGAATACGGGTTCGTTCCCGGCGCCATGTAGGGGCTCAACAGTTGCAGCGCCGCGATGAACGGAATGGACGACGCATTCGGTGTGCCGAAGGATTCCGGCGAGTAGAGAGAGGCCGGACGGCATCCCTGTTGGAGCCAGACGGCGCCGAAATTGCTGTATTGGTCGATATTGGGGATTTGCGGCCCTGCAGGGCCATCGACAACCGCAGGCGCGGCGTCGCGCGCGCACAATTGCTTGCCGCTGCGCAGGCGATCGTCGGATTCGTCGAAATGTTCCCAAACCGCGGTGGCTGTCAGGTCGGAGATGGGATGCAGGAGGAGCGACACGCGCGAGGACCACAAATCGCGGCCATCGATCTGCTGGTTTGTTTCTTCGTTGAAGGAATAGCCATCGCGTTTGGTCCATTCGCCCGCGACACGCAAATCGATCTTGTCGGCCATGACGGGAATGTTGAGCATGCCTTCGAGGCGGCGATTGTTATAGTTGCCGACATCGACAGAAGCCTGCGCTTCCCAATGATCGGTCGGACGCGCGGAAATCACGTTGACGACGCCGGAGGTCGCGTTGCGGCCATAAAGCGTGCCCTGCGGACCGCGCAGCACTTCCACCTGCGAGACGTCGAAGAATTCCTGTTCGAAGAAGTGATTGCGCAGGAACGGCACGTCGTTGAACGAGACGGCGACGGCGGGATCGGTGGTAACCGAAATCGCTTGTGTGCCGATGCCGCGGATCTGGATATTGTAGCCGGTGAAATTTGTTTTTGAGAACGTCAGGTTTGGCACCTGTTTGACGAGGTCGGGACCGCCAGCGGTTTGCGTCGCTGTCAATTGTTCCTGGCTCATCGCGGTGATCGCGATTGGCACGCTTTGCACGTCTGCGCCACCGAGTTTGGACGAAGTGACTGTCACCGTTTCCACGGACGCGCGTGGCGTGGCCTGCGCAAGCTGGAAGGTGGTGTCGGGGATCTGCGTGGCTTCGGAAGATTGATTGCCGCGGATGATCTCCACCACGCCGCCGTCCTGATGCGGCATCAGGCCGGTGCCGGCAAGGATGCGGGAAAGCGCCTGGTCGGCAGGCAGATTTCCTTTGAAGCCTTTGGTCTGCGCGCCTTTGATGAGGCTTTCGGAATAGAAGACGTGAACGCCGGTTTGGGCCGCGTAGGCGCTGAGCGCGTCTTTCAGGCCGCCCGCCGGAACATCGAGGCCGTCGGCCATCGCGGGCGCAATCAGAATTGCGGCGATGGCGGCACCGGCGAGAAAACGTGTTCTTGTCATTCAATCCCCCCTAAGAGATGGCGTTCGATATGTTCACTGCGAGATGATGAGTTCGTTGCCCTTGTCTTCGATGCGAAGACCGAGCGCGATGTGTGTGGCACGGCCGAAAAGCTTCACATCGTCGGACGGAAACGTGCCGCCGATTTCGAGCTTTGCGGCTTCGCGGTCGGCGATGATGATTTTCTGGCGGTTGTAGCGGTTGAATTCGGCGACGGCCTGGGCGAGCGTTGTGTGGTTGAAGGTGAGCACGCCGCGGCGCCAGCCCAGTTCTTGCGTCAATTCCTTCACCGGCTTCTTGGTGACGGAGGTTTGATCGGCGGTGGCGATGGCGACGTCGCCCGGTTTCAGCACCGCGCTTTGCGCGGGCGCGCCGCTGTTGGCATCGAGGCGGGCGCTGCCTTCGAGGAGTTTTACTTCAACACGGTCGCCTTCCTGGCGGACGATGAATTTGGTGCCCAGATCGGTGACGCGGTGATCGCCCACCATCACGACGAAGGGATGGGTGGCATCGTGTTTGATGTCGAAATAGGCCTCGCCCTTGTCGAGCCAGACTTTGCGTTCGCCCGCGCCATTGGCCATGCGCAGCACGGTGTCGGTGTTGAGTTCGATCTTGGAGCCATCGACCAGCGACAACGCTTCGCGCCCGCCGATGGTGGTGGCGAAGGTTTGGCTTTGCTGGCGGAACGCGAAAAGGCTGCCGGCGATGCTGACGGCGGCGGTCACCATGACGGCGGCAGCGATTTTCAGCACCGGGCGGCGCGAGGATTGTTCGCCTGCGCCCGCCGGCTTGCGCAACATGGGTTGCTGCAACGCGGCCAGACGCGTGGTGCGGTTCCAGGCCGCTTCCAGGCGCATGAAGGCGACGGCATGTGCGGGCGATTGCGACAGCCAGGATTCGAGTTCGGCGCTTTTCGCTTCGTTCCAGTCTTCGCCGGCGCGGCGCTCGAGCCATTCGGCGGCGGTCTGTTCGACGGCCGAGGCATCGGGGAGAAGATGTTCGGCGGCGCTCATGGTTTTTTCCGCAGATCGGTTGGTTCGCCGTAGAGGAAATCGGCGAGCGCGCGCATGCCGTTGGTGAGATGGCGCTTCACCGTTTCTTCGCCCACGCCCATGCGGGTGGCGATATCGCGGCGCGAAAGGCCATCGATCTGTTTCATCACCACCGCTTCGCGCGAACGTTGTGGCAGATGATCGAGCGCCAATTGCAGGCGGCGCAATTCTTCGCGCGCCATCACCACGCGGTCAGGCGGCGGTTCTTCGGCAGCGGCGCCCAGGCTTTCGAGATCGGCCACCGCTTCGATAGGGACAACCTGTTCGCGGCGCACGCGATTGATGAGGATGTTGCGCGCAGTGGTGAGCACGAAGGGTTTGGCGTGTTCGGGGATACCGCGTTGGGCCGCTTCGTAGACGCGCACATAGACTTCCTGACGGATGTCAGCGATTTCACTTTGGTTGCGCCAGTTGCGCTGGATGTATTGCATCAGAACGGACTCCAGCGGCAGCACTTCGGCTGTGAACCAGGCGCGGGCTTCACTCACGGTCATGGCAACGCAAATCCTGCGCGCGGTATCTTCACGACCGTTGTCCGGCGGCTCGCTCATTGCCGTGGTGTTCCTGCCCCGTGCGGCCCTTGCTGCAAGGGTCACATCTTCAGAGACAAGGCTGGCACGCGGATGGGGGAATGGGGATGGCAAAAAAGCAGGCCCGCCGGTTGCGGCGGACCTGCAAGAATGTTGCTAACCGGCGTCCCAGATGGGCTTGAAGCCGCCTTCGCCGCTTAGAAGCTGGGCGGGCATCTTTTTGTCGATGTGGCCGATCAGGCCCTGGTAGACGCCGTAACCGATGAGTTCCTGCAGGCGCGGCGAAAAATTTTTCACCAACGAAGCCGGAATGCCGAGTTGCTGGTTTTCCTGCTGGCGGATAAAGCCCGCGCAATAGTTCATCGCGATTCCGGTGCGGCGCTTATCGGTCTTGTTGGCGCCGCCGCCATGCCACAGCGATCCATCCCAGATCAGCACGCTGCCTTTTTGCATTTCGGCGGGCACGGTTTGATATTCGCCGCCATAGACCGGGTTGGGTTTCAAATGGCTTTCCGGCACGAGCCGCGTGGCGCCGTTGGCATCGGTGAAATCGGTGAGCGCCCACATGGAATTGCAGACGATGGAACGATGCGGCTTGTCGAGCGGGATCAGCATATCGTCGGCATGGATCGGTTGGGCGATCTCGCCCGGATCGATGGCGATGGAGGAGAGCGACGACACAAGACAGCCGCGATCGAGCACGCCTTCCACGATGGGCAGCACATTCTCATGCACCGGCACCAGATCCCACGGCGCGCTGTGGGCGAGCAGATTGTAGATGCGCACCGTGTTGCGGCCTTCGAAGCCGTTGCTCGACGGCTTGGCATCGAGTTCGCGTTCGAGACGATCCAAGCTGGCAGTGAGCGCATCGATCAACGCCGGTTCGATGGCGCGCTCGACGATGGTGTAACCGTCGTGGCGGACGCGCGCGATGTGCTCTTCCCGGGTCTTGTCGTCCATGGGTCTTCCGAAGGTTCGTTTGTTGCCCAGAATAACGTCCGGCTGACAGATTGGGAAATGCGGCAGGCGGCCTCAAAAGCCCGCCAATCAAGACCATTTGAACGAAGGGGCGTGGCCTTGCCGCCGGTTTCGGCGGTATGGTTGGGCCCCACCTGATACAAATCTCGACTTTTCCGGGAGACCCCATGAAAACGATCCTTCGCAACGCCTGTCTTTTGGCCGCTGGCATCGCCACAAGCGCGCTGGCCGCAAATGTGCCCGCGCCGCCTGCGACCCAGGCCGCTCCCGTGGAAGACACCATTCAGGGACAGGTGGTGCACGATCCCTATCGCTGGCTCGAAAAGTGGGAAGACCCGAAAGTGCAGGCGTGGAGCGATGCGCAGAACACGCGCACGCGCACCTATCTCGATGCGTTGGCAACGCAAGGTCCGGTGAAGAAGGAACTGACCAAACTCATCACCGCGACATCGCCCGCCTATTACAATTTGAAGCCCGAGGGCAGTCTGGTCTTTGCGATGTACAGCGATCCGGCCGTGCAGCAGCCGATGCTGGTGACGATGGATGCAAGCGCCGATCCGAAGACGCGCAAGGCGCTGATCGATCCCAACAAACTCGACGCGAAGGGGCACATCGCCATCGACTGGTTCGAGCCTTCGCATGACGGATCGAAAGTGGCGGTTTCGCTTTCCAAGAACGGCAGCGAAGATGGCGTGCTGCACGTTTATGACGTGGCAAGCGGCAAGGAAATCGGCACGCCGATTCCCAATGTGCAATATCCGACGGCGGGCGGCAGCCTTGCCTGGGCAAAAGGCGATCAGAGCTTCTGGTACACACGTTATCCCGGACCGAAAGCGCCGGAAGCCGATCAGCATTTCTATCTGCAGGTCTATCACCACAGGATCGGCGCCGACTGGCAGAAGGATCCGCTGGTGCTGGGCAAGAAAGAAGGGCTCGAACGGGTTTCGGAAGTCTTCCTCAACAACCGGTATGATCGTGATGCCGTGTTCGTTTCCGTGCAGCGCGGCGATGGCGGCGAATGGGCGTTCTATGTGTTACGCGAAGGCGAGGCATCGCTGGAAGTGGCAGATTACCCCGCCCGCATCGTTTACGCCACGATGGGACCGGACGGCGCGATCTATGGCATTTCGCGCAAGGATGCGCTGAACGGCAAGATCGTGAAGCTGGATGCGCCGTTTGCCAAAGACGCATTGGGCACAGCGAGAGTGATTGTGCCGGAAAGCAATGTCGCGATCGTTTCGGGCGGCATCTCGTTCGGGAACGAGGATCTTAGCCTCACCTCCGATCGGTTGTTTGTGCGCGATATCGTGGGCGGGCCGAACGAAGTGCGCATCTTCGATCACAACGGCAAGCTGGAAGGCAAGCTGCCGCTTCCGGAGATTGCGGCCAACTCGGAAATCCAGCCGTTGAAGGACGGCAGTGTGCTGTTCGACGTTTCGACCTATCTGCGACCGCGCTATTACGCGAGCTGGAATCCGAAGACGGGCAAGACGGCTGAGACCGAATTGAAGGTCACTTCGCCGATCTCGTTTTCCGATGTGGAAGTGGTGCGGGAATTCGCGACGTCGAAGGACGGAACGAAAGTGCCGCTCAACATCCTTCGCAAGAAGGGGCTGAAACTCGATGGCAGCCACCCCACCCTGCTCTATGGCTATGGCGGGTATGGGGTGAACATGACGCCGTCGTTTGCGGGTGCGATGCGGCGGGTGTGGCTGGATGCGGGCGGTGTGTATGTGATCGCCAATATCCGCGGCGGCGGCGAATATGGCGACAAGTGGCACCGCGAAGGCATGCTGACCAAGAAGCAGAACGTGTTCGACGATTTCGCGGCGGCAGGCGAATATCTGATCGCTGCGAAATACACCAACCACGACAAGCTGGCGTTGATGGGCGGGTCGAACGGCGGGCTTTTGATGGGGGCGGAGATCACCCAGCATCCGGAGTTGGCGCGCGCGGTGGTTTCGGCGGTCGGCATCTACGATATGGTGCGTGTGGAGCTCGATCCCAACGGCTCGTTCAACACCACCGAGTTCGGCACGGTGAAGAACCCGGACGAGTTCAAGGCGCTCTATGCCTATTCGCCTTATCATCATGTGGTGAAGGGGGCGAAATATCCTGCCGTGCTGATGCTGACGGGCGCGACCGACGGGCGCGTGAACCCGATGCATTCGAGGAAGTTCACTGCGGCGTTGCAGGCGGACAATGGTTCGCAGCATCCGATCTTCCTGCGCACCGACAGACAAGCCGGACACGGCATCGGAAGTTCGCTGGCGCAACGCATTGCCGAGCAGACCGATGAGCTGACGTTCTTCTTCGACCAGTTGGGAATGACATATCCTGCGAAGGAACAGCAGGCTTCGGCGAACTGAACAGCCCACGAAAAAGATTGGGCGGCGAAGACGCCTTCGCCGCCCAAGTTATAACAACGGGTGAGCTTGATCCGTTGAATCAAGCGGCCTTGCGGGCGATGCGCAATTCGCGATCGTCGGTTTCGCGATAGGCATTGCGCGCTTCCATCGGCACGCTTTCATAGATTTTCGGGACCGCGATGTTCAGCCGTTTGCGCGCCGCTTCCAGCGGCTCGGCGAACAGCGCGTCGTAATCTTGTGCCGGCAGCCATTCGGCGGCTTTGCCATGACGATAGCCTTCGCGCATGGAGCGGATATAAGCCAGGTTAGGGTGGGAGCGCGTCATCTCGAACGCAGCGGCCATCACAATGAACGCGATGCCGCGGTTCTTCACCTGGCCGTGCGTGAAGGCAAGGATACTCGCCTCCCCCAACGTATCGGTACGATAGCCGGTGAGCACATGCCAGATGTCGTGGACATCGCGGATGCGCCGCGCATACCACGCAACGGGATGGGCGGAATCGACATCGGCGCTGTCACCGGCCTTGCGGCTTTCATCGACCAGGCCATCGGCGGAAAGCGCGCGCAGGCCGATGAATTCGCGATAGTGCGCGCCAACCGTTCCGGGCGCGAAACTGGCAAGCCACGCATCGTCGCACAGCTTCGCCGCCATTTCGGGGCGCAGATACGCCTGACGCGCGCCTTCGGACGAGGTGAGCATGCGCTGATAACCGTTGAAGATCGAACGGCCCGACAACGCTTTGATGATTTCGAAGACCTGGCGGGTGTCTTCCTTGTTCGCGATCAGTTTGCGCAAGGAGCGCAACGCGTGCAGCGGCTGCAATGGCAGGCGGCCGATGGCGGCTTCCGTGGCGGCTTGGGTGAATTCAAGGGTGCTCATGGACTGCTCCTCCAACGTTGCGGCCCCTAAACCACAACTGACACGAATGTCATTATAGGTATGGAGGGGCGCGATTTCAAGGCCGCGCGGGCAAATGCGAGCAGATGGCGAATGAATGGTGGAGCGCCGGGATGTTTTGCGGGGGCAAAGGGTTAGTCGTTTTTTGAAACCGCGCCCCCCTCCCCTTGGGCGGAGAGGCGCGCCTGGCCCGGCGCGTCTTATGTAGAACGCCACGCGCCTGAAAGGAAGAAGGCGGCGGATATCTCCGCCGCCTTCGGGAAGGAGTTTGCTGCCGCTCCTTCGCTAGCCCCCCAGGCCGATGCTGACTTTTGCAAAAGGTCCGTGGAACGCCATGTCTTCGGTATGGCGCGCGTCGATGCCTGCATCCATGGCGCCGAAGAAGAAATCCGCCCGGTAACCGACGCTGACTTTGGCGTTTGGGAATTTGTATGAGAGGCCAGCGAAGCCGCCCAGATTGGGAACGACGACGGAGTGTTCGCGGACGCTGCGCGGCGGATCGTTGTGGTATTGCAGGAACCTGGGTGCGACCTTGTAGAGGATCATCAGGTAGCGATCATATGACGAGGTCTGGTGATCGGTTTCGGCTTTTTGCCGGCCGAACAATACCGCCCCGTTAACGCCCCAATCGAAGGTGACTTCTCCGGCATCCGGATTTCCGGCGAATGGCGTAGAGCCACTCCATGAAACGGTGGGCCCGATACCGTGGAAGCTGCGGCGGCTTTGGCCCGAGAAATGATATGATTGAAAGCGGGTTTTGTATTTGAAGCTCGTGTCGCCATGTGTCTTGCCGGGCGGTATGCGGTATTTGCCTGCGCTGCGATAAGCCTGGAAGCGCGGGTCTTCGAATATATTGACCGAAGACCTGGAGGCGAATTGCGCGATACGCACACCTGCCTCGATCAGGGATTGGCCGCCGAACATGCCCAGGCCGATGTCTTTACCAGCCTGGAAATCGAGCACCAGGTGGCTTTCTTTATAGTCGATGTCGGTGTTGCTGAAGCGCACGAAATTGGGATATCGAAGCTGGAAATCGCTGACCCCGCTCGACCAATAGACGAATTCGGGGCGGCCCGGAGTCTTGGTTATTTCGCTTCTGTGTCCGGTCGCGCGGCCGTAGCGCACAGAGACGCTCAGCGACCAATCCGTTCCGTGCGGAGTGAACCTTACCTTTCCTTCGCCGCTGATGCTGTATATCGGCGGCTTTTGCAGGTTAAAGGGATGTGCGCTGTCGAACGGCACCAGGCCCGGATGCTGCAGGGTGTAGCCATAGGGTGGAAAAGCCGGGAACGCCTCCGGGTGAAGTGGACCCGGACCGTTCTCGAACGGCGCGGTGAAACGATCCTGTCCGTCGCTCATGCGCGCGAACTGGCCGCCTAGTTCGATCCAGATGACAGGAGTGTCTTTTTCACTAGCCAGCGCTGCACCATCCGGCGGGATGGCCGTCAGCAACGCCAGCGCGCAGGCGCCCGCCATCAATTGCCAGCGTATGTTTGCGCGCTTCGCGGATGCTTCGATCAGTTCGCTCATTTTGCGTTCCCCCCTTACCAATTCTTCGTGACGCGAATGCCGATCAGCTTCGGATCGGTCAGGAAGACGTTGGTGGTCAGCCCGCTGTCGTCACTGTTGAGGAAGCCGCCGGTGATGGCCGTGGTGTTAAAAACATTCTTGTCGAACAGCATCACTTGCCAACCGTTCTGGTTGGTCAGAATGAGCGTCAAGTTCATGGTCGCGTAGCCATGCAGCTTGTCGTAATCGCTGTCGTTGAAGATCCGCCACCAGGAACTGTCCTGCCAGTAACCGTCGGTACGGAGGGTGGCCGCCCATTCTGATGTCATGGGCACCGTGTATTGGGCACCGAGTGACGCGGTGAATGGCGGCGCATTCGGCATGCGATCGCCGCCGATGCTTTTATAAAATCCTTCGCCGTTGTTGTAAGCAGGATCGGCGGGATTGAAGCCGATGTAACCGGGTGGAATATTTACATATGGGATAGCGCCGGGTGCAGTAGGAGGCAAGCTCGGGTCGGGATTTGGCGTGTATATTCTTCCAGTCACAGGATCGTACTCGGGGCGAAGCGTATAGGAATTGCACAATTCCCAACCACTCCCGCCTACTGTTGCCCCATACGCCGCAACCACATCCTTGCGCATGATACAGTTTGACGTTGCCGTTGGATAAGGCTTCACAACCATCCAGTCGGGGTTGCCCGCCGTGCGATCCATCAGATCGATGGCGCGCGCGCCTTTCGCAAAACGCGCGTCTTCATAACCGCCGCCGAAATTGAAGCGGAGGCCGGGAACTGGTTCCCAGGTGGCTTCGACTTCTGCGCCTTTGATCTTGGCATCGTAATTGTGATTGACCGAGGTGCGATCGATGATTTCGGAAATCTGGTAACCTTTGTAGTCGTAATAAAAGGCGCTTGCGTTGAACGTCAGCGAACCGTCGAGCAGGGTATTCTTGCTGCCAAGTTCGAACGCATTGATGAATTCAGGATCAAATGTCAGCGGATGAACCGCGGACACAAAGCTTCCCGTGCGATTGCCGCCGACCGATACAGGCAGCGGTGGATTGGCGCCGCCCGCCTTGTAGCCGTGAGCAAAAGAACCGTAGAACAACGTCTGATCGGTGAAATCCAGCTTCGGCGTCCAGTTAACGGCAAATCTGCCGGTAGCTTCGCTCCAGTTCTGATCGACCGAGCCGACTACGGGATAGCCATAGCTCAGGGCCGCCAGCAACCAGCTCGGCATCAACAGAAAATGCTTCTCATCGCGCGTGAAACGAAGACCACCGGTCAGCTTGAGATCGTTGGTGACATTCCAATAAGCCTCGCCGAAGCCTGCATAGGAATTGAGAACGTACGGATTCTGGCTGAGGAAGTAGTTGTGCCCCTGATCGTTCAGCCGGTTTATGGGGTTTGGGTCTTCGTATATGCATGCAAACACAAGAGCGCCGTTTACCGGATTGCCCGGCGCCGCACCTTTTGGCAGACAACCGAAATTGTCGGTCACGCCGGGCTGATATGGATGTGATAGGCTGGATTCACCGTTGACCAAAGCGAAACTGCTCAACGTGTTAATGAAGACATAGTAGTTCTCGTGCGTCTCATAGTGCATATAATTGCCACCGACGCTGAAATTGAAAGGCCCGCTGGAATTGGTGCTCAGTCGAAATTCCTGGCTCAACTGCCACGAATTCGCTTTAACAAGATCTTGTGCAACCAACCGATCGCTACAACCCAATTGCGGATCGCAAAACACGCCGTCCGCACTAACGATACCTTGATCCGTAGCCTGGAAACCGGTTTGAAACGCGCCAGACGAGGTGTTGAAGCGGTTATAGTCTTCGGTCGCCCAGAGATAGTCACTGCCGAAACCCGTTTGCGAGACGAAAGTGAGCAAGGGCGTAACCCGATATTCCGAATTGAACTGGATGATGTCGCTTCTCACCTTGTAGGAGGGATTAAGCGTGGATTCGATAACCCGCAGGTTCCGCGAGTTGACTGCATTTGCATAAGGATCGACATCCATATTGATCGGATTGCCGATCAGCCCAGTCATTCCGTAGTACTGGAGCGACAAACCGTTCACGACCTGAAACGAGTCAGGTGAGTAGAGAGATTCGGCAACGCATCCCTGATTCAAAAAAGAATGCAGATCGGAAAGGCCCGAGCCGTTGTGTACCGGAAAACCCAATTCATCGACCCCAGGCGCGCGTTTGCAAAGCTGCTTGGATGACCGCAGGCGATCGTCGTCTTCCTGGAAACGTTCCCAGACAAGATAGGTTTGGAGATTTTCCGTCGGCTTGAAGCCGAACGTGACGCGGCCGGACCATAGATCGCGGCCGTCGATGCGGCTGTCGGTGAGGGAATTGTAGCTGTAGCCCTGGCGCTTGGTCCATTCGCCGGCGATGCGCAGGTCCAGGCGATCGTCCACGATGGGCAGGTTGATCACGCCTTCGAAGCGGCGTTGGTGATAGTTGCCGAATTCTCCGCTGGCCATGGCTTCGAACTGGTCGGATGGTTTGGCGCTGGTGAGGTTCACCACGCCCGCCGTCGCGTTGCGGCCGTAGAGCGTGCCTTGGGGGCCGCGCAGCACTTCGACTTGGGCAGTGTCGTAGAATTCCTGTTCGAAGAAATGGTTGCGGATGAAAGGCATGTCGTTGAACGCCACCGCGACGGCGGGATCGGTGGTGACCGAGATGGCCTGGGTGCCGATGCCGCGGATCTGGATGCTGTAACCGCTGAAATTCGTCTTTGTGAACGTCATGTTGGGGACTTGTTTGATCAAGTCCGGACCGCCTGCCGTTTGGGTGGCGGTGAGTTGTTCCTGGCTGAGTGCGGTGATCGCAATCGGAATGCTTTGAACATCGGCGCCGCCCAGTTTTGACGATGTCACCGTCACCGTTTCCACCGCGGCACGAGCCGGTGCAGCCTGGGCAAGTTGCATCGGCAAAATGGGTTGGTCCGTCATTGCGGCGGCCGCGGCATGGGCACCGATTGGCCCTTTGATCAGGAAGACGTGTTCGGCGCTTTGTTCGACGTGCAGGTTGGTGCCTTTGAGGAGTTCGTCGAGGGCTTCGGATGGCGAGTAGGCGCCTTTGACGGCGCGGTTGGTGCGGCCTTCGACCAATTCTTTGGAGAAGAGGACCTGGCTGTCGGTTTCGACGCCGAACGTTCGAAGGGCTGCTGCCAGCGGTTGGGCGGGAATGTTGATCTGGGTGCGGTTTTCGATTTGGGCTTGGGCTGCGGCGGCGGTTGTTGTGCCGGCCATTATCGCGGCGGATGCGCCCAACAGGAGTGCGCTTTGAATGGTGCGGCGTGCGGTTTTGTGAAACATCGTCCCCCCTTCTTGCGCCGGCTTGGATGCTTTAAGCGCAATCTCGCCACCTTCGACGCGGCAACGGCGCATCCCCCCAGATGTAAAGTTGCAACAGCGTTCAGTGCGCCGATTGCGATTGTTTTTGGTGGATGAGCGAGACTTCGTTGGAGGCGCCGGCTACCGCATCCACCGGGTAGTAAGCTTTCAAGGCGTCGATAAGTGAGGTGACGTCGCCCGCGTTGAAGACGCCGCTGACGCGCAGCTTGGCGACCTTTGCGTCGCCGGCAGCGACTTTGATTTGCGAATAGCGGTTCATTTCGGCGAGCACATAGGGCAGCGGTTCGTCATCGAACATCAGCTTGCCCTGGCGCCAGGAGGTGGCTTTCAGGATGTTGGCGAGGCGGGTGATGCGCGGCGGCTGGTCGCCTTCGTCCACCAATTGATCGCCGGGGTTGAGTTTGGCGATCACGGTTGAAGGGTCGCTGGCCGAACGCACGGTGACATGGCCTTCGGTGAGGGTGACGCGCACGCCTTTGCCGAGCGTTTCGACATCGAACGCCGTGCCGGTGGCGATGACGCGGCGGCCATTGGCTTCGACGATGAAGGGGCGAGCCTTGTTCTTTTCCACCTGGAAATAGGCTTGGCCGTGGGTGAGGTGGATGAGACGGGTTTTCTTGCTGAACTCGACGGCGATCTGCGAATTGGCATCGACATCGACGCGCGAATTATCGGCGAGGGTGACGACGCGGCGTTCGGCGAGTTGGGTGGTGTAGATCTCGCGGCCCGGGAGCAGCACATAATAAGTGGCGGCGCCGAGGGCTGCGACGGCGAGGCACGCTGCGGCGGCATAACGCCAGATGTTCGGGATGCGCTGGGAGAAATGCCAACGGTTGCGCGCGCTGTTGCGGGCGTGCGCCAAAGCTGCCTGACGCTGCGTGACCATTTCGGGTTCGGCGGCGTGGATGCCGACCGCTTCCCACAGCGAGGAGACTTTGGCGAAGGCTTCGGCGTGGCGCGGGTCTTGTTCCAGCCAATCGCGGAAACCGCGGGTGAGCGCGGGCTTGGCGTCGGGGCGCGCTTCGTTGAGCCGGGTGAACCAGTCGGCGGCGGTTTCGAGCATGTCGGCCTCACCGCTCATGACCGGCCCACCGTTTTGGCGAGGTGGGCGAGCGCGCGGGTGATGTGTTGTTCCACGGCACTCACCGAGATGCCGTAGAACGAGGCGATGTCGGCGCAGCTCATCTGCTCCAGGCGGCGCAGGATGAAGATGTTACGCGTTTTCTCGCTTAAGGCGCCCAGTGCGTCCATGACCCGTTTCAACTCGACCTTTGCTTCCAAGACGCGCTCGGGCGTCGGCTCCCCAGTCGCGGGCTCGGGGTCGGTGGGCAGGAGTTCGGCGAAGCGGCCATGATCGCGGCGCGCGCGGTCGCGCAACAAATTTACCGCGGTCTGGAAGATGAACGCCTCGATGTTGCGGATTTCGGTTGCGGGATCGAGCCGGCTCAGCCGCAAGAATACATCGTGGGTCAGGTCTTCGGCATCGGCCTGATGGCGGGTGCGGCGCAGGAAATAGGCGTAAAGCGCGGGTCGGTAACGATCGAACAATTCGCGCGAGGTGACGCCGCCGGAAGTTCCGGCCGGTTGAGCACTTATATTTTCCCCTGCCTGCGCCATGGTGCCCGATTTGAAGGGGCGCATGCGATGTGCCCCTGTGAACGCAAGACGCAGCAACACGCCACAGCCCCAGCTTCACCAAAAATCTTTTTTTCGGTCGCGTGGCGAAAAAAAATCTGCTTGCATAAACATCATGCGTAAAGGGGGTTTGGGGCGTCATGGGTGTGTTCGTTCGCCGGTTCCTGTTGGCGGTTTCGATTTTGGCTTTGCCGGTTTTCGCAGGTGCAGCAGCGGCAGCGACGCCGGCTGAAACTTTCGTTCAACAAAGCGTGGATCGCGGGGTTCAAATCCTGACCGACAGATCGCTTTCGCCCGCGGCGAAGAAGGCGAAGGTCGAGGAACTTCTGGACACGATCATGTACACGCGCCGGTTGGCGCTGTTCTGCCTGGGGGCCACGGCCAAGACGGCGGCGCCCGCCGATCTGGATGCGTTCGCAGATGCGTTCGCGAAGTTTACCAAGGCGAGATATTCTTCACAGTTGGGCGCATATGGCGGGCAGTCCCTGAAGGTGACGGGCTCCACCGAACGCAGCCCCACCGACCATGTGGTGACAACGGTGCTGGTCGATCCGTCCGGGGTGATCGATCCCGATCCGGTCAAGGTGTTGTTCCGCGTGCTCAACGATGGCGATCAATATGGCATCGTCGATGCCAGCATCGTGGGCGTTTGGTTTGGCATGGCGCAGCGCGACGATATCCAGGGCTTCCTCTCCACCAACGGCAACGATGTGAAGAAGCTGACCGAACGGATGAACCAGATGACCGCCGATCTGACGGCGGGCAGCTAGGGCTTCGCGCTCAGCCTATCGACCCAGGCGACAATTTCTTTCAACGGCTCGTCGCGATGAAGATCGCGCAGGAGCATGTGATAGCCGTTGGGATATTCATGTGCCTCGGCTTTGGTGCCGAGTTCGGCGATCACCGCCTTGGTGGGTTTGGCGGGTATGATCTGATCTTTTGCGCCGTAGAGAATGAGGATCGGCGGCGCGGTGGTTAGCTTTTCTGGCGCGTGGCGCGCGTCGTCCATCAGGTTGACGAGGCCCCACACGGCATCGGAACGGGTTTGTTTCTGGAACAGCGGATCGTGCGAGATCGCGCGCAGCATGTCGATATTGTCCGACGGCCAGATTTTCAGGCCTTTGCCGGAGACCGTCATCGACGGCAGAAAATGCGCGCCCGCCCACAGCGCGATGCGATAAAGAAGCGGCATGTCTTCGCGCGACCAGATGGCGGGGGCGATGAGGATCACGCCATCGACATTCGGTTTGCGGCCAGCGGCAAGCGAAGACAGCACCACCGCACCGCCCATGCTTTCGCCGAGCGCGATGATGGGAACGTGCGGATGTTGGGCGCGCACCACATCGACCAAATCGGCGAGATCGCCGCGCAACATATCGCTGCCGGGCCAGACGCCGGGGTTGGGCGCCTTGCCGAAACTGCGCTGATCGTAGGCGATGACGCTGATGCCGTGATCGGCGAGCGCGGGCGCGGGGATCGCGAACGCGTTCGAATAATCGCTCATGCCGTGCAGCGCGACGACGATCGCCTTGGGCTCTTTCGCATCCCAATGGCGGACGGGCAGATGCAGGCCATCTCGTGTCACGAAATCGTCACTCGCAAGTGTGGGCTCGGTGTTTTGCGTTCCGCGCGGGGCGAGCGTGGGCGCGCACGCCGCGATCAGCGCGACAAAACCCGCCGCACCCGCCCGCGCAAATAAGGAAGCAACTCTTCGCCAAACCATGAATTGTTCTTAAGCCACGCGTTGTTGCGCCAGGAAGGATGCGGCAGGGGAATATAACGTGGTGTGAACTCGCGCCAAGCCCTGACGGTTTCGGTCATGTTCGCCTTCTGCCGCTCGCCCAGATAGCGCTTCAGCGCATAGGTGCCGATCAGAAGGGTGAGCGGGAATTCGGGCAGGGTCGCAAACAGCGATGGATGCCATAGGGGCGCGCATTCCTTGCGCGGCGGCAGATCGTGGCCGTTGACGTTGTAGCCTGGAAAGCAGAAGCCCATACCGACGATGGCAACGCGCTTTTCGTCGTAGAAGGTTTCGCGGTCGATGCCGAGCCAATCGCGCAGGCGGTCGCCGGAGGGATCGTTGAAGGACAAGCCGGTTTCCTGCACGCGCAGGCCCGGCGCCTGCGCGATGATGCAGATTTTCGCCGTCATGCTGGCGCGGATGATGGGACGCGGTTCGTGCGGCAGGTATGGCGCGCAGACGCGGCAGGCACGAATGTCCTTCAGCAGACGCGAAAGATCGCGCGGCGTCCCGGCCATCAATCGCCTTTGAGGAGATTGCGCGCGATGACGAGCTGCTGGATCTGGCTGGTGCCTTCGTAGATGCGGAAGATGCGCACGTCGCGGTAGAAGCGTTCGATGCCGTAATCCGCCACATAACCGGCGCCGCCGAAGATCTGCACCGCGCGGTCGGCGACGCGGCCGACCATTTCGGAGGCGAAATATTTGGTGGCCGCGCATTCCAGCGTGACGTTTTCGCCGGCGTCGCGTTTGCGGGCGGCATCGAGCGCCATGCAGCGGGCGGCATAGGCTTCGGTTTTGCAATCGGCGAGCATCGCCTGCACCAATTGGAAATCGCCCAGGCGTTGGCCGAATTGTTCGCGTTCGCGCGCGTAATTTACGCATTCGCGGATCAGGCGTTCGGCGACGCCGATGCAGACGCCGGAAATGTGCAGGCGGCCGCGATCGAGTACCTGCATGGCGACTTTGAAACCTTCGCCTTCTGCGCCCAATCGCAGATGCGCGGGCACACGCGCGTTTTCGAAGATCACGTCGTGGATGTGCGCGCCCTGCTGGCCCATTTTCTTTTCGGATTTGCCGATGGTGATGCCAGGCGTGTTCGCGGGCACGATGAAGGCGGAGATGCCGGTGGCGCCTTTTTTCGACGTGTCGCTGCGCGCCATGAGCGTGAACATGCCGGCGCGTTTGGCGTTGGTGATGAAACGCTTGGTGCCGTTGACGACATAATGATCGCCGTCGCGGATGGCGGTGGTGCGAACCGAGGCCGCATCCGATCCGGCATTGGGTTCGGTGAGGGCGAAGCTGGCCACGATCTCGCCGCTAGCGAGTTTGGGGAGCCATTCCTTCTTCTGTTCGTCGCTGCCGAACATCACCACGCCCTGGCTGCCGATGCCGACATTGGTGCCGATCACCGAGCGGAAGGCGGGCGAGGTCTGGCCGAGTTCGAAGGCGACGAGCACTTCTTCTTCCATGGAAAGGCCGAGGCCGCCGAATTCTTCCGGGATCGAAAGGCCGAAGAGGCCGAGCGATTTCATCTCGTTGATGATCTCGTCGGGGACGCGGTCGTCTTCGGAGACTTTTGCTTCGATGGGCACGCATTTTTCGGTGACGAAACGGCGGACCGTTTCGATCAGTTGGGTGCGTGTTTCGAGGTCGAGGGCCATGGCTGTTTTCCAGAGAAATTTCGAATGGCCGCAAGATAGGCCGGATTTGCTTGGAGGGGAAAGCGGCCTTTGAACCCTCCCCTTGCGGGAAGTTGGTGGTTCACGACAGCGGCTTGTCGGCATCCATGGCGTAGACGCCCACCACCAGGATGTGGTCGACGACGCCATCGTCGGCGCCGAGCGGGAGCAGCAGGGATTCGTGATAAAAGGAGCGTTTGTCGGCGTTACGTTCGTAGAAACCGCGATAGGCTTGCGGGGCGCGCGTATCGCACACGTCTTGATACAGCGTGCGGAACAGCGCGCCGTAGCCGGGATAGGTTTCATCCAGTTCGTTGGTCGTCATGCCGATTTGCAGGCCGGTTTGCGACTGCACGATGGCATCGCCCAGCACGCGGAATTCGAAATCGGCGCCGCCATGCACCACGCGGATTAGCGCGATGTTGCGCAATAGCGCGCTCAGTTCGCGCGGGGCGGCATCCTTGCGCGAGGGGAAGCGGCGCTCGCCCCGCAGATTGTTCCATTTGTCGAGGGCCTTGCGGGTGAGCGGATTCTGGACTTCGCTGGGATCGATCTTCTGCGTCGTGCGCTGGGCGTCACGCAGCTTGATCAGGCCGTCCGGGCTGCGGTCCATGGTGCTGGTTCGAATTGGTGCGAAATGACACTTTTGTCAGTCTGCCGGTTAATCGTTAAACCAACGCAAACACTGCACAGTTTTTAGGCTCGCGATGCGTCTTTCGGTTCTGGATCAATCTCCTATACCCCAGGGCGGCGGCGCGGCCGAAGCCATTGCCGAGACCATAAAGCTCGCAAAAGCCGCGGAAAGACTGGGGTATCACCGCTATTGGCTGGCCGAGCACCACAACACCCATTCCTTCGCGGGCTCGGCCCCGGAGATCCTGATCGGGCGGGTGGCTTCGGAGACGAGCACCATCCGGGTGGGCTCTGGCGGGGTGATGCTGACCCATTATTCACCGCTCAAGGTGGCCGAGCAGTTCCGTATGCTGGAGACCCTGACGCCCGGGCGGATCGACTTGGGCCTGGGGCGCGCGCCGGGGACGGACCAGCGAACGGCCATGGCATTGCAGGCCGGGCCGCAGGGTTGGGGGATCGACGCGTTCCCGAGCCAGGTGGTGCTGTTGCGGCAATTCCTGGACGACGCTGCGGGGACGCCGTTGCCGGCGGATCATCCCTACCGCGGCATTCATGCGATGCCGGAAGGGCCGACGCGGCCGGAGATGTGGCTTCTGGGATCGGGCGTTCACAGCGCGGTTTATGCGGGCGAATTGGGGCTGCCGTTCAGCCACGCTTATTTCATCAACACCGAAGCCAGCATCGAGGCGTGCGACGAGTATCGCAGGCGCTTCAAGCCGAGCGCGTGGTGCGAGCATCCGCGCATTTCGATGGGCGTGGCGGCGTTGGTGGCGGAGACGGAGGAAGAAGCAAAGCGTCTTTCGGCTTCGCGCAATCTTTGGGTGGTGCGGTTGCTGACGAACCGGCCGATACCCTTTCCGCCGCCGGATGAGGCGCTGGATTATCCGTATACGGAGCAGGAGCTTCAAATCCTGCAGTCGGTGGAGCGCCGTTCGGTGGTGGGCACCAAGGAGCAGGTTCGCACGAAGCTTCTGTCGCTGGCCGATGCGCATGGGGCGGAAGAATTGGTGGTGGTGACGATCACTTATGATTATGCGTCGCGGCTGAGATCGTATGAACTGCTGGCCGACGCCTTTGCGCTCACACCGGTAGCAGGCCGATAATCGCGCCGGTCAGGCCGCTGGCCATGGTGCCGGATAACAATGCGCGCAAGGCGAGCGGGACGACTTCGTTGCGCCGTTCGGGGATCATGCCACCGACGCCTGCGATCAAGATGCCGACCGAGCCGAAATTGGCGAAGCCGCACATCGCATAGAGCATGATCAGGCGCGAACGCGAATCGAGCGCATCGGCTGGCAGGCTTGCGAGTTTCAGATAGGCGACGAATTCGTTGATGATGGTCTTGTCGCCCATCAAGGCGCCTGCGGTGGCGGCCTTGTCCCACGGCACGCCGTAGAGCCAGACGACGGGGGCGAAGATCCAGCCGAAGATGCGTTCGACCGTGAGCGGCGCGCCAAACGCATCCGGGAAATGTTTGAGGATGATGTCGGCCAGCGCGACGAGCGCGACCATCACCAGCAGCATGGCGACAATGCCGAGCCAGAGTTGCAGGCCATCCGACGTGCCCCGCGCGATGGCATCCATGCCGGAGCGGTATTGCAGGGTGCTGGCGGTATCGCCTTCGGTTTCTTCCGTGCCCGGCACCATGATGCGCGCGATCAGGATGCCGGAGGGGAGCGATAGAAGTGACGCGACCAATATGTGTCCGAGCGCGCCGGGGATGACGGGTTCGAGGATACTCGCGTAAAGCACGAACACGGTGCCTGCGACGGTTGCGAGGCCGACGGTGAAAAGCACGAACAGTTCGGAGCGGGAGAGTCTGGGAAGATAGGGGCGGATCAGGAGCGGGGCTTCGATCATCCCTAAGAAAAACGTGGCTGCTGCGCCCAGGCCCACTGCCCCGCCGATGCCCATGATCTTGCGCAGGACGAACGCAAAGCTGCGCACGATCACCGGCAGGATGCGCCAGTGCCACAGAAGGGCGGCAAGCGCGGAGATCACGATGACGAGCGGCAATATCTGGAAGGCGAAATTGCCAAGGGCTCTCGGGTTGGTGACCGCGAATGGGGTGTCGCCGCCGCCCGCATAGCCGAAGACGAAGGAGGTGCCGGCGCGCGTGGCCTCCATCAGGGCGTCAACGATGCCGTTGAGCGAGAAGAGCACGTTGCGGGCGGGCGGGAATTTGAGCAGCAGCAGAGCGAGCGCCACCTGGAGCGCCAGGCCCGTGAGCACGGTGCGGACGGGAAAGGCGCGGCGGTTTTCGGAAACTGCCCAGGCCAAAAGAAGGATCGCGGCGATCCCGAGCGCGGATTGCGCATGTTGCATGGAAAAGTGCCCCTCGTCCCCGCTCAGTTGAAACGCTTTCGGTTGCGCAAGGCAATGCTATAGCTTGGGCACCAACGATGGGGGAGCAATGAGCAGCGCAGCACGTCCTTCCGAGATCCGGGCGCTTTCGGGGGCGCGCGCCATACCGCCTTTGGTGCTGGTGCTGTTCCATTTCTGCGAGCAGCGGGGGTATTTCGGCGTGCCGGCGGTCGATGCGTTTGTCGGCAAGGGGTATCTGTGGGTTGAGTTCTTTTTCGCGCTGTCGGGGTTTGTGCTGATCCATGTTTATGGATCGCGGGCGCGATCGCTGTTTCGGGTGCGCGGGTTTTTCACCTTTCTGCAGACGCGGCTGGCGCGGCTTTATCCGCTGCATCTGGCGACGTTGCTGTTCATGGTGGCCATTGTCGCCGTCACGCGCGCGATCGCGCCGTTGACGGGGCAGCTTTCGATCTTCGATCAGCCTTATCATCCCATCGTCAGCGTGGGCACGTTTGTGGCCAACCTGTTTCTGGTGCAGGCGTGGAATCTGTTTCCCACACTTTCGTGGAATGCGCCGGCGTGGTTCGTCAGCGCGGAATTCCTGTTGTGCATTCTGTTTCCGATCTATGCGGTGATCGCGCGCGGCGGCAGGCGGCGGGGCATTTTGTTGTTCGCGGCAGGCATTGCGGGACTGGCGGCGCTGGCCGCGACATCGGGCGAGCATGGGCTCGACATCACGTTCGACAACGGCATTTATCGCGGGATGGCGGCGTTCGGCTGTGGCGTGGGGCTGGCGGTGATCTATCGCGGGTTTCGTCAGGTCGATCTGCATCTGGCCAACGTGTTGCAGGTGGGTGCGGTGGCGGGGCTGGCGTTCGCGATCTGGTTTGCGGGGCCGCGCCATTCGATGAACGACGTGATGGTGGCCGCGTTCGAGATGGTGCTGATCCTGGCGCTGGCATTGGACAAGGGTTTGGTGGCGCGGGTGTTTCAATCCGCGCCGCTGACCCGACTGGGGCAATGGTCCTATGCGATCTATCTGGTGCAGTACCCGCTGCTGCAAATCCTGCGGACCATCCGGCAATATTATCCGCCGGAATTGCGGGTGCTGGGCCAATATAGCGGCGCGGTGCAGTGGGTGGAGGCCGGTGTTTTGCTGGCCGCTTCCATCGGGCTGGGGGCGGTTTTGACCATATATATCGAGCAGCCGGCCCATGCCCGACTGCGGCGGCTTATCACGGCGCGCAGCTAAAACAGGCCCCCGGCTTGACCGGGCGCGCCAGCCCCGGCATCACTCCCGGCCTATTTCCAGCCCTGTCAGGAGGACTTCCCATGACCATTCGCTACGACGGCAAAGTCGTTATCGTCACCGGCGCAGGCGGCGGCTTGGGCCGCGCCCATGCGCTCGAATTCGCCAAGCGCGGCGCGAAAGTGGTCATCAACGACCTCGGCGGTTCGGTGGACGGTTCCGGCGGTTCCTCGGAAGCGGCCCAGAAGGTCGTCGACGAGATCAAGGCGGGCGGCGGTCAGGCGATCACCAACGGCGCATCCGTGACCGACGACGCTGGTGTGGCGCACCTCATCGACCAGACGATGAAGGAATGGGGCCGCATCGATGTGATCATCGCGAACGCCGGCATCCTGCGCGACAAGAGCTTCTCCAAGATGGAGATGAAGGACTTCCAGCTTGTCGTCGACGTGCACCTGATGGGATCGGTGAAGCCGATCAAGGCGGCGTGGCAGATCATGCGCGACCAGCAATATGGGCGCATCGTGGTGACGACGTCTTCGACCGGCCTCTACGGCAATTTCGGCCAGACCAATTATGGCGCGGCGAAACTCGGCCTCGTCGGCTTCATGAACACGCTGAAGCTTGAAGGCGCGAAGGACAACATCAAGGTCAACGCGATCTGCCCGGTGGCGGCGACCCGTATGACCGAAAACCTGATGCCGCCGCAAATGCTCGACATGCTGAAGCCGGAATATGTGACGCCTGCGGTGGTTTACCTCGCCAGCGAAGACGCGCCGACCGGCACGATCATGACGGCGGGTGCGGGCATCTTCTCGGCGGCCCAGCTGGTGGAAACCAACGGCATCAATCTCGGCCATGGCGCCGATGCCGATACGGTTGCGGAGAATATCGCAAAGATCACCGACTTCACGGGCGCCCCGCACTACACGATGGGCAATGACCAGACGATGAAGCTGGTGGCCCGCCTGCAAGATCCGCCGGTTAAGCCGTAACGCGAAACTGTTGCTGCGATTTAAAAGGGCCGGGAAAGAAATTTCCCGGCCCTTTTTGTTGATGCGAAAGCGTGGCGAACTTCAGTTCGCTTCCGGTGGGGCTTCCAACGGCTTCATGCCTGCCGCCGTTTTCGCCTTGGTCAGCAGGTTCAAGAATTCGGTGCGATAGCCGAATTTGTCGTCGCCCTTCGCGGCGGTCGCGATTTCGATGGCGCGGTTGTAGGTGAAATCCTTGATGTAGGGATCGTGGCGCATCAGTTGGGCGGCACCCGCCACCGACGCTGCGAAACGCATATCGGGTGAGATGCTTGCGAAATCTTTCGCCACATCCGCATTGGTGATCGGGCGCGTGATGAGGTGCGAGGTGGTTTCGTTCGGCAGTTTGTAGCGGATTTTGAGGAAGGCGAGTTCGCTGCCTTCGTCTTTCTTCGCGAGCTTTCCGTAGCGCAGCGGATCGGACATTTGCGCCTTGGAGCCGACGGGGGTGATTTCGTAAAGCGCGGTGACCGTGTGGCCCGAGCCGATGTCGCCTGCATCCACCTTATCGTTATTGAAATCGGTGTTGTTGAGCAGACGCGTTTCGTAGCCGATGAGGCGGTATTCGGCGACACGCGACGGGTTGAATTCGATCTGGATCTTCACATCCTTGGCGATGGTGAAAAGCGTGCCCGCGATCTGATCGACGAAGACCTTGTGGGCTTCGTTGATCGTGTCGATGAAGGCTGCGTTACCATTTCCGGCCTGCGCGATCTTCTGCATCATATCGTCGTTGTAATTGTCGTTGCCGAAGCCGAGACAGGACAACTCCACGCCCTTGTCGCGTTCGCCCACCACGAAGCTTTCCAGCGATTTGGAATCGGTGATGCCGACATTGAAGTCGCCATCGGTCGCCAGCAGCACGCGGTTGACGCCGCCCTTGATGAGATTGGCTTCGGCAAGCTGATAGGCAAGGCGTATGCCCTCCCCGCCCGCAGTCGAGCCGCCCGCTTCGAGACGGTCGAGAGCGGCCAAAATCTTTGCCTTGTTCGAACCTGGCGTGGGCTCCAGCACAATTCCGGCCGAGCCCGCATACGCGACCATCGCTACGCGGTCGTTCTCGCCCAATTGCTCGACGAGCAGATGGAACGCGCGTTTCAGCAGCGGCAGTTTGTTGGGTTCGTTCATCGAGCCTGAGGTGTCGATGAGGAAAACGAGATTGGCGGGCGGGCGTTTGGCCTTTGGCAAGTCGAAACCCTTGATGCCGATATGCAGGATCTGCGTGTTCTTGTTCCACGGCGTGGGATAGACGCGCACGGTTGCCTGGAAGGGTGCTTTACGATCATCCGGCAACGGATAGGTGTAATCGAAATAGTTCACCATTTCCTCCACGCGCACCGCTTCGGCGGGTGGCATCGCACCGCGATCAATGTAATCGCGCATGACACCATAAGAGGCCGTGTCGACATCGATGGAGAAGGTGGAGACGGGTTCTTGCACCGCCACTTTCACGGCATTGAGTTTGGAATCGGGGAAACGCGATGTGTTGCTCGGCTGCCAATAAGGCGGTGGCGCCGCGGGCGGAGCCATGAGCCTGTTGGCGGAAGATTGCGACAGATTGAAAGCGGCGACGGCCATCGGCGCGGGTTGCACATCGGCGGTGATCTCAGGTGCCGGGACGACGCTTTCGACTTTTGCCTGTTCTTTCGGTTTGGGCGGCGTTTTCTCACCGGTGCCGCAGGACGCGATGACGAGAACGATCGCCGCGCCCGAAACGAGATTTAAAGATTGGTGACGCATGAAAGACCCCTGCCTTCAAATGCAGGCAAACGGTCTGCTTCAATCGGGGCGGCATTGCGGCGGGTTGGCGCAAAGATTGCGACGTTTCGAAGGCGTTGTGTGCCTTCAGTTCTTTCCCGTCACGCGGCGCGCAAAGCGGCGCACGCGTTTGGCGATGGGCAGATCGTCTGCGGCGATCTGCAACGCAGCGTGGCGGACGTTGCCGTCTTCGAGATCGCGCACGACGAGACGGGCCGCGCCGATCTGCAGGCTGTCGCCGATTTCGGGCGTCTTGTCGAAACGTTCGGCGAAGAGTTCGGCGAGCGTCTTGGTGCGGTCGGCGGGGCTTGCGCCGAGGCCATAGAATTCATCGAGCTTGTCGAGAGGGGCGTCGCCGAAGATATCGAACTCGCCTTCCAACGCCGCACCGCGAAGTTCGGTGGTGGGCGCGAAGATGGTGTCGAGGCTTTGTGCCTTCAATTCGGGAGCAAGCATATAAGCGTAATCGCCCGGCGCGAGCGCGCCCGCTTCGGCGGCATCCAATATCTTTCCCTCGCGCACCACCATAGTAAGCCGCGCCCAGGGCGGGAGCTTGGCCATGGTGAGCACGCGCGCATCGATGCCGACCGGATAGCCGATCAGTTCGACATTGTGCTGGCCGGGAAGATCGACTTCGGTGCGCGTCACCGGATGGGCGGTGCGCGGCAGGGCTTGGCCCAGGCGGCGGGCGGCGGGTTTGATCGTCCAGCCTTGCAAGCTGAGCGAGATGATCACCACGAAGAAGGCGACGTTGAAATAGATGTGGCTGTTGGGAAGGCCCGACAGCGTGGGGATGGAAGCGAGGAAAATGCTGACCGCGCCGCGCAATCCCACCCAGCCGATGAACAGACGTTCGCGGGGATTGAAGCCGAACGGCCACAGGCACAGCCACACCGCGATGGGCCGCGCGATGAAGATCAGGAACAGCGCGATGACAAGGCCGGGCAACGCGACGCCCCACATCTGGTGCGGCGAGACGAGAAGACCGAGCGCGAGGAACATCACGATCTGGGCGAGCCAGGTGACGGCATCGTGCAAGCTCAAGATGCCTGCGAAGGCGCGCACCGGGCGGTTGCCGAGCACCAGGCCCGCGACATAGGCCGCGAGAAAGCCGGAGCCGCCCACCGTTGCGGCAAGGCCGAATATGAAGACGCCACCCGACACGGCGAGCAGCGGCGGCAAGCCGCCGGGAAGATTGACGCGATTGAGCAGCAGCACGATGCCGAAACCGCCGCCAAGGCCGATCAAGGTGCCGAGCACAGCTTCGCGGCCCAGATCGACGACGACATGCAGGATGGATTCGCCCGCACCGCCTGCGGCGATCACGCTGACAGCGGCGACGGTGAGGAAGACGGCGACGGGATCGTTGACGCTGGATTCCAGTTCGAGCAGCGCGCCCACGCGCGAGCGCAGTTGCAGACCGCCGCTGCGCAACAGGAAGAAGACGGCCGCCGCATCGGTGGAGGCCACCACGGCGCCGATCAGGAAACCCTGTTGCGAACCAAGCGACAGCGCCCAGGCGCCGAACGCGCCGGTGAGCCCCGCGGTGATGAGCACGCCCACGGTGGCCAGCACGGTGGCGGGCGCAACCGCCGAGCGGACATGCAGGAAGCGCGTGCGCAAGCCCCCATCGAACAGGATCACGGCCAGCGCCAGCGAGCCGATGAGATAGGTCAGGCGATAATTGGAGAAGCTGAGGCCACCCGGCCCATCTTCTCCCGCCAGCATGCCGACCGCCAGGAACATGAGCAGGATGGGCGCGCCGAAGCGCGTGGCGATCAGGCTGGAGAGAATGCCTGCCACAATGAGGCCCGCACCGAGCAAGAGCGCGGTGTTGGAAAGGTCGATCGCTTCCATGTGACGGAAAACTTAAACGATGGAACGCGGTTTTCCGAAGACAAAATTGTCCGTAGGCGCACGAATGCGCGAAACGTTGCGGATTTGCCGCGAATTTTCGCTATCTGCCCTTGAACACCGGTTCGCGTTTGTCGACGAAGGCGCGGGCGGCTTCCTTGTGATCTTCTGTCAGGCCGGTGTGGATGTGGTGGGTGGCTTCCAGATCGAGGCAATCGTCGACCTCGCCCGCCGCCGCGCGGTTGAGATTTTCCTTCATGTAGCGATAGGCGACGCGCGGTCCCGAAGCGAGACGTTTGGCGATCTCCATCGTTTTCGCCATGAGCTGGTCGGCGGGGACGACCCAGTTCACCAGGCCCAGACGCTGCGCCTCCTTCATGTCGATGCGTTCGGAGAGGAAATAGAGTTCGCGGGCTTTGGCGGTGCCCACGAGTTGGGAGAGGAAATAGGTGCCGCCGTAGTCGCCGGAGAAGCCGACGCGCATGAAAGCGGTGGTCATCACCGCGTTCTCGGCGGCGACGCGCAGATCGCAGGCGAGTGCGAGGCCCAAACCCGCGCCAGCGGCAGCACCGGGCAAAGCGGCGATGGTGGGTTTGGGCATCTTGTGCAGGCGGCCGGAGGTTTCGCGCTGGCTGATGCGCTGGCGATGGATGCGGCTGTCGAGATCGAGCGGTTCGGCGCTGACGCTGTCCTTGCCTTCGGCCATGCCTTTAACATCGCCGCCGGCGCAGAACGCACCGCCCGCACCGGTGAGCACGACACAGGCCACATCAGAAGCGGTCTCGCAGGCACGCAGCGTTTCGGCGAGCGCCGTGAGCATGGCTGCCGAAAGCGCATTGCGGCGCTCGGGCCGGTTCATAGTCAGGATGGCGACGCCATCGTTAACCTCCGCTAACAACTCCGCTGTGCCGGTTTCGATATTGCGTTTGGCCATGTGTCTTCTCCCATTTTCTTGCGCAGAAGGTGGCATGGCGGCGGGGTTCGCAAAAGTGCGCTTTTTGGGTCACTAGCCCTGCGATTTCAGCGTTTTCGAGCATTCGGATTTCGCATGGCGGCCATACATTGCGGCGCAACAAAGGCACCCTATCTGTGATCCGTAGCCGGACGATCCGGCTGAACCGATGGAGAGGCAGATGTTGAAGAGGCTGACGGATAACGAGATTTTCGGCGTGGACACGCTGAACCTCGTTGTCATCGCTGGCGCCACACTGCTGCTGCTTGGGGCGATCACGACGCCCGCGTCCGTGACGCCGCCCGCAGTGGCAGCCAAAGCGCCCCTGGTGGAGACGGTCACGGTGACCGCTTCGCCGCTTACGAAGCTTTCGTAAGGCTCAAATTGGATGTTCCCGGATAGATTGGGTTAACCCCCAATCGTCCGGGGCAGCCGATTTGGCAATACTTTTCTGTACGAATTGTCATATACTCGCGTTGTCAATTCACGGTGTGCCGGAATGCGGCCCTGAGTGACCGCCGACCGGCTTTTGTGGAGGCCGACATGGCGATGATTCATCAGCATCACGAAGCACAAAACGATTTGGGCGGGGAAGTTCTCGACCTTGTCGTGTTGTTCGGCGCCATCGCGCTTTTCGTAGGCGCGATTGCGGCATTTGTTGTTCTGGCGACGTGACGATTTGAATTGAGGGGGACCGCGTGGGCGAAACACCCACGCGCCCATTCTTTATTGTTCTGTGGCCACTTCGGTCAGTTCGACGTCGTGGCCCCACAGCTTTTCGATGTGCGTGACGACCAATTCCTTGGCGTTGTATTGCAGCGGGATGCCGCGATGCATGCGGTGTTCCAGCAGCAGCTTTCGGTCGCCGCGCAAATTCGCGCCCACCACCTGGATGTTCGGATCGGCGGTGCCCACGTCATACTGGCGCGCGAGCGTTGAACGCACTTTGCGATAGCCCAATTCATTGTGGATGGCGGAGACTTTGTAGGCGCCATCGTCTGCCTTGTCATGCAGGCCGAACAGGCGGAAATCGCGCATCACTTTGGGCGACAGGAATTGTTCGATGAAGCTTTCGTCGCGGTAGTTGGCCCAGGCTTCTTTCAAAGCCGTCATGAAATCGCCGGTGCCGGCGATCTGGGGGAACCAATCGCGGTCTTCTTCGGTGGGATTTTCGCAGATACGGCGGATATCGGCCATCATCGCATAACCGAGCGCATAGGGGTTGAGGCCGTAGTAGCGCCGGTCGTCGAATTCGGGCTGGAAGATCACGCTCGTGTGGCTGTGCAGGAATTCGAAGATCGAGCCGTCGGTGATGAGGCCGCGATCGAACAGCGCGTTCATGATGGTGAAGTGGACGAAGGTGGCACAGCCTTCGTTCATCACCTTGGTCTGGCGCTGCGGATAGAAATATTGCGCGAGGTTGCGCACGATGCGCAGCATTTCGCGCTGCCAGGGTTTCAGCGACGGCGAATTCTTTTCGAGGAAGTAGAGAAGGTTTTCTTCCGGCAGCTTCATGTCCGGGCCGCCTTCGTCTTCCGGGTCGGGCGACGCTGTGGTCTCCGGCGGTTCGAGGCTGGCGGGCAAGGTGCGCCACAAATCGTTATAGGCTTCGTCTTCGTATTCGGCGCGCTTGCGCTGTTTTTCGGCGATCCGTTCTTTCGACGGGCGCGGCGGGCGGCGGTAGCGGAAGACGCCCTGATCCATGATGGCGTGGGCGGAATCCAGAATGGTTTCGACTTCGTCGCGGCCATAGCGTTCTTCGCAGGCCGAGATGTAACGCTTGGCGAAGGCGAGGTAATCGAGAATGCCGTCGGCATTCGTCCACTGGCGGAACAGATAGTTGTTCTTGAAGAAATGATTGTGGCCGAAGGCGGCATGCGCCATGACGAGCGCCTGCATCGTCATGGTGTTTTCTTCGAGCAGATAGGAAATGCAGGGATTGGAATTGATGACGATCTCGTAGGCGAGCGCGGAATAACCGGCGCGGTACATCGTTTCCTCGCGTGCGAACAGCTTGCCGAAGCTCCAATGGTTGTACATCAGCGGCATGCCGAGCGAGGAATAGGCATCGAGCATCTGCTCGGATGAGATCACCTCGATCTGGTTGGGATAGACATCGAGCTTCAGCTCGTTGAGCGCGATGTCTTCGATGGCCTTGAAGGCATGATCGAGCGTTTCGAAATCCCACTCTGCGCCTTCGAACAGCGGTTTGCCCATCACGCGTTCTCGCTCTTTTTGAACAACTCGCGGAAGACCGGGAAGATGTCGGCGGGTTTGGAGATGCGTTTGGTGGCGAAGTTGGGCCAGAGTTCGGCGACGGTGCGATAGGCGCGCCACAACTCGGCGCCGGAATCTTCCGACGCGAAAACTTCCATTTCGCGTTCGTCGAGGATTTCGATGTAGGCGTAGTATTGGCACAACGGCATGATGTCGCCGTTCAGCATTTCCACGCAGCGGCGCGCGTCGCCGGATTGGGTGTAGCCGTCGCTGGCTTGGGCGGCATAGATGTTCCAGTCCGCCGTCGCGTAACGCGCTTTCTGGATTTCCAGCATCTTGTCGAGCGCGGTCGAGACAATCGTGCCACCGGACTGGCGGGAATAGAAGAATTCCTGTTCGTCGACTTCCTGCGCATCATGGGTGTGGCGGATGAAGACCACATCGACCTTTTCGTAGCGGCGCTTCAGGAAGAGGTGCAGCAGCATATAGAAACGCTTGGCGAGGTCTTTCTCGCGCTCGCCCATCGAACCGGACACGTCCATCAGGCAGAACATCACGGCCTGGCTGGTGGGGATGGGCTGTTCGGTGAAGGTGTTGAAGCGCACGTCGATGGGATCGACGAAGGCGACCCATTTGCGTTTGGAATTGGCTTTGGCGAGTTGCTCTTTCAATTCCACGATCTTGGCGCGCGTGTCGTCGGTCAGCGGGTCTGTGCGTTCCAGCGCTTCGAGTTCGGCTTCGAGGGTTGCGACATCCTTCAGCGACGGGCGTTTCAGCGCCAGCCTGCGGCCGTAGGAATTGCGCATCGTGCGGATGAGATTGATCTGGTTGGGGGAACCAGCGGTGGTGATGCCGGCGCGTTTCCAGCTTTTGCTTTTTGTTTCTTTGAGCGTGGTGCGGACGAGGTTGGGGAGTTCGAGGTCTTCGAAGAAGATGTCGAGGATTTCGTCCTGCGTCATCGTGAATTCGAAATCGTCTTCGCCTTCGCCGGTGTCCGACGCCTGTTTGCCGCTGGCTCCGCCCTCGCCTTTCGGCGGCTTCTTGATTTCGTCGCCGGGCATGAACTCCTTGTTGCCTGGCAACACGAAATCCTGTTCGCCGGACGCTTTGGGATCGAGGCGGAAACGCGGTTCCTTCGTGCCCTTGGTCGAGATGCGGATTTTCCGTTCCTTGCCGATATCGGAAACGGCCGCATCCTTCAGCGATTTCTGCACCGCCTCGCGAATCTGCGAGCGCGCGCGGCGCAGGAAGCGCTGGCGGTTGGCGAGGCTCTTGCCCTTGGGGTTGAGCCGACGGTCTATGAAATAGGTCATGTTGTGCGCTTGACGCTATCTCACCCCGCCTTGTTGACGCGCATGTACCATTCGACCAAGCGGCGCACCTGACGCGGGGTGTAGCCGCGGGCGAGCATCCGTTTGACGAATTCGTTGTGCTTGGTCTCGGTGTCGCTGTCCTTCTTGGATTCGAAGCTGATGACCGGCAACAAATCTTCCACCTGCGTGAACATGCGCTTCTCGATCACGCTGCGGATTTTCTCGTAGGCCGTCCAGGCGGGGTTCTTGCCTTCGTTCTGGGCCCGGTAGCGCAGTGAGAACTTGACGACTTCGTTGCGGAAGTCCTTGGGGTTCGCGATGCCTGCGGGCTTTTCGATCTTCGAAAGCTCGTTGTCCAAGGCGGCGCGATCCAGCAACTGCCCGGTATCGGCATCCTTGTAATCCTGGTCTTCGATCCAGGCGTCGGCATAAGAGATGTAACGGTCGAACAGGTTCTGGCCGTATTCGCCATAGGATTCCAGATACGCTTTCTGGATTTCCTTGCCGATGAATTCGGCATAACGCGGCGCCAGATCGGCCTTGATGAATTCGAGATATTTCTTCTCGGTGTCTTCCGGCATCTGATCGCGCTTGATGGACTGTTCGAGGACATACATCAGATGCACGGGGTCGGCGGCGACTTCGGTGACGTCGTAGTTGAAGGTTTCCGACAGTGTCTTGTAGGCGAAACGGGTCGAGATGCCCGTCATGCCTTCATCGACGCCCGCCGCGTCCTTGTATTCCTGCAAGGTCTTGGCCTTGGGATCGGTGTCTTTCAGCTTTTCGCCGTCGTACACGCGCATCTTGGAGGTGAGATTGGAATTCTCATGCTCCTTGAGCCGGGTCATGACGCAGAACTTGGCGAGCATTTCCAGCGTTTCGGGCGCGCAATGCGCATCGTCGAGATTGCTGCCCGAAAGAAGCTTCTTGTAGATCGCGGTTTCTTCCGTCACGCGCAGGCAATAAGGCACGGTGACAACCGAAATGCGGTCGAGGAACGCTTCGTTGTTCTTGTTGGATTTGAACAACTGCCATTCGGATTCGTTGGAATGGGCCAGGATGATGCCGCTGAACGGAATGGGGCCCAGCGTTTCGGTGCCGATATAGTTGCCCTCCTGCGTGGCAGTGAGCAGCGGGTGCAGCACCTTGATCGGTGCCTTGAACATTTCGACGAATTCCAGAAGGCCCTGATTGGCGCGGCAGAGGCCGCCCGAGAAGGAATAGGCATCCGGATCATTCTGGCTGAAATGTTCGAGCTTGCGGATATCCACCTTGCCGACGAGGGCGGAAATATCCTGATTGTTGTCGTCGCCCGGTTCGGTTTTGGAGACCGCGATCTGGCGCAGCTTCGACGGGAACAGGCGCACCACTTCGAACTTGGAGATATCGCCGCCATATTCGTCGAGGCGTTTGACCGCCCACGGGCTCATCACGCCGCCGGTGCGATGTTTCTCGATGCCGTATTTGTCGGCCAGAAGGTCGGCAAGTTCGCTGGAGCGGAAAAGACCCAGAGGAGATTCGAATACGGGACTGATCTGTTCGCCCGCCTTCAGTACATAGATCGGATGCAACTCCATCAGATCTTTCAGCCGTTCGGCGAGCGAGGATTTGCCGCCGCCGACGGGGCCGAGCAGATAGAGTATCTGGCGCTTTTCTTCCAAGCCCTGCCCGGCATGCTTGAAGTAGCCCACGATCCGTTCGATCGTGTCTTCCATGCCGTAGAAGCCTTCGAAGGCGCGGTAACGCTTGATCGTGCGGTTGAAGAAGATGCGGCTGAGACGGGAATCTTGCGCCGTGTCGACCAGTTCGGGTTCGCCGATGGCCGCCACCATGCGTTCGGCAGCGGTCGCATAGAGCATTTTATCGTCGCGCGCGGCGAGCAGCCAATCCCTCAGGCTCATCGCCTCGAAACGCTCGCGCGCATAATCGCGGGTGAAGATATCGAAGACATCAAGCGTACTCATCAATCTCGCTCCTTCGTGCTACCCACACGTGTTATCTAGAGATTGTACTCCCCGCTCGTCGTTTGAAGTGATCTTTGTAATATTTCATGACCGACAGAGAGTAGCTCCCAACAAGTGAACGGAACTTGAACCGGAAAGTTCCGATCCCAACATGAAAACGCAGGCCTGCCTTGCGCATTTCGCGCGAGACTTACCTTTCCCGGATTCCACCCTATGGCTTTGCATGTCGCTCGCGCCCCAGATGCGCTGCTGACGAATCGTAGTGTAACGCCGTTCGGCGTTTCGCCAAAGCGCCAGATGGTGCATCCCACGGATTCTGCGCCATAATCAGGTCACGTTTGGAGCCCGAGCGCGCCACGATCGCGCAGTGCGATCGCCACAATCAGGCCCGATCCTTCGTCTCGCACTTAGGTGCGCGAGGGAGGATGAGATGCGAATTTTCCAGTCCGGGCCTGCAAATCGCAGCAAGACGGCAGTGGCCGCGGATTCATTTGTGGCGCTCTTGTTTTTGACAATGCTGTTTATGATGGCCTTCGCGGCGACGGCGTTTGCGGCAAGCTGCTGACGCGCTTTTTGGCGAAATCCCTGACTGTAAACACCGCCTGCGTGGCGCCCGGCGGCATAAAGTTAATTCGTAACAACAGCTTACACGAATTAACCGCTTAACCTCTATGAACGTTGAATCCGCTTAAAAGTTCGGCCTGGCACGAATACTGCTCCCCTCTCGTCCATGTAGTGGCGTTTGGTGGAGTTGTGTAAATGCGTAAGAACACGATCAAGACTGTTGCATTGGCCGCGGGGCTCTTTTCAACATTTGCATTCGGTGCGGCAGAGGCCGTGACCATCACGCCGACAGGCAGCGTCGGCGGCGCGCCGCTCGGTGTGGTTCATCAAAATTTCGACGGATTGACGGTCGGCAGCACAAGCGATGCGACCATCGGCATCCTGACGGTAAAATTTCTCGGCGGCGGCGCTCAACCCGTGCAAGGCGCGGTGAGCGGCCAATATGCAGCGCCGTGGCTTTCGGGCGGCAACGGCAATGGCTTCGGCAGCCAGCCGAACGGTGCCGACACCACCACTTATCTTACCACGGGCGTGGGTTCGGTCGAACTCGATTTCAGCCAGCAGATGACCTATCTCGGCGTGCTGTGGGGCTCGATCGACGGTTACAACTCGATCACCTTCTACAATGGCAACACTTTCCTGGCGTCGTTCAACGGCACTGATATTTTGTCGGGTGCGAATGGCGATCAGGGCGTCAACGGCACGCTCTATGTGAACTTCTTGTCGGACACGACGTTCAATCGCGTGGTGCTGTCGAGCACGTCCTACGCCTTCGAATTCGACAACGTGGCCTACAACCAATCGCTTCCGAACCAGGTTCCGGCTCCCGAGCCCATCACGCTCAGCCTGTTCGGTGCGGGCTTGGCCGGGTTGGGCGCACTGCGCCGCCGCCGCAAGGCCTGACGCGAAAGCATTCTACTCCGTTCAACTTCCAAAACGGCGCCTTCGGGCGCCGTTCTTTTTTGTTCTGCTTGCCGCGAGCGATAGTTGGCGGCAAGCTTGCGATGTGGAAACGTTCGTCACAGATGTGGGCCAGGCGCGCGCCAACGAGGCGGGCGACATTGCGCGCATCTATATCGAATCCTGGCACGACGCTTATGCAGGTTCGGTACCGGCTGCGCTTCTACGAGCGATGACGCTTTCCGGACAGACCGCTCGCTGGCAGGCCGCGATTGCGGCGCGCGAGCCGGTGTTCGTGGCGCGGCACCCGCGCCATGGCGTCGTCGGCATGACAAGTTTCGGCCGGTCGCGCGATGCCGGATTGGGGCCGGATGGCGAAGTCTATACGCTGTATGTCGATCCGGCGTTTTATGACATGGGCGTGGGACGGGCGCTGGTGGCCGGTGCGTTCGACGAACTCAAGCGGCGTGGGTTTTCCGGCTGCATCATCTGGGCGCACGCGAAAAATCCGGCGCGCTTTTTCTATGAGCGGCTGGGCGGGCGGCTGGTGGCGGAACGCACGATACGGCTGATGGGCGAGCCGATACCGGAAGCGGCCTTTGCCTGGCGCAAGCTGGCGGTGAAGGCCGCTAGCCTTTCAAATCCTTCGGACGGATGAAGTTTTGAAGCTCGCCTTGCGCGGGCGCGAGTTCCTTCCACGTCTCGATATCGAAATCGAAGATCGCGAGCGCGCAGGTGGGCATGCCTTCGGCCAGCTTGCGCACGCGTTCCTTGTCCTTCTCGGATTTGGGGCGGCGCACAAGATTCACCGCCAGCGTTTCCAGCCCCGGATTGTGGCCGATCACCATCAGGCTGCCGGCTTTGGCAGGCGCTTTGCGCAATTCGCCGAAGATGGCTGATGCCGATGCCAGATAGAGCGTGTGGAGGAATTCGATTTTCGGCGGTTTCTTGAACGCTTGCGAAACGTCCTGCGAGGTTTCGACGGTGCGGCGCGCATCGGAGCAAAGAGCGATATCGGGGACGAGATCGTGGCTGGCGAGCCATTCGCCAAGGTGTCCGGCATCGGCATGGCCGCGGCCGGCGAGTTCGCGGCCAAAATCGTCGTCGGCATCTTCGGCGGGTACCGCCTTGGCGTGGCGCAGGATGTAGAGACGTTTCAAGGCCGTTCACGCCACCTGATAGCGGGCGCGCGCGCCGCGCTCGATGGCGGCAGCGACCAGACGGTCGATGCCCAGTTCGCGGCGCAGGCCCTCGATGACGCGGATCTCTTCGAGCATGATGCGGTTGTCGGCGAGCGCCACCTCCATCGCCAGCCAATAGGCGGTCTCGCGCAAATGCGCTGGAAGGGCCCCCTTCACCAGGCCGATGACGGCATTGATGCCCTCGGCCTCCTGCAGCATGGCGGCACAATCCTTGGCGACCATGGAGAGGCGGTGTTCCTCGAAATCCTGAAAGACGGGGAGCGTTTTGATGAGCTGGCCGATGGTCTTTAGCTCGCGCTCGCTCATCACGCCATCGGAGGCCGACACCACCACCATCACATAGATCAGCGCCGAATGATGGCCGACCGTGTTCATCTCTTAAGGCCTTGGAAAGACAAGAGCGACGATAGGCGGCTTGACCCCCGCCCAGCAAGGCGGCATGACGCAGAAATGGCTACGCACAAGAAACCCGGCAACTGGCGGGCGCGCACCAAAGCGGTGCGTGCGGGCCAGACGCGCACGTCTTTCCAGGAAACATCCGAAGCGCTGTTCTTGACCTCCGGCTATGCCTATGAGGCGCCGGAAGAGGCTGAAGCACGCTTCAAGGGCGAGGCCGAAGGCTATCAATACAGCCGCTTCGGCAACCCGACCGTGACCATGTTCGAGGAACGCATGGCGGCGCTGGAAGGCGCCCCCGTTGCGCGCGCAACCGCAAGCGGTATGGCGGCGGTGACGGCGACGTTTCTGAGCGCGTTGAGATCGGGCGATCATGTGGTCGGCGCCAAGGCGATGTTCGGGGCCTGCCGCTATGTGATCGAAGAAATTCTTTCGCGCTTTGGCATCACGCACACGCTGGTCGATGGCTGCGACGCGCAGGAATGGAAAGACGCGGTTCGCCCGGAAACAAAAATGCTGTTTCTGGAGACGCCCGCCAATCCGACGCTTGCCATTTGCGATATGAAGGCGATTGCCAAGATCGCCAACGATGCTGGCGCGTGGCTGGTGGTGGACAATGCGTTTGCGAGCCCGGTGCTGCAGCGCCCGATGGAATTCGGCGCCCATATCGTGATCCACTCCTCGACAAAATATATCGACGGTCAGGGGCGCGCGCTCGGTGGCGTGATCTTGTGCGACCAGGATTTCCTGAAGAACCACTTACAGATCTTCATCCGCAACACCGGGCCTTCGATCAGCCCGTTCAATGCGTGGCTGCATCTGAAGAGCCTGGAGACGCTGGACCTGCGGATGCGGGCACATTGCGACAACGCGCTGGCGGTGGCCGATTTCCTGGCGAAATCCAAGAAGGTTCGCCGCGTGCTTTATCCGTTCCGCGACGACCATCCGCAGCACAACCTGGCGCGCACCCAGATGGATGGCGGCGGCGGCGTGGTGACGTTCGAGATCGACGGCGGAAAAAAGGAAGCGTTCAAGTTCGAGAACGCACTCAAGTTGATCGACATCTCCAACAATCTGGGCGACGCCAAGAGCCTGATCACCCACCCGGCCACCACCACGCACAACAAGGTGAAGCCACAGGCGCGGGCCGAACTGGGGATCAATGACGGGATGTTGCGGTTGTCCGTCGGCTTGGAAGACCCGGCCGATCTTTGTGAAGATCTGGATGCGGCGCTAGCCGCGCTCTGATAGAGCCCTGCAAGAAACGCAGAGCCGCCCCCACCCGAAAAATCTCTCGCTACGCTCCTGATTTTTCGACCTCCCCGCGAGGGGGAGGTAAGATGGCGGCGTTACGGAGGTCCTGATGTCTGAACATCATGCCAGCGTGGTGTGGAAACGCACGAGCGCCGATTTCACTTATGACACTTACAACCGTGCCCATGAGATGCGGTTCAAGAGCGGGGACATCGTGCTCGCCGCGTCTTCCGCGCCGGCGTTCAAGGGCGATGCGGATCGTGTCGATCCGGAAGAAGCTTATGTGGCGTCGCTTTCAAGCTGCCACATGCTCACCTTTCTGGCGATCTGTGCGCGCAAGCGGCTGACGGTGGAATCGTATGAAGACGACGCGGTGGGTTATCTGGAGAAAAAGGACAGTAAGGGAAAGCTGTGGATTTCGCGGGTGACGCTTTCGCCGCGCGTGGTGTTTGCGCCGGGCACCGCTGTCGACGAAGCAACGCTCGAACAGATCCATCATCTTTCCCACGAGGAATGCTTTATTGCGAACTCTGTTAACACTGAAATCGCGGTGGTGCCGCGGCATTAAGCTGTTAACGCAACGCGCGTTCTATCTTGCAAACATTGCCCGAGCGCCCGAATATCTTGGCATGAGCAATTCTTCTGCCTCCGGCCGTCTGAGCGGCCCGTCCTACGAACGTGTCACCCACGATATCCGCGTGGCGGTGAAACCGGCCTATCTCGAAGAGCAGTCGGAACCCGACGAAGGCAAATATCTGTGGTCGTACACGATCACCATCGAGAACAAGGGGCACGAAACCGTGCAGCTTCTCTCGCGCTATTGGCACATCACCGATGCGGCGGGGCGCGTGCAGGAAGTGCGCGGGCCTGGCGTGGTGGGCGCGCAGCCCATTCTCGAGCCGGGGCAGAGTTTCGAATATACCAGCGGCTGTCCGCTGCCGACGGCATCGGGCACCATGGCCGGGCGCTATCAGATGAAGAAGCTGGAAGGCGAGCAATTCGAGGCCGAAATCCCGGCATTCCTGCTGGAAAGCCCCTACGAACGGCGCCAAGTGCATTGACCACAATCTGCCGCGGGTTGATCCCGGGCGGGTCTTTGCGCGTAAACTGGACGTCCAAAATCCAGGCGGTATTTCCATGAACGATATTGTGAAACCCAATGCGCTGTGCGCGGCCCAGCCCGCGCCCAAAGACCCGCGCCCGACGCGCGACGAGGCCGAACGCGCCATCCGCACGCTGCTGTTGTGGGCGGGCGACGATCCGGACCGCGAAGGCTTGATGGATACGCCCGCACGAGTGGCGCGCGCGTTCGAGGATTGGTTTTCCGGCTATGCCGAAGATCCCGAAGCGTATCTGGCGCGCACCTTCGAGGAAGTGGATGGGTATGACGAGATGGTGGTGTTGAAGGACATCCGCTTCGAATCCCATTGCGAGCATCATCTGGCGCCGATCATCGGGCGCGTGCATGTGGGCTATCTGCCCAACAAGAAGGTTGTCGGTATCTCCAAGCTTGCGCGCGTGGTGGAAGCGTTCGCTCGGCGGCTGCAGGTGCAGGAGAAGATGAACGCGCAGATCGCCCATTGCATCCAGCAAGTGCTGGAGCCGAAGGGTGTGGCGGTGCTGATCGAAGCGACGCATCAATGCATGACCACGCGCGGCGTGCACAAGACGGGCGTCAGTATGGTGACGTCGATGATGCTGGGCGCATTCCGCGAGGATGCGAGCACGCGGCGCGAATTCCTGCACGTGATCGGCAATCCGGCGTCCAGCGCGGACGGCTAAATCGCGTTTTCCTTAATTTCGTGGACCTTGCCGCAGAATTCGCAGCGGGCGCGGATGATGCCGTCCGCATCGGCCAGATGCGTGCGATCTTGCGGTGAATAAGAGCGCAGCACCGAAGCGATGCGATCGGTATCGCAATCGCAGCGGAAGGTGATGGGTTCCGGCGGCAGGACACGGATTTCATCTTCGTGGAACAGGCGCCACAACAGATCTTCGCCTGAGAGTGTCGTGTCGACGAGTTCGAGATCTTCCACTGTTTTCAGGAACAGCGACAGGCGTTCCCATTCTTCTTCGTCGCGCGCCCGTTCGGGGGTCGCTTGCAGCATGATACCGCCCGCGCGCCATTCCGGTTCGCTGCGGCCCGGCGTGAACACCGGGGCGGCAGCAAGCCGGATCATCGTCGGCAATTGTTCGGATTGGGCGAAATAGGTTTCGGCGCTGGCGGCGATGCCATCGGGGGAGAGTTCGACAATGCCCTGATAAGTGTTGCCGCCACGGCGCGGTTCGATGGTGATGGCGAGCGCGCCTTTGCCCGCGACGGAAGGGAAATCTTTCGCGGCAAGCGCATCGAAACGTTGCTGATCGAGACGCGCGAAGCCGCGCAAACCCGCGGGGCGTTCTTCTTCCGCGCCATAATAATCGGCGGTGACGAGATCGAGCGGGCCATCGCTTTTGGTTTGCACCGTCAGGCGGCCGTCGAGTTTCAGCGCGCTGCCGAGGATGGTGGCGAGTGCGAGTGTTTCGCCCGCGATGCGCGCAGCGGGTTCCGGCAATCGATGGGCGCTTAGCGCACGCGCCGAGGATTGATCGAGCCTTATCAGCCGGCCGCGAACGCCCAGTTGCGCCAGATCGAACGGCAACACGAAATCGCCCGGCGGGGCGGGGGTATAGGACGCAGATTTATCGGACATTCGCTCGATATAGGCCGATTGTGTGGAACTTCAACCGAGACACCACGCCAGGATCGCTTTCTGGGCGTGGATGCGGTTTTCGGCTTCGTCGAACACCACCGATTGCGGGCCGTCGATCACATCGTCCGTCACTTCCTCGCCTCTGTGGGCGGGGAGGCAATGCATGAAGATCGCATCTTTGGCGGCGCGCGACATCAGGCGGCTGTTCACCTGATAGGCCTTCAAAAGATTGTGGCGCTTGGTTGTGTCGTCATCGCCCATCGAAACCCAGGCATCGGACACCACGCAATCCACACCGGTTACAGCCGCTTCGGGATCTTCGGTGAAGGTGACATCGGCACCTTGTGCGGCAACCCATTCGCGCAGGCGGTGCGAGGCGCTGAGTTCGCGGGGGCTCGCCACGCGCAATTTGAAACCGAAACGCGGGGCGGCGTGCACCCAGGAGGTGAGCACGTTATTGGAATCGCCGCTCCAGGCAATCGTGGCGCCCTTGATGGGGCCGCGATGTTCTTCGAACGTCATCACATCGGCCATCACCTGGCACGGGTGCGAGAGCTTGGTCAGGCCGTTGATGATGGGGATGGTGGAATTGTCGGCCATCTCCTGCACCATCTCGTGATCGAGCAGGCGGATCATCACCGCATCGACATAACGCGAAAGCACGCGCGCCGTATCGGCAATCGTTTCCTCGCGGGCGAGCTGCATTTCCGAGCCCGTCAGCATGATCGTTGAGCCGCCAAGCTGGCGCATGCCGACATCGAAGGAGATGCGGGTGCGGGTGGACTGCTTGTCGAAGATCATGGCGAGCACGCGGCCCGACAGCGGCTGGTCTTTATCCGGCGTGCCTTTGGGCAGGTGCTTGCGCTTTTCCTTGCGGGCGCGCGCATCGGCGATGAGGGTTTGCAGCGTTCCGGAATCGAATTCGCTGAGATCGAGGAAGTGTTTGGCTTCCCCAACCCGACCGGTGGGGGCGTTCATGCGGCGACCGACGCCTTTCCCGCTTCGAAAGCCGATGCGGCGGCAGTGAGTTTTTCCATCGCCTCGCGCACATGGGTTTCGTCGATGTTGAGCGGCGGCAGAAGACGCACGACGTTGTCGCCCGCGCCCAGCACAAGGATACCCTGCTTTCGTGCAGCATTTACGAAATCGGTGTTGGGCACGCGCATTTTAAGGCCGATCATCAGGCCCTGCCCGCGCACGCCTTCGAACACATGGGGATGTTCGGCGGCAAGACGGCCCAATTGCTGGTGCAGGTAGTTGCCGATCTTCTGCACATGATCGAGGAAGCCCGGTTCGAGCACTGTTTCGAGCACGGCATTGCCGACGGCGGTGCCGAGCGGATTGCCGCCGAAGGTGCTGCCATGCGTGCCCGCGACCATGCCTTTGGCGGCTTCCGCCGTTGCCAGACATGCGCCGATGGGGAAACCGCCGCCGATGCCTTTGGCGATTGCCATGATGTCGGGTGTGACGCCGCTCCATTCATGCGCGAAGAGTTTGCCGGTGCGGCCGACGCCGGTTTGAATCTCATCGAAGATGAGAAGCATGCCGCGGTCGTCGCAAATCTTGCGAAGCGCGCGCAGGAATTCCGGTTCGGCGGGACGCAAACCGCCCTCGCCTTGAATCGGTTCGATCATCAACGCGGCAGTAGCCGTTGTGATCGCGGCTTCGAGCGCTTTGAGATCGCCGAACGGCACCTGATCGAAACCTTCGACCTTGGGGCCGAAGCCTTCGAGATATTTCTCCTGACCGCCTGCTGCAATCGCAGCCAGCGTGCGGCCGTGGAAGGCGCCTTCGAAGGTGATGATGCGGAAACGCTCCGGATGGCCGCTCACAAAATGATAGCGGCGCGCCATCTTGATCGCGCATTCAATCGATTCCGCACCCGAGTTCGTGAAGAACATCGTGTCGGCGAAGGTGGACTCCACCAGCCTCTTCGACAGCGATTCCTGGCCGAGGATCCGGTAGTTGTTCGAGGTGTGCCAAACGCGGCTCGCCTGTTCCATCAGCGCGTTCACAAGCTTGGGGTTGGCGTGGCCGAGCGCGTTCACCGCGACGCCGGCGCCGAAATCGAGATATCGCTCTCCATCCTCCGCGAAGAGATAGGGCCCTTCGCCCCGCACGAACGCGACGTCCGCACGGGCATAGGTTGGCAACAGCGACGGAAACACTTTGTCCTCCAAGGCTTGAATGGGGCGGCTTTATCGGCCGCAGGCGTGTGAGGGGTCAAGGATACCCCGGCGTATGGGCAGACATAGCTGCGATGTCGAATTGAACCTCACTTTTTGGCGGGGGGAGAGGGAGTCCCGCCCCTTCGCTTGATAACAGCAATATGAATATAGACTTTTGTAGGATAAAAGTCAATGGCAATGAGCCCAAGGCAATTCTGTGGACAAGGATTGGAAGGAGCGCAGTGTTGCTTGTGCAAAGCCTATGCCTTGCTACGATATGTTGTGGGGTTAGCCGATGGAGCCGGGCATGGGTTGGACGGATGAACGGGTTGAGCAGCTGAAGAACCTCTGGACCGAGGGGCTTTCGGCCAGCCAGATCGCCCGTGCGCTGGGTGGGGTCACACGCAATGCGGTGATCGGCAAGGTGCACCGGCTGGGTCTGGCCGGACGTGCCACACCGGCCCGGATCGACCGTCCCCGCCTGCCTTCGGCCCCCCGTGTCTCGCTGCGCCAGCATCACCTGCCGGAGCCGCCGGTGGTTGAGGAAGAGCCCGTCACTCTAAATGACGGCAGCCACGCAACCGTCCTGACCATCAACGACCGGATGTGTCGCTGGCCGATCGGCGATCCTTCCGAGAACGAATTTCATTTCTGCGGCCATAAGCCGAAGAACGGGTCGCCCTATTGCGAGGCCCATGCCCGCAAGGCGTATCAACCGCAACAGCCGCGCCAGGCCAAAGGGCGGATGGCGAGCTGAGGCTACCCCTTTGAAAATTTGAGTATCTCCCTCTCCCCCAGCGGGGGAGAGGGTTGGGGTGAGGGGGCGCTGTCTAACGAGAGCGCCCTTCTTTTTGGGCATGCGCTTGCTGAAGCATCTCCCCCTCACCCCTGCCCTCTCCCCCGCGGGGGAGAGGGAGATTGATTTAATGTGTGTGTTTGTTCTTCACTTGCTGAAGAGAAACAGTTGGGGGAGCCGCCTATGACAACGGTCTACGATTTTTCGGCGAAGACGCTTTCGGGTGAGGACAAATCGCTCAGCGATTATCGCGGGCAGGTTTTGCTGATCGTCAACACGGCGAGCAAATGCGGGTTCACGCCGCAATATGAGGGGCTCGAGAAGCTCCACGAAAAGCTGAACGGCAAGGGGCTGACGATTCTGGGCTTTCCCTGCAACCAGTTCGGTTCGCAGGAGCCGGGGTCGGAAAGCGAGATCGGGGCGTTCTGCCAGAAGAATTATGGCGTGAGCTTTCCGATGTTCTCCAAGATCGACGTGAATGGCTCGGATGCGCATCCGCTTTACAAATATCTGAAGAAGGAAGAGCGCGGCGTGCTGGGCTCGCAGGCGATCAAATGGAACTTCACGAAGTTTCTGGTCGACCGCGAAGGCAATCCGGTGGAGCGCTATGGTTCGACGACCAAGCCGGAAGACCTTGAAGGCGATATTTTGAAGCTGCTCTGATGTGAGCGAAATGTGCAACCTAGCTCGCGCTGTTTAGAACAGGGTTCACGAAATTGTAGTGAACGTTGGCACCGGAAGTTCCAAGCATTGCTGCAACGATATTGATTCTGATAGTTTCAGCTTCTTCTGCGGTCAACTCAAAGCGAAAGCTTTGTTCAAAGGTTTTTTGCGGGTCCCATGTTTCGATTATGAGGCTGACTCTATAAGCCCCCGGTACCCAATAAAATTTCCTATCGATCTCGCTCCAAATTGCTCCTTGAAGATTGGGCTCAGCTTTCTGAAAATCTCCTTGAAAAAGTGCTTGAGCTTCCAGTTGTGTTTTTGCGGCAATCGTAAGATTTGACTTCTTCGCAAAATCGAAAAGCGATTGCCGGAGTCGCTCCAACGATGCCTCGACCTCCTGCCTGGTGTCGTTATCCCAAAATTGAATGTTCAGTGTTCGTGCGTCGTTCGATCTCAATGTGAAACCAGAAGCTATCTGCAAATCCTTTGCGTCGCCAAACAGCGCTATGGAACGGAAAACGGCCCAGTCAAAGATGTGGGAAAGTTGATCCCTTTCGCGGACTAACCTAATCGAAATGGACTTGACATACTGATCATTGGGAAAGCCCCGGATCGAGCCGACTAGTCCTATTGTCGGCCCCCAAGAGGAAAAACCGATTTCGATTTTTCTTTGAGGGAAAAAATCTATCCTATTTTGCCAGCGGCGCAGCAGTCGCCATATTTCCGGACGAAAAAGGGCGATAAGCGCGATCAATATGCTCGCTATCGGCGTAATCGTTATAAGACTCATTAGCCCCCCGCTCGGGACTAAGTATACGTTAGACTGCATTGCGGTTGAAGTGATCGCTGAAGTTTGATTACGTCGTCACCATCTCATCGAGCGAGTAACCCGCTGAACGCACCGTGCGGATCGGATCTTTGGTGCCTTCGATATTGAGGGCTTTGCGCAGGCGGCCGACGTGGACGTCTACGGTTCTGGCCTCGACGTAGATGTCTGAGCCCCACACAGCATCCAGCAGTTGCTCGCGGCTGAAGACGCGGCCGGGGTGTTGGATGAGGTGGTCCAGCAGTTTGTATTCCGTCGGGCCGAGATGAATCTCTTGGCCGTTGCGGCGCACGCGGTGCGCGACGCGGTCCATTTCGATATCGCCGACTTTGATAGTGTCTTCGGCCAGGCTCGGCCGGATGCGGCGCATCACGGCACGCAGGCGGGCGAGAAGCTCCGTCATCGAGAACGGTTTGGTGATGTAGTCGTCGGCGCCGGTGTTGAGGCCGCGGACGCGGTCTGCTTCTTCGCCACGTGCGGTGAGCATGAGGATCGGCACGTTGCGCGTTTCGGGGCGCGCGCGCAGACGGCGGCAGACTTCGATGCCGGAGAGTTGGGGCATCATCCAGTCCAAGAGAACCAGATCGGGTTTTTCTTCCGCGGCCAGAAGCAGGGCTTCCTCGCCATCGGTTGCTTCGACCACGCGATAGCCTTCGCGTTCGAGATTGTAGCGCAGCAAGGTGACCAGCGCGCTTTCGTCTTCGGCGACAAGAACTGTGGGTTTCAACATCAGCTATGCTCGTACGGTACGCTCGTTTCGCTGGTGACATCGGCTTTGGGACGATCCGCCGCCAGATGATCGCCGCTCACCATGTAGTAGACGGTTTCCGCCACGTTGGTCGCGTGATCGCCGGCGCGTTCGATGTTCTTGGCCACGAACAGAAGATGCGTGCTCTGGCCGATGGTGCGCGGATCTTCCATCATGTAGGTGAGGAGTTCGCGGAACAGGCTGTTGTAGATCTCGTCGATCTCGCCATCCTGCTTCCACACCGCTTGTGCGCTTTGCGCGTCGCGGCGGGCATAGGCATCGAGCACCTGTTTCAACTGCGCGAGCACGGAGCGGCCCATGCGGGCGAGGCTTTGCGTGAGACGGATCGGTTGTTCGCGGTTGAGCACGATAGCGCGCTTGGCGATGTTTTTCGCAAGATCGCCGATACGTTCGAGTTCGCTGGCCATCTTCAGCGCGGCAAGCGTTTCGCGCAGATCTTTGGCCATGGGCTGACGCAGCGCGAGAAGCTTCAGCGCCTGGTCTTCGATCTGGTACTGCATCTGATCGATGCGGCGGTCGCTGGCGATGACGGCTTCGGCTTTGGCGGTGTCGCGCCGCGAGATCGCCTCTATCGCGTCGGCAAGCTGGGCTTCGGCAAGGCCGCCCACCTGCGCCACCGAGGTGGTGAGCGCTTCGAGTTTTTCGCCGAAAGCTTTGACTGTGTGTTCTGTCATCTGTTGTCCGCCGCTTCTTCGTCTGCCTGCCTAGGCGCGAAGTCGAAAGTCTATGCGACAGTTTTATAACACTTCCGTGACAGCCCTGTCGGCAGGGGTTTCGCGCGCGGAAAGGCCGGGCAAAGTAACCGTGAAAGTGCTGCCCGCGCCCGCTTCGCTGTCGATCTGGAGCCGGCCGTTGTGGCGGTTGACGATGTGCTTGACGATGGCCAGCCCCAGCCCCGTGCCGCCGCGCTCCCGGCTGCGTTTGACGTCCACCCGGTAGAATCGCTCGGTCAGGCGGGGGATGGCCTCGCGCGGAATGCCCTCGCCATCGTCGCGCACGGCGACCGAGATGGTGCCGGGTTTGGTGGTCAGGCCGACCCAGACGTGACCGTTCGCGCGGCCATATTTGATCGCGTTGTGGATCAGGTTCTGGAACAGCTGGGTGAGTTCGTCACGGTCGCCCACGACGTTTGGCAAGTTCGGTTCGGCGGCGATCTCCAGCGTGACGTTTTCGCTTTCGGCGAGCGGGGCGATGGCAGCGGCCGCGCTTCTGACCACCGCTTCGAGATCGACGCGCGCGGATGGGGGCACGTGTTCGTTCAATTCGATGCGGGTGAGCGAGAGAAGGTCTTCGATCAGGCGGCGCATGCGCTGGGCCTCGACGCTCATGATGCCGAGGAATTGTTCGCGGGCGGCAGCATCGTCACGCGCGTGGCCGCGCAAGGTGTCGATGAAGCCGGAGACGGCGGCGAGCGGGGTGCGCAATTCGTGGGATGCGTTGGCGACGAAATCGGCGCGCATCTGTTCGGTGCGTTTGATGGCGGTCAGATCGTGCAGAAGAATGAGCGTTAGCGGCGCTATCGCGCTTTTGGAGACATAGGCCTGGAAGTGACGCTCGATGGGGACGCGGGTGGCGAATTCGGTGGTGGCCGGTTCTTCGCCGGGGCCGACCGTTTCGACCGCCTGCTGGATCGCGGGCACGCGCAACAGAACCGAAAGCGCCTTGCGCTGGTAATCGGCGCCGACCACCGCGCGCATCGCGACGTTGGCGAAGACGGCGCGGCCCGTGTCGTCCAGCAACAGCAGCGGATCTGGCAGACGTTCGAACACTTCGCGCGCGAGATTGGGCAGCGGATCGTCGGCGATGGGATCTGCGGCTTCGATGTTGTGTTGTTGCCAGGCGCGGTTGCCTGCGAACAAGGCGAGGAGCGCGGCAATGATGGCCGCGATCCAGATCCAGGCGGGGCCGGGAAGGCCTTGCCAGTGCAGCACCGCGCCGGACGCAGCCAGCCCGCATGCGAAAGGCCACAGCCAATCGCGCAGGGTTTTCCATGTGAGCCAGCCGAGCATCGCGGGCGCTCTTTTGGCGGATCGTGGGCACGGCCACAACGGGGGTGCGCCGCAACATACCAAGTTTTCAAAAATGGATGCCGGGACCGCCCTGGCCCACGCCCGCCGGCCCCGTGCATGGTTCGTGCTTTGTTGCGAGCCTTTCGCGCAACGCCCGCAAACACAGGGTTTCTTGACAGGCGGGGGGACGGTGGGCGCATGCTTTCGCGCACGTTCGCTGCCTCGGGCGGGCGCCGGTGACAGGAAACCAGAAAAACGAGGCGCAGGTGGAGACGGCATGGCGCAAACGGATGCGCGCGAACTCGGCGGTTTGCGGACGAAACTGATCTATGGCTTCGGCTCCGTCGCCTATGGCGTGAAGGACCAGGGTTTCACCACGCTTCTGATGCTGTTCTACAACCAGGTGATCGGCCTGCCCGCGCAATGGGTGGGAAGCGCGATCCTTTTGGCGCTGGTGTTCGACAGCGTTGCCGACCCAATCGTCGGACAGATTTCCGACAATCTGAGATCGCGCTGGGGACGCAGACATCCGTTCATGTATGCGGCCGCGGTGCCGGTGGCGATTTCATACTGGTTCTTGTGGAATCCACCGGCGTGGAGCAACGAGGCGCTGTTCTTCTATCTGCTCGCGATGGCAATCGTGGTGCGCACCTTCATCACGATGTACGAAATTCCCAGTGCGGCGATGGCGGCCGAACTGACCACCGATTACGATCAGCGCACATCGTTCATGGCCTATCGCTATTTCTTCGGATGGCAGGGTGGGCTGGTGATGGGCATCCTGAGCTATCTGGTGTTCTTCAAGCCGGATGCGGCCCATCCGGTGGGACAGCTTAATCCTTCCGGCTATCCGACTTACGCGTTCTTCGCGGCGTTGCTGATGGTGATCGCCATTCTGGTTTCATCGCTCGGCACGCATCGTTTCATTCCGCGATTCACCGTGCCGCCGGAACGCCGTCGCACACTCGGCATCACGATCCGCGAAATGTTGCAGACATGGTCGAACCGTTCGTTCGCGGCGCTGGCGGGCTCCACGCTTTTTTCCTATGTGGCGCAAGGCGTGCTGTTCGCGCTGAACATCTATTTCAGCACCTATCTCTGGCATCTGAGTGCGTTGCAGATCGGGCTTATCACCTTGTCGCTGGTGCTGGCGCCGTTTCTGGCGCTGGCCATGGCCACGCCGCTGTCACAACACTTCGACAAGAAGCGCGCGACCATCGGGCTGTTCGTGGTGTCGCTGGTGTTTTATTGCGCGCCGCTTGTGCTTTATCTGCTGCGCGCCCTTCCGACCACACCCACGCCGTTCCTGATTTCGGTGCTTGTGGTGCTCGCACTTCTGGCGACGACGTTTTCCATCGCCTGCGGGACGCTGGGCGCATCGATGATGACCGATGTGGTGGAAGACAGTGCGGTGCGCACCGGGCGGCGTTCGGAAGGCCTGTTCTTCGCCACCGTCATTCTGGTGCAGAAGGCGGTTTCGGGATTGGGCGCGTTCATTGCAGGAATGTTACTCGCGCTGGTGCATTTTCCGCAGAACGCTTCGCCCACGACGCTCGATCCGGTCATCGCTTACAATCTTGCGCTTGCCTATCTGCCGACGGTCGTCGTGCTGTTCGTGCTGTCGATCTTCTGCCTCACTTTCTATCGCATCAGCCGCGAAGACCATGATGCGAACATCCGCAAGCTTGCGGGCGAGGCGGGCCAAATGCAGGTGGGCGAACCGGTTGCGGCGAGTGAGCCAGTGCTCGCAAAGGCTGCACCCCAACCGGGCGAATAGGACGCGGTTTATGAGGCATTTGGTTCCTTGCCGCGCGGAAGTTTCCGGAGTCTACTCCCGGCCTTCGTTTGCGTTCGGGTCATCGAGGGGGATGGATCGGACATGAAAACCGGAGATGCCGTCGTTTCGACGGAACGGTATAACCGCAAGAAAGACGCCATCGTTGCCGCCGCGACCGCGATTCTCAATCGCGACGGGGCGCGTGGCATGACGTTGGCCGATGTGGCGCAGAGCGTGGGGCTGATCACCACCTCGGTCACCTATTACTTCAAGAAAAAGGAAGATCTGGCGGTCGCCTGTTTCCTGCGCGCGATCGAACGGTTCGATGCGCTGATCGGCGAAGCCTCCGCGCCTTCCGATCCGCGCGAGCGGATACGGCTGCTCTTGCAAAACTATTTCGCGCTCGACCGGCGCATCCGCGAAGGCGAGGAGCCGCCGATTGCGGTGTTCAGCGATGTGCGTTCGCTGAACGAGCCTTATCTTTCGCAGGTCAACGAGCCGTACGGAAAGCTGTTCCGCAAAACACGCGCGCTTCTGCAATCGCCGGGCACGGACTGGGTGGACCGGCGCATGGCGACGGCGCGCACCCACATGCTGCTCGAACAGCTTTACTGGTCGGTGGCATGGCTGCCGCGTTTCGAGATCGAGGATTATCCGCGCATCCTGGAACGCATGTACGACATCCTGCTGAACGGGTTTGCGAAGCCGGATGCGATATGGGCGCCGCGCATTCTGCCGGGGATCGATCCCGAACCGGTGGATGCGCAAGCAGCGTTGCGCGAAACGTTTTTGATGTCGGCGACGCGGCTGATCAACCAGCGCGGTTATCGCGGGGCCTCGGTCGAACGGATTTCCGAACAGCTCAACGTCACCAAGGGATCGTTCTATCACCATAACGATGCCAAGGACGATCTGGTCGTCACCTGTTTCGACCGCAGCTTTTCGATCATGCGCCGCGCGCAATCGCAGGCCATGCTGGAACCGGGGACGTGGTGGGACAAGCTTTCGTCGGCGGCCGCCACGCTTGCCGAATACCAGCTTTCCGAACGCGGGCCGCTGCTCCGCACCTCGGCCTTGAGCGCGCTGCCCGAGCCGATCCGCAACGACATGGTGGAAGCATCCAACCGTGTGTCGGGACGTTTCGCGGGCATGATCTCGGACGGGATTGCGGAAGGTTCCATCCGCGCGGTCGACCCGTTCATCGCCGCCCAGATGCTGAACGCAACGCTGAACGCTTCTTCGGCCATCGCCGGGATGCTGCCCATCACCCAGGACGGCGACGGGGCGGAGTTTTATGCCAGACCCATTCTGACGGGCCTTTTCACCCGCTAAGTGACTGTTCTTAAGGTTTACAGCACAGGCTCGCCACCTAGCTAAGCCATTGGAAACGTTGCCTTGGTGTGAAAATTGCTTGTGTTTGTTAGGGTTATGATGGGTACAAAAATGTCGAAGGTTCTTGCATCGCTGGCTTTTGCGGTTGGCGCGCTGTTCCTGGCGAACGCGGCCAATGCCACGCCGATCACCTACAATCTGACGCTGACGGCGTCCGCCAAGACCGGTACCGTTCCGAGCCCCGCATCGGGCAGCTTCAGCATCGACGGTAACGATTTCACCGGCGTCGGCACGGAGACGTTCCAGCTCGGCAATGTCGCCAAGACGCTTCTGGATATCTCGTTCAACTTCGGTCCGGGCGAGACGTTCGACACCACCACCGGCCCCCCGGTCAACGTGTACGTCACATTCGTCAATGGCGTGCTCAACGACATCAGCTACGTTGCTGCGGCCTCTCCTGGAACATTGTTCGTGACTCCGGATGTGCCCGGCTATGGCAATTATTTTTCATATGCCGGATTCAACGGTACCGCGGTTGGTGGGATATCTGCCGCGCTTGCGACCACTCCGGGCACGCCTGCTCCCGAACCTATGACCATCGCGCTTCTGGGCGCGGGCCTCGCCGGACTTGGCCTCCGCCGCCGCAAGGCCGCCTGATATCTGGTTCCATCCCACCCTTTGTGGTGGGATGGGCCCATGAACTTCATCGATCACATTTCGCTGCCCGTGCGCGATTTTTCGCGCGCGGCGCAGTTTTATGATCCGGTGCTGGCGACTTTGGGGCTGCGGCGGCGCAAGGAACGCGACGGCGCCATCGGCTGGGGGCCGGACGATGTGCTGCCGCCGGTGTTCTGGATTTTGCGCGCCGAGGAAGCGCGCGCCGGGCTTGGCCTGCATGTGAGCTTTCGCGCGAAAAATCGCGGCCAGGTGCATGCGTTTTACGACACCGCACTGGCGCAAGGCGGCCGCGATGCGGGCGCACCGGGACTGCGGCCGCAATATACGGCCGGGTTTTATGGTGCGTTCGTGTTCGATCTTGAGGGTTACAAGATCGAAGCGGTGGTGCGCGAAGCGTTGTGAAAATTCCGTAGAGCCATGATCGCACTCGGCCTGCTCTTGCATACGGTCAGTTCGTGTATATACTGAACCACATGGTTCAGTATTCTCAAACCCGCTTCGATGCCTCATTCGCCGCGCTTTCGGACGCCACCCGGCGCGGCGTTCTGGAACAACTCGGACGGGCCGACGCTTCGATCACAGAACTTGCGGACAAGTTCCACATGACCCTCACCGGCATGAAGAAGCATGTCGGCGTGTTGGAGCAGGCGGGGCTCGTTACCACCGAAAAGGTCGGGCGCGTGCGGACCTGCAAATTGGGCGCGCGCCGGCTGGAGGAAGAGGCGGCATGGATCGAGAAGTATCGCCAGCTCTGGGCCGCACGTTTCGACGAACTGGACAACGTTATCGAAGAACTGAAACGCAAGGAGAAGATCGATGAACACAAGAAAAGAAGGTGAGAACGCCCCGACGGTGGAACGCAAGTCCGACCGGGAGCTGGTCGTGACGCGAACCTTCGACGGCCCGGCGCATATCGTGTTCCAGGCGTGGTCCAAGCCCGAACTGTTCCAACGGTGGTGGACCCCGAAATCGTTCGGAATAGCCCTCCTCTCTTGCGAGATAGATGTTCGCACAGGCGGCACCTACCGTCTGGTGTTCTCTCACCCTTCTTCGGAAACGCCCATGGCGTTCTTCGGCAGGTACATCGACGTGATTCCAAACGCGCGCATCGTCTGGACGAATGACGAAGGCGAAGAAGGCGGGGCTGTTACCACAGTGACGTTCGAGGAAAGAGGCGGCAAGACGCAGGTCGTCATGCACGACCTCTATCCCTCGAAAGAAGCGCTCGACGAGGCCATCGCCTCCGGAAGCACGAGCGGCACATGCGAAACGTTCGCGCAGCTGGAAGAGCTTCTCGTCACGATGGTCGCGAGCGCGGAAAAATAAGTCTACTGCGCGAACACCTTTTTTAGTTCGGTCTTCAGGATCTTGCCGTTGGCGTTGCGCGGCAACGTCTCCGGCCAGAAGACGATCTTCACCGGCACTTTGAAGGCGGCGAGTTTGCCGGCGACGAAATGGCGGAGTTCTTCTTCGCTGGCGTGCATGCCGGGTTTCAGATGCACGACGGCGCCCGGTTCTTCGCCCAGCGTCTTGTGCGGTACGGGCACCAGCGCCGCATCCATCACGGAAGGATGTTCGTAGAGAACGTTTTCGACTTCGATGCAGTAGATGTTTTCGCCGCCGCGGATCAGCATGTCTTTGGCGCGGTCGATGATGAAACAGAAACCTTCATCGTCCATGCGCGCAAGATCGCCGGTTCGCACCCAGCCGTCGATGAAGGTGGCTGCAGTCGCTTCGGGCTTGTTCCAATAGCCTTTGACGATGTTGGGACCGCGGGCCCACAACTCGCCCACTTCGCCGAGCGGCAGCTCGCGGTCGCCTTCGACCGACATGATCTTGATGTCGCAAACCGCAACGGCGGGGCCGCAGGATTGCGGGCGGTGTTCGTAGTCTTCGCCGGAATGGGTGGTGCAAGTGGCCGAGGTTTCGGTCATGCCCCAACCGTTGCCGGGCAGGGATTTGGGAAACACCTCGACGATCTTGCGCACCAGTTCGGGCGCGGACGGCGCGCCGCCATAGGCCACGCTTTCGAGCGAGGACAGATCGTATTTCTGGCGCGCGGGATGTTCGAGCAGTTGCCAGGCGATGGTGGGAACGCCGCCCGCGATGTTGACCTTTTCGCGTTCGATCAACGCCATCGCCTGTTCGGGTTCCCATTTGCGCATGAGCACGATCTTGCCGCCCGCAAAAACGGTGGGGCCCATGATCGCGAAACAGCCGGTGGCGTGGAAGAATGGCACCGACAACAGGCTCACGCGCTGCGGCGCGCTGGGATCGGGCATGGGCGGCATTTCTCCGCGGCGCAGGAAATTGCGCGCGGCGGACGATGCGGCGGCCATGATGTTGGAGAGCATGTTGCGATGGGTGCCGAGCGCACCTTTCGGTTTGCCGGTGGTGCCCGACGTGTAAAGGATCGTGGCATCGTCATCGGGCTGGATATCGATCGTCGGCATCGGCCGATCCGGCAGCTTGCCCCAATCGTTGACCACACCGGTCACATCTTCGAGGCGATGCACGATGGGGCTGGGCAATTCGTCGGGATAGCGGCTGACATAGACGCGCTTGAGATCCGGGCAATTGATGAGATGTTCGGAGATGCGTTCCAGACGTTCGGCATCGGTGAAGACGATCTTCGATCCGGAATCGACGAGACCGTATTCGAGTTCGGGGCCCGTCCACCACGCGTTGAGCGGGGTGACGACGGCGCCGATGATTTCCGCACCGAAGAAGATGGCGGGCCATTCGGGCAGGTTGCGCATGATGAGGGCGACACGATCGCCCTTCTTCACGCCCTGTCTGGTCAGATCGTCGGCGATGGCGAGTGCGGCACGGGTGAAGGTTTCGAAGGTGGCGCGGTCGTTTTCGTAGACCAGGAATTCCTTGTCCGCATGGACGCGGCCGATCTGCAGCAGATGGCGAATGGTGAGGGGCGCGTTCTTCCAGATGCGGGTTTTGACGCCGCGGATCACCGCTTCGTCCATCTCGAGCGGCGAGCCGGGTTGGGTGAGCAGCGCATGGGCCTGGGCGATGGTCATGGCCGGCCAGGCCGGTTTCTCGGAGGCCGCGCTCATGGATGAACCTTCAAAATCGCAAGCAAATTGCTCATTTCCCGTCGTTTTCCCGTTTTTGGTGTTCTGATTGCGGCCAACATATTTGCTGGGCGCCCCGCTCACAAGGCGGCGATGCTTAACGGACGCTGCGTCTTTGCTTGTTTTTGTAATGGTGTTGCAGCGGGGTTTTGCGATGTCGCGACAAACCATGGGCAGCGCGGCAAATTCTGCGCTAGGCTTTGCGCGATGATATTTGGAGCAGGCAATGACAAAGGCAGAATCTGCAGGGTTTTCGCGCGAGCGGCTGGCGCGGCTCGATCAGGCGATGAAGGCGCGTTACGTCGATAGCGGTCAGTTGCCGGGAATGTTGACGCAGGTCTGGCGGAAAGGCGCACTTGTCCACACCGGCATGGCCGGGCTGATGGACATCGAGCGCAACAAGCCGATGCGGGAAGACGCGATCTTCCGGATCTATTCGATGACCAAGCCGATCACAGCCGTCGCGCTGATGATGCTGGTGGAGGAAGGAAAGATCGGGCTCGACGACGATGTGCACATGCACATCCCGGCGTGGAAGAAGCTGGGCGTTTATGCGACGGGGATGCCGACGTTGCTGGCAAGCGCGCCGCCTTCGTTTCTCACCCTGCCGGTCAAACGGGCGATGAAGGTGGTCGATCTGGTCACGCACACCTCGGGGCTCACTTACGGCTTCATGATGCGCACGATGGTGGATGCGGCCTATCGCAAGCAGAAGATCGCCGATTTCCAGACGCCGGGCGGGCTGGATGTGATGATCGAGGAGCTGGCCAAACTGCCGCTCGATTTCTCGCCGGGCGATTATTGGAACTATTCGATCTCCATCGATGTGATGGGATATCTGGTGCAGAAACTTTCGGGCATGACGTTCGGCGAATTTTTGCGCACGCGGTTGTTCGAGCCGCTGGGCATGAAGGACACGGCGTTTCACTGCCCGCACGACAAGATCGAACGTTTTGCGTCGTGCTATCAGCCGAAACCGGGTGGCGGGATCACGCTGCAGGACGATGCGCAGAAGAGCACCTATGCCGAACCGCCGAAGCTGGAATCGGGCGGTGGTGGATTGGTTTCGACCATTCACGACTACATGCGGTTCTGCCGGATGCTGCTGAACAAGGGCACGCTCGACGGCGTGCAATATCTTTCGCCCAAGACGGTTCAGATGTTCAGCATGAACCTTTTGCCCGACGGCAAGTTGATGGGCGAGATGGTGGCGGGGCCGGGGCTGTTCTCCGAAGCCGGATATGGCGGCGTGGGCTTTTCCATCGGCTGCGGCGTGAACATGAGCGTGGCGAAATCGCGCCTTCCGGGTTCGGTGGGCGAGTTCTTCTGGGGTGGGGCTGCGGCAACAGCCTTCTGGATCGACCCGCAGGAAGACCTGACGGTTGTGTTCATGACCCAGGTGATCGGCTCCGAGTCGCGGCTGACGCTGAGGCGCGACCTGCGGACGCTGGTTTATTCGGCGATGACCGAATCCTTCGGGTCGTTCCCGCCGCATTGACGCGCTGCACAATTTGGTCGTAACAGTTTTGTTACGCGCAAGGTGAGGGAACGCGGTGTGACACCGCGGCTGCCCCCGCAACTGTGACCGGCGAGCTTTTCGTCCGAATGCCACTGGGCTTTCAAAGGCCTGGGAAGGCGGGCGGCAAGCGACAGAGCCGGGAGCCAGGAGACCTGCTTTGTGCCGTCGTCCTGTTGCCGGTCGGGGTGCGCCGGGGGCAAGCGGGAATCCGCTGTGGCGACAAGTCGAGTCGTCGCGGGGGCATTCATGCTCAAGATCGAACATCGTGCGCTTCCTCGCGCGACTCCTGAACCTCACAGGAGACCGCGATGCGGAAACATTTTCTCTATAGCCTGCCCTTTCTTCTTGGACTGAGCACGGCCGCGCAAGCTGCCGATAATTCCGAGCTTGTTGTGGTGACGGCCACGCGCACGGCGCAGCCGGCGTCGCGCACCGGTGAATCGATTTCGGTGATCAGCGGCAAGGATCTGCTGTTGCAGCAGACGATGTCGCTGAGCGATGCGTTGCAACTGACGCCGACGGCCATCGTGGTGCGCAACGGCGGCTTGGGGCAGAACGCCACCGTTTCGCTGCGCGGCGCGGAGCCCGGACAATCGCTGGTGCTGGTCGATGGCGTGCGGATCAACGATCCATCCACCACCGACGATCAGGCCATTCTTGGCGATCTGTTGGTCAACAATATCGACCGGGTGGAGATCTTGCGCGGGCCGCAATCCACGCTTTACGGCAGCCAGGCGATTGGCGGCGTGGTGAACATCATCACGCGGACGGGCGGCGACACGCCGTTCGACGCGCGCGCGAGCGCCGAAGGCGGCTCGTTCGGTACCTATCATGCGAATGCGGCGATGAACGGCACGTATGACATGGTCGATTACGGCGCGGCGGTGAACTATCTCTCGACGGCCGGGATTTCGGCGGCGGCGCGTTCTGACGGCAACACGGAAAACGACGGTTATTGGAACACGGGTGCGACGGGCAATGTGCGCGTGCATGTGCTCGATACGGTGAGCGTCGATCTGCGCGCCTATTACACCGGATCGGCGACCGATATCGACGGCTATCCGCCGCCGAATTACGCCTTCATGGACGATCCCGAATTCAGCCGGAACGATCTGGTGGCAGGCTATGCGGGTGTGAATGCGAATTTCTTCGGCGGCATGTTCCACAACCGGCTGGCGTTCACGGGAAGCCATTCCGACCGGCGTTTCTTCGGCGTCTATCCCTATCCCACCTATGTGTTCGCGCCCGATCTCAACAATTACAGCAAGGCGGGCACCACGCGGGTGGAGTATCAGGGCACGGTGAACGTGGACGACAACAATCAGGTGACGTTCGGTGCGGAAACCGAACGTAACACGTTCAACACCATGAGCCTGCAATACGACATCGCGCCCACGCTGGGTGCGCGGCGCACCACCAGCGGTTACGGCCAATGGCAGACGACGCTGTTCGATCAGCTCACGCTGACGGGCGGCATTCGCTATGACAGCGATTCCCAATATGGCGGACACACCTCGGTGAAAGTCGCTGGTGCGTGGGTGGTGCCGGAATGGGGAACGGTGGTGCACGCCAACTATGGCGATGGCTTCCAGGCGCCTTCGCTTTATCAACTCTATTCGCAGTACTCCAATCCGCTGACCGATCTGAAGCCGCAGACGGCGCGCGGATATGAAGTGGGCGTGGCGCAGCACTTCCTCGACGATCGCGTGAGCGCATCGGCCACATGGTTCAGCCGCAAGACGAAGAACGAGATCGATTTCTTCTCCTGCCCCTACATCCCGCCGGTGCCGAACCTGCCGGGTTGCGACGAACGCCAATTCCAGGGCGGTTATTACTACAATGTCGGCCAATCGCGTTCGCAGGGTGCTGAGTTCGAGCTTTCGGGCGAAGTGATCGAGAACCTAACGGCGGCGCTGAACCTGACCGACATGGCATCGGAAGATCTGGGGCTGCACGCCGATCTGGCGCGGCGGCCACGCGTGACCTTGGGCGGCAGCGTGTTCTGGACGCCGATAGACCGGGCATCGCTGGGGCTGACGATCAACCATGTGGGCAGCCGGTTCGATGCGGCGGGCGAAATCCGGCCGCTGCCGGGATACACGCTGGTCGATGTTCTGGGTTCTTATCCGCTGACGGAGAATTTCTCGGTCTTTGCGCGGGTGGAGAACGTGTTCAACGAACAGTACCAGCCCGTGGGCGGATATGGCGCGCCGGGCCGGGCGGCTTATGCCGGCATCAGGGCCAATTTGTAACAGTTGTTATATTTCCTGTCACCCTCCCCCAAAGGGAGGGTGACATTTCAAACCCGTTCTGGCCAAATTGGCGGACTTGCCATTGCCGGAACGATTTCATGACATTTCAGAAACTGCTCATCGCCAATCGCGGTGAGATCGCCATTCGCATCGCGCGCGCGAGCGCCGATCTGGGCATACGCTCGGTCGCGATTTTTTCCGAAGACGATGTGCACGCGTTGCACGTCAAGCTGGCCGATGAAGCGCGCGCGCTGACGGGTTCGGGGCCTGCCGCCTATCTCGACATGGAACAGGTGATCGCGGCGGCGAAAGCGGCCGGTTGCGACTGTATTCATCCGGGTTATGGGTTCCTGAGCGAGAACGCGGCATTTGCGACGCGTTGTGCCGAGGCTGGCATCACTTTCGTCGGGCCCTCGCCCGCCGTGCTTTCGACGTTTGGCGATAAGGCGAAAGCGCGCGCGCTGGCGGACAAGTTTGGCGTGCCGATCTTGAAAGGCACCAATGGGCCGACGTCGCTGGAAGATGCGCGCGGGTTTCTGAAGGAGCATGGCGCGATCATTGTGAAGGCGATTGCGGGCGGTGGCGGGCGCGGGATGCGCATCGTCACCGATGCGGCGCAATTGGATGAGGCATATGCGCGTTGCCGCTCCGAAGCCAAAGCATCGTTCGGGATCGACGAGGTTTATGTCGAAGCCTTTATGGCGGATGCGTGGCATATCGAGGTGCAGATCGCGGGCGACGGCAAGACCGCGGTGCATCTGTGGGAACGCGATTGCACCATCCAGCGGCGGCACCAGAAGATCGTGGAGATCGCCCCTGCCCCATTCCTTGACGAGCATGTGAAGAAGCAGTTGCTCGATGCATCTGTGTGGCTGGCGGAAGATGTGGAATTGCGCGGGCTTGCGACATTCGAATTCCTTGTCGATCCCAATGCCAAGCGCGGGACGCAGGTGTTTGCGTTCATCGAGGCCAATCCGCGATTGCAGGTGGAGCACACCGTCACGGAAGAAGTGACGGGCATCGATCTGGTCGCCACGCAGATCAGGCTTTTGCAGGGCGCGAGTTTGGAAGAATTGGACCTGAAGCAATCTTTGGTGCCGAAACCGCACGGGTTTGCGATTCAATTGCGCGTCAATCTGGAAAGCATGGGCGCGGATGGCGTGGTGAAACCGTCGGGCGGCATGCTGACGCAATTTGCGCCGCCTTCGGGGCCGGGGGTGCGGGTGGATACGTCGGGCTATGCGGGGTATCGCACCAATCCGTCGTTCGATCCGCTGATCGCCAAGCTGATCGTGCATGGGGCGGATTTCGCGCAGGCGCGGTCGCGCAGCTTGCGCGCGCTGGCGGAGTTTGCGATTTCCGGCGCGCAGAGCAACCTCGGCTTCCTGCATGCGCTGATCGAAAACGGCGATGTCGCCGAAGGGCGCGCGCATACGCGGTTTGTCGAAGACAATTTGCCGGTATTGCTGGGCGCGAGTGCGAAGTGGAAACCGTTGCATACGGCTCCTGCACAAGTGGAAGAAATTGCGCGAACGGCGGTTGCCGCACCGGCGGGCACGGTTGCCGTGACGGCGCCGATGCAGGCGAAGATCGTGACCATCGAAGCCGCGCCCGGAACGGTGGTGCGCAAGGGCGCGAATGTGGCTGTGCTCGAAGCGATGAAGATGGAGCATCTGGTCGGTGCCAGCATTTCGGGGCGCGTGCATTCGGTTGCCGCCAAACCGGGTGATGTGCTGATGGAGGGTGAAGCGTTGCTCTTTCTGGTGCCGGAAGAGGTGGCGCAGGCCGAAGAGGAAGCGGCGAAGGAAATCGATCTCGATGCGATCCGGCCCGATCTGGCGGAAAGCAATGCGCGGCACGATTTCGGATTTGACGAACACCGGCCCGACGCGGTGGCGCGGCGGCGCAAGACCGGTCAGCGCACGGTGCGCGAGAATGTGGACGATCTGTTCGATCCGGGAAGCTTCATCGAATATGGCGCGCTTGCCTTTGCCGCGCAGAAGCGGCGGCGCACCCTGGACGATCTGATCAAGAACACGCCGGGCGACGGTATTGTCACTGGTATCGGCACGGTGAATGCGGCTGAGTTCGGCGAGCAGGCGGCGCGGTGCGCGGTGATGGCGTACGACTACACCGTGCTTGCGGGCACGCAAGGGGCGATGAACCATCGCAAGAAAGATCGGCTCTTGCGGATCGCGGAAGAATGGAAACTTCCGATCGTGTGTTTCACCGAAGGCGGCGGCGGGCGGCCGGGCGATACGGATTTTCCCGGTGTCGCGGGATTGGATACGCCGACCTTTCGCGGCTACGCGAAATTGAGCGGGCTGGTGCCGCGGGTGGGCATCAATTCGGGGCGGTGTTTTGCGGGCAATGCGGCGCTTCTGGGATCGAGCGATGTCATCATCGCCACCGCCAATTCCAATATTGGTATGGGCGGGCCTGCCATGATCGAAGGCGGCGGGCTGGGCGTTTACAAGCCCGAAGAAGTTGGGCCGATGTCGGTGCAGGTGCCCAATGGCGTCGTCGATATTGCAGTTGCCGATGAAGCGGAAGCCGTTGCAGCGGGGAAGAGATATCTCGGCTATTTCCAGGGTGACGTGAAGGATTGGTCGTGCGTGGATCAGCGCGGGCTTCGCCATCTGATCCCCGAGAACCGCTTGCGGGTTTATGAGATCCGCAAAGTGGTGGACGCGATCTGCGATACGGGATCGGTGCTGGAATTGCGGCCCGAATTTGCGCCCGGAATGATCACGGCGCTGGTGCGGATCGAGGGCAAACCGTTCGGGCTGATCGCCAACAATCCGGTGCATCTGGCGGGCGCGATTGATGGACCGTGTGCCGACAAGGCGGCGCGGTTCATGCAGCTTTGCGATGCGTTCGGCATTCCCATTCTGTCCTTGTGCGACACGCCGGGATTCATGGTGGGGCCGGAAGCGGAGAAGACTTCGCTTGTGCGGCGCGTGTCGCGGATGTTCGTGGTGGCGGGAACGATGAGCGTTCCGGTTTTCACCGTGGTGTTGCGCAAAGGTTATGGGCTGGGCGCGCAGGCGATGGCGGGCGGCAGTTTTCATGCGCCGTTCTTCATCGTGTCGTGGCCGACGGGCGAATTCGGCGGGATGGGGCTCGAAGGCGCGGTCAGGCTTGGCTATCGCAAGGAACTGGACGCGCAAGCAACGCCGGAAGCGCGCGAGGAATTGTTCAAGAAGATGGTCGAGCAATCCTATGCGCGCGGCAAGGCGATCAACATGGCGGCGTATCTGGAGATCGACGATGTGATCGACCCGTCAGATACGCGGCGCTGGATCATGCGCGGATTGCGCTCGCTGCCGCCGCGGGAGTCAGGCGGGAAACGGCGGACATTTGTGGATACGTGGTAAGTTATAGAGCCGCGTAGCTGTAGGCTTCTTCGGGTTTGATGTAGAGGCCGCGTGTGTCGGGCAGGTGTTCGAAGGCTGTCGTCACCTGATGCGGCATTTCGGCGGTGCCGACGACGAGATAGCCATCAGGGGCCAAGGTGTCGGCCAGGCGTTCGAGGATGCGCGTTTTGGTTTGCTGTTCGAAATAGAGCAGCACGTTGCGGCAGAAGATGACATCCATTTCGCCGAACGCGCCGTAATCGTCCAGCAGGTTGAAAGTGCGGAATTTGACCATGCGGCGCAGTTGCTCGGAGATGCGCCAGTTTTCGTTTTCCTGCGTGAAATGGGTGATGAGGCGTTTGACGCCGAGGCCGCGCTGGATTTCATACGCAGTGTAAAGCCCTTCCCGGGCGCGCGCGATGCATTCGTTCGAAATGTCGCTGGCCATCAGTTCGATCGTCCAGCCGTCGAGGCGCGCTTCGCTAAGGATCATCGCGAGCGTATAGGCTTCCTGGCCGGTCGATGTGGCGGCGGACCAGATGCGCAATTTTTTCGAGCGCAGGCGGCGCGACATCAGGTCGGGCAGGATGATCTCGCGGAATTGCTCGAACGGCGTGCGGTCGCGGAAGAACCAAGTGTCGTTGGTCGTCATCGCGTCGATGACAGTGCGTACCAGAGATTCGCGCGCATTGGGAAGATCGCGCATCAACTCGTCGGTGTTCTTGAAGCCGAAGCGGCGCGCGACGGGGGCAAGCCGTTGCGCGATCTGGTTCGTCTTGGACGGATTGAGGGCGATGCCGGTGCGCCGCTTCAAAAGCTGCGCCAGGAACGCGATATCAGACGCGAGCATGCTCCGCTTGCCCACCACCCAGAAGACCGACTTCGGCCAGTTTGTTTTCCAGGCTCTCGCGATCGAACGGCTTCAAAAGAAAATCATTGGCACCGGCGCTGACGGCAAGCGCGATCTCGTCGCTGTCGTTTTCGGTGGTGCAGTAGATCACGATGGGGCCACCGCCTTTGGCTTCGCGGCGCAGGTTGCGCACGAAATCGGCGGCCGGCATGTCTTGCAAATGCGCATCGACCAAAACGGCATCGGGCATCTTGTGGCGGCAGGCTTCGAGCGCGCTCAAACCGTTTTCGGCTTCGGCGGTCTCGAATTTCAGGTCTTCGAGAATGCGTGCTGCGACCCGGCGGATCACGCGGCTGCCGTCCACGATCAGGCACTGCTTCATAAAGGCCTCCACGGCGTTTCCGCGAAAAATGCGGAACCCCCACCGAGGCTGACCTTAAAGATCGAAAGTAAACGCAGGCTTAGCCTGCCTGGAGGACGACGCCGTTTTCGTTTGCTGTCAGCGTCAACCCGGCGTTCACGGCCCGGGCCAGTTTGTGGGTGAGATAGGGCTGGATGCCCCTGGCGTCATGGGGCGTGGCGGCGGCTTCCCCGCGCACGGCTTTTTCCACTTCTTCCAATATGCGGGCATGGGCCCCGGAACCGCGCACGGTGAAGGCGGGCGCTGTGGCATCGCCGCTCGTTTCGACCACGACTTTGCCGCCGCGCGGCAGGCAATCGGCGGCCAGAAACGTCGCGTTCATAAGGAGTTTTGCCCAATCCTTGGGCCAGTGGATGGCGGCGGCGTTCCATTCCACCTCGATTTTGCTGCCTGCGACGAGGCCCAGAACCAGCCGTCCCACCTCGCCCAGATCGAGCTCGGCGCCAGCGGAACCGGCGGCACCAAAGGCGATACGCAGGAATTGCAGGCGGGCAAGCGCCTGTTCGGCGCTGGAGGTGACGATCTTCAGCGCATCGGCCCGCATGGTGGCATCGCGCTCGTCTTCCAGCACTTCCAGACCGTTGACCACCGCACCCAGCGGGCCCACCAGATCGTGGCAGACACGGCTGACGAGGAAGGCGGCGAATTCGATCTCGGTCATGCTTCAGGCTCCGGCGGAAACAAGGTTCACGATTGGTAACTATCCCGGGCGCGGCTTAAGAAAGGCTTAAGGCGCGGGCCGGGTGTGTGCTATCGCCCCCGCTGGACGCCGATGCAAGGGCGCGCGAAAGAGAGTTCATGACGCAACTGTCCCATTCCACCCGCGATCTGGCGCAAATCGCCTTCGAGGCGGGCAAGATCATCCTGAAACATTATGCCGATGAGACGCTTGCCGCACGGACCAAGGCCGATCATTCCCCCGTCACTGCGGCGGACGAGGAAGCCGAAGCTTTCATTCTCTCTCGCCTGAAAGTTGTGGCGCCGGACGTGCCGGTGATCGCCGAAGAAGAAGCGGCCAGCGGGCGCATCGCCAAGATCGGGTCGCGGTTCTTCCTTGTCGATCCGCTGGACGGGACCAAGGAATTCTTGAACCGCAATGGCGAGTTCACGGTGAACATCGCCGAGATCATCAACGGCGCACCTGTGCGTGGCGTGGTCTACATTCCGGCGAAGGAAAGATTGTTCGTCGGCGAAGTGGCGCATGGCGCGTTCGATGTTCGCGTTGCCGATGGCGCGCTCGATTGGGCGAATGCGGGGCGCATCGAAGCGTGCAAGCCGGCGGAAGACGGGCTTGTGGTCGTGGCCAGCCGTTCGCACCGCGATTACCAGACCGAGGAATTTCTCGTCGACTACAAGGTGAAGGATTTCAAGGCGGCAGGATCGTCTTTGAAGTTCTGTCTGGTGGCGGCGGGTGAGGCCGATCTTTACCCGCGGCTTGGCCGCACGATGGAATGGGATACGGCGGCGGGACATGCGGTGCTGGCGGCGGCGGGCGGCAGCGTGACAACCGTGGACGGGCGGCCGTTCGTTTACGGCAAGGTGGAAGAAAAGTTCGCCAATCCGTTCTTCCTTGCGTGGGGCGCAAAGTAGCTCTGCGCTTGTTCAGGACGCTGCTTCTTCCTACGCTTTGTTTGGCGATGGAGGGGCGGATGAAATTTCGGACATTTGTCGGCGCGGCTTTGCTTGCGCTTGTTGCGACAGCGGCGCCCGCCAAAGAGCGCACCGTTGTCGTGGTGCTGTTCGACGGGTTTTCGCCTGCTTCGCTGGACGCGACCACTACGCCCAATTTCGACCGCATCAAGAAAGACGGGGTTTGGTCGCGCCATCTGGTGCCGGCGTTCCCCACCATTTCGCTGATCAATCACACCACGTTCGAAACCGGGTGCTGGCCCGAACATCACGGGATCGTTTCGAATTACTTCTACGACCCGAAGAAAGGGTTGTTTCCGCAAAGCGACGACGGTGCATGGCGTACCGGCTGCGAGACGATGTGGGAAGCGGCGGAACGGCAGGGGGTGAGGACGGCGGCGTTCAACATCATCGGACGCTGGTCGAGCACCAAGGGCAAGCGCGCAACCACCATCAATCCGAATGTGCCATGGAAGGATCGCGAATCCGACGAGAAGGTCGTGGAACGCGGGCTGGCAGCGTTGCGTGATAACGGTCCGAACCATGCGAGATTGATCGCGCTCTATTTTCCCATTCCCGATGAACAGGCGCACTGGAACGGCACGACCGCGCCGAAGACGGAAGAAGCAGTGCGCAAGGCCGATGCGATTGTGGGCAAACTGATGGCGGCGATCCGCGCATTGCCGCCATCGCGCGAGGCCACACTGGTTGTCGGCACCGATCACGGAATGATGGATATTGGGCCCGTGGTGAATATCGGGCGCATTCTCGGCAAGGAGAACATCCACGCGCGGCAAGCATCGGACGGTGCGACGGTCTTTCTTTATCTGAGCAAGGGTGAAACGAAAGAACATGTGTTGAGCGCGCTTGCCAAATACAGCTACGCGTTCGACGCCTATCCCAAGGGGAAATATCCGTCTTATGCACATCTGGGCGATGGCCCGCGTTCGGGAGATATCTTGCTCGTTTGTAAGCCGCCTTATTGGGTGGCAGGGCCGGAGGCGTTTCCGTCTTATGCGCGTTGGGCGGGCCTGACGCACACATGGCCGGTGACGTTCACGCCGCCGTTTGGCGGGCTGAAGGCGACGCACGGCTACGATCCGCATATCGTGCAAATGCACGGCATCTTCTTCGCGTGGGGAGCGGGCGTTGCGCACGGCAAGCAGATTCCTCGCCTTGATATGATCGACGTGCATCCGACCGTCATGTCTCTGCTGGGATTGCAGCCGGGCATTCCGGTGGATGGGCACGCGCTCGCGCTTTCGCCTTGATGCGTTTCGAAACCTCGCGCCTGATCTTGCGAAGCTGGCAGGAAGCCGACCGGGATGCATTTGCCGCGCTGCATGCCGATCCCGAAGTGATGTGGGACATGGGTGGGCCGTTTTCGCGCGAGAAAAGCGATGCGAAATTCGACCGCTATTCCGATGCTTTCGCACGCTGCGGCTATTGCCGTTGGGCAATCGAAGATTCGCAAGGGCTATTGCTTGGCTATGCGGGGCTGATGCCGTCGCGTGCGGGCCATCCGTTGGGGCCGCATTCGGATATCGGGTGGCGCCTTGCTCGTGCTGCGTGGGGCAAAGGTTATGTGACCGAAGCCGCGCGGGCGGCGCTGGACGATGCGTTCACGCGCGTGCGTCTGAAGGAAGTGCTGGCTTACACCTCGCCCGACAATCTTCGTTCGCAGGCCGTGATGACGCGCCTCGGATTGGAGCGCGCGCAATCGCTCGACTATTCCGAGGGCGAAGGAGACGCGGTTTGGCGTGGCCTCGTCTGGATTGCCCGGCCGGACATTACGGAACGAGGTGGGACAATTCGTCGGTGATGTAGCCGAAGCGGCGCATCTGGACGTGATGGGCCTGCACGATGCGGCGGACCTGACGGCGGTTGAGTTTTTCGTGCCATTCGCCGGTCTTGCCTTCGCGGAAGAACTTTTCCGCCTTTTCCGGTTTTTCGCGGAAACCGCCCTTCTTTTCCTGCTCTTGCAGGTTCTTGAAGGAGGCGCGTTCGATGGCCTTGCCCAATTGTTCCGCCGTCGGACGCAGGAGAAGATGACGCGCCAGACCGCCGAAGGCGCGGAACGGATTGGCGATCATGTCTTCGTAGCGCATGACATAGACGGTACGGTGCGGTTTGTGCGTCCAGCTTTCGACGTGCTGGCTCCACGAACCGTAGATCTCGTACACGCTCTTGTCGGTGACGGCGGTTTCAAGGCCGGTCATCGCCATTTCGTCGATCGCGTGGTCGATGGTCGAACTCATGTGATGCGAGAACGAGATCGCCACGTCCAGCGGATTGCGAAGGATGTAAACTGCACCAGACGTCACCGCGAAATTGATGGTAGGAATGCCGCGATCCATCACCAGAGCGTGGTGGGTCTTGATCAGCGCCAGGCCATCGGTGCGTTCGGCGATTTCTTCTTGCACCTTGGGGCGGATCTTGGCGATCTCTTCGCGGTCGCAATCCTTGGGCGGCTTGCCGAGATGTTTTTCATAGGCACGCGCGGAGATTTCCCACGTCGTGAATTCGTTCATCTCGTTGATGTCTTGCGCGTCTTCTTCGCCTTCAAGGATCTTCAACAGATTGTGCAGGAAGGTGCGCGTCCAGGTGTTGCCGGACTTGGGGTACGAGGCGAGCCAGAGAATGCCTTTGGGCGCGGGACGGCCTTCTGGTTGGGCAGGCGCCTGTTCTGCCGGGGGGAGTTCCGCAACTGGGGCTTCCGCGACCGCGGCTTCCGCTTCAGACATCATGCTTCGACCCTTCCCCCAAACGAGGCAGAGAGAATACAGCCAAAGCGCTGGTTACAACAGTGACAGTAAGGCGCGCTGGAACCTCAGGCGGCCTGGGCCTGGAGGCCAAGGGCTTGTTCCGTCTCGGCGATCAGGCCCCTGTCGTCTTCGTACCAGGGATGGAAGCCTGGCCGGTAATACTGGAAATAGGCCGGGAGCACGCGGCCGATCATGCCGGGTTTGAACAGCATGAAGCGGAACATTTTGATCCAACTGCCGAAGGTGTTGATGCCGTCCTGTTCGAACAGGTGGGAGATGCCGCGGAACAGGAACTCGAAGAATAGGAAGGTCGACATGATCATGGTGCGGACGCGGATGAAATAACGCTGCCAGCCGGGCAGGTTTTTCGTGGCGGCCAGGAAGGTGTCGAAGGCGACCGATTTGTGCTCGATCTCCTCGATGGCGTGCCATTTCCACATGCGCTGCGCTTCCGGCGCGGCAGCGGCAAAATGGGCCGGATTTTTCAGCGCTTCATGCGCCAGGATGGCGGTGAAATGTTCCAGCGCGATGGTGGCGCCGAGCTGTTCCAGCTTCGGGCGCTTGCGGCCGAAATCCAGCCGCTTCTTGATCACCTTGTCGAGCTTGGACAGGTCGTAGCCTGCGCCCGCGATCTGTTGGTTGAAGAAGACGTGTTCGCGGGTGTGCAGCGCTTCCTGCGTGGTGAAGGCCACGATCTGCTGCTGCAGCTTGGGGTCGGCCTTGCTTTTGAAGTTGCGCACGCTGTCCATGAAGAACCGCTCGCCTTGCGGGAAGGAGGCGGAGAGCGCGTTGTAGAACGCCGTCGCGATGGGGTCGCCGCCCAGCCAATGACGGGGGCTGCCGCCCTTCCGGCCAAAGGCCACGTCACGGGAGGTGATTGTCAGGTCCTCAGGCGTGCTAGTGTGCGGGCTCACGACATTAATCCCAGCTAATGCTGCACTGCACATAATAGAGACTGACACAAATGTCAACAAGTAAAAAGCGCTTAACCCTAGGCAAAAGTGAACGCCCGGTGCGCCGCAGGCGGTCTGCGGCGGAGGCCAAGGCGGAGACAATCGCTGCGGCGCGGAAAATCCTGCTGTCGCAGGGGCCCGACGCGGTGACCCTGAAAAACGTCGCCGCCGAGCTGGGGACGACCCACACCAACCTGCTGCATCACTTCGGCACCGCGGGCGATCTGCAGACCGCTTTGATGACCACGATGGTCCAGGATCTTTCCGATGCGCTGACCGAGGCGATCAAGCGCGTGCGGGAAGACGAGGATGCACGGCGTAGCCTGATCGAGACCGTGTTCGACGCGTTCGACAAGGGCGGCGCGGGCCGATTGGCGGCGTGGATCGCGCTATCGAACAAGCTGGCGCATCTGGGACAGATGCAGAAGGTGATCCTGGATCTGGTCAAAGCCATCGAAGACATCTCGCCCGACGAAGCGCGCGTCAGGCCGCCGGTATCGTCGGCGATCATCTTCATTGCGTTGATGGCGTTCGGCGATGCCATTGTCGGCGCGCCGCTGGAAACGATGCTTGGACGAGAACGGCAGGCGGGACGCAAAATTGTCGCCCAACTCCTGCCGCAATTTTTCTGAAAACTTACATCCTTGTCAGTCCAACTTTGGGGATGGAAATGGCTTCTGGAAAAATCGCGCTGGCGATCGTGATCGCAGCAACGCTGGCCGCATGTTCGTCGTCATCGCGGCCGCATCCCGATCAGCCGACGGACAAGGATTCGCCGATCTACGATCAGGGCTTCCGCGATGGTTGTGCGGCAGTGAACTCGCGCTTCCGCACGGAACAGGACCACGACGGCCCGGCGCAAGATCAAAAGCTTTACACCACCGATAACAATTATCACGACGGTTGGGACTACGGTTACCGGAAGTGCGAAGACAAGGTGAACCAGGGCGGTCTGCCGATTCCGGGCAATTCCGTGATCATGTAAAAATTGCCGAACGCAAAAACGCGCCGGAGGGGAATTCTCCGGCGCGTTTTCGTTTAGGACGATTTACTTCGACGCTTTGTGAAACGAATCCGAAGCGCGGTTCACAGTATCGCGAGCGGCGTCGGCAACTTTGCCCGCCGTTTCCTTGATCTCGCCCTTTGCCTTGTCGGCGGCGCCTTCGGCGCGCAGACGATCGTTGCCGAACGTCTTGCCGACGGTTTCTTTCACAGCGCCTTTTGCCTTGTCGGCGGCGCCGGACATTCTGTTCTTGTCCATGGAACTCTCCTGCGTGGGGGATACAGGAAGAGAACGTCAATCCGCGGATGCAGGTTCCCGAAGCGCAAGCGGTTCCGTTTTTACCGGATCGCTGTGTTCATCGGGATTGGCGGCTTTCTTTGCCAGCGCGACAACGCAATCGACAGCTTCGCGCAACGTCGTGACCACCAGATCGCAACCCGTGGCTTCGACGGAATCGAGATAATGCGAATCCGATTCAAACGCGCCCCAGAATCCGGCAATCGGGATCGCGGTAGGAATGCGCTTGTGCAGGCGGCGCACCAGATAGCGCGCGTTCTTGTAGTTGCCGGGATCGAGATAAGACACCAGCACCGCCTGCACGCCATCGGGATCGAGCGCCTGCACGTTGTTGGGAGAGGCATCTTCCGACGAGACGACGCCGGCACGGATGCCGCGGCGTTTCAGCAAATGCACCAGCAATGCGGCGGCGGCTTCATCGAGCGGACCGCGGCCGGCGACGCACAACACCGGGGTTTTGCGCCATGACGGCGCCAGATCCTCGGTCTTGAAGACGATGCGGCCGCGCGGTTCGGCTTCCATGCTCGAGGCGTTGTTCTCTTCGCGGTCGGAGAGATTGGTGACCAGGCCTTCGATGGTGCGCTCGATGCGTTCGGCCCGTTCGGAGGACAGCGCGCCGCGGCTGGCATCTTTCTGCGCCAGCATCAGCGCGCGCATCGCCACTTCGTCGTAATAGACCGACAGCGGATTGTCGCGCACATAGGTTTCGGCCTGATGGGCGGTTTCATCCGGATCGGATGCGAGCAAGCGCAGATAGAAACTTTCTTCGGCGGCAAGCGGCGGACGGTCGCCCAGCAAGACATCGAGGAAACGCAATTGCTCGACATGGCGGCCGAGCACGACGACGCACATGGTGAGCGGTGTCGAGAGCAGCAATCCCACCGGGCCCCACACCCACGTCCAGAACGCGGCGGCGACGACCACGGCAATCGCCGAAAGGCCCATATTGTGGCCGTAAACGTAGGGCTCGATGAACTGGCCGACGACGATCTCGACGCCGAAATAAAGGCCAAGCGTCCAGAACACGAGCGGCCAATGCGGATCGACCGCGACGGCAAGAGCCGCCGGTATGATGGCTGCGATCGGCACGCCGACATACGGCACGAAGCGCATCATCGCCGCGAGCAATCCCCAGAGACCGGAATTGGGAATGCCGATCACCCACAAGCCGCTGGCGATCACCAGACCGAAGGTCGCGTTGATGACGGTTTGCAGCAGCAGGTAGCGCGCAAGCTTGGTCGCCGCTTCGTCGAGCGCGACGGTGGTTCGCTGCATGTCGCGCGTACCGGCAAGGCTGATGATGCGGTCGCGCAAATCCTCCTTCTGCAGGAGAATGAAAATCACGAAGACAATGACGATGGCCGCCATCGCCAAAGGCTGAAGCAGCGGGCCCACAACCTTCTCGATCACTTCGAGCGGGGCCGCGGTCTGCGGCACCAGGCGTACGGGAATGGGCCGGTCTTCGGTCGCCTGTTGCGAGACCTGCGATTGATCCGCCGGAGCGCCGCCGAGGAATTCATCGCTGAGCGCCTTGAACATGGAGACGCCGCGCTGCAGCACGCTGCTGGAATCCGCCGAGCCTTTGAGCGAATGGATCTTGTGAACGAGATTGGTCTGGTAATGCGGTAGCTCGGTCGCCAGACGGCCCAATTGCGTGCCGATGTAACTTCCCAACATGCCGATCACGAAGAAGGCGAACAGCACGCTGACGAGCACCGAAGGGATGCGGCCTGCCCGGATGCGCCGCAGGAACTCCACCAGCGGCGACAGCGCGAACGACAACAGGATCGCCAGCGCCAAGGGCACAAAGAGCGGCTGGCCGAAATACAGGCCCGCGATCACGATGGCGACCATGACGGTCGCCATGTACTTCTCCTGCAGGCTCGAAGGCTGCGGCGAGGAAGGCGGTGCGGGCGTGGGTTCGATCACGGTCATGGGCTGGAATCTAGCATGGGGCCCCCACCCTCGCGCTATCGCCCGGTGAACACAGGCGTACGCTTTTCGAGGAAACTCCTGACGCCTTCGCGGTGATCTTCGGTGGCGAACAGGCGGTGGATCGTCTCGATGGCCCAGGCGCCGATCTCGCGCGGATCGCCATACGCGGTCTTGCCGAGGCCCTCTTTCAGCGCGCGGACCGCAAGCGGAGGATTGGCCGCAATGCGCGCGGCAAGGGCATGTGCACGCGCCAGCAACTCGCCATGGGGCACCACTTCCGAAACGAGGCCGATGCGAAGGGCTTCGGCCGCGTCGATCGCATCGCCGGTGAAAAGCAGTTCCGCCGCTTTGGCGGGGCCGACCAGCGCAGGTAAGCGATAGAACCCGCCGACATCGCAGACCAGGCCCCGTTTGACGAAAAGCTCGGCGAATTGGGCACGTTCCGAGGCGATGCGGATATCGGCATACAGCGCCAATTCCATGCCCCACCCCACCGCCGATCCGTTGACCGCCGCGATCACCGGCTTTTCGCATTCCAGCACCGCCATGGCGGCAGGCGTTGGCTGGGCTTTGACGGGCTCTTTCGGCTCGGGCCGCGGTTCGCCGGTCATCATCTCCTTCACGTCCTCACCCGAGCAAAAGGCGGGATCGGCGCCCGTCACCACCACGGCGCGAACCTCAGGGTCGGCGTTGGCGGCGCGGAAGGCGGCATCAATTTCGCTATAGGCGAGCCGGTTCAGGGCGTTGCGGCGTTCGGGCCGGTTGAGGGTGAGGCGCAGCACATGGCCGGAGCGTTCGTAAAGGACGGTCTGGAAGGGGGCGGACGGCATGGGCAAGTCCTTGAAATTGCGGGCTTCCCATCCTGCCACAAAGGCGGGGTCCGGCGCGACGGGGCTTCGCTTGTCCCACCCCCGCCTAACGGCTATGTCTCGCCCCCGCCGCCGTTTTTGGGATGCTCATGCCGCTTCTTCGCTTCATTCCCGAAGCCACCCATATCGACTTCGTGAAAGCGCGGTACGTGGCGTTCGCCATCGACGGGCTGCTTCTGCTCGCCTCCATCGCCTCGATCCTCTATCACGGGTTCAATCTGGGCATCGATTTCACCGGCGGTGTTTTGCTCGAAGTGAAGTCGGCGCAGGTGATCGACATCGGCACGATGCGCAGCGAGGTGAACAGCCTCGGCTTCAAGGATTCCCAGATTCAATATTTCGGCGGCGGCGAATGCGACAAGCCCGCCGATTCCTGCGTGCTGATCCGCGTGCAGCCGAAGGCGAACCAGGATGCGCAGGCCGCCGTTGCCTCGCTGAAAGTCAAACTGGGCAAGGGCTACGACTATCGCCGTTCGGACATTGTGGGACCGAAGGTCAGCGAAGAGCTGTTCCACGACGGCGTGATCGCGATGCTGCTCGCCGTGTTGATGATCGGCATCTACGTTTCGGTACGCTTCGAATGGCAATACGGCATCGGGGCGGCTTTCGCGACCGGCCACGACGTGTTGGTGACGGCGGGGTTATTCTCGCTGCTGCATCTGGATTTCACGCTGGAATCGGTGGCCGCGCTTTTGACACTCGCGGGCTATTCGATCAACGACACGGTGGTGGTGTTCGACCGCATCCGCGAGAACCGGCGCAAGTTCAAACGCATGTCGCTGCGCGATCTCATCAACCTGTCGACCAACCAGACACTGACTCGCACCATATTGACCAGCGTGGCCACCGCCATCTCGATCATTCCGCTGTTGCTGTTCGGCGGGCCAAACCTGTTCGATTTCAGCGCCGCGATCCTCTTCGGTATCGTGGTCGGCACGTTCTCGTCGATCTATGTGGCGAGCGCGCTTCTGCTCTACCTCCCCGCCCCTGCCGGTGCGGTCGAGGAAAAGACGGCGGCCGTTACACCGTAGATTCTTGAATTATCGCTCAGAACGGGTTGAGCGTGTGCTCGCGCGTGTAGGTGAGATAGCCCGCGTTCACACCGGCGCGCAGGCCAACGCCCGTGCGCATCGGCGCCAGCGTGATTTCGTCGGCACGCTGATAGTTGATGCCGATACCGGCGATGAAATAATAGCTGCCTTCCACGCCGGGGAATTTCTGGAACAGCCGGTCGGCACGGCGCAGATTGTAGATCAGCGTGAAGTTCTTGGACGCGTTACCGCCGACGTCGAACCCGACGGATGGGCCCTGCCAGTAAACCTTCAGCGGCTTGTGGCGCTTGCGGATCAGATAGCCCGAGCCATAGCGCAGGCCAACCACGAAGGCGCCCGAGCCTTCTTCGCCCTTGATGTACGCATCGGGCAGGCCGCGTTCGGAGAAGACTTTCTGCACCGCCTTGGCGACGGCTTCCGTCGTCATGCCGAAGAAGCCTGACGCTGCCTGCACGACCTCGCTTTCGCTGAACTGATCGGCGGCATCTTCCACCGTCGTCGTTTCGGCGTTGGCGAGCGGGGTGACCGCGAACATCACCAGAGCGGCAACTGCGGCGGGCAGGACTTTGGACAGGATCATGGGGCTTCTCCTGGCGGGCGTTGAACGAATCACTGCTAGCACAATGCCAGATTGCGCCCGATTCGTGGCGTGAAAGCGTATTTGGCCGCGCCGGATGGTATGTTCGGGCTGTTTTTCAAGGTCTTTGCGGGGGCTTTTGCAGTCCTATCTTTTTGGTTGCAGGCTTTGCCTATCCGGGGAGGGACTCATGGACAGTCAAACAGTCTTCGTTCTGGCAGCGGCGTTCCTGGCGCTGGTCATCGTGTTCGCGGCCGTCAAACCCGTGCCGCAGGGGCGCGAATGGACAGTGGAGCGCTTCGGCCGTTTCACCCGCGTGCTGACGCCCGGGCTCAATCTGCTCGTGCCCTTCGTCGACCGCATCGGGCGCAAGCTTTCGATGATGGAAGAGGTGCTCGAAGTCCCGAGCCAGGATGTGATCACCCGCGACAACGCCACGGTGACGTCGGATGCCATCGCCTTCTATCAGATCGTCGATGCGGCCAAGGCTGCTTACGAAGTCGGCAATCTGCAGTCGGGCATCACCAATCTCTGCCTCACCAATGTGCGCACGGTGATCGGCGCGATGGATCTGGACGAGGTGCTTTCCAAGCGCGACGAGATCAACCTGCGCCTGCTGCGCGTGGTGGATGCCGCGACCAATCCGTGGGGTGTGAAGGTGACGCGCATCGAGATCAAGGATCTTTCGCCACCATCCGATATCACCGCCGCGATGGCGCGCCAGATGAAAGCCGAACGCGACCGCCGCGCCGAAGTGACGACCGCCGACGGCGAAAAGCAGGCCGCCATCCTGCGCGCCGAAGGCAGCAAGCAGGCGGCGATTTTGCAAGCCGAGGGCCGCAAGGAAGCCGCGTTCCGCGATGCGGAAGCGCGCGAACGGTCCGCCGAAGCAGAAGCGAAGGCTACGACCGCCGTCTCCGAAGCCATCGCCAAGGGCGACGTCAACGCGATCAACTATTTCCTCGGGCAGAAATATATCGAGGCCATGGGCGAACTGTTCTCCAGCGACAACCAGAACCAGAAATTCGTGGTGGTGCCGATGGAGATGTCATCCGTCGCGGGCACCATCGCGGGTATCGCCGAACTGACGCGGGAAGCGGCATCGCGCAATCAGAACGCTGCGGCCACGCGCCCGCGTGGCACCGTGCCGCCTGCGGGCAACGTTTCATAAGGAGCGTGTCATGCGCGAATTCACCGAATTCGTGAACGGCATCCAGGCGTGGCATTGGTGGACGCTGGGCGCGATCCTGATCGCCATCGAGATCGCCAGCACGACGTTTTATCTGTTGTGGCCGGGGATCGCCGCGATTGCCGTTGGGCTGCTGAAATATTTTGCGCCCGGTCTTGATGGACGGGTGGAGATATTCCTGTTCGCGATCCTGGCGGTGGTGACGACCATTGCGTGGAAGCGTTCACCCTGGAGACATGTGGCCCATGCCACCGGCGGGCCTTTGAACACGGCGCGCGGGCTCAACTATCGCGGACGGCTTGTGACCGCGTGCGAAGATTTCGACGGTGGCCGTGGCGCGGTTCTGGTGGATGACACGCGCTGGAGCGCGGCAACGGTCGATGGTTCCACGCCGCGCGCCGGCACATCGCTGGAAGTGGTGGACGCGGACGGCACGATGCTTAAGGTACGCATCGCCGTTTAGAGCGTTATCACCCACATGGAAGAACAGCCGCCGAGACAACCCGTTGGTGTCGCCGGATGGATCGCGATTGTGATTCTGGTTGGGATACTGATCGCTGCCATCGCCTATGCGGTGCATGCCTGGACGCAGATGGCCGGGGCCACCATCTCCGGTTTCGGCTGGGCGATGATGGGGCTGGGCGTGTTCTTTACGCTGGCCTGCGGCGTGGGATTGATGGGGCTGGTGTTTTATTCGAGCCGCAAGAATTTCGATCAGTAGCCGGCCTTAAGAGTTGCGCGCATCTTCCGGCGAAGGATTGAGGCCGCGGATTTCGCTTTTGTGGAAGGTGAGATGGAAGGCGCCGTTCTGCGCCTCGTCGAAGCTGAACGCGCCGCGCAATTGCGTGGAGAGCGTGCGCACCAGGCGGGCGCCGAGCGCGGTGCCGTCTTTCAATTCGTGGCCTTTGCCGTTGCTGGAGATGGTGAGTTCGACTTCGCTGTTCTGTTCGCGAAGACCGATGGAGATCAGCCCGCCTTTGTCCGGCGGATAGGCTTGTTTGTAGGCGTTGATCAGCACTTCCGACGTGACGAGGCCGAGCGGAGTTGCCTGTTCGGGGAGCAGTTCTATCGGATCGACATGAAGCTCTGTGCGGATGCCGCGGTTGATGGCTTCGTTGGCGCGCGCGATTTCTGCCGACAGGCGCGTGAGATAGCCGTTCATGTCGATCGAGACCTTGCTGTCGTCGTGATAGAGCACGTCGTGGATCATGCCGATGGCATAAAGGCGTTGCTGGGTTTCCTTGAACGCATCGCGGACGGATGGGTTTTCGAATTCGCGCGACTGGATCTGAATCAGGCTTGAGGTGAGCTGCAGATTGTTCTTCACGCGGTGATGGATTTCTTTCAGCAGGTGATCGCGCTGGGCGACGGCTGCGGACAATGCATCGACCGTATCTTCGATGGCGCGGCGCGCGCGCAGATCGGTTTCGGCAAGATCGGCTGCGAGTTTGGCGAGCAACCCGCCGACCAGAAGGGCAAGCGCGAACAGCACGAAGCCCACCTTCACATCGTCTTCCCAACGGCTAAGGATCTCGGAGCGGTGCAAGGTGACGGTGGCGACAAGGTTGCGGTTTGGATCGACGTGATAACCGATCATCAGATCGGGATCGGGGGATTTGAGGAAACCGGAAACATCCGGCAGCGCGCCCTTGAACGGGGGCGATTGCGCGATGGGATTTCCGTTTCCGTCAAAGGCCATGAAATTCGACAGAAGCAGATTGCCGTTGGTGCTCCACATCTGCCGGATGGGTTGGCCCGACTGGCGTTCGGACGGCGCACGCACATGGGGCGCACTGATGCCGACATCGACCACGCCGGCAAAACCATCCGCGCCGTAAAGCGTTTTGGAAAAGGTGTAGAGCACGTTGCGGCCCAGGCGGCTCTCGATGGCCGGGCCGATGAAGGTCTCGATGCCGCGTTCGGCGTGCGCTTTGAACCAGTCGCGATCGGCGAGGCTGATGCGGGGCGGATCGGTGCGTTCGGACATCACGACCGGAACGCCGGCCTTGTCGACCACCATCAGGTAATCGGGAACGGAGGTGACCTTGGTGCGCTGGGCGAGATAGCGTTGCAACTCGTCCTTGGGAACCGCGCCGAGGCCGCCTTTCGCGGCGATGTAATTGCGCGTGTCTTCGGCCAACAAATCGGCGGTGTCGAGCGCGCGGTCGACGTTTTCCACCCCGTCGCGCGCCATATCGAGGGCCGAGGCTTTGGCGCCGTCGAGGATATCGCGCCGTTCCATATAAAGTGTGTTGGCGCGCCAGATGGCGAGTGCGAGACCGGCGAAGAGAGCCAGCGTGTAAATCACATTGCGGCTGCGGCGCAGACTGAACGCCCCCGCAATGCCCAGCGCTTGCGGCCCCGCGGCGGAGCCCGGCCCGCCCTCTTTCCCTTCGGCGGCCATTGGAAAAAAATGTTCCCCTCAAGAAACCCTAGATGACACCGGGCTTGCCGGGGCGTCAAACAAGGGAACGGGCGGGGCAAGCGCAAGTTCCAACGCGGGTGTGGATGGCAAAAAAGCGGGCATTCCTGCCCGCCTTCTTGCGTCAAAGCCACGGCAGGCGGGACATATCCGGGACGAACCGGATCATCGCCGCACCTACACTTCTCCCGATAGGATTCGCGAAAGCGGGTTGTCAGCCCGCCCCGCACGGATGCGCACGAGGGCGTTCGCATCCTCTCCCTGTCTTTTTCTCGTGTCGGTTCGCTGCCTCCGGGGGCGGCGAGATGGGTGGTGATAAAAGTCCTCTAATAATCTCTGAGGCCGGATATATAGCATTCTATACAAGGTTTCAAGACCTATATTGGATTTTTTTCTCTTATCTTTCTCAAGGGCTTAACCCGGAGCCAAAGGAAAAGGCGGCAGATCGCTCCGCCGCCTTTGGCTTGCACGCCCCCCGGAATGTATCAGCCGCCCAGACCGACACTGACTGTGGCGAAGGGCCCGTGGAAACCCACGGTCGCGGAGTCGCGCGCATCGAGCCCCTTGTCCATCGCCCCAAAGAAAAAGTCGGCGCGATAACCGGCGCTCAGTTTTGCATTGGGGAAACGATAGGAGATGCCGGCAAACCCGCCGATGTTGGGAACGGTGACGGAGTGCGTGTCCTTGCGGCTGTGCGGGATATTGTAGGTGAGCGGCGGCGCGTTTTGCGAGACGATAACTCGATAGTAGCTGCCATGCGCATTGTTCGCCGTTTCAGCGCGCTGACGGCCAAAGAGCAACGCGCCGTTCAAACCCCAATCGAAGGTAAGTGAACGGCCTGCAGCATTGCCAGCTATGGGCACATCGCCGGTCAGTGACAGCGACGGTCCGATACCGTGAAAATTGCGATTTGCACTGCTGTGGGCTGTGTAGTGATGCCAGCCGATACGGGAATAGTATTTGCTAAGAAGCGGAACCTTCAGCTTGAGCAGGTCCGGTCTTGAAGAGAGGTTGACATCGGAACTGGAATGGAACTGCGCATAGCGCACGCCGACACTTGCAACGACATCTCCAAAAAGGCCGAGGCCAACATCCTTGCCGGCAGAAAAATCCAAGACCGTATGGGTTTCTTTGTATTCGGTCTTGGTTTCCTCGAATTCCGGCTGAGTGATGTTATGCGTCCCCGTAAGAAACAACTTCGGTGTCGATATGTTGACCTGATCGTGGACATGTTTCTTTCCATTCGAACGTCCGTATCGAACCGAGGCGACGAACACCCAGTTCGAGCCCGCCGGTTCGAAGGTCAACTTCCCTTCGCCGCCTACCGCGTAGCGCGGCGGACGTTCCAGCGACAGCGGCGAAACACTTTCGAAGAACGGCCTGGGCTGTCTCAGCGCGAAGGCCGGCGCAAAGCGTTCTTCGACCGATGGCATGCGCTCGGCCTGGGCGCCGAGTTCGATCCAGACGGTGGGACGGTCTTCATCTTGCGCAGTGGCGGGCATGGCGTTGGCCGTGAGCGCCAGGGCCGAGACGGTGGCGAGCAGGCGCCAACGAAGATTGCGGGACGCGCGTGTTGCCGTGATGAGTTCGCTCATTGTTGTGTTCCCCCCGTGATGACGTTTTGCAATTGTCCTCCCCCGCTTGCGGGGGAGGTGCCCTCGCGCAGCGAGGCGGAGGGGGTAAGTGGATGCGCGCGGAGAGAGCCCCCCTCCACCGCTGCGCGGTCCCCCTCCCCCGCGTTGCGGGGGAGGACAAATTCTGACGCGCAAATATTTCTCATCGCGCTCACCAGTTCTTTGTGATGCGGACGCCGAAGAGCCGCGGATCGGTGAGGAAGACGTTGGTCGTCAGCCCGCTGTCATCGCTGTTCAGGAACGTTCCGGTGATGTCGGTAACGTTGAAGATGTTCTTGACGTAACCCATCACCTGCCAGCCCGACTGGTTCGTCAGGATCAGCGCCATGTTGACGTTGGTGTAGCCGCGCAGGCGATCATAGGGCTTGTCGTTGAACACCCGCGCCCAGGAATAATCTTGCCAGTAGTAATCGCTGCGTATCGTGGCGGCCCATTCCGGTGTGACAGGCGTCGAATATTCGGCGGAGAACGATACGGTGAACGGCGGCGCGTTGGGCAATTCGTTGCCGCTCAAATCCTTCGCGAAGCCTGCGCCATTGTTGGGCGCGGTGTCGGGATTGAACCCTGTATAGGCGCCCAACGGAATTGCATCGCCATGGCGCGTTTTCGCGCCGGCAAGATTGGTTGTATAAGTCTGACCGGTGACCGGATCGAGGCCGACGGTATAAGCTGTGCCGCAATCGCTCGTTATCGCGTAGGAGTTCGCGCCCTTCGACGGATCGAGCTGATAAGCGATGACATAAACCGGCAGGATGCAATTGGATGCCTGATCGGGGAACGGCTTGACCATGATCCAGTCGGTGTTGCCGTTGGTGCGGTCCATCAGATCGATGGCCTGTGAGCCGTTGGCGAGCCTTGTGTGTTCGTAACCTCCGGCGAAGTTGAATTTCAGACCCGGCAACGGCTCGTAACTCGCTTCGATTTCCGCACCCTTCACCGTGGCATCGAAATTCTGGTTGAGGGCGGTGCGATCCACGATCTGGGAAATCTGGTAGCCCTTGTAATCGTAGAAGAACACATCGCCATTGAGCGTCAGCGCGCCGTCGAGCAGCGTGTTCTTGGTGCCTAGCTCATAGGCATTGATGAATTCCGGTTCGAACGTCAGCGGATGGGAAAAGTTTGCTGCACTCGCCCGGTCATAAGGCGCAAACAACGCGCCCGGCGGATTGGCGCCGCCGCCCTTGTAACCATGCGCGAACGAAGCGTAGACGAGCGTTTGGTCGGTGAAATTGAGTTTCGGCGTCCAGTTGGCGGCGAAGCGGCCCGTCCATTCCCGCCATTCCTGATTCACAACACCGGTGATGGGATAACCCGTGCCGGAGGTCAGCAGCTCGCTTGGAATATCGACGAAGTGTTTCTGATCGTCGGTCCAGCGCAAGCCGCCCGTCAATTTGAGATCGTTCAGGACGTTGTAATAGACCTCGCCGAAGCCCGCATACGAGTTCAGCGAATAGGGATTCTGGCTGAGGAAATAGTTGTGGCCCTTATTGTCCAGATTCGAGATCGGATTCTGATCGACCCATCCCACACAGATGAGATTGCCGACGGACCCCGGATCGGCGGGATTGGGATAAGCGCCATCTTTTACGCATTGGCTTGAGGGATCGCCCGGGTGCCAATTGGGGGAGAAGCGCACCGCCGAAAACATCGTGATGGTGTTGAAGAATACGTAGTAGTTCTCCTCCGTCTCGTAATGCATATAGTTGCCGCCAACGCTGAAGTTGAACGGACCCGAGAAGTTGGAAGAGAAACGGAATTCCTGATTCAGCTGCCAGGAATGCTCATCGTTCAGATCTTCGGCAACGAGGCGGTTGCTGCAACCCAATTGCGGATCGCAGAAATACCCGGTCGGCACGGCAAGGTTGGGAAAGCTGGCGCACTGATTGCCGTTGGGGCTGTAAGACCCATCGTTACAGGCGTAGCCGCCATCCGGTAAGGTGAGCGTCGGGCCGAAAGCGCCCGGATTGTATCCGAAGATGCCGGGCTTGGTGTTGAAGCGGTTGTAGTCTTCGGTCGAATACAGGAAATCGTTGCTGTAGCCGGTTTCCGAAGTGAAGGTCAGCGCGGGCGTTACCTTATATTCGTTGTGCAATTCGACGACGTTGTTCTTTGCCTTGTAGACGGGATTGAGCGTCGATTCGATCACGCGCAGATTGGTCGATTGTGTCGTGCTCGCATAAGGATCGTTGTGGCCGCCGGGAATGGCATTCAACGGATTTCCGATGGACAGGCCGAAACCGGCGCCGATCAATCCGCCGTAATACGGCAAGGACAATGCATTGGGCACTTCGAAGGCTTCGGGGCTGTAAAGCGAGACTGCCTGACATCCACGCCCCAAAAATTCCACGCCCAATTGCCCATCCGATCCCGCCTTGGTCGAAAAACCGCCGACCGTTGCGGGGCCGTTGTCGCGTTTGCAGAGTTGCTTGCTGGAACGCAGACGGTCGTCGTCTTCCTGGAAGTGTTCCCAGACGAGATAGGCGCTGAAGCTTTCGCTGGGTTTGAAGGCGAGCGTTGCGCGGCCCGACCACAAATCGCGGCCGTCGATGGGATTGTCCGTGAGCGTGTTGAAGCTGTAGCCGTCGCGTTTCGTCCATTCGCCGGCGATGCGCAAGTCGAGTTCGTCGTCGACGATGGGAAGGTTGATCATTCCTTCGAAGCGGCGGTTCTTGTAGTTGCCGAAATCGGCACTCGCCATCGCTTCGAATTGATCGGTCGGTTTGGCCGAGACGAGGTTCACCACGCCGGCGGTTGCGTTGCGTCCGTAAAGCGTGCCTTGCGGCCCGCGCAGCACTTCGACCTGGCTTGCGTCGTAGAATTCCTGTTCGAAGAAGTGGTTGCGGATGAAAGGCATGTCGTTAAGGGCGACCGCCACGGCCGGATCGGTGGTCACCGAAATGGCTTGCGTGCCGATGCCGCGGATTTGAATCGAGTACCCGCTGAAATTGGTTTTGGTGAAGGTGAGGTTCGGCACCTGTTTCACCAGATCGGGGCCGCCCGCGGTTTGGGATGCGGTGAGTTGTTCCTGGCTGAGTGCGGTGATCGCAATCGGGATGCTTTGAACGTCGGCGCCGCCGAGTTTGGATGAGGTGACCGTCACCGTTTCGACCGCCGCGCGCGCTGGCGCGGCCTGGGCGAGTTGCATGGGCGGGAGTTCGACGGCTTCGCTCGATTTCATCGGGTCTTTGACGATGCCGACGGCGCCATCGTGGATGCGGGTGGAGAAGCCGGTGCCGTTGAGGATTTTGCTCAAGGCTGCTTGCGGGGTGAGATCGCCGGAGACGCCCCGGGACCGCACGCCTTTGATGGCGTCTTCGCTATAGGCGAGCGTGATGCCGGCCTGGCGCGCATAGGCATCGAGCGCGGATTTGAGATCGCCGGCGGAGACGTTGAAGTTTTCGGCAAATGCGGGCGCGGTTGTGCAGGCCAGTGCGACAAGGCTTGCGCCAAGCCTCAACTTGTTGGTGCGGTTCATATTCCCCCCTTATGCGCTCAGCGCGAGATGACGATGTCTGTGCCGCGGTCTTCGATGGTGAGGCCGAAGATATCGCGGGCCAGTTGTGTGAGTTGTTGGGTGTTGGTCGTTTGGAATGTGCCGCCGATGGTGAGGCGGGCGATTTTCGGATCGGTGACGATCAGTTTCTTGCGGTTGTAGCGATTGAATTCGGCGGCAGCGTCGGCAAGCGTGGTGTGGTCGAAGATGACGACGCCGTGGCGCCAGCCGAGTTCGGCGATCAGCTTTTGCGCCGGTTTGCGCGTGATGCGCATCGACGCTGCCGTGGCGACCGCGACATCGCCGGGAACCAGGATCGCGTTCTGGCGGGTGGCGGACGCGCCATCGGATTCGAACTGGGCGGAGCCTTCGAACAACGTTACCTGCACTTTGTTGGCGTCGGTGCGGATTTCGAATTTGGTGCCGATGTCGGTGACCTTGTGGCCGCCGGTGAGAACGGTGAAGGGATGGGCCGCATCGTGCTTGATGTCGAAATAGGCCTGGCCGCTTTCGAGTGTGGCTGTGCGTTTGCCGCCTTCGTGGGAGAAGCGCAGCACCGTTTGCGTGTTGAGTTCGATGCGCGAGCCATCGGCGAGCGAAATGATCTCGCGTTCGCCGATGCCGGTGGCATAGCGCACATCGTTGGTTTTGGAGAGCCAGGCATAACTGCCCGCGCCGATGGCGGCGGCGAGCGCGAACAGGGCCGCTATTTTGGCCGCCGGTTTGAGCGCCTGGCCGCGAAAGAAACGGTTGCGGCGCGGCGAGGTGAGCGCTTTCAGGCGGCCGGCGCGATTCCAGACATCGGTGAGGCGCAAGTAAGCGATGCGGTTGCCGGGTGTGGCGAGCCAATGATCGAATTGGGATTGGTCTTCGTTCGACCAATCGCCTTTTTCGCGGCGGACGATCCATTGGGCGGCTGTGGTGTCGAGGTCGTCGGCGCGGGTCACGATTGCTCTCCCTGATCGGTGGGATCGTCGTGGAAGAGATTGGCGAGGGCTGTGATGCCCGATGTGAGGTGCTGCGAAACCGTGCGTTCGGCGATGCCAAGGCGGGTGACGATTTCGGCGAGCGAGAGACCTTGCACTTTGCGCATCACCACGACCTCCCGCCAGCGCGAGGGCAGGCGTTCGAGGGCTGCTTGCAGCTTGCGCAGATCTTGCCGCGCAATGGCCGTGCGTTCGGGACCGGGATCATCGACGCTGACACCGAGTGCTTCGAGATCGGCAACCGCTTCGATCGGAACGATCTGGGCGCGGCGCACGCGATCGGCCACCACGTTGCGCGCGACGGCGAAGGTGAACGCCCGCGCGGACGTTGGGATTTCTCTGGTTGCAGCTTCGTAGACGGCGACATAGACGTCCTGACACAGATCGCGGATGTCGGCTTCGTTGCGCCAACCCCGGCGCAGGAATTTCCGAAGGGACGTTTCGAGCGGCAGAACCTCGCGGACAAACCAATCGTCTACCTGCGAGGCCACGGATGACGTCTCCAAGGCTTCGAGGCGTTCAAAAGCGTTGTCCGGTGTTTCCGCCATCCCCAGCCTTCACAGCAGGCTCGAACCGTCCTTGCAGCTTAAGTCGGACGGGCGGGGAAAACTCGCGTAGCCAAACGCAAAAAATTTTCGGCAACTAAGTTGCGCGGGGCAGCACGTCGAAGGCGATGGTGGTGCGGGTGGAGGCAGAGTGGAAGGGTATCGTGCCGTGCCACATATAAGAAGGGAAAAGAACGAGGCGGCCGCGCACCGGTTGTATGGCGCGGCGGATGGGATCGGCCAGGCCCGCGTCGAAATTGGGTTCGCCGAATTTGATCCAGCCCTCGCGCGCGGCCGGATCGGCGGCCACATCGGGCACGTCGACATAATAAGCCGAGCTGATCCAGCCTTTGGGATGGACGTGGTTGGTGTGAAAGCCGCAATCGGCCAGACGCACCGACCATGAGCCTGCGTAAGCGAAGCCACCGTTGCGGCGGCGCGCGAGCGGGTGTTGTGCGCTTTGTTTCATCTGCGCGAGGTAATCGGCAATCGCTTCGTCGATGCGGGCTTGCAGGAGATCGACCAGTTTGTTGCCGGTGCCGAACAGATTGCCGAGCGTCTTGGTGCCGAGGCGCAGCGTTTGGTTGATGTGTTCGCGGCGGTCGGTGTGGAGCGGGTCGAGCGAGGTGTTCAACGCGGCGTTGAAGGCGGCCATATCCGAAAAACCTTGCGGCGGATCGAGGTCGTAAACGCGCAGGTGGTTTTCGTAATCGTTCAGATCGGCTTCGCGCGCATCCGATAACTGGCGCAACGCGGTGCCCCAGAGCGCGATGGCGAGTTGATCGTTGGGGGCGCGTGACAATGCTTCTTCGGAAAGGTGCAGGCCTTTTTCGGGATCGCCCGCGCGCAACAGGCTTTCGGCATAGGCCGAGAACGTGTCGGCAGTCGCCCTGCCCGTTTGCAGGACGCGTTCGAATTGCGTGGACGCATCGTCATATGCGCCGAGGCGGGTGAAGACGTTGGCCAATCCTTCGCGCCACGCGGCGTTGTCCGGTTCGCCTTCGAGCGCGCGCAGGTAGGATGCTTTCGCATCGTCATGGTGGCCGGCGAGGAAGAGGAGTTTTGCTTTCTCCGCGAACAACGCATGGGCGCGCGGGTTCAGCCGCGCGGCTTCGTCATAAGAGCGCAGGAAGTTCGGGCTTGCCATGCGATAAAGAAGCTGGTTGAGGCCCAGATGCGCGCGCAGATCGAGCGGGTTGGCGCGCAACGCGGCGTGATAGGCGCGTTCGGCTTGCTCCATGCGGCCCAGAATCTGCAACGCGTTGGCACGGTTGTAATCGGCTTGCGGCAGGTTGGGGGAAAGGCGCTGCGCTTCATCGAGAAGCGCCAGGCCTTCGGCGGCGCGTTGCTGCTGCACGCGCGCGATGGAGAGGTTGAGCTTCAGCCCTGCGCGTTCGCGGGGCTGGAGCATGGGGTGTTTGAGTGTGGCTTCGACGATGGTTTCGACATCACCCGCGCGTTCCTGCGAAATCAAGGTGGCGGTGAGCGCCTGGGCGGCGGGTGCGAAATCGGGTTTGAGGGAAAGCGCCTTGCGATAGTTTTGCTCGGCGGTTGCGGAATCGGATTTGGCGGCGTGGGCGAGGCCGGTTTCGAGATGGATGCGGGGATCGTTGGGGGCGAGGTCGCGCGCCTGTTCCAGAACGGCAACGGCTTCGTCGGCGCGCGAGAGCGTGCGCAGAAGTTGGGCGAGATGGAGATAGGCTTCGGGTTTGCCCGGTTCGATGCGGATCGCGTGTTGGTAGAACTCGACGGCTTCCGCGCCGCGGCCTTGGGCGCGGCGGACATGGCCGAGGGAAAAAAGGATCGCGGGATTTTCCGGCGCGATTGCCCTTGCCTGCTGCAACAAGGTTTCGCCACGCGCGAGATCGCCGCGTGCGAGGGCGGCGTTGGCTTGTTGGAGAAGGGTGTTGGCGTCGGCGGACACGGTTGATCATTTCTCCCTCTCCCCCTTGGGGGAGAGGGTTGGGGTGAGGGGGTAATGCCTCAACGCGGTGATTTTCCGACAGATTATATTCGGGAGCAAACCTCTGACAGTAGTGTTTGTTGCGGCATTCGCCCCCTCACCCTGCCCTCTCCCCCGCTGGGGGAGAGGGTAAGTCTTGAATCTGCGCTTCTTACTGTGATTTCGCCGCCACGTATTCGTTGTTCCCGCGATCGATATCCGGCAGGGCGTGGTCGGGGTCGATGACGACTTTGGTGACGGGGTTGTCGAAGGTGATGGCGAAGCTTTTCTGGCGGAGCCAGGTTTCGACCGGCAGGCGGAAGGCGGTGGTGCTGCCGTCCGCAAATTCCACCGAGACCACGGCAGGCATCACCAGTCTGTCGCGGTTTTCGATGGTGACGACGCTGGCCTTCTTTCCATCCTTGGTGACGGATTTCACACCGGCGACCGCCAGATCGAGCGTCCAGTTGTTCAGATACCAGCCGCGCCAGAACCAGGAGAGGTCTTCGCCGCTCGCCGAATTCATGGCGCGGAAGAAATCCGACGGCGAGGGATGTTTGTAGGCCCAGTCGCCAATGAATTTGCGGAAGGCCCAATCGAAACGATCCGGCCCCAGGATTTGTTCGCGCAACAGGACGAGACCATAAGCGGATTTGAAATAGGAGACGGCGTGGCGATATTTTTCCGTCACCTGATCGCCTGCGGTTGCAACGACCGGCGCATCGCGATCCTTCAGGACGGGCAAAATGGTTTCGGCGGGATTGAGGCCGCCTTCAGAATATTCCGGATCGCTTTTGGGCGCGTAGACGCCGTTTTCGAAATCGACGTGTTCGTAGACATCCAAGAACGTGTTGAAGCCTTCGTCCATCCACGGATTGCGGCGTTCATCGGTGCCCACGATCATCGGAAACCAGCTGTGACCGATTTCGTGCGCGATGATGTAGAACAGATCCTTGTTCTTGACCGTGGGGCTGTTGAAGGTGAGCGCAGGATATTCCATCGCGGTGACGGGACCGGCGACGTTCACGGCGGTTGGCCACGGATAGGGGAACCAGCGTTTGGAGAAATTCTCCACCGAGTCCTTCAGATATTCCGTGGAACGGCCCCAGCCATCGGCGCCCGCACTTTGCGCCGGATAGAACGACATGGCGAGTGCGGTTTTGCCATTCGGCAGATTGATGCGCGCGGCATCCCACGCGAACGCTTTGGAGGCGCTGAACGCGACATCGCGCGAGTTTTCCATATGGAAACGCCAGGTGAGCGTGGGCGATGTGTTGGGGCGCGAGGCGGGATCGGCGATTTCGCTCACATCGCGGATCATCACCGTCTTGTCGCTGGTTTGCGCCTGTTTGAGACGGGCGCGCTCTGTTTGCGTCAACACCTCATCGGGGTTGACGAGTTCGCCGGAAGCCGCGACCAGCATATCGGACGGCACGGTGACGTCGTAATCGAAATCGCCGTAGTCGAGATAGAATTCGGCGCCGACATAGGGAAGCGTGTTCCAGCCGCGCAGATCGTCATACACCGCCATGCGCGGATACCATTGGGCGATGTCATAAATCTCGCCGTTGGGCGAAGCCTCATGCGCGGTGCGGCCGCCGAACTTGCCGGGGATATCGTAGCGATAAACAAGATGGAGCTTCAGCTTGCCGCCGTGCGCGGCCAGCGCCTTTGGCAGGCGGATTTGCAGGCGTGTGTCGTTGACGAGCGTTTCGGCGGTGGCGACGACGCCGCCCATTTCGATTTCGATTCTGTCGAACACAAAACCATCGGTGAACTTCACCGGATCGCGGCCGCTGGCGTAACGCGCGCGCGAATCCTTGCGATAGATGTTCTGTTCGAGCTGCAGCCACACACTGCCCAGATCGGTGGGGCTGTTGTTGGTGTAGGTGATGGTTTCATCGGCGGAGAGTTTGTTGGCCGCCGTGTCGAGCGTGGCGTGGATCTGGTAATCGGCGCGGTTCTGCCAATAGCTGGGGCCCGGCGTGCCATCGGCCGAACGATAGGCGTTGACGGGATCGGGCAGCGCGAGCGGCGCGAAGGTTTCGAACGGATTGAAAACGTTTTTCGGCGGCTCGGGCTTTTTGGCGGCGCCGAGCGCAAATGTGGCGACAAACGCAGCCAGAAGCGTTCTGGAGATTCTTGTGCGCACGACACTCCGCTTTCCGAGCAGGCCAGAGCCAAGAGGACTACGCCCGCGGTCGACGATCAAGAACCGCAGACCAATTGTTGCCGCTGTCTAGTGTTGGAATGCGTCATTTTATCTCTATTGCAAAATTGGAAAGCGATTTTGGAGTTTGACGGCAAACTTCATGTCGATTACTCTGAATTTGGGGCGTTTTCCTTGCATGTTGTTTTTTCGGGGGGCGGGCATGCCGGGGGGCAAGCTGCTTTTCAGGCTATTTTTCGTCGTGGGCGCAACCTGCCTTGCAGGCTGCGCGGCGAAAGTGGTTACACCTGTGCACATGGCACAGCCCGGCGACGAAACCCTTTCCTGCGAAGATTTGAAACAGCAGACCGATGCCAATCGTGCGGCAGCCGCAGATTTCCTGCGCAGGGACAAACAGGTCGAAGGCGATAACACCACAAAGAATGTCGCCGGAGCCGCCGTTGGAGCCGCTATTCCGGGCCTCGGCCTTCTGCTTATCGCTTCGACCGACCTTTCCAACGCGGAACAGGTTCAGGCACGCGCGCTTATCGATAGAGATGAGCAACTGACGTATTTGTCGAAACAAAAAGGGTGCAAGGAAGAAGGGAAACAGGAAAAATGATAGACAGGAAACATATTCGTTCGAGCGTTCAATTGTCGTTCGGTCTGGTGGCGCTTGCGTTGGCAGGCTGCGCATCGTCGGCCGATCCCGCCGCCATGGTGGTTGCACCGCAGGCATCGGAAAAAGCATTCCCCGACCGTTTGCAGCACGCCATGTGCGTTCGCAACGTTTCGGGCGGGGAAGAAACCAATCCGCTTTGGGTTTCGAAGGTGGACAACAACGGTTTCAAGACCGCGCTCGGTTCGTCGCTGGACGGTGCGGGGCTGACGGCGCCTGCCGACAAATGTTCTTATCCGGTCGACGTCAATCTGCTGGGGCTTTCGCAGCCTACGGTCGGTTTCGACATGACCGTGACCTCGCATGTGAACTACAAGGTTTACGATTCGTCCGGCCAGCCTTACGAGCTGGAAACCATCGACGCGCCTTTCACCGCGACGGTTTCGGATGCCTTCGTCGGCACGGAGCGCCTGAAACTGGCGAACGAAGGGGCGATCCGCGAGAGCATCAAACAGTTCTTCGACAAGCTGAAGACTTTCCAGCCGAAGCAATAACGCAAAGCGCGGGCGCTTTGCCGACGAGAAAAGGCGGCGGGTTTCCCCGCCGCCTTTTTGTTGCACCCCCGGGAAAATCTAGCCGCCCAGGCCGATGCTGATGGTGGCGAAGGGGCCGTAGAAATTGCGGTTGGCGGTGTCGCGCGTGTCGATGCCGGTATCCATGGCGTTGAAGAAGAAATCGGCGCGGTAGCCGAGGCTGACCTTCGCCGCGGCATAGCGGAACGAAAGCCCCGCGAGCCCGCCGACGTTCGGCACCACGACCGAACGTGTGCGGTTGTGCGGCAGCGGGCCGTGCTGATAACGCATCACGACGCCGTAGGGCGCCGCACCCTGATAGGAGAAGCTGCTATAATAACGCGCAGTGGTTTGATGCGTGCCTTTTGCCTTTTGCCGGCCGAACAGCGCGGCGGCGTTTATGCCCCAATCGAAGGTGACGGCCCGGTCTTCTCCATGCAGCACGGGGATGTTGCCTTCCCAGGACAATGATGGGCCGATGCCGTGGAAGCTGCGGTGGTTATCGGAGACAGAGGTGAAATCGGTGTGGTGGGCGACTTCATAGTATTTTCCGGGACCAAAGCCGTTACGTTTGTTGAAACCCACCTCCGGGCGCGCAATCGTCTTGACGTCGGAAGACGAAGAAAATTGTGCCATCCGAATGCCGAAGCTGGCGACTGACGACAACCAGCCGAGGCCGACATCGCGGCCAGCCTGGAAATCGAGCACTGCATGGGTCTCGGCGTTTTTCACCCGGAAATCGGCAAACTGTTGCGCTTCCGACGTTCTCGTCGGTATCGCGCTGGCAGCATTGTGAATGAACTGAATCGAGACTTGCGATTGCTGATGGATATGCTTGTTGTTGTTCGAACGGCCGTAACGGATCGCAGCCGAGAAATGCCAGGGCGTGCCATTGGGCTGGAAGTCTATCTTTCCTTCTGTGCCGTAACTGTAGATCGAAGGCTTCTGCGCATCGTAAGGCGAGGCGATGGAGAACGGGCCGGTGGTTGCCGGGCCCGCCATGAAGGGCGGTAGATCGGGATCTTCTCTTCCATCAATGCGTTCGAGTTGGCCGCCGAGTTCGATCCAGACCGACGGATGATCGGAGGCTCTCGCACCTTGCGGTTCGACGGCTGCGATCAGGGCAAGCGACGACACCGTTATCAGCAAATGCCAGCGAAGGTCTTTGTTGTGGTTTTGTGTGTTTATCAATTCGCTCATCTGTTCCCCCTCACCAGTTCTTCGTCACGCGGATGCCGATCAATCTTGGATCGGTCAGGAAGACGTTCGTCGTCAATCCGCTGTCATCGCTGTTGAGGAAGGCGCCGGTGATCGCCGTCGTGTTGAAGACGTTCTTGTCGTAGAGCATGACCTGCCAACCCGACTGGCTTGTCAGGATCAGAGTCAGATTGAGGTTCGAATAGGCGTGCAGCTTGTCGTAAGTCAGGTCGTTGAAGACGCGCCAATAGGAGGCATCTTGCCAGTAGAAATCCGTGCGCAGTGTTCCGGCCCAGTCCGGCGTGATCGGCATGGAGTATTGCGCGCCGGCACTCAACGTGAACGGCGGAGCGTTCGGCATCTGGTTGTGACCAAGATCTTTGTCGAACCCTTCGCCGTTGTTGGGCGCAGGGCCATAATCGTGACCGTTGAATGTATTCTGGCCGGTGTAAGGATCGCCCGGCGTTCCGGCCTTTGGATCGAAACCGGGATAACCGACGGGGATGTAGGGATAGGTTACGTTGGGATTGGAGGGCGGGGGATCTGCTTGATACGTCGCACCGGTAACCGGGTCTCGACTTTCGTTGTAAGCAACTTGGCACCAGCCGGCACCGCCTGCGAAACCGTTGCCGCCGCCTATGATTTTGACGACATAAAGCGGCATAACACAATTTGACGCCGCTGTGAGATCGGGACGGATGACCAGCCAATCGCTGCGCCCGGCAGCACGATCCATCAGGTCTATCGCCTTGTCGCCATTGGCCAGACGGGCGTCTTCATAGCCGCCCGAGAAATTGAAACGCAGACCGGGAACAGGTTCGTACGTCGCTTCGATTTCCGCGCCTTTGACGTGCGCGTTGAAATTCTGGTTGATCGCCGTGCGATCGACGATTTCGGAAATCTGATAGCCCTGATAGTTATAGTAAAACAGATCGCCGTTCATGGTGAGCGCGCCATCGAGCAGCGTGTTCTTGGTGCCCAGTTCGAAGGCGTCGACGAATTCCGGTTTGAACGTCAGCGGATGCGAGGGCTGGTCTATAAGAGCTTCCAAAATGATGGCGCCGGGCGGATTGGCGCCGCCTGCCTTGTATCCGTGGGCGTAGGATCCGTAGACAAGCGTTTGGTCCGTGAATCTGAGCTTTGGCGTCCAGGTGGCGTTCAACCGGCCGGTGAGCTGATCCCATTGCTGTTCGACGGTTCCCTTGATGGGATAGCCGTAACCTGCGGTCAGAAGTTCGCTGGGGATGATGACGAAGTGTTTGCGGTCTTCCGTCCAGCGCAGGCCCGCCGTCAGCTTCAGGTCTTTGAAGATGTTGTAATAGACTTCGCCGAAGCCTGCGTAGGAATTCAGGACGTAGGGATTCTGGCTGAGAAAATAGTTGTGGCCGGCATCGTCGAGATTGGAGATCGGATTGGGGTCGATGTAGCTGCAGGTGCTGATTGTGCCGCTTTCGGTTTGCGGATATTCGAAGCCGCCGCGATCCACACGTTGCAGGCATTCGATGTTGTTGGAAACGCCGCCCACCCACGGTGTCTGAATTCTGGCGTTTTCGATCGGGCCGACGGAGGCGAAGAGTGTCAGCGAATTGAAGAAGACGTAGTAGTTTTCTTCGGTTTCGTAATGCAGGAAATTGCCACCGAAGCTGAAATTGAGCGGGCCGCTGAAATTGGAGGCAAGCCGGAATTCCTGACTGAACTGCCAGGAATGTTCGGTCGATAGGTCTTCGGCCAAAAGCTTCGTGCTGCAACCGAGTTGCGGATCGCAGAAGTATCCGGTGGGACCGAAGGTACCGCCTTCGGCGGTGGTGCAAGTGTTGCCGCCGATGACCAGCGTGCCGTCACGGCAGCGGTAATTCCCATCGGGCACCACTTGGCCGCGCTGGTTGCCGTTGATCGTATCCGTCGGGTTGAAGGCAAAAAGATCGGGCGTGGTATTGAAACGGTTGTAATCTTCTGCGCTGTACAGAAAGTCGCTGTTGTAACCGGTCTCCGAGGTAAAAGTCAGTTGCGGGGTAATGCTGTAGTCGCCATTGAATTCGACGATATCGCTCTTGGCCTTGTACTGCGGCGCGAGTTCGGACTGGATGACGCGCAGGTTCTGCGATTGGGAGACCGAAGCATAAGGATCGATGTGGGTGTTCATGAAGCCGACATCGGCCGTGAGCGCCATCACATAAGGAAGCGGATATCCATTCACCACCTGATACGATTCCGGCGAATAGAGCGAGGCGGGCAGGCAGCCCTGACTCAAGCCATTCAATTGCTGCGCGCCGATGCTGCCGGCGCCGCCCGTTCCCTGATAGAAGTGCAACTGGGTGACCGGCACGCCGTCAATCTCATCCGGTATCGGCGATTTCTTGCAGAGCTGTTTGCTGGAACGCAGGCGGTCGTCGTTTTCGGAGAAATGTTCCCAGATGAAATGGGCCTGCAGTTTCTCGAACGGTTTCCAGCCGATGCTGAGGCGGCCGGACCACAGGTCGCGGCCATCGGTGCGCTGGTCGGTGGTTTCGTTGAAACTGTAGCCCTGGCGTTTGGTCCATTCGCCGGCGAGGCGGATGTCGAGGCGATCATCGACCAGCGGAATGTTGATCATGCCTTCGAAACGGCGCTGGCTGTAGTTGCCGATTTCGCCGCTGGCCATCGCTTCGAACTGATCGGTGGGTTTGGCGGAGATGAGGTTCACCACGCCGGCGGTCGCATTGCGGCCATAGAGTGTGCCTTGGGGGCCGCGCAGAACTTCGACCTGGCTGACATCGAAGAATTCCTGTTCGAAGAAATGGTTTCTGATGAACGGTGTGTCGTTGAAGGCGACGGCCACGGCGGGATCGGTTGTGACCGAAATCGCCTGTGTGCCGATGCCGCGGATGTTGATGCTGTAGCCGGTGAAATTGGTTTTGGTGAAGGTGAGGTTGGGAACCTGTTTCACCAGATCGGGGCCGCCATTGGTTTGCGTGGCGGTGAGTTGTTCCTGGCTAAGCGCCGTGATGGCTATGGGAATCGATTGCACATCGGCGCCGCCGAGTTTGGACGATGTGACCGTGACCGTTTCCACCGCGGCGCGTGCGGGCGCGGCCTGGGCAAGTTGCAGAGGTTCGACCAGGTTTGTTTGTTCTTCGCGCGAGGATTGCGTGCGCGTGATGGCGATGACGCCGGAAGAATCCTTGTTGGCGAAGAAGCCGGTGCCTTTCAGGATGCGGTTGAGGGCTTCCGAGGCCGGCATATCGCCCCTTAATCCGCGCGACTGGATGCCTTTTACTGCGGCGTTGGGCACCATGATGGGAACGCCCGCCTGTTCGGAATAGGCATCGAGGGCGGCTTCCAGACTTCCGCTTGGGATGTCGAAATTCTGTGCTTGTGCGGCCGCGGCGATGGTGGCCATGGCGGTTGTCGCCATCAACAGTTGCGAGATTCGATTTTTAGGCACACTGCCCCCCTTTAAGACGTGATCCCGGAACGCGCCTTCAGCGCGTGAGGATCGTTTCGTTTCCCCGTTTGGTGATGCGCAATCCGAAGGTTTTCTGTGTGACGCGCACGAAGGCGGCGACATCGTTGGTCGGCAGCGTGCCGTTGAAGGTTTGGGCGGCCGCATAGGCATCGCCGACGCTGAGCTGTTCGCGGTTGTAGCGGTTGAATTCGGCCACCGCATCGGCAAGCGTTGCGTGGTGGAACGTCAGCATGTCGTGGCGCCAACTGAGGGCGGCTTCCAAGATGTCGTGTTTCTGGCGCGTGACGGTGACATCTCTTGCCGTGGCGATGGCGATATCGCCGGGTTCGAGGATAGCGGGTTTGCCGCGGCCCGCGTCATCGACTTGCGCGCGGCCTTCGACGAGCGTGACTTCGACGCTGTCGGTCTTGCGGCGCACGGAGAATTTCGTGCCCAGATCGGTGATGCGGTGATCGCCCGCCATCACGATGAAGGGATGGGCGCTGTTGTGAACGATCTGGAAATAAGCCTCGCCCTTGTCGAGCCAGGCGCGGCGCTGCCCGCCCGAAACGCCGATGCGCACCACGCTATCGGTGTTCAGTTCGACGGTCGAACCATCGGCAAGCTTCAGCGTTTCCCGGCCGCCCACGGTTGTGGAATAGGATTGATAATCGGCTTTCGGGATGAGTTGCTGGATGGCGGCACCCACCGCTGCCAGCACGACGAGGACGGCCGCGACACGCGCAAGGATGAAGCCCGCGCGCGAATTTCCGCGTAACAAACTGCGATGGGGCCCACGCAGAACCACCATGCGCTCGGTGCGATTCCACGCTGCTTCCAGCCGCAGAAATTCCACCGCGTGCGATGGCGATTGGGCGAGCCAGGCATCGAGATCGGCCTGGCGCGCATCGTTCCAATCTTCCGACGAGCGGCGATCCACCAGCCATTCGGCGGCCTGTGCGCGCACAGATGTCATGGCTTCGGAAGAATGATCGCTCATTTGCGCTTCCTCAGATCCGCGGTTTCGCCGTAAAGCATGTCGGCCAGCGCGCAGATGCCATCGGCCAGATATTGCTTGACGGTTTCTTCGCCCACGCCCATGCGGGTTGCGATTTCGCGGCGCGACAGGCCTTCGATCTGTTTCAGCACGAAGGCTTCGCGAAAGCGCGGGCGCAAACGGGCGAGCGCATTTTCCAGACGGCGCAATTCGGCGCGTGCGATGGTGTTGCGTTCGGGGCCAGGCTCATCGACGGCAAGCCCAAGCGATTCCATATCCGACATGATTTCGATGGGGACGATGCGTTCGCGGCGCACGCGATCGATGATCAGGTTGCGCGCGGTGGCGAAGACGAAGGCCTTGGCGTTTTCCGGCGTTTCGGTTTTCGCCGCTTCATAGACGCGCACGTAAATATCGTGCAGCACGTCGGGCACTTCGTCGGCGTTGCGCCAGTTGTGATGCAGGAACTGAATCAACGCGGCCTCCAACGGCAACACTTCGCGCACAAACCACGCGGCTGCGCTTTGCGCTTTTGGAGAATCCGATCCCACCGCGCTTGCGCCCCGACAATCGATGTCCGAAATGTCAGCCATCCCCTCCGGCCTCTGCTGAACGAGCAGGAAGCTCTGGACTACACTCTTGAAGACGATTGGCTTCCAGAGGCGGGGGGCGCGGGAATGGGAGAAATATTGTTGCGACCGGGATGGGTGCGATCATGCGCAACAAAAAAGGCGGCAGGTTTCCCCGCCGCCTTTATCCGCCACCCCGGAAATGAGTTGTCAGCCGCCCAGGCCGATGGCGATCTTGGCGTAGGGGCCGTGATAGCCCGTGGTGATGGAATGGCGCGTGTCGAGACCGCCATCCAGCGCACCGAAAAAGAAATCGGCGCGATAGCCTGCGCTGAGCTTTGCGTTGGTGAAGCGATAGGACAGTGCCGCGAAGCCGCCGAAATTGGGAACGGTGACACGGCGGGATTCTGTGCGGTTGACGGTGTTCTGGTTCGTAACAGTCGTTACACGGGCAAGAACTGTCGCCTGATTGAAGTGGGCAATGGTGCTGTAGTCGACTTTCACTTTCTGGCGCCCGAAAAGAACGGCCGCATTCGCTCCCCAATCCAGCGCGAGTTGGCCGTCGGCGACATCGCCCGCCAGGCCCGTGCTGTTGTTCCACGACAGAGAGGGCCCAACAGCCTGGAAGCTGCTGGAGCGTTGCAGGATGGTCGCCGAGTCATGGGTATCGGGTTGAATGACGTATTGATATTTTCCCAGGACGTTAATTCCGCCATGGCCATAAAATCTGACGTCGGGCTGCGCATAGGAATGGCCTTTTGAACTTGTGCTCATCTGCGCATATCGCACACCTGCGCTCAGAACAGATTCCATCTTTCCGCCGAACAGACCTATGCCGATGTCTTTGCCAACCTGGAAATCCAGGATGACATGGGATTCTTTGTTGTCGCTGGTTTGGATCACATAGTTTGTGTGGTGAGCCGTATACGGCCTGGTTCCCAGAATGGCGCTTTTCGTATAACCCGGCTCGCCGGTGATATCATGGCGCTGATCCAAACGGTTTTTGGAATGGGCGCGGCCGTAGCGGCCGGAGATGTTGAAAACCCAATCCGATCCGGATGGCTGGAATGAAATGCTGCCTTCCGCGCCCTGACTTTTGTCCAGCGCTCTTTCCATCTGTGTGAAAGACGGAAAGCCGCCTGCGCCCTGACCATAGAAGTTAGAGGCTGTGGGCGTGGAGGAAAATCCGTTCGTGGTAAGGCCATCCAATGGCGGCGTCACGATGTCGTTGGGACCGGCAACGCTGTCGAAATGCCAGCCGCCTTCGATCCACACCGTTGGACGGTCGGCGGCGACCGCCTCTTGCGCGGAGGCGACGCAGGCGGCCAGCGCGATGGCCGATGTCGTGGCCAACAGGCCGAGGCGGATGTTGGTTTGTCTGTTGTTGATTGTGATGAGTTCGCTCATTTTTTCTTCCCCCCTTACCAGTTCTTCGTGATGCGGACGCCGAACAGGCGCGGATCGGTGAGGAACACGTTCGTTGTCAGACCGCTGTCATCCGAATTGAGGAAGGTGCCGGTGATGGCCGTGGTGTTGAACACGTTCTTGAGATAACCCATCGCCTGCCAGCCGTTCTGATTGGTCAGGATCAGCGCCAGGTTGACGTTCTTGTAACCGCGCAGCTTGTCGTACGGATCGTCGTTGAAGACGCGTGCCCACGAGCTTGCCTGCCAGTAGAAATCGCCGTGCAGCGTGGCGGCCCATTCGGATGTGATGGGCATCGAATATTCCGCCGAGAACGATGTGGTGAAGTGCGGTGCGTTTGGAAGTTCGTTGCCGCTCAGGTCTTTGTAGAAGCCCGCACCGCCGTTCGGCGCAGGACCATAATCGATGTTCTGCCAGCTGTTTTGGCCGGTGTAGGGATGGCCCGGCGTGCCGGCGATTGGGCTGAAACCGGGATAAGTGCCAGGTGCAGGAGGTGTTCCGAGGGTAGTGACGCTTGGATTGGCCGTGTAGGGCAAATTCGTGACGGGATCGTTGAGGTTGTTGTACGCATAGCCGCAGGCCTGGGCCACCGCGTAAGAGTTATTACCAAGCAGGTAACCGACGACATAGACAGGCAACACGCAGTTCGATGCCTGGCTCACGAACGGCTTCACGACGACCCAATTGGAATTGCCCGCCGTTCGATCCATCAGATCGACGGCCTTTGAGCCATTTGCCAGACTGGTTTGTTCGTATCCGCCGGAGAACGTGAATCTCAGGCCCGGCACCGGTTCCCATTTTGCTTCGAGTTCCGCGCCCTTGATGCTCGCGTCGAAATTCAGGTTGATCGACGTGCGATCGACGATCTCCGAAATCTGGTAGCCTTTGTAATCGTAGTAGAAGAAGTCACCATTGAGCGTCAGCGCGCCATCCAGCAATGTGTTCTTGGTGCCGAGTTCATAGGCGTTGATGAATTCTGGATCGAACGTCAGCGGATGGGTGACGCTTGGCACGGTGCCGGTCTGGAACAGAAGGAACAGCGCGCCCGGCGGGTTGGCGCCGCCAGCCTTGTAGCCGTGTGCAAACGTGCCATAGACCAGGGTCTGATCGGTGAAGCTGAGTTTCGGCGTCCAGTTGACGGCGAAACGACCCGTCACCTCCTTCCATTCCTGATCCACGGTGCCGGTGACGACGTAGCCGTAACCTTCGGCAAGCAACGCGCTCGGGATGTCGACAAAATGCTTCTGGTCGTCGGTCCAGCGCAGGCCGCCGGTCAGTTTCAGATCGCTGAGGACGTTGTAATAAACCTCGCCGAAACCCGCATAGGAATTGAGCGTGTAAGGATTCTGACTGAGGAAGTAATTGTGGCCCTGATAATCCAGGTCATCGATGGGGCCGGTGTCGGTCCAGCCGCAGGCATATCCCGCCAGACCGGGATCGCTTGGGTTGACCAGCTGCTTGTTGGTCAAGCACTGCATCGTGCTGGGGTCGGACAGGTTCCAGCTTTTCAGCGTCTTGGCGTTGTACAACGTGAGCGTATTGAAGAAGACGAAGTAATTTTCCTCCGTCTCGTAATGCATGAAGTTTCCGCCGACGCTGAAATTCAGCGGGCCGCTGAAGCTGGAGGCGAGCCGGAATTCCTGGTTGAGCTGCCAAGCATGTTCTTCGACCAGATCTTCGGCGACCAGGCGATTGCTGCAGCCCAGTTGCGGATCGCAGAAATATCCGGTGGCGACGGCCGAACTGGGATTGGTGCAATTGTTGCCGCCGATGCTCAGCGTGCCGTCCAAGCAGGAGTAATTTCCATCGGGCTGGGTGAGCGTGCCCCACTGAAATGCGTCGGTTCCGGGAATGTAAGCGAAGATGCCGGGTCGTGTGTTGAAGCGGTTATAATCCTCTGTCGACCAAAGAAAATCGTTGTTGTAACCGGTCGACGAGGTAACGGTCAGTGTTGGCGCGATCTTATAGTCGGCATTCAGCTGAAACACGTTGTTCTTCGCGCGATAATCGGGATTGAGCGACGATTCTATGACACGCAGATCGGTGGATTGCGTGACACTGGCATAAGGATCGTTGTTCCCTCTCCCGAAACTTATGCTGGTCATCGGATTGGCGAGGGACTGACCAAAACCGGCCCCAATCACGCCGCCATAATAAGGCAGAGCCAGAGCGTTCGGTACCTGAAACGCTTCGGGGCTATAAAGCGAAACCGGCAAACAGCCCTGGCTTAGAAATTCTTGCCCCAACTTGCCATCCGAACCCGTTGCGGTTGAAACGCCGCCGACGGTTGCCGGGCCGTTATCGCGCTTGCAAAGCTGTTTGCTCGAACGAAGCCGGTCATCGTCTTCCTGGAAATGCTCCCAGATAAAATCGGCGGTGAGGTTTTCCGTCGGCCTGAACCGAAGGGTCGCGCGGCCCGACCACAGATCGCGGCCATCTATCGATCTGTCGGTGAGCGTGTTGAACGAATAGCCGTTGCGCTTGGTCCATTCGCCGGCGACGCGCAGATCGAGCCGGTCATCCACGATGGGCAAATTGATCATGCCTTCGAAACGGCGGTTCTTGTAATTGCCGACGTCGGCACTGCCCATGGCTTCGAACTGGTCGGTGGGTTTGGCAGAGGTAAGATTCACCACGCCTGCGGTCGCATTGCGGCCGTAGAGCGTGCCTTGTGGGCCGCGCAGAACTTCGACCTGACTGACGTCGTAAAATTCTTGTTCGAAGAAATGATTGCGGATGAACGGCATATCGTTAAACGCGACGGCGACTGCGGGATCGGTTGTTACCGAGATCGCTTGCGTGCCGATGCCGCGCAACTGAATGCTGTAACCGCTGAAATTTGTTTTCGTAAACGTCATGTTCGGAACCTGTTTGATCAGGTCCGGGCCGCCGGTGGTTTGGGTGGCGGCGAGTTGCTCTTGCGACAGCGCTGTGATGGCAATCGGAATGCTTTGCACATCTGCGCCGCCCAGCTTTGACGATGTGACCGTCACCGTTTCAACGGCTGCACGCGCTGGTGCGGCTTGCGCAAGTTGAACGGGGGCGATTTCGATGGCTTGGGTTTCGGAGGAACGGTTGGGGACGATGACCATGGCCCCCGCTTCCTGTTGAACCGTGAAGCCGGTGCCGGAGAGGATGCGCGTCAACGCCGCGTCGGCGGGAATTTCGCCGCTGGCGCCCTTGCTGCGCACGCCCTTCACGGCGGATGCCGAATACATCACCGAAATGCCGGATTGCCGGGCGTAAGCATCGAGCGCGTCTTTGAGGTCGCCGCTCGCGATGCGGAAATCCTGCGCCCAGACGGCGCTTGCGAGCATCGCGCACACCCCGCCCAAGAGAACGGCTTTGATGGACTTTGTGGTTTGCATTCTTCCCCCTCTATCGGCCCAAGCCGAGCCGCAAAGACCGACGCGCTTAACGCGTGATCACGATGTCGTTGCCTTTTCTGTTCAAACGGACGCCCAGAAGAACATGAGCGGCGCGCGCAAAGCGCTCCACATCGCGGGCCGGAAAAGTGGCGCCGATCTTCATGTGCGCGATTTGCGGATCGGTGACGATCAGCTTGGTCTCGTTGTAGCGGTTGAATTCGGCGGCCGCTTCGCCAAGCGTGGTGTTGTCGAACACGATCACGCCGCGCCGCCAGCCAAGCTGTTCTTCCACGGCAACCGATGGTTTGCGGCTTACCTTAAGCTTCTTGCCCACCGCGATGGCCACATCGCCCGGCGTGAGCAACGCCCTTTGCGAAGGTTCATCGGTTGCTTCGATGCGGGCCATGCCTTCGACCAGCGAAACTTCGAGCTCTTCGCCCGCGCTGCGCACCAGGAATTTGGTGCCCAGATCGGTGACGACGTGGCCCGGCGCCCTTAGCACGAAGGGATGTTCGGCATTGTGAGTGATCTGGAAATAGGCTTCGCCATGTTCGAGCGTGGCCATGCGTTGCGAGGCATCGACGCGCACCACCGTGTTGGTGTTCAGCTCGATGGTGGAACCATCGCGCAGCGAAAGAACTTCGTGGCCGCCCAGCGGCGTGGAATAGACCTTGCTGCCGTCGCCAGAGAAGAAAGACGCAGTGCCAAGACCCGCAAGCGCCATGACCGATACGACGGCGGCCACTTTGAGCGCGGTGCGGTTGCGGACTTCCGGTTGCGGTGCCTTTGCCGGCGGCAGGTGCGATTGCAGGGCGGCCAGCCGATCGGTGCGCGCAAGCGTTGCTTCCAGCCGCCAGAACGCCACACGATGCGAAAGCGATTGGGCAAGCCAGGTTTCGAGTTCGGCTTCGTCTTGCGCGCCCCATTGTTCGAAGCGGCGGCGGGCGAGGAAAAGTGCGGCGCGATCTTCGATTTCGGAGGCTGAGAGGAGATCGGTGTTCACGACGACCTCCCCCGGTCGATGGGTTCGCCATAGAGCATGTTGGCGAGCGCCTTGATGCCGTTGGCGATGTGGGTGGAAACCATGCCGGGCGAAATGCCCATGCGGCTGGCGATCTCGCGGCCCGAAAGACCTTCGATCTGGCCCAGGACCACCGCTTCGCGGCAACGCGGCGGCAGACGATCGAGGGCCGCGCGCAACCGGCGCAATTCATCGCGCGCGATTACCACCTGATCGGGTGCGGGTTCATCGAGCACCGTTCCCAGCACATCGACATCGGCCACCGCATCGATGGGCACCACCTGTTCGTGGCGCACCCGGTCGATCAAAAGATTGCGCGCGGTGGTGAGCAGGAAGCGCTTGGGATGATCGGGGATGCGGTCCTGGGCGGCTTCGCAGACGCGGACATAGATCTCCTGACGCAGATCGTGCAGATCGCTGCGGTTCTGCCAATTGTGGTGCAGGTACTGCATCAAAACCGCCTCCAGCGGCAGGATTTCGCGCACGAACCACGCCGCCACGGGGTCCGTTTTCACGGCCGTCTGCGGCTGGCTTTGGCCAGCGCCGTCACGATGAAATCCCGGTCGTTCGCTCATCCCCCGACAGCTTCCAGCCCTTCCGAGGGTTTCCCATTTTCCGCGCACATAGACGTATGAGGCGGGGAAGAGTTTATGCCGGGCGGAGAATTATTTGCTGGGTAATGTTATTGCGCGGGCGCAAAAGAAAAGGCGGCGGATTTCTCCGCCGCCTTTTGGGGAAGGAGTTGATACCGCTCCTTCGCTAGCCCCCCAGGCCGATACTGATGGTTGCGAATGGGCCGTGATAGCCGGTTGTCACGGAATGGCGCGTGTCGAGACCGCGGTCCATCGCACCGAAGAAGAAATCGCCGCGATAGCCGAGACTCAGCTTTGCATTGGTGAAGCGATAGGAAAGCGCCGCAAAGCCGCCGAGATTGGGGATGGTGACGTGGCGGGCGCGCGTGTGGGTGATGGGCGCGGCGGCGATATTTTTGATGCCGTGATAACCATCCAGATATTGCACGGTCGATTGGTGGCTGACGCGCGTTTGCTGGCGGCCGAAAAGGACCGCTGCGTTCACACCCCAATCGACTGCGATCTGACCGTCGGCCGGATCGCCATTGATCGCCGTCGTGTTGCTCATCGAGATCGAAGGGCCAATAGCACGCAAGTTGGCATAACGATTGGCGAGAGCAGCCGACGCGTGGTTATGTATCTGGACGTAGTATTTTGGATGAATGACGTAGCCCGGTCGTGTCGAATGATCGAAAAAAGCATCAGGCGCGTCGTGTGCTTCACTCTGCGATTTGGTATTCAATTGGGCATAGCGAGCCCCAAAGCTAATGGTGGAATCGGTATACCGACCCAACAACCCAACGCCTATGTCTCTGCCGACTTGAAAATCGACGATCGTGTGGGCTTCTCTATTGTCGGTGGATTGATCGGCGTAACCAGTGAAAACCGGTGTGATTGTCCCGTTGTAAAAAGCGGTGTTTGCATCTTGAAGAGTTTTCCTCACAGGCAGGCCGAATATCTGCTTTTGCTGATGAACTTTGCGAGTGCTGTGCGAGCGCGCGTAGTTGGCGGAAACCGTGAAAATCCAGCCCGATCCCTTTGGCTCGAATGAAATACTTCCTTCCGCGCCTCTGCTTCTGCCCAAGATATTTTCTATCTCGGTCAGAGACGGAAAGCCTCCTGCCCTCGTCAATGCATCTAGCGGCGGTAAATAGGAGCCGGCACTTCCGGTCATCGTATCAAAATGATATCCCAATTCGAGCCAGACGGTCGGGCGGTCGGCTGCAAATGCATCTGCCGATGGTGCAATACATATGGCAATCACAACAGCAGATGTTGTCGTGAGCAGATTGCTGCGGGTATCACCCTGTTTGTTCTGACGTGTGACGAGTTCGCTCATTTTCTGTCCCCCCTTACCAGTTCTTTGTGATGCGAACGCCAAAGAGGCGCGGATCTGTGAGGAACACGTTCGTCGTCAGACCGCTATCGTCGGAATTCAAGAACGTTCCGGTGATGGCCGTGGTGTTGAAGATATTTTTGACGTATCCCATGGCCTGCCAACCGTTCTGGTTGGTCAGTATCAACGCCATGTTGACGTTGGTGTAACCCCGTAGGCGGTCATAGGGATTGTCGTTGAAAACGCGTGCCCAAGAATAATCCTGCCAATAGTAGTCGCCGCGTAAGGTGGCCGCCCAATCGGACGTTAAGGGCAGTGAATATTGTGCGGAAAACGACACCGTAAACGGCGGGGCGTTGGGCAGTTCGTTGCCGCTCAAGTCTTTTGAGAACCCGGCACCGCCATTGGGCGCGGGACCATAATCGATTCCGTTGGCGGTGTTTTGTCCGGTGTAGGGATGACCCGGCGTCCCAGCGAGCGGATCGAAGCCTGTGTAAGCGCCCGGCGGTATCGGCGTACCTTGAATGGGTGTGCCATCCGGATAGGCACCGTATCTGTTAAACCCTGGCGTGGCCGTATAAGGCGCGCCGGTGACCGGATCTTCTCCCTGACTGTAAGCATAAGCGCAATCTTGCGGGAGGGGATAATTCACCGTCGGCAGGTTTGCCGATATTTGATAGGCAAGTACATAAGCGGGCAGCACACAGTTCGATGCCTGGTCCGGGAACGGCTTCATCACGATCCAGCCTGCATGCCCGGCTGTACGATCAATCAAATCGATTGCTTGCGAGCCGCTGTCCAGACGGGTGTTTTCGTAACCGCCAGCGAATGTGAAGCGAAGACCGGGCAACGGCTCGTAGGCAGCTTCCACTTCCGCGCCCCTGACCGTTGCATCGAAATTGAGATTTATGGAGGTGCGATCGACGATTTCGGATATCTGATACCCTTTGTAATCGTAGTAGAAGACGTTTCCGTTGAAAGTGAGTGCGCCATCTAAAAGCGTGTTCTTCGTTCCCAGTTCGTAGGCGTTTATAAATTCCGGCGCGAACGTTAGCGGATGGGCGATGCTCGGCACGCTCGATCGCTGGTAAGGCGCGAACAGTGCTCCCGGCGGGTTTGCGCCGCCGCCCTTATATCCGTGAGCGAACGAGGCATAGATTAGGGTCTGGTCGGTGAAGTGCAGTTGCGGCGTCCAATTGGCCGCGAAACGGCCTGTCCATTCCCGCCATTCCTGATTGACCGTCCCGGTAATCGGATAGCCTTCGCCCGACGTGAGAAGCTCGCTTGGGATGTCGACGAAACGCTTGCTGTCATCTGTCCACCGCAGTCCGCCGGTGAGCTTCAGGTTTTTCATAACGTCATAATAGACCTCGCCGAAACCCGCATAGGAGTTCAGGGTGTAGGGATTCTGGCTGAGGAAATAGTTGTGCCCCTTGTTATCGAGATTATCGAGCGAACCGTGATCTATCCAACCAACGCAGACTAAGTTACCGACGTTGCCGGGATCTGCAGGATCGGGATAGCGCAGATTTGTAACGCACTCCTGCGACGGATCGCTGGGGTTCCATCGCGGCGCATTGGCTCCCAGACCGGAACCCAGACGCACAGCCGAATACATCGTTATGGTATTGAAGAAGACGTAGTAATTCTCTTCGGTCTCGTAATGCATGAAGTTCCCACCCACGCTAAAGTTGAGCGGGCCCGAGAACTTGGATGCCAATCTGATTTCCTGGTTCAATTGCCAGGAATGTTCGTTGTTAAGATCTTCGGCGACCAGACGATCGCTGCATCCCAATTGCGGATCGCAGAAATATCCGGTGGCGACTGCGCCGGAAGGGTTCGCGCAATTGTTTCCACCCGGACTAAACGTTCCATCGGCACATACATAATTACCGTCAGGACTGGAGACCAGTCTCAGATAGTCCGAACCCTGACCGTTGGCGAAAGCAAAAATTCCCGGCTGTGTGTTGAACCGGTTATAATCTTCCGTCGAATAGAGGAAATCGTCGCTATAGCCCGTTTCGGATGTGAGGATAACCGAAGGCGTCAGCGCGTATTCGCCGTGAAGTTCGATGACGTCGTTCCTGGCCTTATACATAGGATTGAGCGACGATTCGATGACGCGCAGATTGGTGGATTGGGTGGTGCTGGCATAAGCATCGTGATGATTGCCAGGCAAACCCAGTGGTGTGACGATGGAAAGTCCGAAACCGGCACCGATCAAACCACCGTAGTAGGGTAGCGCCAACGAATTCGGCACCTGAAACGCATCTGGACTGTAGAGCGATGTCGGTAAACAGCCCTGACTCAGAAATTCCTGCCCGAATTGGTGGTCGGGACCCACAGCCGTCGAATACCCGCCCACTTCAGTCAGGCCGTTGTCGCGTTTGCAGAGCTGCTTGCTGGACCGAAGGCGATCATCATCCTCCTGGAAATGCTCCCACACGACATAAGCATTGAATTTGCTGCCCGGTTTGAATGACAGCGTTACACGGCCCGACCATAGATCGCGACCATCAATAGGGCTGTCGGTGATTGCGTTGAAACTGTAACCATTGCGCTTTGTCCATTCGCCGGCGACTCGCAGATCGAGCCTGTCGTCGACGATGGGCAGATTGATCATGCCTTCGAAGCGGCGATTTTTGTAGTTGCCAAAATCGGCAGATGCTTGCGCTTCGAACTGGTCGGTCGGTTTGGCTGAAACCAGATTGACGACGCCAGCCGTCGCGTTGCGGCCGTACAGTGTGCCTTGCGGGCCACGCAATACTTCGGCTTGGCTCACATCGAAGAATTCCTGTTCGAAGAAATGATTTCTGATGAACGGCATGTCGTTGAAGGCGACGGCCACGGCCGGATCGGTGGTGACCGATATCGCTTGCGTGCCGATGCCGCGGATTTGGATGCTGTAGCCGCTGAAGTTTGTTTTGGTGAAGGTGAGGTTGGGGACCTGTTTCACGAGATCGGGACCACCCGCGGTTTGCGAGGCGGTGAGTTGTTCCTGGCTGAGCGCGGTGATGGCGATGGGGATGCTTTGCACATCGGCGCCACCCAATTTCGACGAGGTTACCGTCACGGTTTCTACGGCGGCGCGGGCGGGCGTGGCTTGGGCGAGCATGAGAGGCTGGATCATGAGATCGCTGCGTTGGCCTTGATCGCGCAGGATTTCGATTTGGCCCGATGAGGTGCGGTTGGCGGTGAAGCCCGTGCCTTTGAGGATGCGGGATAAGGCTTCGGGGGCGGGCATGTCGCCTTTGGCGCCGTTCGACTGCACGTTGTTGATGGCGTCGCTTGAGACCACCAACAGGCCGGATTGGGCGGCGTAGGCGTTGAGGGCGGCTTTCAGATCGCCGCGAGCGATGTCGAAAGATTCGGCGTGGGCTGGCGATGCGAGTGTGATAATTGCGCCCGCCAATATGCTTGCGGAATTCAACAGTCTGGATTTCGTCACGATATTTCCCCCTCTTATACGACCCTTCGCCGGGCCGCCCGAACGATGTGCCCTCGCCTAGCGCCGGATGAATGTCTGGTTGTTGCGTTCTTCGACTTTCAGGCCGAACAGGTTTCTGGCGAGCCGCGCGAATTCCTCGCGGTCGTTGATGCGGATGGCGCCGTTCAGCTTGAACTGCTTGCCGCCGAGATTTGCGATGACGATTTTCTCGGCGTTGTAGCGGTTGAATTCCTGTGCCGCGTCGGCGAGCGAGGTGTTGTCGAAAATCAACAGGCCCTTGCGCCAGGCAATATCTTCGATCAATCGCGCGGGCGCTTTGCGTTCCAGCGTCACCGAACGGCCCGTCGCCACCGCGACATCGCCCGGTTTCAGGATCAACGGTTCGCCGCGGCCCGCGCCATCGGGTTCGAGGCTGGCGGAGCCTTCCAGAAGCGTGACCTGCAGATTGCGGTCGTGCGCGCGCATGACGAATTTGGTGCCGAGGTCGGTGACGCGGTGGCCGGCGGCCGTGACGGTGAAAATGTGCTGCGGATCGTGATGAACCTGGAAGAAGGCTTCGCCTTGCACCAGCTTGACGGTGCGCTGTTTTTCACCGACGCCGATCTCGATCACCGTGTTGGTGTTGAGTTCGATCTGCGAGCCGTCGAGCAGGGTGACGATCTTGTGGCCGCCGATGGGCGTGGAGAACGTTTGGGTCTTTGGCTGCTGGAAATAGAGCGCGCTGCCGACGCCGAGCACCGAAACCAATCCCACCACGGCGGCGATGCGAAGAACGGCTGGGCGCGGGCGTTTCTGTTGCTGGCGGATGCGGTTCGCGCCGAAGCCGAAGGGACGCAAATCGGCGAACAGTTCGGTGCGCATCCAGCTGGCTTCCACGCGCCAGAACGCGGTTTGATGGGCGGGCGATGCGGCGAGCCAGGCGTCGAATTCCGCCTGCTTCCCCTCCGTCCAGCTTTGCGGTTCGTCGCGCGCGATCAGCCATTCGACAGCTTGGGCTTCCACCGTTTTGGCATCCGCGTAGGAGATGGAGGTCATGGTTTGGCCTCCGCTTGCGGTTCTTCGCCGTAATACAGTTCGGCAAGCAGGCGCGCGGCATCGGTGAGATGGCGGTTGACGGTGTTTTCGGAAATGCCCATGCGCAGCGCGATTTCGGCGCGCGACAATTTCTCGACGCGCTTCAGGATCACGGCTTCGCGGCAACGCGGCGGCAGGCGATCGAGCGCTACGCGCAGACGGCGCAATTCATCGCGCGCGATAGCGTTGCGATCCGGCCCCGGTTCGTCGCTGGCGATGTTGATGTTTTCGAGGTCGGGAATGCCTTCGATGGGCACGATGCGCTTGTGGCGCAGCCGGTCGATGACCAGATTGCGCGCGATGGCGAAGACGAACGGCCGGGCCGATTGCGGAAGCTGCTTGGACGCGCTTTCGAAAACGCGGACGTAGATATCTTGCCTGAGATCGGCAACGTCTTCGCCGTGGCGCCAGGCCGTTCTGAGATATTGCACTAGCGACGCCTCCAACGGCAGCACCTCGCACACAAACCAGGCTTTCAGATCGTGCGTGCTCACGCCCGCATCCTCTGGATGTGGTTCGCCAAGTTTGGGTTTGGTGTCTGGTGTCTCGACCATTCCCCCGTCCACCGAGGGTTAGATACCCAAGGCTACACCTGTTCCCACGAGCGGCGCGCCAAGACCCGCCAGTCGGTTTGGAAATTTTTTCGGAAATTTTGTTGCGGACGGGACGGACAGACGCGCGCGCAAAAAGAAAGCGGCGGGTCGCCCCGCCGCCTTGCCCTGCCCCCGGTGGTCTTGGATCAGCCGCCCAGGCCGAAACTGATGGTGGCATACGGACCGTGATAGCCGGTTGTCATGGAACGCCGCGCGTCGAGGCCGCCATCCAACGCGCCGAAGAAGAAATCGGCGCGGTAGCCCATGCTGAGTTTGGCATTCGTGAAACGATAGGAGAGTGCCGCGAACCCGCCGAGATTGGGAACGGTGACTCTGCGGGATTGGGTGCGGTTGATGGTTTTGTGCTGCGAATCAAAGAAGTTCGCGTGGAAAACCTGCGACCGGGTCGAATAATTGACCTTCGACTTCTGCCGGCCAAACAAAACTGCAGCATTCGCGCCCCAATCGACCGCGAGTTGCCCCTCGTCGGTGTTGCCCAACAGTCCGGTCGTGTTGTTCCAGGACAAGGATGGCCCGATACCCTGGAAGCTGCTCGACCGTTGTATGACGGTCGCGGATTGATGGTGGTAGTGCGCGATGATGTAATAGTATTTTCCCAAAGAATTTATCCCGCCATGCCCATAAAACTGCACGTCGGGTTGGGCATTGGAATGGCTCTTGGAGGCCATGTTCATCTGGGCGTATCTGGCGCCCAGACTGAGAACGGATTGCGTGCGCTCGCCGAACAAGCCCACGCCGATATCCCGCCCTGCCTGGAAATCCAGGATGACATGGGCTTCGGTGCTGTCGGTTGCCTGAATGACATAGTTTGTGTGGTGCGGGGTATAGAGATAGCGATTTCCCAAATATGTGGATTTGTATGTTGCTCGCGCATCGGCTTCTTCGCGCTGATCCAGGCGCCTGTGGCTGTGTGCGCGTCCGTAGCGGGCGGAAACGTTGAAGATCCAGTTCGATCCTTTGGGCTGGAATGAGATACCGCCTTCGGCGCCGCCGCTGCGGCCCAACACCTTCTCCATATCCGTGAAGGACGGGAAGCCCCCGGAACGCTGGCCAAAGAAATTCGCAGCAGTGGGGACCGAAGTGTAGCTGTTCGTGGTGAGGCCATCGAGCGGCGGGGTTACGATATCGTTCGAGCCGGTGATGCTTTCGAATTGCCAACCGCCTTCGATCCATACCGTGGGACGATCGGCGGCAACCGCTTCCTGTATCGAAGCGACGCATGCCACAAGCGCAATGACCGATGTCGTGACCAGCAGATCGAAGCGGATGTTTTGTTTGTTCTGATTGTTGATGAGTTCGCTCATTTTTCTTCCCCCCTTACCAGTTCTTCGTGATGCGGACGCCGAACAGCCGCGGATCGGTGAGGAACACGTTGGTCGTCAACCCGCTGTCGTCGGAGTTCAGGAAGGTTCCGGTGATGGCCGTGGTGTTGAAGACGTTCTTGAGATAACCCACCGCCTGCCAGCCGTTCTGGTTTGTCAGGATCAACGCCAGGTTGACGTTTTTGTAACCGCGCAGCTTGTCGTAAGGATCATCGTTGAAGACACGCGCCCACGAACTCGACTGCCAATAGAAATCGCCGTGCAGCGTGGCCGCCCAATCGGCCGTTACGGGGATCGAATATTCCGCTGTGAACGATGTGGTGAAATGCGGCGCGTTGGGCAGTTCGTTGCCGCTTAGATCCTTGTCGAAACCAGCACCGCCATTTGGCGCCGGACCATAATCGATGCCGTGGGCAATATTCTGACCGGTATACGGATCGCCCGGCGTGCCGGCGAGCGGATCAAATCCGGGATACTGGCCGGGAGGAATTGACGAATCCGATTGCCCAAAACTGCCACTCGGATTGGGCGTGTAGGGCCGCCAGGTCACCGGGTCAAAATGGGCGTTGTAGGATTGCTGGCAATCATTGGGGATGGAATACGTGTCGTTGATCAGCAAGAACGAAATCACATAAACCGGCAACACACAGTTCGACGCTTGCGTCACGAAGGGTTTGACGAGCACCCAATTGGCATTGCCCGCCGTGCGATCCATCAGGTCGATGGATTTGGAGCCATCGGCGAGGCGCGTTTGCTCATAACCGCCTGCGAAAGTGAATTTGAGACCGGGTGTCGGCTCCCATGTCGTTTCGAGTTCGGCACCCTTCACGGTCGCGTCAAAATTGAGATTGATCGAAGTACGGTCGACGATCTCGGAAATCTGGTAGCCCTTGTAGTCGTAATAGAACACATCGCCGTTCACGGTTAGCGCGCCGTCAAGCAGCGTGTTCTTGCTGCCGAGTTCATAGGCGTTGATGAATTCGGGGGCGAAGGTCAGCGGATGGGCAACGCTTGCAACATCGCCGCGGCCGAAGGAATCGAACAAGGCACCGGGAGGATTGGCGCCGCCAGCCTTATAGCCGTGGGCGAAGGTGGCATAGACCAGCGTTTGATCGGTGAAGTTCAGCTTCGGCGTCCAGTTGGCGGCGAACCGGCCGGTGAATTCCTTCCATTCCTGATCCACGATGCCGGTCACCACATATCCGTAACCCTGGGCGAGCAGCGCGCTCGGAATATCGACGAAATGTTTCTGGTCGTCGGTCCAACGCAGACCGCCGGTCAGTTTCAGATTGCTCAAGATGTTGAGATAGGCCTCGCCGAAGCCGGCATAAGAATTGAGCACATAGGGGTTCTGGCTCAGGAAGTAATTGTGGCCCTGATAATCCAGATTGTCGATTGGGCCTGTATCCGTCCAGCCGCAGGCATATCCGGCGGAGCCTGGGTTGGAGGGATTCACCAACTGCAAGCTTGTCAAGCACTGCATTGTGCTGGGATCGGAAGGGTTCCAGCCGTGAACGCCTTTGGCGTTGTACATGGAAAGCGTATTGAAAAAGACGAAGTAGTTTTCCTCCGTCTCGTAATGCATGTAGTTGCCGCCGACACTGAAATTGAAGGGCCCGGAGAAGCTGGAAACGAGGCGAAATTCCTGATTCAGCTGCCAGGCATGTTCTTCGTTCAGGTCTTCGGCAACCAAGCGGTTGCTGCACCCCAATTGCGGATCGCAAAAATAGCCGGTGGCAACAGCCTGAGCCGGATTGGTGCAGTTGTTCCCGCCGATGCTCAGCGTGCCGTCAGCGCAGGCGTAATTGCCGTCGGGCGAAGTGAGCGTGCCAAAATTGGCGGGTAGATAAGCGAAAATTCCGGGCTGTGTGTTGAAGCGATTGTAATCTTCGGTGGACCACAGGAAATCGTTGCTATAACCGGTGGCCGAGGAGAGCGTTAGCGAAGGCGTGACGGTATAGTCGGTGTTCAATTCGAAAACATTGTTTTTTGCGCGATAGACAGGATTCAGAGCGGATTCGATGACGCGCAAATCCGTCGATTGTGTTTTGGCGGCGTAGGGATCGTGGTTCTGTCCCGGTATGGCCGTTAGCGGATTGCCGATGGCTTGACCAAAGCCCGCACCGATCAAGCCACCATAGTAGGCCAGGGACAGTGCATTCGGCACCTGAAAGGCATCGGGGCTATAAAGCGAAACCGGCAGACAGCCCTGGGCGAGATATTCGGCCCCCAATTGGTGATCCGGACCAACCGCCGTCGAGACGCCTCCAACAGTCGCAGGTCCGTTGTCGCGTTTGCAGAGCTGCTTGCTGGAACGCAGGCGGTCGTCGTCTTCCTGGAAGTGTTCCCAGATGAAATCAACTTTCAGTCTTTCGATTGGTTTGAACGCGACCGTTACACGGCCCGACCATAGGTCGCGGCCGTCGATGGGATTGTCTGTGAGACTGTTGAACGAATAACCGTCGCGCTTGGTCCATTCGCCGGCAACGCGGACATCCAGACGGTCGTCGACGACGGGGATGTTGATCATGCCTTCGAAGCGGCGGTTTTTATGGTTGCCGATGTCGGCGCTGGCCATTGCTTCGAATTGATCGGTAGGTTTTGCGGAAATCAGGTTCACCACGCCTGCCGTGGCGTTGCGGCCATAGAGCGTGCCTTGGGGCCCGCGCAGAACTTCGACTTGGGAGACGTCGTAGAATTCCTGTTCGAAGAAATGATTGCGGATGAACGGCATGTCGTTGAAGGCGACGGCGACGGCCGGATCGGTTGTGACCGAAATGGCTTGGGTGCCGATGCCGCGCAATTGAATGCTGTAGCCGGAGAAATTGGTTTTGGTGAACGTCATGTTGGGGACCTGTTTGATCAGGTCCGGCCCACCGGCTGTTTGCGTGGCCGCCAACTGTTCCTGGCTCAAGGCCGTGATGGCGATGGGAATACTTTGCACATCCGCGCCGCCCAGTTTCGATGAGGTGACCGTCACCGTTTCGACTGCCGCTCTGGCTGGTGTGGCTTGCGCGAGCATCAGGGGCTGGATTTCGGCGGCGTCGCTCGATTGCCGGCTGGTGGGGACAATGGCGATGGCGCCGGAGATACGTTGAACGGCGAAACCGGAGCCGGAGAGAATGCGGGCGAGCGCGGCGTCGGGTGAAAGTTCGCCTTTCACGCCCCTTGTCTGCGCGCCGCGGATCGCTTCTTCCGAGACGATCAGCTGGACGCCGGTTTGAGACGCATAAGAATTGAGCGCGGATTCAAGATCGCCCCCCGGGATATTGAAATTGGCGGCGTATGCGCCGGCCGAAAGCGCCGCGGCGCAGATGCCGGCGAGCAAGCCCGCTTTTGTTTTGCTGATGCTGTTCATCTTTCCCCCTGTTTGACGACGCGCGAGCGGTTGCCCCTGTCCCGTTTCGTCAGCGTGAAATCACGATTTCGTTTTGCCTCGCCCGCACATGCAGACCGAGTGCTGCCTGCGCCACATGGCCGAACACCTCCACATTGTTGGCGAGGAAGGTTCCGTTGATGCGTTGCCGCGCGGTTGCGGCATCGGCGATGACAAGTTTGGTTTCGTTGTAGCGATTGAATTCCTTCGCCGCGTCGGCGAGCGAGGTGTGGTAGAAGATCAGAAGGCCGTGACGCCAGCCGAGTTCATCCTTCAACTCGCGGCTGGGCTTTCGTTCCACCGATAAAATGCCTTTGCTGGCAATCGCCACATCGCCGGGTGCGAGCACCACGGGACGGGCCTGCGTAGCGGCGCGATCGCCCTGCACTTCCGCGCTGCCTTCGATCAGCGAGACACGGGTGTTTTCGGAATCGCGGCGGATGATGAATTTGGTGCCCAGATCCACCACGCGGCGGTCGCCGACATTGACGGTGAAGGGATGGGCTTCGTCATGCGTGATCTGGAAATAGGCTTCGCCTTTTTCGAGCCAGGCCGTGCGCTGGTCATCGGAAACGCGCAAACTTGTGTTGGTGTTGAGTTCGATCTGCGAGCCATCCGCCAAGGTGAGCGTTTTGCGCGCGCCGACTTCGGTTGCGAAGGTCTGGCTCTTGTCGTTGTCGAAGGTCATGGCGGTGCCGACGACGGCGAGCACAAGTGCGGCGGCAGCGGCACCACGCGCGAGGAATTGCCAGGACGGCAAGCGCGAGGCGCGGGTTTTCGGCGCTTCGCTGCGCGATGGATTGCGCAGGGCGGCGAAACGGTTTGTCTCGTCCCACACCGCTTTCATGCGCCAATAGGCGACGCGATGTTCCCAGGATTGCGCGAGCCAGGCATCGAGCGCTGCCTGATCGGCGGTGCCGAATTCGATGCGCTCCAGCCACGCGGTGGCTTGCGCATCCAGAATGGTTTGTGCGCCGTCGCTCATGTCTTTCGTCCCAGTTCCGCGGGATCCCGCAGGTAAAGCCGTGTGAGGATCGCCATGCCTTGCGTGAGGTGTTCGGAGACCATGCGTTCGCTCACGCCCAGGCGGGCTGCGATTTCGGGCCGCGAAAGACCTTCGATCCGGCGCAGCAGAATGACCTCGCGGCTTTCGGCCGGGAGTTGATCGAGCGCGGATTGCAGGCGGCGCAGCACATCGCGTGCGATCACGCTGCGTTCGGGGCCGGGTGCATCAATGGCCACTTCCAGCGCATCGAGATCGGTGACGGCTTCGATGGGCACCACCTGCGAACGGCGGATGCGATCCACCAGCAAATTGCGCGCGGTGGCGAAGAGGAAAGGCTTGGTCTTTTCCGGAATGCCGGATTGCGCCGCCTCGCAGACCCGCGCGTAGATTTCCTGACGCAGGTCTTCGATGTCGTTCTTGTTACGCCAGTTCTGGTGCAGGTAGTGCATCAGGATCGCTTCCAGCGGCAGCACCTCGCGGACGAACCAATCTTCAACGGCGGGCGCAGTCATGCCCGTGCCCAAACCGCGATGGTTGGCATTGTCCTTGTGGGTCTCAGTTGTCTCGGCCATCCCCCAACAGCTTCCGCCTAAAGAGGGTCAAATCGTAAGTCGGTTGCTAAGACGAACGAGAGCGGCGAGTTTACGGAAGAAAATTTGCGCTGGCCGGGCGGCAAGATTGTTGCGCGGAATGAGCGGGGGCCGGGCCGACATTATATATGCCAGCAAAAAGGGCGGCGGATTGCTCCGCCGCCCTGCTGAAAGCCCCCCGGAAAAGAACTATCCGCCCAAGCCGATGCTGATGGTGGCGTAGGGCCCCTGGTAACCGGTCGTCACCGACTTGTGCGTATCGAGGCCGCGATCCATCGCGCCGAAGAAGAAATCGGCGCGGTAGCCGAGGCTGAGCTTCGCCCTTGGGAAACGATAAGACAGGGCCGCGAAACCGCCGAGATTGGGGACGGTGACGCGGTGGGTTTCCGTGCGGTGATTGTAATCGCCTGACGCACTGATTTGTTGAAGAGACTTCTGAGTGGTGCCGAACAGTAGATTGTGCACCAACATGTCCTGGCTTTTGTGGACTGCCGTACTGTGGCTGACTTTCGCTTTCTGACGGCCGAACAGGATGGCGGCGTTCGCACCCCAGTCCAATGCGATTTGTCCATCGGCGACATCGCCCCACAAGCCGGTGGTGTTGCTCCACGAAAGCGACGGGCCCAGGGCATGGAAATCGCTGTAGCGTTCCAATACCGACGCGGAATTCTGGTGTATGCCGGCGAAAGTATATTTGTATCCGATGAATGTGGTTTTGATGCGGTAAAACCGTTCGCCGGGCAACGCATATGAATGACCTTTTGAGGTCATGTTCATCTGCACATAACGCGCGCCGAAGCTGAAAACCGACTCCGTGTTTTTGCCGAACAATCCCAAACCGACATCCTTTCCGACTTTGAAGTCGAGAATGGTATGGGATTCGGTGTTTACCGTGCCTTGATCCACATAGTTGTTATAATACGGCGTGGCCAGATGGCGGCTGCCGCCAGGTGGGGTGACAAAGGCCTGATCGCCGGTAACAACCTGTCGATCCAGAATATGTCGGCGCGTCTGGACGCGGCCGTAGCTTGCCGAAATACCGAAGACCCAATCCGATCCTGCGGGTTGGAACGAGAGACTTCCTTCGGCGCCCACGCTTCTTCCGAGCACATTCTCCATGTCGGTGAAAGATGGGAGACCGCCGGAACCCTGACCCAGGAAATTGGGGGCTGTGGATGTGTCCGAAAAGCCGTTCACCGTGAGGTCATCGAGCGGCGGCACGAAGGTTTCGTTGGAACCGGTGATGTTATCCAGATGCATGCCGCCTTCGATCCAGATTGTGGGGCGGTCTGCGGCTTGCGCTTTTTCACCGGTCGCCACGCAAGCGGCCAATACGATGGCCGATGCGGTGGCAAGCAGATGGAGACGGATGTTCTTCTGTTTGTTTTGGATGATGAGTTCGCTCATTTTCGTTTCCCCCCTTACCAGTTCTTTGTGATGCGGACGCCAAAGAGGCGCGGATCGGTGAGGAACACGTTCGTCGTCAGACCGCTGTCATCCGAGTTGAGGAAGGTGCCGGTGATCGCCGTGGTGTTGAACACATTCTTCAGATAGCCCACCGCCTGCCAGCCGTTCTGATTGGTGAAGATCAGCGCGAGGTTGACATTCTTGTAACCGTGAAGCTTGTCGTACGGATCGTCGTTGAAGACGCGCGCCCATGAACTTGATTGCCAATAGAAATCGCCGTGTATGGTGGCGGCCCAATCCGCGGTCACGGGTAAGGAATATTCAGCTGTAAACGACGTGGTGAAATGCGGCGCATTGGGAAGTTCGTTTCCGCTCAGATTCTTTTCGAAACCCGCCCCGTTGTTGGGCGCCGGACCGTAGTCGATACCGCCGGAGGTGTTCTGGCCAGTGTAGGGATCGTTCGGATCGTTTCCTGCTGCAGGATCGAAGCCGGCATAAGTGCCCGGTAAGATGTTCGTACCGACCGCGGTGAAATTTCCCGACGGATTGGCTGTATAGGTCTGGCCCGTCGCGGGATCAAAGTGCTGCGAATAGGCTAAGCCGCAATCGCCCGCGATGAGGCCCGCACCACTTAATTTGTACGCAACAACATAGACCGGCAAGACACAGTTTGAAGATTGGGTCGCAAATGGTTTGAAGATAACCCAGTTGGGATTGCCCGCCGTTCGATCCATCAGATCGATGGCTTTTGAGCCGTTTGCCAGACGCGTGTCTTCGTAACCGCCCGAGAACGTGAATTTCAAGCCCGGCGCAGGTTCCCACATCGTTTCAAGTTCGGCACCTTTCACTTTCGCATCGAAATTCAGATTGACCGAGGTACGGTCGATGATTTCCGAAATCTGATAGCCCTTGTAATCGTAATAGAAGGCGGCGGCATTGAAAGTCAGCGCACCGTCCAGCAACGTGTTCTTTGTTCCAAGCTCGAAGGCGTTGATGAATTCGGGCTTGAACGTCAGCGGATGGGAGACGGTGACGACATCGCTTTCAAGGAAGGGCGGAAAAATCGCACCGGGCGGATTGGCGCCGCCCGCCTTGTAGCCGTGCGCAAAGGACCCGTAGAGCAATGTCTGATCGGTGAAAGTGAGTTTTGGCGAATAGTTGGCGGCGAAGCGACCGGTGAATTCCTGCCATGACTGATCGGTGACGCCAGTGATCGGATAACCATAGCCTTGCGTGAAAAGTTCGCTGGGGATTTCGACGAAATGTTTTTGATCGTCGGTCCAGCGCAAACCGCCGATGAACTTCAACTCATCGGTCAGATTGTAATAAGCCTCGCCAAACCCGGCATAGGAATTGAGGGTGTAGGGATTTTGACTGAGGAAATAGTTGTGGCCTGCATTGTCGAGACTGCCAATAGGATTGGGATCGATCCACCCCAAGCAATTGGGGTTTGCGCCAGAACCGGGGTTCTGTGGATCGGCGGGTGCATGGCTGGCGGTGCATTCAAGTGAGTTGGGATCGCCGGGATTCCATTGCGCAGCAAGAGCCGGGCTCTTGGCCGCATACACGGTGAGCGTGTTGATAAAGACATAGTAATTTTCAGCCGTTTCGTAGTGCAGGTAATTGCCCCCGATGCTGAAATTCAAAGGCCCGGTGAAATGTGACGCCAGCCGGAATTCCTGACTGAGCTGCCAGGCATGCTCCGTAACCAGATCTTCGGCGACGAGACGATTGCTGCAGCCCAATTGCGGATCGCAGAATATGCCGGTCGCCGTGGCGGCGCTCGGATCGGCGCAATTGTTGCCGCCGACACTGAGGGTGCCATCGCCGCAGCGGTAGTTGCCGTCTGGCGTGGTCAGTGCACGAGTGGTGGATGGATTATATGCAAAAATTCCGGGCTGTGTGTTGAAGCGATTGTAGTCTTCTGAGGAATACAGAAAATCGTGATTGAAACCTGTTTGCGAAGTGAAGGTCAGCGCAGGCGTGACTTTGTAATCGACATTCAGTTCGACGACGTCGTTCTTGGCCCGGTAAACCGGGTTCAATGCTGATTCAATCTCCCGCAGATCCTGCGATTGGGTCGTGCTGGCGTAGGGATCGATTTTGGCGGGAGTAACAAAAGCGTTCAGAGGCGAGACAAGGGCGAAGTTGTATCCGGCACCAACCAACCCGCCATAATAAGGGAGCGACTGCCCGTTGGGCACTTCAAACGCTTCGGGACTGTAGAGCGAGCTTGGAAGGCAACCCTGACTCAAAAACCCACCTGCCAATCCTTGGAGTAATCCCTGCCTTGTCGTCGAAACGCCACCAACGGTGGCTGGCCCCGGGTCGCGGTGGCAGAGCTGTTTGCTGGAACGCAGGCGATCGTCGTTTTCGGAGAAATGTTCCCAGACGAGATAGGCCGACAGGTTTTCGGTTGGCTTGAAGCCCAGCGTTACGCGGCCAGACCATAGATCGCGTCCATCGATGGGACTGTCGGTCAGCGTGTTGAACGAATAGCCATTGCGTTTGGTCCATTCGCCTGCCACGCGCAGATCGAGACGATCATCCACGATGGGCAAGTTGATCATGCCTTCGAAGCGGCGATTCTGGTAATTGCCGATGTCGGCGCTTGCCATGGCTTCGAATTGATCGGTCGGCTTGGCGGATGTGAGGTTGACCACACCTGCGGTTGCATTGCGGCCGTAGAGCGTGCCTTGGGGCCCACGCAAAACTTCGACTTGGCTGACGTCGAAGAATTCCTGTTCGAAGAAGTGATTGCGAATGAAGGGCATGTCGTTGAAGGCGACGGCCACCGCCGGATCGGTTGTCACGGAAATCGCCTGTGTGCCGATACCACGTAACTGGATGCTATAGCCGCTGAAGTTCGTTTTCGTGAACGTCATGTTGGGGACCTGTTTGATCAGGTCCGGGCCACCGGCGGTTTGGGTTGCCGTCAATTGCTCTTGTGAAAGTGCGGTGATCGCAATTGGGATGCTTTGTACATCGGCGCCGCCGAGTTTCGACGATGTGACCGTTACGGTTTCGACGGCCGATCTTGCGGGTGCGGCTTGCGCGAGCATCAGGGGCTGCACATCGCCGGAGCGGGTTTCCGGCACGATGGTGATGGCGCTGGCGGCGTGGCGGTTGACGGTGAAGCCGGTGCCGGAGAGCAGGCGCACCAGCGCGTCATCGGTGGAAAGATTGCCGCGCACGCCGGAGGTGCGCACGCCCCTGATGGCTTCGCCGGAAACCACCAGCGAAACGCCGGTTTGGCGCGTGTAGGATTCCAGCGCGGCTTTCAGATCGCCGGAGGGGATGTTGAATTCTTCGGCTTGCGCTGCGGCCGCAAGCATCGACAGGGCGATGACGGCGGTGCCTGTTTTCCATTTTTCGGACGATTTCATATTCCCCCCTTCTCTGCCGGATCGAACCCGGCCTCTGTTCAGCGCGAAATCACGATGCGGCCGTTTTCCTGTTTGGCGTGCAGGCCGAAGACTTCGTGTGCGGTGTTGATGATCGCTTCGACATCGTTTGCCGGAAACGTACCGACGATGGTGAGGCGCGCGACCTTGGGATCGGAGATCACAATTTTCTGGCGGTTGTAACGGTTGAATTCGGCGGCAACGTCTGCGAGCGCGGTGTTGTCGAACACGAGGTTGCCCTGGCGCCAGGCGAGTTCTTTGGCGAGCGTGGGCTGCGTTTTCTTGATCACCGAAATGGAGGTGGCGGTGGCGACCGCGACATCGCCCGGCTTCAGCAGCGCGGAATGTTCGCTGTCGCCGTTGGAATCCACGCGGGCGCGGCCTTCGACGAGGGCCACTTCAACGCGATTGGGCGCCGTCTTCACCAGGAATTTGGTGCCCAGATCGACGATGCGATGGCCGGAGGCATAGACCGTGAACGGGTGCGCCGCATCATGCTTGATCTGGAAATAGGCTTCGCCGCGTTCCAGCACCACCTGCCGTTTGCCGCCGGAAAGATTGGCGCGCAGCACGGTGTTGGTGTTCATCTCGATCTGCGAACCGTCGGCAAGGGCGAGTGTTTTGTGTTCGCCGACGACGGTGGAATAGGTGCGTTCGGCGGATTGCGGGGTTTGCGCGAAATAGCTTGCGGCCACGCCGCCCAGGATCACGAACACCGCGGCGACGGCGGCGCGGCGCATCCAGATGGTGCGTGTGCGATCAGGCTGGCGCGCCGCATTGGGCCGGAAAGGGCGTAGTGCACCCAAAAGTTCGGTGCGGTTCCAGCCGTCTTCGGCGCGCCAATAAGCAAGCAGATGTTCCGGCGTTTCGGCGAGCCAGGCATCGAGCGCGGCTTGATCGGCTTCATTCCAGTCTTCGTCGGTTTGGCGCTGGACGATCCATTCGACGGCGCGTTCTTGAATCCCGCGGGCGGTCATGGGGTTTCTCCGCGCTGCATATCGAGCAACAGGTTCATCGCATCGCAGAGATGGCGGTTGACCGTTTTTTCCGAAATGCCCATGCGCAGTGCGATTTCCTTGCGCGTGAGGCCTTCGACCTGGCGCAGCACGATGGCTTCGCGGCAACGCGGCGGCAGGCGATCGAGCGCTGCCTGCAGATGGCGCAGTTCATCGCGCGCGATGGTGCGGCGGTCCGGGCCGGGATCCGGCGTCGCGACCGCGATGGTATCGAGATCCGGCACACCGTCGATCGGAACGATGCGTTCGCGGCGGTAGCGATCGATCACGATGTTGCGCGCGATGGTGAACAGAAACGGGCGCGTGGGATTGGGGATGCGCTCTTTGGCGGCTTCGAACAGGCGCAGATAGATATCCTGCCGCATGTCGGCGATATCTTCGGCACGGCGCCAATTGCTCTGCAGATACTGCATCAAAGCCTGCTCCAGCGGCAGCACTTCGGACACAAACCATGTCTTCAGGTCGAGCATGACCACCGCCGCGCCCACACGGCACGGGTCATCGCGTTCCCGACTGGTTTCCGGTGTGTCCACCATCCCCACCCGCTGACCGCGGACATCGCGGCCTTCACCCCTAACAACGAAGCAGTATGGAGTTATGCCCAGTCGGGCGGCGGGAAATATTCGTGCTATTTGCGGCGCGCGCAGCAGCAAAAAGGCGGCGGATTTCTCCGCCGCCCTTGGCCTGCCTGCCCCCGGGGAAAAACTATCCGCCCAAACCGATGCTGATGGTGGCGTAAGGGCCGTTGTAACCGGTCGTCACCGAATGAGACGTATCTAGCCCGCGATCCATCGCATTGAAGAAGAAGTCGGTACGATAGCCGGCACTGATCTTGGCGTTGGTGAACCGGAAGGACAGCGCTGCGAAACCACCGAGGTTGGGAACGATAACGCGGCGGGATTGCGAGCGGTGGCCGGTTCCGGACGCCAATATCTCATTTACAGCTCCATAGCCTTGGCCGTGCTCCACGCGTGCATAAGTACTATAATTGATCTTCACCTTTTGCCGGCCGAACAGCAGGGCGGCATTCACACCCCAATCGAGTGCGACCTGGCCATCGTCCAAATTTCCCCATATGCCAGTGGTGTTGGCCCACGAGACAGAAGGACCGAGTGCGCGAAGATCGCTGTAGCGCTCAAGAAGTGTGGCCGAAATCCGTGGCCACGCTCCGACATAATACTTCGATCCGGCCAAAATTGTTTTCAAATGATAGAACCTCACGCCGGGCGCTCCATAGGAATGCCCCTTTGAGGCCATGTTCATCTGTATATATCTAGCGCCGAAGCTGACGACAGAGTCCGTTTTCTCGCCGAAAAGGCCCAGGCCGACATCACGGCCGACCTTGAAATCGATGATCGTGTGGGCTTCGCTATTGTCCGTCGCCTGGTCGATATAGTTGGTGTAGCTCGGGGTTGTGAGATGGCGCCCACTGAAGAGCCCGGTGATATAGGTTTGGTGGCCCGTAACGTCATGCCGTTGAAGAGTGTGCCGGCGACTATGTGCACGACCATAACGGGCAGAGACACCAAAGACCCAGTCCGATCCTTTTGGCTGGAACGAGATGCTACCTTCGGCACCTGCGCTACGCCCCAACACATTTTCCATCTTAGTGAAGGAGGGAAAGCCACCGGCACCTTGATCCAGGAAATTCGCGGCGGTGGGAGTGTCAGGAAAGCCTGTGGTAGCAAGGCCGTCGAGCGGCGGCACGAGCGCATCGTTTTGGCCTGTGACGCTTTCGAATTGCCAGCCACCTTCGATCCACACCGTTGGGCGGCCAGCTGCAGCCGCCCCCTGCTGGACTGAGGCGACGCAGGCTGCGAGCACGACAGCAGACGTTGTCACGAGCAGGTTTAGACGGATGTTGTTCTGTTTATTCCGAATGTTGATAAGTTCGCTCATATTCTGTTTCCCCCTCACCAGTTTTTCGTAATGCGGACGCCGAACAGGCGCGGGTCGGTCAGGAAGATATTGGTGGTGAGACCGCTATCGTCGGAGTTCAGGAACGTGCCGGTGATCGCCGTGGTGTTGAAGACGTTCTTGAGATAGCCAACCATCTGCCAACCGTTCTGATTGGTAAGGATCAGCGCGAGGTTGACGTTCTTGTAGCCATGTAGCTTGTCATATGGATCGTCGTTGAAGACACGCGCCCACGAACTCGATTGCCAATAGAAGTCGCCATGCAGTGTGGCCGCCCAATCGGACGTGACCGGCATCGAATATTCGGCCGTGAACGACGTTGTGAAGTGCGGCGCGTTCGGCAATTCGTTGCCGCTCAGATCTTTGTTGAAGCCGCCACCATTGTTGGGTGCGCTCAGCGGATCGAAGCCCGGATAGGAGTTCAGAGGGATCGGATCGTTGTGACGGCTCGTGGCGCCAGCAAGATTGGTTGTGTACGCCTTGCCCGTGACCGGATCGAGGTGGGAGCTGTAGGCCACGCCGCAATCGTCCGTGACGGCGTAGGAGTTGGCGCCCTTTGAGGGATCGAGCTGATAGGCGATCACATAAACCGGGAGGATGCAGTTCGATGCCTGCGTCACGAAGGGCTTCACCAGCACCCAGTCCGTATTTCCCGCCGTGCGATCCATCAGATCGACGGCTTTGGAACCGTTGTTTAGGCGCGTGTCTTCGTAACCGCCAGAGAAGGTGAATTTGAGGCCGGGCGCCGGTTCCCAGGTCGTTTCAAGCTCGGCACCCTTCACCTTCGCATCGAAATTCAAATTGACGGACGTGCGATCGATAATCTCCGAAATCTGATAACCCTTGTAGTCGTAATAGAAGACGTCACCGTTGACCGTAAGCGAGCCATCCAGCAGCGTGTTCTTCGTGCCGAGTTCATAAGCGTTGATGAATTCCGGCTTGAACGTGAGCGGGTGAACCACCGTGATAACGTCATTGGCGTTGTAGGTGGCGAACAAGGCGCCCGGTGGATTGGCGCCACCGGCCTTATAGCCGTGCGAGAATGTGCCATAGACCAGCGTTTGGTCAGTGAAACTAAGTTTGGGCGTCCAGTTGGCGGCGAAGCGGCCCGTCCACTCTTTCCATTCCTGATCGACAACATCGGTGACGATATAGCCATATCCTTGGGCGAGAAGCGCGCTGGGAATATCGACAAAGTGCTTCTGATCGTCCGTCCAGCGCAAGCCGCCGGTCAGCTTCAGATCGCTCAGCACGTTGTAATAAACTTCGCCGAAACCCGCGTAGGAATTGAGTACATACGGGTTCTGGCTGAGGAAGTAGTTGTGGCCCTGCCCGTCAAGGCTTCCGAGAGGATTGGGATCGATCCAACCGAGGCAGATCAGGTTACCTGCAGTGCCGGGGTCGGCGGGATTGAGCGGCCGCTTGTTTTGCACGCATTGGAGCGTGCTCGGATCGCTGATGTCCCACGTCGCAGTTTGACTGAACTTTGCCTCATACATGGTCAGAGTGTTGAAGAAAACGTAATAGTTCTCTTCAGTTTCATAATGCATGTAGTTGCCGCCGAAACTGAAATTGAGTGGGCCGCTTAAGTTTGAAGCAAGCCGGAATTCCTGATTGAATTGCCAGGCGTGTTCTTCGTTCAAATCCTCGGCAACAAGGCGGTTGCTGCAGCCCAATTGCGGATCGCAAAAATAGCCCGTGGGAACGGCAGTATTTGGATTGGAACAATTGTTACCGCCAACGCTAAGCGTGCCATCGGCGCAATTGTAATTTCCGTCCGGCTGGACAAGCTTGCCATAGGTGGCGGGCAGATAAGCGAAGATGCCGGGTTGTGTGTTGAAACGATTGTAGTCTTCCGTGGAATATAGAAAGTCGTTGTTGTAGCCGGTGCTGGATGTCAGCGTGAGGGAAGGGGTTACGGTATAATCGGCGTTAAGCTGAAAAACATTGTTCTTTGCGCGATAGACCGGATTGAGCGTGGATTCAATGACACGCAGATCGGTCGATTGCGTGGTGCTGGCATAAGGATCGCGGATTCCGCCTGGCGCATTGCCCAAAGGCGTGCCGATGGAAAGGCCAAAGCCCGCGCCAATTAGCCCGCCGTAATAAGGTAGCGACAAAGCGTTCGGTACTTGAAAGGCATCGGGACTGTAAAGAGAGACAGGCAGACAGCCCTGACTCAGGAATTCCACGCCAAGGTGTCCATCCGAGCCAGCTGCTGTCGAAAATCCGCCAACCGTTGCCGGTCCGTTGTCACGTTTGCAAAGCTGTTTGCTGGAACGCAAGCGATCATCGCCTTCCTGGAAGTGCTCCCAGACAAAATCGACCTTGAGACGCTCGATGGGTTTGAAGCCGACGGTGACACGGCCGGACCATAGATCGCGGCCATCTATCGGATCGTTGGTGATGGTGTTGAACGAGTAGCCGTCGCGCTTGGTCCACTCGCCTGCCACACGGATATCGAGGCGGTCGTCGACGATGGGGATGTTGACCATGCCTTCGAAGCGGCGGTTTTTGTAATTGCCGATGTCGGCGGACGCCATTGCTTCGAACTGGTCGGTGGGTTTGGCGCTTGTGAGATTCACCACGCCCGCGGTGGCATTGCGGCCATAGAGCGTGCCTTGGGGACCGCGCAACACTTCGACCTGGCTGACGTCGTAGAATTCCTGTTCGAAGAAGTGGTTGCGGATGAAGGGCATGTCGTTGAAAGCGACGGCCACTGCCGGATCGGTTGTTACCGAGATGGCTTGGGTGCCGATGCCGCGCAGCTGGATGCTGTAGCCGCTGAAGTTGGTTTTGGTGAACGTCATATTCGGAACCTGTTTGATCAGGTCCGGGCCGCCGGCGGTTTGGGTGGCAGTAAGTTGTTCTTGCGAAAGTGCGGTGATCGCGATGGGGATGCTTTGCACATCTGCGCCGCCGAGCTTCGACGATGTGACCGTTACCGTTTCCACTGCCGCGCGTTGCGGGGTGGCTTGCGCCAGTTGGAGGTTGAGGCTGCTCAGCGCCTCGCTTTGGCGGTCGTCATGCACGATGGCGATGGCGCCTTGCGCGTGGCGCTGGGCGACGAAGCCCGTGCCGCTGAGGATGCGGGAGAGCGCGTCGTTCGGCTGCATATCGCCGCTGGCGCCTTTGCTGCGCACGCCCCTCACCGCATCGTTCGAAACGATGAGGGCGACACCGGTTTGTGCGGTGTAGGCGCTGAGGGCTGCTTCCAGATCGCCGCCTGGAATACGGAAATTTTCTGCTGTGGCGCTTGATGCCGCCAACGCGAAAACGGCAGTCGTCGTCAAAAGCCGGATTTTATCGGATATGCTTTTCATTCTTCCCCCGCATGTCGCGGCCGACGCCGCTATTCGATTGTGCCGGCGCTCAGCGCGTCAGCACGATTTCGTCATCCCGTTTTTTTGCTTCCAGACCGAAGACGGCCTTGGCCACTTCCACGAACGGTTCGACATCGTTTGCCGGAAAGGTGCCGTTGATGGTGAGCCGCTTCACGGCGGCATCGCCGATCACGATCTTGCGTTCGTTGTAGCGATTGAATTCGGCAACGGCGGCGGCCAGCGTGGTGTGCTGGAACATGAGCACGCCCTTGCGCCAGGCAAGCACGCTGTCGAGTTCTTCCTGTTTGGGGCGCGTGACCGAAAGGCCTTGCGGCGTGGCAAGCGCAGTTTCGCCTGGAGAGAGCGTGACCTTGCGAAGCCCGGCATTGGTGGCGGCCTGCAATTCCACGCGGCCATCCATCAAGGTGACTTGCAGCCTGTCGCCATCGCGGCGCACCGAGAATTTGGTGCCGAGATCGATCAGGCGGCTTTTGCCGGCGATGACGATGAAGGGACGCGTGCTGTCATGCTTGATCTGGAAAAAGGCTTCGCCTTGTTCCAGCGCGGCGGTGCGTTTGTCGTGCGCGATCTCGGCACGCAGGATGGTATTGGTGTTGAGTTCGATCTGCGAGCCATCGGAGAATGCCAGCGTTTCGCGCGCACCCACCGGCGTTGCGTAGACTTTGCCGGGTTGCGGATGATTGAGCTGAATGGCGGCGATGCCGGCAGCGGCGAGCACAACGAAAACAGCCGCGATGGTGCCGAAGGAAAGCCAGCGGCGATGTGTGCGCGGAGAAGATTCGCGCATTGGCGGCTGATGCTTTAGCGCGTTCAACCGTTCGATGCGCATCCAGGCGGCTTCGAGACGCAGATAGGTGACGAGATGCGCCGTATCCTGCGCCAGCCATGCGTTGAGCTTTGCCTGGCTTTCGTCATCCCAATTCCAGAGATAGCGACGATCCAGCCAGGCGGCGGCCTGCGCTTCGATTTCCAGAGCCGGGTTCATTTTGGCGTCGCTCATGCGCCGGCTCCCGGTTCGTCGCCGTTCAGCATGTTGGCGAGCGCGCGCAAGCCGCCCGTCATGTGTTCGGAGACGGTGGTTTCGGCGATGCCCAGGCGCTGGGCGATTTCGCGCCCCGTCAAACCTTCGATGCGGGCAAGGATCACCACTTCGCGCGCGCGTGGCGGCAAACGGTCTATGGCGGCTTGCAGGCGGCGCAATTCATCGCGTGCGATGGCCGCGCGATCCGGCGCGGGCGCTTCCACCGCGATGCCCAGCTCATCGAGATCGGCCACCGCTTCGATGGGGACGATCTGTTCGCGCCGCACCCGATTGATCAGCAGGTTGCGCGCGACGGTGAACACGAACGGCTTGGCGGGTTCGGGAATTTTCTTCTGCGCGGCTTCGTGCACGCGCACATAAACTTCCTGACGTAGATCTTCGATCTCGCCCGGGTTCGGCCAATGGTGACGCAGGAATTGCATCAAAATCTTCTCCAAAGGCAGCACTTCGCGAACAAACCAGGCGTTCACGTCGGACTCGGCCATCACCGGACCTGCGTTTTGCGCGCCGGCAATCGAGATTTTCGGCGTCTCGGCCATTCCCCACGGGACCCCTCTAGGCTCAGGGTCAAAGCTTACGACCATGCCTAGGGAAACAATCGAGGGCGGCGAACCTTCGGGTGGGGGAGAACAAATTTTTTCAGGGGGCGGAGGCGCGCGGATCCGCCTTACAGAAACTTTGTTGCGCGTTCTGGGAGAGCACGGGCAAAAAGAAAAAGGCGGCGGATCGCTCCGCCGCCTCTAGGAGAGGTGGATATGCCGCTCCTCGTTAGCCCCCCAGGCCGATACTGATCGTGGCAAACGGGCCATAGAACGTGCGGTTGTATTCGCGCCGCGCATCTATCCCGCCATCCATCGCACCGAAGAAAACATCCGCGCGATAGCCGAAACTGATTTTGGCGTTGGTGTAGCGCATCGAAAGACCCGCGAAGCCGCCGAGGTTGGGGACGGTGACGGAGCGGGACGATGTGCGGTGGTGGGGGCGGTCGTAATGGGGATCGGTTGGGTATTTTATGGCCTGGGCATAGCGGCCATAGGTGTGATGACTTACGGCGGCTTTCTGTTTGCCAAACAACAGGGCGCCGTTCACACCCCAGTCGAACGCAAGTCCGCTATCTTCCCTGTGCGTCAGCGGCACCGAGCCATTAAAGGACAGGGATGGGCCCATGCCGTGGAAGCTGCGTTCGGCATTGGAGTCAGCGGTGTAGTTGTGAAAGCCCGCCCTTGAAAAATATTTTCCCGCTCCAGCGGCGGTACGGATCTTTATGAAGTCCGGTTTGGACGACATGCCGATTGTCGATGCGATGCTGAATTGTGCGTAGCGGACGCCCAAATTGGCCACGGATGTGCCGAAGAGGCCGAGGCCGACATCCCTTCCCACCGCGAAATCCAAAACGGTATGCGATTCATGGAACTTGGTCGTGACGTCTTGAAACCGCCCCGGCGTGACATATCCGTTGGATTGCAAGTTCTGCAAATGCGTCGGCGTGTAGGTTTGATTGTGGAAATGTCTTTTTCCATTGGAACGGCCGTAGCGAACTGCCGCGCTGAACACCCAAGCCGAACCGGAGGGCTCGAACGTCAACTTGCCTTCGACGCCGGTGGCATAACGCGGCGCCTGGAGCAGTGACAAAGGCGATACAGTTTCAAAGCTAGGACGCGGCGTGCGCACCGCAAACGTCGGTGAAATGCTGTCTTCGAAGCGCGGCATACGCTCCAGCTGGCCGCCGATTTCGATCCATACGGTGGGACGGTCTGTATCTTCCGCTTTGGATTCGGCGCCATAGAGCACGAGCACCAATGCGGATGCCGTCGTCAAAAGTTGCCGGCGAAGGTTCTTATCGTTGCGTTGATCTATCAATTCGCTCATCGGTTCCCCCTTACCAATTCTTCGTGACGCGAATGCCGATCAACTTTGGATCGGTCAGGAACACGTTGGTTGTGAGCCCGCTGTCATCGCTGTTCAGGAAGTCACCGGTGATCGCCGTCGTGTTGAAGACGTTCTTGTCGTAGAGCATCACCTGCCAACCGGCCTGATTTGTGAGGATCAATGTCAGGTTGAGATTGGTGTAGCCATGAATGTGGTCATACGGATTGTCGTTGAACACCCGCGCCATGCTGCTGTCCTGCCAGTAGAAATCGCTGCGCAGGGTGGCGGCCCAATCGTTGGTGACCGGCATCGAATATTGCGCACCAAAACTTGCCGTGAACGGCGGCACGTTGGGGAGCATGTGATGGCTCAGGTCTTTGGCGATTCCATCGCCGCCATTGGGAGCGGTTCGCGGATCGAAGCCGGGATAGATCAATATGCCCGTTTGCCCTGGCTGATTAAGCGGATGTCCCAAACCGTCAACGGATGGATAAGGCGTGTAAGCCACACCTGTGATCGGATCGTAGTGGTTGGGGTTGATGTAAAGATCGGCGCAAAGGCCAAGAGCATAGGTAGGCGAACTGATATCGACGGCGGAATTGTAACCGCTGAGGATAAGCGCATCCACCTGCGCGGGAACGATGCAATTCGAGGCAAAGGTCGGGAACGGTTTGTAGACGATCCAATTGGGATCGCCGGCCGTGCGATCCATCAGGTCGATGGCGGACTCGCCGTTTGCGACACGCGCGTCTTCATAACCGCCGCTGGCGTTGAAGCGCAGGCCGGGGATGGGTTCCCACGTCGCCTCGAACTCGGCACCTTTGACATGGGCGTTGAAGTTGTTGTTGATCGCTGTGCGATCGACAATTTCCGAGATCTGATAACTTTCGTAATTATAATAGAAGGTGCTCGCGTTGAACGTGAGCGAACCATCGAGCAGCGTGTTCTTGGTGCCCAGCTCGAAGGCATCGACGAATTCGGGTTTGAAGGTAAGCGGGTGAACGGGATGCTGGGTCGGGTCGATGGGCAAGGTGGCACCGGGCGGATTGGCGCCGCCCGCCTTGTAGCCGTGTGCATATGAGCCAAACACCAACGTCTGATCGGTGAAGCTCAGCTTCGGCGTCCAATTCACCGCGGCACGTCCGGTGAATTCGCCCCAATCCTGGTCGATGACGCCCGTGATCGGATAACCGATACCCTGGATGACAAACTCGCTGGGGATTTCCGTGAAATGCTTTTGATCCTTGGTCCAGCGTAGGCCTGTGGTGAATTTCAGATTGTTGGTGATGTCGTAGTAAGCCTCCCCAAATGCTGCATAGGAATTCAACAGATAGGGGTTTTGGCTAAGGAAATAATTGTGCCCCAGATTGTTCAGGCTGCTGATAGGATTGGGGTCCATATACGAGCAGGTGTATCTTATTGTCGTTGCCGAATTCGGGTTGGCGTATGAGCCGCCGTTTCCCTTGATACACGCGTTATAATTATCGGTGACGTTCGGAACGTAGGGCACGTGCATGTTCGTCGTCGTGCCGGGGATCAATTCGTTGCTGGTGTAATAGCTGAACACGCTGATCGAATTGATGAAGACGTAATAGTTCTCTTCCGTCTCGTAATGCATGTAATTGGCACCGACGCTGAAATTCAGCGGACCGGAGAAATGCGAGGCGAGCCGGAATTCCTGATTCAGCTGCCAGGAATGCTCGTTGTTCAGATCCATGGCTAGGATGCCGTCGCTGCATCCCAATTGTGGGTCGCAGAACTGGCCTTGGGCGTTCAGAAATGTCGAATTGCCGCCGCCATTGGTGGAATCTTTGAAAATGTCGTGGATGCCGGCATATCTCGAGTAATCCTGCGTCGACCATAAGAAGTCGTTGTTAAACGCGGTATCGGATGTGAAGGTGAGCGATGGCGTAAGCTGATAGTCGGCGTTCAGTTGGACGGTGTCGTTCTTTGCGCGATAGTTCGGCGTCAATTGAGACTGAATGATGCGATAATTCTGCGACTGTGGCAGGCTATAGATATTGATACCGTCTTTCGCCAAACCGCCGAGGTTGACGAGCGCCATGTAATAACCAAGGGCCGGGCCATAAGGTTCTTCGAATGCCGTGGGCCCGTAAAGCGGGCCTTGTTGGCAGCCCTGGCTGGTGTAGTTGCTATAAGCGAAAACGCCGCCCGATGTGCGGTTGTTCGGGACACCCATAATTGTGGGTGGCGGCAACGACTCCGTGCAGACCTGTTTGGCGCTACGCAACCGATCGTCGTTTTCCGAGAAATGTTCCCAGATGAGATAGGTCTGCAATTTCTCGGTCGGCTTCCAGCCGATGGTCACGCGGCCCGACCACAGATCGCGGCCATCGATGCGGCTGTCGGTGAGCTCGTTGAAAGTATATCCCTGGCGCTTGGTCCATTCGCCGGCCACGCGAATATCGAGGCGGTCATCCACGATGGGAATATTGATCATCCCTTCGAAGCGGCGCTGGTGATAGTTGCCGATTTCGCCCGATGCCATGGCTTCGAATTGATCGGTCGGCTTGGCGGTCGTCAGGTTGATGACACCGGCGGTTGCGTTGCGGCCATAGAGCGTGCCTTGGGGTCCGCGCAACACTTCCAATTGACCGAGATCGTAGAATTCCTGCTCGAAGAAATGGTTGCGAATAAAGGGCGTGTCGTTGAGGGCGACGGCCACCGCCGGATCGGTTGTCACCGAGATGGCTTGTGTGCCGATACCGCGGATCTGGATGCTGTAACCCGTGAAGTTTGTTTTTGTGAAGGTCAGGTTCGGCACCTGTTTGACCAGATCGGGGCCGCCGGTGGTTTGCGACGCCGTAAGCTGCTCCTGACTCAAGGCCGTGATCGCAATCGGGATGCTTTGCACATCCGCGCCGCCGAGTTTCGACGATGTAACGGTCACCGTTTCGACCGCTGCGCGCGCAGGTGTGGCCTGTGCGAGTTGCAGGGGCATGATATCGGCCTGGGATTGGGTGGCGTTGCGCACGATGCCGGTGATGCCGGAGGGATCGTGGCGGGCGGCGAAGCCGGTGCCTTTGAGCAGGTGGTCGAGGGCTGCGTCGGGCGACAGCTCGCCCTGCACGCCGGAGGAACGTGCGCCGCGGATGGCGGATTCGGAGACGACGAGTTGCGTTCCCGTTTGCGCCATATAGGTGGAAAGCGCTTGGCGCAGATCGCCGGCGGGGATGTTGAATTCTTCGGCTGTGGCGGCCGTCATCAGCGCCGCGTTGCAGACGCTTGCGGTCAATATGGCCTTGAAGAGTTTCGTGCGTTGCATATGCCCCCCTTACTGTCTTTCAGATGTTCGATGTGTGCGTCATTTCGAGATCGTGATTTCGTCGCCGTGGCGCACCACGCGCAGGCCCAGAACGCCTTGTGCGACGCGGACAAAACCTTCGATGCCGTTGATCGGGATGGTGCCGTACATTTCCATATTCGCGGCGGTGGAATCGGCGATGACGATCTTCTGGCGGTTGTAGCGGTTGAGATCGCGCGCGGCCTGCGCAAGCGTGGTGTGATCCATCACCAGGAAGCCGCGCTGCCAGGCGAGCTTGTTCACCAGTGTGCCGGCCGGTTCGTTGCGCACCATCTTGAATCCGGGGCTGTTCGAAGCGGCGGTCGCCACATCGCCGGGTTGCAAAACCACCTTCTGCGCGATGGCGCCGGATTCTAAGGATTCGAAACTGGCTTTGCCTTCATAGAGTGCGACTTCAACCTTGCCCGCTTCCTTGCGCAGCAGGAATTTGGTGCCGATGTCGACCACGCGGTGAACGCCCGCCTGCGCCACAAAGGGATGCGCGGGATCGTGAACCACCTGGAAATAGGCTTCGCCCTTTTCCAAGGTGACGTTTCTTGCGCCGTCTTCGAGCGCCACCTTCAGCGACGTATCGGTGTTGAGCTCTATGGAGCTGCCATCGCTGAGGGTGATGATTTCGTGGCCGCCGATGGGCGTGGAATAGGTTTTTGCGTGCGGCGCTGCGAGATAATTTCCGCCTGCGGCAATGACCGCGGCGAAAGCCAGGCCTGCCACCCATGGCATGGCGCGGCGCAAATGAGCGCGCGGCGCTTCCAGCGAAACGCGCATCGGTTCGCGCAACGCGCCCAATCTTTCGGTGCGTTGCCAGGCGCCTTCCAGCCGCCAGAACGCGGTGGCATGCGCCATGGATTCATCGAGCCAGGTATCGAGTTCGGCCTGCGATGCGGGCGACCAATCTTCCCTGTCGCGGCGTTCGAGCCATGAAGCGGCGACATCTTTGATGGACTTTGCGTCGCCCAACGAAGGATGGCTCATGGCTTCCTCCCCGGACCGGCGAATTCTTCGCTGCCCAGAATGTCGGCGATGGCGCTCATTCCGTGGGCCAGGTGTTCGGCGACGGTGGCTTCGGTGATGCCCATGCGCTGCGCGATGTTGCGGCGGGAAAGGCCTTCCACCCGACGCAGGATCACGGCTTCGCGGGCGCGCGGGGGAAGCTTGTCGAGCGCCAGCTGCACGCGGCGCAATTCTTCGCGCGCCATCACATTGCGGTCGGGGCCGGGCTCGTCGATGGCCGCGTTCAGCGCGCCGAGGTCTTCCACCGCTTCGATAGGAATAACCCTTTCGCGGCGGACGCGATCGACCAGAAGATTTTTGGCGGTGGTGAAAACGAAATGGCGCGCACTTTCCGGCTTCTGTTTTTTCGCCGCCTCGCACACGCGCACATAAATCTCCTGCAACAGGTCGTCGATATCGCTGCGGTTGCGCCAATTGGTGTGCAGGTACTGCGTCAATGCCGGCTCCAGGGGCAGCACTTCCCGGATGAACCAGGCCCGCAGGTCAGACGTGCTCATGCCCGCCCCTGATCGGTGCGGATCGCTGTCCTCACGGGTGATGTCCGGTGTTTCCGCCATCCCTCTCGAGCATCCCGCCTTTCGAGGGTCCATTGTGACTACATAGGGAACGACGCAGCAGCCCCGAAAATGTAGGGGTGGATGGCGGAAGAGAAATACGTGCTGCGGCAGCGGCAAGATTGTTGCGCCGAACGTGTTATGCGCCCGCGCAAAACAAAAGGCGGCGGATTTCTCCGCCGCCTTTGGAAGGAGTGTCGCTCCTTCGTTAGCCCCCCAGGCCGAGACTTACGGTTGCAAACGGACCATAGAAGCCGCGCGTGCCGGATTGATGGGTGTCGACGCCCTGGTCCATCGCGTTGAAGAAGAAATCGGCGCGATAGCCGAGGCTGATCTTGGCGTTCGCCTTGCGCACGGAGATGCCGGCGAAGCCGCCGACGTTCGGCACGAAGACAGTGCGCGAGCGGCTGACGGGTTTGGTTTCGATGTAGCGGGTGGTGACGGTGCCGCGATAGCCTCTGAAATATTGGCCCGTGGTTTCATGATTGCCGCGCACCTTTTGCCGCCCGAACAGGGCGGCGGCGTTGATGCCCCAATCGAAGGTGACTTCGCTGCTGTCGGCACGGCCGAGCACAGGGGCCGACGCTTCCCAGGAGAGGGCAGGGCCGATGCCGCGGAACGCGCGGGTGAAATTGCCCGAGGCATAGTAGCTGATGCGGTGATAGCCGGCGTTGGCAACCGTTGCGGCCTTGGTCGGGAAGTGCGGATCGGGCTGAGAGCGGAAGACACTTTGCGAATTGGTATGGAATTGCGCAAAGCGGACGCCCAATCCAACCACGGAAGAACTGCCGCGTCCGAAAGCGCCCAACCCAACATCTTTGCCTGCCATGAAATCCACGATGGCATGGCTTTCGGTATATTTGATCGACGTATCGTTGAAGCGTGTGCGGGTCCGGGTGACGAAGTTGTGGCTTATGTGGCCGTTAAGAAGATTGGTTACACCGTATTTCAGCGTTTTCTGCACGCTTTGGAACGATGTCTGCTGGTGCAACGATTTGATGCCGTTTGAGCGGCCATAGCGGACGCCCACGGAAAAAATCCAATCCGTTCCAGCAGGTTCAAGAAGCAATTTGCCTTCGCCGCCGAACGAGAAATGGGGCGGGCGTTGCGCGCTCAACGGCGAGATGGCGTTCAAGGGCTTGCTGAGATTGGCGATCGTGAAAGCTGGCCCATAGCGATCCTCGTTGCCGCCAACGGCTTCGAGTTGCCCGCCCAGTTCGACCCAGATGGTGGGGCGGCCTTCTTCGGCTGCCGCGCGGGAAGTTGCCGCGAGGGAAACGGCCAGCGATGCGGCAGAGACGGTCGTCAACAATTGCCAGCGAAGATTTTTGCGATTTGTCGTGGCGATCAGTTCGCTCATTGGTTCCCCCTTACCAATTCTTCGTGATGCGCACGCCGAAGAGGCGCGGATCGGTGAGGAACACGTTGGTCGTCAGCCCGCTGTCGTCCGTGTTGAGGAACGAGCCGGTGATCGCCGTGGTGTTCATGACGTTCTTGAGAAAGCCCATCACCTGCCAACCGTTCTGATTGGTGAGGATCAGAGTGAAGTTCAGGTTGGTGTAGCCATGCAGGTGGTCATATGGATCATCATTGAAGATGCGAGCCCAGCTATCGTCCTGCCAGTAGAAATCGGCACGCAACGTGCCTGCCCAGTCCGTTGTAAGTGGCGCGGAATATTGCGCGCCCGCCGAGAAGGTGAAGGGCGGTGCGTTCGGCAGCGTGTTGTGGCTCAAATCCTTGTCGAAGCCTTCGCCGTTGTTGGGCGCGCTTGCCGGGTTGAAGCCCGGATATCCGGCTATGCTTGCAGGAAGCGGGGTGTAGAGCTGATTGCCGTTAAAATCTTTTCCACCGTCCATCACCGTCGGGTTCGCGGCGTATGGCAATTTGGTGATCGGATCGACACCAACCGTATAGGCATAACCGCAAGCCTGACTGGAAGGGTTGGGTTCGCCGCCGAAATTGGCTTTCAGCAGATAGGCGATGAGCGTAACCGGAAAGACGCAATTGGAAGTGCCGGTGAGGAACGGTTTCATCACCATCCAATCGGAATTGCCCGCGGTACGATCCATCAGATCGATACCTTTCTCGCCGTTGGCAGTGCGCGCATCTTCATAGCCGCCGCTCGCGTTGAAGCGCAGGCCCGGCAAGGGCTCCCATGTGGCTTCGAATTCGGCGCCTTTCACATGGGCGTCGTAGTTGTTGTTGATCGCGGTGCGATCCACGATCTCCGAAATCTGGTAGTGCTCGTAGTTGTAATAGAAGATGTTGCCGTTCAGCGTCAGCGAGCCATCGAGCAGCGTGTTCTTGGTGCCGAGTTCAAAGGCATCGATGAATTCCGGTTTAAAGGTGAGCGGGTGAATAGGAAGGCCGACGGTGGTCGGACCAAGCGTGAGCAGAACGGCACCCGGCGGATTGGCGCCGCCCGCCTTGTAGCCATGTGCATAGGAGCCATAGACCAGCGTTTGATCCGTGAACGCCAGTTGCGGCGACCAGTTCAGGGCGGCGCGGCCTGTAATCGCATCCCATTGCTGATCGACGGTGCCGGTCGACGGATAACCCCACCCGCCTGCGAGAAGCTCGCTTGGAATATCGGTGAAATGCTTCTGGTCTTCGGTCCAGCGCAGGCCGCCGGTGAATTTCAGGTTCTTGAAGATATCGACATAACCTTCTCCGAAACCCGCATAGGAATTCAGCGTGTAGGGATTGGTGCTGCGGAAATAATTGTGCCCGTTGCCGTTCAGGTTAGTGATCGGGTTGGGATCGATATAGGCGCAGATACCCGCTGACGCCACGCCGCCGCCTTTGGCCGGATCCTGATACTTGAACCCATCCTGCTGGATCATGCATTGGCTGTTGTCGGAAACGCCGGGAACCCATGGCGGCCGGGCCAGCCCATAGCTGCTGCCGGGAACGCCGATAGCCTGCCAATAGGTGAAGACGGTGAGCGAGTTGATGAAGACGTAATAGTCTTCCAGCGTTTCGTAATGCAGGTAATTGCCGCCAAAGCTGAAATTGAACGGCCCAGAGAAATGCGAAGCCAGACGAAATTCTTGGCTGAACTGCCACGAATGTTCCTGGCTCAAATCTTCGGCCAGAAGCTTGTCGCTGCACCCCAATTGCGGATCGCAGAAGACACCGGTGGGGCTTGTGAGTGTGTGGTCGCTATTGTTGAGGCTGCTGGTCAGGCTACCGCCCAAATTCGGCGTGAAAATTCCCGGTGTTGCTTCGAAGCGGTTGTAATCTTCGGTCGACCACAGGAAATCGTGATTGAAACCTGTCTGCGATGTGAAGGTAAGCGATGGCGAAATATCGTAATCGGTATTCAGTTCGACCACATCGTTCGATGCTTTATAGGTCGGGTCGATCTGGGACTCGATGACCCGCAGATTGGTCGATTGTGACGAGTTGCGATAAGGGTTGAGGCTTGTAACGGTGCCCTGATAGGACAACCCGGCGTAATAGGGCAGCGTGTATCCGTTCGGCACCTGAAAGGCTTCGGGCGAATAAAGCGAAACCGGGGCGCAACCCTGCGCGAGATAGATTGCGAGGCTTCCGCCCACGATTCCGAAGCCCGGATTGTTGGGATCGAAGCCCGTTGAAACGCCGCCGACGCTGGTTGGCAAGGGTGTCGTCTTGCAAAGCTGTTTGGAGCTTCTCAGGCGGTCGTCGTTTTCGGCGAAATGTTCCCACACCAGATAGCTGTGCAGGTTCTCCAGCGGATGCCAGCCGAGCGTGACGCGGCCGGACCACAGATCGCGGCCGTCGATGCGGCTATCGGTGAGCGCGTTGTAGGAGAAGCCGTTGCGCTTGGTCCATTCGCCCGCGACGCGCAGGTCGAGCCAATCGTCAACCAGCGGCAGGTTGATCATGCCTTCGAACCTGCGATCTCCGAAATTGCCGAGTTCGCCGGAGGCCATGGCTTCGAACTGGTCGCTCGGCTTGGCGCTTGAGAGGTTCACCACGCCTGCTGTCGCATTGCGGCCGTAGAGCGTTCCTTGCGGGCCGCGCAACACTTCGACCTGGCCTACGTCATAGAATTCCTGTTCGAAGAAATGATTGCGGATGAAGGGCGTGTCGTTGAACGCCACTGCCACAGCAGGATCGGTTGTCGCCGAAATGGCCTGTGTGCCGATGCCGCGGATTTGAATGCTGTAGCCGCTGAAGTTTGTTTTGGTGAAGTTGAGGTTCGGCACCTGTTTGACGAGATCTGGGCCACCTGCGGTTTGGGTGGAGGTGAGTTGTTCCTGGCTCAGGGCTGTGATCGCGATGGGAATGCTTTGAACATCGGCGCCGCCGAGTTTGGACGAAGTGACCGTTACGGTTTCGACCGATGCGCGCGAGGGGGCTGCTTGTGCCAGGAGAAGCGGTTGGACGCTGTCGATCGACGATGAGGAATGCTGCCGGATAATGGCAATCACGCCGGAATCGCGTTGGGCGACGAAGCCTGTGCCGGAAAGGATTTGGGAAAGTGCGGCATCGGGCGGGAGATCGCCTTTGACGCCGCGGGTGCGCACGCCCTTCACGGCGTCGAGCGAAATCACCAGGGCGGCGCCGGATTGCGCCATATAGGCGTTCAATGCGCGGCCCAGATCGCCATCGGGGATGTTGAAATCACGCGCCGATGCGGCGGATGAAAGCAGCGCGATACAGGTGCTTGCCGTGAGAACCGATTTCAGACGTTGGTGCATATATTTCCCCCCTGCACTTCTTGCGGACGTATGGTTTGGGCCCGCGTCAATTTCCCGTTGGTTTGGCTGAAACGATGAGATCGTCGCCGCGATGAGCGATCGTCACGCCCAGAACGGCGTTCGCCACCCGGCCGAACAGATCGACGTCGTTCACCGGAAACTTGCCCATGATGGCGAGCCGCGCGGTGGCGGCATCGGAAATCACGATCTTGCGGCTGTTGTAGCGATTGAACTGTTCGGCCACTTCGGCAAGCGTGGCGCGATTGAAGACGAGCATTCCCCGCCGCCAGGCCAACTGATCGCTGATGGTGCGAGTGGGCTTGCGCGTCACCGACACGGTATTTGCCGTTGCAACGGCTACGTCGCCGGGCGCGAGAACGGCGGAGCCGGATTTGGCGCCGGCGTTTTCGGAATCGATGCGGGCGCTGCCTTCGACAAGGGCCACCACGACGTGTTGGGAATTTCCGCGAACGGAAAATTTGGTGCCAAGATCGGTGATGCGATGGCCGAACGCGGTGACCACGAAGGGGTGTTCGGCGTTGTGCCGGATTTGGAAGAAGGCTTCGCCTTTTGTCAGCGTCACCGAACGCGCATCATCCTTGGCGATCTTCAGCACCGTGTCGGTGTTCAGTTCGACTTTCGATCCATCCGACAGCGCGATGATCGCGCGCCCGCCAACCGGCGTGGCATAGGTTGTTTCCTGCGGAGACGGGCGCAGTGCCGAAACCGCGAAGGTGGCGGCGCCGGCGGCAACCACAAAAGCCGCGGCCAAGCGAAACACGTTCCGGTTGGGCTTTGCGGCGGATGCGCTTTGTGTTTGGCGCATCGGCGTGCGCAGGGCGGCCAAACGGTCGGCGCGGGCCCACGCATCGTGCAGGCGCAGATAGGCGACCATGTGCGCGGTGGATTGTGCGAGCCAGCTATCCAGTTTTGCCTGATCTGCCTCGCCCCAATCGGCTTGTTCGCGGCGCGCGAGCCAGCGGGCGGCGGCGGCATCTACTGGATGGGCGCCCACATCTTTCCAGTTGTCTTCGAGGCCGGGTTCGCTCATGACGAACCTCCGCCGGTTCCGGCATCGCCATGCAAATGGTTGGCGAGGCCCAACATGCCGATGGCGAGATATTCATTGACCGTGTCGATGCCTATGCCCATGCGCTGGGCGATTTCGCGGATGGTGAGACCTTCGATCTTCTTCATCACAACGGCTTCGCGGCAGCGGGGCGAAAGATGTTCGAGGGCCGCCTGAAGCTGGCGGAATTCCTGTCGCGCGATGGTGCTGCGCTCGGGGCCCGGGCGTTCTTCGGCGATTTCGAGTTCGGCGAGATCGGCAACCGCTTCGATGGAGACGATCTGCTCGCGGCGCACCCGATCGATCACCAGATTGCGGGCGGTGGCGATGAGAAACGGCTTTACGGGATCGGGGATTTTCTTCTGCGCGGCTTCATAGACGCGCACATACACATCTTGCCGCAGATCTGCCGCATCGCCCTCGTTGCGGACGCATCGACGCAGGAATTGCATGAGCGCGGCCTCCAGCGGCAGCACCTCGCGGATGAACCATGCGCCGATATCAGAGACAGCCATGACCCTACCGACGCCAGAAGCGCCGGCACCCTCACGACCGGTTCCCGATCTTTCGACCATCCCCCGCCAGTGTCCTGTCCAACCGAGGGATCCATCTTACCCCTCATTGGAAGGAACGAGTGGGCGATGGAAAGTCTGGGGGATGATGGGGGGTGTTATTTTGTTGCCGGCAAACAAAAAGGCGGCGGATTTCTCCGCCGCCTTATCAGGCCCGCCCCCGAAAGATTGGCTAGCCGCCCAATCCGATGCTGATGGTGGCGAAGGGCCCGTAGAAATTGCGGTCCTTGGTATGGCGTGCATCGACGCCGCCATCCATTGCGCCCAAAAAGAGATCGGCGCGATAGCCGAAGCTCACCTTGGCGGCATTGTAGCGGAACGAGATGCCCGCCATGCCGCCGACATTGGGTATGACCACGGAATGCGAACGGTCGTGCGCGAGCGGCGGGTTCTTGTAGCGAGTGACGACGCCGTAGGGCGGCTGCTGGATATATTGCAATTCATCGTAGTAGCGGGCCGTCGTGTGGTGCGTGCCTTTGGCCTTCTGACGGCCGAACAGGACGGCGACATTGGCGCCCCAATCCAAAGTGATCGCGCCATCCTCACAGCCGATCATCGGAACGTAACCTTCCCAGGAGAGAGAAGGCCCTATGCCTTCGAAGCTGCGTTTGTTATCGGAAACGGCTTTGTAATCGGTATGATATGCTTTGTATTTGTGTATGGGCTGCGTGGCGAGCAGCCCACCGTGGAATCCCACATGGGGACGGGCGACTATCGTGGCGGTGGATTTGGCGGCGAAATCCGCCATGCGAACGCCGAAGCCTATGGTCGATGAACTTCCGCGGCCAAACAGGCCAAGCCCGACATCGCGCCCGGCTTGGAAATCGATAACGGCATGGCTTTCGCTGTTCTTCGCTTTGATGTCGGAAAATTGCTGCGATGTTTTGTATTTGATGGGAGCCTGGCCGGGAAAACTGGCGAAAGGATTATCGTACTGGTACGTCACATTCGTCTGTTGATGAATGTGCTTGTTATTGTTCGAGCGGCCATATCGGACGGCGGCTGAAAAATTCCAGTCCGAGCCATTCGGCTTGACGGTGATCTTGCCCTCCGCGCCGTAACTGTAAATCGCGGGCTTCTGCGCCCGGTCCGGCGAAATCGGCAAATAAGGTGCGGGCGTGGGCGACAGCTGCGTGAACGGCGCTTGAAACGGATCTTCAACGCCGTCGATGCGTTCGAGCTGACCGCCCAGTTCGATCCAGACGGTCGGCTTGTCGGCCGCTTCCGCGCGGCTCGACAGCGTGACCGCCAGCGACAATGCGGAAACGGTGGTCAGCAGATGCCAGCGAAAGTCGTTTCGGCTTTGGTTTTTTATCAATTCGCTCATTGCTTCCCCCTCACCAGTTTTTCGTGATGCGAATGCCGATCAGCTTTGGATCGGTCAGGAACACGTTGGTCGTAAGCCCGCTGTCGTCGCTGTTGAGGAAGCCTCCGGTGATCGCTGTCGTGTTGAAGACATTCTTGTCGTAAAGCATGACCTGCCAGCCCGATTGGCTTGTCAGGATCAAGGTCAAATTCAAGTTCGAATAGGCGTGCAGCTTGTCGTAATCCAAATCGTTGAAGACGCGCCAATACGAAGCATCCTGCCAATAGAGATCGGTTCTGAGGGTGGCCGCCCAATCCGATGTGATGGGCATTGAATACTGCGCGCCAAAGCTCAGCGTGAACGGCGGCGCATTGGGCATTTCGTTGTGGCTTAGATCCTTGTCGAACCCAGCACCATCGTTGGGAGCGGGACCATAATCGTGGCCCTGATAAGTGTTCTGCCCCGTATAGGGATGGCCCGGTGTGCCGGCCAGCGGATCAAAGCCCTGATAATCGGCAGGATAGACGGATCCGATCGGCGGAGGCTGAACAGGGGTCGCCGTGTACGCCACATTGGTGACCGGATCCAAACCTTGCGCATAGGCAACCTGGCAATGGCCCGGACCGCCGCCACCGTTGTTGCCTGCACCTGCGCCTGCGATCTGAGCGACATAGACAGGGAAAATGCAGTTCGATGCGGCTGTGATATCGGGGCGGATAACAATCCAATCGGTATTTCCGGCCGTGCGATCGATCAGGTCGACGGCCTTGTCGCCGTTGGCCAATCTTGCATCTTCATAACCGCCGGCGAGGTTGAATCGAAGCCCGGGGATCGGTTCGTAAGTGGCTTCGATCTCCGCGCCTTTAATGTGCGCGTTGAAGTTTTGGTTGATCGCTGTGCGGTCGACGATCTCCGAAATCTGATAGCCCTGGTAGTTGTAATAGAACACGTCTCCATTCAGCGTCAGCGCGCCATTGAGCAGCGTGTTTTTCGAGCCAAGCTCAAAGGCATCGACGAATTCGGGATCGAATGTCAGCGGATGGACGGGCTGATTTTCGACCGATTCCAGAATGATGGCGCCCGGCGGATTGGCGCCGCCCGCTTTGTAGCCGTGAGAATAAGAGCCATAGACCAATGTCTGGTCGGTGAAGTTCAGTTTGGGCGTCCAGGTGGCGTTGAGCCGTCCGGTGAGTTGATCCCATTGCTGATTGGTGTCGCCGAGGATCGGATAGCCATAGCCTGCCGTCAGAAACTCGCTGGGAATGATGGTGAAATGCTTGCGGTCTTCCGTCCAGCGCAAGCCTGCGGTCAGCTTCAGATCTTTGAAGATGTTATAGTAGACCTCGCCGAAGCCCGCGAAGGAGTTCAGCGTGTAAGGATTCTGGCTGAGGAAATAGTTGTGGCCCTCATTGTCCAGATTGGTGATGGGATTGGGATCGATATAGGCACAGGTGTCGATGCCGCTGCCCACCATTGTATTGGGATAGGCAAAGCCGACAGTGCTGCCCGCAACGTTGCCTGCCCGCTGGAGGCATTCGTGATTGTCGGACACGCCCGGTACCCAGGGCGTTTTGACGAACGAAGATTCAATGGGCCCGACCGAGGCAAACAGGGTTATGGAATTTATGAAGACATAATAATTTTCTTCGGTCTCATAATGCAGGAAATTGCCGCCAAAGCTGAAATTCAGCGGTCCTTCGAACTTAGAGGCGAGCCGGAATTCCTGACTGAATTGCCAGGAATGTTCCATCGACAAATCTTCGGCCACGAGCTTGTTGCTGCAGCCAAGCTGCGGATCGCAGAAGACGCCATCGTGCGAGACCTGACCTCGCTGGTTTCCCTGAACCGTTCTGCCAAATTGGTCGTAGCCTATAAAAATGCCTGGCGAGGTATTGAATCGATTGTAGTCTTCCGTTCCCCACAAAAAATCGTGATTGAAACCGGTCTGCGAGGTGAAGGTCAGCTCGGGGGTGACGTCGTAATCCGCATTCAGTTCGACGATGTCGTTCTTGGCTTTATAGGTGGGATTGAGATCGGACTGGATCACGCGCAGATTGCGCGATTGCGTCACCGCCGCATAAGGATCAACGCTCGTGTTCCAGAACCCGACATTGGCGCTAAGCGCCAAAACATAGGGCAGAGGATAACCGTTCGGCACCTCGTAAGCCTCGGGCGAATAGAGCGAAGCCGGCAAACACCCTTGACTGAAACCATTCACCACCTGCGAGAAGATTCCGCCGGGCGCTCTGTAGAACGGCAGGCTGGTGAACGGGATACCACCCACCTCGTCCGGCAATGGCGCCCTTTTGCAAAGCTGCTTGCTTGAACGGAGGCGATCGTCGTCTTCGGAGAAATGTTCCCAGATGAGATAGGCCTGCAATTTCTCAATCGGCTTCCAGCCGATGGTCACGCGGCCCGACCACAAATCGCGGCCATCGATGCGGTTGTCGGTCGTTTCGTTGAAGCTATAGCCCTGGCGTTTGGTCCATTCGCCGGCGATGCGCACATCCAGCCTGTCATCGACCAGCGGCAGGTTGATCATGCCTTCGAAGCGGCGCTGGGCATAGTTGCCGACTTCGGCGGAGCCCATCGCTTCGAACTGATCGCTCGGTTTCGCCGAAACCAGATTGACGACGCCGGCCGTGGCGTTGCGTCCATAAAGCGTTCCCTGGGGCCCGCGCAGCACTTCGAGCTGGCCCACGTCGTAGAATTCCTGCTCGAAGAAGTGATTGCGGATGAACGGCGTGTCGTTGAACGCCACCGCGACGGCAGGATCGGTCGTCACCGAGATTGCTTGCGTGCCGATACCGCGGATATTGATGCTGTAGCCGGTGAAATTTGTTTTGGTGAAAGTCAGGTTCGGCACCTGTTTCACCAGATCGGGGCCGCCGGTGGTTTGCGTTGCGGTGAGCTGTTCTTGGCTCATGGCCGTGATCGCGATGGGCACGCTTTGCACATCCGCACCGCCGAGCTTCGATGAGGTGACGGTGACCGTTTCCACTGCGGCGCGCGCAGGTGTTGCCTGCGCAAGCTGAAGCGGCATGACCTCCGGCTGTACGCTGCCCGTTTGTTCGCGGACGATCGCGATGGCGCCCGAGGCGTCGCGGCGCATTTCGAAGCCTGTGCCGCGCAGGATGCGGGAGAGGGCTGCTTGCGGATCGAGCGCGCCTTTGACGCCTTTGGTCTGGATTCCGGCAACCTGCCGGTCGCCATACATCAGTTGCACGCCGGATTGGGCTGCGTAGGAATCGAGTGCGGCTTTGAGATCGCCGCCGGGAACGTTGAAGTCCTGCGCGGAAGCTGTTGCCAATCCCGCGGCGAAGACCGCAGCGATTGACCCCAAAAGTTGCGAACGCTTTCGACGATGCATCGTCCCCCCTTGACCGGAACTTTTTGCCCCTATCGATGAGGACGAAGCTGAGACGTGCTTCCCCCAACGCAACTACTGCGAGATCACGGTTTCTCCCCGGCGATACTGAACGCGCAAACCCAGCACCGCGTGCGCCACGCGCGCAAAACCGGCGACGTTGGTGGATTCGAACGTGCCGCCGATAGTGGTGTGCGCGGTGACATCGTCGCCGATGACGATCTTTTCGGTGTTGTAGCGGTTGAGTTCGCGCGCGGCGTCGGCAAGCGGCGTGCGATCGAAAACCAGAACGCCGCGCCGCCAGGAAAGGCTGCTGTCGATTTCGAGTTTGGGTTTGCGCCGGAGGGTGACGGTGTTGGCAGTCGCCGTCACCACGTCGCCGGGAACAAGATCGATGGGCATGCGCGCGCCCTCGTCTTTCGCGTTGAAGCGGACGTGGCCGTCCAGCAGCGAAACTTCGAGCATGCGCGCATCGCGGCGCACCGTGAATTTCGTTCCCAGAACGGTGACGCTGCGGTCGCCCGCCTGCACCACGAAGGGATGGGCCGCATCATGCGCGATGCGGAAATAGGCTTCGCCCTTGTCCAGCCACACTTTGCGATGGGTGCGGTTGACCGCGGTGCGCAGCACCGTGTCGGTGTTCAATTCGATTTGCGAACCATCGGCCAGATGCAGGATTTCACGGCCGCCGACGGGCGTTGCATAGGTGTGAACGGATTGCCCCGGCAGCAGCAGGCTTGCGCCGAACCCAAGGCCCACAAGCGCCACCAGACCGGCGGCCACGCGGATCGAGACATTGCGCAAGCCGCCCCTTCGCGCACTGCCCGCAGACGGCGGACGCAGCGCGCGAACGCGGTCGGCCGTGGACCATGCCGCATCGAGGCGCAAATAGGCCGCGCGATGATGCGGCGACTGCGCGAGCCAGCTTTCCAGTTGCGATTGATCTTCGGCCGACCAACCGCTGCGATCGCGCCGCGCGATCACCAGAGCGGCCGCATAATCTTCGATCTCGCGGGAACTGCGGATGGCGGGCATGTTGGCCGGGCTGCTCATGGTTTCGCCCTCGGCTTGATTTCGCCGTACAGCACGTCGGCCAGCGCGCGCAAGCCATCGGTCAAGTGACGTTCGACGGTTTTCTCGCTGATGTTCATGCGCACGCCGATTTCGCGCAGCGACAGGCCTTCGACCTTGCGCAGCACCACGCTTTGCTGGCAGCGCGGCGGCAGACGGCGAATGGCGGCGTGCACGGCGCGCAGTTCTTCGCGGGCGGAGACCTCGCGTTCGGGACTCGGCTGGTCGCTGGCGATGTCGAGGGCTTCGAGATCGGCCATCGCTTCGATCTGCACCACCCGGCTGTGGCGCACGAGATCGATCAGAAAATTGCGCGCCGTTGCGAACAGAAAGGATTTGGCGGAATTGGGGATCTGGCTTTGCGCGGACTGACAGACGCGGGCGTAGATTTCCTGACGCAGATCGGGAAGATCGCTTTTGTTCTCCCAGTTGCGCGCCAGATATTGCATCAGCGAGGCTTCCAAAGGCAGGACTTCGCGCACGAACCAAGCATCCGCATCGGACTGAGACATGCTTGCCCCTGCCCGGTCCGCACCGGCGCATTCCTGACCAGCTTCCGGCCTGTCGCCCATTCCCCCGCCCGCTCCTGACGTTGTCGAGGGTTCGTCCCTATGAAATCCGACGAAGACTGCCCGCCGATCCCCCAACCCGAAGGGAAGAATTGTGCGCCCGGCGAAAAAGGGTGGCGATGCAAATTAATTTGCCGCCGAGGGTGCAGCTTTGTTTCAAGCAAAAGAAAAGAGCGGCGGGTCGCCCCGCCGCTCCAAAGCCGCCCCCGGGAGATGTTCAGCCACCCAGCGTGTTCACGGTTTGGCTTGGAGAGGCCGTCTCCAGCACGTGTCGCCAATAGGCGCGGGCGATGCTCGGGCGGCAGAACGTTCTGGCGATGACGAAACTCAGCCCGGCCGCGCCGGGAACGCTGGGGTCGGACCGGTTGGCGTCGGCCTGTCCGAAAGCAATGTCACCGATGTTCGAGCAAGACGTTTAATTGATGGCCTTGATAAAAGCCGGGTCCGAAATGAGATCCTCGATAACGAGCTTCATCTCCAGAAAATTGATAACAAACTTGCCATTGGTTGGGGCCGCAGACTTTACGGCGTCGTAAAGAAGCGCACCTGTCTTGTCCCTGACCGCGAAATGCACGGCGATCGTCCATTCCGCGGGATTGGATATGTCGTCCACCTTGTATTTCTCGATCTCTGCGGTGAGCGTGCGGTCCGATCCGCGAACGTCAATGCCCGTGAAGCGCAATTCGTTCAGAGTCAGGTCGTGCATCAGTTCGGCAACAGGCTTGTCCGCGTGGATGGTTGTCATCAGAGCCGTATTGGGAATCTCGGTGGGTTTCATATCTGCCGTGGCGACGGGATAGGTGAATGGGCCCACCCACACCGAGCCGTGCGCCACCAGCGCGGACCGCGGCCCGTACCCCGACCAATGGACCCAGTTCCAACCGTCCGACGGTACAACCGTTTCGGCCACGTTCCCCACATTGGCCGAAGAGCCGATGGCCTTGAGAAAGGCATCGTCGAGCAACAGCGACTCGAAATTGCGTCGCAGCAGGCTGTTCAACATTTCCAACGTTTTCTGGGTTTCCAATGTTGTGATCTTTTCGCCCTCGTAGATCGTGTTTCCCGCTCCATCTTTGACCTGATACTTCACATCAAGCGTCCATGTGGCGGACGAGCCAAGATCGTCGCTGAACAGCTTCACGATTTGCCCGCTCAGAATGCGATCTTTCGATTCCACCGTGATGCCAGTCAGGCGGAATTCCTTCAGGATCGCTTCCGCAAAATAAGCGGCGATAGGGCGGTCAAGATGGATATTGCCCAGTGCGGTATTGCCGATCTGGTCCGCATCCACCTTGTTGTCCATCGCCGGCTGGTATTCGAACCTGCCGATGGCGAGGGCACCGCCGACGATGAAGGCCGATGACGGAACATAAGCCAGCGTCATGGACCCGGATGCCGCTTCCACATGTGGCGGCGGGGCGCCCATCTCTCCATCGATCGCCTTGATGAAAGCGGGGTCGCCGATCAGCGCCTCGAAATTCGCGGTCATCGGATTGTCCAGCGGGTTGACGTTGCCGACACCGAGCTGCTGTTTCGTCGATTTGTCGGCATCGTACAGGACCGTGCCCTGCGCATTCGTTACGCAGTAGTGGATCGTAATTTCCGCTGTCTGCTGCTGATCGGCTATATCGTCAACCTTGAATTCCCGAATCTCGGCCGACAGCACGGGACCGCCGCCGGTTTCGATACCGACGAAACGAAATTCCTTGAACAGCGACTCGCGAACAAAATCGGCCACATTGCGGCTCAGCATCATGTCGGCAAGCGATGTGTTGCTCAGCTGATAGGGCTTGAGTTTGCCATCCACCGCCGGCGGATAGGTGAAGGTGCCGATCTGCACCGTGCCATGCGCAACAAGGGCCGAGGCGGGAGCATAATCGACTTGTTTTTTGGGTCCTTCGCCAAACAATCCGGCATGTCCCGGCGTGGCAATGGCAAAAAGGCAAGCGGCAAACGCCGCCAGACAACTTCTGAACATGAAAAGCCCCCCGAGACATGCCACGATATCGAAAAGACTGCCGACGGGACAAGTAACAAGGCGCTTCTGAGAAGAGGGATGGCGCTCCCAACGGGAATCGAACCCGTGTTTCAGCCTTGAGAGGGCCGCGTCCTAACCGCTAGACGATGGGAGCGTTAGGCCCCGCTTATACCGGGGGTGTGCCCCGCCCTCAAGCGAGGCGGACGGGGTGGAAAGCGCCGCCGGAATGGACGAAGGCGGACAGGGTTTTGTCGGCGGCGATCAGCCAGAGGAAATTGGTGTCGGATGCGCCTTCGAGATCGGTGGCTGAGGGTTCGGGGCGGCCGTTGGGATGGGAATGATAGCAGCCGATAATTTCGTGACCTGTGCCGCGCAGGCGTTTGAGAAGTTCGATGTGTTGGGCGGGGTCGAGTTCGAAACGGTCGTTTGCTTGGGCGAGATTGCGGATGGGGTGGCAGGCGAGGCCGCGGGCTTCTTCTTTATATAAGATGCCTTCGATCAGGCCGCAGCATTCGGATGGGTGCGCGGTTTGGGCTTCGCGCAGAATCTGATCGCGCAAATGTTGCGGCAGGATCAGGCTTTCGATCATCTGACCTTGGGCGGCGCCGTCACCACATGGCCGACGAGATGGCCATTGGCCGTATCGACGATATAGACCTCGTCGCCGGTGGCGGACTTGGTGCGCAGGATGAGACGATCGCCCTGCACATCGCTGGAGACGATGGTGGTGCCGGCCGGAAGTTCGATGGAGCTTTCGTCGCCGGTTGCGCGCGGATGGGCTTTGCTGGAGAAGCGCATGACAAGGCCGATGACGAGGATCGCGAAGGCGACAACGATCAACGCGCCCAGGAAGATGACGACCGCCTTCAAGGCGCGATAAGAAGTGGTGTTATTCGTGGTTTCGGGTGCAGCAGTGGCGGACGCCAGATCAGACACAGACAAATCCTCCGGTGACGGAACGATGCGGACGGCTGCCGTCGAAGCCGAGCAGGCGGGGTCTCGCCTGGACCGTTTCCTCGCGCTTCAATTCCCCGATCTCAGCCGTTCGCGGTTGCAGGCGTTGATCGATGAGGGCGCGGTTTTGCGGGCGGGCGGGACCATAAAAGACGGCAATACCAGGGTCAAACCGGGCGAAATCTATGAGGTTCAGGTGCCGGAGCCGGCGCCTGCCGAGCCGGTGGGGCAGGATATTCCGCTCACCATCGTCTATGAGGACAAGGACCTGATCGTGATCGACAAGCCTGTGGGGCTTGTGGTGCATCCGGCGGCGGGAAATCCGGACGGGACATTGGTGAATGCGCTGATTGCGCATTGCGGAGCCTCGCTCAAAGGTGTGGGCGGTGTGGCGCGGCCGGGGATCGTGCATCGGCTCGACAAGGACACGAGCGGATTGCTGGTGGCGGCGAAGAACGATCGCGCGATGGCGAGTTTGGCCAAGCAATTCGCGGCGCATGTGGTGCAGCGCGCGTATCACGCGGTTGTCTGGGGAAGCCCGCGTTTGGGCGATGGGATGATCGAAGGCGATATCGGGCGCAATCCGTTTGATCGCAAACGCATGGCGGTGGTGAGGAATGCTGGCAAACCTGCGCGCACGCGCTATCGCGTGATCGAACGGTTTGGCGCTTCCACACGGCCGCTGGCGAGCCTGATCGAGTGCCGGTTGGAGACGGGGCGGACGCATCAGATACGGGTGCATCTGACCCATCTGGGCCACCCGCTGATCGGCGACCCATCCTATGGCAAGGCACGGGTGGCGCCCCGGCCCAAGAACGATGCCGAGGCCCAGGCCTATGCCGCGGCCAACGGGTTTTCCCGGCAGGCGCTGCATGCCTGGCTTCTGGGGTTCCAACACCCTACGACCCATAAGGAAATACGCTTCGAATCCGCCTGGCCCGCCGATTTTTCGGAGCTTGTGGAGGCTTTGCGCGGCTTGAAAAGCCCCTGATCCATCACCACATCGTCATTCCGGGGCATGCGTTCTTTCGCAAAAATTCACTGTCTTCTCGCAGTCCCCATGTTGTCTAATGGGTGGGCCAATCCCCCATCGGCGATAAGGAGTTAGGGTTTGAGCGGTCGTGGCGTTCCAGCACTGCAAGGCGAAGGCGGGCTTTCCCGCTATCTCACCGAGATTCGGAAGTTTCCGCTTCTGGACCCGGGCGAGGAGTACATGCTCGCCAAGCGCTGGAAGGAACATGAAGATCCGGGTGCCGCCAAGAAGCTGGTGACCAGTCACCTGCGCCTGGTGGCCAAGATCGCCATGGGCTATCGCGGTTATGGCCTGCCGGTTTCGGAGATCATCGCCGAGGGCAATGTGGGGTTGATGCAGGCGGTCAAACGCTTCGAACCCGACAAAGGATTTCGCCTCGCAACTTATGCCATGTGGTGGATCAGGGCTTCGATCCAGGAATACATCCTGCGGTCGTGGAGCCTTGTGAAGATGGGCACCACGGCGGCGCAGAAGAAGCTGTTCTTCAACCTGCGCAAGGCCAAGAGCAAGATCGACGCGATCGAAGAAGGCGACCTTCACCCCGAACATGTGACGGAAATCGCCACCAAGCTCGGCGTGCGCGAGGACGAAGTGGTGGACATGAACCGCCGGCTTTCGGGGCCCGATTCTTCGCTGAACATGCCGCTGCGGTCTGATTCCGAATCCGAATGGCAGGATTGGCTGCAGGACGACACGCTGGATCAGGAAACCCGTCTTGCCGAACGCGAAGAGATGGGCGAGCGGCAGGAATTGCTGGCGACGGCAATGGCCGAGCTGACCGAGCGCGAACGCGACATCATCGAAGCCCGCCGCTTGCGCGACGAGCCGGTGACCTTGGAAGAACTTTCCAAGAAATACGACGTCAGCCGCGAACGCGTGCGCCAGATCGAGATGCGGGCATTCGACAAGCTGCAGGCCGCGATGAAATCGGCACTGACCGAAAAGCGCAGCCACACGCTGGAAGCAGCCGCTCACTAAGTTGCATTTCCGCTATGCGCAAACGCGCGTTCCATAGGGCGCGCGACCGGTCTTATCGTTTTGTCCCTGACGGGAGAGTGCGATGAAGCTGAAGCTTTGGCAGGTCGATGCGTTTTCGGAGAAGCCGCTTGGAGGCAATCCGGCGGCGATTGTTCCGTTGTCGGCGTGGATCGACGATGGGCTGATGCAGCAGATCGCCAATGAGAACAATCTGGCGGAGACGGCGTTCTTCGTTCAAAGCGCGCCGGGAAAATATGCGCTGAGGTGGTTTACGCCGGAAGCCGAAGTCGATCTTTGCGGGCATGCGACGCTTGCGAGCGCGTGGCTGATTTTCGAGACACTTGCTCCCGAGTTGAAATCGGTCGCGTTCGAAACGCGGTCGGGCACGTTGACGGTGGATCGCGGGCGCGACGGGCGGCATGTGATGAGCCTGCCTTCGGATCAGGTGACGCCGTTCGATGCGGCCGGGTTGAAAGAAGAGCTTGCGAGCGCGTTGGACAGCACAGCGCCGAGCGAATTGTTCAAAGGGCGCTATCTGATCGCGGTTTGGGATGATCCGGCTGCGGTGCGCAATCTCAAGGGCGTGGGCGATGTGGCGCGCGTTCTGCGCAAGATCGGATTTTGGGGATTGATCGCAACGGCCAAGGGCGATCAGGGATATGATTTCATTTCGCGGTTCTTTGCGCCCGACAAAGGCGTGCCGGAAGATCCGGTGACCGGATCGGCGCATTGCGCGCTGACGCCGTTCTGGGCGAAGCGGTTAGGCAAAACGACGATGAAGGCACGGCAGGTTTCACCGCGCGGCGGCGATCTTTTGTGCACCGACGAAGGTGCGCGTACGGTCCTTTCGGGGCCTTGCGCGCTTTATATGACGGCGGAGATTTTCGTGTGAGAGCACACGACCACTAGATCTGACGCTTACTGGCGGCGTGGCTTATCCGGCGTGTTGCCCAAGGGCTCATCTTCGTCATCCACGCCTTCGGTCTTGTCATCTTCATCGACAATACTTTTGCCGAAGGCTGCCAGGCCTTCTTCGAGATAATCGCCCAGTATCGGAAGGCCGAGAAGATATTGCGCGGTGCGCTTGTTGTGTTCGCTTTTGGCGGTTGCGAGCGCGTCGCGCCAGTCTTCGATGTCATACGTGCCGCGCCCGAGCCATGCCAGCGCCACAAGTTCGGTCTGCTCGTCGATGTTCAATCCGTTAATGTAGGCAATCAATTCCTGACGCACCGGATCGTCGGACTTGTCTTCCAGCACATCGGTCTGGCCGTCATCGGCAGCGTTCGAGCCTGAATCGGGATCGCTATCGGCCTCCTTCACATCAAATTCGCGAGCCTTAACAATAACAAAGGCAACCTTGTCGGTTGCGATATTCAGTTCTGGACCGGCTGCGATTTCGGAACTGGGGGCAAGCGCCATGGCGAAGAAATCCTTGCTTTACACAAAGGAAACGCTGCGCCGTGTGGTCGCGTTCCATGGATTTCGTTTGACGCGCGGCCCGCAAAATCCTACATCGGCGCCGGGCCACGCCTCCCCAACGAGGTGCTTCATTCTGGAAGGAATGATCACAGATGACTGCAAATGCTCCCGCCGTGCGTCCCGCGCGGCCTTTTTTTTCCTCCGGCCCCTGCGCCAAGCGCCCCGGATGGACCACCCAAAATCTCAATGACGCGCTTCTGGGCCGCTCGCACCGTTCCAAACCGGGCAAAGCGAAGCTCAAGGAAGCCATAGACCGCACCAAAGCCGTGCTGAAGATCCCAGCGGATTATCGCGTGGGCATCGTCGCTGCGTCAGATACGGGCGCGGTGGAGATGGCGATGTGGTCGATGCTGGGGCCAAAGCCCGTCGACATGTTCGCGTGGGAAAGCTTCGGCGAAGATTGGGTGACCGACGTTGCCAAGCAGCTCAAGCTGAAGGACACGCGCATCATCAAAGCTGGGTACGGCGATCTACCGGATCTGAAACAGGCCGACCCGGCGCATGACGTCGTATTTCTGTGGAATGGTACGACATCCGGCGTGCGTGTTCCCAATGGCGACTGGATTTCGAAAGACCGCGAGGGGATCACCATTTGCGATGCGACGAGCGCCGCATTTGCGATGGACCTGCCGTGGGACAAGCTCGATGTGACGACCTTCTCCTGGCAGAAAGTGCTGGGTGGTGAGGCGGCGCACGGCATTCTCATTCTTTCGCCGCGTGCTGTGGCGCGTTTGGAATCCTATACGCCGCCGTGGCCGCTGCCGAAAATCTTCCGCATGACCAAGGGCGGAAAGCTGATCGAAGGCATTTTCGAAGGCGAGACGATCAACACGCCGTCGATGCTGGCGCTGGAAGATTATCTCGATGCGCTGAAATGGGCGGAAGGCGTTGGCGGGCTCGATGGCCTGATGAAACGCTCCAATGCCAATCTTGCGGCGGTCGACGCTTTCGTGCGCAAAAGCTCATGGGCGGCGTTCCTGGCGAACGATGCGGCGAGCCGTTCGAACACATCGGTGTGTCTGAAGATCGTCGATCCGTGGTTTGCGGGTCTTTCGGAAGACGCACAAGCCGAAGCGGCCAAGAAGATCGCAAGCGTGCTGGAGAAAGAGAAAGTCGCCTATGACGTGGCGGCTTATCGCAGCGCGCCCGCAGGTTTGCGCATCTGGTGCGGCGCCACCGTCGACACCGCCGATCTCGAAGCATTGATCCCCTGGCTCGATTGGGCCTGGGCGCAAGTGAAGGGTTGATCCCATGCCCAAGGTTCTGATTGCCGACAAACTTTCTCCCGCAGCCGTTGCGATCTTCAAAGAACGCGGGGTCGAGGCCGATGTGAAGACGGGATTGAGCAAAGAAGAATTGCTCAAGATCGTCGATCAATATGACGGCCTGGCCATTCGTTCGGCGACCAAGGTGACGGCGGACGTCATCAAGGCCGCGAAGAACCTGAAGGTCGTGGGACGCGCGGGCATCGGCGTGGACAACGTCGATATTCCGGCGGCGACGGCGGCCGGCATCATCGTGATGAACACGCCGTTCGGCAATTCGATCACCACCGCCGAACATGCCATCGCGATGATGATGGCCTTGGCGCGCGACATTCCCGCGGCCAACGCTTCGACGCAGGCCGGCAAGTGGGAAAAAAACCGCTTCATGGGCACCGAGGTCTATGGAAAGACCTTGGGCCTGATCGGTGCAGGCAATATCGGCTCTATCGTGGCGGACCGCGCCCGTGGACTGAAAATGCATGTGGTGGCATTCGATCCCTATCTCTCGGCGGATCGTGCGGCTTCGCTCGGCATCGAGAAGGTCGAACTGAACGAATTGCTGGCGCGGGCGGATTTCATCACGCTTCACACCCCGCTCACCAACGAGACGCGCAACATCATCTCGGCCGATGCCATCAACAAGATGAAAAAGGGCGTGCGAATCGTCAATTGCGCGCGCGGCGGGCTGGTAGATGAGGCGGCGCTGAAGGCCGCCATCGATTCCGGCCATGTTGCGGGTGCGGCGCTCGACGTGTTCGAGGAAGAGCCTGCGAAATCGAACGTGCTGTTCAACAACGACAAGGTGATTGCCACGCCGCATCTGGGCGCTTCGACCGAAGAAGCGCAGGAGAACGTGGCGTTGCAGGTGGCCGAACAGATTTCGGACTACCTGCTGACGGGCGCGATCACCAATGCGCTCAACATGCCGTCGATCAATGCCGAAGAAGCGCAGAAGGTGAAGCCGTGGATCGTGCTGGCCGAAAAGCTGGGTGCGTTTGTGGGCCAGCTCACCGACACGAGCTTGCAGACGGTCGAGATCCTTTACGAAGGAACCGCTGCCGAACTGAATCAGCGCGCGCTGACGCAGGCCGCCATTGCCGGGCTTTTGAAGCCTGCGCTTTCCGACGTGAACATGGTCAATGCGCCCATCGTCGCCAAGGAACGCGGCATCAAGATCAGCGAGACGCGCCGTCCGCAGCAGGGCGCTTATGAAGGCTATATCAAGATCACCGCGGTGCTCGAAGGATCGACGCGGCGGGTGGCCGGAACGGTGTTCTCCGACGGGCGGCCGCGGCTGATCCAGGTGAAGGACATCAATCTCGACGCCGAATTCGCGCCGAACATGCTCTATGTCGTCAACGAGGATAAGCCGGGGTTCATCGGCAAGCTCGGCACCGTGCTGGGTGACGCGAAAGTTAACATCGCGTCATTTTCGCTGGGCCGCAGTGCGCCGGGCGAAGATGCCATTGCGCTGGTTGAAGTGGATGGCAGCATCTCGGATAAGGTGTTGTCGGAGATCAGCAAGCTGCCGCTGGTGAAACTCGCCAAGGCCCTTGCATTCTAAGCCTCGCGTGGCCACGTTTTCTTCGCGGATTTGACGCGAGAGACGCATGCACCCCGTCGTTGCGATCACGGCTCTTTGGGCCGGCTGGGTTGTTTCGTGGATGGCGGCGGCGCTCTGGAGCGACAGGGCGGAAAAGCGCGTGGAGATGCGCGCCGAGATGCGCTATCGCGTGTTGATGGTGGCGGGCGCGGTTCTGTTTTTCATTCCGGCGCACGGCTATCACGGGTCGCTCAGGCTTTGGCATGTGGACTGGACCGAAGCTTGGATCGCAGTGGCGCTGACCGCGTTCGGCTTTGTCTTCGCCTGGTGGGCGCGCATCCATCTGGGACGATTGTGGTCCGGCAACATCACCAAGAAAGCCGATCACCGCGTGGTGGAAAGCGGGCCGTACGGATTGGTGCGCCATCCGATCTATACCGGCTTGTTGATTTCGACCTACGCCACTTTGTGGGCGAAGGGCACGCTATATGGAATTGCGGGCGCAGCACTTTTGACGCTGAGCATCTGGATGAAGGCGCGGCTGGAAGAACGCTTCCTGCGCGAGGAATTGGGCGCGGCGGCCTATGACGATTACAGCCGCCGCGTTCCCATGCTTGTACCGTTCGCAAGATTCTAGTTGGCGCAACTTTCCGCGGGCAACCGGTCCCCACTTGCCCGCACGTTGCGCTAGATCGCGTCGAACAACTGGACATCCGGGCGGCCGGCAAGCGCCGGGCCCATTTTCGCACCCACTGTCTTGAAATGATCGGACGTGCGGTGCGCTTCGACGGCGGCCGCGTCATCGTACATTTCCATCACGACATAGGTGTTCTCGTCGGTCTTCGACTTGAAGAACTGATAATATCTGTTGCCCGGCTCGTTCTTGCGCACCGCGGCCATCAACTCCTTGGCCACGCTTTCGAGTTCGGCGTTCTTGCCGGGTTGAATCTTGATCGTTGCGACAATTCCAATGGCCATCGTTTCCTCCTGATAATGCCGGGGGCAACGCTAGACGCCCCACCCGGCCGGTTCAATATCGGATTATTTGCCTTTGAAATCGCCCGGACGCTTTTCGAAGAAGGCGGCCACGGCTTCGTGATGGTCTTCGGTCAGATGGGCGAGGGCCTGCATCGTGGCGCTCATCTCCATGATGGTGTCGAAGCTGACGCTCTGGCCTTCGCGCATCATGCGCTTGGTCATGCGCAAGACATCCGGCGGCTGGCGGCAGATGCGCCCCGCAAGCGTGCGTGCTTCGTCCATCAGCAGAGCGGCAGGGACGATGCGCGAGACCAGGCCCCAGGAAAGTGCGGTGGTCGCATCGATCGTGTCGCCGGTGAAGAAAAGTTCGGCGGCGCGTGCATGACCGATGGTGCGCGGCAAAATCCATGAGCCGCCATCGCCCGGCACCAGGCCGATGCGCAGGAAGGTGGCGCCGAAGATCGCATTGTCGGCGGCGATGCGCATGTCGGCGAGACAGGCGACATCGTTGCCGAGCCCAATGGCCGGGCCGTTGACGGCGGCGATCATCGGCACTTCCACGCCCCACAGCGAGCGCACGATGCGGTGAATACCATTCCTGTAACGCTCGCGGATGTGAACACCCGCCCCCGAAAACGAGCCCGAACGTTCGCGCATCGCCTTCACGTTTCCGCCTGCGGAAAAGGCGGGGCCCGCGCCGGTGAGGATGACGCAGCGCACCTCCCGATCGGCGTTGATCCGGGCGGCGGCTTCGGCAAAAAGATCGCCGTCACCCTCCTCCCCCAGCGGATTTCTACTTTCGGGACGGTTGATGGTCAGTTGGACCAGGGGGCCGGTCTTTTCGAACAGGAGAGCGGACAAGGTTTCCTCCGGTAATTATGGTGAACGAGAATTTACCACTTCCTGATGCAATAACGAAAAGCTCCATTAACGGACGGCGGGGCATTCTCAGGTGAAGAGGCAGGACATCCGTAGCCATCGTGGGACAAGAAAGTAAAGCGGCCAAGACCGAGCCAAAGCGCTTGGGCCGGTCACGCGCGGCGCTGAAGCGCATGCGCGACAGCTTTATGCGCGCGATGTCTCCGCAGACCGAAGCCGATATTCGCCTGGTCGAGGCGCAGCTCGACATTTCGCGCAAGCAGACCGCGCCCACCACCTATACGCTGCCGTTCACCGCCATTGTGGTGGCGGCGACCAATTTCTTCTGGGTGCCGACGATACGGCTGCTGCTGTGGCCGATGGCGGTGCTTGTGCTGAGCTTCCTGGCCGAACTGAAATACCGGCACTTCCTCAGATACGACGATCACTCGCCGCAATCGGTGCGCTATCGCGCCAAGATGGCGGTGGTGATGGGCGCCGTTCTGGTGGCGGCCTGGTGTTCGATGGTGGTCTTCATCTGGGTGCCGGGCGTGCCGGGCAACCATTTGCTGATCCTGTTCCTGTTGTGCGCATCGCTTTCGGGTTGGGTGACATCGGGCGCGTTCTACCTGCCGATGATCTATGTCACCTTGCCGATCTATCTCGTGTCGATGACCGTGGTGCCGATGGTGGCGGGCGACATGATCGACGCGATCCTCGGCTGGCTGTGCATCGGATTCTGGCTGATGATGTCGACGCAGGCCTCGCGCAACTACGAAGCGAGCACCAAGAAGATCAAGCTTGAAGACGAGCGCGTTCTCCTGATCGAAGACCTGCAGCGCGCCAAGGAAACATCGGACCGCGCGCGCGAGCGCGCCGAAGCGGCAAGCCGCGCGAAATCGACCTTCCTTGCCAATATGAGCCATGAGTTGCGCACGCCCTTGAATGCCATTCTGGGCTTTTCGGAAATCATCAAGACGCGCGCCTTCGGCAATTCGATCGAGCAATATTCCGAATACGGCAATTACATCCACGGTTCGGGGCAGCACCTGCTGACGCTGATCAACGACATTCTCGACCTCGCCAAAATCGAGGCGGGGCGGATGACGTTGCGCGAGGACGATCTCGACATCATCCGGCTGATCGAGGATTCCGTCGAGATGATGAAGGTCAAGGCCGAGCAGGCGGGTGTCACCCTGAACATCGAAGCCGAAGCTGGCTTTCCGCTTGTGTTCGCCGACGAGCGCGCGCTCAGGCAGATCATCGTCAACCTGCTTTCCAACGCGATCAAATTTACGCAGACCGGCGGAACGGTCACCGCTTTCGCCAAACGCGCGCCGGATGCACGCCTTGCCTTCGGCGTGAGCGACACCGGCATCGGCATCGCACCGGAAGATCACCGCCGGGTGTTCGAAAGCTTCGGCCAGGGCCGCCACGACGCGGTGCAAGCCGACAAGAGCACCGGCCTCGGCCTTCCCATCGTCAAGGGATTGACCGAAGCCCATGGCGGCAGCGTGGTGCTGGAAAGCACGCCGGGCGTCGGCACAACACTCACGATCCTACTGCCGACCACGCGTATCCGCGTGCGGCCAGAACCGCTGAAAGCAGCCAGTTAGAAACGACTTAGCTGAGCACGGTGTAGCGCTTCAGGTGGTGATCGACATTGCCGAACAACGTGTCGAGCATGGTCACGCGCTTGAAGTAATGGCCGACGTTCAGTTCATCGGTCATACCGATGCCGCCGTGAATCTGCACGGCTTCCTGACCGACATAACGGCCCGCACGTCCGATCTGCACCTTGGCGGCGGATGCGGCCTTCTTGCGGGCGGCATCGTCTTCGTTCAGATGCAGCGTCACCATCAGCGTCATGGAGAGCGACTGCTGATAGCTGGTGAACATGTCCACCATGCGGTGCTGCAGCGCCTGGAATTTTCCGATCGGCACGCCGAACTGTTTGCGGGTCTTGGAATAATCGACCGTGGTATCGACCAGCACCTTCATCGCCCCGGTTGCTTCCGCGCAATGGGCGGCAATGGCTTCATCGGCAGCGCGTTCGACGAGCGCGAGGCCGGCATCGACTGCGCCAACCACACGCGAGGCCGGGACTTCGACGTTTTCGAAGGTGATTTCGGAAGCGCGCTGGCCATCGACCGTCGGATAATCGCGGGTGGCAATGCCTTTGGATTTCTTGTCGACGAGAAAGACTGTGACGCCCTTCTCATCGCGCTGACCACCGGCGGTGCGCGCGGTGACGAGCAGCGTGTCGGCCCAGGGCGCGCCGATCACGACGGCCTTGCTGCCGTTGAGGACGTAGCCCGAGCCCTGTTTCTTTGCCGCGGTGGAGACGTCGCCGAGGTTGAAACGGCTCTTGGGTTCGGCGAAGGCGAACGCGATGATGGTTTCGCCGCCCGCGATCTTGGGCAGCACTTCGTCCTTCAGTTCTTTCGAACCGTCGCGTGCGATCATGCCGCCGCCGACAACCACTGTCGGCACGAACGGTTCGACCACGAGGGCTTTGCCGAACTCTTCCATCACCACCATGTTGTCGACTGCCCCGCCGCCGAGGCCGCCGAAATCTTCCGGCAGGCTGGCCGCCAGAAGGCCCAGCTCGGCGAATTGCTGCCAATGGGCGGGATCGCGGCCGGGTTCGGCGCGGGTGAACTTGCGCCAGTTCTCGAAGGTGTAGTTGTCGGCGAGATATTTCTCGACCGAGTTGCGGAGCAGCGTTTGTTCTTCGCTGAAGGAGAAATCCATGAGCGTGATCCTGTCGTGATGGGCAGGGCCTTAGAGGCCGAGCACGGCCTTGGCGATGATATTGCGCTGAATCTCGTTCGAGCCGCCATAGATGGAGGCCTTGCGCATGTTGAAATACCGCCCGGCGGAACCCAGCGCATAATCGGGACCGATATATTCGTTGTCGCCGAGTTTGCGGTCGTCCGGGTAGCCGTAATAGCCGACCGCTTCGAGCGTCAGTTCGGTGATGCGCTGCTGAACCTCGGTGCCTTTGATCTTGAGGATCGAGCTTTCCGGGCCCGCCATCTGGCCCTTGGATTCCTGGGCCAGGGTGCGCAGTTCGGTGTATTCGAGCGCGGTCAGATCGATTTCGAGTTCGGCGATCTTGTTGGAGAACTCATCGGTCGTGATCAGCGGCTTGCCATCCAGCGTTTCGGCTTTGGCGATTTCCTTCAACCGTTCGATGGCCTTCTTGGAACGCGCCACACCGGCGATGCCAGAACGTTCGTTGACGAGCAGGAACTTGGCGTAGGTCCAGCCCTTGTTCTCTTCGCCGATGCGATTTTCGACCGGCACTTTCACGTTGTCGAAGAAGACTTCGTTCACCTCCTGGGCGCCATCGAGCACGATGATGGGCTTTACGGTGATGCCGGGCGTCTTCATGTCGATCAGCAGGAACGAGATGCCTTCCTGCTGTTTCGCATTCGTATCGGTGCGGACGAGGCAGAAGATCCAATCGGCATATTGGGCGAGCGTCGTCCACGTCTTCTGGCCGTTGACGATATAATGATCGCCTTCGCGCACGGCGCGGGTGCGCAGCGAGGCCAGATCGGAGCCCGAGCCCGGTTCGGAATAACCCTGGCACCACCAGTCTTCGCCGGAAAGGATGCGCGGCAGATACTTCTTCTTCTGCTCTTCGTTGCCGAAGGTGAAGATCACCGGGCCGACCATGGAAAGGCCGAAGGGAAGAAGCGGGGTGGTTTCGGCGCGCGCGTTTTCTTCGTTGAAGATATAGCGCTGCGTTACGTTCCAGCCGGTGCCGCCATATTGCGTGGGCCAATGCGGAGCGACCCAGCCCTGCTTGAAGAGCGCCTTGTGCCAGGCGAGGTAAGCCTCCTTGGATTTGACCTCCTCACCCATCGCGTCCCGCATATCGGGCGTGAAACTGCGCTCGACGAAGCTGCGCACTTCCTGACGGAAGGCTTCTTCTTCAGGCGAGAAGCTGACATCCATGGCACTCTCCCAATCCGACAAATTGTCAGTTGACTATAATACTGGGGGGGAGAGCCGGGCTGCAAGCAGGGGGTACCGGGCTAATTGCCGCTCGCCGCACCTGCGATCAGGGCTGCCAATTTTTCGGGCTGGTCCTCCGGGGTGAAGCTGAAGGCATCGTCGATCAGAGCGACGGAGGCATTCTTGAGCGCGGCCGCATAGCGCCTCACGCTTTCGAGCGGGAAGAACTTGTCTTCCGCAGGCCAGGCGAAGAGCACGGGCTTGTCGAAAGAGGCGATCAGGGCATCTCCGGCTTCGGTGACCGGGCGTTGATCGGCAGAGCACATCGCCTTGGCGGCATCACGAAGGATGCCGGGGTCGGTCAGTATCGGCAGCGCGTAGGATTCCATCACACGGTCCTCGACCGGATGTTTGATGAGGTGACCGAAGCCTTGCGGGCTTTGGCGGAATTCGCGCTGGCGCAGCACCTGTAATGCCGAGCCGAGCACGGCCTCATCTTGGGCGGCCGCTTTAAGCGCCGCGAAGGCAGGCGGCGGAAAGGGATCGTAGGGCGTTTCGCAGGCGTTGAGCACCAACTGCCCAATGCGGCCGGGCGCCATGGCGGTTGCGATCTGCGAATAAGCGCCACCGGAATCATTGCCGACGAGCGTGACGTCTTCGAGGTCGAGAGCGGCCAGAAAGTCCGCGATCAGCGCGCCGCACTCGCGCGGCGTCAGGCCCGTATCCGGCTTCAAGGGGCGCAGATGCGCGCCGAACGGCAGGTCTGGCACCACGCAGCGAAAGCGAGATGAAAGCAAAGGCACGAGCTTGCGCCAGAGATTGGCGTTGGCGAGCCAGCCATGGGCAAAGACGATGGGCCTGCCCTGCCCTTTTTCCCAATAGTTTAGCGTGCCCTGGGAAAGTTCGACCGCCTTTGCTTCGCCAAGATCGGGGGAGCGGTAGTCATGCGCCATGGCTTTCTCCGTTTGCATACTCTCAGTATGTTTATACATACCGACAGTCTGTATTTCAAGATGGACGCTGCCGCGGGCGGCTTTTATGGTCGTCCGGCATGACCGCGAAGACCGAACGCAAAAGGCCGACCCAGCAGGAACGCTCGGAAAAAACCGTGGCGGCACTGGTGGAAGCCGCGCGATTGCTGTTTGCAAAGCAAGGGTTTGCCGCCACCTCGCTAGACGACATCCTGGCCGCGACCAAGATGACGCGCGGGGCGCTCTATCATCATTTCGACAGCAAGACCTCGCTGTTTCGTGCCGTGTTCGAAGAGCAGGAGAAAATCCTGACCGCGGAAGTGGCAAAGGCCGCAGCCGAAAAGCGCGGCGCCTGGCAGGCCTTTCGCGCCGGTTGCGACGGCTTTCTGGAGGCCTGTCTCGACCCCGCCACGCAGCGCATCATATTGATCGATGCACCTGCCGTGCTGGGCTGGGATGTGATGCGCGAGATCGAGGCACGTTATGCACTGGCGCTGTTGCGCGGCGGGCTTCAGCGCATCATGGACGAAGGAAAACTCGCGAAGCGGCCAATCGAGCCGCTGGCGGTGATATTGCTGGGCGCGCTTTCGGAAGCCGCGATGGCAATTGCACGTGCGCCCGATCCCAAAGCGGCGGCCCAGGATGCAAGGCGCGAAATCGATCGGTTGTTGAAGGCGCTCGCTTAACCGCGTTCGCGGCGAATGGCTTCGTGGTGGCGGATGACTTCCTTCACGATGAAGGCGAGGAATTTTTCGGCGAAATCGGGATCGAGATGCGCGTTTTCGGCGAGCGAGCGCAGGCGTGCAATCTGTACGGCTTCACGTGCGGGATCGGCGGGCGGCAGGCCATGGGTGGCTTTGTATTCGCCCACCGCCTTGGTGCATTTGAACCGCTCGGCCAACAGATGGATGAGGGCGGCGTCGATGTTGTCGATGGATTGGCGGAAACGCGCCAGTTCCAGGTCTGTTCCAGTCATTTCGTCTTCCCAGCCTTGCCGCCCTGCCAGCGGTCTACCAGATCGGTTTCGATGTCGAAAAGGTCGAGCAGGCGCCCGACCGAATGGTTGATGATGTCGTCGACCGAGTTTGGCCGCGGATAGAAGGCGGGCACAAGCGGGGCGATAACCGCACCGAGGTCGGAGAGGTTCGCGAGATTGCGCAGATGGCCCGCGTGGAGCGGGGTTTCGCGCAAGGCGATCACCAGACGACGGCGTTCTTTGAGCACCACATCGGCGGCGCGCGACAGCAGCGTGCCGGTGACGCCGGTGGCTATCTCGCTCATCGTCTTAATTGAACAAGGCACGACGATCATTCCCATGGTCTTGAACGAGCCCGAGGAAATGGCTGCGCCCACATCGCCAACCGCGTAAGACACGTTGGCGAGTTTGCGCACGGCGACGGGCTTCAAATCGGTTTCGTAGGCGAACGCCATCTCGGCGGCTTTGCTGATGACGAGATGGGTTTCGATGTCGGCCTTGCGCAAAACTTCGAGCAGGCGCACGCCATAGATCACGCCCGATGCGCCGGAAATACCGACGATCAGCCGTTTTTGGGTTTGGGATTTTGCCTTGCCCGCCATGCCTTACCCTACTTTGCGCAACCAAATTTCGCCAAGCCTTCTACGCTGGACGGCATGGAAAGGTGCATGCGACCATCGGCGCGCAGCCGTTAACCGTGGCCGGTCCGCATGTCGTCCAAGGCCGTGCAAACCTTGCCAGCGGCGCTTTATCGCGAGCCTGCCGTCTATGAGACCGAGCGGCGGACGGTGTTCGGACATTCGTGGTTGTTTCTGGGCCATGAAAGCCAGCTCACCGAGCCCGGAAGCTATATTTCGCTGACGTTTGCGGGCTTTCCTCTGTTCGCGGTGCGCGGCAAGGACGGCATCGTCCGCGCGTTTCACAACGTCTGCCGGCATCGGGCCGGGCCGCTGGTCGAAGATGGGGCGGGCAGTTGCGGTGAGGCTATCGTCTGCCGCTATCACGGCTGGAAATATGCGCTCGACGGACGGTTGGCATCGGCACGGGATTTTGGACCGGCGAGTGATTTCGACGTGCGCGACTACGGACTGTTCGCGCTTCGTCTGGAAAGTTGGCGCGGATTTCTGTTTGCGAACATGGATGCGAATGCGGATTCGCTGGAACAAACCATTGCGCCGCTCGAACGCGAGGCGGGGTCGCTTGGCATAGAACGCTTTGTTTTCAAGCGTTTTGAGAGCCACGAAATCCGTTGTAATTGGAAGACTTATGTCGAGAATTATCTCGAAGGCTATCACATCCAGGATGTGCATCCGGGATTGAACGCGGCGGTGGATGCGCGGCGCTATGAAGTGAATGTGGTGCCGCCGGTCGTTTTTCATCGCGCGCCGCCGAAGGACGATGCGGCCGTGGCAGGGTTGTGGGCCTGGCTTTGGCCATGCCTCGGCGTGAACGTCTATGCCGACGGGATGATGATGGAGCGCATGTCGCCGGTGGGGCACGAGCGCACGCGGCTCGACTATCTCTATTTCTTCCCTGCCGGGCTGCCGACGGCCGAGGTCGAACGCGCCATCGGGTCTTCGCTGGCGACCACCCTGGAAGATATCCACATCACCGAGGCGGTGCAGGAGAACCTCGATGCCGGGGTCTATGAGACCGGGCGGCTCTCCCCCAAGCATGAGGGGGGTGTGGCCTGGTTCCAAGGGCGCATCCTTAACGCCTTGGACGGGGGCTGATCCCGCCCGGTTCCCAGAGCCCTTTCGTCTCAGTGTGCAACGCACAAAAAGGGTTGCATTGAATTGTATTTTCGGCCCCATAGAGGATGGCAATTTACGCTCTAGCCAAGCGAGCCCGCGCAAATATTATTGCGGGTGGGATGGGGTATAAGAACATGACGTTTTCCGGCATCACGCCGCCCGAAAAGCAGGGGCTCTACGACCCCGCGAACGAGCACGACGCCTGCGGCGTGGGCTTTGTCGCCAATATCAAGGGCAAGCGGTCTCACGACATCATCGCGCAGGGGCTTCAGCTCCTGATCAACCTCGACCATCGCGGTGCGGTGGGTGCGGACCCGATGGTGGGCGATGGCGCGGGCTGTTTGATCCAGATACCCGATCTGTTGCTGCGCGAATGGGCTGAGAAGACGGGCGTCACCCTGCCCGAACCGGGACATTATGCGGTGGCCATGTGCTTCCTGCCGCAGGAAGCCAAGGCGCGCGACGTCATCGTCAAGCAGTTCGAGCATTTCATCAAAGTCGAAAAGCAGGTGCTGATCGGCTGGCGCGATGTGCCGGTGACGACGGACAGTCTGGGCAAGACGGTTCTGGCGCAGATGCCGCTGATCCGCCAGGCGATCATTGGGCGGGGTGCGAACATCAAGAGCCAGGATGCGTTCGAGCGGAAGATCCTTGCCATCCGCAAGCAGACGCAGAACCCGCTTGCCGCCCTTGCCAAGAAACACAAGCAGCCGAGCATCACCGATTTCTACATGCCATCGTTTTCGACGCGCACGGTGGTTTACAAGGGGCTGCTGCTCGCCCCCGATGTGGGCAAGTTTTATGACGATCTGCGCAACCCGCTGACGCAATCGGCGATTGCGATGGTGCATCAGCGCTTTTCGACCAACACGTTTCCGTCGTGGAAACTGGCGCATCCCTATCGCTTCATTGCGCACAACGGCGAAATCAACACCGTGCGCGGCAATGTGAACTGGATGAATGCGCGCCGTCGCACGATGGAATCCGAATTGTTGGGGCCGGACCTCGACAAGATGTGGCCGTTGATCCCGCACGGGCAATCGGACACCGCGTGCCTCGACAATGCACTGGAGCTTTTGCTCGCGGGCGGATATCCGCTGGCGCATGCCATGATGATGCTGATCCCGGAAGCCTGGGCCGGCAACAAGATGATGGATGCCAAGCGCAAGGCTTTCTACGAATATCACGCCGCGTTGATCGAGCCCTGGGATGGCCCGGCGGCGATTGCGTTTACCGATGGCCGCCAGATCGGCGCCACCTTGGACCGCAACGGTTTGCGCCCTGCCCGCTTCATCGTGACCGATGACGATCTGGTGATCCTTGCTTCGGAAGCTGGTGTGCTGCCGGTGCCGGAAGAGAAGATCGTGCGCAAATGGCGCCTGCAGCCGGGCAAGATGCTGCTGATCGACCTTGAAGAAGGGCGCATTGTCGAAGACGACGAGATCAAGCGCAAACTGGCCGATGCCGAGCCTTATGAAGAGTGGCTGAAGGAAGCGCAGTACAAACTGGAAGAGCTTTCCGATCTGCAGGGCGAGCAGCCCGCGATTGCGAACGATCCTTCGACCTTGCTGGACCGGCAGCAGGCGTTCGGATTCACGCAGGAAGATTTGCAGTTCTTCCTGGAGCCGATGGCGATCAATGCGGACGATCCGATCGGATCGATGGGCGCCGATACGCCGATTGCTGTGCTCTCCAAGAAGCCAAAGCTGCTTTACAACTATTTCAAACAGAACTTCGCGCAGGTCACCAATCCGCCGATCGATCCGATCCGCGAAGAGCTGGTGATGTCGCTCGTTTCGATGATTGGGCCGCGGCCGAATTTGCTGGGCCATGAAGCGGGCGCGCACAAGCGGCTGGAAGTTTCGCAGCCGGTTCTCACCAACACCGATATCGAGAAGATCCGTTCGATTTCCGAATTGGTGGACGGCGCGTTCCGCACCAGCACCATCGACTGCACTTGGGACGCGACCGAAGGTGCTGATGGGCTGGAGAAAGCCGTCCAGCGCATCTGTTCGGAAGCGACCGATGCGGTGCTGGCGGACAACAACATCTTGATCCTTTCGGATCGCGAAGTGTCGGCCGAGCGCATTCCGATTCCGGCGCTGCTGGCAACCGCTGCTGTGCATCATCACCTGATCCGTCAGGGTTTGCGCATGCAGACGGGGCTTGTGGTCGAGACCGGCGAAGCACGCGAGGTGCATCATTTCTGCGTGCTTGCGGGTTATGGCGCGGAAGCCGTGAACCCCTATATGGCGTTCGAGACGCTTGAGCAGATTCGCGTGCAGCGCGGGGTTTCGCTCAAGGCTTATGAGATCCGCAAGAATTACATCAAGGCAGTCGGCAAGGGGATTTTGAAGGTGATGTCCAAGATGGGCATTTCCACCTACCAATCCTATTGCGGCGCGCAGATTTTCGATGGCGTCGGCCTGGCATCGGATTTCGTCGAGAAATATTTCACCGGCACGGCCACGACCATCGAAGGCGTGGGCATTCGCCAGATCGCGGAAGAAAGCGTGCGCCGCCATCGCGATGCATATGGCAACAATCCGATCTATCAGAACATGCTCGATGTCGGCGGCGATTACGCCTTCCGTCTGCGCGGCGAGGATCATGCCTGGACGCCGGAATCGGTTGCCAAGCTGCAACATGCGGTGCGCGGCAATCTGCCGGAGGAATATCGCGCGTTTGCGGCGAGCATCAACGAACAGAACGAACGGCTGTTGACCATTCGCGGGCTGATGCAGTTCAAGTTTGTGGACAAGTCCATTCCGCTCGACGAAGTGGAACCGGCTGTCGAGATCGTGAAGCGGTTTGCGACGGGAGCGATGAGCTTTGGCTCGATCTCCCGCGAAGCGCATACAAATCTTGCCATCGCGATGAACCGCATCGGTGGGCGTTCCAACACGGGTGAAGGCGGCGAGGAGCCGGATCGTTTCGCGCCGCTGCCGAATGGCGATTCCATGCGCTCCGCCATCAAACAGGTGGCATCGGGCCGGTTTGGCGTGACGATCGAATATCTCGTCAATGCCGACGACATCCAGATCAAGATGGCGCAAGGCGCAAAGCCCGGCGAAGGTGGACAGCTTCCGGGCCACAAGGTGGACAAGAACATCGCCAAGGTGCGCCATTCGACGCCGGGCGTGGGCTTGATCTCGCCGCCGCCGCATCACGACATCTATTCCATCGAAGACCTGGCGCAGCTCATCCACGATCTGAAGAATGCCAATCCGGGTGCACGCATTTCGGTGAAGCTGGTTTCGGAAGTGGGCGTGGGCACGGTTGCCGCTGGTGTTTCGAAAGCGCGTGCCGATCACGTGACGATTTCCGGCTTCGAAGGCGGCACGGGCGCATCGCCGCTGACCTCGCTCACCCATGCGGGATCGCCCTGGGAAATCGGGCTTTCGGAAACGCAGCAGACGCTGGTGCTGAACGGATTGCGCGGACGCATTGCCGTTCAGGTGGATGGCGGGTTGCGCACAGGGCGCGACGTCGCCATCGGCGCATTGCTGGGCGCGGATGAGTTTGGGTTTGCCACTGCGCCGCTGATCGCTTCGGGCTGCATCATGATGCGCAAGTGCCATCTGAACACCTGCCCGGTGGGCGTGGCGACGCAAGACCCGGTGTTGCGCGCGCGGTTCACGGGCAAGCCGGAACACGTGATCAACTATTTCTTCTTCGTGGCCGAAGAGCTGCGCGAGATCATGGCGCGGCTCGGTTTGCGCACGCTCAACGAGATGATCGGGCGCGTGGACCTGCTCGACACGCGCCATGTGCTGGCGCATTGGAAGGCCAAGGGTGTCGATCTTTCGCGCATCCTCCATCAGGTCAAACCTGCAACAGGCGTTTCGATCTGGAATCGCGAGCGGCAGGACCACGGTCTTGACGGCGCGCTGGATCACGATCTGATCGCGGCGGCGAAGCCCGCCATCGAAAGCGGTCAGGCGGTGCGGCTGGAGCGCAGCATCAAGAACGTCAATCGCACGGCGGGCGCGATGCTTTCGGGCGAGATCGCCAAGCGTTACGGCCATGCGGGATTGCCGGAGGATACCGTTTCCGTAAAGTTCGAAGGCACCGCCGGGCAAAGCTTCGGTGCGTTCCTGGCGCGTGGCGTGACGCTCGATCTTGTGGGCGACGGCAACGACTATGTCGGCAAGGGGCTTTCGGGCGGGCGCATTGTGGTGCGCCAGCCGAAGAACACGCGTCGCGACCCGACCCAGAACATCATCGTCGGCAACACCGTGCTGTACGGCGCGATTGCGGGTGAGGCCTATTTCCAGGGCGTGGCGGGCGAGCGGTTTGCGGTGCGCAATTCGGGCGCGGTCGCCGTTGTGGAAGGCACGGGCGATCACGGCTGCGAATATATGACCGGCGGCGTGGTGGTCGTTCTCGGCAAGACGGGGCGGAATTTCGCGGCGGGTATGTCGGGCGGCATTGCTTATGTTTACGACGCCGATAGCGATTTCGAGACGTTGTGCAATTCGGCGATGGTGAAGCTTTCGCGCATCGAACCCGCGGCTGGTGGGGACGATCCGGACGCGCCGCGGCAGCGTTCGGTGAGCGTGGAGAATGCCGGCATGGGCGACATGCTGCGCTTCGATGCGGAACGGCTTCGCATTCTTATCGAGCGGCATCTTCTGCACACGGGAAGCGCGCGGGCCAAGGCGCTGCTCGACAATTGGGAGACCTCGCTTGCGAAATTCGTGAAGGTGATGCCGACCGATTATGCGCGCGCACTGACCGACATGAAGAACGAACGGGCAAAATCTGCGGCCGTCGCCGCGGAATAATTTTACGATTTGGAGCTTTCGGCCATGGGCAAACCCACGGGCTTTCTGGAGATCGAACGCAACGACCGCGGCTATGACAAGCCGGAGGCGCGCACGAAGAACTGGCGCGAGTTCGTCAAGCCGCTTCCTTACGCGGAAGTGAGCGAGCAGGCGGCGCGCTGCATGGATTGCGGGATTCCGTTCTGTCACAACGGTTGCCCCGTCAACAACATGATCCCGGACTGGAACAACCTGGTCTATCGCGATCAGTGGAAGGATGCGCTCGACACGCTGCATTCAACCAATAATTTTCCGGAATTCACGGGCCGCATCTGCCCCGCGCCGTGCGAAGCATCCTGCACGCTCAACATCATCGAAAATCCGGTGACTATCAAAACCATCGAATGCGAGATCGTAGATCGCGGATGGGAAGAAGGCTGGATCAAGCCGCAGGCCGCGGCGCGGCAGACGGGCAAGAACGTGGCCGTCGTGGGCTCGGGCCCGGCGGGATTGGCATGCGCGCAGCAATTGGCGCGCGCGGGCCACAGCGTGGTCGTTTATGAAAAGAGCGACCGCATTGGCGGATTGCTGCGGTACGGCATTCCCGATTTCAAGATGGAAAAGCATTTGATCGACCGGCGCATCCGGCAGATGGAAGCGGAAGGCGTGACCTTCCGCACCGGTGTGGAAGTGGGCGTGGCGGTTTCGGTTTCGATGCTGCTGAAAGATTACGACGCGGTCGTGATGTCGGGCGGCGCCGAAGATCCGCGCAATCTGGAAGTGGATGGGCGCGAGCTTTCGGGCGTGCATTACGCGATGGAATTCCTCACCCAGCAGAACAAGCGTGTGGCGGGAGATGCAGAAGCCGTTGCCGCACCGCAAGGCACGCTGAGCGCCAAAGACAAGCATGTGATCGTGATCGGCGGCGGTGACACGGGATCGGACTGCATCGGCACCTCGATCCGCCATGGCGCGGCTTCGGTGACGCAGCTTGAGATCATGCCCAAGCCGCCGGAACAGGAAGATAAAGCGCTGACCTGGCCCGATTGGCCGTTGAAGCTGCGCACGTCTTCCTCGCAGGAAGAAGGTTGCGGGCGCGACTGGTCGGTGGTGACGCGGCGTGCGGTCGGCAACGGCAAAGTCGAAGCCATCGAATGCGTGCGCGTGGAATGGAAGAAAGATTCCAGCGGGCGCATGCAGATGGTCGAAATGCCGGACAGCACGTTCCAGATCAAAGCCGATCTGGTGTTGCTGGCGATGGGCTTTGTCGGTCCGCGCAAGGCAGGCTTGATCGAGCAATCCGGCGTGGAGCGCGACGGGCGCGGCAATGTGAAAGCCAATGTGGTCGATTATAAAACCTCCGTTCCGAAAGTGTTTTCCTGCGGCGACATGCGGCGCGGGCAATCGCTTGTGGTGTGGGCGATCCGCGAAGGGCGGCAGTGCGCGCGGGGCGTGGATGAAGCGTTGATGGGTTCGAGCGAGCTTCCGCGTTAGAAGCTTACGCAATCCTCACCATCGACGCGCATCACCGAGTCTTGGGCGAAGCGTTTTTTGTAGGCTTCGCGTATCGCATCGATGCGGGGCGAGGCATCGCCTTCGTACCAGATCAGCAATACGCGTGACGGGCTCTTTTCGATTCTGCCGTCGTGGCCCTGCCATTGGCCATAAGCCTCATAGACGGTGAGGCCGGCGGGGAAGCGCGGCGTCACTTCCTTGTCGAGGAAATCCTGCCATTCGCTGGTGCTGATTGGTTTACCGTCGTTTGTCGCGGCGCCGAACAACAACTCAACGCGGTTCATGGCGTGCGAAGGCGGCTTGCACGACTGCCCGGTTTGGTGCGTGGCGCAGCCGGTGAGCGCGATAAGCACCGTTGTGACGGCTGTGTGAAAAACCTTGCGCATTTATCCCGCTCGCCTGTTTCGCGAAGAATAGGGTAGCATGAAGCCGCACCCATCATGGAGACCCGAATGATTGAGCTTGTGATCGACCAGCGGCGGCGCGATCTGGGCGGGTTCGAGGTGGGGCGCATATTGCCATCGGCGCACCGGCGCATGGTGGGGCCGTTCGTGTTTTTCGATCATATGGGGCCGGTGAATTTTCCGGCGGGCATTCCCAAGACGGTCGATGTGCGGCCGCATCCCCATATTGGGCTTTCGACGGTGACCTATCTGTTTGACGGCGAAATCATGCATCGCGACAACGTGGGCTCCGAACAGGCGATCCGGCCCGGCGAAGTGAACTGGATGACGGCGGGGCGCGGCATCACCCATTCCGAACGGTTCGAAAAGGCGCGCATGCAAGGCGGCAACATGCACGGCATCCAGGCGTGGGTCGCGCTGCCGAAGGAATTGGAAGAAACCAATCCGGCGTTCTTTCATCATGGCGCGGCCGATCTTCCCACCTATGAGGGTGGCGGGTTGTGGGCGCGGCTGGTGGCGGGAAAGGCGTTTCACGCGGAAGCGAAAGTGAAAACGCATTCGCCGATGTTCTATGTGCATTGGACTCTCAAGGCTGGTGCGAAGGCGGAATTGCCTGCGGAATATCCCGAACGCGCGGCCTATATTGCGGCGGGTTCGGTGGAGGTGGATGGGCGCACTTACGAAGCGGGGCATATGCTCGTCTTTGCGCCGGGTGAGGCCATTCTTTTCACGGGCGTGACGGATGCGATTGTCATGCTGCTTGGCGGCGAACCGTTGGGTGAGCGGTTTATCGAATGGAATTTCGTGTCCTCCTCTAAGGAACGTATTGAACAGGCGAAGGCAGATTGGCGCAGCGGACGTATGAAGTTGCCCGATCTCGACAACAAGGAGTTCATCCCGCTGCCGGGCGATCCGCCGCCGCCTGCGCCGCCGATGTCGTGACTACTGCGCGGCGATGGCGCGTGATGTGTTGAGCGGAGCGAGAAAGCCGTAACCGAAAACAGTGTCGCGGCCGGGTTTTCCGAGATCGACGGCTTCGTGTTCGAGCGTAGCCCAGGCGGCTTGCGCGGCAACGGGATCGGGTTGCTTCACCAGGACTGCGAAACGAACGGCAACCGATGGTGCGGCATAAGACGTGCCTGTCACCGTTGCGTGGCCGCCTTTCATTGCGGCGACGCGGCGGCGCACGCCCAAGGTGGCGAAGGCGATCTGCGGGCCCTGGTTGGCATCCATCTGGATGGCGCGATCTTCGTTGACGGAGGTGACGGCGGCCACGCCTTCATAGGCTGCGGGATATTCGGGCGGGGCTGCGGAGCCATCATTGCCGGCGGCGGCAACGATAATGTGGCCGCGTTTCACGAAGGCTTTCACGGCAGCTTGAAGCACGATGTTGGGTGGACCCGCGAGGCTAATGTTCGCAACCGTCACGTTGTTTTGTGCAAGCCAGCCGAGTGCGCGGGCGATGCCATCGGCAGCACCGCCTGAGGCTTCGCCGCCATAGACATCGGCGGCATAGAGTTCTGCGCTTGGCAAGGTGCCCTGCCCTTCGCGGCCGATCAGAAGCGATGCGACGGCTGTTCCGTGCTCGGTCGGCACGTTGTCTTTGTCGCTGGCGAGGTTCTTTGTGACGATGATGGCATCCGAAAAATCGCCGTGACGGCGGTCGATGCCGCCGTCGATCATGCCGATGCGCACTTTGGCGTTCGATGGCACTAGCGGTTGAGCGGGCGCGACGGAAGCGACCGTCTGCGTTTCGCCGGAGGGATTGTAGATGTGGTCGTAGTCATACGTGCCGGAAGGATCGGCGCGGCGCAGAAGCGATAGTGCCTGCGTTGCGTCCATGCTTTCGGGCGCGCGCAGTTCGACGACCGTCAATCCAAGCGAGGCGATATCTTGCTGTCGGATAATCTGGAAACTCAATCCTTTTGCGATGGAGAGGCTTTGGTCGCTGGGCGAGAGCGCGAGCACCGTTTGGCGCAGCACTTTGAAACCTTGCGGATCCTTGTCGAACGAGACCGTGCGTTGCGGGCGGCCGACGGTGTCGCGCACGATGCCGAGCGTGGAATCGAGTGTGCCGGTGGTGGTGTGGAGCACGCCGGGAACGATGCCGGTGCGCGGCAACGATACCGGGCCGGCACCCACGGGCAGGCCCAATGCACCGGCATAGGCCGGGCTTGCCAACAGCAAGAGCGCAGGCGCGAGGGTTCGAAGCAGATGCTTTACCGTTTCCACGAAACGCTCCTTTCCGGCCTTGCCCCGCTTGTCCAGTGAACACATAGTCCACGCCGAGAGTAAATCGAAGGTGACCGGATAAGTTCCCTGCATCCGGCGCATGGAAGAAACCGCGTAGCTCAACCGTTGTGACCGTAGCGATGGGTGCATCGATCCAATCGATCCGCAACCAGATGACCGCGCTGTTGCCGCGGTTGCGCCGCTTTGCGTTGTCGCTGACCGGCAACGCGGCGGACGCAGACGATCTGGTTCAGGACACGGTCGAGAAGGCTTTGCGCAACCTGCATCGCTGGGAAGAAGGCACACGGTTGGATAGCTGGATGTTTCGCATTGCCCAGAATTTGTGGATCGACAATGTGCGGTCCAAACGGGTGAAAAGCTCGGTTCCGCTGGAAGACCATCATGGCGGGGCAAGCGACGGGGTGCGCGATACGGAGGCACGGCTGACGTTTGCGGACACCTGCAAGGCGTTGGCGACATTGCCGGAAGAGCAGCGTGTTGTGGTTTCGCTGGTGCTGGTGGATGGCATGGCCTATCGCGATGCGGCGGAGATTCTGGGCGTGCCGATTGGAACGGTGACGAGCAGGCTTGCGCGGGCGCGCGAGGCGCTGACCGTGCGGGTGTTTGGCAAGAAGGCGGAGACATTGTGATGACGCTTTCCAAAGAGATTTTGATGCAATTCGTCGATGGCGAACTTTCGCCCGGCGAAACCTCACGCATCGAAGCGGAACTCGCGAACGATGCGGAAGCACGTGCGTTTGTTGAGGCGCAGACGGCCTTGCGGCGCGAATTCGGCGATGCGTTTTCGCCCATTATGGACGAACGGATTCCGGATCGGTTGCTGGCGGCGGTTGCCGATACGCCGGTGTCGTGGCGCTGGCGGTTGAGACAAGGGTTTTCGCGCCCGAACGCATGGCTCTGGACGGGAGTGCCTGCGGCAGCTGCGTTGGCATTGGGGTTGATCATCGGTGTGTTTGTCGTTCCTTCGGGGCCGATTGCGACGCGCAATGGAATGCTGGTGGCGCAAGGGTCATTGGCGGATGCGTTGAACACGCAACTCGCATCTGCGGCGCCAGCGAATGGGCCGCATATCGGCATCAGTTTCCGTGCAAAAGACGGGCGCACCTGCCGGACGTTTGAAGCGAGCGGCGCTGCGGGAATTGCGTGCCATTCCGGTACACAGTGGAATGTTGCAGCACTTGCTTCGTCCAACACGGAAAGTTCCGGCACTTATCATATGGCGGGAAGTGCCATGCCAGACGTGATCCGCGATGCGGCGGGCGGGATGATCGACGGTGCGCCGTTCGATGCGGCTGCCGAACGCCAGGCGCGGGATCGCGGCTGGAAATAGTTCCCTAAGCTTCTTTTTAAAGAAACTCCGGCTGGCGGGAAGAAATCTTCCGCTGATCCGTTGTCGGGCTGAGAACTTGAGAAAACGGGCTTTTGCCGCGTTTTTCCGGTCCTCAACGGAACAACGGAAAGGAACAGGGCTATGACGTTCAATCTTCGCAAGAGCTTTACGACGGCACTTCTTTGCGGCGCGGTTGCGGTGGCGACCCCGGCGCTGGCCGGCGGTCTTCTGGGTGGCGGTGGCATGGTTGGGGGCGGGGGCATGATCGGCGGACCCGGTGGCATCGGCGGCATGGGCAATATCGGCGGCAACCTGGGTGGATCGCTCGGACCGACCGTGACGCGTCCGACGGCGGGCGTGACCGGTGGCGTGACCGGCAACGGCAACCTTTCCGCTTCGCCGGATCTTTCGCCGGTCACCAAGAAAGTGACGAGCACGACCGGAACAGCGGAAGACAAGATCAACGACACCGCTTCGAGCGCCACATCGCGCACGCAATCGGCTGCTGGTAATGCGATCGGCACCACGAGTTCGACGTTGAACAACGCGACCCCAAGCGGCAACGCCAATGGCGGCGCTTCGGGCGGTGTGAGCGTGCCCAATGTCGGCAGCGTTTCGGGATCGGGCAGCGCCAATGGCAGCACGGCTGACTTAAGCGGCGTGACGAACGGCGTGGGCAGCACCGCGAACGGTGCGATGTCCAAGGCTGTGAGCACGACGGATGGCGCAACCTCGACCGCCGAATCCAAGGCGAACAATGCGCTGAGCACGGCGACCGATACGGTCAACGGTGCGAACGTGAACGCAAACGCCAATGGCAATGCTTCGGCGGGTGCCTCGAACAGCTCTGCAACGACGCAAACCTCGGGTAAGCAGGCGTCCAGCGGGCACACGCGCCACGGGTCTAAAAAATCCCAATAACCCCCTATCTCGCGCGGGTCGCGGGCGGAGCAGAGTGCACTTCCTGCTCCGCCCGTGCTTTTTGCATTTTGAGAAATGGTTTTGCTCTCCTACGATAAGCCGGTTTCAGAATAGGAATTCGGATGTCGGGGGAAGTTCTCAGCAACCGGCTTGTGCTGCCGGTGGACGAGACGCGTGACCATGTGTTGGGGGCGGCGGGCGCTGCCATCACGCTGGTCGAATATGGCAGCTACGATTGCCCCCATTGCCGCGCCGCCAACGAACGCATCACCGAAGTGAGAAGCGAATTCGGCGACCGGTTGCGTTATGTGTTCCGTCACCGTCCTGTCACAGGCAGCGACATTGCGCGGCGCGCGGCCGAACTGGTGGAATTCGCGGCGACCCCCGAAGCGTTCTGGGATGCCCATGTTTCCCTGATGACGCGTTCGACCACGCTCACCGAGGACGATCTGCGTTCGGTTGCGGCCCGGTTGAGCGTGGCATCCGATGATGAGGCTACGGCCCAGGATGCGGCGGAACGGGCGCGCGCCCATGTGGAAGAAGATGTGACGAGTGCGCGCGAAAGCGGGGTTCGCTTTACGCCGACTTTCTTCATCAATACCCGGCGGTATGACGGGGCATGGGATACGGGCTCGTTCACCGATGCGATGATGGGATCGCTGGGCCACCGCGTGCGGTCCGCAGCACTTGGCTTTGCGAGCTGGGCGCCTTCGACGGGTGTGTTGCTGCTCTTGGCTTCGGTTTTGGCGATCTTCCTTGTCAATTCGCCTGTGGGGCGCGCATTCGAGGCGTTCTGGCATACCGATTTCGGGCTTTCCTTTGGCGCGCTCGCCTATCCGATGTCGCTTCTGCATTGGGTGAACGATGCGTTGCTCACGATCTTCTTCTTTGTCGTGGGACTGGAGATCAAACGCGAATTCACCGTGGGCAGCCTTGCGGGATGGAAACAGGCGGCGTTGCCGATTGCGGCGGCCATCGGCGGCGTGGTTGTGCCCGCGCTTGTCTATCTGGCGGTAATCCACCAAGAGCCGTGGGCCATCGGATGGGGCGTGCCGACCGCGACCGACACCGCATTCGCCGTGGCCATCATCGCGATGATGGGATCGCGGGTGCCGGTGGAATTGCGCATCTTCCTGACGGCGGCTTCCATCGTGGACGACATCGCCTCCATCGTGGTGGTGGCGATCTTCTATTCGGGCACATTGCACCTTGAATGGCTGATCGGGGCGGCGGCGTTGATTGTGGCGCTGTGGCTGCTCAATCGGTCTTCGGTTTATCGGCTTTCTCCTTATGTGATCCTTGGGATTGCGCTCTGGGTCTGCGTGCATGCGAGCGGGCTGCACCCCACGCTTGCGGGCGTGATCCTGGCGGCATTCATCCCCACGCGGCCGCCGCCCGATTACAAAACGCTCGCGCTGCAGGCCGAATCCATTCTGATGGAGGAAGCGCGCCATCGCGGCGAGCATTACCGGCGCGGGCCATCAGAGCCTGCGATGCAGGCGCTGGATGCCATTCACGACCGGCTGGAATCCCCAGCGGACCGGATGCTGCGCACCGCCGCGCCGCGTTCGAGCTATATCGTGTTGCCGATCTTCGCGCTGGCCAATGCGGGCGTGGTGATTGCGCCCACGATGCTGGCATCGCGCGAGATGCTGGCACTGGCGATCGGGGCCGCACTGGTGATCGGAAAGCCGCTTGGTTATCTCATTGCCTCCGCACTCGCGGTCAACCTCAAGCTTGCGGAGAAACCCGGCGCGTATAGCTGGCGGCATCTGGCGGGCGCGGGCGCGCTGGCCGGTATCGGTTTCACCATGTCGTTGTTCATTGCAGGTCAATCCTTTCCTGTGGCGCGAGATTTCGACGCCGCCAAAGTGGCGGTGTTCGCGGCGTCCATCGTTTCGGCGCTGATCGGCATCGCGATTTTGTGGAACGCGAAAGCGACGCCGGAGGCCGAAGGGTGCGACGCCTCCGATTGATCTTCACGCAATTGTTGGGATTTGACGGTTATGCATCGAGCAGCGTTGCGCTGCAAGAGGTGCGGTAAAGTTCCTGCAGCGTAACGCTGAGGGGGGTTAAGCGATTGGAAAATCGAGAAGTGGGGTGATGCACTTGTGTGTGCGCGTGCATCGAAGCGGAAGATGTTGGGGCGTCATTCCGAAAAAATATTTTCAAAACATCCATTCTCCCCACCGGTGACAGGGAGAATTCCGCTAGCCCTGCGCAAATCGCATATGTGACCCGGCGTTGACAAAATATCTGCCTAGGCAGACATTGTTTTGGCAGCATATTCCTGCCGAAACATGACAAAACCTTATTATACGCTGGCCAATTTCACCGGGCCGAACGCGCTGGGATATCTGGTGCGGCGGCTGCACACCCTGATGGTGCCCATCGCGGAGGCGCAATTTGCGGGCGAGGAACTCACCTTTTCGCATTGGGTGGCGCTGGTTTCGCTCAGGGATGGGCTGACGCATACCTGTGCCGATATCGCACGCCACATGAATCACGACAGCGGGGCCACCACGCGGCTGGTGGACCAGCTTGAGGAACGCGGACTTCTGATCCGCGAGCGCAGCAAGACGGACCGGCGCGTGGTCAATCTGAAACTCACGCCTGCTGGCAAGACGGTGGCCAAGGCGTTGACCCCGCGCATGATCGATGTGTGCAACCTGGCGCTCGACGGCATGAACGTGGCGGAAGTCGACGCGCTGCTTTCGAGCCTGAAGCGGATGATCGCGAAGCTGGAAGACATGCAGCCGGAAAAAGTGCGGGGGTCGCGGTGAAACGGGTTGTCGTTGTTCTGCTGGCGAGCGTTTCGGTTGCGGCCTGCGTGTCCGCGCCATCGACCACGCCGAGCCAGGTGGAAGTGAAATCGGAAGCGTTGGGATTGAGCGCGGACGTAGCACCCGCGATTTCCGACACATGGTGGACGGCGTTTGGCGACAAGCAGCTTGACGAGCTTGTGGGCCAGGCGCTTGCCGGAAATCCTTCATTGCAGGTGGCGCTGGCGCGGATGCGACAGGCGCAATCGGAATTGTCCGCCACACGCGCGGGCACCTATCCGCAGCTCACGGGCGATGCGCAGGAGCAGCGGCAATATTTCAGCAAGAGCTACATCATTCCCCCGCCCTATGGCGGCACGACGCAATGGATCGGGACGGCGCAGGCCAATCTTTCCTGGAACCTCGATCTGTTCGGCAAGCAGCAATCGGAAGTGGACAAGGCGCGGTCTTCGGCGGAGGCCGTTGCGCTGGATGCCACTGCGGCGCGGCTGGCGCTCGCGGGGTCTGTAACGCAAGCCTACGTTTCGCTGTCGCGCGCTTATGTGCTGCGCGATGTGGCGGAAGACGCGGTGAAGCAGCGTGAGGATGTTTTCAACCTTACCGCCAATCGCGTGAAGAGCGGGCTGGAGAACAAATCTTCGGAGAAACAGGCCGAGGCGTTGCTCGCCATCGAGCGCGAAGACCTTATTCGCGCCAAGGCCAATGTGGAGTTGGCTGAGCATGAGATCGCTTCGCTGATCGGGCGCGGGGCCGATGTTTATGGGCACATCGCACGGCCGCAGTTGCAGGCGGACGCTCTTTCGCTGCCCGAAAGCTTGCCGGCCGATCTGCTCGCGCGGCGGGCGGACATTCAGGCGGCCAAAGCGCGGATCGATGCGGCGATGGCTGGGCGCGAAGTGGCGCGCAAAGCGTTTTATCCCGATATCAATCTGGCGGCGTTTGCAGGTTTTGCCGCCATTGGACTTTCGCCGATGTTCAGCGCGCAATCGCTGACCTATGGCGCGGGGCCCGCGATCCATCTTCCCATTTTCGATGCGGGCAAGTTGCGCGCCGATTATGCGGGCGCGACGGCGGAATTGGACGAAGCGGTCGCCGATTACAATGCGAGCGTGGTGAGCGCGGTGAAACAGACGGCGGATGCGGTGACGCAATTGCGCTCTCTGGAAGATCAGGCGGGACAGCAGCGCGCGGCATTGGCGGCTTCGCAAGACAGTTTCCGGCTGGCGCAATCGCGCTATCGCAACGGGTTGAGCCCGCAATTGAATGTGCTGGATGCGCAGAACATCTTGCTTCAGGCGCGCCGGCAGCAGGCGAGCATTGCATCCGATCTGGCGTCGCAGCGCGTGACCTTGCTGATGGCGCTGGGCGGCGGGTTCGCTTCACAAACCAAAATCTCTTCCAATCAGGAAACAAGTCATGAGTGACGCATCTTCGAAACCGGCCAACGGCAATGGGTCTGCGCGCAGGCGCGGATTGATCATCCTTGCCGTCGTCGTGGCGGTGGGCGCGATCGTCTGGGGCATTTATTGGTTTGCCTATGCACGGTATTTCGAAAGCACCGACGATGCTTATGTCGGCGGCGACGTTGTTTCGATCACCAGCCGGGAACCGGCAACGGTGCTGGCGATCCATGCAGACAACACCCAATCGGTCGCCCGCGGGCAATTGCTGATCGAGCTGGACCCGGCGCGCGCCAAGGCGACGATGGCATCGGCGGAAGCAGACCTTGCGCGCACCATTCGCAGCGTGCGGTCCGATTTTTCCAAGGTGCATCAGTTCGATTCGCAGATTTCGGCGGCGAAGGTGCAACTGACGCAAGCCCAGGGCGACTACAAGCGCCGCCAGCAGGGCGCGGTGGACGGATCGGTTTCTGGCGAGGAAGTGGCGCACGCACGCGATGCGGTGGAATCCGCGCGCGCCGCGTTGCGTGTGGCGCAAAGCGGACAGGCGCAGGTGCAGGCGGCGGTGGACAACACATCGGTCGCGAACAATCCCAACGTGCTGGCGGCGATTGCGCGGGTGCGCGATGCGGCGATCACGCTTTCGCATATGCAGTTGATCTCGCCGGTGAACGGTCTGATCGCGCAGCGCACCGTGCAGGTGGGCCAGCAGGTGGCGGCGGGCACGCCGTTGATGGCGGTGGTGCCGCTGGACGATGTGTGGATCGATGCGAATTTCAAGGAAGGCCAGTTGCGCGACATGCGCGTGGGCCAGCCTGTTGAAGTCACGGCCGATATCTATGGCGGCAGCGTGACCTATCACGGCAAGATCGCGGGGCTTGGCGCGGGCAGCGGGGCGGCGTTTTCTCTGCTGCCGCCGCAGAACGCTTCGGGCAACTGGATCAAGATCGTGCAGCGCGTGCCGGTGCGCATTGCGCTGGACGCGAAGGAATTGCGCGATCATCCGTTGCGGGTCGGGCTTTCGGTGGCGGCATCGGTGGATGTGCGCGATGCATCGGGGCCGATGGTTTCGTCGCAACCGCTGAACGCGAACATGCGCGGACAGGCGGTGGATACGGATGCTGAGGCCGACCGCATTGTCGCGCGGATACTGGCGGCGAACGGAGCAACGGCCACACAATGAGCGCATCCGGCGCATCAGCCGAACTTGCCCCCATGAGGGGGATGGTGCTTGGCGTCACCTCTTTCGCGCTGGCGTTGGGCACCTTCATGCAGGTGCTGGACAACACCATCGCCAACGTCTCGCTGCCGACCATCGCGGGCAATCTTGGCGCATCGACCGATCAGGGCACCTGGGTCATCACCTCTTTCGCGGTGTCCAACGGTGTTTCGGTGCCGCTGACGGGCTGGCTGATGGGCCGTTATGGCGTGGTCAGGGTGTTCGTGCTGTCGGTGCTGCTGTTCACGTTGGCGTCGTTTCTTTGCGGCATCGCCTGGAGCCTGCCATCGCTCATTATGTTTCGCATTCTGCAAGGTGCTGTGTCGGGACCGATGATTCCGGGATCGCAGGCGTTGCTGATTTCCATCTTCCCGCCGCAGAAGCGCGCGACCGCGCTGGGCATATGGTCCATCACCACATTGGTGGCGCCCATCTGCGGGCCGATCTTGGGCGGATACATCTCCGACAATTATCACTGGAGCTGGATCTTTTTGATCAACGTGCCGGTGGGATTGCTGGCGGCGAGCCTTTGCTGGCGCAACCTGCGCACGCGCGAGACGCCGACGCGCAAACTGCCCATCGACCGGGTGGGGCTTGGCATGTTGGTGATCTGGGTCGGTTCGCTGCAGATCATGCTCGACACCGGCAAGGATGCGGATTGGTTCGCCTCGCCGCAGATCGTGATCCTGGCGATCATCGCGGCCATCGTGTTTGTCGCCTGGATCATCTGGGAATTGACCGACGAACACCCCATCGTCGATCTGTCGCTGTTCAAAAATCGCAATTTCGCGCTTGGCACGGTGGCGTTCTGCCTGGGTTACGCGATCTTTTTCGCCAACGCGCTGCTCCTGCCGCTGTGGCTGCAGACGGGCATCGGCTACACGGCGACCTGGGCGGGCTTGGTGGCCGCACCTTCCGGCGTGATCGCTGTTCTGGCGACGCCGATTGCGGCGCGGTTCATGTCGCGCGTGGATGCGCGGTGGCTGGCGACAGTTGCGTTTGCAGCGTTTGCCGTCTCTTATTTCATGCGCGCGGGTTACACGACCTATGCGAGCTTCTGGGATTTCGCGATGCCGATGCTGGTGCAAGGCATTGCGATGAGCACCTTCTTCGTGGCGCTGATCACGATCTCGCTCGATGGCGTTGAGCCGCAGCGCATTCCATCGGCTTCGGGTATTTCGAATTTCTCGCGCATCACAGCGGGCGGTTTTGCGGCCTCCATCACCACGACGTTGTGGGACCGGCGCGAGGCGCTGCACCAGAGCCGCCTGGCCGAAACCTCAAGCCTTTATCATCCGGCCATGCAGCAGGCGGTTTCGCATCTGCACGACTTCGGGTTCACCGACCTGCAGAGTTACGCGATGCTGGCGCGCAGTTTGGCGAGCCAGGCTTATCTTTTGGCGTCGCTCGACCTGTTCTGGGTTTCGGCCTGGTTTTCGGTGGCGATGATCGGCGTGGTGTGGATGGCGCGCCGTTCCATCAGCGGCGGCGGCACCCACGCGGCGGCGGATTAGGCGGCTTCCGGCAGCATCGGCGGCGCGAACACGCGCACCGTTTCGAGTTCCACCGGATCGGCCCAGGTGACGACGCGCAGGCGGCCCATCGCATCTTCGGTGAGCGCGGTGCAGCTTTCGACCCAATCGCCATCGTTGCAATAGAGCACGCCGCCGATGTCTTTCACTTCTGCGTGGTGGATGTGGCCGCAGATGACGCCGTCCATGCCGCGGGCACGCGCTTCGCGGGCGAGCGCATCTTCGAAATTGCCGATGAACTTGGCGGCGTTCTTCACCTTGAATTTCAGATAGGCGGAGAGCGACCAGTAGCGCAGGCCCATCATGCGGCGGGCGGCGTTGAAGACGTTGTTGAGCGCGATGGCGAATTCATAGGCCCGGTCGCCCAGATAGGCGAGCCATTTGGCGTAAGCCAGGATGCCGTCGAATTGATCGCCATGGATGACGAGGAATTGTTTGCCGTCGGCGGTGCGATGAACGAATTCGGGTTTCAACTCGACACCGGCAAGCGTGAGGCCCGTGTAATCGCGCAGGGCCTCGTCGTGATTTCCGGGGACGTAGATCACGCGGGTGCCGCCTTCCACCTTGCGCAGGATTTCGGAGATCACATCGGTGTGCGCGCCCGGCCAATACCAGCCGCGGGTGAGCGCCCAACCGTCGATGATGTCGCCGATCAAATAGAGCGTGTCGCAATCGTTGTGGGCGAGGAAATCGATCAGCCGTTCGGCCTTGCAGCCGCGGGTGCCCAGATGGATGTCGGAAATGAAGATGGTGCGGTAGCGCCGGACTCTGCTCAAGGCGAGAGCCGACACTTTGGACGGCGCTTTGGCGGGTAACTTCTTCACGGTGCCCGGCAGGGCGGTCAACAGAGACGCAAGCACGACGCAACTCCCTCTCAGGTCCTCGCGCCGGCCGCGAAACCAGGCCGGCGGCGCGCGCAGATGTGGGGGATTTGCGTGACAATGATATTGCGGTTTGCCTTAGAGTTTGTGTAGTTGCTCCGTGAACGGACAAAATGTTGCACGCCCAGCCCGATTTGGGTCTTTTTGGGGCGTGCACCCTGCCCGACTGGACCGGGCCGCGCCGTGCCGGTAGTGGTTTTCGGGCATGGTTCTTTCGATCCGCTTCGCGTCCCGTTTTGTACGAAGCGCCCTTTGCGGCCTGTTGGTGGCGTTCGCGGCCGTGCCCGCACGCGCAGCGGACCCGCAGGCGTATAGCGTCGACATCCAGACGACCGGTCAGGATGAGTTGGATCAGGCGCTGCATGATTCGTCGCTGCTGGTGAGCCTGGCCGAGAAGGCACCGACCGGGCCGTTCGCGCTGGTGGCGCGCGCCAAGGGCGATGTGGAACGGCTGGAAACCGCGCTGCATGCCTATGGCTTCTATCAGGGGCACATCGCGATCCTGATCGCGGGCCGCAAGCTGGACGATCCCGAACTGCCCAATGCGCTCGATGCCCTGCCGAACGGAAAAACCGCAGAGGTGAAGATCGGCGCCAATCTGGGGCCGCTTTATCATCTGCGCCGCATCACGCTGGAGGGCGCGCTGCCGGAAGGATCGAAAATCGACCTTGCGAACGGCCAGCCCGCGATTGCCGCCGAGGTGCTTTATGCGGGAACCAAGCTGCAATCGGCGTTGCAGGAAAGCGGTTATCCGCTAGCCAAGGTGGACACGCCCATCGCCTGGGCCGACGACGAGGCGCATGTGCTGGATGTGATCTTCAAGGCCGAGGCCGGCGGGCGCGCGAAGATCGGCACGATCCACATCGAGGGATTGAAAGACGTCAACGAAGCGATCGTGCGCAAGGGGCTCACCGTGCACACGGGCGATCTTTACCGGCCCAGCAAGATCGAGGAAGCACGCCAGGCGCTGGTGGCGACGAATGTGTTCTCCGGTGTGGAGGCGCGCGCGGCGGATCACCTCAATCCCGATGGCACCATCGACATCACCTTCGATACCAAGGAACGCAAGATGCGTTCGGTGGCGGTGACGGGGGCTTATTCCACCGATCTGGGCATCAGCCTTTCGGCAAGCTGGACGCATCGCAATCTGTTCGGCAATGCGGAGCAGCTCAATCTTTCGGCGGCGGGAACGGGGCTGGGCGGAAGTGCGACCAACGCGCTCGGCTACAATCTGACCGCGCAATATCTGGAGCCGATGTTTCTGGCGCACGATCAGGTGCTGGAGCTGGATCTGGGCGCGGTGAAGCAGGATCTCGATGCGTATAACCAGACCGCGATCACCATGGGCGCTTATGTGCGGCGCAAATTCTCTGCCTTGTGGACGGGTAGTGTGGGCGTGACCGCCATCACCGAACGGATCGGGCAGGAAGGCACCGACCGCAATTACGAGATCATCGGGCTGCCGCTGACCGGCACCTATGACAGCACGGGGTTGAGCGATCCGTTGCTCGATCCCACGCATGGCGCGCGGGCATCGGTTTCGCTGACGCCCAGCCATTCGTTCGGCACGCCTTCGAGCAATTACATCATTCTGCAGGTGGCGGGTTCGACCTATTTCGATCTTGCCGATGTCGGGATTTCGGATAAGGGGCGCAGCGTGCTCGCCTTGCGCGCGCTGGTGGCGAGCGTGCAAGGCGCATCGCAATTCGGCATTCCGCCCGACCAGCGGCTTTATGCGGGCGGCAGCGGCACGGTGCGCGGCTACGATTATCAATCCATCGGGCCGCAATTCGCGGACGGCAAACCCATCGGCGGGCTTTCGGCGGAAGCAGCGAGCATCGAATTCCGCCAGCGTTTGTTTGAAGATTTCGGCGCTGTGGCGTTCATCGATGCGGGACAGGCGAGCGATCTGGGCGCGCCGTTCACCGGCACGGTGCGCGTGGGGGCCGGTGTCGGCGCGCGATACTACACGCCCATCGGGCCGTTGCGGGTGGATGTGGCGGTGCCGCTGAATGGCGCGGCGTTCGGCATCTATATCGGATTGGGGCAGGCTTTCTGATGAACGCGAGGCTGCGCACATCCTTGTTGATCGGCGGCGGCGCGGTGGGCGCGCTGGCGATGCTGCTTGCGCTGGTGATCGTGTTTGCCAATACGGGCATCGGGCAACGCAGCATCGAATGGCTGGTGCCGAAGCTCAGCGATGAGCGGGTGACGCTGAAGGGGCTTGGCGGGCGCTTTCCCGAAAACCTGCGCATGGCGCGGCTGGAAGTGCGCGACGACAAAGGTTTGTGGTTGACGGCGGACGATGTGGCGCTGGATTGGGCGCCGCTCGCCTTCCTCTGGAACAGGATCGAGATTCACAACGTCACCGCGCGGCAGATCGATGTGTTGCGGCGGCCGGTGGAAACGAGCAGCAGCGAAGGGCCGGGGCCGCATATCGTTATCGGTGCGCTGAAGGTTGACCGGTTGAACGTGACGCAAGCGGTGGCGTGGCGCGCGGCGAGCATCACGGTTTCGGGGAAGCTCGATTACGCATCGCTCGATGAGGCGCGGATCGATATTGCGGCGAAGCGGCTGGATGGGCCGGGCACCTATCGCATCGATCTGGATATTTCCGAGGCCACGATTTCCGGCATGGCGGATATTCGCGAACCGGCGAATGGGTTGATCGGCGGATTGGCCGATTTGCCCGAGCTGGGGCCGCTTTCGATCGAGGCACATGCGTCCGGCCCGCGCAACGCGCAGGCGATGGTGCTGACCGCTGCGGCGGGTGCGTTGCGGGTGGATGCGCGCGGGTTGATCGATCTAGTCGGCAAGACGCTGAAGGTGGACATCGCCGCCAATGCGCCCGCGATGACGCCGGGGCCGGGGCTTTCATGGGCCTCGCTGGCGTTGAGCGCGCATGCGAGCGGCGCGTTCGCGAAGCCCGACATCGCTGCGCATTTGCAGATTGCTCAGGCGAAGGCTGTGGGCGGTGAAGCGCAAGCCATCACAGCCGACATTCAAGGAAGCGGCGGACGCGCTGTCATCGTGGGCGAGATCGACGATGCGAAGATGGATGGGCTGGCGGAGGGTTTCTTTGCGGGCTCGCCGATCAGGTTGCGCGCGAATGTGACGTTCGACGATCCCAATACGCCAGTGGATTTCGAACTTTCACACACGCTGGCGACGGTGAAGGGACATGCGACGTTCGGTGGCGAGACCAGGGCCACGGCAAAGCTTGCGGTTCATTCGCTGGCGCTGTTTGCGGAGCTTGCCGGGCTCGATCTTGCGGGAAGTGCGGACGCATCTGCCGTTGTCGATGTGAAGGGTGGCAGGACGGCGGCCACGCTCGACGGCACGTTGAATGTGACGGGTGGCGATGAGACGCTTGCAGGGCTGATTGGGCGCAATGCGAAGTTCGGGTTTGAAGGCGCATTCGAGAAGAACAACGTTCTGTTTGAGCACGCTAGCGTGAACGGTGCGTTTGTCGAACTTTCCGCCAAGGGTGGATTGGAAGACGGCGCGTTGCGCGTGGACTGGACGGGCGTGTTGCGCGATCTGAAGCGGCTGGCGGGGACGCTGTCGGGAAGTCTCAATCTGCGGGGGCATGTGAAGGGGCCCGTGAAGGATTTCGAGATCATCATTGCGGGCGACGGGCAGATTGCGGGCGGCGCCAATGCGAAGGGGCCGGTACGGATGGCGGCGCGCATCGGTGGATTGCCGGATGCGCCGAACGGCACGGTGAGCGCGGATGGGCGCATCAATGGCGGCGCGTTGCAGATGGCGTCCAGGCTTGAGCAGAAGAACGGTGGGCTCGCCATCGTGGTCGACAAGGGCGACTGGAAGAGTTTGCGGGCGCGTGCCGATCTTTTGCTGGCGAAGGGCGCGAAGCTTCCGACGGGGAAGATCACGATTGCTGAGGGACAGCTTGGCGATCTGGCGCCGTTTATCGGCACCACCATGTCGGGAAGTCTTTCGGCCTCTGCCGACCTGAAGGCATCGCTGGCGCAATTGAATGTGAGCGGGAACGAGATTGTCGTTGAAGGCGTGCGGGTGGAGCGCGTGACGTTGGGCGGCAGCGTTGCCGATCCGGTGGGGCGCGCGAAGGTCGATTTGAAACTGGCGGCGGATGGCATCGAAGCCAATGGCGTGAGCGGCGGTTTGCAGGCGCAGATTTCCGGGCCGCAGGAGGCGATGGACATACAGCTTGCTTCCAAGCTTTCGGATGCGGATGGCAACGATGCCAAGATCGAATCCGCGGCGCGGCTCGATCTGACGAAGAGCGTTGTTTCGCTCAACACGTTCGAGGCGGTTTATCGCGGAGAGGCGGCGCATCTGGTGGCGCCGGCGCGGATCGATTTCGGCAAGGGGGTTGCGATCGATACGTTGCATCTGACGGCCGCGGGCGCGGACGCGACTGTTTCGGGGCGGTTTGCGCCGACGCTTGAGGCAAACGCATCGGTTCGCAATGTGACGTCGCGGCTGATCAAGTTGTTTGCGCCGAGCCTCAATATGAGCGGCGTGCTGTCGGCGGATGCGAAACTTTCAGGGACACTTGCCGCGCCGCGCGGCACTGTTTCGTTGCACGGCACGGGATTGGCGTTCGAAGGCTCTGCCAAGGGAACGGAGAAAGGCGAACTGGTTGCCACCGTCGTGCTCAATGGCAAGACGGCGGATATCGATGGGCAGTTGTCGGCGGGCAAATCGCTTTCGCTGACGGTTGCGGGCACCGCGCCCATCGCGCCGGGCGAGAACATGAATTTGAAGGTGAAGGGGACGACCGATCTGGCGTTGCTCAATCCGATCCTGAATGCGGAAGGGCAGAATTTGCGCGGCACTGTGGCGCTGGATGGCACGGTGACGGGGACCGAGTTGCAGCCGCGTGCGGAAGGATCGGCGATCTTTAGCGGCGGCGATTTTCAGGATTATGTGCAGGGCATTCATCTGGCCGATATCTCCGCCCATGTTTCGGCGGCGGGAAACAAGGTGACGCTGACCGATTTCAAGGCGCGCGCCGGAAAAGGCACTGTGAGCGCGGAAGGCAATATCGATCTGTGGACGCCGGGAATGCCGGTGACGCTGGCGATCAATGCGAAGGACGCGCGTTTCATCTCCAGCAACCTGATGACGATCGACGGCGATGCGACGTTGAAGCTTTCGGGACAGGCGCAAAGCCATGTGAATTTGATCGGCGACGTTCGCATCGACGATGGCGAGATAAACCTGCCCGAAACGATGCCGGGCAACGTTGCCGTGCTGGATGTGCGGCGCAAGGGCCAGAAGCATCAGCCGCCGCCGGAACGCAAAGCGCCAGTGATAGGGCTCAATCTTACCGTTACATCCTCCGGGCGTCTGTTCGTGCGCGGGCGCGGACTGGAGGCGGAGTTGAGCGGGCGCATTCGCGTCGACGGCAGCAACGCCGCTCCCGATGTGCGCGGTGGGTTCACCATGCGGCGCGGCGAGTTTGCGCTGGCGGGGCAGACGCTGAACTTCACCAGCGGGCGGTTGGGTTTCGATGGCGCGGGGGTTTCGAACAGCCTGGACCCGTCACTCAATTTCGTGGCGGAAAGCACATCGGGCAGCGTGACGGCGAAGCTGGAAGTCACCGGCTATGCCTCCGCGCCCAAGATCAAACTTTCGAGCACACCCTATCTGCCGCAGGACGAAGTGCTGGCGCATCTGCTGTTCCAGCAGAGCGTCAAGGAATTGGGGCCGTTGCAGGTGGCGCAGATCGCCGAAGGGCTGGGTTCGCTCACCGGCATCGGCAGCGGGCTCAATCCACTGTCGCGGGTGCGCAAAGGGCTGGGCCTCGACCGGCTGGCGGTGGGCAGCGGCCAGACCAGCAACAGCGCCAGCGTGGAAGCCGGAAAATATGTGATGAACGGCGTCTATGTGGGCGCCAAGCAGGACACCAATGGCGGCACCACCGCCAAGGTGCAGGTGGACCTGACGCGGCGGCTGAAGGCGCAGGCCACCGTCAACACCGGAACCACCGCCAATGTCACCGGCAATGCGGCGCAGGTGGACCGCGGCAGCAGCATCGGGCTCAGCTATCAGTTCGATTACTGAAGGATCAGTTCGCCATCCGCGGGCGGGCGGTTATAATCGGGCCAAAGATGGGGAAATGGATGAAACGGGCGGCGACAGCGGCGGTTTTGGCAGTGGTGTTGGGCGCAGGCGCGCAGGCTCTCGCCGCGCCGCGCGACGATGTGGGCAGCATCGATCCCAGCGGGGATCACGATCCGTCCGCGAACCAGGTGCAATTGCCGCCGGACCCGGAAGGCAAAGCGGTGGAGCTTCGCATGGCCGGCAAATGCGACGAGGCCGTACCGATTTTGCGCCGTCTCGCCGATGACGACATCGCGCAATACAATCTGGGTTTGTGCCTGATCGAACTGGGCAAGAAGAAGGGCGACGCGAACCTTCAACAGGAAGGTGCGCAGTGGTTGCTGAAGGCCGCGAATGATGGCCTGCCCAATGCGCAATCGAGCCTTGTTTCGGTTTATCTGGATGGCAGCGGCGTTGCCAAGGATCCGGTCGAAGCGGGCAAGTGGTTGCTGATCTATCAGGAGAACGGAACGCGGCTGGCGCTTGGCCTTCCCGATGTTCCGCAGAGCGTGGAAACGCGGCTCGACGGCACGCTGGATGCCGGAAAATGGGAGGAGGCGCACACGCGTGCGGCTTCCTGGATGCCCGCGTCGCGGCGGAACGCGGAAAATTAGCCTTCTAAGCAAGCGCGTTTCCTGCTTTTATCCGGGCACACGCAATCAGGAGACGACGCATGCTCAAGACCATCACCAAACAATCCATCGCGGCCGAGACCGCGCAGAAACTGATCGCGGCGGGCGAAGCAGCCGCGCGCGAGATGGGCGTGCCGATGGTCATCGCGGTGTGCGATGAATCGGGCATACTGAAAGCGTTCAGCCGGATGGATGGGGCCGCGCTTTTGAGCGTGGAGATCGCGCAGGACAAGGCGCACACCGCGGTTTCATTCGGCATCGCAACGCACGAATGGTTCGAATTCGTGAAGAACGATCCGCCGCTGTTGCACGGCATCGTCAAGACGCCGCGGCTGGTGGTGTTTGGCGGCGGCTATCCGGTGAAGATCGATGGCGCAGTGGTGGGCGGCATCGGCGTTAGCGGCGGCCATTACAGCCAGGATATGAAAGTGGCCGAAGCCGCGCTCAAGGCGCTCGGCTGAAGCCGGGTTACAGCTTCTTCGCCAGCAACGAGCGGCAAGGCATAAACCACATCAGATCGGTGCCCAGGTTCTGAACAGTCAGACCTGCGCCTTGCAGCACGCTTTTGTAGCGCGATGCGTGCGCCAGATCGAAGATGGCGATGCGCCCGCCCGGCTTCAGCACACGCACGAGTTCGCTGAGCGCCTGATCGCGCGCTTCGCGTGAGGGGATGTTGTGGATCACCGTCATTGAGATGATCGCGTCGAACGATGCATCGGCAAACGGCAGCTTTGTGATATCGCCGGTTTTCACCTCGACGCGGGACGCCACACCTTCGGCAGCGGCATTGGCCATCGTCGCATCCGGGTTGTTGTTCGACAGATCTTTCGCGGCCCACAGATCGATTCCGGTTGCCTTGCCGGTGGTGAGTTTCTTGGCGCAGCCGATGAGCGCCAAGCCACGGCCACATCCGGCATCGAGCACCTGCTCGTTTCCGGAAAGCGCAAGTGCCGCCACCAGATGGTCGCGCACGCGCTTTTTGCTCACCAGGCTCGACCACAACATGACGACTGCGCCGAAGAGAAGAAACGCGGCGGTGGAGGCTGCACTGGTGATCAACCAATGCGGGATGGGATTCGGCTTGGGCCACGCGAAGCTGGCCGCCGCGATCAGCGCGAGTAACGATCCGAATGCGATGTGCGCGCGGACGACGCCGGGCGCATCGATGCCGTAATTTGCCTTCTGGTTCATGATGAGGCCGTTGTTGCTGTTCCTTGACTTGAATATGTGAGCGTGTGCTCACATTGCATACTCGCATTGGGACGGCTGGCTGAGAGCGCCTGCACCGGACCTTTATACGTCTTTCGGCAAAGGCCGCTCACATTCGCACCGGGTGTCGAAACGTGGCGAAAAGCATCGTAGTTTCGGGTAGGAAGCGATGCGGCCTTCGAAGTCACCCCTAAATATCGAAAATAATGCAGCAAATTCAATCACATAGATTCTGCGTCGCGCCGATGATGGCATGGACAGACCGGCATTGCCGGTTTCTCCATCGCCAGTTGTCGGGGCGCGCGCTGCTCTATTCCGAGATGGTGACGGCGGACGCGGTGATCCGCGGCGACCGACTGCGGTTGATCGGGTTCGATCCGGCGGAGCATCCGGTGGCGGTGCAGTTGGGCGGAAGCGAGCCCGCACGGCTGGCGGAGGCGGCGAAGATCGCGGCGGATTTTGGATATGACGAGATCAATCTGAATGTGGGCTGCCCTTCGGACCGCGTGCAGTCCGGGCGGTTTGGCGCGTGTCTGATGCGCGAGCCGGAACTGGTGGCGGAGTGCGTGCGGGCGATGCGCGCGGCGGTTGACGTTCCGGTGACGGTGAAGTGCCGGTTGGGCGTGGACGATCAGGAACCCGAGCAGGCATTGCGTGCGGTGGTACGCGCGTGTGCGGATGTTGGCGTGAACACGTTCGTTGTGCATGCGCGCATGGCGTGGCTGAAGGGACTTTCGCCGAAGGAGAACCGGGATATTCCGCCGCTCGATTACGAGCTTGTCTATCGGGTGAAACAGGAAAATCCGCAGCTCACCGTTATCGTGAATGGCGGGATCGCCAATCTGGAAGACGCCGAGCGGCATCTGGCGCATGTGGACGGCGTGATGCTGGGGCGCGCGGCGTATCAATATCCGGCGATGTTGCTGGAGGTGGATGCGCGGTTCTTTGGCGGCGAGCAGCGGACGATGGAAGATGCACTTGAGGGCTACATCGCTTATGTGGAGCAGCAATTGGCGCTGGGCGTTCCGCTCAACACGTTGACCAAACATATGCTGGGTCTGTTCAGCGGGCAGCCGGGCGGGCGATTGTTCCGGCGGCATTTGAGCGAGAATGCGACGCGGCGGGGCGCTGGCGTTGAGGTGTTGCTGGACGCGCTGTCGAAGATCTCGCGCCTCAGCTTGCCCCGCTTGCGCGAAATGGAAATGGTTTGATGGATGTTCTGACGGCGGCATCTGCTGGGGATTTGGGAACGCTTGCGCTGGGGCTGGTGATTGCCGGCGTTGTCGGCGGGCTGGTGGCCGGTATGCTGGGCGTGGGCGGCGGCATTGTGGTGGTGCCGATGCTTTATCATGTGCTGGCGACGCTGGATGTGCCGGAAAATCTGCGCATGCACATCGCGGTGGGCACTTCGCTTGCCACTATCATTCCGACTTCTATCTCTTCACTGCGCGCGCACAACGCGAAGGGCGCGGTGGATTGGGATTTGCTGAAGCGCTGGTTCGTGCCGATGATTGTGGGCGTGATCATCGGCAGTGTGCTGGCGGGCATTGCGAGCGGGCGCGAGCTGGCGTTTGTGTTTGTGGGCGTCGCGGTACCGGTTGCGATTCACATGGCGTTCGGCGGCGAGAACCGGCGGCTTGGTCATCAATTGCCGCGCGGGATCGGCGGGGCGTTGCTGCCCGCAGGCATCAGCGGGGTTTCGACCATGATGGGCATCGGCGGCGGCACCATTGGCGTTCCCGCGATGGCATTGTTCGGGATGCCGATCCATCGTGCGGTGGCGACGGCTTCCGCATTCGGCATGATCATTTCGATTCCCGGAACGGTGGGATCGATCATCTCGGGCTGGCATGTACAGGGATTGCCGGTTTATTCGCTGGGCTATGTGAACCTGCTGGGATTCTTTTTGATTGCGCCCGCGGCGTTTCTTGTGGCGCCGGTGGGAGCGTGGCTGGCCCATTCGACCGACAAGCAGCGCTTGCGCATTCTGTTCGCCGTCTTCATCGCGATCACGGCGGGGCGAATGTTATACGACGCGCTGGGATTGCACTGGCTTTAGATCTTCTGATCGTATTCGCCGACTTCCGGGTGGTTGGACAGGCGTTTGTCGAGATCGGCGAAGATCGCGTGCATATTGGCTTCCGACGACGGGCTTTCGACCACCACCACCAGTGACGGCTTGTTGGACGAGGCGCGCACGAGGCACCAGGTGCCATCTTCCAACGTGACGCGCACACCGTTGACGGTGACGACGCTCACGATCTTCTGGCCCAATATCGTTCCGCCCTTCTCTGCCAGCGATTGATATTCCTTCGTCAGCGCATCGACGACGGCGTATTTCTTGTCGTCCGGGCAATGGGGGCTCATGGTGGGCGAGCTCCAGGTTTTGGGCAGGCTGCTCACCAGCGCGGACAATTTCTTGCCGCCTGCGCGATCGAGCATTTCCAGAATCGCGATGGCCGCGACAATGCCATCGTCGTAGCCGTTGCCGATGGGCTTGTTGAAGAAGAAGTGGCCGCTTTTTTCGAAGCCCGCGAGCGCGCCCAGTTCGGATGTGCGGCGCTTGATATAGGAATGGCCGGTTTTCCAGTAATCGGTTTTGACGCCGCGTTCCTTCAGCACCGGATCGGTGAGATAGAGGCCGGTCGATTTCACATCGACGACGAATTGCGGATTCTTGTGGGTGAGCGAAAGATCGCGCGCCACGAGCACACCCACCTTGTCTGCGAAGAGTTCGTGGCCCGCATCGTCCACCACGCCGCAGCGATCGCCATCGCCATCGAAACCGAGGCAGATGTCGGCGCCATGCTTTTTCACCGCATCGGCCATGGCATGCAGCATGGTGAGATCTTCGGGGTTCGGATTGTATTTGGGGAAGGTGTAATCGAGATCGGCATCCATCGGGATCACTTCGGCGCCGATGCGTTGCAGCGCCTCGGGGGCGAAGACGCCAGCGGTGCCATTGCCGCACGCGGCCACGACTTTGATCGGGCGCGAGAGTTTGTGGCCCTTGGTGACGGCTGTGAGATAGCGTTCGCGCAAATCGGTGATGCGCTTCAGGCTTCCGCCGCTGCGTTCCTTGCTTTCGCCGTTCAGCACGATCTGTTTCAGGCGCGTCATCTCATCGGGGCCGAAGGTGAGCGGGCGTTGCGCGCCCATCTTCACGCCGGTCCAGCCGTTTTCGTTGTGACTGGCGGTGACCATGGCAACCGCAGGCGCATCGAGTTCGAATTGCGCGAAATAGGCAACGGGCGAAAGTGCGAGCCCGATGTCGAGCACTTCGCAGCCCGCCTGCATCAAGCCGATGGTGAGCGCCTGTTTGATGGAAAGCGAATAGGAACGGAAATCGTGGCCGGTGACGATGGTGGGGCGGATGCCGATCTCGTGCAGATAGGTGCCGAGACCAAGACCGAGTGCCTGCACGCCCAGAAGATTGAGTTCTTTGCCGAACAGCCAGCGCGCATCGTATTCCCGAAAGCCATTGGGAGTGACGAGCGGTTCGTTTTCGAAAGCGGCTGTGTTGGGCTGGAGGTCGGCGCGCGGTTTCATATCTGGCTCATAGTGAAGTGTTGAGGCCACCTGAGTTCCTTTGAACCTCACTTTTCGGGAGGGGGGTGGGGAGGTGGCCCGGTTCGGTCTTTGTTTGGCAGGCTGATGTTAAAGTATTGATATGGCTCTTTTTAGATGTCAGAAGAGGCACTCTATAGGATTATGATCTGAAAGTATAGGTCTTTTTTCAATACTATTTTCCAGTTGGGCTGCGTGATATATTATGAATAACGTCAATGCGAATGTAGAAATGACGACTTTCTCTTCCCCGTCGAGCCGCGCCGAGGCGCTTGGCCTGCCGCCCTTTGAAAAGGGGTGGGTGTGGCTGGCTGGTGCGGGGCCTGGCGATCCGGGACTGATCACCGTGCTGGGTCTGCATGCGATCGAGCATGCCGATGTCATTCTTTACGACGCGCTGGTGAACGAGGCGCTGCTGAAGTTGGCGCATGGCGAGCTGATCTATGCGGGCAAGCGCGGCGGCAAGGCTTCGTGCAAACAGAGCGATATTTCGCGCACCCTGGTATCGCTGGTGCGCAAGGGAAAGCGCGTGTTGCGGCTGAAGGGCGGCGATCCGTTTGTGTTTGGGCGCGGCGCGGAAGAAGCGCTGACCTTGGCGCGGGCGCAGGTTCCGTTTCGCATTGTGCCTGGTGTGACGGCGGGGATTGGCGGGCTGGCTTATGCGGGCATTCCGCTGACCCATCGCGACACCAACCATGCCGTGACGTTCATCACCGGCCATGGCGCGGACGGCAAATTGCCGAAACTGGATTGGGCGAGCGTTGCGAAAGCGACGCCAACGCTGGTGTTTTATATGGCGCGCAGCCTGGCGGGCGAAATCGCCGGTCTGTTGCTCGCCAATGGACGCGCTGCGAACGAGCCCGCGGCCATCGTGAGCGATGCGACGTTCGGCAAACAGAACGTGGCTGTGACGACGCTTGCGGGCCTTGGCAAAGCAGCGGCCCAAAGCACGGCGCCCGCGATCATCGCGATTGGCGAGAATGTGAAACTGCGCGAGGGCCTGGACTGGCTGGGCGCGATGGGCGGCAAGCTGCTCAATCCCAATCCGCTGGGACGGGATGATTTGAGCGAGGTGGGTTAAATCGCATCTGGCGCCAAGCTGGGCCGCAGTCTATGATTTCCCTATGGAAAACTCAGGCAACCAATGACCAAAGTCGTCTTCGCGCCATTGAAAGTCAAAGGCCGCGCGTCGGTGAAAACCAAAAGGGTTCGTGACGCAAACGGCAAGCTCACGACGGTTCTTTCCATCGATGCGAACAGCCCGACCTTCGAAAGCGATCTGACATACGTCTTCAAAAAGAACGTCGCCGCAGCCAGGCGCAAGAACAAAAAACTGCGCCGTGCCGCCAAGGCTTGAGCCGCCGCGACTTTGGATCGTTGCCGGGCCGAACGGTTCGGGGAAAAGCACACTCTACAACGCAACCGACATAGAAGGTTTTGGTCCTTCGGTCTGGATCATCAATCCGGATGTTCTGGCGGCGCGCATCCAGCGCGACGAACGCAAAGCCTTGTTGCGCGCCAATGGCGAGGCGCTGGACCGCATTCAGAGCTGGCTGGATGCATCGTTGCACGCCTATCAGACCATCGGTGTGGAAACGGTGCTTTCGACCGCCAAATACCGGTCGCTGGTGCGGCGCGCCAAGCAGAGGGGATTTGAAGTACGCCTGCTCTATGTCGCGCTGCAATCGGTTGAAATGAACATCGAGCGCGTTCGCCTGCGCGTGGCGGCGGGCGGGCACAAGGTTGCGGAAAACAAGATTCGCGAACGTCACGAACGTTCTTTCCGGCAACTGCCATGGTTTCTGGCACATGCCGATCTCGCATTGCTGTTCGATAACAGCGGTGCGGTTCCGCGCCAGATCGGCCGCAAATTCCGCGGCACGCTCGAAATCGATCCCACGGCACCCGAACCAATCCGGCACGCGGCCAGCCGGTTGCGTGGAAAGACGACGTGAACCCGCTTCTTCAAAAACTCGGCATTTCGCTTCCCATCATTCAAGCGCCGATGGCGGGCACATCGACGCCCGCGATGGCGGCGGCTGTTTCGAATGCGGGTGGGCTTGGGTCTATCGGTGTTGGCGCGACCGATGCCAACGGCGCGCGGAAAATGATCGCGGGTGTTCGGGCGGCTTCCAATCGCGGGTTCAATGTCAATCTGTTCTGTCACACGCCGCCGGTGGTGGATGCGGCGCGCGATGCGCAGTGGATCGAGACGTTGCGGCCTGTGTTTGCGCAGTATGGGGCGGAGGCGCCTTCTCACTTGCGCGAAATTTATAAGAGCTTTCTCGAAGACGACGAGATGCTTGCGATGCTGTTGGCCGAGCGGCCTTCCGTTGTGAGTTTTCATTTTGGGCTTCCTTCGGCTGCGCGCATTGCGGCGCTTAAAGGTGCGGGGATTGTTCTTCTGGCGTCGGCCACCAATCTTGGCGATGCGCGTGCCATCGAAGCCGCCGGAATCGATGCGGTGGTGGCGCAAGGATATGAGGCGGGTGGGCATCGCGGGGTGTTCGATCCGGCCTTGCCGGATCAGAAGCTTGGCACGATGGCGTTGACGCGGCTTTTGGTGTGCGAATTGAAAATTCCGGTGATCGCTGCGGGCGGGATTATGGATGGCGCAGGCGTTGCGGCGGCGCTGGTGCTGGGTGCGGGTGCGGCGCAATTGGGGACGGCGTTCATCGCTTGTCCGGAATCCAGTGCGGATGCGGCCTATCGTTCGTTGTTGTTGAGCGCAGGTGCTGAGAGCACTGTGATGACGGCTGCGATTTCTGGGCGGCCGGCGCGTTCGCTGGCCAACAAATTCACCGCGATTGGCGAAACGGTTTCGCAGGATGAGATTGCGGCTTATCCGATGGCTTACGATGCGGGCAAGCAGTTGAATGCGGCGGCGAAGGCCAAGGGCGAGACGGGGTTTGGGGCGCAATGGGCGGGACAGGCCGCGCCACTTGCCCACGCGCTTCCGGCGGCGGAATTGGTGGCGCAATTGAAAGCGGAAATGGAAGCCGCGTTCAAGGCAGCTTCATTTTGATTTGCAGAAAGAAATTGGGTCGCCCGGACAAGCCGGGCGATGACGGATGTTGGGGGAAGTAAAATTCCTAACGTAACGCGCTTTCGCTCCATTGCACGGCTTCGCGCAACAGTTCGGTGCCGTTTCGGATGCGCAGCTTTTCCTTGATGCGGGCGCAATAGGTTTGCACCGTTTTGATGCTGACTTCGAGCACTTGCGCGATTTCGCGCGTTTCGTAGCCCTGGCCCAGAAGACGGAAGACTTCCAGTTCGCGGTCGCTCAATTCGTCCACCGTCAGCGCGCCGATGGGCGGGCGGCCCGATACGAAGCGTTTGGCGAGCGAGGCCATGATTTCGGCATTTAAAAACAATTCGCCGCTCATCACCTGGCGGATTGCATCGATCACTTTGCGCGTCGATTCCTTTTTCATCACATAGCCGTGCGCGCCCGCGCGCACCGCGCGTTCCGCATAGACGCCTTCGTCGTGCATGGAGAGCACGAGCATCTTGAGGGCGGGATGGCGATCCTTGATGTCCTTGATGAGGTCGAGCCCGCTGCCGCGGCCGAGCGAGATGTCGATGATGGCAAGATCGGGACGGGTTTGTTCGATCGCGCTCAGCGCTTCGCTTTGGCTGCCCGCTTCGCCGCAGACCGAAAGATCGGGCTGCTGGTGGATGAGGGTGGTCAGCGATTCCCGCACCAGCGGATGATCGTCCACGATGAGAACTCTGGTGTTGCTATCCATGGGTGAGCCTGATGTCCGGAACGAAACAGGTGATACGCGTGCCCGCACCGGGCTCGGGAGCGATGGTGAAATGGCCGCCCACCACGCGGGCGCGATAGCTCATGATGCGCAGGCCCATGCCGGTGGCGCTGCCATGCGGCAGGCGGAAGCCGGTTCCATCATCGATCACCTTCAGGGTCTTTCCCCTGTCGGATGCTTCCAGACGGATCACGATGTTCTTGGCCTTGCCGTGCTTGATGGCGTTGCTCACCGCTTCCTGTGCGATGCGATAGACATGGATTGCGGTGTCGCCATCGTTGAACGGCACCGGATAATCGCATTCGAAACGGCAGGCGACGGGGAAAAGCTGGGTGGTGGCATCGGCGAATTGTTCGAGGCCTTCCATCAGGCCGTGGGCCTGCATTTCGATGGGGTTGAGGCCCTTGGCGAGTTCGCGCGACAGATCGATGCCCTGTTCCACCAGTTCGACGACGCGCGCGGCGCGCCCGGATTCCGCATCGTCGCGGCCGGCGAGGCGTTCGCTCAACACCTGGCCCGCGAGCGCGGTCGCGGTGAGATGCTGGCAGAGACTGTCGTGGATATCCTGCCCGAAGCGGCGCTGTTCGCGTTCGCTGATGCGCAACAGTTCGCTTTCGAGGTTTTCGCGCGCGGCGATTTCGCTTGTCAGCGCGCGGGCTTTTTCTTCGGCGCGGTTTTCGAGGCTGGAATGGCTTTTGCGCAATTCGATCAGAAGCGTGACCACCACCATGTAGAAGGACAGGCGCAAGACGCCGTTCCACAAGGGCACGACGGCGGAATTATAGAGATGGGCGTTGATGTCGCCCGAGATCCAGAGCACCACGCTGATGACGCAGAGCGCGAACGCGAACCATCCACTCAAGAGCCAGGCTGCGATCACGATGGGAATGAGATAGATGACCGAGAACGAGATGTTGGAGCTGGCGACGAAATCGGCGATGCCGATTCCCACCACCATGCTGAGCGTCAGAAGCGAAAGCATCTCTGGCGAGAGGCGGTGCATCACCTCGATGAACCGTTCGACGCCGCGCGCATAGAACGAACGCCCCTCGCGCTCGGAATAGGTTTGTTGAACGGGGGCGTGTTTCATATCGGGACTATACTGTGCAAGTGCGTGCGGCCCAAATGTAGGGCTGCAGACTACACCTTGTCCCGCACCGGGTGGAGGCGCTTCATCCGCGTGGGCAGTTCGGCCATGATGCGGGCGCGGCTTTCGGGCGGATAGCTTGCCCAGCGGGCGATTTCTTCGAGCGTGCGGGCGCATCCGGTGCACAGACCGGATGCGTTATCCATCACGCAGATTTTCCGACAAGGCGTTTCGATGACGGGCATTACATATTGAAGACGCAGATCTTGTTGCCGTCGAGATCGCGGAAATAACCGCCATAGAAATTGCCGGTGCGCACGCCAGGGGCGCCTTCATCGGCGGCGCCCAGCGAAATCGCTTTGGCATAGGTCTTGTCGACCACCTCGCGCGAGGCGGCCGAAAGCGCCACCATCATGCCGTTGCCGACGCTGGCCGACTTTCCGTCATGCGGCTTGCAGACGGCAACCATGCCGCCGCCCGCACCGCCGTAAAACTGCATGCGGTCGCTGGCAAACACGCGCTTGCCGCCGAGTTCGGCGAGAAGGGAATCGTAGAAGGTCCGCGATTTTTCGAAATCGTTGGCGCCGATGGTGACATATCCGAGCATTTTCAATTCTCCTTCGTTAATTGCGAAAATTCATTTCGATCATGATGCCGTTGGGATCGCGCACGAAGACCTGATGCAGGCGCGCATCGGGGATTTCGTTTTCGCGATAGGCGACGTTGTGCTGCTTCAATCTTGCGATGGTTTCTTGCGGGTTTCGCCCGCGAAACGCAATGTGGTCGAGACGGCCGGTGTTGGCATCGCTTCGCGCACCGCCCCGGTTTTCGGAGATCGCGCCTTTCTCATCGGTCAGATGGACCACCGGCACGTCGCCGGAATAAAGCCAGTAACCGGCGAAATTGAAATTCGGACGATAGCCATCGGTCAGGCCCAGCACGTCGCGATAGAAATCGCGCGTGCGCTCCAGATCGGCGCAGGTGATGGTGAAATGTTCGAGCGTTTCGAGCGCCATCGTCTTTCAGGACAAGCGCCCTTCCGTTGAAGGAAGGGCGCTTGCTTTACCTCTGTTATCTGCCGGTCGGTGCCTTGTTGAAGGGCACGTCCTTGTCGACACGGATGTCACCCGGCAGGCCGAGCACGCGTTCGGCGATGATGTTGCGCAGGATCTCGTCCGTGCCGCCCGCGATGCGAAGGCCCGGCGCGCTGAGCCAGCCAAGCTGGAATGCGCCGCCGCCCAACGCGTCGTCGCCGGTCAGTGCGCCCGCTTCGCCTTCAAGCTCCATCGCGAACGCGCTGAGGTCTTGAAGTTTGGCGGCAACGACGATCTTGGCGATGGATGCTTCCGGGCCCGGCTGCTGGCCGCGGGAAAGCGCGGTCATCGTGCGGTAGGTGGTGTATTTGAGACCGGCGGAACGGACATACCAGTCGGCGATCTTTTCGCGCACGGCGGCGTTCTTGATCGCAGGGCCGTCTTCCAGTTCCAACTCGCGTGCGAGCTGAACCAGTTGCGGCACATCAAGTGCGCTGCCCGTGCCGCCGCCGACGGCGAGGCGTTCATGCATCAGGGTGGTGAGTGCTGCCTGCCAGCCCTGCCCCACATCGCCAAGACGTTGCGAATCCGGGATGCGGACATTGGTGAAGAAGATTTCGTTGAAGCCGCTGGCCCCGGACGCCTGCTTGATCGGGCGCACTTCCACACCGGGCTGTTTCATCGAGAGATAAAACATGGTGAGGCCCTTGTGCTTGGGCACGTTGGGATCGGTGCGGGTGAGGAGCAGGCCGTAATCGGAGAATTGCGCGCCGGTGGTCCACACTTTCGAACCGTTGATCACCCAATCATCGCCGTCTTTCTCCGCGCGGGTGCGAAGGGCCGCCACGTCCGATCCACCAGCAGGTTCGGAGAACAGCTGGCACCAGATTTCTTCGCCGCGTAGCGCGGGCTTCACATAGCGCCCGATGGATTCCTTGCTGCCATAGGCCATAAGCGTCGGGATGCACATGCCAAGGCCAATCGCGAACGCGCCGGTATTGGCGACATCGTATTTGGATTCTTCCTGGCCGAAGATCACGCTTTGCATCGGCGTGCCGCCGAGGCCGCCGACTTCTTTCGGCCAGGTGATGCGGGCATAACCTTTTTCGGCTTTCTTCGCCTGCCAGGCTTTTGCGGCCTTCATCGAGGTCTTGTCGTCTTCGCCAAGCGGATCGCCCACTTCGCGCGAGGTTTTCGGTTTCGCATTGGCGTCGAGCCAGGCGCGCGCTTCGGCACGGAACTTGGCTTCTTCGGGGCTGTCTTCGAAATCCATGGGAGCGTTCCTTATGCGTTGCTGTGTTCGAGTTGGGTGACGAGCTTGTCCTTCCACAGGCGCTGCGCGCCCAGCGCCAACCCCAGTTCGCGGGAGCGCTTGTAATAGAAGTGACAATCGAATTCCCAGGTGAAGCCGACGCCGCCATGGGTCTGGATGTTTTCCTTGGCGGAGAAATCGAAGGCTTGCGTGGCGGAGACGCGGGCAGCGGCGGCGGCCAGCGGAAGTTCGCGTGCGCCGGTCGAAAGCGCCCAGGCGCCGTAATAGGCGTTGGAACGGGCCAGTTCGTTGCCCACATACATATCGGCCAACTTGTGCTTGATCGCCTGGAACGAAGCGATGGGGCGGCCGAAGGCATAACGTTCCATCGCATAGGCTTTCGCCGTTTGCAGGCACACGTCGGCGCCGCCCACCTGTTCGAACGCCATCAGGATCGCGGCGCGATCGAGCACGCGGTTCAGATCGCTCCACGCTTCGCCCTGTTTGCCGAGCGCTTCGGCATTGGCGTTTTCGAAGACGAGTTCGGCGTGAGCGCGCGAGGGATCGATGCTGTCCTGCGCGCGGCGTTTGACGCCAGCCTGCTTCAGATCGACGAGCACCAGTTGCAGCCCGCGTTCGCCCGCATCATCGGAACCGCGCGCCAGAACGACGGCGTAATCGGCATCCATACCGTCGACCACGGCGATCTTTTTGCCGTTCAGTTTCCCATTCCTGAATGTGGTGCGGATGTTTTTCGGCAAAATCGCGCCCGGACCTTCGGCGCGCGCCAATGTTCCGATGATTTCGCAGGCCGCAACCTTGGGCAGAAGACGTTGCTTTTGTTCCTCAGCGCCCGAGACCAGAAGGCATTCGGCGAACTGATAGATGGTGGAGGAGAACGGCACGGGCGCCAGCGCGCGGCCCAGTTCTTCGGCGATTACGCACAATTCGAGATATCCAAGGCCAAGCCCACCATATTGTTCGGGAATCGCGGTTCCCGCCCAGCCGAGTTCGGCGATCTGCTTCCACAATGCGCGGTCATAGGTGCCGCCGTTCTGATAGATGGCGCGGACCGTTTTCGGCGTGCATTTTTCGCTCAGGAATTTATGCGCTTGCTCCTTGAGCATTTTCTGGTCGTCGGAAAAATCGAAGTTCATCGCTGCTCCTGCCCTGTCTGATTATCTGTCACCGACACGATAGCGCGCCTTTACGTCCATGCAACGCCCCTTAACGGGGGCTTAAGCACGGGTTCTTACGGTCAGGGTTGGGTAATCCGGGGTTCAGGCCAAAAATGGCAAAGGCATCTTTCCATAAGAATCAACGCGTTTATGTGAAGCCGGTGGGCACCTGGGCGCAGATCGAGCGCGTGGTGCCACATTGGGCCAAGGGGTTGGACGAGCCCCTGCGCGTGTTTTACGACGTGGGCCTGGGCCGCGAGTTCGCCGCCGAAGAACTGCAATACGACAACGCGCAGACCGAGGACGTGAAGGGCAGCGACAAATGGCGCATCGTGCGCGCCAACAACCGCTGGCAGAGCCCGCAGGAAACCACCAGCCATCCCTTCCCCGGCACCTATCCGGTGGTGGTGACGGGCGAGGCCGATTGGGGCGGGTGGCGCGTGCCGGGATCGGAATATGCGCTGAGCCCCTTGCGCATCGAACAGCAGGCGCGCCTTGTGGCGAGCGCACCGCAATTGTTGGCGCTGATGAAGGAACTTGCCGAGACCGGCAAGAAAGCACCCGAAACACCGGGCGCGATGCGCGAACCATTGCGCCTGGCCGGACAAATTCTGACATATGTGGAAGGCGGCGACGGCTAACGGCCTTGTGCCTTCCGGTTGAACCGGGGAATGGCTATATCCATTCGGTATCCGTACCGAAGGATTTTTCATGCGCACCGAAGAGCCGCGCGCCATTCACCTGAAAGACTATCGCGCGCCGGATTATCGCATTTCCGAACTTTCACTCGATTTCCTTCTTGAGCCCGAAACGACGCGGGTGACCGCGGTTTCGAAAATGACGCGCACCGGTTCGGGGCCGCTCGTTTTGAACGGCGAGCAGTTGAAGCTTGTGTCGGTGGAAGTGGATGGCAAGGCGCATCCGCATGAAGCGGGCGACGAAACATTGACGCTCGCCAACCTGCCGGATGCGTTCACGCTGAAGATCGTCACCGAGATTTCGCCCGCCAACAACACGGCGCTCGAAGGGCTTTACGTTGCGAGCGGCATTTTCTGCACGCAATGCGAGGCCGAAGGTTTTCGCCGCATCACCTATTTCCTCGACCGGCCGGACGTGCTGGCCGTCTATACGACGCGCATCGAGGCGGACAAGGCGAAATATCCCACGCTGCTGTCGAACGGAAATCTGGTCGAGCACGGCGATCTGGCGGGCGGCAAACATTTCGCGGTGTGGAACGATCCGTTCCCCAAGCCCTGTTATCTGTTCGCGCTGGTGGCGGGCGATCTGGGGCATATCCGCGACAGCTTCACGACGATGAGCGGGCGCAAAGTAGACCTGCGCATCTATGTCGAGCACGGCAACGAACCCAAGGCGGTTTACGCGATGGATTCGCTCAAACGGGCGATGAAATGGGACGAAGAAGCGTATGGCCGCGAATACGATCTCGACATCTTCATGATCGTGGCGGTTTCCGCGTTCAATTTCGGCGCGATGGAGAACAAGGGCCTCAACATCTTCAACGACAAGCTGTTGCTGGCGAGCCCGGACACCGCGACCGACGACGATTATGCGCGCATCGAAAGCGTGGTGGCGCACGAGTATTTCCACAACTGGACGGGCGACCGCATCACCTGCCGCGACTGGTTTCAGTTGTCGTTGAAAGAAGGCTTGACGGTTTTCCGCGACCAGACGTTCTCGCAGGACATGCGGTCCAAGGGGCGGCGCATCGACGATGTGAAGATGTTGCGGATGCGGCAATTCCGGGAAGATGGCGGGCCGCTTGCCCATCCCGTGCAGCCGCAGGCCTATATCGCGATCGACAATTTCTACACCGCGACGATCTATGAAAAAGGATCGGAGGTGATCGGGATGCTCAACACGCTGGTGGGGCCGGAAGGCTATCGCAAGGCGACCGATCTTTATTTCGAACGCCATGACGGACAGGCAGCGACCGTTGAAGACTGGGTGAAGTGCTTCGAGGATTCCAACGGGCGCGATTTGAAACAATTCCGCCTGTGGTACGCCCAGGCGGGCACACCGACGGTGGAAGCCAAAGGCGCTTACGATGCGGTGAAGAAGACTTACACACTGTCGCTGAAACAGATCGTGCCGGCGACGCCGGGGCAGCCTGACAAGAAACCGATGCACATGCCGATCCGGCTGGGGCTGGTTTCGCAAGGCGGACGCGCGCTGCCGCTGACGCTGGATGGCGAGAATGCCAAGGGGCCGGACGAGCGCGTGCTCGAATTGCGCGCGGCGGAAGAGAAATTTGTGTTCGTGGATGTGGAGGAAGCGCCGCTTCTTTCCATCGGGCGGCATTTCTCCGCACCCGTGAATTTCAAGACCGATCTGGATCGCAAAGGCCGCGCGACCTTGATGGGCAAAGATGCCGACGAATTCAATCGGTGGGAACAGGGCCAGGCGCTGGCGACCGATCTGTTGCTGGAGATGACGAAGGCGGCACAAAGCGGCGCGGCACCCAAGGCTGATCCGATCTATCTGGATGCGATGGGCGATGTGCTTTCGCGCGCCAACGAAGACCATGCGTTTGCAGCCCAGATGCTGGCGCCGCCGACGGAAAGCGAACTGGCGCTGGCGATGACACCCGCCGATCCCGATGCGATCAACACGGCGCGGGTGGCGCTGATCCGCAGCGTTCAGGCGGCGCATGGCGGAAAGATTCGCGAGCTTTATGAATCGCTTTCCGAACGCGGCGCCTATTCACCGGATGCCAAACCTGCGGGCAAGCGGGCGCTGCGCAATGCGTTGCTGCGCTATGTGACGGCGGCGGATGACGAGGCGGCGGCAGAGGTTGCGGAACGGCATTATCGTTCGGCCACCAACATGACCGATATGATCGCGGGACTGGCCGCGCTTGCGCGGATGAATTCGCAGAAGCGCGACGATGCGTTTGCGCATTTCTACGACCGCTTCCGCTCCCATGCGCTGGTGCTGGACAAGTGGATGATGCTGCAAGCCGGATCGCCGCTGCCGGGTACGGTGGATGGCGTGCGGGCGCTGATGACGCATCCGCATTTCGATCTGAAGAATCCCAATCGCGTGCGGTCGCTGGTGGGTGCGTTCTCGGGCAATCATTTGCGCTTCCACGCGGGCGACGGGCGCGGCTATGCGCTGGTCGGCGAAACCGTGCGCGCGCTCGACGGGCTGAACCCCAAGATGTCGGCGGGCATGGCCTCGGCGTTCGAAAACTGGCGGCGCTACGATGCCAAGCGCCAGGGGCTGATGCGCGGCGAACTGGAGAAGACACTGAAAACAGAGGGCATCTCGCCCAACCTGTTCGAGGTGGTGTCGAAGATTCTGGGGTGACCTTTGAGTCGTTCCGGCACAACGGGCTTCATGTAAATCAAGTGACACCGACTCCGTCTTTCGCATAATTGCGAAAAGGGCGATTCGCGAGCGCCCGGGGGTGTCCGCCGCCATGGCGCAAGCAGGTGTAGCCGCCGGTCCCTTTGGGGCTGCAAGCAACGCGCTTTCGCGCGTGACGCGGCTGGCTGCGCGGCACATGCGCATCACCGTGCTTCTCTGCATCGTCCTGATCTGCGGTACGTTCGCGGCCGCTTCCACCCTGCAGATGCAGATCGGGCGCGAGCGTGCGCTCCGCCAGGCCGCCACGCTGGAACTGGAACGCACGCGCGAGATCGCGGCCGGGCTCGGTTCGCGGCTCGACCGCAGTGCCAAGGTGGCGGGCCTGTTTGCCTCCGGCCAGTCGGACGATGGCAATGCCGACGCGTTTCTTTCGGCGCATCCCAGCGCCCTGCGCAACGTCGTGGTGGTCGATGAGGCGGGGCACCTGCTGAAGTCTCTCAAGCAGCCCGATTTCCGGGTCATGCCATCGCTGCTGGCGCGCGCGGTGAGGGGCCGCGTGGTGACGGCTTATGGGCCGTTGCTGCTGATCGCCTTTCCGCAGAACGGCGATGTGACGGTGGCCGAACTCAATTTCGAGCCGGTGTTTCCCGGTGCGGTGCTGAGCCACAACGCGATGACGGATGTGGCTGGCAAGGTATTGGCGAGCGGCAGCGACTGGACGACGGAAAAACTGCCCAACGATCTTTCGCAAACCGACGGGGCAGCCCTTTCCGCAGGGCAAGTGGTGACATCGGCGACTGTGCCGGGATGGCCGCTGCGCGTGGGCGGCACGCTGGATGCGGGCGAAGCTGTGGGCGCGTGGTACGGCTCGCTGCCGCTTTATCTCTTTATCGTTCTGGGCCCTGCGATTGCGGGCGCGTGGCTTGCGGTGGTGTTTGTGCGCGAGTTCGAGAAGCGGGCGCGCGCCAACGATACGCTGGCGAAATTGCGCAACACTTCGCCCGGCGATGCGCGGCTTTTGATCCGGCTGGCCGAAGCCGAACGCCGCGCGAGCGAGGCCGAACGCGCCAAATCGGAATTCGTGGCGCATATGAGCCACGAACTGCGCACGCCGCTGAACGCGATCATCGGTTTTTCGGAGATCATCTCCCACGGCTTCTTCGGCCAGCCGGGACATCCGAAATATATCGAATATGCGCGCGACATCAGCACCGCGGGCCGCGAACTGCATGGCAAGATCGGCGACATTCTGGAATTCGCCAATGTGGAGGCCGAGCGCCATCCGATTTCGCTGGGGCCCGTGGATGTGGGGGCGGTGGCATCGGCTTGCGTGGAGGAGATGACGGGCCGCGCCTTCTCGCGCCGCATCGAGATCGGCGCGGTGACGCTCAGCGATGCGCGCGCGCTGGCCGATACGAGTGCAGTGAAGCGGGTGCTTTCGAATCTGCTGTGCAACGCGCTGAACTTCACGCCGGATGGCGGCAATGTGCGGGTGGAGATCGTCGAAAACGAAAGATCGGTGATCGCGCGCGTGCGCGATACGGGGCGCGGCTTCTCCGAAGACGAAGCCAAGCGCGCGGGCGAAGCGTTTGCCACCTTCGAACGGGTGGGATCGGCGACCGGATTGGGTTTGGGCCTTGCGATTGCCACCGCCCTTGCCGAACGCATGGACGGCGAGATGGTTCTGGTGCGCAATCAGAACCTGGGCACGACAGCGGAATTGCGGTTACGCAAAGCGTAAAACTCCAATTCGTCATGGCCGGGCTTGCCCCGGCCACCCATCCGCGGCGTGTCAACGCCGCGAAAGAAGTCTGCTTGAAGAATTGTTTGAGCGCGCAGACGCGCGCTCGATGGGTGGCCGGGTCAAGCCCGGCCATGACGAACTTTTTTAATGACGAGTATGTTTTACAAATAAGCGCGCTTTACAAATACCACTCATATTCTTCCGCGCTGATGATCTTGCGGAAGCGGATGGCTTCGACCCGTTTGGTTTCGCGGTAGAGCGAGAGCATTTCGGGGCCGAGATAGTTTGCCAGCGTCTTGGCCTGATAGAGGCGGTTGAGCGCGTCTTCCAACGTGAGCGCAATCGCGGGATCGGGTTCGCGCGAGACGTTGCCTTGCGCGGGCGCGCCGGGATTGAGCTTCATTTCCAATCCGTGGTGCACGCCGGCCAGAACGGCGGCGAGCGCCAGATACGGATTGGCATCGGCACCGGCCACGCGATGTTCGACGCGGCGCGCATCTTCCGGTCCGATGGGGATGCGCAAGCCGACCGAGCGGTTGTTCACGGCCCAGTGGCGGTTGGCGGGCGCGAACATATCGGGCTGGAAGCGGCGATAGGAATTCACATTGGGCGCGAACAGCGCCATCGATTCCGGCATCAGCGCCTTCAACCCGCCAATGGCATGACGCAGCGCATCGGAGCCTTCGCGTGTGCCGTTGTCGAAGATGTTTTTGCCCTTTTCGTCGAGCACGCTGACATGCATGTGCAGGCCGCTGCCGGAACGGGTGGGATAAGGCTTGGCCATGAAGGTGGCTTCGAAACCGTGGGCGCGGGCGGTGGCCTTCACCACCTGTTTCAGGAAGATCGCGTGATCGGCGGCGAGGCGCGCATTTGCCTGATGGCGCAAATTCGCTTCGAACTGGCCGGGCGCATATTCCTTGCTCGTCGCGGTGAGCGGCAGGTTCTGCACGCGGGCCGCTTCGTTGAGCGAATTGAGGAAGGCCTGATAGCGGTCGAGATCGTCCAGCCCGTAAACCGACGGCTCGCATTCGCGCACGCCGGTGCGCGGGCAACGCGGCGGTTGCGGGCGGCCGAGCTCATCGCGCTCCATGTCGAGCAGATAGAATTCGAGTTCGAGGGCGGTGACGGGCGTGAGCTTCAGCTCCGCAAAACGATCCATGACGAGATCGAGCGCGGCGCGCGGTTCGCCGATGAAGGGGATGCCTTGCTCGTCGCGCAGGGTGGTGAGGATTTGCGCGCGCGGCGGATTTTCGCCCCAGACGATGGAAAGCGTGCCGGGAATGGGCCACGCCGTGCCATCCGGGTCGCCATCGCCATAGCCGTGACCGAACACATCGGTCATCTCGCCACGCGCATCCATCAGGTAGACGGATTCGGGAATCTGCATGCCGCTTTCGAAGATCTTGGCGGCTTCGGCGATGCCCATGCGCTTGCCGCGCAGGATTCCGCACAGGTCGATCACCACCGCATCGAGATATTCGATCTCAGGGTGCGCCGCAGTGAAGGCTTCGAATTCCCGGCGCGCTTCCTCCACGAAAGCGGGATGCGCGAAGGCCGGCGGTGTTGCTAAGGTGTTCACGACACATGCACAATTTCAATGCATCCGATCATAGCCCGGCCACCCCCATAAGCGAAACCCCGACCCGGCAATAAGCTATAGATTGCGGTCTTTACATTCTCTTATTACCGTTAATTGCGTGGGGCGGCCCGGCCAAGCAACGGGCGCGCGCAACTTAGGTTCACGCAATAGGGGTCGAAAATGGGTCTCAAAAGGATCGCGAGTTTGGGCGCGCTGGCAATCGGCGCCGCATTTCTGATTTTCTCGCCGAGCATCGCCGGCAACGGCGCGGTGACGCTGTTCCAGTGGGAGGACTACATGGATCCTCCGTTCCTTGCCGATTACAAAAAACAGTTCAAGGAAGATCCCAACATCACCATCTTCGCCGATGAAGACGAAGCGTTCGCCAAGATGCGCGCGGGCTACAAGCCCGATGTGATGGGCCCCTGCTATTACGAATTCCCGCGCTGGAAAGAAGCGGGGTTGTTGCAGCCTATCGACACGGCGAAGCTGAAGAACTGGAACAAGATCTCGCCCACCTTGCGCAAGATCCCTGGCATCGACGCGGGCAATGGCAAGGTGTGGTTCGTGCCGCATTACTGGGGCAACACCTCGATCACCTTCCGCACCGATCTGGCGCCGGAATATGTGAAGAAGCCGAGCTGGAATATTTTGTTCGATCCCAAATACAAGGGACGCGTGGCAATCATGGACGGCGTGGACGACACCGTGCCGCTGATCGCAGCCACCATCGGCATCAATGCCTACAACATGACGCCCGACCAGTGGAAGAAAGTGCAGGATCGCCTCAGGCAAGCGATCAAGCAGGCGCGGTTTGTTTCGAGCGACGACACGGCATTGGCGCAAGGTCTGGCGTCGGGCGAGATCGTGGCGGCGATGACGTGGCGCGTGACCTATTCCACGCTCAAGAAGGAGAAGAAGCCGGTCGCCTATATGAAACCGCCGGGCGGGATGTTCACCTATGTCTGCGGGCTGGTGATGCACAAGAACCCGTCGAACGAGGCCAAGGCGATGGCGCTGATCGATTCCTCGCTCAGCGATCAGGCGGCGATGTACACGATCCAGCACATCGGCGACGAACCGGCGAACGAGACGGCACTGGCCAAGGTGCCGAACGAGACGTTCGAGAATCTGGGGCTGACGCGGGATGTGGAGACGTTCCTCAAGAGCGGCATCTTTCAGCAGCGGCTGAAGGATAAGGAGAAGATCGTCGCGTCTTGGACGGAGATTAAAGCGGGGCTTTAGCCGCCACACCAACATTGTCATCCCCGGCCGAGCGATAGCGAGGGGAAGGGGACCCAGGTGTTGGACACTGATCGGTGTTTCGCACCTGGGTCCCCTTCCCCTCGCGCCGCTGACGCGGCGCTCGGCCGGGGATGACAGATTTTATTTCAACACCGCATCCACCTTTTTCAGCAGCGCGGCTTGCTCGGCTTTTGTCGTTGCCGGATAGCGGTCGAAATCGTCTTTCAAACGCACATCGGCGAAGAACTTGTCGCCGTCTTCGTGGAAATGCAGGAACGCGCGGGCGCCGCGATAAAAAGCGCCGCGCGATTTTTCCTTGAGCGGGCGTTTGCGCAATTCGGCGAGAATCGGTTCGAGGCGGTCTAGCGCCAGGGAGCCCGCATGTTTCATGGCCCAAGCAAACGCTTGCGGCGCGTCAAAAACAAGAAGGGCGGAAGCTTTCGCTTCCGCCCTCTAGAATTCGGCTTGCGGTGCGATGTCTTAGACGACGCCGCGTTTGTGTTCGCCGATGACGATCCGGCCGGGGTTAAAAGCGGCCTTGAAGACCGAAAGGGCTTTGCGAGGTTCGGCGTCTCCACACATGAAGACGTCGAATGCTGCGTAGCCTTTTTCCGGCCATGTATGAACGCTGATGTGGCTCTCGGCGAGAACGGCAACACCTGAAATGCCGCCGCCTTCCTCGAACGTGTGCAGGTGAATATGCAGAAGGGTTGCTCCTGCCTTTTCAACTGCGTCTATCAGCGCCTGTTCGATCCGATCCCGGTCGTCCAATCCCTCGGCTTCCCAAAGATCTATGATCAGGTGACTTCCCGCGAAGGTTAGTCCGTTACGTGTGATGAAGTGGTCCTTGCGGTCCTCATCCCTGGGGGGAATAGGAACCGGAACGGTCCTCGCAGAAACGCGGGCACGAGGGGCCCTTGCTTCTTTGATCGCCGCTACGAGTTCAAGTCGAGCCATTCTGGCACCTACCCTCTCAAAGCGTTGACACCTGATGCCTGCCGCCTTTGAACGAACGTCGTCCGGGGGCACATAACACCGCTAAGAAGAAAGCGGCGGGCGAAAGGGTCTCTTTCGCGTCCGCCGCTCTGTTCCCGAGGGAACGGGCGGAATATAGGGCCGCTTGTCCCCCATGCAAGAATTTTTAGGCCCCTGGGGTAAATTTTTTCTGTCGCATGGTTGGAGCTGTCACACTTCTCCGAGCGGTGGCTGCGAGCGGCGCAAGGCATGGACGGAAGCGCTCGCGCGCCGTAAAAGCGCCTCCGTTTCGCCGCTCCGGCGGCTTCCCGCGCTGTCACAATCTGAAAGGTTTTGCGATGACGACCAGCCACAAAGAACGTCTCCACAAGGGTTACGCGCAGGTCATGGAGCTTTCGGGCAAGCCGCTCGTCGATCAAAAAAGCCAATATCAGCGCATCAAAATCTTCGACACGGTGGCCAACGGGCGCGTCATGACGCTGGACGACATCGTCCAGATCACCACTCGCGACGAGAGCGCTTACGCCGAGATGCTCACCCACCTGCCGCTGTTCGAACACGGCCGCGCCAGGAGCGTGATGATCGTGGGCGGCGGCGACCTGTCCATCGCCGACGAGGCCCTTAAGCATAAGGGCGTGAAGGAGGTGGTTCTTGTGGATATCGACGGCGACGTGGTGGAACTCTGCCGCAAACATTTCGCCGAGATCAACGCGCGCGCCTTCAAGGACAAGCGACTCACCGTCGAGATCGCCGACGCCTTCGAATATCTCGGTCGCAAGGAGAACAAGAAGCGCTTCGACCTGGTCATCGCCGACCGGCCAGATCCCGTCGGCCCCGGCAAGGCGCTGTTCGGCGAAACCTTCTACGACCGCGTGAAGGCCTCGCTGAAGCCCGGCGGCTTCGCCACCTTCCAGACGGGCGTGCCGTTCTACCAGCCGTGGGAGATCACAGAGGCGCTGGAGGAGCTGAAGGGTTTCTTCCCGTCGTCGGGGCTCTATCTGAGCGTGGTGCCGACCTATATCGGCGGCTTCATGGCGCTTTCCTGGGCCTGCAACGGCAAAGCGAAACTGGGCACGCCGGCGGGCATCAAGAAAGCGGCTGCCGCCTTCAAGCGCGCCAAGATCAAGACCGACTACTACAACCCGGCCATCCACGCCGCCTGCTTCGCGCTGCCGGAGTGGATCAAGCGGCTGGTTCCTTGACGCCTTGCTTTTCAAGCTTCCTGTAGCTACACTTCTGTAGTTACGAGGTGGTCGCCGTTTGCGCTGGATTTGGGATACTGCAAAGAACCGCCGTAACGAGCGGATTCACCGGTTGAGCTTCGAGACGGCGATCGAAGTCTTTAACGACCCGCTGTCCACCAGCCAGCCCGATCCCCATGAAGGCGAAGAACGCTGGCAAACCGTCGGCATGATCGGCGACCTCGTGGTGTTCGTGGTGCACACTTCGCCAGAGCGTGATGCCACAGGCGAGGAAATCGGCCGCATTATCAGCGCGCGCAAGGCGACACCGCATGAAAGGAAAGCCTATGAAGAAGACAGTTAATACACTTAATGAAAAGCAGAGGGCCGAACTCAAGGCGCTGTCGAAGCTGCCGGATGCTCGCATCGATACGCGTGACATTCCGGAGGTACGCGACTGGTCGAAGGCCAAACGTGGGCTATTCTACCGCCCTATCAAGCAGCAATTGACGTTACGCATCGATGCCGACGTCGTGGCGTGGTTCAAGGATCACTCAAAAAAAAGCGTAGGTTATCAGACCAACATCAATCAGGCTTTGCGCGAACACGTCGAGCGGGAACAGCGCAGCCGCAAGCGGGGATAAATGGGCGAAGCGGAGCTTGCCTCGCCCGAGGCGCGCGAGGCCGCGCTTTATGCGCGGTTTGGCGCGCTTGGGATCGCGTGGAAGACGTATGAGCACGCGGCCGTTTTCACGGTCGAGGAAGCGGCAGCGCTTTATGCGCAGCAGCCGGGCGGGCACACCAAGAACCTGTTCCTGAAAGACAAGAAAGACGGGCTCTGGCTCGTGGTGGCGCGGGACGATCTGGCCATCGATCTGAACGCGCTGTCGAAGCAACTCGGCGCGCCGCGATTCTCGTTTGGATCGGCGGAGCTTTTGATCGCCACGCTCGGCATCGCGCCGGGATCGGTGACGCCGTTTGCGTTGATGAACGATACGGGCCGCGTCGTCACGCCGGTGCTCGACGAAGGGATGCTGGCGATCGAGCCGCTCAACTTCCATCCCTTGCGCAACGACCGCACGACGGCGGTTTCTGCCGCCGATCTGCTTAAATTCGTTCGCGCCGTTGCGAACGAACCGGTGATCGCGAAGCTTCCTCTTCGCGCTTAACTGGCAATCCAGTTCGGCACGCCGAGGCCGAAATATTTCTGCAGCATCGATTCGGTCTGTTCGAGCGCGCCTTCGGCCCAGTTCTGGTGCGCCGACCAGGTGTCGCCGATCACATAGAGCGCGCGGCCCTTGAGCGGCTGGAGCATGGCGTCGGAAACGGCGAGCGGATCGGCACCAGTGTTCCAGGCGGCAAGCCCGCCGCCATAGGCAGCGATGTTCCAGTCCTGGAACGCGGCGGCAACCGGTGCGGGCGCAGGTACGGCGAAGGTGGTGCCCGCCTGTTTCTGAAGTTCCTGCGCGAGTGCGCTGTTGGCATCGAGCCAGGAGAGGCCACTGGTGCCCGGCTGGGCGGAACCGGCGAGCGCGCGCAAGGCTGCCGCGTCTTTGCCTTCGCTCAGCGTTTCGAGCAGGCCGAAGCCGCCGCTGACTTCGCTCATCAAACGCTGGTCTTCGGCGCCCAGCGCCACGAACTGGCGCCCGGAAGCATCGGTGAGCGAGCGGCCGCCGCGGATGCCCAGATCCTTCCACCACGGCGAATCGTAGAGCAGGAACGCCTTGCAAGAGGCGACCGCGCTCGCCGTGGCGAGATTTTGGGCAAACGGTTTGGTCGCGCGGGCGCGGAAATCGGGAATCGCATCGATGGCGCCGCGCGGCATCGCGAGGATCACCGTCTTGGCGGTGATCTGCGAACGCTTGCCGCCCTTGTCTTCGAAGGCGAGCTTGAAGACGCCGCCTTTGCCTTCCGGCACGATGAGACTGACGAGGCGTTCGCCTTTGGAGATCACATCGCCGAAGGGCGCGAGCCTGTCGGCGATGGCGTGCGGCAGCTTTTCGAAACCGCCCGCGATGGAAAAGAACGGGCCTTCGGAATCCGCGCTGCCGAGGATCGAATCGAACAGCGCCAGTGCGTTGCCTTCGAGTGCGGCTTCATCGAGGCGCGCGGTGTCGCGCAGGAAATCGCGTTCGCCCGCAGAAAGCCCATCGGCCAGGAGCGCACCCGCTTGCCACGCCGCGAGCGGTTTGCCTTTGACGTGGACCGCGAGCCGCTTGGCGCGCCATTGCTCGGGCGTCAGGCCCGCCGTCTCGGGCGCGATGGCGGCGAGTGCCTGGCGCAGGTTCCAGGTGGAAAGATTCTGGTGCTCGGCGGGCATCTCGTAAGGCAGCGCATCGGCGCCGGCGCCCGCATGGGCGATGGGGATGTTGCGGCCTTTCAGGTTCAGCCGGTCTTGCGGCAGGTCGAGCGGCGCGGGCCGGATCGCCAGATCGAGCGTGCGGGCCAAGCCCACGACGTGGCGGTGGGAATCGGAAAAGCGCGCGCCGCCCGCCTCGCCGATCAGGCCGGGGGCTTGCGGGAAAGAGATGGAGCGCAGGCGGCCGCCGATGCGATCGCTCACCTCGAACAGGCGAAGCGACGAGGTGGGCTTGGAGGTGGAAAGCCTGAGCGCGGCGTAGATGCCGGAAAGGCCGCCGCCCACGATGGCGATATCGAGGTCGGTGGCGGCAAAAGCGGAGCGCGTCATCAGCGGTAGGCTGGCGGCGGCGGCCGCACCTGTGAGAAGCGCGTTTCGGCGTGTGATGGTCATGATGTCCTCCCCCTGGCCCGCTCGCTTGGCGGGACGTGGGAGTGAGCCTATCTGTCTTTTGTGGCCGCAATTGGGGAGACGGCGTATAAATCGTCCTCTTCCATCGAAATTTGCCCGGAAGGCCTGATCGGCCAGCGGGCTCAAGGAGTTAGGTTTTCATGGCGTTGATCGGTCCGGGCGGACGGCCTGTGAGCACTGGCGGCGGAGCGGCGGCGCAGCCCTCCACCTCCGCACCCTCCCCCCATATCAAGGACAGCGGCATCGACACCTTCGCGGCGGACGTGATCGACGCCTCGCGCGACGTGCCGGTGATCGTGGATTTCTGGGCGCCGTGGTGCGGGCCGTGCAAACAGCTGGGGCCGATGCTCGAAAAGCTGGTCAACGAAGCCAATGGCGCGGTGCGCATGGTCAAGGTGAACATCGACGAGAATCAGGAGATCGCGCGGCAGTTGCGCATCCAGTCGATTCCCACCGTCTATGCCTTCAAAAACGGCCAGCCGGTCGACGGCTTCATGGGCGCGGTGCCGGAATCGCAATTGCGCACCTTCATCCAGAATCTCACCGGCGGCGGACATGGCGGCCACGATCACGCCGAAGAAGTGTTGGCAGCCGCCGAGGAAGCGTTTGCGGCGGGCGACGTGAACATGGCGGCGCAGGCTTATGCCCATGTGCTGCAGGACGAGCCGGGTCATCCCAAAGCGGTGGCGGGATTGGCGCGCTGCTATTTGAACACCGGCGATATCGAGCGCGCGAAGAACACCTTGCAGCTTGTGCGCCCCGATGGGGCGGCCGATGAAGCCATCCGCGCGGTGGAAGCCGAATTGAAGCTGCGCGAGCAGGCGCCCGATAGCGGCGATCTGGACGGCTTCAAAAAGAAACTCGAAGCAAATCCGAACGATCATCAGGCGCGTTACGATCTGGCGCTGGCGCTGGATGCCAAGGGCGAGCGCGAAGCTGCGATGAACGAATTGCTCGACATCGTGAAGCGCGACCGCAAATGGAACGAGGAAGCGGCGCGCAAACATCTGGTGACGTTGTTCGAAGCCTTGGGGCCTGCCGATCCGCTGACCCTGGCGGCGCGGCGCAAGCTTTCCTCCATCCTGTTCTCGTAAGAGAGGCACGCGTGCCGCGTCACTATCATTCGGTCGAGGAAATGCCGCGCACCTTGCCGGTGTTTCCGCTGACGGGTGTGCTTTTGCTGCCGCGCGGACAATTGCCGCTGAACGTGTTCGAGCCGCGCTATCTGGCGCTGGTGGACACCGCACTTGCCGGGCCGCGATTGATCGGGATGATCCAGCCGACCGAGCACGAAAGCACCAGCGTGAAGCCGCCGCTTTCGAATGTGGGTTGTGCGGGACGGCTTACCGCATTCGGCGAGACCGATGACGGGCGTTATCTCGTCACGCTGTCGGGCATTTGCCGGTTTCGCGTTGCGAGCGAACTGGATGTGATGACACCTTACCGGCAGGTGCAGGCGGATTACGCGCCGTTCGCGGAGGACCTGCTGTCGGTGGACCACGATATTCCGCGCGAGCGGGTGACGACGGCGCTGAAGCAATATGTGAAGCGGCAGCAATTGAAAGCGGATTGGAGTTCGGTGACCAACGCGCCGTCCGAAACGCTGATCAATGCGCTGGCCATGCTGTGCCCGTTCGAACCGGCGGAGAAACAGGCGCTGCTCGAAGCGCGCGGCTTCGACGAACGTGTGGAAACCCTGATCGCACTTCTGGAAATGTCCGGCGCCCAAACGCCCGATGCAAAGAGTTTGAATTGATGGAACCCGATCCCAAGCTTCTGGAAATCCTTGTCTGCCCGCTGACCAAGGGCACGCTGCATTACGACCGCGAGCGGCAGGAACTGATCAGCAAACAGGCAGGGCTTGCCTATCCGATCCGCAACGGCATTCCGATCATGCTGCCCGACGAAGCGCGCGAACTTTCCGACGCCGAACGCGATGGCTGAGATCACCGCCTGGCCGACCGAATTGCGGCTCGATCCTTCCAAGACCAAGCTCAAGGTCGGCTTCGACAATGGCGATCATTTCGAGCTGGCGGCGGAATATCTGCGCGTGGAATCGCCCAGCGCCGAAGTGCAAGGCCATGGCGGCGACCAGAAGACGACGGTCGGCGGCAAGCGCCACGTGAAGATCGACCGGCTGGAGCCGGTGGGCAATTACGCGGTGCGCATCTGCTTCGACGACGGCCACGACAGCGGGCTGTTCTCGTGGGACTACCTGCACGAACTCGGGCGCGACCAGAACCGGAAGTGGGACGAGTATATAAGGGCTTTGCGGATTCAGGGGCTTAACAGGGGCTAACGATGCCGACCGTTCTGCGCTGGCAGGGATACCGGTTCTATTTCTTCAGCAACGAAGGCGACGAGCCGCCCCACATCCATGTTGATAAGAGCGGAAATACGGTAAAGTTCTGGCTGAGCGATGTGAAGGTTGCGCGGAACTTCGGGTTTGATGCGCGAGACCTCGCCACTATCGCGGACAAGGTGCGTGAAGAACGCGAACATTTCATCGAGGCGTGGCATGAGTATTTCGGCCATTAAACACGATCCGAGAGTCGCCGATGTCGAAGTGAGCGACACGACCCTGTCGGTGCTGCTGCGCGATGGACGCAGGATCAGCGCGCCGCTTTCATGGTTTCCCCGTTTGGCTTCTGCATCGCGGGAGGATCGCACGGTGTGGGAATTATCCGCCGCCGGACATGGCATTCACTGGCCGAAGATCGACGAAGACCTGAGCATCGACGGACTTCTGCGCGGTCAACCGGCCCATTGATGGCCAACACGCCGCCCAACGATCAGCGATATGCGCGCATGCTGGCGCCGCAGGGAAAACGTCCGCCGCGGCGGGTGGCCGTTATCAAGGGGCAGGACAAAAGCCGCTTCACCGATTTCTATCATCTGGTGCTGACTTGGCCGTGGTCGGTGTTCATCGGCGTGCTGGCGCTGGTGTTCGGCGGGATCAATGCGCTGTTCGCGCTCGCCTATATCGCGCAGCCGGGAAGCATCCTCCATGCGCGCTCGGGCAATTTCTGGGATGCGTTCATCTTCAGCGCGCAGACCATCGGTTCGATCAACTATTCGGTGATGGCGCCGCACACGCCCTATGCCAACGGGCTGGTGATCTTCGAATCCTTCATCGGCTTTGTTTACCTCGGCCTGATGATGTCGATCATGTTCGCGCGCTTCTCGCGGCCGACGGCGCGGGTGGTGTTTTCCAACGTGGCGATCATCGCACCATTCGATGGCGTGCCGACGTTGATGTTCCGCGCCGCCAACCAGCGCGGCAACCAGATCCTCGAAGCGGAGATCACGATCACGCTGGCGCGCACGGCGGTAACGCGCGAGGGGCTTGTCATGCGGCGGTTCCAGGATCTGGAGCCGGTGCGCAAACGCACCTCGCTGTTTGCGCTATCCTGGACGATCATGCACCGCATCGACGAGGCGAGCCCGCTTTACGGGCTGTCGCTCGACGATCTGCAGGATTCGCAGATGGAAATATTGGTGCTGCTGGGCGGCACCGACGAGACGCTTTCGGACCGCATCTATGCGCGCCATTCCTACCAGCCCGAGCAGATCCATTGGGACCGGCGCTTCATCGACATGTTGACGCTCCATTCCAACGGGCGGCGGATCGTGAACCTGAACCTGATCCACGAAACCACGCCCATGGACCTTGAGGCCGCGGGCCTTGGGACAGAACGCGCCCTTGAGGACGAAGGGGCGAGCAGCTAGGGTCCGGCCCGCTATGGAACCCTTCAAAACGCTCACGGGCGTGGCCGCGCCCCTGCCGATGATCAACGTCGATACCGACATGATCATCCCCAAGAACTTCCTCAAAACCATCAAGCGCACCGGACTGGGCAAGGCCCTGTTCTTCGAAATGCGCACCCGGGAGGATGGCAGCGAGAACCCGGACTTCGTGCTGAACAAGCCGGCCTATCGCCATGCCCAGATCCTGGTGACCGGCGCCAATTTCGGCTGCGGGTCGAGCCGCGAGCACGCGCCCTGGGCGCTGCTCGATTTCGGCATCAAGGTGGTGCTGGCGCCGTCTTACGCCGACATCTTCTACAACAACTGTTTCAAGAACGGCATTCTGCCCATCGCGCTGCCGCAGGAAGACATCGACAAGCTGATGGACGATGCGGAACGCGGCGCCAATGCCGTGATCACGGTCGACCTCGAAAAGCAGGAGATCAAAGGGCCGGATGGCGGCACGATCAAATTCGAGATCGATCCGTTCCGCAAGCAATGCCTGATCAACGGCTGGGACGATATCGGGCTGACCTTGCGCAACGAGAACAAGATTTCCGATTACGAGGCGCGCGCCAAAACGCAAAGCCCCTGGCTTTAGGAGGCTTTTGTGAGCGACGCGGTTTTGCGCGAAGTCAAAGACGGGTTGTGCACGGTTACGCTCAACAAGCCGGATAAACTCAACGCGCTGGGCACCGACAGTTTCAAGGGATTGGCGGACGCCTGCGATTACATCGCCTCGCATGTCTCCGAAATCGGTTGCGTGCTGATCAAGGGCACGGGCCGTGCGTTCTGCGCGGGCAACGATTTGGGCGGGTTGACGGAAGTTTTCGAAGGCGGCGATTCTTCGCGTTTCCGCAGCGACACGGTTGAACGCATTGCGAGCTTGGCCGTCCCGGTGGTGGCGCAGGTGCATGGTCATTGCCTGACGGGCGGGCTGGAACTGGCGCTCGCCGCCGACATCATCATCGCGGGCGAAAGTGCGAAGTTCGGCGACACGCATGGCAAATGGGATCTGGTGCCGGTGTGGGGATTGAGCCAGCGCCTGCCGCGCCGCATTGGCCGCGCGAAAGCGTTGGAGATGTCGTTCTCCGCGCGCTTCTATAACGGACGCGATGCGGAAAAGATGGGGCTTGCCAATATCTGCGTGCCCGACGCGGAACTGGATGCGACAGTGGCCGCGTTCGTGACGGACGTGCTGGCCAATTCGTGGCGTTCCAGCCGCGCGATCAAGAAGCTGGTCGACGAAACAGACGGCCTGCCGCTGAAAGCGGGTCTTGCCCATGAAGTTCACAGAAGCGAAGGCAGAGGGCCCGAAACGGCCGAACGCCTTGCACGGATGCGGAAATAAACATGACCTACAAGATCCTGTTGTTGCCCGGTGACGGCATCGGGCCCGAAGTGATGGCCGAGACGCGGCGTGTGCTGGAATGGTTCGGCAAGAACCGGGGGCTCGCCTACACGATCGACGAAGACCTGGTCGGCGGCATCGCTTATGACACGCATGGCACGCCTGCGACCGATGCGATGATGGCGAAGGCGAAAGCGGCGGACGCTGTGTTGTTCGGGGCGGTGGGCGGACCGAAGTGGGATACGCTGGCGTTCGAGCATCGCCCGGAGCGCGGGCTGCTGCGTCTGCGCAAAGATCTTGAGCTGTTCGCGAATTTGCGCCCTGCCCTGTGCTTCGATGCGTTGAAAGATGCGTCCAGCTTGAAGCCGGAGATCGTTTCAGGGCTCGATATCCTGATCGTGCGCGAACTGACGGGCGGGGTTTATTTCGGCGAGCCGAAAGAGATCACGAACCTGCCGAACGGCGAGAAGCGCGCGGTCGATACGCAGCTTTACACCACGCATGAGATCGAACGCATCGCGCGGGTGGCATTCGAGCTGGCGCGGCTGCGCGACAACCGCGTGTCGTCTGCCGAGAAATCCAACGTCATGGTGACGGGTGTGTTGTGGCGCGAAGTCGTGACGCGCATCCACAAAGCGGAATTCCCCGACGTCGAATTGAGCCACATCCTGGCCGACAATTGCGCGATGCAGTTGGTGCGCAATCCCAAGCAGTTCGACGTGGTGGTGACCGACAATCTGTTCGGCGACGTGCTGTCCGACGAAGCGGCGCAATTGACCGGCTCCATCGGCATGCTGCCGAGCGCCTCGCTGGGCGCCAAGAACGCGGCGGGCAACCAGCCGGGGCTTTACGAGCCCGTCCATGGGTCCGCGCCGGATATCGCGGGCAAGGGATTGGCCAATCCCATCGCGTGCATCCTATCGCTGGCGATGTGCCTGCGCTATTCGTTCGGCCGCGTGGATGATGCGACGTTGCTGGACCGCGCCGTCGATCAGGTGCTGAGCGAAGGCTGGCGCACCGGCGACATTATGCAACCCGGCATGAAAAAAGCCGGCACGCGCGAGATGGCGGATGCGATTTTGAAGGCGCTGGATAAGCTTTCGGCCTAAGGCTCGATCACCACTTTACCAATGGCCTTGCGCGATTGGAGCGATTGCATCGCCTCGACCGCCTGTGACAGCGGGTAGCGCGCGCTGATGTGGGGGCGGATTTTTCCTTTGGCCAGAAGGCGGTCGATGGCTTCCATGTTTTCGCGGCCTTTTTCGGGGAATTTGCGGCCGTATTCGCCGGCGCGGACGCCGAGGATGGAATAGCCTTTGATCAGGGGCATGTTCACGGTGATGGACGGGATTCTGCCGCTGGTGAAGCCGACGATGAGAATTCTTCCGTTGAAGGCGATGCAGCGGGTGGATTCGTCGAACACGTCGCCGCCGACGGGATCGTAGATCACGTCAGCTCCGCCGCCAGTGATCTCTTTCACCGGTTCGCGGAAACCCTGGCTCGGCAGGACGTGGTCGGCGCCGTAGGATTTGAGGAAGGCGCGCTTTTCTTCCGTCGATGCGGTGGCGATGACGTTTGCGCCAAGCGATTTGCCGAGATCGACGGCGGCAAGGCCCATGCCGCCAGCCGCACCGTGCACGAGAAGCCATTCGCCTTTTTGCAATTCGGCGCGGCGGACGAGCGCGACATAACCTGTGAGATAGCCGACGGTGAAACTTGCCGCTTCCGCGTAACCCACGCCTTCGGGAATGCGGCGCAAGGTCGAGGCATCGCGGATCGCTTCTTCGGCGTAGCAGCCGATGCCGCCGATGATCACCCGGTCGCCCGCTTTCACATTCGTCACCGCACGTCCGGTTTCGATCACGTCGCCTGCGGCTTCGGTGCCGGGCGTGAAAGGAAGCGGCGGCTTGTGCTGGTATTTGCCCTGGATGGTCAGGATGTCGGGGAAGTTCACTGCGGCGGCGCGGATGCGGATGCGCGCTTCGGTGGATTGAAGCGGTGGCAGCGCCACCTCTTCGAGTTTGACGGTTGCGATGTCCTCGGAAATCTCGCGGCAGAGAATTGCTTTCAAGGGGGCGCTTTCACGGCGTGCTCGGCGGCACTTTGCGGTGCGGCAGCGTGCGCACGCCGCCCATGAAGAGGGCGGTCGCGAAATCGGCGGCTGCCGGGGGATCGATGTCTTCGCGGGTCAGCATGCGTTCGGCGATTTCGAAGGCGACGCCCACGATCGAGGCCATCAGGAAATCGGAATCGACCGGCGGGAACAGGCCCTTGGAGATCGCGGTTTCGATATCTTCGCGCAGTTCTTCGAAGCCGGCGATGATTTCCGGCGTGTCCATGCGCACGCGCATCGCATCGGTGCGGTTGCGGCGGATGGCGTGGAAGTTTCCCTGATCGTCGGCGACATATTGGAAGAAGGTGCGGAAGGAGCCGGAGATGAATTCTTCGATGGAGGCGGCGCGCACGCGTTCGGCGCGCAGGCGCGGACGGATGCGCAGCGCGCTGTCGTCCTGGATCGCCTGGAACACTTCTTCCTTCGACTTGAAGTAATTGTAGAACGTGCCCGAGGCGAGCGGCGTGGCGCGGATGATGTCGCGCACCGTGGTGGCGCCGTAACCCAGTTCGGCGAACACGGTCTTGGCTGCTTCCAGAATCAGCTGGCGATTCTGGATCTTGGTCTTTTCGCGTTTTCCCGCGCGCGAGGGCGTGGGTGCGGCCTGCGGACGGGTGAGTTCGGTTGTCATTGCCGCAAGTGTAGAGATTCGTGACGAGCCGTCAACTTTTGCCCTCGCGTTGACAGGGGCGGCCCCTCGCGCAAAGCATCGGATATGGCGGAAATCCAAGAAAACTGGCGGGGCGTCATGGCCGCCGCCATGGGCAAAACCCCGTTCATCGTCAGCCTTGGCGGGGTGATCGACGAGGTGGGCCAAGGCCGGGTGCTGATGCGCCTGCCCTATTCGGACAGACTGGTGGGCGATCCCGATACGGGCGTGGTGCATGGCGGGGTCATCACCGCGATGCTCGATCATTCCTGCGGGCTGGCCATCGGCAGCGCGCTTCGCACGCCGCAGCCTTACGTCACGCTCGATTTGCGCATCGATTACATGAAGCCCGCGCGGCCCAAGGCGGACATCCTGTTCGAAGCGGAGTGTCTGAAGATCACGCACGAGATCATCTTCGCGCGCGGATTGGCGTTTCAGGACAATCGCGACGATTTCATCGCGCGGTCGACCGCGACCTTCATGTTCTCCCGCCCGCAAGGGATGGGCGTATGAAGATCGATCTCACCAATGCGGCGTCCGATGCCAATGCGTTGGCCGACAGCATTCCTTTTTGCGCGCATCTGGGCGTGACGCTTTCGGTGACGGACGGGCGGCTGATATTGGCGATGCCGTTTCAGGATCATCTGATCGGCAATCCGATGGTGCCTGCGATCCATGGCGGGGTGATCGGGTCGTTTCTGGAAACCGCCGCGATTTCGCAAGTGATCTGGGAGACGGGCGCGAAGGCGACGCCCAAACCCGTCGACATCACCATCGATTATTTCCGCACCGGGCGGCCGGTGACGAGCTATGCGGCGGCGCGCATCGTCAAGCTGGGGCGACGCGTGATGAATGTGCACGCCGAGATGTGGCAGGACGACGAGGCCAAACCGGTGGCCGTGCTGCATGGACATTTTTTGATCGTGGCGGAGTAAGGCACTCACCCTCCCCTTGAGGGAGGGTCGATAAATTTCGGAGCGATAGCGGAGAAATTTTTCGGGGAGGGGTCCAAACTCTTGCAGCTTTGACCCCTCCCCGAAATTGCTTCGCAATTTCGACCCTCCCTCAAGGGGAGGGTTTGGTATTGGAATCAACTCCGACGGCATCCGCAATACGCGCAAAACCATCGCGCGCGAGAAGCGCGGAAAGTTCTTGTTTGATGCGGATTATGAGGCCGGGGCCTTCATAGGCCATGGCGGTGTAGAGTTGCACCAAGCTCGCGCCGGCGCGGATTTTTGCGTAGGCATCTGCGCCTGAAGATACCCCGCCGACACCGACGAGCGCGATCTGGTTGCCGACCCTTTGCCGCATGGCTTTCAGGATGGCCGTTGACGGCACAAACAATGGCGCGCCGGAAAGGCCGCCGGATTCTTTGGCGTTCGCGCTTTGCAAGGAAGCGGGGCGCGCGAGCGTGGTGTTCGAGACGATCACGCCTTCGATGCCGGAGGCGAGCACGGTTGCCGCGATGTCATCGAGCGCATGCTCGTCGAGATCGGGCGCGATCTTGAGAAGCAGCGGCACCGTACTCGACGCGCGAGCGCGTTCTTCGGTGAGAAGCGATAGAAGCTTTTCGAGTTCGTCGCGGTTCTGCAGGCCACGCAATCCCGGCGTGTTGGGCGAGGAGATGTTGACCGTCACGTAATCGGCGAGCGGTGAAAGGCGCGTGAAGGTTTCGCGGTAGTCCGCGATGCGGTCCGCCGAATCCTTGTTGGCGCCGATATTGATGCCGGTGATGCCTGTGCGCTTGCGCGATGACAGGCGGGTGGCGGCGGCCTCCATCCCCTGATTGTTGAAACCGAGGCGGTTGATGACCGCCCTGTCCGCCTCCAGCCGGAACATGCGGGGCCTGGGAGTGCCGGGCTGGGGCCGGGGGGTGACGGTGCCGCATTCGACGAAGCCGAAGCCCAGCTTGAGCATGACGGCGGGCACTTCGGCGTTCTTGTCGAACCCCGCGGCCAGGCCCAGCGGATTGGGAAAAAGACGGCCGAACAAGCGGATGGCGAGTTTTGGGTCGTCCGCCGGGGCGGCGGGAAGAAGGGCCCCGCCCGCCTTCAAAAGGGCGATGGTGGCGCGGTGGGCAGGCTCGGCCGGAAGGGCCCGGAGCATGGTTGTGGCAAAATCTGTCAACATCCCTAGACTATTGACCCCGGGGGTTGTAATTTCCTAGCTAGACCTTATTTTAGGAATTCTTACAGGAGATGGCGCTCGCATGCGAGCGGAAAATAATATGCTGACTCACAAGCAAATCTGGACTGCCATTGATGGGCTGGCGGAACGCCACGACCTTTCTGCTTCGGGCCTCGCAAAAATTTCGGGGCTCGATCCGACCACGTTCAACAAATCCAAGCGCATCGCTGCGAACGGCAAGGAACGTTGGCCGTCGACGGAAAGCGTTTCGAAGATTCTCAACGCGACCGGCGAGAGCCTGGAAAGTTTTGTCGGACTTGTTTCGCGCGCCGGACGCATGGCGACGCGTTATGTGCCGCTGATTGGCCTCGCACAAGCCGGTGAAAAAGGTTTCTTCGACGACGCCGGATTTCCCGCCGGTCACGGCTGGGAACAGATCGCGTTTCCGGGGCTGGATGACGAACACGCCTATGCGCTGGAAATCACCGGCGATTCGATGCTGCCGGTTTATCGCGATGGCGACCGCGTGGTGGTTTCGCCGTCGGCAAATGTGCGCCGCGGCGACCGCGTTCTGGTGCGCACCAATGCGGGCGAGGTGATGGCCAAACAGCTTTCGCGCCTGACCGCGCAGCGCATCGAACTGCAATCGTTCAACCCGGCTTACGAAACGCGCGGCTTCGATCTGGTCGACGTGACGTTCATGCACCGGATCGTGTGGTCGAGCCAGTAATTACTGCGGAATGCCCATATAGCTGTCGAGCTTGGCGGTGAGGGCCTTCTTGTCCTTGCCGTTGAGCAGGACGAGCAATTCGGCGGCGCGCTTTTTTGAGGCTTCTTCGTAGGCGTTCTGCGGCGTGGCGGCGACGGCGCGCTTCCAGGCGGCTTCGATCTTGTCGTGATATTCGTCCGCGTCATAAGCGGCGAGGCCCAAGCCGTATTGGTAGTTGATGAGGATATCGTTGGGCGAAAGCTTGAACGCCTGATCGTAGAATTCCAGACCTTTGTCGATGGTGGCGCCATAGGTCCAGCGGGCGAGCATCGAGCCGCCGACTCTGACCACTTCGAAATGCCAGCCGCCCATGGTGGCGATGAGCTGGGCATCTTTCGGGTGGGCGGCGATCGCATCTTCAATCGCCTGTTTGGATTGTTCGCCCAGTTTCTGGTTTTGCGCGGCCATCAGGCCGATGATGCGGCCTTTGTAACCCAAAGCGGCTGCCAGATAGATCGTTGGAAGCGCGCCTTTGGGATTGGCGGCGAGTGCTTTGCGCGCGATGTCTTCGGTGCGTTTGACGCAATCCATGCAAGGCGAGGTGTGCATGGTCATGTCGGAGGCGGCGGCGCGTGCGGCGACACCCAATCCATCGGCGTTGTTTTCGGCAAGGCCCGCCTTGATGGCTTCTTCGTATTTGCCTTGGGACCAGAGATCGTAGGCGGGGTCTGCAAAAGCCTGTGTCGCGAACGTTGTAACCAAAAGCGCGAACGCTGCGACACGAAGCTTCATCTGACTTCCTCCATCAGCCGCCCCGCGAGTGCGTGGCGGATCAATTCTGCCGTTTCCTTGCAGCCATAAAGCGCTGCGAACGAACCGAAACGCGGGCCTTGCGTCTGTCCGAACAGAACTTCGTAGAGAGCCTTGAACCAGTCGCGCAAAGGTTCGAAGCCGTGTGCCTTGCCGATCTCGTAGACCGCGTTCTGCACCACGGCGCCATCGCGTTCCTGGCCCAATCCCTCCAGCGACTGCGCCAGATCTTCCAGCGCTTTGCGTTCTTTCTCGGACGGCGCGCGATATTTCTTCGCCGGCCGCACGAAATCTTCGTAGTATTTGATGGCGTAACTTACAAGTTTGTCAATACCCGGATTGTCTTGCGGCGAGGCATCCGGTGCATAGGCTTTGATGAAGCCCCACAGAACGTCGCGGTTGGATGCGTTCGATGCGCTGACCAGATTGAGCAACAGCGCGAACGTGACGGGATAGGCCTCCTGCGGAGGGTGACCCGCGTGAAGGTGCCAGACCGGGTTCTCGATCTTCTTTGCCTGATCTTCACCGTGATACGCATCGAGGAAGGCGATGTAATCGTCTACTGCCTTCGGGATGACGTCGAAGTAGAGTTTCTTGGCCACGCGCGGCTTTTGATACATGAAGAGCGCGATGGATTCTTCCGGGCCGTAAGTCAGCCATTCATCGACCGACAGGCCGTTGCCCTTCGATTTCGAAATGCGCTGCCCCCCTTCATCGAGGAACAGTTCGTAGTTGAAGCCTTCCGGCGGTTCGCCGCCGATGGCGCGCAAAATCTTCGACGACAGTTCGACGGACGAAATGAGATCCTTGCCCGACATTTCGTAATCGACGCCGAGCGCCAGCCAGCGCATCGCCCAATCGGCTTTCCACTGACACTTCACATGGCCGCCGGTGACGGGGACTTCGGTTTTCTTGCCGTCTTCGTCGTAGACGATGGTGCCGCGTTCGGGATGCCATTCGACCACCGGCACTTGCAGCACGCGGCCTGTCGTCGGGCAGATCGGCAGGAACGGCGAATAGGTGGCTCTGCGTTCGTCGCCAAGCGTGGGCAGCACCGTGTCGCGCACTTTTTCATAATTGCGCAGGATGGTGAGCAACGCTTCGTCGAACTTGCCGGATTTGTAGCAATCCGTCGAACTCATGAATTCGTAGCGGAAGCCGAAGCGATCGAGGAACGCACGCAGCCGCGCATTGTTGTGTGCGCCATAGCTTTCGTGCGTGCCGAACGGATCGGGCACCGAGGTCAGCGGCTTGCCGAGATTGGCGGTGAGCATGTCCTGGTTGGGCACGTTGCCGGGGACTTTGCGCAGGCCATCCATGTCATCGGAGAACGAGATCAGGTGCGTCGGCACGTCGCTCATCGTTTCGAAAGCGTGGCGCACCCAGCTGGTGCGCGCGACTTCGCCGAAGGTGCCGATATGCGGCAGGCCGGAGGGGCCGTAGCCCGTCTCGAACAAGACTTTGTTAAGAGGTTTGCCCGCTTTGGCGCGTTTCTCGATCCGGGCGAGCACTTTTCGTGCTTCTTCGAAGGGCCAGGCATGGCCGTTGAGAGCGAGGTCGCGGACGGGGCCGCCGGATGTATCCGTGGTCATGGCTAATCGAGGCTTAAGCGATTGGAAAGGGCGCGAAAGCTAGGCTTTGGCAGGGGATCGCGTCAATGTCCGTAGTCGACAATTTGCCGAGCGAAAAGCCGCGTGCGCCGGGTTTCCATGCCCCGGATTTTCGCGCCGACATGCTCGCGCCCCTTACCCAGCAATTGCCGCTGGTGACGCTGATCTTCTGCGGCGTGGTCTCGCTGCCGGTTCTGGTGCTTATGCTGCATACGGGATTGGCCAAAGCCTGCGGCATATCCGCGGTCTTTTTTGTCCTGAACCTTTTCTACCACCGCGCGAGCACGGCGCGCCTGCTTGGCGAAGCGCGGCAACTGCGCGAGGACAATCTGGCGCTGGTGTTGCGGTTGTCGGAAGAAAAGCTGATGGCGGAAAAATCGCGCGATGCGGCGGAGGTGAGTGCGCGGGCCAAATCGGTGTTCATCGCCAATATCAGCCATGAGATCCGCACGCCGCTCAACGCGCTGCTCGGCATGTCGCAGCTTCTGGAGCGGGCGGGACTGGAAAAGACGCATCGCGACTATGTGAAAGTGATGCTGGAAGCGGGCCGCGGCCTCAGGACGTTGCTCGACGACGTGATCACACTGGCCCGCGATGAATCGGAAGACAGGCAGAGCGAGGATTGCGATGCGGGGCTTGCCGCGCGCGCGGTCGCGCAATTGCTGCAACCACATGCGTGGGAAAAGCGGTTGCGCCTTAACATCTCGGTGCCTGCCGATCTGCCGCGCGCCGCCGCCGATCCGCGACGCGTCCGGCAGGCGCTTTTGAAGCTTGCGGAGAACGCGCTGAAATTCACCGAACGCGGCGCGGTGGAGATATTGGTCGAGCCGGTTCTGGGCGGCCACGGCGAAACGAGCTTGCGCTTTTCGGTGAGCGATACCGGCCACGGCATTCCCCCGGAAGTGGCCGACCATCTGTTCGAGCCGTTCACGCCGGGCGATGTTTCCTATGCGCGCAAGCATCAAGGCGCGGGGCTTGGGCTTGCGGTCGCCAAACGCGTGGTCGAGCAGCTTGGCGGGATCATCGGCTTCGAAAGCGAGGCGGGACAGGGATCGACCTTCTGGTTCCAACTGCCGACGGTTGCCTCGCGCACCAATCCCAAGCCGCAATTCCTCGACATTTCCGGCGACATGCATGCGCCATCCGATCTTCTGCTGCTGGTCTACCTGCGCAACGGCCGGGCGACGAACGAGATCGTTCGATTGCTGGAACCGTTCGGCAATCACATCGCGATCGTGCACAGCGAGGCCGAAGCGGTGCAACGCGCCAGCCGCGACCAGTTCGACACCATCATCGCCGAAGCGCGCGACGTGGAAGCATTGGCTGCCGTGCCCGGACGGCGCGCGCCGTTGCTGGCCTTGTTGTTCGCGGGCGACCGGCCGCCGGCAAGCGGCGACGAAGCCTTGCATTGGCCGGCGCGGCCGCGCGAATTTTATGGCGTACTGCACAAGCTGAGCGAAGAATCGCAGCGTTCGCAGATCATCGAGAAACCCAAGAGCGAAGCCCCGCCCATCGACGCCAATGCGTTTGCGGCGCTGGAAAAATCTTTGGGCCTGCCGACGCTGATCGAGATCCTGCAATCCTATGTGAAGACCGCCGAAGAGCTTTGCGAAGCGCTGTCCAAGGCGAGCGCGGAAGACAACTGGAACGAGGCGGGGCGCGTGGCGCGCGACATAGCGGGCGCGGCCGGTGGGCTGGGGCTTGCGGCGATGACCGCTGCCGCGCGCGGGTTCGCGGCCCAGACGCGCGAAATCGAAGACGGCCATGTGCTGCGTAACGGCGCACAGGCCGTGGTGGGCGAACATGAGCGGGTGCGGCTGGCGCTCGCCGATCTTTATCCGGACCTCGCGGCCTGATCCGGCCCCACGTTCGAAACTATCGCCCTTCCCGCGCGGGACAGGGTAAGTACCTCCCATGACCGATGTTTCCGCCCTGCTTGCCGATCTGCCGGCGCTCGTCACCGCGCCCGGTGGCGGGGTGGCCGCCCAGCATGGCGAAACGATGAAGCTGCGGCTGGAAGAGGCGCGGCGGCTGTTCCGTTCGGGCGATGTGCTGGTGGCGCATGCGGCGTTCGTTGCGGGGCGATTGAAGACAACGCCGGCGGCGGCGCTTTATGACGTTCTGGAACTCTTTGTCTTTGTGCGGCCCGCGCAGCCTTGCATTCCTTCGCCGCTGGGATTGGCGCGCGCGCTGGCATTGCCGCTTCCCGAAACGGTGGAAGAACAGGCGCGCACTTTGGCGCTGGCCGCCGAGACGTTGTTGCAGGAACTGGGCGGTGCGGATCGCAAGGAGCGTTTGCGGCCCATCGCTTCTTCGCTTTCGAAGGCGGGATGGAAATGGGGGCCGCTTGTGCTTGCCGTCATCGGCGAGCCGGAAAAACAGGGGGGACCGCTTGCCGGTTACGACGCATGGCGCGCGTTGCCGGAATGGGAAGACGACATGGCACCCGACAAGCCGAGCTCGCTTCCCGTCGACGAAGAAGAAACGCGCGCGCGGCTTTCGCGGCTGGTGGGGCTTTCGCACGAGCAGCGCGCCGAACAGGGCGAATATGCGGTGGCCGCAAGTTACGCGTTTGGTGCGCGTGAAAAAGCGGGGGCGCCCCGGATCGCGCTGATCGAAGCGGGCACGGGAATTGGCAAGACGCTTGGATATCTGGCGCCTTCCAGCGTGTGGGCGGAGAAGAACGGGCCGGGGCTTTGGATTTCGACCTACACGCGCAACCTGCAACGGCAGATCGTGCAGGAGATCGCGCGGCTGTATCCCGATCCCGTCGAACGCGAAGACAAGGCGGTGGTGCGCAAGGGGCGCGAGAATTATCTCTGCCTGCTCAATTTCGAGGAAGCGGCGCGGCGCACGGCGCTGACGCCGGGACAGCGTTCGATTGCGCTGGGGCTGGCGGCGCGCTGGATCACCGCGACCACCGACGGCGATCTTTCGGGACAGAATTTTCCGGCGTTTCTGGCGGCGAGTTTTCCGCTTTCGGAAATCACCGACCGGCGCGGAGAATGCATCTACGCGGCGTGCTCGCACTATCGCACCTGTTTCATCGAGCGCGCGATACGGCGGGCGCGGCATGCACCCATCGTGGTGGCCAATCATGCGCTGGTGATCGCGCAGGCCGCGGGCGATGCGCTGTTGCTGGATGAGACCAACGATGCGCCGCCCGAACGGCGGGTGCGTTATGTGTTCGACGAAGGCCACCATCTGTTCGATGCGGCGGATTCCGGTTTTTCGGCGCGGCTTTCGGGCGTGGAGATGGCCGATCTTCGCCGCTGGATCCGCGGGCCGGAAGCGCGCGCGAGGAGCCGCATGCGCGGACTGGAAGAACGGTTGAGAGACATCATCGCCGATGACGACGTGGCGCGGTCTGTGTTGGACGATGCGGTGCTGGCAGCGGGCGCGCTTGCGGGCGAAGGCTGGCATGGGCGCATCGTGAATGGCGGCGCGCGCGGACCCGGGGAAGTGTTTCTGGCGCTCGCCTACAATCATGTGCGGGCCAAGAGCGAGGATGGCGAGGCGTTCTATTCGCTGGAAGCCGATGTTGCGCCGTTGGATGAAGAATTGCTGTTGGCGGCACGCGATCTTTCGCGGGCGCTGAAACGGGTGGCTGTTCCGTTGCTGCGGCTTTCGCAGGCATTGCGCAAACGGCTGGATGAAAAAGCATCCGAGCTTGAAACCTTTCAGCGGGCGCGCATCGAGGCGGCGGCACGCGGGCTTGCACGGCGGGCGCGGATTGTTTTGCCGGCGTGGATATCGATGCTCGATGCGCTCGATGGCGAAACGACGGGCGAGGAGTTCGTCGATTGGTTCGAAATCGCGCGCGACGACGGGCGCGATCTCGATGTGGGATTGCACCGGCATTGGGTCGATCCGACCGTGCCGTTGGCGACCGAAGTCCTGGCGCCGGCGCATGGCGCGCTGATCACTTCGGCGACGCTGCGCGACCTTGCAGAAGGTGTGGACGATTGGGCGAGCGCCGAAGTGCGCACCGGCGCGCATCATCTGCCCGAACCGCCGCGGCGGGCGAGTTTTGGATCGCCGTTCGATTATGGCGCGCAATCGCGCGTGTTCATCGTGCGCGATGTGAACCGGCGCGATGCCGATCAACTGGCGGCGGCGTATCGGGAATTGTTTCTGGCGGCGGGCGGCGGCGGCTTGGGATTGTTCACGGCGGTGCGCACCTTGCGCGCGGTGGAGAACCGGATCGCGGGACCGCTTTCCGATGCGGGCATCACGCTTTATGCGCAGCATGTGGACCGGCTCGACACCGGCGCGCTGGTCGATCTGTTCCGGGCGGAGGAAAATGCCTGCCTGCTCGGCACCGATGCGTTGCGCGACGGGGTGGACGTGCCGGGCCGGTCGCTGAGGCTCGCCGTGTTCGACAAGGTGCCGTGGTCCAAGCCCACCATCCTGCACAAGGCGCGGCGCGCGCGATTCGGCAAAACCTATGACGACCTGCTGACGCGGCTGAGACTCAAGCAGGCCTTCGGGCGGCTGATCCGCACCGCCAGCGACAAGGGCTGTTTCGTGATTCTGGAACCGGCCACGCCCTCGCGGCTTTTGTCGGCGTTTCCGGCGGATGCGCCGGTTCGCCGCTGCGGACTGGCCGATGCGATTGCCGAAATCCGTGGGTTTCTTGGGGACGGCGGGTGACCGGCTTGCCTGGCCTCCCTATAAACAGGGCATGGCCGAGACCGACGATACCCTGTTCGCCACCGAGACCGCGGAAGGTGCGGATCATTATGGGCGCCATTCGACCGGCATCCTGCCGAGCCATGTGCTCAAGCGGCTGATCCGGACGCGGCGCGAAATCCGCGCGGCGGAAGACATCGAGGACGGCCAGGTCCAACCGGCGAGCATCGACCTCAGGCTGGGGCCGGTGGCCTATCGGGTGCGGGCGAGCTTCCTGCCCGGGCCCAACGCGACGGTGGAAGACAAGCTCAAATCCGTCTTCATGCATGAGATCGATCTCACAAATGGGGCGGTGCTGGAGACGGGCTGCGTCTATATCGTGCCGCTGCTCGAATATGCCGATTTCTCGGCGCGCATTTCGGGAACGGCCAATCCCAAAAGCTCGACCGGACGCATCGACGTTTTCACCCGCCTGATCACCGACCGCGGACAGGCATTCGACCGCGTGGAAGCGGGCTATCGCGGGCCGCTTTATGCGGAGATTTCGCCGCGCACGTTTCCCGTGCTGGTGCGCAAGGGTTCGAAGCTCAATCAATTGCGCATCCGTCACGGATCGCCCCTGTTCACCGATACGCAATTGCGCCGCCTGCATGCGGAAACGCCGCTCGTTTCGGGCGAGGCCGATATCGACAATGGGCTAGCGCTTTCCATCGACCTGATGGGCAACGGCAATTCGCGCATCGGCTGGCGGGCCAAGCGGCACACCGGCGTCATCGATGTCGACAAGCGCGAGGCGCTTTTGCCTGCCGATTTCTGGGATCCGATCGAGGCCCATCCCGAAGGGCACATGATCCTCGACCCCGACGAGTTCTATATTCTCGTCAGCCGCGAAGCGGTCGCCATTCCTTACGACTATGCGGCCGAGATGGTGCCGTTCAATCCGCTGGTCGGCGAGTTTCGCGTGCATTATGCGGGCTTTTTCGATCCCGGTTTCGGCTATGAGCCGGGCCAGCCGCCTTGCGCGCGCGGCGTTTTGGAAGTGCGTTCGCGCGAGGTGCCGTTCATCCTCGAACATGGCCAGATCATCGGACGGCTGGTGTTCGAACGGCTCACCGATCCGCCGCCGGAAGTCTATGGGCAAGGCATCGGGTCGAACTATCAGCGGCAGGGGCTGAAGCTCTCCAAGCATTTCCGCGGCGCTTGACCGCATCCGCAACTTCGTTGCGAGAGTTCCGGCCTACTGACTCTAATGTGACTTCGAATCCACAGACGGGGGCAAAAACTTGTGCGGCGACAAACTATCCGTTGCGTCACGCCGCTGTCATAGCGATGGTTGCTCTGTCGCCGGTTCGGCTTGGGGGAGCAGGTCCTGCGGCAAGTCCGCTCTAAGGGGGCAGTATGAGGCGGCTACGGCGTGAATACGCCGGCCGCCTCATTCCTTTTTAAGGCCCATTTCCAGGGCCTTTTTGGCATCCTTGACGGGTTTGGGAACTATCTCGTAGTGCGATAGATCGGCGGCGCTGGGATCAGTGGCCGCCTTTTTTCTTGCCCGAATTGTCGGCGGCGAAACGGCCCGCGCCCATACCGACCATAAGCAGCAACGCACCCATCAAAAGCACGTCGCGCGAGAACAGGTCGAACGCTTCCGCCCGCGCATCGCCCTGAAGCTTCCAGTAGGCGTGCAGCAGGATCGCGATGGCCAGCATCACCGCGAACAGCGCCATGGCGAAATAGCGGGTCTGGTAGCCGAGGATCAGCGCAAGGGACGCCAGGGCCACGATGGCGAGGAACAGACCGAACAGGACCGGCGGGGCCGCGATGTGGTGCGCCTGCAGCATGTCCATCGTGCCGGACCAATCCTTCGCGTAACCCCAGGCCTGGGTGATCAGATACCAGCCGATGGCGATCCGCCCGAGGAGCGGTGCAATGACTTCCGAAAACGACATTCGGGAAAATCCTAGAAAGGGGTTGGCCAGCCGTAGGCGCCAAGCACCAGGGTCAGAAGACCGCAGGCCAGAAGGGCAGCCACCCATGTTTCGCGCTGCGGCGAGCCGAGCGGACGGGCAACGATGCTGAACAGGACAAGCGCCACCCCACCGATGAACAGCATGGAGAAAACCAGCTGCGCCACGATGAAGGCGTGAAACACCCCCGCAATGCCTGCCAGTGCAAGCAATATAATTGCGTACCGGCCGAATTGGTCAGGTGTCTGAGTCGTCATAATGCCGTGCGGCGTAGTCATCGCCATTCGCGTTTCCCCGCGAGTCACCGCTGCATGCAAGAATTATGTCATGGAGGGGCCGCGAAGGGAATATTCTTCTTAGGCAAGGGCTTATAAAGTTAACAGGAAAGGTGCCGGGCGACGGTTGTAAAGGCCCGCGACGCCCCTTTCCGTTTAGGCCTGCCTGAGGGCGTGTTTGCGCAGGTGGCGGACCAGCGCCATCTCGTCGAGCTGGGACTGGGCCCGGCGGGCCTCGGCTTCTTCCACGCGACGGGCCTGTTGTTCCATGGCCAGTTCGAAGGCCTTCAGGTCCTGATAGGCGGCGGCCAGATCGTTCTGGGCCACGGCCCGTTCGCGTTCGATTTCCTTGAGCGTCTCGCGCAGGTTTTCGCGGCGGCTTTCGATGGAGCGCAGGAACGAGGGGAACGCGAGGCGCCCGATATCGGAATCATTGGCGCGCTGGCGTTCGCGGGCGATCGATTCTTCGAGATCCGCGAGTTTGCGATCCAGATCGCTTTTCATCGCGTCGAGCGTCGTCATCCGGCGCTTCAGTTCGTCGACCCTGAAGCGTTTGACGCGCAACATCGTGTCGGCGCGTTTCATGCTCTACTCCCACTCCCTGGCTCGGCCACGATGGCCTCCAGTTCGGCATATCCATCGGCCAGTGTGACGCGTTCGTCTTTCTTTTGCGTTAGGAACGCTTCCAGGCGGGGATACACTTTCACTGCTGCATCCACTTCAACATTCGTGCCAGCCTTGTATGCGCCAAGACGGATCAATTCGGCCATATCTTCATAGACGGCGAGCGGCGCACGCGATTTTGCGACAATGCTTTGTTCATTTTCGCTGTTGCAGGCAGGCATGGCACGCGACACGGACCGCAAGATGTTAATCGCCGGAAAGCGTCCGCGTTCCGCGATGGCACGATCCAATACGATGTGACCATCGAGAATGCCACGCACGGCGTCGGCAACCGGTTCGTTATGATCGTCGCCTTCCACCAAAACTGTGAATAACCCGGTAATCGATCCTGCCGAGCCGTTAAGGCCGGGGCCTGCGCGTTCCAGCAATTTCGGAAGTTCCGCAAACACCGTTGGCGTATAGCCTTTCGAGGCCGGCGGTTCGCCCGCCGACAAACCGATTTCGCGCTGTGCCATTGCGAAACGGGTCACGCTGTCCATCAACAGAAGAACGTGCAGGCCCTGATCGCGCAATTGTTCGGCGACGGCCATCGCGACATATGCCGATTGGCGGCGCACCAGCGCGGGCTCATCGGAGGTCGCGGCGATCACGACGCTGCGCTTCAAACCTTCTTCGCCCAGATCGTCTTCGATGAACTCTTTCAATTCGCGGCCGCGTTCGCCGACGAGCGCGATGACGATCGCATCCGCATCGGTGTTGCGCGCGAGCATGGAGAGCAGAGTCGATTTGCCGACACCGGAACCTGCGAAGATTCCCATGCGCTGACCTTTGCAGCAGGTCGTGAACGCATTCATTGCGCGAACGCCCAGATCGAGCTTGCCGCCAAGGCGCGCACGCATCGATGCATGGGGCGGGGTGTTCTTCACATTATAAGCGACGGGGCCTTGCGGCAGCGGGCCTTTGCCATCGGTGGGACGTGCAAACGAATCGATGACGCGGCCGAGCCAAGCTTTGGTCGGAAAAATCGCGGCAGGACGATCTTCGAATTCGGCGTGCGCGCCGAGCGTGACGCCATCGAGGCTGCCGAGCGGCATGACAACGGCGCGGCCTTCGCGGAAACCCACGACTTCGCACGGGATGTGGCGGCCGCCGGAAATGGCGATGCGAACCTGGCCGCCCAGGCTGATGGCCCCGGCTGCGCCTGTGATCTCGACCGATAAACCCTCGATGCGGGCGACCCGGCCGAACCGCCTGAGCGGCGGTATGGCCTCAATTTCCTTCAACAGAGCGAGCATTCTACCACCCCAGAGAGCCGCTTTTTGCAGGCCCGAAGGAGCCCATCTTGAGGGGAAGAATTTAAGTGCCGGTAAACTTAACGAAGGAAATCAAGGGGATGGGCGCGAAAGAATAATTCGCGTTAAGCCCCGTTCGCGACTCCTGCACCCCTTCCGCTCTTGGAAAGGCGATGTTAACCATTTCCAGTTACGGTTTGCTCATCGGTTAACCACGCCGGTGGGGCCGTGCCAGTTGAAGGGGTCTGTGAACATGCGTGTGCTTTTGATCGAAGACGATAGTGCCATGGCGCGCAGCATCGAGCTGATGCTGCGGAGCGAGGGCTTCAACGTCTACACCACCGATCTCGGCGAGGAAGGTATCGACCTCGGCAAGCTCTACGACTACGACATCGTCGTGCTCGACCTGCAGCTTCCCGACATGAGCGGCTTCGAGGTGCTGAAATCCCTGCGTCTGGCGAAAGTCCAGACCCCGGTGATGATCCTCTCGGGCAACGCCATCGTGGAAGCCAAGGTCCGGGCACTCGGCTTCGGCGCCGACGACTATATGACCAAGCCGTTCCACAAGGACGAGCTGATCGCCCGCATCCAGGCGGTCGTGCGCCGCTCCAAGGGTCATTCGCAGTCGGTCATCACCACCGGCAAGCTGACGGTCAATCTCGACGCCAAGACGGTCGAGGTCGATGGCAGCCGCGTGCACCTGACCGGCAAGGAATATCAGATGCTGGAGCTGCTTTCGCTCCGCAAAGGCACCACGCTGACCAAGGAGATGTTCCTGAACCATCTCTATGGCGGCATGGACGAACCGGAACTGAAGATCATCGACGTCTTCATCTGCAAGCTGCGCAAAAAACTCGCAGCGGCAACCAGCGGCGACAATTACATCGAGACCGTCTGGGGCCGTGGCTATGTGCTGCGCGATCCGGAAGCCGAACAGGCAGCGTAAAGCTTTCCCGTAAGGGAGCCTGCCATTTTCGACGCATTGATCGGCGGTATCGTGATGCTGGGCGTGCCGGCCTACATCGCGCTGCAGATCTACATTCCCAAATATCTGCGCGGCGGATGGCGGTGGGCGGCCATGGCGCCGCTTTTCATCGCCATTCCTGTTGTTCTCTTCTGCCTGTTCGCTTTGGCCCAGGACTCGAACCTGTGGCCGCTGACCTTCATTTTGTTCGCGCCGCTTGGTGCGATTTATCTCGGTATTCTGGGCGCGGCACGGCGTTTGACGCGTTGAGGGAACCTATGGGCGTGCCTTCCGGTTTATAACGGTATGAGCACGAAGAATCTGGTTTCGCTGATTGTCTTTCTGGCGATCTGTCTTGGTATCGCAGCGATTGCGGGGCTCGTCACGGTGGCGAATATCCCCACCTGGTACGAAACGTTGGCCAAGCCTTCCTTCACGCCGCCCAATGGGATTTTCGGGCCGGTTTGGACGGTGCTCTACATCCTGATCGCGATCTCGGGATGGATGGTGTGGCGCAAGATCGGCTTTTCGCCCGACCGGCCTTTGATGATTTACGGCTTGCAGCTTGCGCTCAATTTCGTCTGGTCGTTCGTCTTCTTCGGCGCGCATCTCATCGGGCTTGCGGTCGTCGATATCGTGCTGCTGTGGCTGGCGATCGTCTGGAACATAACGCTGTTCTGGCGCGTGGATCGGGTCGCGGCGATTCTGCTTTTGCCCTATCTGGCCTGGGTTTCTTTTGCCTCTGCCCTGAATATTGCGGTGTGGCAACTGAACTAGCCCTCCCCTAACGCAAGGCTTGGTGATATGGAGCGGCCATGGAACCGCTTTATTCCCTGCCGCTGTCCAAATGGGCTGAAACGCCCTCGCCCGCCGAACGGCAGGCAGCGATTGGCGCGCTGGAAAGCGGGCAGGTTCTCTTTTTCCCGCAGCTTCCGTTTGCATTGCGCGAGGAGGAGAAAGAGCTTCTGTCGCCGTCCCTTTCCAACGGGCGTGCGAAGAACATTAGCCTGGATCCCAGCGGCAAGCTGAAACACATCGACGTCACGCCGGAACAGCACAAGCGGCTGCAGGCGATGATGGAACGGTTTGCGCAAAGCTCGGTCGCGCTGGTGAGCAATCTGTTTCCCGGCTATGCGGCGAAACTGGAACGCGCGCGCACCTCTTATCGCCCGACGGAGATCGCGGGGCGTAAATATTCGCCCGTGAAGGACGACACGCGGCTGCATGTCGATGCGTTTCCGACGCGGCCGATGCGCGGGCGCAGGATTTTGCGGCTGTTCACCAACATCAATCCCGACGGCAAGCCGCGGCTTTGGCATGTGGGCGAGCCGTTTGCGGAGATGGCCGAAAAGATCTTGCCCAAGGTGCGCGAGCCGATTGCGCTTGCGCCGTTTTTGCTGGCCGCGGTGGGCGCCACGCGAGGGCGCCGCTCGGCTTACGACAATCTAATGCTGGGTTTGCACGACAATGCAAAGCTGGATGAAAGCTATCAGCGCGGCACCACACACAACGAAATCGCGTTTCCCGCCGGATCGACCTGGGCGTGTTTTACCGATCAGGTGATGCACGCAGCCCTTGCCGGGCAATTCGTGCTGGAACAGACGTTCCACCTCGACATCGACGCGATGGCAGAGCCCGCGCGGGCACCGATCAAGGTGCTGGAACGGATGACGGGGCGCCAGCTAGATTAGGATAGCGAGTGAAGCAGGTCGTAGAGAAATATTTGGACTTGGTTTTGGGCGATCACGAGTCAGAAAATGAAAAGCTGCGTGCATTGAGGTTGGTACTGAACGAACTGGAGACGGCCGTTCTGCAACTTCCCGCTCCCAAATTTCCCGATATAGAGAGCGACCCACCTTATCGCTACAAAGAGTTCTATTCTCGTATTGTAAAGAGCTTTCCAAATTTTGGTTTTTATCCAATTGTCGACCCGCTTGAGCCAATCGAGCAGATGCCGGTGATGGGCGACGCGATTGACGATGCTGCGGACATCGCGAACGACTTAGCTAAAGCTATCTGGCGATGGGAAAATACGAATGCGGAAGATGCACTCTGGAATCTTGTAAATGATTACGAAATCCACTGGGGTCGTCATCTGAATGACTTACGTTGGTACCTTTACCAACCCTTCAGCCGCTAACCTGCCAGCGCCATAGCGCTTGCGAATTGCAGATCGGCGAGGCGGGCATAGAGACCGCCGCTGGCGACGAGTTCGGCGTGGCTGCCTTCGCCGACGATGCGGCCCTTGTCCATCACCACGATGCGTTTGAGTTTCTGGATGGTGGCGAGGCGATGGGCGATCACGATGGTGGTGCGGCCGGCCATCAGATTGGCGAGACCTTGCTGCACGAGGCGTTCGTTTTCGGAATCGAGAGCCGACGTTGCTTCATCGAGCAACAGGAGCGGCGCGTTGCGCAGGATGGCGCGGGCGATTGCCAGACGCTGGCGCTGACCGCCCGACAGCGTGACGCCGCGTTCGCCGACGAGCGTTTCGTAGCCTTGTGGCAATGCCACGATGAATTCGCTGGCGGCTGCGGCCTCGGCGGCGGCGCGCACTTCGTCATCCGTGGCATCGAGGCGGCCATAGCGGATGTTGTCGGCAATGGTGCCGGAGAAGATCGCGGGATCCTGTGCCACCAGCGCGATATGTTTGCGCAAATCGGTGGGATCCAGATCGGCGACATCGGTGCCATCGAACAGGATGCGCCCATCTTGCGCCGCGAAATAGCGCAGCAGCAACTGGAAGACGGTGGATTTGCCCGCACCCGACGGGCCAACGAGCGCGATGGCTTCGCCGGGTTCGATCTTGAGCGAGAAACCATCCAGTGCCGCGTAATCGGGGCGCGTGGGATAGTGGAAGGTGACGTTGTCGAAGGTGACCGCGCCCTTTGACGGTTCGGGCAGCGACAGCGCTTTGGCGGGCGCTTTCACATCGGGTTCGACGTGGAGCAGTTCCATCAGGCGTTCGGTGGCGCCGGCCGCGCGCTGCAGATCGCCCCAGGTTTCGCTGAGCGCGCCGAAGCCGCTGGCCACCAGCACCGCGTAAAGAATGAACTGCATCAGCTCGCCCGCCGTCATGGTGTGGGCGATGACATCGCGCGCGCCGACCCAGAGCACGCAAACAACGCAGGCCGCCATCGCGAAGATCGTCACCGCCGTCATGGCGGCGCGCGCACGCGTGCGCGTGACGGCGACGTCGAAAGAGGTTTCGACATTGGCGCCGAACAGCTTGCGGTCTTCGTTTTCGTGGGTGAAGGCCTGCACCGTCTGCACGGCGTTGAGCGTTTCGCTGGCGCGCGCACTGGTGTCAGCCACACGGTCCTGGCTTTTGCGCGACAACGCCCGCACCCAGCGGCCGAATCCGATCAGCGGCAGCATGATGAGGACCACCGCCGCCAAGACGAGACCGGAGAGTTTGAGGCTGGTCAGGAAAAGAAGGATCAATCCGCCCGTCAGCATGACGAGGTTGCGCATCGCGACCGAAGCCGACGAGCCGATCACCGTCTGGATCAGCGTGGTGTCGGCGGTGAGGCGCGACAGCACCTCGCCCGTGCGGGTGATTTCGAAGAAGGCGGGCGTCAGCGACAGCACGTGGCCGAAAACAGCCTTGCGGATGTCGGCGATCACACGTTCGCCAAGCCAGGTCACGTAATAGAACCGGGTGGCGGTCGCGATGCCGAGGACGGCGGCCACGGCGATCAGCGCCAAAAAGTATTGGCCGATCTGGGAGGCGTACCGTTCGTCGAACCCGTGATCCATCATGCGGCGCACGGCCACGGGAATGACCAGGCTGGCGGTCGAGGAGCAGAGGAGTGCCACGGCGGCCAGGGTGATCCGCCAGCGATAGGGCCTCAGGAAGGGCACCAGCCGCCACAAAGGTTCCAGCGAGCGGGACTTGTTGCGGCCTGCCGCCGTGTGGGCCACCTGGGCGGCGTACTCTTCGCTGGACTGGGCCATGGTGGGCTTTCTATAGCGGAAACGGGAGGTTGCCGCGAACCGGACCCAACGCCGCGCGACCGGGTTGCCAGCCCCCAAATGATCCCCTATAAGCCGCGGCCTTCCGAGCCAAAGGGCCTAAAGCCATGAAAAAGGGCATTCACCCCGACTATCATTTTGTGGACGTCGCACTGAACGACGGCACCACCTATCGCACCCGCACAACCTGGGGCGAGGCCGGCCAAAAGCTGACGCTCGACATCGATCCGACCACGCACCCGGCTTGGACCGGCGGCCAGCAGCAATTGCTCGACCGTGGCGGCCGCCTGACGCGTTTCAACAAGCGCTTTGCGGAATTCGTGAAGTAAACAGGTCTTTCGTTTTTCCAAAATTACTCTGTCATCGCCCGGTTTAGCCGGGCGACCCATTTTGTTGTTTTGTGCGGAAAGAAAATTGGGTCCCCCGGATCGCGCTGCCGCGCGACCGGAGGATGACGTACTGGAATTTGGATTAAGCGGCGCCTTCGCCGAAGGCCTGTTGCAGCATGTTGAAGTGGGCCTGCACGCCCGGCTTCTGTGCCAGGCCGCCGAACAGATCGTCATCCAGGCGCGCGATGCGACGATAGAGATTGTCGCTGCGTTCCAACAGATCGCGCAGCGTGGCGGGCAGAAGGTCGACGCCTTCTTCGCGGCCGCCGAAGCAGATTTCCTTGGAACCCAGACGATAGCGATCGCCGCGCGCGTCTTCGACGCTCATTTCGCCTTCATGCACCGCGCGCTGCACGAGCAGCCAGCTTGCCGCCTGCATCAGGCGCGTGGTCACGCGCATGCTCTCGCCGGCGTAAAGCATCGCGGCTTTGCGCGGCAGGTCGCGCGATTCCTGACGGCCGCGGCCATCGAGATAGCGAGCGGTTTCTTCGACCAGGGCCATACCTTCGTTGAAGGTACGATCGAACATCGCGGAACCCACAAATTCACGCAGGTCGAGCGTGTTCACAGTTTCGTTTTCCATCTCGGCCGTCGTCATCGGCATGCGTCCCCGGGCGATCAATACGGGCGTGAAGCTATCAACTCGTCACGTGCGAGCAAAGCCCGAATGCCGCGTATAACGCTCAATACGCACATCTTCTGCATTAATGGCTAATGCGGATGAATTACCGTCTTAACGATGAATTGCGAGATAAACGCCTTTAACGCTTGAAGAAAGCGTCGGCAGCGGACTTCGTGTTTTGGCGTGCGAGGATCGCTTCGCGGCTGCGTAGTATCTCACCCTGCAAAGCTTCTATGCGCGTTTCCAGCTCGTGTTCGGAAAGCGCCGACAAATCCTGGCCCAGAACGATCTCGGACAGTTTCTTCTTCGGCAGCAATTCTTCCGGATCTATGGCCATGGCGAAGCCCTCTGGAGGCGGTGTAAGTCTCTGTTACAGTGAAGGATAGACGCAAAAACGAAAGCGAACCAAGAGATGAAGGCTATTCAGGTCCAACGCGACGGCGGCGACGTTAAGCTGGTGCTGGGCGAGATCGAAAAACCCAAAGCCCGCAATGGCGAAGTGCTGATCAAGGTTGCGGCCGCAGGCGTGAACCACGCCGACCTGATCCAGGCGCGCGGCGGATACCCGCCGCCGCCCGGCGCACCCGATACGCTGGGTCTCGAAGTTTCCGGTGAGATCGTGGAGGTGGGAACTGGCGTGTCGGAATGGAACGTTGGCGATCAGGTTTGCGCGCTGCTCGGCGGCGGCGGTTACGCTGAGTTCGTGGCGGTGTCGGAGCTTTGCCTGTTGCCGGTTCCCAAAGGTGTTTCGCTAATCGACGCCGCCGTGTTGCCGGAGGTGCATTTCACCGTCTGGACCAATCTGATGGATGCCGCGCGTCTGAAGACGGGCGAGAGCGTTTTGATCCATGGTGGATCGAGCGGGATTGGAACCGCCGCGATCCAATTGTGCGCGGCGCGCGGACACAAGGTGTTCGCGACCGCGGGCACCAAGGAGAAATGCGAGGCTTGTGAAAAGCTTGGGGCTGCGCGCGCGATCAACTATCGCGAAGAAGATTTCGTCGATGTGGTGAAATCCGAGACCGGCGGCAAAGGCATCGACGTCATCCTCGACATGGTCGGCGGGGATTACATCGAGAAGAATTTCCGCTCGGCCGCGATCTGGGGGCGCATCGTCAACATCGCGTTCCAGAAAGGCATGGCGGCGGAAGTCAATTTCGCCTCGATGCTGATGAAACGGTTGAGCTTCATGGCGACGACGTTGCGCGCACGGTCTAACGAAGAAAAGGGCGCGATCCGCGATGCCGTTCGCCGCGAGGTCTGGCCGCTGGTCGAGGCGGGCCGGATCAAGCCGGTGGTGGACCGGGTGTTCCCGCTGGCCGAGGCTGGGGCCGCCCATGCCCGGATCGCCGAAAGCGCCCATATCGGCAAGCTTCTGTTGAAACCCTGAGGGCATACGGCTAAAAGGGCCGCCTTCCTCGACAATTGGACGGTTCGAGCGAAGGGACGGGGCGGAAAGCCTCGCCCGGGAAAGGGAAAACCTATGGCCGACAAACCACTTATGCCAAAAGCGACCGCCGTCTGGCTGGTCGACAACACCTCGCTCTCCTTCGAGCAGATCGCCGAATTCTGCGGCTTGCATCCGCTGGAAGTGAAGGGCATCGCCGACGAGGACGTGGCGAAGGGCATCAAGGGGCAGGACCCCGTGGCGTCGGGCCAGCTTACCCGCGAGCAGATCGAAGCGGCCGAAAAGAACCCCAAGTCGCGCCTGAAAATGGCGCCGCCGAAATACAAGATCCCGCCGGTGAAGATCAAAAAGGCGCCGCGCTATACCCCGGTGTCCAAGCGGCAGGACAAGCCGGATGCGGTTTACTGGCTGCTCCGCAACCATCCCGAATTCGGCGATGCGGACATCATCAAGCTGATCGGCACCACCAAGGCGACCATCCAGAAGATTCGCGAGCGTTCGCATTGGAACGCGACGAACATCAAGGCGGTCGATCCGGTGACGCTGGGTCTTTGCTCGCAGCTGGAACTCGACCTTGCGGTTACGCGCGTCGGCCAACGCCGCGAACGGCAAGAGAAGAAAGCCGCCAAGCTGGGCGGCACGCTGAAGCCGGTGAGCGATTCGATGGCCCGCGAACCTGCGGAAGAGCACGCGGGCGACGAAGAGTAATCAGACGGTTTCGCCCGCTTCGGGGCTGCGCGGATCCAGTTCGAGCGCAACAGGCGAGGCCTGTTGCGGCATCGGGCTGAACGTGTCGCGATACATATCCGTCGCCGGTTCGACCTTGCGGATGCGATTGAGCGTGTAGATCGCAAACGCGCCATGAATCACCGCCGTGTAATAGAACAGTGCCTGCGTGCCCATGCGCGCGGTGACGAGCGCGGCCAGGATCGGGCCTGCGACGGAGGCCAGCGAATTCACCAGAAGAAGCGTGGCGGAGGCTTCGACGAAAGCCTCTCGCGGCAGACGGTCGTTGGTGTGCGCAACCGAAAGTCCGTAACAGGGCAGCGCCGTTATGCCGAAGATCGTGACGAGGACGAGATTGCGCGTCACGTCATTGCCGCCGAAATAGCCGAGTGCCACGCCTGACGCCGCGGCCAGCAAGGTGGCGACCACCAGCACGATCCGGCGATCCATGTGATCCGACAGGCGGCCGACGGGCACCTGTACGATTGCCCCGCCCAACGCAAACGCGCACATGAAAGCGGCGAGCAATCCCTGATGGAGATTGTGGGCCTGCGCATAGACGGGTGCGAGCGTCCACACCGCGCCATTGGCCAAGCCGACGACAATGCAGCCCATCACACCAACGGGCGCCACAGCAAACAAACGGCCAGGGCGCAGTTTGGGGATCGGCGCGGGTTTTGGTTGCGGCAGCCGCGTGAGGCCCATGGGGATCAGGCACAGCGCGTAGAAGATCGCCGACAGATTGAACAATGAGAAACTTTTCGCGCCGCCCGCGATCAGCAAGGCCTGACCGACAATGAGACCGGTGTAGTTGACGGTGAGATAGGATGCGAAGATGCGGCCGCGTGTTTCGTTGGTGGCGCGGTCGTTGAGCCAGCTTTCGATCACCATGTAGAGATTGGCGGCCGAGAAGCCGATGCCGGCGCGGATCAGCGTCCAGACAAATTCGTTGACGATGAGCGGTTGGGCGATCGCCGTTGCGGCGGCAAGGCCTGCAGCGACCGCAAAGGTCCGGCTGTGGCCGACGCGCAGCAACAATCTTGGGCCGACAAAACAACCGATAAAAAAGCCCGCATAATAAGCCGAGCCCATGAAGCCGATGGCGAGATCGGAGAAACCTTCCAGATGCGCGCGCACCGGCGTGACCGTGCCCAGCAGGCCGTTGCCGGTAAGGAAGATGAACGTCGCCAGCAAAATTGCGGCAACGGGATAAAGATGTTTTCCCATCAGAACGCCGGGATCAGACGACGTAGCGCGCTATCACAAATCCCAAGATGACAACGGCAAGGAAGCCGATCATGACATATTCGAGGCGCTTTTCGATAAAATTCCGGATCGGTTCCCCGAACCAGGCGATGAGCCCGGCGACGATGCCGAAACGCAAGCCCCGCGTGATGGCCGAAAGCACCACGAACAGAAAAAGATTGTAGCCCGCAAATCCCGACGCGATGGTCACGAGCTTGTAGGGAATGGGGGTCGCGCCCTTGATGAGGATAATCCACGCGCCGTATTCGGCATACATGGAACGGAATTTTTCGAGATCGGCGCCATAGCCATAAGCCGAGATCAGCCAGTGGCCGACGGAATCGTAGAGCAACGAACCGATGGCATAGCCGAGCAATCCACCCAGCACCGACCACAGCATGCACCATGCCGCCAGCAACAACGCGCGGCTGCGATCGGCCAGCGCCATGGGGACCAGCATCACGTCGGGCGGGATCGGAAAGAACGAGGCTTCGGCGAAGGACACGACGGCGAGCATCGTCCAGGCGTGGCGGCCTTCGGCATGGCGCATCAGCCAGAAGTAAAGGCCGCGCAACAGGCCGCCGCGTTCGGCGGTTTCGGTGTGACCCGACATCGATCGTCCGTTCGTAGTGCCGGGCCTTCTATCAATGCCGGGCGTGTTCGTCCATCAATCCGGCATCAATCTGGCATAACCCGGTGCTTGCCGGGTTAACGCGAGTTCTTTAGCGTTCCGCGCGCTCGAACCCCCACAGGAACAATGGCGAAGCGTAAAACAACCAGACCGCGCAAGGGCAAGGCGCCGCGCAAAGCGGCCAAAACCACGAAACCTGCAAAGACCCACAAAGCGAAAAAATCTGTCGCCGCCAAGCCGGTGGCGCGGCGTGGCGCGCCCAAGAACACGGGCAAGCGCATTCCCGCGCTGCCGCGCAAGCCGGTTCGCAGGGCCGCCGATTCCTTGCGCGCTGTACCGCCGGTCAAGCTGAAGGTGGGTGTGAGCGCGTATGACCGGGATCTGGATCAGAACCCGGCCAATCACCAGCCGCTGACGCCGCCGTCTTTCCTGGAACGGGCCGCATCGGTCTTTCCGGATGTGACGGCCATCGTACACGGCAAGGCGCGCGCGAGCTATGCGGAATTTTACGCGCGCGCAAAGCGGCTTGCTTCGGCGCTGCGCAAACGCGGCATCAAGAAGAACGACACGGTGTCGGTGATGCTGGCCAACACGCCGCCGATGCTGGAAGCCCATTACGGCGTGCCGATGGCAGGTGCGGTGTTGAACGCGCTCAACACGCGGCTCGATGCGCCGACGCTTGCCTTCATGCTGGATCATGGCGAAGCGAAGGTGTTGATCACCGACCGCGAATTTGCGGGCACCGTCAAAGAGATGTTGAAGCTTGCCAAGGTCAAGCCGCTGGTCATCGACTACGACGATCCCGAATTTCCGCAAAGCGGGGAGCTTCTGGGATCGCTCGGCTACGAAGATTTCCTGAAGGAGGGCGATCCGGATTTCGCCTGGCTTCCGCCGTCCGACGAATGGGATGCCATCGCGCTGAATTACACCTCAGGCACGACGGGCAATCCGAAGGGGGTGGTGTTCCATCATCGCGGCGCGACCTTGATGGGATATGGCAACATCATCTCGGCCAATATCGGCAAGCGCCCGGTCTATCTGTGGACCTTGCCGATGTTTCATTGCAACGGCTGGTGCTTTCCGTGGTCGCTCTCTGTCGTGGCGGGCACGCACATCTGCCTGCGCTGGGTGCGCGCCAAGGCGATGTATGAAGCGATTGCCGAACATGGCGTCACGCACATGTGCGGGGCGCCGATTGTGATGTCGACTTTGCTGAATGCGGCGGATGACGAGAAGCAGGCGTTCGATCATCGCGTGGAATTCATCACCGCCGCGGCACCGCCGCCGGAAGCGGTGCTGGCGGCGATGGATGGCGCGGGTTTCAACGTCACCCATGTTTATGGTTTGACCGAGACCTATGGACCGGCGGTCGTCAACGATTGGAAGCCGGTTTGGGATACGCTGGGCACCACGGAAAAAGCCGCGAAGAAGGCGCGCCAGGGCGTGCGTTACCACGCACTCGATGCGCTGACGGTGATGGATCCCGAAACGATGGAGCCGGTGGCCGCCGACGGCGAGACGCTGGGCGAAGTGATGTTCCGCGGCAACATCGTGATGAAAGGCTATCTCAAGAATTCGAAAGCAACACAGGAAGCATTTGCGGGCGGCTGGTTTCATTCGGGCGATCTGGGCGTGCTGCATTCCGATGGTTACATCCAGCTCAAGGACCGTTCGAAGGACATTATTATCTCCGGTGGTGAAAACATTTCGTCCATCGAAGTCGAAGACACGCTCAACAAGCATCCGGCTGTGATGTTTGTGGCGGTGGTGGCGCGGCCCGACGAGAAATGGGGCGAGACGCCGTGTGCTTTCGTGGAACGCAAGCGCGGCCATGAGAACGTGACGGAAGCCGACCTCATCGCCTATTGCCGGGACAATCTTGCGCGCTTCAAGGTTCCCAAACACGTGGTGTTCACGGAGTTGCCCAAGACCGCCACCGGCAAGGTCCAGAAATTCAAACTGCGCGAGATGGCCAAGGCCGTGTGATGGAGCAACCGGCAAGCCGCCACGCGCTGATCTTCATCTTCATCGCCATGCTGGTGGATTCGATCGGGCTCGGTATCGTCTTGCCCGTGACGCCGCAACTGATCTCCGAACTCACCCATCAGGGCATGAGCGATGCCGCGCGTTGGGGCGGCTGGCTGTTCTTTGTGTTTGCGCTGATGCAATTTCTCTGCGCACCGCTGATCGGCAATCTGAGCGACCGCTTTGGACGCAGGCCCGTGCTGATCATCTCGCTTGCGATGCTGGGCGTGGACTATCTCATCACCGGCCTTGCGCCCACCATCGCATGGCTGTTTGTCGGGCGGCTTCTTTCCGGTATCGCGGGCGCGGCTTACACGACAGCCAATGCCTATATCGCCGATGTCAGCCCACCGGAAAAACGCGCGGCGAATTTCGGCGTGATCAGCGCGGCGTTCGGAATCGGTTTCGTCATCGGTCCTGCCATCGGCGGCCTGCTTGGGCAATTCGGGCCACGCGTTCCGTTTTATGTTTCGGCCGGAATCGCTTTCGCCAATGCGCTTTACGGTTTGATCGTGCTCCGGGAATCGCTGCCGCCGGAACGCAGGCGCACATTCGAACTTTGGCGTGCCAATCCGCTGGGCGCACTGATCGCACTCAGGCGGTTTCCGATGCTGATCGGATTGTTCGGCGTCACCGTGCTGATGCGGCTGGGGCACGACGCCAATCCCGTCGTGTGGACCTATTACACCATGCTCAAATTCCATTGGACGTCTGCGCAGGTCGGCTATTCGTTGATGGCGGTGGGCGCGATGCTGACGCTGGTGTTCAGCTTTGTGACGCGCATCGTCATTCCGCGCTTGGGCGAAGTGCGATCTGCCTATCTGGGGCTTATGTGCGGGGCGATCGGATTTTTCGGTTATGCCTTCGCGACGCAAGGCTGGATGCTTTACGGCTGGATGGCCGTGTGGGTGTTGATGGGGCTGGTTGGGCCTTCGCTCAACGCGATCATGTCGAAGGAAGTGGGCCCTTCGGAACAAGGCGAATTGCAGGGCGCGCTTGCGAGCCTCGGCGGCCTTACATCGGTCGCGGCGCCACCGATTCTTTCCAACCTGTTCGGCTATTTCACAAGCGACGCCGCGCCCGTTTATTTTCCGGGCGCGGCGTTCTTCGCGGCAGGCGTGTTCACACTTCTGGCTGCGCTGTTGCTGGCAACGGCACACCGTTCGCGGCCCGCTGCCGCGTCGTGAGATTTGCTTGCTAGATCAGTGAAGACTGGTTCGCAGTCGCTCGATTTCGTCTTTAAGCCGGAGCTTTTCTTTTTTTAGCGCCGCGATGGTCGATTCATCCCAATCGGGGTGAGCCATCTCTGTTTCGATGCGCTGTTCGAGTTTTCTGTGCTTTTCGGAGAGTTCCTGGATATGCCCTGCTAGTGCCATATGCTGCACCTCACTCTGTTAAGGCATGGACGATTAGAACACCAACGACAGTGTCTGTCACTTGTTTTCGATGCACTTGCCTTCCAGAGAATTAACGAAGATTAAGTGGGGAAAAGCTGGCACTATAAGGCTCCGCGGAACCACGGATTTCGCTGCCGAACGCCAGCCAAATAGCGAGAGATTTCCGGTACATGACCGAGGCGGAAGAACAAGGGCTGCGCATCAGGCTCAATGAGCTTGGACAGGAACACCGCGCGCTCGATGCGGCCATTTCTGCCCTCATCCAGACCGGGACCGGCGACCAGATCCAGCTCACGCGCCTCAAAAAACGCAAGCTGATGCTGAAGGATCAGATGCAGCGAATCGAAGACGTGCTGCTGCCGGACATCATTGCCTAAAATTTCAGCGGCGCTTGTGCGCGTACATCGCTTCGTCGGCGCGCGCCATTGCGGTTTCCGCATTCTCGCCGGGCTTCAATTCGAAGGCGCCATAGGAAAACGTCATCGGGATGGATTGCCCGCGCCAATCGGTGGGCGAGGCTTTGAGCGTGGCGGCGAGCGTGTCCGCTTTTTTATATGCCATCTCCTGTGTGGCGTGGCTCAGGATCACGCCGAATTCATCGCCGCCCAAGCGTCCCACGATATCGCTGTCGCGCACATTGTCGCGCAGTGTTTCGGCGAAATGGGCGAGCACAGCGTCACCGCCCGCATGGCCATGCGTATCGTTGATCGCCTTGAAGCCGTCGAGATCGAAATAAATCAGACTCGACGGCGTTCCATAACGAACCGAATAAGCGATATAGCGCGTGAGTTCGCGCACGAAGGCGCGGCGGTTGAGAAGCGGGAGCAGGTGATCCTGATCCGCCGTCTTCTCCACTTCTTCGAGACGCACTTTTGTCTGCTCGAGTTCGCGGCGAAGCGTATCCACCTCGCCCATCAACTGCATGATCGCGTCGCGCACGCTGGGGGTGAATTCGGATTCCGGGATGCCGAGCACGCTGGCGTTGGCGGCCTCTTCCAACGGCTCGAGTCTGGATGTGGCTTCGACGCGGCGTGCATAGGCGGCGGTGCCGGTGGCCCTCGCCTCTCTACCAGCAGTGGTACGCTCGATCTTCACCCGTTACCCCAGACTCAATATCTTAACCTTCCGTTGAGGATGGTTCCCAAAAGGTTAACGACGAACGATTATGCCACCTTTCCGGCGGACGCGCTGGGATTATAATGGGCCGCTTCTTTGCTGGTATCCTCGAATCAATCAGGCAGGAAGCGATGGCCCCCCCTCTCGTCGGCATCATTATGGGCAGTCAGTCCGACTGGCCGACCTTGCGCGCAGCATCCGCCATTCTGGAGGAGCTGGGGGTGGCCCATGAGACCAAGGTGGTCTCGGCCCACCGCACACCCGACCGGCTTTACGCCTATGCCCGTGGGGCGGCGAAGAAGGGGTTGAAGGTGATCATCGCGGGCGCGGGCGGTGCGGCGCATCTGCCGGGGATGACGGCCTCCATGACGGCCTTGCCGGTGCTGGGCGTGCCGGTGGAGAGCAAGGCGCTGAAGGGGATGGATAGCCTGCTGTCCATCGTCCAGATGCCGGGGGGCGTTCCGGTGGCGACGTTCGCCATTGGCGAGAGCGGGGCCAAGAACGCGGCGCTGCATGCAGCCGCCATTCTGGCGCTCTCCGACAAGCGGCTGGCCAAGAAGCTGGATGCCTGGCGCGCGCGGCAGACCGAGGCCGTGGCCGAAGCGCCCCAATGAGCGAGCACAAGCGGCTTTCCGCTCCCGTTCCTCCGGGAGGAACCATCGGCATTCTCGGCGGCGGACAGTTGGGACGCATGCTGGCGCTCGCGGCCGCGCGATTGGGGCTGAAGACGCATATCTATTCCGATGAGGACAATGCGCCGGCGTTTCAGGTCGCAGCCTTTCGCACCCATGCGCGCTACGACAATGAGGCAGCACTCGCCGCGTTCGCAGGTGCTTGCGATGTGGTGACGTTCGAGTTCGAGAACGTGCCGAGTGCGACGGCGGAATTTCTCGCCGATCATGTTCCGGTCAATCCAAATCCCAAGGCGCTTGCGATTTGTCAGGATCGTCTGGCGGAAAAGAATTTCGTCGCGTCGCTGGGGTTGAAGACGCCGGCGTTTGCTTCCGTCACATCGGGTAACGATGCGGTAGCGGCGGTTGCCAAAGTGGGCGTGCCTGCGGTGCTGAAGACCTGCCGGATGGGTTACGACGGCAAGGGCCAGGCGAAGATTGGCCGTGAAGGCGATATCGTGCGTGCGATGGATGGGTTCAAGGGCGCACCTGCCATTCTGGAGTCGTTCGTGGACTTCTCCTTCGAGGCATCCGTGATTGCGGCGCGCGGCGCGGACGGCACGTTCGCGGCCTACGATCCGCCGGAGAACGCGCATGAGAACCACATCCTCAAGCGGTCGAGTGTTCCGTCACGCTTGGGCGCGACACAGGTCCATGAGGCCAAGGCCATTGCGCGCAAGATCGCCGATGCGTTCGGTTATGTGGGCGTGTTTGCGGTCGAGCTGTTTGTGGCGCGCGATGGATCGCTGCTGGTGAACGAGATCGCGCCGCGCGTGCACAATTCGGGGCACTGGACGATCGAGGCGTGCATCGTCAGCCAGTTCGAGCAGCATATTCGCGCGGTTGCAGGTTGGCCGCTTGGCGATGGTTCGCGCCATTCAGACGCGGTGATGGAAAATCTGATCGGCGAGGAAGCCTGCGATTGGAAAGCGCTGGCGGCGCGCGGCGGGGCTTTGCATCTTTATGGAAAGACCGAAGCGCGTGCGGGCCGCAAGATGGGCCACATCACGTGGCTTAAGAAGGGCGGCGATTGATACGGTTCAATATCTCTTCGAGCGAAGGGAATTTGCCGCCGACTTCCTTTTTCATCTGCGCCTTGAACTTCTCGAAATTCATCACGTCTTCGATGCGTTTGTCGAGGAAGGCGTTGGTGCCCGCTTCGTCGTCGGCTTGATCGTTGAACCAGCGCATCAGGGTCGATGAATATACGGCGGCCAGGATCGCGCGCTTGGTGTAGTAGTTGAAATCGGTGGTGGTGTCGCCGGTGGCGCGCCACATGACGTCGACAGTGCGCCATAAGAGTTTCGCACCCATGGGTGCGTTCGGCGGCAAGGTTAGGAATGCTGCGGCACGGCGGGCGGCTTCCTTGTTGGGGCGCAACACGTCGAGGCGGATCTTCACGGCCGATCTGATGCGGTCGCGGATGCGCAAGGCGGCGAGATCGAGCTTGGCGATCTCGGCTTCCATTTCGCGGTCGGCGGAGACGGAGAATTCTTCGAGCAGGTCGAGCGCACCTTTCGGGAACAGGCGCGTCATCGTTTCCTTGTCGATGCCGGTTTGCTCGCTTGCGCGTTCGAGAAGTTTTTCGCCGAAGCCGTCGAACGGGACGTGCGGTAACGCCGCCTTCAGCACCGAGGCTTTGAGCGCCGCGTCGTCGGGCGGGGCTTTCTTGCGCGCGGTCATGCTTCGGAGACCTTCACCCAATGTTTGGTTTCGGTTTCGAAGATGAGCTGCGTGAGATCGGTCATGCGCTGCGGATAGAGCACGCCTTCGAGGTGATCGCATTCGTGTTGCACGACGCGGGCGTGAAAACCTTTGGCGGTGCGCATGATCTGGCGGCCCAGCGTGTCGAAGCCACGATAGCGGATGTGGGCGGGGCGTTCGACGAAGCCGCGCAGGCCCGGCAACGACAGGCACCCTTCCCAACCGCCTTCGCGTTCGGGGCCGGCGATTTCGATTTCGGGGTTGATCAGCACGGTGAGGGGGGCGGTGTGGTCGTAGCGTTCGGCTTCGGTCAGGCCGTCGCTGCGCCCTTCCGGGGCCTGGAAGACGACCACGCGCAGCGGCACATGCACCTGCGGGGCCGCGAGGCCCGCCCCGTTCGCGTCGATCATGGTCTCGATCATCGAGTTGACCAGGCGGCGGATCATGGGGGCGGTCGGGTCCATGATGGGCTGCGCCTTCTTGGCGAGCACCGGATGGCCCATGCGTGCGATCTTCAGAATTGGCATCGGCGGACTATGGGCGTGGGCTCAAAAGCGGTCAAAGCGACCGAATGTAAGGGGCTATCGAACGGGGAATTTTATTAGCATTGATTCCAAAGGGATTTTTCCAATATTCGTTTTTGGGTTTTGGGCACCCCCTCCCCCTGCCTCAGCCTTTCGTTCACGACTTCCTTCTATAGGAATATGGGCCTTAGACCGGGAACGGCAAGGGCGTCAAATGCATTGTTCACGCGGGATAGACAGGCAAAACCGCTTCTGTTATCACCCGCGGCCTTCCAGAAGACCTTTAGGAGCAGCCTTTGCAGATCATCGTTCGCGACAACAATATCGACCAGGCGCTGAAGGCGCTGAAAAAGAAGATGCAGCGTGAAGGCATCTTCCGCGAGATGAAGCTGAGAGGCCATTACGAGAAGCCCAGCGTGAAGCGTGCGCGCGAACGCGCCGAAGCGATCCGCCGCTATCGCAAACTGCAGCGCAAGCGCCTGCAGCGCGAAGGCGTGCTGCCGCGCTGAAGTTTTCAGCGCCTACCGAGATTCGCGAAAAAGCCGCCCAATGGGCGGCTTTTTTGTTTCCAACCACACGCCTCACCCAAGGCCAGGTTGTAAGCGCGACATACAGAATCCGCCGCCCCAATCGCGGTTAACCAAAACTTACCAAATGAGTCCGGTGCCGGTACGCGTCTTGCTAAAAGTCGCCTGGGTAATGGGCGTACAACAAAAAATGCGTAACTGGTTGAAGTCGGCGCTGGTGGGCGCAACGGGTGTTGTGGCGGCAATGGGTATGGCAGCGCCAGCTTCGGCGACGCCGACCGGGCTGACCAAGCTCACCTCCTATGCCAGCGTGCCGTGGGAAAATAACACCAACGGGTTTTTACAGCACTTCAACACGGTCGAGACGTATCTGGATGCGAATTTCGGGCGCACCGACGTCGACTTCCTGGCCTTCGTCTACAAGAACACGGTTTATCCCGATGCCAGCCTCCAACATGCTGGCTTGGATGTTGGCGGCGACCTTACCGGCACAAGCGGCAACTGGACGTTCGACAACGGCAACACGACCTACAAGGTGGTGGCCATCGAATTGATGGTGCTCGGCCCGACGGTGAACGGCAACGAAACGCTGAACACCATCGTCTATTCGGTGGATAGCGCCCATTCGGGTGGCAGCAAGTGGGATACGACCGGTTTCAAAGCCCAGAACGGCCAAATCTGTCAGATAACGTCCCCCTACAAGAGCCAACAGTGCCCCACCCTGCTCAAGATCGCGTTCTTCGGCATCCCGATCACGCATCACACGCCCGAACCGGCCAGCATCGCGCTGGTGGCAACGGGCCTTGCGGGACTTGGCCTGCGCCGCCGCAAGAACAAGAAGCGCGCGTAACGCCTGCTCTCTTCGAAATACAAAAGCCCGCTGCCGGAAATGGCAGCGGGCTTTTTGTTTGTCAGGCGAACGCGCTGCGCAGAAAACCGCCGAACAGCAGCAGGAAGCCGCCGATCTCCGCTGCGATCAGCAGCCACATGCCGAAGGTGGTGTTGAAATTGCGGACCTTGAACTGGTTGTCGGTTTCGTTTTTTAGGCCGAGCATGACGTAGGTCGCCGTCGCGATGGCGAAGAAGCCGATCATCAGGCTGGCGCCCAGCAGATTGAGACTGGTGCCGAGACCGCTGACCTCTTCGAACTGCAGCACGACCAGGATCGCAAAGCTGTAGTGCAGCGCGGCCTTGTGCGCGATGTCGACGTAAGGGGGTGCGGCGTGCGTGGCATTGTTCAGCATGTGGCGGTATTTCCAGACGCCGGTCAGCAACGCGGTCAGGAAGAACAATCCCAGGGCTGTGAGCGTGAGCTTGATTTCGAGAGCCACGATTGATCTCCAATGATTGGGGACGAAGCTAACGGCGGAAGATGTTGCGGATCAATGCGCCCAGGCGCGGCGGACGTTCCGCCGTCAGCACGTGGTTGGCGAACACCCGGCCCATCTGGATCACCAGAAGCATCGTGGTGAGGATCATTACGATGGTGGCGCCGATCACCTGAATGAGCGGCGGATTCCACGGCAGGCGGAACATCATGAAGAACGGGGTGTAGATGGGAATCCACGACAGCACCGTGGCGATGGTGCCGTTGGGATCGTGCAGCAGCGCGGGCATCATCACGAGCGGGGCCATGACGAGAATCATGGTGGGGCCGACAAGGGCCTGCGCATCCTGAATGGAGGTCGCCATCGAGCCGATGGCGAGGAAAATCGAGGCGTAGATCAGAAGCCCGCAGATGAAACACAAGAGCAGCATCGGCAACAGGCCGGTGGAGAAGATGCTCGTCACCAACCCGCCCATGTTGGACACTGCGCCCGGAACGAAAAGACCCGCGCCGATCACCAGCATCACCGCCCACAGGATCAAGGTGAGGAGCGAGGCGGCAGCAGCCCCCAGGAGCTTGCCGGTCATGAATTCGGTCGCGGTGACGCAGGAGAGCATCACCTCGACGATGCGGCTGGATTTTTCTTCGATCACGCCGGAGAGGAGCGCGCCTGCATTCATGAAGATGGTGAGCAGCAGCAGGAAGGCGAGCACGGCGGGCGCATAGGTGCGGGCCTGATCGGCGAAGGAGATCTCGTGATCGCCGCTGGAGGCCGCCGGATCGAACGAGCGCATCCGCGCATTGGGCTTGAAGGTTTCGGGCGGCACGTCGGGGGCGAATTTCGCCAGTTGCTGGCGGCGCAATTCTTCGGTCAGCGTGCGGCGGACGAAATGTTCGAGTTCGGGGTCGCTGGCGTTGATGCTCCAGAACTCCGCTTCGGGGCTGTCTTTGGCGGCGGAGAAATTGCCCGGAACGAAGACCACGGCGTAGAGCGGGTTCGACCCGGACAGGTGCTCGTTGACGGCGCGCGTAAAGGTTTGCGGTTTGGCGCTCTGCAACTGACCCGGCGGGATGAAATGGAAGCGCGGCCGCGGCGGCTCGAACGTGGCGGCGGTTTTGCGGAACGGAGCTGCGAGCGAGAGAATGCCGGTTGTGCCGCCCCATTTGCGGAACTGGGCAAGGGTGTCGGGATCTTCGGACGGTGTGTCCAGCACCATCGCGACGGCGGGCATCTTTTGGCGCAATCGCGGCATGTCGAGATTGGCCTGCGCATAATTCGACAACGCATCGCGTTCGGCGATCTCGGCTTCGGTGCTCACGGCTTTGGCGATGGCGAAGGCGAACTGGCCGCCGGTCTTGTCGACCACGGTGAAATTGCGCGTGGGCGTTTTACTTTCGATCCAGTGCGGGACCACGCCCCCGATCACCACCCAGACCGGGAACATCAACAGGGAGATGATGAAGCCGCGACGCGTGATATATTTGAGGAATTCGGAGCGGGCGACGAGAAGGGCGCGTCTCATTTGGCACCTTCCCGGAGATTTTCCGCTTCGCGGCCCGCGAGCGAGACGAAGACATCCTGCAGGCTCGGCTCGGCCAGATCGAAATGGGAAAGCGCGATGCGCTGTTCGAAACAGGCGTTGAGCAGCGCGCTGCCATCTGCGCCTTCCTTGAGGGCGACATCCCAATAAGGTTGGCCGGTGGCGGGCGGCGAAACATCCGCCACGCCTTGCAGGTTCTTCAGGAAACCCAGATCGGCCTCAGCGCCGATGCGCGCGCGGCGCGGCAGGAGGCGATGGGCTTCGGCGAGCGTGCCATCGAACACTTTTTCGCCGCGGGCCAGGATGATGAGGTGATCGCAGAGGCGTTCGGCCTGTTCCATCGTGTGGGTGGAGAACAGGATCGTCTTGCCGTCATGGGCCAGCGTGCGGATGGCGCCTTCGAAGCTTTGACGGTTGAGGGGATCGAGACCCGAGAACGGTTCGTCCAGGATCAGCACATCGGGATCGTGCGCCAGGGTGGCGATGAAGGCGACTTTCTGCGCCATGCCTTTGGACAGGCCTTCGATGCGCACGCGGGCAAATTGCGAAAGGCCGAAACGTTCCAGCATGTCGTTGGCGCGCCTGAAGGCCTTGGCGCGGTCCAATCCCTTGAGCTGGGCGAAATAGGCGATCACGGCATCGGCGCGCATGCGTTTGTAGAGGCCGCGCTCTTCGGGAAGGTAGCCGATGCGATCGCGCACCTCGCCCGGGGTTTGCCGGAGGATGCGCAGGCTTCCCTCGTCGGGCTTCATCAGGCCCAGCATCATGCGCAAGGTGGTGGTCTTGCCGGCGCCATTGGGGCCCAGGAAGCCCAGGATGCGCCCTTCCTTGTGCGCGAACGACAGATCGCGCACGGCGGTGAAATCGCCGAAGCGTTTGGTGACGTGGCTGAGTTCGAGAGCGGCGCGCATGATTCTTGAAACTAGAGTGCGGCTTTCCATGCACGCATCTCAAGCACTACGCCATGTTTGCACGTGCCGATGGCTAAGGGAGAGCTAAAGCGCGAAGTGCGCTTTAGAGTCTTGAATTGTCGCTCTTTCTGACGCCGAACCGGTGGCCACTTCGGCGGGAAAACGCTCCAAAAGAAAAGAGGCCGCATGGGCTGGATGCGGCCTCTCCTCGTATGCGCAACGCCGGGGGGAGTTATTGGCTTTGCGCGACTGAACTGTTGACCGGGGTCAGGGTGACCTTGCGGTTGTCGGCGAACTGGCTGCCGGTATAGGTGGCGCCATCGGCCTTGAGCGTGGCGATGGTCTCGCCATTGGCGGATTTGAGCGTCAGGCGGCCGGGAAGAGCCGACCAGCGGGCGATCTTTTGCGCTGCAACAGGGCAGGCAGCATCGGCCGTGGCCGTGCCCGACTTGTCGGACTCGGCGGCGGCCAGGGTGACGGTGCAGGGGGCATCGGACGTGCCGATGGCGACTTTCCACGACCCGGCGACCGGAGCCGCATGGGCGGCGACCGTGCCAGCCAGGAGGACGGAGGCCAGGAGGCCGAGGGCTCTGATCTTGGTCATGTGAATATTTCCTTCAAGATTTCGTATTTAACAATAGGGTCTCACTCCCGCCCCTTCAAGGGGCGGGTTGTTGCATTTGCGAGCGATTTTGGGCCGCCGGGCCACAAAAAGCGGCACAAAACCGCCATTTCTTGCTGCACCTGCGTTCTGCGAAATCAAGCCATGCGTAGAACGCGAAGCTTTCGGGGATTATGCTCGGGGCCGCGCAATCCGGAGGCTTCCATGGAGATCGAGGTTCTGACGCCTGCCATCGGGGCGGTCATCAAGGGGGTCGATCTGTCGAAAACCCTGAGCGATGGCGACGTTGCAGAGATCAGGAAGGCGCTGCTGAAGCATCTGGTGATCTTCTTCGAGGATCAGCATCTGAGCGCCGTGCAGCATCGCGATTTCGCCGCGCGCTTTGGCGGCTTGCACACCCATCCGCTTTATCCGGGCGTGGACGATGCCAAGGAGCTTTTCATTCTCGACAACCATGCGGGCAATCCGACGGACAACGATGCGTGGCACACCGATGTGACGTTCATCGAGAACCCGCCGATGGGTTCGATTTTGTATGCCAAACATCTGCCGCCCACGGGTGGCGACACGATCTGGTCGAACATGCGCGCAGCGTATCTGGGATTGTCGGCGCCGTTTCGCGAATTCCTGAAAGGGCTCGATGCGGTGCACGATTTCGCGCGCGGCTTTCCACCGGCGGATCGGTGGCGAAGCTTGCGGGCGAAGACAAACACGCCAAGGCGCGTGCCGAACATCCGCCCGTGGTGCATCCGGTGATCCGCACCCATCCCGAAACGGGCGAGGATGCGCTGTTCGTCAATCACGGGTTCACCTCGCGCATCCTCGGCATCAGCCGCAAGGAGAGCAGCGCGATCCTGAAGCTGCTGCACGAACACATCCAGCAACCGGAATATCTGGTGCGCTGGCGCTGGACGCCCAATGCCATCGCCTTCTGGGACAACCGCGTCACGCAGCATTACGCGGTGAACGATTATCTGCCCGAACGGCGCATCATGCACCGCGCGACGATCATGGGCGACCGCCCGTATCAAGCGACGCGGATGAAATTGGCCGCTGAATAGCTATGCGCGGTGATACGGATGACCCGCCAATATCGTGAGGGCGCGATAAATCTGTTCTGACAGCATCGCACGCACCATCAGATGCGGCCAGGTTTGCGGGCCGAACGCCAAACTTCTTCCGGCGCGGATTTTGGGGAGCGGCAGCAAGCCATCCGGGCCGCCGATCACGAACACGAAATCCTTTGTTCCGGCGTCGCGCATGGCGGCGAGCATTTCGGCGAAATCTTCGCTTGTCATGCCTTTGCCTTTGGCATCGAGCAGGATGACGTGGGCGCCATCGGGCACGCGCGCGGCGAGGCGCTCGCATTCTTCGGTCATGCGCTGTTTGGCGTCGGCTTTTTTCGAAACAGCGATTTCTTCGACCGCGACCGCCTGAAAGCCCAGACGGCGGCCCATCGCGTTGGCGCGGCCGGTGAAATCTTCTGTCAGCGTTGCTTCCGGCGTGCCGCGGGCGTGACCGACGGCCAGAACATGCAATCTCATTTAACGGGCAGCGGGCCGTTCGGGTTCGCCGACGGACCACATGCCTTCGAGATCGTAATAGTCGCGCACTTCGGGACGGAAGACGTGGACGATCACATCGCCCGCATCGACCAGCACCCAATCGCCTTGGGCGGCACCATCGACGGGGCGCGTGCCGTAGCCCGCATCTTTCAGGCGGCGCGCCAGATGCTCGGCAATCGAGGCGACATGGCGCGAGGAACGGCCCGTTGCGATGACGATGGCATCGGTCAGGGACGAACGGCCGTGCAGCGGAATCGTCACGATGTCTTCAGCCTTGTCGTCGTCGAGCGACTTCAGGACGTGAGAAAGGACGGGCGGCGGGTCGGCCTTCACGATGTCCGCTTTCGCGGATGGTTTCGCTGGCGCTTTGGAGTGCGATTTCGCGGGCGGTTTGCCGGATTTGGCTTTGACCGCTTTTTTCTTGGCGGGCTTTTTCGCGGGCGCTTTTTTCGCGGTGGGCTTCTTGGCGGTCAGAACATTGTCCTTTCGAATTCCTGCATCGTGCAGGGCAGTTCTATCACGCAGGTAAAACCTGCACAAAGATTTCGCTTTTGGCATAGTTTTCGCGGATGTCGGTCGAGCTGAGAGGGTTGCGCGCCCCGTCGATCACGGCGATGGCGGGCGGGCGGGACGCGGCAAGGCCGCGATAATCGCAGGTCCGGCCACGGCAAAAACGGATGGCGGGCTTGGCGTGCAGCATGGCCATGATGCTGCCCGGACGGGTGACGACCGCGATGGGGACCGTCTGCACGATGTCCTGCCAGCGCTTCCAGCGGCGGAACTGATCGAGATTGTCGCTGCCCATCAGCCAGACGAAATCGAGTTCGTGGAAACGGCGTTTCAGCTTCGCCAAGGTGTCGATGGTGTAGCGGGTTCCCAGCGCGTGTTCGATGTCCATCACTTCGATGCGTGGATGACCGAGGGTTTCTTCTTTGGCGAATTCCAGACGGCGGGCAAGCGGCGCCATGCCTTGCGTGGGCTTGAGCGGATTTTGCGGCGCGACCAGCCACCAGACGTAATCGAGGCCCAGCCGCTTGATCGCGACATCGCTGATATGGATGTGGCCCGCATGGGCCGGATTGAACGAGCCGCCGAGCAGGCCGATCTTCAGCCCGCTTGCGACGGGGCCCGGCGGCTTGATCCAGGGAAAAGGTTTGCGCTTCACGGCCGGGTCTGCCCGCTCCCGCGCACGATGTATTTGAAAGTGGTGAGCTGTTCGACGCCGACGGGGCCGCGGGCGTGCATCTTGCCGGTGCCGATGCCGATTTCCGCACCCATGCCGAATTCGGCGCCGTCCGCGAATTGCGTCGAGGCGTTCCACAGCACGATGGCCGAGTCGAGCGCCGAGAGAAAATGTTCGGCCGTCTGGTTGTCTTCGGTGAGGATCGAGTCGGTGTGTTGCGAACCGTAGGTCTCGATGTGGCGGATCGCATCTTCCACGCCATCGACGGTTTTCACCGCGATAATCGCGTCGAGATATTCGGTGCGCCAGTCTTCTTCGGTTGCGGCTTTGGCGGCGGGAAAGATGGCGCGTACGGATTCATCGGCGCGGATTTCGCAACCGGCTTTTGCGAGGTCTTCGAGGATGGGAAGGCCGTGGGATTTCAGAACGCTTTTGTCGAGCAGCAACGTTTCGGCGGCGCCGCAGATGCTGGTGCGGCGCATCTTGGCGTTGAGCGCGATGGCGCGGGCTTTGGCGAGATCGGCCTTTTCGTGAACGTAGACGTGACAGAGCCCTTCGAGATGGGCGAGCACCGGCACGCGGGCTTCGCTCATCACGCGGCCGGTGAGGCCTTTGCCGCCACGTGGGATGATGAGGTCGATGGTGTTGTTCAAACCTTCGAGCATCAGGCCGACGGCTGCGCGATCGGTTGTCGGCACGCGCTGGATGGCGGCTTCGGGCAGACCGGCTGCGCGCAAACCTTCGAGCAAGGCGGCGTGGATGGCGGCAGAGCTAGCTGCGGATTCCGAGCCGCCGCGCAGGATGGAGACGTTGCCGGATTTGAGCGCGAGCGCGCCCGCATCCGCCGTCACGTTGGGGCGGCTTTCGTAGATGATGCCGATGACGCCGATGGGCGTGGCCACACGCGAGATGTCTAGACCGTTGGGGCGTGTCCAACGCGACAGCTCGCGGCCCACGGGATCGGCGAGTGCCGCCACGTCTTCCACGCCTTTGGCCATGGCTTCGATGCGCTTTTCATCGAGCGCGAGGCGATCGAGCATCGACGGCGAAATGCCGTTGGCTTTCGCTTTCGCCAGATCTTCGGCGTTGGCGGCGAGGATGGCTTTGGTGTGCGCGCGCAGCGCGGACGCGGCGGCGCGCAACGCCTTGTTCTTGGTGTCGGTGGTGGCTTCGCGCATGGCACGCGCCGCCGAACGCGCGGCGCGGCCGAGCGCGAGCATTTCGCTTGTCAAAGCTTGGTTGCTGTCCGCCCGCAAATTCATTGGCCTGTCACCACCAGATCGTCGCGATGGATCATTTCATCGCGGCCACGATAGCCCAGAATGGCCTCGATTTCGACACTGCGCTTGCCCGCGATGCGCTCGGCATCTGCCGCGCCATAGGCGGTGAGGCCTCGCGCGATTTCGCGGCCTTCCTGATCTTTCACGATCACGGCGTCGCCGCGTTCGAAACGCCCGTCGATCTGGCGGATACCGGCGGGCAGCAGGCTTTTGCCTTCGTTCAGCGCGCGCGCCGCACCGGCATCGATGATGAGCGCGCCGGTTGGTTTGACCACACCCGCGATCCAGCGCTTGCGGGCGGCAGCCGGTGTGCCGCTGGCGAGGAAACAGGTGGAACGCGCACCATCGCGGATGGCGCGCAAGGGATGATCGGTTTTGCCCTTGGCGATGAGAACGCTGGCGCCCGCGCCGGTTGCGATTTTCGCGGCGATCAATTTGGAGGCCATGCCGCCGCGCCCGACGCCGGAAATGGATTCGCCGGCCATCGCTTCGATATCGGGCGTGATGGCGGCGACTTGCGGAATGTGTTTGGCGCTGGGATTGCGCGTGGGATCGGCTTCGTAGAGACCATCGACATCGGACAGCAGGATCAGGCAATCGGCTTCGATCATGCTGGCGACACGCGCGCCCAGACGGTCGTTGTCGCCGTAGCGGATTTCGGTGGTGGCGACCGTGTCGTTCTCGTTGATGACGGGGACGGCGCCGAGCGCGAGCAAGGTTCGCATGGTGGCCCGCGCGTTGAGATAACGTCTGCGTTCTTCGGTGTCGCCGAGCGTGAGCAGGATTTGGGCTGCGACGATGTTTTCGCCCGCGAGAATATCCGCATAGGCTTCGGCCAGACGCACCTGGCCTGCTGCGGCAGCGGCCTGGCTTTCTTCGAGGCGCAGCACGCCGGGTTTCAAATTGAGAGCGCGGCGGCCGAGCGCGATGGCGCCCGACGAAACGAGGATGACTTCGCAGCCGCCTCGTTTGAGATCGGCAATGTCGGCGCAGAAGGATTTGAGCCAGTCGCGGCGCAGCGCGCCGCTTTCGGCATCGACCAACAACGCCGAGCCGACTTTCACGACGAGACGTTTGCAATCTTTCAGCGGATCGCTCATGGCGACCAGGTGCGTTGCTTGACGGGTTGGGGGCGGCCCTTCTTGCGGCCTTTGACGACTTCGCGCGCAATCGCCCGCAGGATGTCATCGACGCCTTCGCCGCTGACGCCGGAGAGCAAATGGACCTTGTGGCCACAGGCTTTTTCCAGCGAGGCGCGTTTTTTGACGAGCGCGGATTTGGGGATCGCATCGACCTTGTTGAGCGCCACGATCTCGGTCTTGTCGGTCAGGCCGTGACCATAGGCTTCGAGTTCGCCGCGGATCGTTTTGTAGCTTTTCGCAATCTCGGATTGCGTGCCGTCGATCAGATGCAGGATCACGTTGCAGCGTTCGGCGTGGCCCAGAAACTTGTCGCCCAGGCCCACGCCTTCATGCGCGCCTTCGATCAGGCCGGGAAGATCGGCGATCACGAAATCGGTTTCGTCGATGCGCACCATGCCAAGCTGGGGAGCGAGCGTGGTGAAGGGATAATCGGCGATCTTCGGTTTGGCGCTCGAGACGCGCGACAGAAAAGTGGATTTGCCCGCGTTGGGCAGGCCGATCAAACCGGCATCGGCGATGAGTTTGAGACGAAGGATGATCGTTTTTTCTTCGCCGGGCTGACCGGGATTGGCGTGACGCGGCGCCTGGTTGGTGGAGCTTTTGAAATGGGCGTTGCCGAAGCCGCCATTGCCGCCCTTCAGCAACATCAAGCGCTCGCCTTCGGCGGCGAGATCGGCGATCAGCGTTTCGCCGTCTTCTTCGAAAATCTGTGTGCCGACGGGTACGCGCATGATCGCGTCGTCGCCGCCTGCGCCCGTCATTTCCTTGCCCATGCCGCCTTCGCCGTTCTTGGCGCGAACATGCTGCTGGTAACGGTAGTCGATCAGCGTGTTGAGGTTCTCGACCGCCTCGGCCCAGACATTGCCGCCCCTGCCGCCATTGCCGCCATTGGGGCCGCCATATTCGATGAACTTCTCGCGGCGAAATGCGACGCAACCGTTACCGCCATTGCCGGACTGGATATAGACCTTGGCTTCGTCGAGGAATCTCATGCGGCGGACTTTCGCAAGGTCTTGCGCATGATGGGACGATGCGCGGCGCGGCGCGCCACCACATCGAAACCGGCGCGCGCGAAGGTGGAGGCCACGCCGGTGTGCACGGTGGATGCGCCTTTCTTTTCTTTCGTGTCCCAAGGATAGGCTTCGAGCGCGGGCGCGCCTTGTTTCTTTGCTTCCTTCACCGCCGCTGCGATGAGCGCGGAGGTTACGCCCTGTTTGCGATGGCCTTTGCGCACGTAGAAGCACGACAACGACCAGACGGGTTTGTCGTCCACCGCCACCAGCATGCGCGAACGATCGAGCACGGGCAGATCGCTGCGCGGCGTGAGCTGGCACCAGCCGACGGCGACATCGCCATCGAATGCGAGCAAGCCGGGCGGCGGCCCCTGTTTCACGATACGTTTGAATGCGGCCTTGTTCACCGGCCCCTGCCCTTTCACAAATCCCGTTCGCGCCATCCGCCACCACATGCACCAGCAGCCGCTGCACGCACCGTTGGGCCCGAACAGATCTTCGAGTTCGGGCCACAGATCGGGCGTCAGCGGGCGGATGGAAAGCCTCGTCATGCGGCCTTCTTTCTTTCGAAGTTCTCGCGGCGGAGAAGCACGAGGTTGCAATAGACCGCGTGGCCGCGCGCCATGCAATTGCGCGGTTCGACACCGTTGGGCGTGGCACCCAGCTTGGACAAAACCCGCCCCGAGGCCGGATTGTCGTGGAAGCGGCCGGCCCAGACCGAGGCTGCCTTCAGGTCTTCGAAGGCGGAACGCACGACCCGTTTGGCGGCTTCCGTCGCATAGCCCTGGCCCCAATAGGGGCGGCCCAGCCAATAGCCCAGTTCGAACTGGCCGTCTTTGAGCGCAAGCCCAATGCCACCGACATGGATGTTGCCCGCCTTGCGCACAATCGAGAAGCGGAAGGACGTGCCGGCGGCACGCGTTTCAATCGACTTCTGCAGGAAGTCTTCGGCGTGGGCGCGCGTGAAAGGATGCGGCACGCTGGCGAGATTCTTTGCGACGTCGAAATCGCCCAGGAGGACGACCGTCGACGGGATGTCGGCCTCCTCCGGTGGGCGCAAGAGCAATCTCTCCGTTTCCAATCTGCTACACATGTTCCCTCTCCATGCGAGGGAACAAAAAAGGGAGATGGCGGACCATCTCCCTCGCATACGATGAGCCGCCAATTGGTTGGCGGCCTATGTTTTCAGCCGCCTTTATTCCGCCGCTGCCTTCGCCGCCGGCTTTTGCCACGTAAGTACCGATACGTACGTACGGCGCTTGAAACCGGTCTTGAAGGCAACGTTTCCGTCGCGCGTTGCGAACAGCGTGTGGTCCTTACCCATGCCGACACCTTCGCCGGGGAAGAACTTCGTGCCGCGCTGACGCACGATCACGTTGCCGGCGATAATCGATTCGCCGCCGAACTTCTTCACACCGAGGCGTTGGCCTGCCGAGTCGCGACCGTTGCGCGAGGAACCGCCAGCTTTTTTGTGAGCCATAGTCCTCTCCTCAACCCGCGACGATGTTGGTGATTTTGATCTTGGTGAAGTGCGAACGCCCGCCACGCTTACGATGCGTGTTCTTGCGACGCTTCTTCTTGAAGGCGATGGTCTTGGGACCACGGCCATGCTCAAGGATTTCGGCAGCCACCGAGGCACCGCTGACGAGCGGAAGACCCGCCTTGGGGGCATCGCCGCCGACGAGCAGAACTTCGCCCAAAGTCAGCGTTGAACCGACGTCGCCCACGACGCGATCGATCGAAAGGACCTCGTCCTTGACGACCCTATATTGCTTTCCGCCGCTGCGGACGACCGCGAACATGACCAAATCCTTGAATAAATTAGCTTTTCCAGGCAGAGCCTGCTGCCGGGAGGCGCGCAATATACTGAGGGACCGCTCCGGGTCAAGCGAGCGATGGAAATAAGATTTGGGACTGTCCGTAGGCTGACGAACTGCAAAGGACGGTTACAGCAAAACGGGCCAATTCGTAAATTTATCGTTAAAGCCGCTTACACGCGTTAACTTTTGGCCGGGAGCGGGCTGCCGCCCAGACGACAAATTCTTCAACCTTTCCAGACAGTTGAGTGACACCAGGGCAAACGGGAACTCGCCCGGCACGCGGCTTGCGAATCAATTTGGTTAACAAGTGGGTTGCGTGGGGAGTTCGAGACGATGAAAGCGTATCTGAAGACTGTGGGTTTTGCGGCCGTTCTGGCGGTGTTGCCTCTGGCGAGCGCTTCGGCCGATCTGGTGACCAATGGCGGATTCGAGACCGGCGACCTGTCGGGATGGACCTTGGGCGGTGCCACCGCCGATCTGGAGACGACCAACGCGCCGGTTCACAGCGGCACCTATGCGGGCGAGTTCGGGCCGCAGACCACCGGAACGATCACACAGATACTGGCCACCACACCGGGGCAGGCTTATTCGCTGTCGTTCTGGCTTTCCAACGGCACCTCGACGTCCAGTTTGTTCGAGGCAACGATTGTCGGGTCTTTCACCAATAGCCTTACCAATGCTCCGGCGTTCGACTTCACCCAGTTCGTCTATAATTTCGTGGCGACGACATCGAGCACGACATTGACCTTTGCCTTCGTGGAGCCCGGCTCGTTCTGGTGGCTGGACGATGTTGCGGTCACCGAAACCGGTTCGACAACTACGCCTTCGCCGGAGCCCGCATCTATCGCGCTGCTGGGCGCGGGACTCGCAGGGTTTGGTGGGCTGCGCCGCAAGCGGAAATAACTTCGCGCACTATGGCTTTGGAAAAAGCGCTTCTCGAAAGAGAGGCGCTTTTTTCTTTAGGCTTTGCGCGGAATGAAGCGGCCCGCCAATGCGGCCAATGAGACGGCCAGACCGATAAACACGCAGAGCCATTTGGCGGCGGTCACGGTGCTGCCGATCATCACGGTTTGGTCGGTGACGCCGTTTATTATCCAGCCCAGTTCGATGGCGTTTTCCGCCGCATCCAGCAACATGCCGGCGAGCGGGACGGCGCACAGAAAGCCCAGAATACGGCGCCACTGGCCGGGTTTCGGCGCAAAACGTTCGCGCGCGGCAAGCCCGCCATAGAACAGCGCAAATCCCCACAGCGGCATGAAGAGATAATCGAAACCGAGATTGAAGCCCGCCAGGATCGCGCTGCGCGACATGCTCCACGCCACCAGGATCGGCTCGACATCCTGTGCGGTGGTGGCACGCTGCAGGTCGGCGGTGCCAAAACCAGTGGCGGATTTCAGCCTTGTGTCGACAACGCCGAGCACCGCCAAAGCGCCGATGGCCAAGATGCTGGTCCAGGCCCAGCGCCGGTTCAGGCTGCGCACCGGAATGGCGATTTTCATGCTCCCCTCCCCCTTTGAAGGAGCGGAGCCTATCGCAAGGATGGTCTAATTGGCGATGTGAGGATTGAAGCCCTGGAAGACGAGGATATCGCCGCGCCAGACCTCGAACGTGCGGTGCGTGATGCCCGGCAGCGAACGGGCGAGCTCCCTGGCATCGTCATCGGACGCGCATTGCGCGATCATCAGACAGGCCAAAGCCTTCTGACGGTTCAGGTAATGGATTTGATAGTTCGACATTGCAAGCTCCCTTTGGGCGCTAGCAGGCGGGAGCACTTGAACTGTCTCTCGGCCGCCAACGCCTTCGACCTCGCTAGCGGTAAATACGGTGCGCCGGTTTTGAGAACGTGTCGAGCCCAATTCGAAAGTTCCCGAATGAATCTTTACCAAATCTTCGAGCGCGACTATTGCAAGCAGTGTCAGCCTGGATTTGCCAAACACAAAAGCCGATGCGCAACGTTTTGAACCGTATCTACAATTTCCACTGGGTGGTGCGCGGCGAAGTCGCCCGCTCGGCACAGGCTGTTGCCGGCGGTCTTTCGGTGTTGCTGGCGTCACAAAAAATTCGCGGCCTGATCAATCTGCGCGGACGCAATCCGGATTACGGCTGGTGGCGTTACGAGACACGCGTGTGCGAACAGAATGGTGTCGCACATTTCGATGCGATGCTGGATTCCCGCAAATTGCCGACGCGCGCGATGTTGACCGATTTGTTCGCAGCATTCGATCAAACACCGCGGCCCTTTCTGATCAAATGTTCGGGCGGACAGGACCGCACGAGCTTTGCGGCCGCGCTCTATCTTGTTCACACGCGCGGGTGGGACGCGCGCAGCACCGCCGAACGGCAATTCGCACGCTGGCCTTACTTGCATTTTCCCAAGGCGCAGCAGCGCTGGCTGAAGCCGTTTATGGAATACGCGCAAACGCAAAGCGGCGGCGCGCCGGTCGCGCAATGGGTGCGCGAAGCTTATGATCCGCATCATTTCGCGCAATGGCTGGATGCGAACGGGCACGCGGGCACTTACAAGGAAGTCTTCCAGAAACCGGAAGCAAGCCGCTGGCAATGGTGAAGCTTGAAATCGCGCCCGGCGTGACGCTGTGGCGGGAGAAGCTGGATCGCGGCGCGCAAGAGGCGCTGCTGGATGCGGTTTTGGCGCGGGTGAAAGAGGCGCCGTTCTATCGGCCCGTCATGCCCAAAAGCGGCGCGCCCTTTTCGGTGGACGAAACCAATTTCGGCGCGCTGGGGTGGGTTTCGGATCGCGAAGGCTATCGCTATGCGAAAACCCATCCGGTGACGGGCAAGCCGTGGCCGGATATTCCGCCTGCGTTGCTGACGCTTTGGGGCGAAGTGGCGGGCTATCCTGATTTGCCGGAATGCTGTCTCGTCAATCTTTATCGCGATGGGGCGAAGATGGGGCTGCATCAGGATCGCGACGAGCAGGCGCGAGATGCGCCGGTGCTTTCGGTTTCGCTGGGCGATGAGGCGCTGTTTCGCATCGGCGGCGATACGCGCAAGGGTTCGACGGCGAGCGTGAAGCTTTCGTCCGGCGATGTGCTGACATTCGGCGGCGTGGCGCGGATGGCCTATCACGGCGTGGATCGCGTGATCGCCGAAAGTTCGACCTTGGTGCCGGGTGGCGGACGGATCAATCTGACGCTGAGAAGGGTGACGTAGCTTTCGCCCTACCCTTGAGGGCTGGCACTCAGATAAAAAAACGCCCGGCCAGGGGGGCTGACCGGGCGTATGCGCTATACGCGCTGGATGCCGGGAGGGGATGACCGACATCCGGTGAAAAACGTTCACCCGGCGTGCGAGCGGGGGGGCAGTGCCTGCCAGGCGAGCCGTCTTTCAAGAGATAACCTATGCATCCGTGCAACAGGTTTCAACTAATTTTTCGTGGTTCCTGAAATATGTCTAAAATGTAGTGACAGTTGTAAATTTGTTACTCACGGCGCGTCAACCGACTCGCCAGGCCCATCCGCCAGGCTTCGGCGAGGGTGGGAATATCGTGCACCTTCTGGCGGAGCGCGCGCGGGATATCGGGGTGGTACATGGCCCGAAATGCCTCTGCCACGCTGGGATTTTCGGCGGCCACCGACAAGCGTGTCATGAGGCTGCCGGTGGTGGGCGCGCGGCCCTCTTCGATCACGCGCAGATACCAGCCGCACCGTGCTGAAATTGTCATCAATTGCGGCGCGTCGGCGCGCGCGGTGTGAATGGCCAATTTGTAACAAGGCCCGCGCGGCTGGCTGATCTCCAGAACCGCATCGCCCCAGCGGAATCGATCGCCGATGTGGACATCGTCTTCGGTGGCGCCGACCAGCGTGAGATTTTCGCCGAAGGTGGCGGGCACGGTTGCGAACTGTTTGCTTTGCCACCACGGCCAGTGATCGACCGGATAGGCATAGACCGCCTTGTCGGGCCCGCCATGCACGGTGAGATCGGCCTGACCATCGCCTTCGATGTTGGTGCGGCCGACGAAAACGCTTTGGGTTTCGACCGGCGCCTTGTCGATGGCCGACGGCACCGCTTCGCCGTTGATCGTCGCGATGATGCGGGGCTGCGCGACGTTGACGGAGACGATGCGCAGATCCATCTCACATCTTTCCGAAATCGCGCGCCGTCTGATCGATAGCGGCTTTCGCTTTGGCCACGATCTCGTCCACTTCTTTTTCGGTGACGATGAAGGGCGGGCTCAACACCATGGTGTCGCGAATGGCGCGCATGACGAGGCCGCTGGCGAAACAATGGTTGCGGCAATGGGTGCCGACATTTGTGTCGGGGGCGAAAAAACTGCGCCTGGGTTTTTCTGGCACCAGTTCGATTGCCGCAAGAAGGCCCGTGCCCCTCACCTCGCCCACCAGCGGATGATCGTCGAAGGCTTCGTGCAGTTTGCGATGCAGAGAGGGACCGATGACGTTCTTCACGCGCGGAACCAGATTCTGTTTTTCCAGCACTTCGAGATTGCGCAGTGCGACGGCCGAGGCCACCGGATGGCCCGAATAGGTGTAGCCGTGCACCAGTTCTTCGTTCGCGGTGGCGAGCGCATCGCCCATGCGCGGGCCCAGTGAAATGGCGGAAATCGGCTGGTAGCCGGAGGAAAGGCCCTTGGCCATCGTCATGATGTCGGCTGCGATATTGTAGGTGTGTGCGCCGAACCATTCGCCGGTGCGGCCGAAGCCGGTGATCACTTCATCCAGGTGCAACAGCACATCGTATTTCTTGCAGATGCGCTGAACCTCCGGCCAATAGGTTTTGGGCGGGAAGATGAGGCCGCCTGCGCCTTGCACCGGTTCGGCGGAGAAGGACGCGACGTTATCGGGGCCGAGTTCGAGGATGCGTTCTTCGAGTTTTTTCGCGATCAGCAATCCGAATTCATCCGCGCCGATATCGCCGTAACCGGCGGCTTCCGCGCCGAACCAATAAGGCGCGGGCACTTTGGCGAAACCGGGGAGCGGCAGATCCCATTGCGGGTGCATGGGTGTGAGGCCCGAAAGCGAAGCGGCCGCGAAGGTGACGCCGTGATAGGCGTAATCGCGCGAGAGATGGATTTTCTTTTCGGGGCGGCGCTGCAGATTCCAGTAATAGCGGATCAGTTTCAGCGCGGTGTCGTTGGCCTCCGAACCCGAATTGGCGAACAACACGCGACTGTGGCCTTCGGGCAGGAGCGAGGTGAGCTTGGTGGCGAGTTCGATCGTGTAGGGGTTCGAGGTTTTGAAGAAGTGATTGTAATAGGGAAGACGGCTGAGCGCCTCGAAGCCCGCTTCTGCGAGTTCGCCGTTGCCATAGCCCACCTGCACGCACCAAAGCCCCGCCATGCCATCGATCAGGCGCTTGCCTTCGGAATCCCACAGATAAATGCCATCGGCTTTGGTGATAACGCGCACACCTTCGGCATTGAGCGCGGAGGTTTGCGTGAAGGGATGGATGTGGTGGGCGGCATCCAGGGCCTGCCAATGTTTGGTTTGATTGTGGGTTGCTTCGGTCATGTTCGTTCTCGCGAAAAGAGGAAACACAAAACAGGTGTTCGCGAGAACGGCTATGGATTGTAGCCGATCCGGGCGCAGAGAATGAGCAGGGCGCGTTTGCGCGTCATGCCGCCACTATAACAAATGGCGGGTTTCGAAGCCAATGACGGCTTAGGGCGCCGGCGACTTCGGTGCGCCGGTTTCGATGAATTGTTTCAGGCGGAACATCTGTTCGGCCAGCATCACATCGGCGAGCGCGGGCCATTTGCCGAAGCCGCCTTTCATGTAGCCGCCGACCGAATTGTCGAGCATCAGATCGGTGCCGTCGCCAGACGCTTTCAAGGTAAAGGTGAGCGCGCTGTCGACGCCATGACCCTGGAACGGACCGAGGGGGCCGCGCAGGCGCAGCACCTTGCCCTGTTCGGCATCGACCACGGTTGCGTGCTGCACCGAACCATCCGGCCAGCTTTCGCAGAAGCAGCCGCCGCCTTTGGCTTCGAGCCGCAAATTGCCGGCGTTGCCGGAGAAGGTGTGTTCGGAATTCCACCATTTGGCGGGCACGATGAGCGCGGCATAGACCGCATCGGGCGGGGCTGCGATGTGCACGGTCTGCGCGATTTCAAAACCGGTGGGTGTGCTGTCGACCACGGCGGCGTTTGCCGCGCCGGTGACGATTGCAAGCATGGCAACAATCGCGAAACGCGAGAACCCCAACATTTGCCCCTCCGCTAAACCGACGAATCCTTCCCCCGCGGCGGCAGTATATAGCCGTCACCAAGGCGATGCCCAGCAAGGAGAAGTTGTCAGTTCTTGCGCAACGCCTGACCGAATGCGCCGAACAGCGCGCGCGACACCGGGTTGTCATGCCACTGCCATTCGGGATGCCATTGCGTGCCGAGCAGGTAGCCGGGTGCGGTGGGCATGCAGACGGCTTCGATGGTGCCGTCGGAGGCGACGGCTTCCGCAACGAGCGGCGGGGCCAGGCGATCGATGCCCTGGCTGTGCAACGAGTTCACACGGAAGGTTTTTTCCGGCAGCAGTCTGGAAAGAATGCCGCCATCCGCAACGGTCACGTCATGGGCGGGGCCATATTGCACGTCCAACGAAGCATGCTTGTCTTCGCGGTGATCGAAGCGGCCTTCGACTTCCTGCACATGCTGATAAAGCGTGCCGCCCATCGCGACGTTCAATTCCTGAAAACCGCGGCAGACGCAGAAGACGGGCATGCCCTTGGCGATGGCAGCTTTAAGAAGCGGCAGCGCGGTGGTGTCCCGCCGTTCGTCCAGCCACGTGCCTTCGCGCGGGGCTTTGCCGTTGTAACGCGCGGGCGAAACGTTGGACGGCGAGCCGGTGAAGAACAGGCCATCGACGGAAGACAGAATCTCTTCCGGCGAAATCGGCGGATCGAGCACCGGGATCAGCAACGGCAACGTCTCGGCGCCATCGCGCACGGCGGTGATGTATTTCTCGCCCACCGCATGAAACGGATGGGCGCCGAGCATACGGAAATCGGCGGTGATTCCAACGACGGGACGGCGCGGGCTCATTCTTTCTTCGCTTCGGCGTATTGGAAAAGCTTGTCGTCGAGACTTGCAACCGGATGCGTGCCGCGCAAGGCAACTGTCGTAGACAAGCCCTGATCGTCGATCACCGTCCATTGGCGCAGTTCGACGGGGGCTGAGGAAAAGACAAGCGAGACGTTGCTGGTTTTGCGGTTGGTGCTGGAGCGCGCTTCGACAATGATAGAATCGCCATCGCGGCGGACGCCGAGCACCAGAGCGTTCTGTTTGAGGCTGATGTCGTCTTTCACGATCAGTTGCAGCGGCGTGCCTGCGAGCGGGTAGCGATCCACCGTGTTGAGCTTGCGGTTCTGCACATAGATCGAGCTGCCGTCGCACACGATCAAGGTGGGCGTGGGCGGATTGTATTCGAAGCGGATCTTGCCGGGCTTTTCGATATAGATCTTGCCTTCGGTGAGATCGCCATTGGGATTGATCTGCGAGAACTCGCCTTCGATGGCGTGCATGCCGTTGAGATAAGCGCTGATCTTGGCCAGATCATCGCGCTGTTCGTCGCTGAAAGTCGGACGTGTTTCGGGAACGGGCTGGCCCGCGCCGGTGAGAAGCGGCGTTGCGAGCAGCAGACAGAAAAGGGGGATGAAGCGGCGCATGGGATTGTTGTACCCGCGCTTTATGGCCGAATGAAGGGTCAGGCAGCTTGCGGGCAGGGAAGCCGCGGCGAGAGCCCATCCACGATCAGGCGCATCACGCCTTCGAGTTCCGCTTCGAGCTTGGGCAAAGTGAGCTTGGACCACAATTGCGGATAGCGGAATTTCATCACCGCGGCTTGAATCATTTCGGCAGTGGTTTCGATCGGGCAACCGCAGCTTTGGAATTCGCCTTGGCCGAGACCGGCTTCCAGAACCTTGACGATGATCTTGCGTTCGTTCGCAAGCATCCAGTTGGCGAATTCGGGGCGTTCGCGCGAGATGATCAACGCGATCTCATAAGCGCGCGGATCGCTTTCGAGCTTGTTGTAGGTGCGGCGCAATTCTTCGAACAGCAGATCGTGCAGGCGTTCGCGCGCTGTCTTGCCCGGCGCATCGGCGAGCGTGGAAAGATGGGCGAGATGCTTTTCGAAATCCTGGGTGGCGATGTATTCGGCGATGTCGAGCTTGCCGGGGAAGAACCGATAAAGGTTGCCGGGCGACATCGCACAATCGGTGGCGACTTCGGCCATTGTGGTCTTCGCATAGCCGAAATGCGAAAACCGCTTCTTCGCGGCTTCCACAATTTGCGTGCGGATGTCTTCTTTTTCGGCCATGAGCGCTTCACTCCACCGGACAAGTCTTCTTATCACCAGCAAATATAGGGGGTTTTCCTGAATATTCAACAAATCGTTCAATCTTCCCGGACCGCCCACAGGTTTAACGCCTATGGCTGAAAACGTTTCCATACCAATGGCTTATGGGGAAGTGGCGGTGGTGGGGGCTGGCGCCTGGGGTACGGCGCTGGCGCTGGTGGCCGCCCGCGAGGGCCGGAAAGTGACCCTTTGGGCGCTGGAACCGGAGATCGTGCACGAGATCGGCGCGACCCACTTAAATGGGATTTACCTGCCCGGCATTCAACTGCCCGCCAACATTGTGGCCACGGCTGACATGGGCGAGGCGGCCAAGGCAGAAGCCATACTTCTGGTTTCACCCGCGCAATATCTGCGCGCGACGTTGAAGAGCCTCGCGCCGCATCTGAAAGCGGGCACGCCGCTGGTGCTGTGTTCGAAAGGCATCGAGCGCGGCACGGGACAATTGCTGACCGAAGTGTTGGTGAGCGATGCGCCCGGTTGCGAACCCGCCATTCTTTCCGGGCCGTCTTTCGCGCGCGACGTGGCGTTGGGTTTGCCGACTGCAGTGACGATTGCCGCGAAGCCGGAAATCGCGGCGCGCCTGCAGGCGACGATGGCGCACGGCACGTTCCGCCCTTATGCGAGCGATGATCTTGCCGGTGTGGCGTTGGGTGGTGCGGCCAAGAACGTTTATGCGATCTGTTGCGGGATCGTGGCGGGAATGGGCCTTGGCGAAAGCGCGCGCGCGGCCATACTGGCGCGCAGTTTTGCGGAGCTGAGCCGGTTGGGCGAAGCGTTGGGCGCGAAACCGGAAACGTTGATGGGGCTTTCTGGATTGGGCGATCTTGTTTTGACTGCGACGAGCCCGACCTCGCGCAACTATGCGGCGGGGCTTGCGCTCGGCAAGGGCGAGGCGCTGAAAAGTTTGATGGCGCCGGGGAAACCGTTGGCCGAAGGAATCGAAACCGCGCCCGCGCTGGTGGCACGCGCAAAACGGGAGAAGGTCGAATTGCCGATTGCCGAAACGATGGCTGCGATCCTCGACGGATCGCTTTCGCTTGGTGAGGCGGTTCCGCGGCTGATGGGACGGCCGCTTAAAAGCGAATAATCAAAGGGAGAAAGACATGCTGTTTGCGATCACCTCGCTCGACAAACCGGATTCGATGCCGCTGCGCATGGCCACGCGCGAGAAGCATCTGGCTTATGGCAAAGACAATGCCGAAGGCGGACAGTTGCGGTTGGGCGGGCCGTTTCTCGATACGAACGGAAACATGATCGGCAGCTTCATCATTTTGGAAGCCGCCAACCTTGAAGCGGCCGAACGCTGGGCCGCCAACGACCCCTATATGAAAGCGGGGTTGTTCGCGTCTTCCATCGTGCGGCCATGGCGGGCGACGATCAACAATTGCGATGCCAAGCTCTGAAGGAGAGGCCGATGAATTATTGGCTGTTCAAGACCGAGCCCGAAACGTTTTCGTGGGACATGCAGAAAAAGCGCGGCGCCGAGGGCGAACCGTGGAGCGGCGTGCGCAATTTCGCCGCCGCAAAACACATGAAGGCAATGAAGAAGGGCGATCTCGGCTTCTTCTATCACACCGGCGATGAGAAGCAGATCGTGGGCATTGTGGAGGTGATCGCCGAATACAAACCCGATCCGACGGATGAGACGGGCAAGTTCGGATTGGTCGATGTTAAGGCGGTGAAGGATGTTCCCAAGCCCGTCACCTTGGCGCAGGTGAAGGCCGATCCGAAACTCAAGGACATCGTGCTGGCGCGCGAACCGCGGCTTTCGGTGCAGCCGGTGACGCCCGCCGAATGGAAGCACATCTGCAAGCTGGGCGGGGTGAAGGACTAATCCTTCTTCCACACATACGTATCTTTCGGCGTGGCGACGGTGACCTGCGAGGAACCGTCGAACTTATACGTCCCGCTGATGGGCACACCGTTCTGCGGTGTGCGCGTGACCTTTCCGTCAGCGGCCTGCCAGATTCCCTTTTCCGTTGATGTGATGCGGAAGGTGTAGTGGCCGTCGGCGGCGATATCCAACGTGCTGTCGTTGGACGAATTGACATCGCGGGAGCGCCAATGCGCGGTCACCTTTGCCGTGGGGCCGGTGGCGTTGCCATCGATCTTGCCGACGAAATTGGTTTGCGCCATGGGCGCAGGCGGCGTGAGGGTGATCATCTGATCGCCCGGTTTTCCGCCATACATGCCCGCATAGCTTTGCGTGTTTTGCGAATCCACGATCCAGAATTGCGCCGTGGTGCTCGCGTGATCGAGATCCGAAGTGAAGGTGATCTGATCGCCTGAAACGGAAACGGTGCCGTGGTCGTCGCCAGTGGTAACGAGCGTGTAGGCGCCCACATCGTCGACCCCAAGATTTGCACTGATCTTGTTGCCGGCCATGGCGGATTTGGCGAAGGCCGATGTCATGTATTGGAAGATCGACGTGCCGATGTTGCCGCCGTCGAGCGCGATACGTTCCGCCGTCCACTTGCCGACGAAAGTGGCTGGACCCGAAAAAAGCCAGATCAACAGGCCGATCAGCGCCACCGCGCCGACGCCGCCGCCGATCATCACACGGCGATCCAGGAAAACGGGATCGGCGGGCGCGAGCTTGCGCGGTTCGGGCGCCCTCGAACCATCGAGCACGGCGCGAATGACATCGGCCAGATAATCCAGATGCTGCTGCAATGGCGGGGTGAACGCGTCGAGCCAATGCGGCGTGGAGAGGAAATATTCCAGCGACTTTGCGGGCAGCACGTTTTCGATGCGCATCGGGATGACGGGCAGCGCGCGGTTCACGGCGCGTTCGACCTCACGCTTGATCTGCTGCGAGGTGTTGGCGTTGCCGGAGAAGATGAGGAGAAACGCGCGCGAGGAATGAATTGCATCGACGATGCTTTCGCCCCAATCGGCGCCCGGCGTGATGTCGCGCGGGGCGATCCAGCAGCGAATGCCTTTGGATTCCAGCACGGCGCAGGCCGCATCCGCCGCCGGTTTGTCTTTCGAGGAATAGGAGATGAAGACGTCGTGGGCCATGTGATTCAATTTTGCCGTTGGTAGAGCACCGAACCGTCATCCTGTGCGATGTTGTAGATGCTGACGCATTTGCCCTTGGCGACCTGGGCGCAGACGATATCGACTGCGATGGAATATTTTGCTTTGTCGGTTGCCGCATCGCAGATGTAGCGGCCATCCTGATCGGTTTGCCGCGGATCGGGATCAGTGAGGCGGCCGCCCGCCGGCACCACGCCAAAGTTTTTCGCGTTCATGAGCGCTGTCGTGCAGACCTGAGACGGATGGTCGAGCCCGCCTTGCACATTGGCGGGGGCTGTTTCTTCGACCTGCGTCTGGTCGGGCACGACGGCGTGCGATTTGTGGCCGAAGGTGAGGAACGCTGCGACCGCGATGGCAATCGCGAACCCGCCGATCACCACGGAAAGGCCGATCTTCCATTCGCGCTCGAGCGCGCGAAAGTCGGGTTGGTCCGTGCTCATGCCGGAAAAAGGATTCCCACCTGCTTGGCCTTTTTCGTAACGGCTTTTGGCGGTTTTCGCCACCCGCGCCTGGGGCGGGATTTGCGGGAACCAGGTGAATTGCTATGTAAGCGCGGGCCGCGGGACGGCCCACCCGCTATTCGTTTGATTTGCAAAGGATTTCCATGAAAGACCTGCTGCCATTGGCGGAACAGGCGGGCGCGCTTTTGAAGGCGCGGGGCCAGACGGTGGCGATTGCGGAATCTTCGTCCGGCGGGCTGTTGTCGGCGGCGTTGCTCGCGGTGCCGGGGGCTTCGGCGTATTTCCTGGGCGGCGCGGTTGTCTATACGGCGAAGGCGCGTGTGCAGTTGATGGATATTTCGCGCGATGCGGTGAGCGGCATGCGCTCGGCGAGCGAGCCGTATGCGCTGTTGCTGGCAAAGACCGCGCGAGAACGCTTTGCGAGCACCTGGGCGCTTTCGGAAACGGGCGCTGCGGGGCCGACGGGCAATCCTTATGGCGATGCGGCGGGGCACAGTTGCATTGCGCTCGCAGGGCCGGGGATCGAACGGGCGATCACACTGGAAACCGGCAACGGCGACCGGGTGGAAAACATGCGGGCGTTTACGCGTGCGGCGCTTGAACTTTTGCTCGCCGAAATCGGGAAACAATAGGAGTTCATATGCGTAAAAACGTTCTGGCGGCATTCGCAGCAGCCGCGATTGGTCTGGTGCTGCTCAACGCCTGCAACCAAGAGAAAGCAAAGATGCCTAACAGCTATACGCTCAGCGACGAATCCAATCAGGAATTCCTCACCGACAACGCGGCCAAGGATGGCGTGGTGAAGCTTCCCAGCGGTTTGCAATATCGCGTGATACATGCCGGAAACGGAAAGACCGTGACGAGCGGCAACGATATCGTGACCGTCACCTACAAAGGTTGGCTGATCGACGGCAAGGTGTTCGACCAGACGCAGCCCAACCAGCAGGCGAAATTTCCCGCGGGCCGTTTGATCCCCGGCTGGGTGGAAGCGCTGTCGCTGATGAAGGAAGGCGATGAATGGCAGCTCGTCATTCCGTCGGACCTCGGTTATGGCGCGCGCGGCGCGGGCAGAGACATTCCGCCAAACCAGACGCTGGTGTTCGACATGAAACTCATCGCGGTCACCGCAGATTAAGACGATGAGCGGTTTTGCGATCGGAGATGTCTTTATCGGCGGGCGGGTTTTGACCGCGCCGATGACGGGCGTTTCCGATCTGCCGTTCCGGCGGGCGGCTTCCAAACTGGGCGCGGCTTACGTCGCCACCGAAATGGTGGCGTGCGATATGTTCGCGCGCGGACGGCCCGACGTGGTGCGCCGCGCAGCGGTGGGCGACGGGCTGCCGCTGATGGTGGTGCAGCTTGTGGGACGCGAAGCGCATTGGATTGCCAAAGGTGCGCAACTGGCGGAATCCGCTGGCGCGCACATCATCGATCTCAATATGGGGTGTCCTGCCAAGGAAGTGACGGGCGCGCTTTCCGGATCGGCGTTGATGCAGGATCTGGATCTGGCGAGCCGGTTGATCGAGGCGGCGGTGAGCGCCACGCAGCGTCCGGTGACGTTGAAGATGCGGCTCGGCTGGGACGACGCCAGCCGCAACGCGCCGAAGCTTGCGGTGCGGGCCGAGCAATTGGGCATCAAGGCAATTACCGTGCATGGGCGCACGCGGCAGCAATTCTACAAAGGTGTTGCCGATTGGCGCGCGGTGGCGGACGTGAAGAAGGCTGTCTCCATTCCCGTGATCGTCAACGGCGATGTGACGGACGATGTTTCGGCGCGGGCGGCACTCGCGCAATCGGGCGCCGATGCGATCATGATCGGGCGCGGCGCTTATGGGCGGCCGTGGGTTGCTGCGAGCATCGACACGGCGCTGGCATCCAATTCCGCGATAGAAGAACCCGATCTCGAAGCGCGGCTTGAAATCGCGCTGGATCATTTTGCCGACAGCCTTGCGTTTTATGGCGATGCGCTGGGGCTGAGGATCTTCCGCAAGCATCTGGGATGGTATGTAGAAAACGCGCCTTTGGCGATGGATGCAGTTTCGCGCCGGGCGGCGAAATCGCGTTTGTGCCAGATCGCGGCGCCGCGCGAAGTGGAAACGGCGCTGAGAGATTTGTTCTGTCGCGACGAAAGACGCCTCGTTGCTTGAGATTTTCGTCGATGCCGATGCCTGCCCCGTGAAGGCGGAGGTGGAACGCGTGGCGGACCGTCATGACCTGGCCGTGCACGTTGTGAGCAATGGCGGCATCCGCCCGTCGGCCAATCCGCGCGTGAAGACGGTGGTGGTGAACGAAGGGGCGGACGCGGCCGACAACTGGATCGCCGAACAGATCGGCGAAGGCGACATTGCGGTGACGGCGGACATTCCGCTGGCCTCGCGCTGCCTTGCCAAAGGGGCGCGTGTTCTCAGACACAACGGCAAGCCGTTCACCGATGCGGATATCGGCATGGCGCTGGGTATGCGGGAACTGAGCCGGCACCTGCGCGAAGTGACGGGCAACCAGACCTTCCATGCCGGGTTCACCAAGGAAGACCGCTCGCGGTTCCTGGGCGCCCTGGAAAACGAGATTCAGGCGATCAAGCGGAAAACCGCAGGAATCCGGCCTAAATAAGAGTGTGGGTTGACTTTCGGCCCGTGCCCCCCGATAAGCCGCCAACCTCGCGGCCGCACGACGAGCGCAAATCGCGCCCGACCGTTGAGAGTGTCAGTAAACATACCGTTCGCTCCAGATGTGCGTGGAAGACGGCAACATTGCCCCCATGCGCGTTTCATTCGCTCTGGTAGCAACTAAGGAACAATTGTGACTCATACTTTTACGACGCTCGGCGTCGCGGAGCCGCTTTTGCGCGCGCTCGCATCCGAAAACTATCTCACGCCCACACCGATCCAGGCCGAGACCATTCCGCTGATCCTTTCCGGGCGCGACGTGCTTGGGCTGGCGCAGACCGGAACGGGCAAGACGGCGGCGTTCGCCTTGCCGATCCTGCAAAAGCTCGCCGAGACCGGCGCGCAGGCGGCCCCGCGCAGTGCGCGCGCCTTGATCCTGGCGCCGACGCGCGAACTCGCGGTCCAGATCGACGAAAGCTTCAAGACTTATGGGCGGCATCTGAACCTGCGCCGCGCCGTGATCCTGGGCGGCGTCAACCAGAACAGGCAGGTCTCTGCGCTGAAACACGGCGTGGACGTTCTGGTGGCGACACCGGGGCGGCTGCTGGACCTCATCAACCAGAGACATGTGCAGTTGAATGCGGCAAGCGTGCTTGTGATCGACGAAGCGGATCGCATGTTCGACATGGGCTTCATCCGCGATGTGCGCAAGATCGTCGGCCATTTGCCGAAAAACCGTCAGTCGCTGCTCTTCTCGGCCACGATGCCCGACGAAGTGGCGCATCTGGTGCAGGAAATCCTGCGCGAGCCGGCGCGCGTCACGATCACGCCAAAGGTTGTGACCGCGGAAAAGATCGAGCAACGCGTCTATTTCGTCGAACAGCAGGCCAAACGCGGCCTTCTGCACGATCTGTTGCGCGATCCCGAGATGAAGCGGGTGATCGTGTTCACGCGCACCAAGCATGGCGCCAACAAAGTGGCCGACCAGATCGGCAAGGCGGGCCATGCGGCCGACGCCATTCACGGCAACAAGTCGCAAGGCGCACGCCAGCGGGCGCTGGAGAATTTCCGTTCGGGGCGCTGCCGCATATTGGTGGCGACCGACATTGCCGCCCGCGGCATCGACATCGACGACATCACCCATGTCGTCAATTTCGAATTGCCGAACGTGGCCGAAAGCTATGTGCACCGTATCGGACGCACGGCGCGCGCGGGCAGCGGCGGCATCGCGATTTCCTTCTGCGATCCTTCCGAACGCAGCTTGCTGCGCGACATCGAGAAGTTCATCCGCCAGCCGCTCAACGCGATGAACGAAGGCGGCAGGCCGCCCGAACAGGCCGCGCAGCCGAAACGCGAAATCGACTATGCCAAACGCCGCCCGCGCAATAAAAAGCGCCGCCCGCAACATCGCGGCAACGCCCAGCGCGCGGCCTGAAGACGGAGAGACAGATGAAGAAGAAAAAAGACAAGGGCCTTCCACCGCCCTATGCCGAGGCGACCAAGGACGCCCGCTTTGCCGGAACATTCGAGGTTCTGATACCGGTGCCGGACCGCGTGCGGCCGCACCGCGTGGGCATGCAGTTCGAGACGCTGGCCAACGCCGAATCCTGGATCCACAGCCCGGACGGCAAGGACGCCATCGACGAAATCTTGTCCTCCTACAGTAAATAGACTGCGTATACTTGAAATTATTGCCGTGTTGCCCCCGTTTCTCCTATGCTGGACTGGCATAAGGGGACGGGGACAATGGCGATAGATGAACGAGTGGGCACGCTGCCGCCCGGCGCGGCCGGCCAGCCGGATTTCAGTGTCGGCAAAGTGATCAGTCAGACGTTCGGCGCCGTGGGCAAGAATTTTGCCGTGTTCGCCCCACTCGCCCTTGTGGCGGCCATTCCAAACACTGCTGTGTTGGCGATCAGCGCCGCAGAACGAAACGGCATGATCAAGAAGGAAGGCGGCGGCGTCACTCAGGCGTTGATCGCGATGGCGATCTCTTTTGTCGTGTCTATCGTCTTTTCCTATTTGCTTTCTGCGGCTGTGACGCACGGCACATTCAAAACCATGAACGGTGAGCGAGCGACCTTCGCCGAATGCCTCGGCACAAGCATCTCATCTCTTTTTCCGCTGCTGGGAGTAGGCCTGCTGGCATCGCTGGGCATCGCCCTGGGATTCCTGCTTTTGGTAGTGCCCGGAATCATTTTCACGACGATGTGGTTTGTCGCGGTTCCGGTTCTGATTGTCGAGCACACGGGGGTCATGGAATCCTTCCGGCGCAGCAGCGAGATCACGGACGGTTATCGCTGGTCGCTTTTCGGGCTGATCGCGATCGGCTTCGTTGTTGGGCTGATAGTCAGCGTCATCGGACGCATCATCGGTAGCGCAGTCGCTGGTCAGTCGCTGCTGAATCTCTGGCCTTATGTCGCCATCGAATATCTGGTCAGAACGGCGATGATGTTGTTGTTTGCTGCTGGTACTGCCGTGGCCTATTACGAATTGCGCGTGGTCAAGGAAGGCATCGGTCCCGAAGCAGTGGCTTCGGTGTTCGACTGAAGGTCACGCCGTATCGTATTTGTCTTTGCGGCGGCGGCCGAACAGCAAGCGGCCTTCGAGGCGCCCGCGCAGGCCTTTGTAATAGGCGCGCAGGAAAACGGCGTCGGGAACGTTGCCGACGAAACCGATCTTGTTGCGGATGCGGTTTGCCACCGCGCGCATCGTGTCGAGATCGGCCCGGCGCAGCACGTCTTCCAGCACACTCAATTCCTTGATGCCGTAAGCATCGAGTTGGGCGGTGGTGAAGGCGATCTCGATATCGGTGGGGGCGGCCACCAGATCGACATCGAGCACGCGTTTGGGGGCGCGCACGACCCAAGTGCCCGCCACCAGATCGCCCACGCGCAGGCGATCGCGGTTGAACAGCGGGAAAAACAGGAAGATGCCGGACCAGACGAGACCGGCAATCGCGATCCAGCCATCCACGCCGCCGCCCGCGCCGAACACGAAGCTGAGCGGCAGGAACACCTCGATCTCGCGCATGGCATTGCGCACGAAAATCGCTTCCGCCGTCAGCGGGCCGCCATCGCGAGCGACGACACGCAGGCCTTGCGAGCGTTTGCCGGGGGTGGCGGCGCGCGGCGAAAGCTCGAACGCCATGAAGTAGAAATTGCGCAGGAAAAACCAGACGAGAAGCCAGATCGCGCCGATGAATTCGGCGCTCTTGAATTTGGCGGCGATGCCCGCGCCGATGGCGAGCAACGTCATCGCGATAAGAATGCCCGCGATGATCGCCATGTCGATCAGGAAGGCGGTGGCGCGTTCGCCCGCATCGGCGAGCACAAGGCGCAGGTCCACACCTTCGGGCGTGATGAGTTCGCGCTGGCGGCTTTCCTGAATGTCGGTCATCGCCATCTGCACTAGTTCCTTTGGCTCAACGGGTGGCCGTAGAAATAAACCGCCCACATGATCGCGGTGACGAGCGCAATGGCGTAGCGCCAGGGCGTGCTGGTGATGAGCTGGCGGCCAAACCCTTCGAGCAGGCCTGCGAAGGCGAGCATCACCACCACGCCGCCCATCACGACGGCGGCTTGACGGCCGGCGGCTGCGAGCGCCTCGAAGCGCGATTGCTCGCCGGGAAAGGCAAGCGACCAGCCGATGCGGAAACCGGCGGCGCCTGCGAGCGTCACCGCGAAGAGTTCGGTCACGCCGTGGATCAGCATCCAGCCGCCGAAATCGAGCGCGAGGCCATGGCGCTGATGCAGCGCGATGAACGCGCCCATCGTCAGGCCGTTGTAGATCATCAGGAACGCTGTGGGCAGGCAGCAGGCAAAGCCGAGCGCAAAGGCGAAGATCGCGATCTGCGCGTTGTGCGTGAAAAGGAAGGTGGCGAAGACGGTGAGGCCGTCCGAGCCATGCGTCTTGAAGATGATCTCGCGCAATTGGGCGGTGCTGGCATCGGGCCCGCGTTCCTGCGCCATGCCCTGATCCACGAAGGCGTAGAACCATTCGGGCGAATGCAAGGTCAGCACATAGGCAAGCAGCGCACCGAGCAACATGAGCGCGGCGCTGGCCAAGGTTTCGCGCCACAGCGCGCGCACGGCATTTGGCCAATCGTGGGAAAAGAACTGCGCCAGGCGTTCGGAGAGCCGCGTGCGCGTTCCGTAGACGATGAAATAGGCGCGTGCGCACAGGCTTTCGAGATAGGCGATCAGGCTTTTGTCGAGCGAGACGGCGCGCGCCACCGACAGCGACGAAAGGGCCGCGCGATAGAGCACGGGGATTTCGATCACCTCGTCATCGCTGAGCTTGCGGTTGGCGCCGCGTTCGAGGCGGGCGAGCAATTCTTCGAGGCGCGCCCATTGCGCCTCGCGTTCGGCGCGGAAGCGGTGGCTTTTGAGGGTGAGCTGTTCCATCAGAACCTGTCCCGCCGCTTGACGGCGAAATAGGACTTGAGGAGATGGGCCGAGATTTCGGCGACCGGCGCATCGACGATCTGCACGCCGAGACGGCGCAAACGTTCAACCACCACTTCGCGCTCGCGCAGCATGGCATCGGCGATCACGGCGCGGGAAACATCTTCGGGTGTTTTCGGTTCCTGGTTTGCCATCGCGTCCAGTTCTTCGTCGCGGAAGATCACGAACAGCACGAGGTGGCGGCGCAGCAGGCGGCCGATGTTTTCCAGCATCAGTTCGGCGCTGGTGGAATCGGAGAAATCGGTGAAGATGACGACGATGGAACGGTGTTCCAGATCGCCTGCGAGTTGCGTGAGCCCCAAGGTGAAATTGGTTTCGGCGCTGGAATAATCGAGCTTTGCCGCCAGGCGTTGCAGGAACGGAAAGGCGGCGGCGCCCGCCACCGTGCCGCTGCGCAATTTGGGGCGTTCGTCGAAAGCGAAAAGGCCGATGCGGTCGCCCAGTTTCAAACCGACATAGGCGAGCAGCAGGCTTGCATGCAGCGCGCGGTCGAGGCGCGGTTGGCCGGCGAGCGGCGCGCTCATCAACCGGCCGGTGTCGAGCGCCACGACGATGTGCTGGTTCTGCTCGGCCTGGAATTCCTTGGCGAGCAGCATGCCGTGGCGGGCGGATTGCTTCCAATCCATGGTGCGGCGGTCCATGCCCGATTGAAAATCGCGCAGCGCATAGAATTCCGTGCCGCCGTCGCCGCTATATATTTGCAGGCGCAAACCCGCCGGTGCATCGCGGCGGAAAAGCTGCATCGCTTCATCCTTCACCGATTCCACATTCGGGATAACGGGGATGGAGCGGTTGACGGGTTCGATACGTTGCACCCAGCCAAGACCCAATGGCCCGGTCCAGCGCACCCACAAGCGGCGCATTTCGCCCTGCCCTCGCCGCAACGGATGCAACACGAAATTCGCAACGCCGCTTCCGTTTTCCAGTGGAAGTGTGCCGCGTGAGGGAAAGACATTCAGGATCGGGCCTGCATCCAACGTCACGTCGGCCTTGCGCGGTGCGCCGCTTTGGAACGCGAGCGTGAAGCTGGCGATTTGTTCGCGGCCCATGCCGATGGCCGCGGGTAGCTGCGGCGCGATGGACAATTGCGCGCGCAAGCCCAGCAACACATCGAAAACAATCACGCAGCCGACGAAGATCACCCATCCCGCACCCGCAAGCCAAAAGCCCGGCGCCAACGCTGCGGCGAGCAGCGAAATCGGCAGACCGAGCGCGACCAGCGCAACGGCGCGGCGGGTGGGATATGGCATCAGCGCGGGGCCTCTGCCGCGTCGACGATGGATTTCACCACGTCATCGACCCTGCGCCCGTCAATTTCGGCGGCGGGTGACAGCACGATGCGATGGCGCAAGGTGGGAAGTGCCAGCGCTTTCACATCGTCGGGGATCACATAATCGCGGCCTTCGAGGCTCGCGCGGGCGCGCGCGGCGGCGGCGAGCATGGCGGCGCTTCGCGGCGAGGCGCCGTGCGAGATGTCGGCGGAGAGGCGCGTGGCCCGCACGATGGCAACGATGTAGGCGATGATGCGATCGCTCAACCGCACTTCGGCGACGGTTGCGATGGCAACCGACAGACTTTCGCGCGTGAGAACGCGCGCAATACCGAGTGCCGCGGGATCTGGCATGCGCACGCTGGGGCCGTTGGCGGCGACGATAGCACGCTCTTCCTCTTCGCTCGGGTAAGACAGGACGTGTTTGAACAGGAAGCGGTCGAGCTGCGCTTCGGGCAACGGATAGGTGCCTTGCTGTTCGATGGGGTTTTCGGTGGCGACCACCATGAAGCGGTCGCTCAGCGGATTGCTTTTGCCGTCGAGCGTGACTTTGCGTTCCTGCATCGCTTCCAAGAGCGCGGCCTGTGTTTTGGGCGGGGTGCGGTTGATTTCGTCGGCGAGCAGGAGTTCGCAGAAGATCGGCCCGCGATTGACGGCGAAGGTGCTCGTCTGAAAGTTGAACACGTTGGTGCCGATGATATCGCCCGGCATCAGATCGGGCGTGAACTGGATGCGGCCGAAATCGAGCGACAGACAGCGTGCGAAGCTTTGCACCAGCAAGGTCTTGGCCGTGCCCGGCGCACCTTCAAGCAGGATGTGACCGCCCGCGAACAGGGCAGCCAGCATCAGATCCACCGTGTCGGACTGGCCGATCACGGCCTTGCCGATTTCGGCGCGAATCCCATCCGCAATCCCTCGGACTTCTTCAACGTTCATGGGTGATCCCCCGTCTCCATTGGTAAAGGCGTTGTGCGACTTTCAGCATGTGGGCGCGCGTGGTGGTTTGTGCCGATTCCGCGGCGATCTCCGCGAAATGCCCGCCGGTGGCGAGGCGGCGTTCCAGCCCGCCGAACAGCGCGTTGGTTTGTTCGGGCGAAAGATCGCGGCGCGCGCCGAGCGCTTTCAAAACGAGATTGCGCGTCACCTGCGCATAACGCTGCGTCATCGCGGGTTCGCGGCCCATCACGCGGATGAGATCGGCGGTGTTGCCGGCGAGCGCGCGTTTGCCCAGCGCGAAAGCAGGTGGCGGCGGCCGCGGCGTGCCGAAGCGGCTTATCGCGTGCAGGCCGATGAGAAAGGCGGTCAGCAGCGCGCAAATGGTGGCGCCGAGAAAGGGCGGGCGGAAGGCGAGCCCGAAGAAATCGGGCGAGGCGCCATAGCCATTCAACGTCACGTCGAACACCACCGGGCCGTTGCCCACGCGCATCTGCTGGATCAACGCGATTGCTGCGCGCGCCGTGGCCAGATCGTTGAGGCCTTGCGTGTTCATCAGATCGGGATCGGAAAGGATGTAGGTCTGCGTGCCGTTGATCTGGGCCAGGATCACGTTGTGCTTCGCATCGCGTACGAGCGGCGAAAGGTTTTCGCCCGACAGGGTTTGCAGAGAATCGATTTTGCCGGTGCGCTTGGGTAGCGCGGCGTGAAACGAAGGCAGCGGTTCGTTCAGGACGGCGGGCGTGATGCCTTTGGCGCGCGAAAGTTTCGCTTTCTTCGACAGGTGCGCGAGGATGGCGTCATCGACGAGCTTGGTGCCCATCGGTTCGGACTTCATCACCCAATTGTCGTGCAGCGGATCGGGGAAGGCGAGCCATTTGGGCAGGATGAACAGGCGCGCGCCGGGAAGGCCCGTGTCCTGCAATTGCTTTGCGCCATTGATCAGAGTGGGGGCGAGGATGGTGAGGCTGGCGCCGGATATTTTGGCCTGCAAAGGTTTGTCGCGGCCGATCTTCACGGGCACGCCATATTCTTCGAGCAGGCGCATCAATCCCGCATAACCGATGGCCGAACGCGAATAGGCATTGGCTTGCGGATTGTCGGAGGAACGTAATTCCGGCGCATAGGCCGAAAGCGCCAGCACGGCCAGAAGCGAAAAGGCGCTGATGAGGACGAGTGCGGTGACCATGCGCGCACTGAAGGTGCGCGGTGCTTCGCCTGCCGCGCTCACGCGGCCAATCCTTGCAGCCAAAGTTGCGGCAGCGCGAATTGCTCATAGGCGCTGCGGCAATGGGCGAAATCTTCCGCGCTCACAGCGTGTCCGGCGAACAGGCCGCGTTCCACCGTGCGCGCAATCTCTGTGAAACAGGTTCGTGCCGTCTCCGGCAGATTGTCGAGGCGGGCGATCTCGCGCGTGGTGAGCGCGGGGCGCACAAGTTGCGGACGGCGATCGTCGATATCCTGGATGCTGCGCAACAGAAGAAGATGGGCAGCCTCGCGATACTGGCCTTCCGCCGCCAGACGATCGGCATCGGCCAGAAGAAGGCGCGCCTGTTCGGGTGTGGGCCGCCATTGGGGCCAGGACTGCGAAGCTTTTTCGGGTTCGGGCTTCCACCAACCGCGCCGGCGCAACACCTCCCGCCCAATATAATAAAGCGCGGCCAGGGCGGCGGCGGCCAACATGACCCAAAACAGATCAAGCAGATAAGGACCTATGCTTTTCAGGAAGCGGGCAAAGGCTTCCAGCCATTCGGGGCGCTTGGGCGCCACATAGGAGGGAAAGGAAAACTGCAGGTCCGTGGCCTGCAGCAACCGGGCATGGGCCTGGGCCAAGGCATCGGCTGGGGCATTTTTGGCTAGGATTTGCGAGGAATCCGGCATGTCTTCGCGGTTAAGACGAAAGCAAAGATAGGTCAAATATTTGGTTGTAGAGCGAGCCTAGCACGCCATTACACAAATGTAAGACAAGCGCCTGTACCTTCGCCAAACAAATGACACCAAACAGTTGGATTGGAGTATAAGCCCGTCCGGGATTGGGGCCGGGGAACGGGCCTAACGGATTTGTAACGTCGTTATTGCCAGACCTGCCGCCGGAGCCGGCCCTCTCACATGTCCGATAAACCAGTTTTCCTCGACGTCACCGGGCGGCGTGCGACACGCATATCGCTCATCGGCTGGATCGCGGCGATCATTTCGACCGCGCTCGGCATCGGCTTTGTCGCCAGCATGTTCGCGGTGCCGCAACTCGAAAGGGTGAAGCTGCCGGGCGAACTGAGCGTCGTCCATACGCAGGAGTTGGAAAACAAGGCGACGGCGCCGGGCCTTGTGCCGACCGCCACGCAGCTTGCCCGCGAAGCCCGTCTGCACAAGATGGAAATCGCGAGGAAGCGCAAACTCTGGATCGAACGCAACAGCCGCGCGCGCGCCCTTGCCGATGCGGTGAACCCCCATCCCGGCCGCCCGCTTTCGATTGCGTTTTTCCCGAACTGGGAAGCTTCCGCTTACGACTCGCTGAAAGTCGCGTTGCCGCAACTGGATTGGGTGATGCCGACATGGCTGAGCCTGCACGGGCCCGATCTGGTGCTGAAAGACAGCTATGACAAGCGCGTCTACACCCTGATCCGCCGCAGCAAGAAGACCGTCGCCATTTTGCCGGTGATCCAGAACGCCACGCTGGGCAAATGGGACGGGCCGGGCCTTGCAAAACTTCTGGCCGATCAGAAGCGTTCGACGGCGCTGATCAAACAGCTTGTCGCCTTTGTGGGCACGCACAAGCTGCAGGGTGTGGTGATCGACTTCGAAGCGCTTCCCGACGATGCGCAAGGCGATCTGAGCCGCTTCCTGCGCGATCTGCGCAAGAGCTTCAAACCGCGCGGCTGGAAAGTGGCGATGGCCGCACCCTTTGCCAACGACAAATGGCCGTTCGCCGAATACGCCAAGAACATCGATTACACCTTGCTGATGGCTTATGACGAACACCTGACGCCGAACGCGCCGGGCAGTATCGCGGGCCAAAGCTGGTATGAAGACACGCTCGACAAGCGCATGCGTTCGCTCAATTCGGCGCACACCATCGTGGCGCTGGGCAGCTATGCCTATGACTGGGATGCGGGCGGCATCGACAGTCTTTCCTTCGAAGAAGCCGTGATCGCCGCGCACGACTCCGGCGCGCCGGTGTTGTTTGACGATGCGACCAACAACCCGCATTTCCAATACACCGAGGAAGACCAGACCGTTCACGACGTGTGGTTCCTGGATGCGGTGACGGCTTACAACGAAATCCATGCCGCCGATCCTTATCAGCCCGCGGGCTATGCCGTGTGGCGCTTGGGCAGCGAAGATCCTTCGATCTGGTATGTGATGGGCAAGCCTTATGGTGCGCCCGCGCCACAAAGCCTGCGCCATATCCCGACCATCGAGGACATCGATTTCGAAGGGTCTGGCGAGATCATTTCGGTGGAAGCCCATCCGCAATCCGGCGGGCGCAATTTCGAACTCGACAAAGATACGGGCGACATCGACGACGAGAATTACACCAAGCTTCCGACGGGTTATGTGATCCGCCAGTTCGGCGCGGCGAAAAAAGAAGTCGCGCTGACCTTCGACGACGGCCCGGACGCGGAATGGACGCCGCAGATATTGGACATTCTGGAGCGTTATCACGTTCCGGCGACGTTCTTCATCATCGGCAGCAATGCGGAAGCCAACCCCGATATCGTCAAGCGCATCGTCGATGACGGTTACGAGGTGGGAAGCCATACCTTCACCCATCCCAATCTTTCCGATACACCGGCCGAAGCCATTCCGCTGGAGATGAACGCGACGCAGCGTCTGTTCCAGGCGCTGACGGGCCGTTCGCTGCGCCTGTTCCGCCCGCCTTATCTGGGCGATGCGGAGCCCACCGACGAAGACCAGATTGCGCCGGTCGAGACCGCGCAGGACATGGGTTACATCACCGTCGGCGAGCATGTGGACCCGATCGACTGGGCGCTGCCGGGCGTGGACGAGATCGTCAAGCGCACCTTGCAACAGGTTCATTCCGCGCGGCCGAGCATGCCGCGCAACATCGTGCTGTTCCACGATGCGGGCGGCGACCGCGAAGAGACGGTTGAGGCCCTTCCCATCGTCATCAATAAGCTGAAGGCGGAAGGTTACACCTTCGTGCCGGTATCGAAGCTTGCGGGGCTAACGCGCGATCAGGCGATGCCGCCGCTTTCGCCGACCCTGGCACTGCTCACCGACCGCGTGGTCTTCATGTCGATGAGCAAGATCGGGCATTTCCTTTATTACTGCTTCCTGGCCGCCATCTTCCTTGGCGTTATCCGCGCGCTGATGATGGTGGTGCTGGGCGTGTGGAATGCGCGGCAGGAGCGTGATCAGCAGGCGATGCCGCCGGTGGGCGAGCCGTTGCAGGTTTCGGTGATCATTCCGGCGTACAACGAAGAGAACGTGATCGCGGCGACGGTGAACCGCATCCTGGCCAGCACCTATCGCCGGATGGAGATCATCGTCATCGACGACGGCTCGAAGGACAACACCTTCGCCGTGCTGAAGGAGCATTTTGCCGACCATCCGGCCATCACGCTTCTGAGCGTTCCCAATGGCGGCAAGGCCAATGCGCTGAACATCGGCCTGTCGCATGCGCATGGCGATGTTCTGGTGGCGCTGGATGCGGACACGCAGTTCAATCCCGATACGATCTCGCGGCTGGTGCGCTGGTTCGGCGACGCCGAAGTGGGCGCGGTGGCGGGCAATGCCAAGGTTGGCAACCGCATCAACATGATCACGCGGTGGCAGGCGCTGGAATATATCGTGGCGCAGAATCTGGAGCGCCGGGCGTTGGCCGCCCTCGGCACGCTGACCGTGGTTCCGGGTGCGGTGGGTGCGTGGCGGCGCAGCGCCATCGAACAGATCGGCGGTTTCCGCAGCGATACGGTGGCCGAAGATCAGGATCTGACCATCGCGTTGCAGCGCGTGGGATACAAAGTGCTGTTCGATTCTTCCGCCATTGCGTGGACCGAAGCGCCCACCACCTTCCGCGGACTTGCCAAGCAACGCTTCCGTTGGGCTTACGGCACGCTGCAGTGCCTTTGGAAATACCGCAAGCTGACGTTCCGCCCGCAATATGGCGCGCTCGGCATGATTGCGCTGCCGCAGGTTTGGATGTTCCAGATATTGCTCACCGCGCTCGCCCCGCTCGCCGATCTTCTGCTGATCTGGCAGTTGGTGTGGCAGTACATCGCCTATATCGAGCACGGTTCGGAATTCAACAACGCCGATCTCATCACCGTGGGGATCTATTACGGCATCTTCATGGGCGTGGATCTGCTGACGGCGTTCTTCGGCTTCATGCTGGAAAAGAAAGAAGACTGGACCTTGCTGCTGTGGCTGACCTTGCAACGGTTCGGTTATCGCCAGCTCATGTATTATGTCGTGGTGCGCTCCATCTTCACCGCGATGAAGGGACCGCTGGTCGGTTGGGGCAAGCTCGATCGTACCGCGACCGTGAAACTGCCCGACGGAAGCAAGGCGCCCGCCAGTTAAGGCTCATTTGCTCCAGACGAAACGCGCGATGTCTTCCCGCAGGCTCGTGCGGCCGCGCAGCAAGCGCGCGACGGACAGAATGATCTCGATGTGGCCGATGTTGGGATAGAAGATCTCCGTCACGTCCGTTCCCAGCGAGCGCAGTTTCGCGGCCATGCGTTTGGTGTTGCGCGGGCCCACGGTTTTGTCTTTTGCGCCGGTGACCAGCAGCATGGGCGGATATTGCTTGCTAACATAACTGATGGGCTGGGTGTCTTCGCGCCGGTCGCCGCCGAAGATATCGATCAGGGCCGGGTCTTTCAGCGGCAGAAAATCGTAAGGGCCGGATATGCCGATGAGGCCGCGAACCCAGGACAGATCGCCGCCCACACGCTCCAGATAGGCCGGATCGCAGACGAGCATCATCGCGTTGTAGGCGCCCGCGGAGTGACCGGCGAGGAAGATTCGGTTTGGATCGCCGCCATGCGCCGGCACAGTTTTGCGCAGGAACGCGAGCGCATCGGCGCTGTCTTCGACAAAGGCGGGATAGCGCACATCGGGATAGACCCGGTAATCGGCCACCGCGACGACGATGCCTTTGCCGGTGAAGGCTTCGCCGAAGGCGCGATACAAGCCTTTGTCGCCGCCTTGCCAGCTTCCGCCGTAGAAGAACAGGATCACGGGTGCCGGTGTCTTCAGGCCGTTGGGGACGTAGAGATCGAGTTTTTGCTTTGGGTCCGGACCATAAGCGAGATCGCGTTCGAGGCGATAACCGCGCCGTGACACCGTGAAATCGAGAAGCGCCGCGCCGAGGCGGCGTTTGATGTCTAGCGGCATCAGGCGTGCGCGAGCTCGACCTGCATCACATCGGTGCGATTGACCGCGAAGGCCGCCGCGCAAATGCCCAGATAGAACTGCCAGTTGCGCAGGAATTTCGTGTCGTGCCCGAGCGCGCGGATTTCGGCTTCGCGCGCGCTCATGCCCACCGACCATTCGCGTAAGGTGCGCGCATAATCCTGACCGAAGGCGAAATTGTCGAGGATGCGAAGGCCTGCGCGTTCGGCTTCTTCGCGGAAACGCGCCAGCGACGGCAGCATGCCGCCCGGAAACACATAATGCCGGACGAAGTCGCTGCGCGAACGATAACCGGCGAACAGATCGTCGCGGATCACGATGGTCTGGATCACCGCGCGCCCGTTCTTGCGCAGGCGTTCGGCGACGGTGCGGAAATAGTTGGGCCAGTAGCGTTCGCCCACCGCTTCGAACATCTCGATGGAAACGATGGAATCGAACGTGCCTTCCACCTTGCGATAATCCTGAAGCCGGATGTCGGCCTTGCTGCCCAGCCGCTTCTGCGCAAAGCCGAATTGCGCGGGCGAAATGGTGAGGCCCGTCACATCCATCGCCGCACTGCTTGCCTCTTCGGCGAAACCGCCCCAGCCGCAGCCGATTTCCAGCACAGAGCCGCGCGTCTTTTCCAGCCGCTCGAGGATGCGGCCGTATTTGTTGCGCTGCGCCTCGGCCAATGTTTTCGCCTGTCCGAAGATGGCGGAGGAATAGGTCATCGTTTCGTCGAGCCACAGCGAATAGAAATCGTTGCCCACGTCGTAGTGCGCTTCGATGTTGCGGCGGCTGCCGCTCAAATTGTTTCGGCGCACGAAGGCGTTGTGCAGCACGAAGCCCAGACGGTTGAGGAAATTGCCGTGGGCGAACCCTTCGAAATGATCGAGGTTAAGAAGAAAGAACGAGATCAGCTTCTCGACGTCATCGGTCTGCCACGCGCCCGCGATAAAATCTTCGCCCAATCCGATGTCGCCACGCGCAACAATGCGGCTCAACACATCCCATTCCGAAATTGCGAAAGTGGCTTCGGGGCCGGGCCTGGCACCTTTTGCGATTTGCACGGCGCCATCGGGCGCAACGAAGGTGAGCGTGCCGATTTCGGTGCGGGCCATCGCCTCGCGCCAGCGCGCTTCAAGGATACTTTGCGGAACCAAGCTCATCGATTTGCCGCCCCATCCTTTCGCGTGACATTATGTTCATCTGTTTTCCGCTCGTCTACGGTCCGGCGTTTTTGCGGCTGCGAGCAGTGTATTGGCGAGCGCATGAAGCCGCATTGCTTCGCTCTCGAATATTTTTACGGGACGCGCCCGGCATCGGTTCGATGCGTGGCGCGCCAGGGATTGTAAGGCGTTGAATAGCAAGAACAATTCGGAAAGTTCCGACGAGCGCCGGTTATGGCGCTTTGCCGGCTGCAGCTTCGACGAGGCGCGATGGGAGCTGAAAGTCGGCGGCGAAGCTGCCCCGCTGGAAGGAAAGCCGCTCGAAATTCTTTTGGAATTGCTGCGCCACGCGGGCGAAGTGGTGACCAAGGACGAATTGCTGGATGCGGTTTGGCCGGGCGTGACGGTGGTCGAAGGCTCGCTCGCCACGGCGGTTTCCAAACTGCGCAAGGCGCTGGGCGGCGGCGAGCAGGACATCGTCGTCACCGTGCCGCGCATCGGTTATCGGCTGATCGCGCCGGTGGAATTGACACAAGCCGCACCCGGTTTCCGTCCATCCATCGCGTTGTCGGCGGGCGATGCCGTTCCCGGCCGCGATCAATGGCGGCTGGAACAGCAGCTCGATCATTCCGGCAACAGCGAAGTCTGGCTTGCCCGCCACAGCAAGACGCACGAGCCGCGCGTTTTCAAATTCGCCCACGACGGGACCGCACTTTCTCATCTGAAACGCGAGGCCACGCTTTCGCGATTGCTGCGCGAAAGTTTGGGCGAGCGGCCCGATTTCGTGCGCGTGCTGGAATGGAATTTCGAGGCCACGCCTTTCTTTCTTGAAAGCGAATATGGCGGGCCCAATCTGGAAATGTGGGCGCAGGATCAGGGCGGGCTTGCGAAGGTTCCGCTGGCGGCCCGGCTTGCGATCATCGTGGATATTTCGCGCGCGGTGGCGGCGGCCCATGATGTGGGCGTGCTGCACAAGGATATCAAGCCTGCCAACGTGCTGGTGACGCGCAAAGACGACGGCTGGCAGATCAAGGTGGTGGATTTCGGCAGCGGTCGGTTGCTGGAACCCGGACGGCTGGAGGCGCTGCGCATCACCAATCTTGCGGCGACGCAGACCAATTCGCTGGAAAGCGATTCCCGATCCGGCACGCCGTTTTATCTGGCGCCGGAAACGCTGGCGGGCCATGTGCCCACCGTGTCGGGCGACATCTATGCGCTGGGCATCATGCTCTATCAGATCGTAGCGGGCGATTTCCGCAAACCGCTTTCGGCGGGATGGGAAGCCGATATCGGCGATCCGCTGCTCCGCGAGGACATTGCGCTGGCGGCAGCGGGTGATCCCAGCAAGCGATTGGGAAGCGCGGCAACCCTTGCCGACCGTTTGAGCACGCTTGCGCGGCGGCGGGCGGAACGCGATCTTCTTGCGGGTGCGGAAGAACGCGCGCGTATCGCCGAACGAAAAGTGGAGCAAACCCGCGCCAGACGGCCATGGGTGTTTGCTTCGCTTGCCGCACTGGTGATCGGCGCGGGCGCGAGCCTTTATCTTTATGCCCGCACCTTGCACGAACGCGACACCGCCGAACGGCAGACGGCGATTGCGGAATCGGTGAACCAGTTTTTGGCGGTCGATTTTCTTTCGCGCACCAGCCCGTTCAAGAGTGGCCAGGCGGACGAAAGCCTTGTTGCCGCCGTGAAACGCGCGGCACCCGATATCGACCGGCGTTTCAAGAACGAACCGCAGGTCGCCGCCCGGCTTTATCAGGCCATTGCGCGCGCGCTGGACCGGCGCAGCGATTGGCCCGGTGCGCGCAAGGAATATGAGCAGGCCGCCACGCTGTTTGCGCGTTCGGAAGGTGCGAATGGTGAAGATACTGTCACCGTGTGGTTGCAGCGCGCGATGATGGAGGCGCGTTCTTACGAGGCGGGGACGCTCGACACCGCGAAGAAGATTTTGGCCAGGCAGGAAAAGATCATTGCCGGTCTGAAAGAGGTTTCGCCGACGCTCAAAGTGTGGCTTGCCTCGGCGCGCGGCATGGTGGCGCTGATCGACAATCGCGGCGCGGATGCGGCCCGGAATTTCGGTGAGGCCTATGAAGGCTCGCTGGCCATCCCCTCGTTCGACAACGGACAGAGACTGACCTTCAAGCAACGATTGGCGTTCTCGTTCTTGCGGATCGGAGATGGCGCGCGGGCCGAAGACATGTTCCGCCAGCTCACGAAAGATTTCGCGCTGGAAGAAGGGGCGCAAGGCCCCAACGTGTTGATGACGCGGCTGAACGTTCTTCAGGCGTTGATGGCGCAAGGCAAGCACAACGCTGTGGTGCGGGAGGCGAACGCGCTTTATCCGGAATTTGTGACCAAGCTAGGCCCCGATCAGGAAATGACCCTGCAGCTTTTGAGCACGCGCGCCCAATCGGAAGGCGCGCTTGAGATGTGGAACGACAACATTCGCGACGAATTGCGGCTGCATGAAATGGCCGTGGCCAAACAGGGCCCGCAATCGTTCTTCGCGCTGGCGGCGCTTTCGGACGCGGCGGTCGCGCAATGCCGCGCTGGGCACATCGCCGAAGGCCTGCGCAATTCCGAAGAGGCTTATGGGCTTTCTACCAAGGCGTTCGGGGCAAAGGCTGGGTTGACGCAAGCCATCGCGTTTTCATCGGCCACTTGCCTGATCGGCATGAGCCAATGGGACAAGGCGAGCGCGTTGCTCGACAAGATCGATCCTGAAACGGTGGCGCAACTGGCGGCGGATGCCTATTGGGGGGCGAATGTCGATCTGGCGCGCGCCCAGATCGCCTATTCAAAGAAAGATTTCGACACCGCGCGGGGCCATCTTGCCAAATGCAAGGCCGCTTTCGCGCGCGCCGAAGCCGAACCTTATCAGCGACGTGCTTATGCAAAGCTCGAAACGGCGCTCAACGCCGCGGTGGCGAAGAACTAAAGCTTCGAGACGTCGATATCGTTCTTGCCGGTGGTGAGCGTGATCACCATTCCATCCTGGCCCAGGCGCACGCCGCTGGAGCGCACACCGCTGACGCCGTGCAGGAACAGGCGTTCGGCCAGATCGTTGGGCAGCATCGGGATGACGTGCGAATAGACGAGCAGCTTGGCGCCGGCTTCGTTGGCGATGCGCGCGGCATCGACAGGGCTCGTGTGATAGGGCGGAATGTCGTGCATAATTTTGGCCCCGCGCCAATCGCCATGGGCGGCAAGAGCGGCGCCGATATCGCCCACCATTTCGGGTGAGAGCGCTTCGTGCACCAGCACGTCGGTGCCTTTGGCGGCGCGGGCGAGATCTTCGTCCGGCGCGGTGTCGCCCGAGACGACAATGCTGCGGCCCCCGAAATCGAAGCGATAACCATAAGCGGGCTTGGCCGGATCGTGATGCACGCGGATGGCGGTGATGGTGAGGCCGCCTTCCTTCAAAACGATGCCGGTGGTTCCGTTGAGCGTCACGGGTTTTGCCACCATATCCACGGCGTTGGAGGGCAGCATTTTTTCGCCGTGATGGGCGGTGCGATAACCGGCATCGAGCGCATAGGCTTCGTTGAAACCGTTGACCACACGATCCACGCCGGGCGGGCCGTATACCGCGAGTTTCTTGTTGCGGCCGGATGCCCAGGTCTGCAGCCGGATCTCGCCCAATTCGCCAATGTGATCGGAATGGAAATGGGTGAGCAGCACGGCCTGGATCTTTTCCAGCGGGACGCGCCACTGGCGCAAATTGCGCGCGGCATCGATGCCGGCATCGACGAGATAATATTTGCCGCCTGCCGCGATCAGCGTGCACGGGCCGCCGCGGTCTTTGTCCGGCAGCGGAGAACCGGTGCCGCACAACAGAACCGAAAGCTGATCGGGTTTGGCCAGAACCGGCACGGGCTTGGAGATTTCGCGCTTGGCCATGTTGCGGAAGAGGAAGCTTTCGACCGGATAGAAATAAAGCGAGGCCCCCGCAAGTATGATCAGGGCAAGGCCCGCCAGCCCGAAAGCGAGAAGACGTTTCATGGTGTTTCCTTCCGGCGCGGCTGAAGACCCGCCTGTTTCAAGCGCCACAGAAGAACATCCAGACGATCCTGCCCGAAGAACGGTTCGCCTTCGAACGCCATCGTCGGCACGCCCCAATGGCCGGCTGCTTTATGTGCTTCCTGGTTTTTCTGGATGATGGCTTCGTAGATGCCGGGCGCGCGCTCGATTTTCATATCGAGGTCTGCGAGATCGACGCCTGCGCGCGCAGCCGCATTTTTCAGATGATCGCCTTCGTGCCAATTGTCGATTTTGCCCGACCAGATGACGCGGCTCACCTCATCGAGGAAGGCAAGGCCATGGCCTGCTTCTTCGGCCGCGCAGCCGAGCTGCGTGAGGCGATGGATATAGGGCTGGTTCGGGGTTGCGGCGCGGGTGGAAAAATCAACCACCACCGGATCGGGCTTGGGCCAGCGATACGGGATGTTCAGCATTTCGCCGAGGCGAATGGTGTCGCGGATCAAATAGGATATCCAGAGCGGATTGACCTGCGAAAAGAATTCGCCGGACCGCACCGCCAGCGGATAGACGGGGCGCGCGCGGATATCGAGATCGTAATCGCGCTGCATTTCGACAAGGCGCTTTGTGGCCAGATACGAATAAGGGCTGCGGAAAGACCAGAAGACGTCGATCGACAAAGTCATTTCGCGCGCTCCGCGGATTTGAGATAGGCGATCAGTGCCGCCGCCAATTCGCGCACGGTGCGCGCGTCATCGAGCCGGGTGGGCGCGCGGTCGTTGAGCACGCCGGTCAGCAAGAAACCGTAGACGAGCTGCGAAATCATCCGCACAGTGAACGGCAAGTCGTCATATTTGCCGCCGAATTTGGCGAGCGCGGTTTCGAGGAAGGCCTGCAATTCGCCGCGGATCGAAAATACGATGTCCATGGCCAGCGTGTGGTCGAAGCCGCGTTCCACGATGGCGCGGAACAGGCCGCGGCGTTCGCGCAATTGGGCAGCCACGACGGTGACGTATTGCTCCACCACTTCATCAGGACTCGCAAAGGGGCGCTGTGTTAGCGCGGGCAAGCGTTCGCGAACGCCGGCGCGAAAGGATTCGGCGATGGCGAAGAACAGCGCATCCTTGTCCGCAAAGCGGAAATAGACCGCGCCCACCGAACAGCCTGCGCGTTTGGCGATGTCGGAAATCCGTGCGCCTTCATAGCCCTTGTCGGCAAAGACTTTCTCGGCCGCGGCCACAATGCGCTCGCGGGTGATGAGGCTGCGTTCCTGTTGCACCGGAAGCGCCCAGTGTTCGCTTTCCGGCTTCAACGCCGATCTTTTTGCCCTTGTGCCGGCCACGCTTTTGGTACATCCTTAAATCTGAACTTGAATTCAGATTATCAAAAGCCAGGTGTTTGTCAATCCAGGGAGAGAGCCATGTCCCGCCCCATTATTCCGAGCCCCGAACAGTTGCAGGCTTTGGCCGCAAGCAAACTTGAGGGCGCTATCGTGATGGTCAATCTGCTGCGCTATCGCGAACGCGCCGCTTATGAAGAGGGTCGCGCGGAGGCAAAGCAAAATCTTTCGGGCCGCGCTGCCTATCAGAAATACGGCGCGACCGCGCTTGCCTGTGTTCTGGAAGCGGGCGGAAGTATTGTCTGGGGCGGGCAGCAACAGATGGTGGCGGTGGGCGACAAGGACGACGAATGGGATGAAGTTGTCTGCGTGCGCTATCCCTCACGCGCTGCCTTTCTGGAAATGATCGACCGGGCGGATTATCGCGCGGCCCTTTATCACCGCGATGCGGGACTCGAACGCACCTCGCTTCTGTGCTGCTCGGCCGGGACGGCGGCTTAAGAATGGGCCGCAAGATCCTCTTCATCACCACCGATCAGCAACGTTTCGATTCTCTCGGCTGCAACGGCAATCAATTCTGCCGCACGCCCAATATCGATGCGCTGGCAAGGAACGGCATCAACTATCAGCGCGCGTATAACCAGAATACCGTTTGCATGCCCGCGCGTTCGACCATGCTGACCGGGCAATATGTCCGCACCCATGGCGTGTTCGCCAATGGCGTGTGTTTGCCGGAAGACGCGCCCAGCTTTGCGCAATATTTGAAGGACAAGGCAGGGTACAAAACCGCGCTGATCGGCAAGGCGCATTTCGAACCAGCTTTCGATCCGAAGTTCAAATATCGCGAGAATGCGCGTCAGCGCGACGGAGATTTCGGCCCCTGGCGGGGCTTCGACTATGCAATCCATGCGATGCACACCGCCAATTTCCGTGGTGCGCCGGTTGGCCATTATGGGCGCTGGTTGCGGGTGCAGAACAAGGATGTGTTCAACGCCTGGCCTGCCCTGTTGAACGCAAGTCCCGGCGGCGAAACGGGCGCGCCGGAAACGGCCAATCATGCGATACCGCGCGGGCTTTATCACACCGACTGGCTGGCCGATCTGGCGGTGGAATGGCTTTCCTCGCTGGACGCGGACGAGGATTGGATGTTGTGGCTGAGCTTTCCCGATCCGCATCATCCCTGGGATCCGCCCGCGTCCGAACTTTCGCGGTGCGACTGGCGCGATCTGCCGTTGCCCGCTGGCTTGCCGAAAAGCGAAGACGAATTGCGGAAAATTCTGGCGCAGAAGCCCGTGCATTGGCTTGCCTATCACGACGGCCAGTTTGCGAACATCGAAGGCGGGCCGATGAACTTCACACCCAAGATGCTGAGCCACGACAACATCCGCGAGATCAACGCCAAAGTGCATGTGATGAACGAGTTGATCGATGATGCGGTGGGCCGCGTGATGGAGAAGGTCAAGGCGCGTGGCTGGGACGGCGATACCGACGTGCTGTTCACCACCGATCACGGCGAATTGCAGGGCGATTTCGGCTTTATCTACAAGGGGCCGTTCCATGTGGATTCGCTGATGCGCCTGCCCTTCATCTGGCGGCCAGCGCCGAATGCGAAAGTGGCGCCTGCAACCGTGGAACAGCCGGTGGAACAGACCGATCTTGCGCCCACCATGTGCGCGATTGCGGGCATCGAGCCTGCATCATGGATGCAAGGAGCCGCCCTACCCGTTCGCGACGACGGCACGCGCCAGCGCGCGCTTTGCGAATGGGACAGCCAGTTTCCGGGCTATGGATTTCATTTCCGTTCCATTGTGCGCGAAGGGTTTTCGCTCACGCGGTATGAGCCTTCCACGCCCGGCGCGCCGAATGGGCTGGAAGAAACCTGGCCGCAATTTGCCCAGGTCACCACGAACATACGCTATGACGGCAGCGAGGGCGAACTTTACGATTTGAAGAACGACCCGCTGCAATGGCGCAATCTGTGGGACGATCCGAAATACGCTTCGATCAAAACCGATCTGATTGCCGATCTTTATGACAATCTGCCGGAAGAACGTTCGCCCAAGTTGAAGGTCGAAGCGCCCGCCTAGCGCCGCCCCGAGGTTCGGCGAACCGGCAGATCGGGTTCGTGCGGACTGTCGGATGCGAGCTTGTGCATGATCTTGTCTTCCTGCGCGAGCGCGGACAGAAAGGTTTCGCCCCAATTCGAAATGTCGTGCTTGAGCAGCGTTTCGAACAGATCGGCTTGCCGCCGTTTGCGTTCGGCAAGCGGCATATCCAGCGCGCGGGAGATGGCGGCACCAATCGCTTCGGCATCGTAAGGATTGACGAGCAAGGCCGATTTCAATTCGGCCGCTGCGCCTGCGAAGCGCGAAAGCACCAGCACGCCGGGATCTTCCGGATCCTGTGCCGCTACATATTCCTTGGCGACGAGGTTCATGCCATCGCGCAGCGGTGTGACGAGGCCTACGCGCGCGGCACGATAAAGCCCCGCAAGCGCGGTTCGGCTGTAGCCGCGATTGACATAGCGCACCGGCATCCATGATACGTCGCCATAGGTTGCGTTCAGGCGGCCCACGGTTTCATCGACCTTCTTGCTGATGTCGATATATTCCTGAATCCCGGAACGGCTTTTGGGCGTGATCTGCAACAGCGAAATGCGCGAGCGCCAATCCGGGTAGTTTAGCAAAAAGCGTTCGTAGCCATCGAGCCGGTGCAGAATTCCCTTGGAATAATCCAGGCGGTCGACGCCAATGGCGATGGCGCCCGGCACGCTGCCGATCACGCCCTGCACGAAGGAGGAGCGCACGGCACGCCGCGCCCGGTTCTGGAAATCCTGTGTTTCGACGCCCACCGGAAACACGCCCACGCGCATCTGCCGTTTGCCGCCGTGCAACGGATGGGTGATCAGCGGATTGGAGCTTAACTCGCTTGCGATATAACGGGCGAAATTCGCCGCGTCGTTATCGGTCTGAAAGCCAACCAGATCGTAATCGCGCATGGCGGGAATGAGCCGTTCGTGGCTCGGCAGCGCCGTCAAAATGTCCGGCGACGGCAGCGGGATGTGCAGGAAGAACCCGATGCGATTGGCAAAACCGCGGCGGCGCAAGGCGCTGGCGAGCGGGATCAGATGATAATCGTGCACCCAGACAAGATCGTCCGGCTCCAGAAGCTTCGCCAACTGGTCGGCGAAATATTCGTTGACGCGCAGATAGCCGGAAAGATCGCGCTTGGAGAATTCCACCAGATTCAACCGGTAGTGCAACACGGGCCACAGAACGGAATTGGCGAAGCCTTCGTAATATTCCTTGTAGTCCTCGCGTGTGAGATCGGTGACGACATAAGTGATGTCGCCATCGCGCACCGTTTTGGTTTCGCGCTTTTCGGCGGTGCGTACCTTGCCGCTCCAGCCGAACCAGATGCAGGAGTGCGATTTCAAGGTGGCGCGCAACGCGACTTCCAGCCCGCCCGCGCGCGCGCCGCTTTCCGGATCCGGCACCGAGACGCGGTTGGAGACGATGACTATGCGTGCCAATATTTATCCTCCCAGCTTCGCGAAAGGCGCATCGCAGTGAGGATCAGCCCTGCCATCGAATAGGTTTGCGGAAAATTGCCCCACAACTGGCCGGTCTGGGGATGAATGTCTTCGGACAGAAGACCGTAGTGGTTGAGGTATTGCAGCGAATCCTGGAACAGGTCTTTGGCTTCGTCTTGCCTGCCCTGCTTCCACAAACAATCGATCAGCCAAAAGCGGCAAACGATGAAGGCGGTTTGCGGCAGGCCGAAATCATCCGCACTGGCATAACGCATGACATGCTTGCCGCGCATCAATTCGCGTTCCATCGCTGCGACGGTGGAGAGGAAGCGCGGGTCGTTGGCATCTATCAAGCCCAGTTCAGGCAACAACAGAACGCTGGCATCCAGATCCTCGCTGCCGAGGCCGGAGGTGAAGGCGCCGCGTTTCGCATTCCAGCTTTCTTGCAGAATGGTGTCGCGCAAGCCGTTGGCGACCGCATCCCAATGTGCGGCGCGATCGGCAAGACCAAGATGCTGGGCGATGGCCGCGATGCGATTGACGCCAGCCCAGCACATGGCGGCGGAATGGGTGTGAACCAGGCTGCGTTCGCGATATTCCCAGATGCCGGCATCGGGTTTTAGCGCGAGTTCGGCCGCCTGTTTGCCGAGCGTTTCCAGAAGTTCGAACAAGGTGTGGCCCGCCATGCGCGGCAAACGCCGGTCATAGAACATCGGCATCGCGGCCAGGATGACGCTGCCATAGGCATCGTGCTGGATCTGATTGGCGGCGGCGTTCCCGACGCGCACGGGACCATGGCCCAAGAACCCCGCCAGATGCGGCGCGATGGTTTCGGTGAGATCGGCGTTTGGCACGATACCATAGACCGGCTTCAGCACCGCCTTTTCGTGCGAGGCGATGCTCATGATGAAGGCGATGAAATCTTCCATCGTTCGCGTGGCGCCGATGCGGTTGAGCGCCTTGACGACGAAATAGGCATCGCGCAGCCAGCAGAAGCGATAATCCCAGTTGCGCTGCGATTCCGGCGTTTCGGGGATGGAGGTGGTGTGGGCGGCGATGATGGCCCCCGTTTCTTCGAAATTGCTGAGCTTGAGCGTTATCGCAGCGCGGATGATCTGATCCTGCCAATCGTAGGAAACCGAAAGGCCGCGCACCCATTCGAGCCAAAAATCGCGGGTGCGTTCGTAAAGTTCGCGGGTTGCGGTTTCCAGATCGCTGGGGAACGGCTCATCGACGCCGAACACCAGATGAACGGGGCGGATGAGCGCGAAGGGCGTTTCTTCTTCGATATAGGAAAGCGGGGCATTGGTGGTGAGGCGGATGACCTCGCGGCTGCCATCGCCATAACGGATGTGGTTGCTGCCCATCAGGCCGCGCAGGTTTGTTTCGCCGTAATTCTGCGTCGGGCGGAAGCGAATGGTGATGCGCGGCAGACCGGACATCGGTTCGATCATGCGCACCAGTTGCGGGGGCCGCGAAATGCGCCCGAAATTCTGATAGCGCGGCGCGAAATCGGTGATACGCAAGCTGGAGCCATCGCGCGCCGTCAAGGTGGTGGTGACGATGGCGGTGTTGCGCTGGTATTCGGAATGGGTTTCCACCTGTTCGTCCAGCACCACGTCGGAAAATCCTTTTTCTTCCTTGCCCGCAAGCAAGCGGCAGAAGACGGGATCGCTGTCGAAACGCGGATAGCACCACCACAGAAGACGCGCACCGGTATCGAGCAATGCTGCCGTGCGGCCATTGCCGATCAATGCCAGATCGAGGGGTTGGGTTTTCATATCCTGCTTCCCGCCGCCAATTCGCGCAGCCACAAGCGCACGGCGGCCGGCGAGCGCAGTATGAATTGCGCGCCCTTCATCGCGCCGCCGACGGAGATACCAACGCCGGAAAATTCCGGCAGCACGGCGAACACGCGCTCGTCGGTGATATCGTCGCCGAGGAAAACCGGCACGCGACCGTGGAAGGGCGCATGCTCCAGAAGATCGGCGCACGCAGTTGCCTTGTCGTAGCCGCGCGGCTTGAATTCGATCACCGATTTGCCGTCGAGACGTTCTAGCGAGGGATGATCGGCGACGAACGCTTCAGCAGCACTGTTCAGCGGCGCTTCCAGCGCGGGCGCTTTGCGGAAGTGGATCGCGATGGAATAGCGCTTGTCTTCCAGCAGGGTACCGGGAAATTGCGCAGCCAGCGCATAAAGGCCGCGCCGGATATCATCATCCAGGGCTTGGCGTTGGCGGATGGGCGCATCGGGCTGGTTGCGCATCTCGGCTCCGTGGCATCCCACCATCGCAAGCTTCAATGGCGCGAACAACGCATCGAGTTGCGCAATCGGACGGCCACTCACCAGCGCCAGCGCGCAATGTGCGCAACGCGAAAGGCGTTGCAGCACGGCGCACAGATCTTCCGGCACCTGGACATCGTCCGGGCTAATGGCGAGATCGAGCAACGTGCCGTCCACATCCAGCAGCAATGCGATCTTCGACAGATCGAACGCATGAACAGGCGGCGCAGTGTTGAGGAAGATTTTCTCGTTTGTATCGATCATTATCGCGATTATCGTAAACATGGATCGCGGCCTGGCCGCTTTTCGCAAACGCACAGGGAACCCGAAAAGTTCCCGGTGAAACCGCCCGCAAGAGGTTTCGTTAGAGCGTCATGCAGACGCGCCGCAAAACACCCAAGAAACGTCACCACAGCCGCAAGACGGCACATCGCTGGTCTGGCCGCGTGACGCGCCAGAGCAACGCGCTCGATCTGGATGGCGGCGTCTTCACCTGGAAAGATCCCAAGCGGATTGCACGGTCGCTGAAGAAATCGGCGGAACACAGCCACCGCCGCAAGGCCGACCCTTATCGCTCGGCGCTGTCGATGCTGGTGTTCTATATCAATCGTGCAGGCAAGAATTTGCCGCAGAGCCGGAAGAAGATTCTGGAGCGCGCCAAGACCGAACTGAAAAAACTGTTTGGCAAAAGCGATTAAGGCTTCGGCACCAGTTTAAGAATGCGGCCCTTCGCATTGTCGGTGAGAATATAAAGCGCACCATCCGGCCCCTGGCGAATATCGCGGATGCGTTCGTTGAGATCGGCCAGCAAAATTTCTTCGCCGGTCACCTTGTCGCCGTTCATCACCAGACGGCGCACCTGCTTGAATTTCAGCGCGCCGATGAAGAGATTTCCCTTCCACTGTGGAAAGAGATCGCCGGTGTAAAACGCCATGCCGGATGGCGCGATGGACGGATCCCAATAATAGACCGGCTGATCCATGCCGGCTTTCGCCGTGCCGATGCCGATCTTTTCGCCGGAATAGTCCACGCCATAGGTGATCACGGGCCAGCCATAATTGTGGCCCGGCTTGATGAGGTTGATTTCGTCACCGCCTTTTGCGCCGTGTTCGACATCCCACAATGCGCCATCCGAACGGAAGGTAAGGCCTTGGGGATTGCGATGACCGAACGACCAGATTTCGCCCCGCGCGCCTTTGTGCGAGACGAACGGATTGTCTTTCGGGATCGTGCCGTCGGTCGCGATGCGCACGATCTTGCCATTGTCGGCGGAAATATCCTGCGCCTTGTCGCGCTGCGTGAAGCGATCGCCCACCGTGACGAACAGCGTGCCGTCCTTGCCCATCACGAGACGGCCGCCGAGATTGATGGCGGGTCCGTTTTCCGGCTGGGCGCGGAAGATGACTTTCACGTCGCTCAGATGTGGTGCCGCGCCTTCTTCGAGCTTGGCGCGCGCAACGCTTAAACCTTGCCCGCCGCTGCGGCGTTCGAAATAGGCGAGATAGAGAATGTGGTTCTGTGCGAATCCGGGATCGAGTTCGACGTCGAACAATCCGGCCTGACCGCCACTCGAAATGACTTGCGGCACACCGGCAACCGGCGGTGAAAGCTCGCCCTTGGGCGAGAGGATGCGCAACCGCCCCACCCGCTCGGTAACAATCATGCGGCCATCGGGCAGGAACCTGAGCCCCCAGGGATGATCCAGACCGGATGCAACCGTGACCACCGAAAACCGCGTATCCGATTTGGCGGCGGGTGCGCGCGTCAATCCGGGAATCGGGGCTTGTGCGGCACCGCCCCAATCTTGCGCGATGGCGGGCGCGCACATCGCCAACGCCGCCAAACCGCTTATCCACACTTTGTTCATTTGCGCAGTCTTCCAATATTCCGACCGTTTGCCAAACGTTCCGGAGGTGAAAGCGTATCCCGCATCGCAGCAAAAATTCCGAAGGTGAACGCCACCTTCGTCTTCTTCTGATACACTTGCGCTCGATTCGCTGGCGCAGGGGGCACCATGTCGGCAGAAGTGGTCGGCCTTTACGGGACGTTCGAACCCGTCCATTCCGAACCCAACCCCAAGCTCGTAGAGGAACTCGAACGCCTGCTGGATGCGGCGCGCGCGGGCGAGATCGTGGGGCTCACGGGCGCTTATCTGCACCGCGAACACGGCGTCAGCTATTCCTATGCGGGCGCGATCGGCACCTTCGGCGTGCTGGGCGCGCTCGATTGTTTGCGCGAGCGCGTTCGCCGCATCGTGATGTCGCGAGACTGAGCCTTACAATCCCAGGCTGACGTTCAGATAAGGCCCGTAGAAGCCGCGGCTGTAACTTTTCGCCGTCTCTTCGCCGCCATCCATCGCATTGAAGAAGGTATCGGCGCGATAGCCGAGGCTGACCTTGCCGCCGCGATAGCGCATGGAGGCGCCGAGATATCCGCCGATATTGGGCACGGCCACGGTGCGCGAACGGTTCACATTGTCGGGCGGTTCGGGAATGCGGCCGTCGATTTCGCCGCCGATGGTTTGGCCGGCGCAAACCGCCAGGGTGCCGAAGCCCTGCACCACACAGTGATTGACGTCGTGACTGAGGATGGTCTTCTGACGGCCGAACAGCACCGCCACGTTCACACCCATGTCGAGCGTGAGTTGCGCGCCGTCTGTTTCGCCCCAGAGCGGGGTGTTGCCATCCCATGTCAGTTCGGGGCCGACGCCATGGAACGAACGGTTCTCGTGCGAGTCGAATTCCCACACCTCGTGGTATTTCGCAAAGACATCCGTCGTGAGTTCGTAATGCGGACCCGCGCCCAAGGTTTGCGCCATCTGCGAATTGAACTGTGCGAACCGCACACCCGCGGCGATGGTGCTTTTGCTGCCGCTGCCGAACGCGCCGATGCCGATATCCTTGCCCAAGGTGAAATCGAGCATCGTGTGCTGCTCGGACGAACTATCCTGGGAATCGTCGAATTCCTTGGCCACGCCATGATAACAGGCTGGCAGTTCCTGCGGATAAGCGGCCAGATAACTGCACGGATGATAAGAGCCGAAGAAGCTGATGCCCGCTTTGGTTCCGGCAATCATGCTTTTGTGGAAATGCTTGTTGCGCGAGGAACGGCCATAGCGCACGCCGGCCTTCAGCACCCAATCGGTATCGGGCGGCGTGAAGGTGAGCGAGCCTTCCCAATCGAAACCGCTCTGCGGGGTGTGCTGCAATTGCGCGGGCGTCGGCAATCCGGCCGGCCAATCCGGCGTGGCGGTGCCGCCATTGGGGAACACCGCGCTTGCCGTGGGATCGTAAGAGCTTGTGGCGTTCGCGAATGCCGCGTTGAAATTTCCGCCGACCTGAACCCAGAGCTGCGGCTTGGCATCGCCCGTATCGGACAGGAAGTTGAGACCATAATCGTTCAGCGTGCCGCCATCGAAATGCTTGGTCACGCGCACGCCGAAGAGGCGCGGATCGGTGAGGAAGATGTTGGTTGTCAGGCCTGAGTCGTCGCTGTTCAGGAAGTCGCCGGTGATGGCAGTGGTGTTGAACACGTTCTTCAAATAGCCCATCACCTGCCAGCCGGATTGATCGGTCAGGATCAGCGCCAGGTTCACATTGGTGTAACCGCGGATGCGATCATAGGGGTCGTCGTTGAAGACGCGGGCCCAGGATTTGTCTTGCCAGTAGAAATCGCTGTGCAAGGTGGCGGCCCAATCGGGCGTGACGGGAATGGTGTAATCGGCGCCCACCGAAACGGTGAAATGCGGCGCGTTGGGCAATTCGTTGCCACCGAGGTTCTTGGCAAAGCCTTCGCCATTGTTCGGCGGCAGGCCAAGCCCGTTGTTGACGTTGGCGGGTGCATGAGGATCGACGCTGAGCGGATCGTAGCCGGGATAGGGAAAGGTTGCGCCGCCCGGCCCTGACACCGTCGTCGTGCTGGGGCTGTAGTAATTGGTCGTGACGGGATCGAGGCCCGCCGCATAAGCGGTGCCGCAGGCCGTGACGTTGGAATCGCCTTCTCCGCCGTAATCGGTTTGCACCAGGGCTGCGGCGACATATTCCGGGATGATGCAGTTCGAGGATTGCCCGACAGAGGGCTTCATCACCACCCAGCCGGCGTGGCCAGCGGTGCGATCGATCAGATCGATGGCTTGTTGGCCGTTCTTGATGCGGGTTGCTTCGTAACCGCCCGCAAAAGAGAATTTGAGGCCGGGCGTCGGTTCCCACGTTGCTTCGAGTTCGGCACCTTTGACGGTGGCATCGAAGTTCAGGTTGATCGCCGTGCGGTCGACGATTTGCGAAATCTGGTAGCCCTTATAGTCGTAATAGAAGACATCGCCGTTGAACGTGAGCGCGCCGTCGAAGGCGGTGTTCTTGGTGCCGACTTCGAAGGCATCGATATATTCCGGTTTGAAAGTGAGTGGGTGCACCGGGAAGGCGATGTTGTTGGCCACGCCCGCCGCGGTGAAGCCGGTATCGGCATTGAGCAGGACCGGCCCCGGCGGATTGGCGCCGCCCGCCTTATAACCATGCGCATAGGATGCATAAAACAGGCTTTGATCGGTGAAGGAAAGCTTCGGCGTCCAGTTGGCAACTGCTCGGCCGGTGAATTTGCTCCACGACTGATCGACGTAACCGAGTGTGGGATAACCGTAGCCGATCACCAGAAGCTCGCTCGGAATGTCGGTGAAATGTTTCTGGTCGTCGGTCCAGCGCAGGCCGCCCGTCAGCTTCAGATCGGGTGTGATGTTGTAATAGGCTTCGCCGAACACCGCATAGGAATTCAGATTGTAGGGGTTCTGGCTGAGGAAATAATTGTGGCCCTCATTGTCGAGCGACGAAATGGGGTTTGGGTCGAGATATTGCGGGGCTTCGGTGGGGATGCTGTCGATGTTCGGGAAACCCGGCTGGTAGGACCGGCCATTGTTCAGGCAGTAAAGATCGTTGGTGACGCCGGGGATATACGTGGCACCGCAATTGACGTTGTTCAGCGAGATCATCGTGAACGTGTTGGAGAACACGTAATAGTTCTCTTCGGTCTCGTAATGCAGGTAATTGCCGCCCGCGCTGAAGTTGAACGGGCCTGAGAAATTCGACGACAGGCGGAATTCCTGGCTCAACTGCCAGGAATGTTCGGTGGCGAGATCCTGCACCACCAGGCGGTCGCTGCAGCCAAGCTGCGGATCGCAGAACACGCCGTTTTCATCGACATAGGGATTGCCCGAGAAGCCACCGCCCAGGAACACGCCGGGCGTGGTGTTGAAGCGGTTATAGTCTTCGCTCGACCACAGCCAGTCGCGATTGTAACCGGTGTCGGAATAAAAGGTCAGGCTGGGCGTGACGTTCCAGCTGGCGTTCAATTCCACCGTGTCGTTTTTCGCCAGATATTTCGGCTCGAAAGCGGATTGGATGTTTCTCAGATTGGTCGATTGCGTGGTGCTTGCATAGGGATCGATGCTCGAATTGATCAGGCTTTCGAACGATGCGCCGTTCACGAAGGGCAACGAGAAACCGTTCGGCACCTGGAATGCGTCTTTCGAATAAAGCGAACTCGGCAGACAGCCCTGGCTGAAATACGACGCGTTGATGCTGAACACGTCTCCACGCGGAGATGGAACCTGAACCGCTGAACCATCCGCAGCAGTGAGAGTGGCCGGGCCGGGGTCGTTCTTGCAAAGCTGCTTGCCGGAACGCAGGCGATCATCGTCTTCAGCGAAATGTTCCCAGATCAAATCGGCTTGAACGTTGGATGCAGGTTTCCAATGCAAGCTGACACGGCTGGACCAAAGATCGCGGCCATCGGTCTGTTCGCCGGTGGTTTCGTTGTAGGTGTAGCCGTCGCGCTTGGTCCATTCGCCTGCGATGCGCAAGTCCAGCTTGTCGTCGACAAAGGGGATATTGATCATGCCTTCGAAGCGGCGGTTGTTGTAGTTGCCGATATCGGCGGAGGCCATCATCTCGAATTGATCGGTGGGCCTTGCAGAGGTGATGTTCACCACGCCTGCTGTCGCGTTGCGGCCATAGAGCGTGCCTTGTGGCCCGCGCAGGACTTCGACTTGGCTAAGGTCGTAGAATTCCTGTTCGAAGAAGTGATTGCGGATAAACGGTGTGTCGTTGAACGCCACCGCCACCGCAGGGTCGGTCGCCACGGAAATGGCTTGCGTGCCGATGCCGCGGACCTGGATGGAATAGCCGGTGAAGTTTGTTTTGGTGAAGGTGAGGTTCGGCACCTGCTTCACCAGATCGGGGCCGCCCGCGGTCTGGGTGGAGGTCAACTGCTCCTGGCTGAGCGCGGTGATAGCAATCGGGATCGATTGCACATCGGCGCCGCCGAGTTTCGAGGAGGTGACGGTGACCGTTTCCACAGCCCCGCGCTGTGTGGATGAGGCTTGCGCGAGTTGGATGGATTGCAATTCGGTGGGCACGGCTTCGCTGGAGCGCGAGGTATCGCGCACGATGGCCACGGCATTGCCGACATGGCGCGAACCGAAACCGGTGCCGGAAAGGATGTGCGACAGCGCCTGTTCCGGCGACATGTTGCCGGATGCGCCGCGCGTGCGCACGCCTTTGAGTGCATCGGTCGAGATGGCGAGCGCCACGCCGGTCTGCGCGCTGTAATTGTCGAGCGCATCGGAAAGCGTTCCGCCCGGGATATTGAACGGTTCGGCTTTCGCCGCCCCGATCAGCGTGAGCGCAAGGCCGACGGCGGCTCCCGACAGAAATGCGTTTCTCAATCCGTTCATAATCCCCCCTTGTGATGGCGCCAGGCGCTCACCGGTGTTTCAGCGTGAAAGAACGATGTCCTTGCCCTTGCGATCGATATGCAGGCCGAAGATTTCGTGGGTAACGCCGGCGAAATCCTGTGCCCCGTTGGTCGGGAAAGCGCCGTTGATGGTGAGCCGCGAGACGGAGTCCGAAATGACAAGCTTCACATCGCCATAGCGGTTGAATTCTTTTGCGGCATCGACGAGACGCGCGTTGTGGAACACGAGCATGCCGCTGCGCCAGGCCAGATCGTCGGCCAGCTCATGCACGGCTTTGCGCGAAACACCGATGGAGGTCGCGGTTGCCACCGCAAAATCGCCGGGCATCAGCACGGTGGGGCGCGTGTTGGACGCGCTGTTGGTGCTTTCGAGCCGCGCGCGACCTTCGACAAGGGCCACGTCGAGCTGTTTGGCCGAACTGCGCACGAAGAATTTGGTGCCCAGATCGACAATGCGATGATCGCCCACCGTCACCGAGAACGGCCGGGCCGCATTGTGTTCGATCTGGAAATAGGCCTCGCCCTTGACGAGCTGGACGGCGCGCTTTTCCGGCGTGAAATCGGTGTGCAGCACCGTATCGGTGTTGAGTTCGATCACCGAACCATCGGCCAGCTTCACCGTCATGTGCCCGCCGACCGGCGTGGTGAAGGTGCGCCCATCGGGTGCGAGGAATTGGTAGCCTGCGATGCCGCCACCAATTGCGATGAGCGCGAACGCGGCCACCGCCGCATAAAGCATGGTCCACGGCTTGCGCGGCACATCGGCGGAGGGCCGTTGCAGCATCGGGCTGCGGAGCGCCGCCAGCCTGTCTGTCCGGTCGAACGCCGCTTTGAGGCGCCAATAGGCGGCGGCATGATTGTCGGATTCGCAAAGCCAGGCATCGAGCTTTTTCTGTTCGACTTCGTTCCAGTTTTCGAATTGCTGGCGCGCCAGCCAATCGGCGGCGTGTGCTTCGATGCGTTCGTTGGTGCTGGGCTCGCTCATGGCTTGTGACCGCGCTTGGGTTCTTCGGCGTAGAGCTTTTCGGCGAGCATGCGCACGCCGTTGTTGATGTGGTGGGAAACGGTGGATTCATCGATGCCCATGCGAAGCGCAATCTCGCGGCCCGAAAGCCCTTCGATCCGGCGCAGCACGATGGCCTCACGGCATTTGGGCGGCAGCGCGTCGATGGCCGCGCGCAGGCGGCGCAGTTCGTCGCGCGCGATCAGCACGCGGTCTTGGCCCGGCTCATCTGCCACCAGACCCAGCTCGTCGAGATCGGACACTGTGTCGATGGAGATCACGCGTTCGTGGCGCACGCGGTCGATCAACAGGTTGCGCGCGGTCGCGAAGACGAAAGGCTTGGCCCGTTCCGGAAGGGATTTGCGCGCCGCCGCGATGACGCCGGCATAAACATCCTGCCGCAGGTCGGCGGCTTCCTGGGTATTTCGACAGGCGCTTTGCAGAAAGCGCATGAGAGAAGCCTCCAAGGGCAAGACTTCGCGGACAAACCAAGCCTCCACCTCGGACGTGGGCATGGCTTCCCCCGTCCCGCTTCGGTCGGTTGTGTTGCGCTCGTTGATTGGTGTTTCGGCCATTGCCTCCGCCAGTTCCCTGCCGTTGGAGGATCGGACACTTAAACCTCACCCATTATGACGGACGAGGCGGGAAAACTTGTAGTGAGAAGCGCGAAATGATGGCTGGCCAGCCCTCGCGCAATTCTATTTCAAGGAGTGGGCGGGCTTAGCCGACCAGATGTTTCAGTTCGTCGGTCATATAGCCGAAACGCTGCATCTGCTTGTGGTGCACTGAAACGATCTGGCGCACCTGGCGGCGGGAAAGCTTTTCCCGCCATTGCTCGGATTTGCCTTCGCGGAAGAAGCGTTCGGCCTTGTCGGGCTTTTCGCGGAAGCCTTCCTTGGCTTCCTGCTCTTTCAGCTTGTCGAAAGACGACCGTTCGATGGCGAGCTGCAACTGCTCGGGCTTGGGCTTGAGCAACAGGTGCCGCGCCAGCCCGCCGAAAATGCCCGTGGGATCGGCCAGCATCTCCTCATATTTCAACACGCAGATGCCGCGATGGGGGCTGCGCGTCCAGCTTTCCACATGCTGGCTCCACGAACCGTAGATCTCATGCACATTGTGTTCGCCGATGGTGGTTTCGAGGCCGCGCGTTTCCATCATGCGGATCGCATCGTCGATGCTGCCGCTGATGTGATGGGCGAGCGAAATGGCGACGTCCAGCGGATTGCGCACGATATAAACCGCGCCCGCGGTGACCGCCAGATTGATGGCAGGCACGCCGCGATCCATGACGAGGCAATGATGGGTTTTGATCATCGCAAGACCATCGGTTGATTCGGCGATCATCTCTTGCACTTTGGGGCGGACCGCCGCGATCTCTGCCCGCGTGGCTTCCATCACCGGCTTTTCGAGGAGTTTCTCGAACGGCTTGGCCGCAATTTCCCAGAAGGTGAATTCGTTCATCGCGTTGATGTCCTGCTCCTCCTCATCCTTGCCTTCGAGGATGTTGAGCAGGTTGTGCAGGAAATTGCGTGTCCAGGTGTTGCCGGATTTGGGGTACGAAGCGAGCCACAAAATGCCCGTCATCGTGGGCTTTTGGGTGGGCGCGCCATCGTCGGCGGCATCGTTTGCGACAACGGGATCGTCGCTTGGCGCGTACATTCTTCGAAAACCCCTTCCCTAGGCCGCAAAAGCCTATCGCAAACGTCCAAACCCACAAAGCCAGGGAGGCATTTAGCCGTAGCCAGCGGCGGCCTGCCCATGCATAAGGCGGCGTCCTTTTTTCGATGCCGAGAATGCCGCCGCTGCTTCTTTTACAAGACGTCCACCTGACCATCGGCAGCACCGCGCTGCTCGATGGGACGGAGCTTTCGGTGAGCCCCGGCGAACGGCTGTGCCTGGTGGGGCGCAATGGCTCGGGCAAGTCCACATTATTAAGAGTGGCGGCGGGATCGCTGGAAGCCGATGGCGGCACGCGCTTCGTCCAGCCTGGTTCCACCATCCGCTACCTGCCGCAGGAGCCCGATCTTTCCGGTTTCGCCGATGTGCGCGGCTATGTGGAAGCGGGGCTGGAACCGGGCGACGATCCCAAGCGCGCCTTCGCGATTTTGGGCAAGCTGGGCCTTTCGGGTGGCGAGGCGACGGCCAATCTTTCCGGCGGCGAAGCGCGACGGGCGGCGCTGGCCCGCGTGCTGGCGCCATCGCCCGATATCCTTCTGCTCGACGAGCCGACCAACCATCTCGACCTGCCGGCCATCGAATGGCTGGAAGGAGAATTGGCAGCCATGCGCTCTGCGCTGGTGCTGATCAGCCACGACCGGCGGTTTCTGGAAACGTTGTCGCGTGCAACCGTGTGGCTTGATCGCGGACAGACACGCAGGCTTGAGCGCGGCTTTGCGAATTTCGAGAACTGGCGTGACGAGGTGCTGGCGCAGGAAGAAATCGAACGCCACAAGCTCAATCGCAAAATCGCGATGGAAGAAGACTGGGTGCGTTATGGCGTGAGCGGACGGCGCAAGCGCAACCAGCGCCGCCTGGCGCAGCTCAACGGCATGCGCCAGGGCCGGCGCGAACAATTGGGCGTGGTGGGCCAGGTGAAACTGGCCGCGGCGGAAAAAGAAGACGGCGGCACGCGCGTCATCGATGCCAAGAAGATTTCGAAAGCTTATGGCGAACGCATGATCGTTCGCGACGTCACGGTGCGCGTGTTTCGCGGAGACAGGCTTGCCATCGTGGGACCGAACGGCGCAGGCAAGACCACGCTGCTCAATCTTCTCACAGGTAAGCTGAAACCCGATACGGGCAATGTGAAGCTTGGCACCAATCTGGACATGGCGATGCTGGAACAGGGGCGCGACACGCTTCATCCCGAAACGCTATTGAGCGCGGTGCTGACCGATGGTTTTGGCGACACGGTGGAGGTTGGCGGCAAGCCGCGCCATGTCGTGAGCTACATGAAGGATTTCCTCTTCACGCCGGAGCAAGCGCGCACGCCGGTGCGCGTGTTATCGGGCGGGGAACGGGCGCGCCTTTTGCTGGCGAAGCTGCTTGCGAGACCTTCGAACCTATTGGTGCTGGACGAGCCGACCAACGATCTGGATCTGGAAACGCTCGACCTTCTGGAAGAAATGCTCAGCGATTATCCCGGCACCGTGCTGGTGGTCAGCCATGACCGCGATTTTCTGGACCGCGTGGCGGGCTCGATTTTGATGGCGGAGGACGACGGGCATTTTGTCGAATATGCCGGCGGTTATAGCGACATGCTGGCCCAGCGCGGTAAAGGCGTGGAAGCACGCCAAGCGGCGCGCACCGAAACGCCGAAAGCCGAAACACGCCGCGAGGCCGCGCCGCCGCGCAAGCGCAAGCTCGGCTTCTCCGAACAGCACGCGCTGAAATCTCTTCCCGCGCAGATGGCAAAGCTCGAAAAGCAGATCGCCGGTCTGCAGGAAAAGCTATCCGATCCTGCCCTTTACGCCCGCGATGCCAAGGCGTTCACCACACTGTCGGTCGAGCTGCAGGCTGCGCAGGCCACCCTTTCAGAACACGAACACCGCTGGCTCGAACTTGAAATGCTGCGCGAAGAGCTTGAGCAGCAATGACATGTTCGGGTCTTCGCGGCCCGCGTGGAAGCCCTCGTAAACCATTTGGTAACGAAATCCGGTTGGATACGACCAATTAACTTAAAATCCCTATCGTCCAAGCCCATTCATCGCTGTCTTTGTTGGGGATTAGCAAGATGTTGCGTGGACGGAAGAAAGCTCTCCTTGGGAGCGCTGCAACGCTTTGTGCGGTTTTTATCGCTCCGGTTGCATTCGCGGACGACAACGTCGATCCATTTGCCCTTTCTCCGGAACAACTTTTCGACGCGACCGTCATGTCGGTCTCCAAGACGTCGGAAGATCTTCGCGACGCGCCTGCCGCCGTGTATGTGCTGACCAGCGAGGATATCGCACGATCGGGCGCCACCTCTATTCCCGAAGTCCTGCGGCTGGTGCCCGGTGTTCAGGTTGCGCGCACCAACGCATCGGGATGGGCGATCAGCGTGCGCGGCTTCAACAACGCACTCGCCAACAAGCTGCTGGTGCTGATCGACGGACGCGAAGTCTATGACCCGCTGTTTTCCGGTGTTTACTGGGATATCCAGGATACGCCGCTGGAAGACATCGAACGTATCGAAGTCATTCGCGGACCGGGGGCAAGCCTTTGGGGCGCCAATGCGGTCAACGGCGTCATCAACATCATCACCAAGAGCGCTGCCGATACGCAAGGCTCGCTTGTCAGCGTTACCAGCGGCGATAGCGACCACGCCATCGTCACCGCGCGCTATGGCGGCAGCATGGGCGACGATGCGCATTGGCGCGTCTACGGTAAATATCTTGCCCGCGCATCGACCGATACACTGGCCGGCACAGATGCCAACGACGCCTGGTCGGAATGGCGCGGTGGGTTCCGCATGGATTGGGACCCCAACAGCCAGGGCGACACGTTCTCGCTGCTGGGCGAGGTCTATGGCGGAAATGGCGGCGATCTGCGTTCGGTTCCACAACTGGCGCCGCCTTATGCGGTTACCACGAACGAAAGCGTTTCGTCTTCGGGCGCCAATTTGCACGGCAAATGGAGCCGCGAATTGGGGGACGATTCCCGCTTCACGCTGGAAAGCTATGTCGACCTGACGCGCCGCACGCAGTTCACGTTGAAAGACGAGCGTTCCACCGTCGACGTCGAAGGGCAGTACGAGCTTCCCGATTGGGGATGGCAGAAAGTGATTGTCGGCGGGCTCTATCGCTATACCGTGGATGCGCTCACGGCTTCGCCGATCATCACCTTCACCAAGGGAACGCGTGCCGATGAGCTTGTCAGCGGCTTTGTGCAGGACAAGATCACACTGGAAGCGGACCGCTGGATCGTCACGCTCGGCTCGAAATTCGAGCACAATGATTATTCCGGTTTCGAAGTGCAGCCCACGGCGCGCCTGCAATGGCTCGATGGCAAGGAACAGATGGCCTGGGCCTCCATTTCGCGCGCGGTGCGCACGCCGAGCCAGTTGGAGCAGGATCTCGATATCACTTCCGGCGTTATCCCGCCTGGCGTCTTTCCTTTGCCGATCGTCGTGGAATTGCGGCCTTCGCCGAATTTCGACAGCGAAGAATTGATCGCCTATGAGATCGGTTATCGCCGGCAATTGGGTTCGGACGTGCAGCTGGATATCAGCGGTTTCTACAACGACTACGACAAGCTCTCGACATTGACCCTGATGGCGCCGGAGATTGTGCTCAGCCCGTTCCATGTCGTCCTTCCCATCGGCACCACGAACCTGACGAAGGCCAAGACCTATGGCTTCGAAGCGGTAGCAAATTGGCGCGCGAACGAGCACCTCAACTTCACCGCTACCTACAGCTATCTCCATATGAATCTGGATGGGCCGCCGAGCAATATGGCGATCGCATCCGAAGCCGGAGAAGGCCAATCGCCGCGCAACCAGTTCGATCTGCGTTCGCAATGGGATATCAACGACAAACTGTCGCTCGACACGACCGTATACTATGTCGATGCGTTGCCGGCGTTCCCGGTGAGCGCCTATTGGCGGCTGGACGCGCGCGCGGCATGGCGATTGACCGACGAGCTGCAATTCGAACTCGTTGGGCAGAATATCCTAGACGATTCTCACCGGGAGTTCGGTTCACCGACCGACGTGAGCGCGACGGTTGTTAGCCGTAGCTTCTTTGGCCGACTGACGTGGCGGTCGTAAGCAAAATACAAAGTGCCGTTTTGGCGCTGCTGCTGGCAGCGGCCTTTCTTTCGCCTGCCTATGGCGAAGACAACGTTCGGCTGGTCGAACAGGAAATCAAGGCGGGCCTTCTCTACAATTTCCTGAAATACACCCAATGGCCGCCGGAGCATGCCAACCGTGGGGCGATTGTGTGCCTGATTGGGGGCGATCCTTTCAGTGGACATCTGCAGCCGATGGCCGGGCGCACGGTCAATCAACGCAGCATTGAAATTCGCAATCTCGAAAACGTGAAAGGCGTCGACGGCTGCGCGCTTTTGTATGTTCATGCCAACGAAAAATCCGACTGGCCGCAATTGCAAAAGGCGTTGGCTGGAAAGGATGTGCTTACTGTCAGCGATTTCGATGGGTTTGCCGAAAATGGCGGAATGATCGAGTTCACCCACAACGACAATCGTATTGGCGTTAAGATCAATATCGATGCCGTCACAGCTGCTCATCTGACGGTGGAGAACCGCCTGCTGCGACTTGCCAACGCCGTGCATTCGAGCGCTGCGGATTGACGCCATGAAGCGACATCAGCTCTCCATCCGCGATATACTGCTGCTGATCACGGGCGCGTTGACGCTGATCATCGCGTTGCTGGCAGCCAAAGAAATGTATGGCAATTGGCAGCGGCTGAGCGACATTCGTTCGCTGAGGGGCGCTTCGACGCTGAGCGATCAGCTTTTCGATGCAACCGAGAAGCTTTCCATAGAGCGCGATGTCGCGCTGTCCATGTTGAATGCACCGGATGATGACGCCGTTGCGGACCTGCAGCCGCGCCTCAAGGAAAGCCGCCACAACAGCGATGAAGCTTTGCAGGCCGGCTTGGCGGCACTGAAGGGTTACGATTTTCCCGAACTTGCCGGGTTGCGGGAAAAGATAAAGGCGCATCTTTCGGCCATCCGGGCGTTGCGCTCGGAAGTCGATGCCGCGATCAAGCAACCCACAAACCGGTACAGGAGAGGGGTGGCGGCACGCTGGTCGAACGATGTGACGTCGCTGATCCTGGAAACGCAAAATCTCTGGATCGGCTTTGTCCGGCATTTCACCCGGATCGATCCGATCGTCACCGAACAGCTCTGGTACAAGCACTTCCTGCGCACCATCACCGATTACTCGGGACGGGAGCGTTCGCTCATCGGTCAATTGATCGTGGAGAACGCCGATCCAACCCCGGAACAGGTTGCCCAATTGCTACGTGGACAGGGCGTCACCGAGGAAAGCTGGCAGATGGCACGCGTGCTGGCGGAGCAGAGCGGGCTCTATACCAGCATTGCCCCTTACTACACCGACGCCAGAAGCCATTATTCCACAATGCACGACATGATCCAGGACATGTTCTATGTTCCCGGCGCGCGGCACGGCGAAACCTATCCCATCGGCGTCGATCTGTGGTTCGAACTGTCCAATCAGGCATCCGATTCTCTCAGTGCGTTAAGAGATGCTTCGATCAAGCAGACACAAAAATATGCGCAAGGGCTGATCGACAGCGCGGAGCGGGAAATCGCGATACAGGCGGCGGTTTTTCTTTTGGCGCTGCTGCTGTGCGCTTACAGCTTCCGCGTCATCGCGCGCCGCGTTGTCCGCCCCATCAACGCGATTGTGGATGCATTGCTAAGAGCGACGCGAGGAGAAAGCGTGGAATTCTCGCTGCCGGCGAACCGGGGCGACGAGATTGGAAAGCTGGCCGAGGTGCTGCGCGCCTTCCAGCAGAACCTGGAACGCATCAAGAAGACGGCGGCAGAGTTGGATCGCAGCGAGACCCATTTGCGCACGGTGGTCGATCATGCGCGCGACGGCCTGATCACTATGGACGCGACGGGGACCATCAAGAGTTTCAATTTGGCCTGCGAACAGATATTCGGTTATGCCGCAAGCGAAGTGATCGGCCAGAACATGAAGATCATCATGCCCGGCTCCAACTCCGGCGATTATGTCACCGGTGAGATCGCCGATACGGCCAGCCGCGAAGCGCTTGGCCGGCGCAGGGATGGTTCGACTTTTCCCATCGAATTGTCGGTCAGCGCCTTCGCGTCGGACGGCGAGCGATATTTCTCCGGCCTCATCCGCGATATCACGTTGCGCAAGGAAGCCGAACTGGAGCTGGCGAAATACACCCACGCGCTGGAACGCAGCAACAAAGAGCTTGATGATTTCGCTTACATCGCATCCCACGACCTGAAAGAGCCTTTGCGCGGCATTCACAACCATTCCCGCTTCCTGCTGGAAGACAATGGCGAGAAGCTCGATGAGGAAAGCGTGGGCAGGCTCAATCGCCTGGTGTTCCTGAGCCAGCGCATGGAACGGCTGGTCAACGATCTGCTGTATTTCTCACGGTTGGGGCGCCAGGAACTTGCCGTTCAAGCGACGGATTTGAACGCCGTTGTCACCGACATCGAATCCACGCTCGAACATTTCCTGGAAGAACGGGGCGCGCGGATCGTTGTGGCCGAAAGCCTTCCGATCATCGTTTGCGACAAGCCGCGGGTGACCGAACTTTTCCGCAATCTCATCACCAACGCGGTCAAATACAACGACAAGGCCGAACGCAAAGTCGAGATCGGCTTCCTGCCGTCCAAAGCCATGCCGGAAGGCAGCATTCGCAGGAAGGTGTTCTTTGTGAAAGACAACGGCCTGGGTATCCAGCCCGAATTTCATCAGGAAATCTTCCGCATCTTCAAACGGCTGCAGGCCAGCAAGGAGCCGGAAGACGGCACCGGTGTTGGCCTGACCTTTGTCAAGAAAATCGTCGAACGTCACGGTGGCCAGATCTGGCTGGAGTCGGAGCCAGGCAAGGGCACCACATTCTATTTCACATTGGAGGCATCGCGCCATGAGCAGGGAATCGAACCAAAAGCTGCGTGAATCGCAGCCTATCCTCATCGTCGAGGATAGCGCTGACGATTTCGAAGCCACCAAGCGCGCGTTCGGCAAGGCCAATCTGCGCAATGTCATCCAGCACGTGCTTTCCGGAGAGGAAGCACTTACCTATCTGCGCTCCGACGAAAAAGCCAAACCCGGGCTGATCCTGCTCGATCTGAATATGCCGGGCCTGGACGGGCGCAAAACACTTGAGATCATCAAGCGCACGCCCGATCTGAAGACCATACCGGTGGTCGTGCTGACGACGTCAGACGACGAGCGCGATATCAAGGCCTGTTACGAACTGGGCGCCAACACCTTTATCCAAAAGCCGGTCGATTTCGACGGATTGATTTCGGCGATCAGGAGATTGAAGGAGTATTGGTTCGAGATCGCTTTGCTGCCGAAAGACAATACCAATGAGTGAGGCGATCAACGTTCTCATCATCGATGACAGCGATGATGACCGCGAGCTTTACCGCCGCACGCTCGCAAAGAGCAGCGGGGCGACTTATGAAATCGCGGAGGCCGGAGATGGCGAATCCGGTCTTGCCCGTCTGGCCGCATCGTCGCCGGATTGCGTGCTGCTGGATTATTCCCTGCCCGGCCGCAACGGCGTCGAGGTTCTGAAGCATTTGCGCGCCAAGCACCCTTACGTTCCGGTTGTGATGCTGACGGGACAGGGAAGCGAAACCGTTGCCGTCACCGCCATGCAGGAGGGTGCGCAAAACTATATCTCCAAGGCGACCATCACGCCGGAAGCCCTGCAACGCGCGATCCGGGTGGCGATCGAGCATTGCACGATGCAACATCGCATCCAGGAACAACGCAGTTCGTTGGAGATTTTCACCCGGGCGTTGGCGCACGATCTGAAGGAACCCGTCCGCACGATCAAATCGTTCCTCTCCGTCATCTCATCCCAGGAACCACTGTCGGAGAAGGGACGTGGCTATTTCAGCTATGTTCAGAACGCGGCCGATCGCATGGAAGCGCTTATCGACGCCGTCTATTTTTACACGCGGCTGGATGGCGGGACGCAGCAGATCGGCAAGGAGATGTGCGACGTCACCGCCGTGCTGAAAGATGCCAAGGCCGATGTCAGCGCGCTCATCCGGGAACGCAAGGCGGTTGTTGTCGGCGATGGCCTGCCGCATGTCCTGGCGAACCGGCGGCAGTTGATGCAAGTTCTGCAGAACCTGGTGTGCAACGCCATTCAGCATTGCGTGGACACGCCGCTTATTCGCGTTACTGCGGCAGAAGATGCGGACCGCTGGCTGATCTCGGTGACCGATAACGGGCCGGGGATCGAGGACACGCAGCGGGAAAAGATTTTCGAGCCTTTCAAACGCCTGGCGCAAACCAGCACGCAAGGCATGGGTCTTGGACTTGCGATCTGCAAGCGCATCGTCGAGCAGCATGGCGGAAAAATCTGGTGCGAGGCCGCCCCCGGCAAAGGCACGGTCTTTGTCTTTTCCTTGCCGAAGGGCGAGGCCGCCACTGCGGTGGCCGAACAACGAGCCGTTCCGGGTGAAACACCGGTTGCGGTGGAAAAAGGCGGCCCGAAAACGTTGGCGAACCTGTTGCTGGTCGATGACAACGAGGCCGACATCGAGCTTGCCCGGATCATGCTACTGGAAGAAGCCAAGCTGCGCTTCAACCTTCTGACGGCGCGCGATGCTTATGTGGCGATGGAGATCCTGCGCAACAACGCGGGCGAAGCCTCCATGGTGGATATGTTGCTGCTCGACATCAATATGCCGGGCATGGATGGTTTCGAACTGCTGGAAACCATGCGCGAGAATGAGAGTTTGCGCGACGTGCCGGTTCTGATCTGTTCGACATCCGGCTACGACAAGGATATCGAGCGCGCGAAATCGTTGGGTGCGATTGGGTATCTCGCGAAGCCCGCCGAATTGGACAAGTTGAAACCGTTCCTGCAACGCGCCAAACGCGTGCGGCTTGTCGAAGACGATCAGGGTTATGTTTTGCAGCGAATGACGCCGGATGCCGACGGTGCGTGACAGCTGCGCGCAGGCTTACGCAGCCAATCTCTGCTGAGCAATAGCGGGCAGCGTGAAGAAGAACGTCGTGCCCTTGCCGGGCTGGGATTCATACCAGATCCGGCCGCCATGCCGTTCGATGATTTTGCGGCTGAGCGTCAGGCCCACGCCGATGCCATCGTACGTTTCACGATCATGCAGGCGCTGGAACAGCAAAAACACGCGTTCCGAGAATTTCGTATCGATGCCGATGCCGTTGTCGGCAACTTGGATGACCCATTGATTGCCATCGGGCTCCGCCTTGATGCGAATGTGGGGCGTATGGCTGCCGCGAAACTTGATGGAATTGTCTATCAGGTTCTCGAACACCTGACCGATCTGGGCGGCATCGGCCATCACCTGTGGCAGCGCCGCAATCTCGACATGCGCACCGGTTCTTGTCATCGCGAGGCTGAGCTTCCTTGTGGCCTCCCGGGCAGCGGCCGTTAAATCGGTCGGCTCCGGCAAGCGGCCCCGCGTGCCGATGCGTGAAAACATCAACAGGGCTTCGATCAACCGCTGCATCCGCTTTGCGCCGTCGGAAGCATACGAGACGTATTTTTCGCCGCGTTCGTCGAATTGCCCTTTGTACCGCTGCACCAGCAGATCGGTGTAGCTGGCCACCATGCGCAAGGGTTCCTGCAGATCGTGCGAGACGACATAGGCGAATTGTTCGAATTCGGAATTGCAGCGCTTCAGTTCAAGCGTTCTATCGGTGAGCTGCCGCCCGGTATCGGCGGCTTTGCCTGTTTCGCGTTTCAGCGCGTCGGCCTGCTCGCGAACCGTTTTGGAAAGCCGCACATAAGCCGGCCCCAACACGAAAAGCGTTGCCGCCCCCGCAAACGTCAGCAGAGCAAGCACGATAATCAAATAGGTCGGCAGCACCATGCGTCCCGGGCCCCAGCTCCCATCTCATGTGGTGCAAGCAAGGTATTCGCCAGCGATCGCGCAATAATATGACAACGACGCCTAAGAAGGTATTAACCGCCGATTGGGGATCGTCGCCCGCTAGGGTTGAAAAGGAAGCGAAATAAACCCTAGACGCTTTCCCGGTTTACCAATCCGGAACGTTAGCCACGCCGGGCCGCTTCGATTGCGGCGACGTCGATTTTCTTCATGTCCATCATCGCTGCGAACGCGCGCTTTGCTTCGGCGCTGCCGGCCGCCATCGCCTCGGTCAGCACGCGCGGCGTGATTTGCCAGGAGATGCCCCATTTGTCCTTGCACCAGCCACAGGCACTTTCCTGGCCGCCATTGTTCACGATGGCATTCCAGTAACGATCCGTTTCCTGCTGATCGTCGGTGGCGATCTGGAACGAGAAGGCTTCATCGGGTTTGAACGCCGGCCCGCCATTGAGACCGACACACGGAATACCCGCGACCGTGAATTCGACCGTCAGCACGTCACCCGCTTTGCCGGACGGATAATCGCCGGGAGCGCGATGGACGGCGCCGACCGAACTGTTGGGAAACGTCTCGGCATAGAAGCGGGCCGCCGCTTCGGCATCCTTTTCGTACCACAGGCAGATCGTGTTCTTGGCAATTGGCATTGTCTTTCCTTTCGCGCCCCGCCTGCTCAAGTCACGACAATACCTCGCAAATACGAATGCGCCAACGCCACAGGAAGTTCCAGCTGAACTATCCGCCAAGCCCAAGCGACACGTTCAGATACGGGCCGTAGAAACCACGGTTGTAGCTTTTGGCCGTATCCTGTCCGCCGTCCATCGCGTTGAAGAAGAAGTCGCCGCGATAGCCCAGGCTGATCTTGGCGTTGCGGTAGAGCGCAGAAGCTCCAATATAGCCGCCGAGATTGGGCACCGTGGCGCGTTCCGAACGCGAGAAGGCATGCGGCGTCTGGTGGATGTTTTCGCAATCCGACAGCGTGCCGTAACCGCAATAGGTCGACAGCACCTCGCCGGAACCCGACGCCTTTTTGCGGCCGAACAACACGGCTGCGTTCACGCCCCAATCAAGCGTGACTTCGCCATCCGAAGCATTGCCTGCAACCGGCATGGAGCCATCCCAGGTCACTTCGGGGCCAATGCCGTTGAAGCTGTGATGTTCTTCGTTGGTCGCCTTGTCGAGATAATGATATTTGGCGCGATAAGGTTCATCGAAGGCATAAAGCGGATCGGAATCGAAGGCGGACTTGATATCCGAGGTGAAGCGCACCATGCGGATACCCGCTGCCAGCGTGCTTTTCGCGCCCTGGCCAAAGGAACCCAGCCCCACATCCTTGCCGAGCGTGAAGTCGATCATGGTGTGTTCGTCTTCAATCGTTCCTTGCGCATCGGCGAATTCCTGGAAGAAGGCACGGCACACGCCGTCATAGCCGATGGGCGGCGGCGCGATGGAACAGTTGAACGCCGGAAAGCCGGACGCGATGAGAAGCGTGTCTTTGGTTTGCGGCGGCAGGCTTTGGTGAAGATGCTTGCTGACCGAGGAACGTCCGTAGCGCACACCTGCTTTCAGCACCCAATCGGAATCGGTCGGCTGGATGGTCAGCTTGCCTTCCCAATCGAAGCCTGCGGCAGCTGCTTTTTCCACATCCTGCTGCAGCGGCAAGTTGGTGCGAAGCGGCGGGTTGTCGGAGGCGAATTGGGGTTCATAGGGCTGCATATCCGCGCTGAGCTGCGCAAAGTTTCCGCCCAGTTGCACCCAGACCTGCGGACGCCGATCATCGGCATCGGAGAAGAAATCGAGGCCGTAACCCGTGGAGGACGAGCCGCCGTCGAAATGCTTGGTCACCCGCACACCGAACAAGCGCGGATCGGTGAGGAAGATGTTGGTGGTCAGGCCTGAATCGTCGCTGTTCAGGAAATCGCCCGTGATGGCCGTCACGTTGAACACATTCTTCACATATCCCATCACCTGCCAGCCCGATGTATCCGTCAGGATCAATGCCAGATTGACGTTGGTATAACCATGGATGCGGTCATACGGATCGTCGTTGAAGACGCGCGCCCACGACTGCGCCTGCCAATAGAAATCGCCATGCAACGTCGCGGCCCAATCCGGCGTCAAGGGGATCGAATAGTCCGCACCCAGCGACAAGGTGAAATGCGGCGCGTTGGGCAATTCGTTGCCGCCCAGTTTCTTGGCAAAGCCTTCGCCGTTGTTCGGGGCCAAGCCCAGACCGTTGTTCACGTTGGCAGGGGCATCCGGATCGACGCTAAGCGGATCGTAGCCGGGATAACCGGCTGGCACGTTCGGGCCCGTCGGATCGAGATGATAGAAGTCCGTCGTGACCGGATCGATGCCGCCGACATAGGCCGAACCGCAGGCGTTGACGCCCTGGTTCCCTTCTCCAAGATTGCCGCGATAGGTTTGCAGCAAACCGGCCGCGACATATTCGGGGAAGATGCAATTCGAGGATTGCCCCACCGAAGGCTTCATCACCACCCAGCCGGGCGTGCCCGCCGTGCGGTCGATCAAATCGATGGCTTCCTGCCCGTCGTCGATGCGGGTTGATTCATATCCGCCGGCAAAGGTGAATTTGAGACCTGGCACCGGCTCCCATGTCGCTTCGAGTTCGGCGCCTTTGACCGTGGCATCGAAGTTCAGGTTGATGGCGGTGCGATCCACGATCTGCGATATCTGATAACCCTTGTAGTCGTAGAAGAACACGTCGCCGTTCAGCGTGAGCGCGCCATCGAGCGCGCTGTTCTTGGTGCCGGCTTCGAACGCGTTCACATATTCCGGTTTGAACGTCAGCGGATGCACCGGAAAGTCGACGTTGACCGAATCCACGCCTGCCTGCGTGAAGGCGCCGGAGGTGTCGACGTTCAACAGCACCGGGCCCGGCGGATTGGCCCCGCCCGCCTTATAACCATGCGCGAAGGACGCATAGAACATGCTCTGGTCGGTGAACGGCAGCTTGGGCGACCAGTTCGCCACGAAACGGCCGGTGAATTTGCTCCACGATTGATCGACGGAGCCGATGGAAGGATAGCCATACCCCGTGGTCAGCAATTCGCTGGGAAGTTCGGCGAAGTGCTTCTGGTCGTCGGTCCAGCGCAGGCCCGCGGTCAGCTTCAATTCGGGCGTGACATTATAATACGCCTCGCCGAACAGGGCGTAGGAATTGAGCGTGTAGGGATTGTTGCTGAGGAAATAGTTGTGGCCCTGATCGTCGAGCGAGGTGATCGGATTGGGATCCAGATATTGCGGCGCCTCGGTGGGAATGCTCTGGGTGGTGCGCGGGTCGAAGTAGAATTCGCCGTTCCGTAAGCAATACAGATTGTTCGTTACGCCGGGGACATACTCCCTGTCGCACCCGACATTGTTGAGCGAGATCATCGTGAAGGTGTTCGAGAAGACGTAGTATTTTTCGTCTGTCTCATAATGCATATAGTTGCCGCCGGCGCTGAAATTGAGCGGTCCGTTGAAATTCGAGGCAAAGCGGAATTCCTGGCTCAACTGCCAGGATTTTTCGGTTGCAAGGTCCTGAACGACCAGCCGATCGCTGCAACCCAGTTGCGGGTCGCAGAACACGCCATTGTCGTCCACAAAACCCGGCCGGCCGCCACCATTACCACCCGCTCCCGGGAGGAAAATGCCCGGTGACGTATCGAAACGATTGTAATCCTCGCTCGACCACAGCCAGTCGCGATTGTAGCCGGTATCCGAATAGAAGGTGATCGAAGGCGAGACGTTCCAACTGGTGTTCAGCTCCAGCGTATCGTTCTTGGCCAGATATTTGGGTTCTATCGCCGACTGGATGTTGCGCAGGTTGCTCGACTGGGTGACCGCCGAATAAGGATCGATGCTGGTGTTGATCAGCCCTTCGAACGATGCGCCATTGATGAACGGCAACGAGAAGCCGTTCGGAACACCAAAGGCATCCTTGGTATAAAGCGAACTCGGCAGACAACCTTGACTGAAATAGGCCGAGTTCAGGCTGAAAACATCGCCCTGCGCGGGCGGATCTTGCACCACGGTACCGTCTGCTGCGCGGAACGATGACGGGCCCGGATCGGTTTTGCAAAGCTGCTTGCCGGAACGCAGGCGGTCATCGTCTTCCTGGAAATGTTCCCAGATCAGATAGGTTTGCACGTTCGAGGTGGGTTTCCAGCCAAGCGTTGCACGGCCCGACCACAAATCGCGCCCGTCGATCTGCTGCCCTGTCGTCTCGTTGAAGCTATAGCCATCGCGCTTGGTCCATTCGCCTGCGATGCGCAAATCCAACTTATCGCTGACGAAGGGGATATTGATCATGCCTTCGAAGCGGCGGTTGTTGTAATTGCCGAAATCCGCACTTGCCATTGCTTCGAATTGATCGGTCGGCTTTGCAGACGTGATGTTCACCACACCGGCGGTCGCGTTGCGCCCATAAAGCGTACCTTGGGGGCCGCGCAGAACTTCGACTTGCGACAGGTCGTAGAATTCTTGTTCGAAGAAGTGGTTGCGGATGAAGGGTGTGTCGTTGAACGCAACGGCGACGGCCGGATCGGTTGCCACCGAAATCGCTTGCGTGCCGATGCCGCGCACCTGAATGGAATAGCCAGTGAAGTTCGTCTTGGTGAAGGTGAGGTTCGGTACCTGTTTCACAAGGTCCGGGCCGCCCGCGGTTTGGGTGGCCGTCAACTGTTCCTGTGACAGTGCGGTGATCGCAATCGGGATCGATTGCACGTCGGCACCGCCCAGTTTCGACGAGGTGACCGTGACGGTCTCGACGGACGCGCGTGCGGATGGCGTAGCTTGCGCCAGCAGAAGCTGCGGCATTGAGGCTGAGGACTGCTCATCACGCACAATGGCGATCGAGCCATCGTGCCGGTGCGCCACAAAGCCCGTTCCGGAAAGCAATCGGGAGAGCGCTACATCGTCGGAGAATTTGCCCGTCACGCCCTGCGTGCGAATGCCTTTGACCGCTGCTGCGGAAATCGCGAGCTGGGTGCCGGTCTGCGAGGCATAGGCGCTGAGCGCGGTGCCCAGATCGCCCGATGGAATGTTGAACTGGCCGGCAAACACCACGCCCGAATAGAGGATGGAGGAACCCGCCAGAAGCGTCGCCTTCAATTTCAGATTCAAATTCATATTCCCCCCTTGCGTGTGAATTGTGTGCGCGCGTTAGCGCGAGATGATGATTTCGTCTTGATTGCGTTTGACGTGCAGCTTGAAGATGTCTTGCGCCACCATGACAAAGGCGTCGGCGTTTCCGGCCTGGAACGTGCCCATGATGCGCAACTTCGCGGCATCGGGATCTGCGATGACGATGTGCCTGCGGCTGTAGCGATTGAATTCCGATGCCGCGTCGGCCAGCGTGGTGTTGTCGAGCGTGATGACACCGGAGCGCCAGCCGAGCGCGTTGGCGATCTCTGTCGCGCCTGCCCTATCGATCGATACCGAACCACGCGTGGCTGTGAGCACATCGCCCGACGCCAGCAACGTCGCTGCGGGCGAACCGGGCTTTGGATCGTACTGAACCTTGCCTTCCAGCACGGAGACCTGAAGCTTGTCCTGGCCGCGCCGCACCAGAAACTTCGTTCCGATGTCGAGCAAGCGATGGCCATTCGCCATCACCACAAAAGGTCGCGCCGGATCGTGTTTGATCTGGAAATAGGCTTCGCCTCTGTCCAGCCATACTTTGCGCGTGTCGCCATCCCGGCCGATCCGAACGACAGTGTCCGTGTTCAATTCGATCTGGCTGCCATCGGCCAGCGTCAGGCGTTTGCTCGCGCCAATGTCGGTCGCATAAGTCGTCTCTTGCGGCTTTGTCACGTACAGCCGGATTCCATAGACGGCGGCAGCGATAACCAGACAAGCGGCAAGGGCACCTTTTGCAATCTTGCTCCAATTGCTTCCGGGCTGCTTCCGATCGGACCGCGTCTGTTTCAATGCCGGCAAGCGATCTGCAAAACGCCAGGCGTTCTCCAGACGTAGATAGGCAATGCGATGGGCAAGCGAGGCCTGAAGCCAGACCTCAAGCTGAACTTGATCGGCCTTTGTCCATTCCGCGTGGTTGCGTTTCTCCAGCCATTCCGCCGCCAGAGATTCGATTTCGATCGCGTTTGCGGATTCGCTCATAGCTTCCTCCGCGACGATGGCAGTTCGCCATAAAGCGCTTCGGCCAGCTTTCTCATTCCCTGAACCAGCAGGTGTTTGACCGTGTCTTCCGCAATGCCCATGCGTTCGGCGATCTGCTTGCGGGAGAAGCCTTCCATCTTGCTGAGGACGACAGCTTCTTTCGCGCGCGGCGGCAGGCGGTCAACCGCTGCTTGAAGACGGCTAAGCGCATCGCGCGCCATGACCGTCCGCTCTGCGCCCACTTCCGATGAAGCGATGTTGAGCGCTTCCAGATCGGTGACCGTTTCAAGCGGCACGATGCGCGCGCGGCGGACGCGATCGATCAGCAGGTTCCGCGCGGTCGAAAGAACAAACGCCTTGGGCGAATCGGGTATCTGCTTCTGCGCCGCCTCGTACACCCGCATGTAAACATCCTGGCGCAGGTCGGCGATGTCGCTCGCATTGGCCCAGTTACGCCGCAGGTACTGCATCAGAAGCGCCTCCAAAGGCAGCACTTCCCGGCAGAACCAGATGTCGACTTCGGTCGCGCTCACGGGTTCGTGCTCTCGGCACGGGGGCGCGCTTTCACGGTTGAAGTCCGACAGGTCCGCCATCCCCCGCAGCATCCCGCCTTTCGAGGGTTGAATTAAGTGAGCCTACATTGGATGAGACGTAGGGCGAGAGCCGTTGGGCTATAACCGCCCAACAAAAATCCTGGCGGAGCTTCCCGGAAATCTTATTTCAAGCCGGAAGCGCATCGAGGTATCAACAAAAAAAAGCGGCGGATCGCTCCGCCGCCCTTCGGGAAGGAGTGTACTGCCGCTCCTTCGCTAGCCCCCCAGGCCGATGCTGATGGTCGCAAACGGACCATAGAAATTGCGATTGGCAACATCGCGCACATCGATGCCCTGATCGCTCGCGTTGAAAAAGAAGTCGGCGCGATAGCCGAGGCTGACTTTGGCGTTGGGGAAATGGAGTGAGACACCGGCGAAGCCGCCGACGTTTGGGATGGTGACGGAGCGGGAGCGGGTGTGGCCCGTCGCAGTCGCATAGTTTCGCTTGATGATAGCCGCACGGGCATTCACCGCACCGACAAAATTAGGGTCACGACCGAGGTAGTAGCCCGTCGTGCTGTGATCTTCTTTCGTCTTTTGTCTGCCGAACAACACCGACGCATTGATGCCCCAATCGAACGCAAGCATCGCTTCATCGCTGTTACCGGCAGCCGGCAAAGATGCTTCCCAGGACACCGAGGGGCCGAGAGCGCGGGTACTGCGCGTGACGTGCAGGACCGCCGTATAGCGTTGTAGGTATTGGCCCACTGCCTTCTGGTATTTTCCGTATGTGCCTATCCCGCGCTTTGTCCAATGCCCGTAAATCGGCATGGCATTGAGGCCCGTATTGGAGCGCGAGGTGAATTGCGCAAACCGGACGCCCGCGCTGATAAGAGACGTTCCACCGAACCTTCCAAGACCGACATCTTTTCCCGCCTGAAAATCCAGGATGGCATGAGATTCTCCAAGTTCGTCTTGCGCGTCGCTGAAAATTCTTTCCTTGGGTTTGATATCGCCAAGTTTTATGTGATTGAAGGTTGCGTAGTAGCTGGGCTGTCCCGGTGTCTGATAGTGCGAGTGCTTCGAACTATTGGCGCGCCCATAGCGCAACGCCGCGGATACGATCCAGTCGGACCCTTTGGGCTCGATACTCACCCTGCCCTCGAATCCTGTGCCATAGCGATAGGGGCGCTGCGCTTCGAGAAGCGCGTCGTTGATCTGTGCCGAACCAAACTGAAGGAAGTCGGGGGCAAAGATCGTGTGCTCACCTTCTACCTTTTCCAATTGGCCGCCAAGTTCGATCCAAACTGTTGGGCGCGCATCGCCGGATTGCGCCAATACGGCCGGCGCTGTCGCAACATAGCCGAACAAGACAAGCAAAGAAGCGTTGGCCAGAAGAGCATGGCGGAGGCTGCCGTTATGCTTCCGTGTGTCGATCAATTCGCTCATTGGTTCCCCCTTACCAATTCTTCGTGACGCGGATGCCGATCAGTTTCGGATCGGTCGTGAATATGTTTGTCGTCAATCCGCTATCGTCACTATTTAGGAACGCGCCCGTGATATCCGTCACGTTGAACACGTTCTTGTCGTAGAGCATTACCTGCCAACCGTTCTGATTCGTCAGGATCAAGCTCAAATTGAGATTGGTGTAGCCGCGCAACCGATCATAAGGATTGTCGTTGAAGATGCGGGCCCAGGAATAATCCTGCCAATAATAATCGGCGCGCAACGTAGCCGCCCAATCGTTCGACATGGGCATCGTGTATTGAGCACCTGCCGAGACCGTGAACGGCGGAGTGTTCGGCAATTCGTTGCCACCCAAATTCTTGTCAAAACCGGCACCATTGTTGGGCGCGGGACCATAATCATGACCGTTCTGGGTGTTCTGTCCCGTGTAGGGATCGTTCGGCGTACCGGCAAGCGGATCGAAGCCCGGATAACCAGCGGGTGGCGTGCTGAAAACAGTTGGTGTGGCAGACCCAACCGATGGATTGGCGTGATAGGTGAGATTCGTTAGTGGATCGAAACCGGCGTCGTAGGCTGTTTGACATGCCGAGATGAGCACGCCGATACCGGAAGACTGGCTTACAGCACCATCATAAAAAATCGTATCTCCCTTACCTGCCGCCACCGCGTCAGCAACAACGTAAGCAGGAACGATGCAATTCGACGAGCGCGTGATCGTCGGCTTCAAGACAACCCAATCGGTGCGTCCAGCCGTGCGATCAATCAAGTCGATGGCACCTTGGCCATCGTCAATACGCGAATGCTCCCAACCGCCGGCGAAGTTAAAGCGCAAGCCGGGAAGTGGTTCATAGGCCGCTTCCAGTTCCGCGCCTTTGATTTTCGCATTCACGTTGATGTTGATCGAGGTACGGTCAATGATCTGTGAAATCTGATAACCTTTGTAGTCGTAATAGAAAAATCCGCCGTTCAGGGTGAGCGCGCCGTCCAAAAGCGTGTTTTTCGTGCCGACCTCGAAGGCATTGATAAATTCCGGGTCGAATGTCAGAGGATGTGTGGGCTGAGCTTCGCCATAATCTGTCTGGGCATTCTTCAGAAGCGTTGCGCCCGGAGGATTGGCGCCGCCAGCCTTATAACCGTGGGCGAACGATCCATAGACCAGCGTTTGCTCGGTGAAGTTAAGTTTCGGCGTCCAATTGATTGCGGCACGGCCGGTGAATTCGCTCCAACTCTGATCGACAACCTGCTGCACGGGATAACCCCACCCGCTCAGAAGCAGAAGGCTTGGAATCATCGGGAAATGCTTCTGATCGTCGGTCCAGCGCAAGCCCCCGATCAGTTTCACGTCGGGCGTGACGTTATAATAAGCCTCGCCGAAGCCGGCATAGGAATTCAGAATGTAAGGGTTGTGGCTGCGAAAATAGTTGTGACCGTTTCCATTGAGCTGCGGGATGGGGTTGGGATCGATGTAGCCGCATTGAAAGGGATTGAGCGTCCCCTCATCCGAAGAATGATTGACGTAGTACAAGCCACCGAGGCATTCGAAATTGTCTATGTGTCCTGAATTCCAGGCGGGCAGAGTGTGGGACTGCACAATACTCTGCAGCAAGGTGAGCGAATTGATGAAGACATAATAGCTTTCATCCGTTTCGTAATGCAGATAGTTGCCGCCCAGGCTGAAATTCAATGGACCTGAGAAATTGGAAGTAAGCCGGAATTCCTGGCTCAACTGCCAGGATTTTGCGATGACCAGATCTTCGCCGACAAGCCGGTCGCTGCATCCAAGTTGCGGGTCGCAAAACACGCCATTCGCATCGACTTGTCCGCGACTGGGGAATAGAGCCTGCGAATTCGGATCAGGATTGGGATAAGGCGCCGCGGGCCGTGACGGCACAAAAAGACCTGGCGCGGTGTTGAAGCGATTGTAGTCTTCGGTGGAATAGAGAAAATCGTTGTTGAATCCCGTTTGCGAGGTGAACGTAAGTGCCCGAGTGACCGTGTATTCGGTGTTGAATTCTACCGTATCGTTCTTGGCCTTGTAGGAGGGTTCGATTGCGGATTCGATTACCCGTAGGTTGGGAGATTGTGAAACGCTGGCGTAAGGATCGACGTTTGTCGTTTGGCCGATGAAGATGAGGCCTTGTATGAACGACAAGGATTGTCCGTTGACCGTGCCGAAAGATTGCGGCGAATAAAGCGATGCGGGCAGGCAACCCTGGCTCAATGCATCGGCGAGGCCGAATTGCGGGCCGATGCCAGCTATGGGAACGCCCATGATGCTGCTTGGACCATCATCGCGCTTACAAAGCTGTTTGGCGCTGCGCATGCGGTCGTCGTTTTCGGAGAAGTGTTCCCAGACCAGTGTGGTTTGCAGGTTTGACGTCGGCTTCAGGGTGATGGATAGGCGGCCAGACCACAGGTCACGGCCATCGATGCGTTGATTGGAGAGAGCATTGACGCTGTAGCCATCGCGTTTGGTCCATTCGCCGGCGAGGCGGATGTCGAGGCGGTCATCGACAATAGGAAGATTGATCATTCCTTCGAAGCGGCGCTGGTGATAGTTGCCGACTTCTCCGCTGGCCATCGCTTCGAACTGATCGGTGGGTTTGGCGGTGGTGATGTTCACGACGCCTGCCGTCGCATTGCGCCCGTAAAGCGTGCTTTGGGGCCCGCGCAGCACTTCCAGTTGGCCGACGTCGAAGAATTCCTGTTCGAAGAAATGATTTCTGATGAACGGGATGTCGTTCATCGCCACGGCCACAGCTGGATCTGTGGTCACCGAAATGGCCTGTGTGCCGATGCCGCGGATGTTGATGCTGTATCCGCTGAAGTTCGTTTTGGTGAAGGTAAGATTTGGAACCTGTTTCACCAGATCGGGACCGCCTGCGGTTTGGGTGGCGGTGAGTTGCTCCTGACTCAGCGCCGTGATCGCAATCGGGATGCTCTGCACATCTGCTCCCCCCAGTTTCGATGAAGTGACCGTGACGGTTTCGACAGCGGCACGAGCGGGGGTGGCTTGGGCGAGTTGAAGGGGCGTTATTTCCGCCCCGCTATTCTGCGAAGACCGGTCACGCACGATGGTGACGAGCCCGGAATCGCGATGCGCGACAAAACCGGTTCCGGCGAGAATGCGCGAAAGCGCTTCGTCTGCCGGAAAATCTCCGCGCACGCCTTTTGTCCGCACTTTGCTGACGGCCGTCGCCGAAAGAGCAAGCGGCACGCCGGTCTGCGCGGTATAGGCGTTCAGGGCCGTTTCGAGATCGCTCGAAGGAATATCGAGATTTGCGGCCGAAGCCGCCGTGAACGGCAGTGCGACCACGGTGCCGAACAGTATTGTTTTGAGCGTTCTCAATTTCTTCATTGCCCCCTCTTCAAACGGCTTCCGCCGCAAAACGTCCAATACTTCACAAGGCGTTTTTCAACGCGAGATCACGATGTCATTGCCCTTATTCTGGACATGCGCGCCGAGCACGGAATGCGCGACGCGGCCGAACAGATCGACATCGTTGACGGGAAAGGTGCCGTCGATCAGTTCCGCTTCGGCGGCGTTGTCGACAACGACAATTTTTCGCGTGTTATAACGATTGAATTCGCGTGCGGCATCGGCAAGCGTGGCGCGGTAGAATGTCAGCACGCCGCGGCGCCATCCCAGCACGCTGTCCAATTCCTTTTTTTGCTTCCTGATAACCGTCACCGATTGCGACGTGGCGATCGCAACTTCGCCCGGAGACAGGATGGCGGAATTGGCAGGGCTCGACTTTGCCGTCGCTTCCAGTCGTGCCTTGCCTTGAAGCAGCGTTACTTCCAGGCGATCGGCAGCATCGCGGACTGTGAATTTGGTGCCCAGATCCGTAATGCGGTGCCCGGCGACATCCACGACAAACGGGTGAGTGGCATCGTGCCGGATGTCAAAATATGCCTCGCCTTTTTCAAGCGTGGCCATTCGCACATCTTTGCTCACGCGCACGTGCAGAGCGGTATTTGTATTTAGCTCAATGCGGGAGCCATCCGGTAACGTGACGATCTCACGCCCGCCTATTGACGTGACATAAACCTTCTCGTTCCGGGAGCGCGATTGAACATATTGATAGGCCGTTGCCGTACACACAGCCGCGATGAGGACCGCGGCAGCGATGCGTAGCACATGCGGCTTGGGGACCTTCGCCGCGTTCAAATGGCCCGGCCGGGCCAGCGGTGTCCGCAATGCCTTCAGGCGCTGAGCGTTTTCCCAAACCGCCTTCTGCCGCCAATAGGCGATGCGGTGCGCGCGAGCCTCTGCCAACCATGCGTCCAGGGCCGCCTGCTCCTCTGCACCCCATGTCCAGAATGACTGGCGTTGCAACCAGTCGGCTGCGCACAAATCGATCTCGGTGGCATTTGAGTTCTGTCCGGTTTGCGGTGTCGGTTTCATGAGCGCCTTCCCGCATCGGTTGCATCGCGCAGATAGAAATCGGTCAGTGCGTGCATCCCGAGTTTGAGGTGTTCCGAAACGGTTCCCTCGGCAATGCCCATTCGCGCGGCAATCTCGCGGCCCGACAGTCCTTCGATGCGGCCCAGGATGACGGCCTCGCGATGGCGAGGCGGCAGCTTGTCGATCGCATTCTGCAATCTGCGCAATTCGTCTTTGGCGATGAGCGCGCGATCCTGTAGAGGTTCTTCGCCTTCCACGCCCATAGTTTCCGGATCGGCAACGGCTGCGATAGGAACGACATTTTCCCTTCGAATGAGATCGGTCAGAAGATTGCGCGCCGTCGCGAAAACGAAGGATTTGGCAGATCTGGGCGTTTCGGCTTCTGCCGCCTCGCAAACGCGGACATAGATTTCCTGGCGGAGATCTTCGATGTCGCTTCTGTCACGCCAATTGCGACGCAGGAACCGCATCAACATGGTCTCCAACGGCAAGACCTCGCGGACGAACCATGCTTCCAGTTCGGCCGCCGTCATTGCCGCGCCCGTAAGGCGCAGATCAGCTTCTTCACGACCTGAATCCGGAATGTCGGCCATCCCCCGCCAGCTTCCCGCTTTTTGAGGATCGATTTCGAATTTACGCCGGTGAAGACGAAGAGCGGGCCGAAAGTTTAGGATCGCGCCGAGAAAAATTTTCGAAGCGGGGCCAAGCCGTTATTTCTGCAAAAGAATTTGCAGATCAACGAGCCTGGTCGCCCGATGAGCCGAGCGCCACGCGGCGGACTTCGGCGGTGTCGGTTGGCTGGTGGCCGACAGCGTGGGTGGGTGCGGGCGTTTCCTGCACCGTGTTGGTGAGGCGGCCGATGCCGGTTGCCTCTATTTCCACCACATCGCCGAGCTGCATCGGGCGCGAATTGGCGGGGGTGCCGGTGAGCACGATGTCTCCCGGCAGGAAGGTGATGTGCCGGGCGAGATCGGCCAGGATGTAATCGATCCCGAAGGTCATCGTGGCGACGGGGGCTTCCTGCACGACCTTGCCGTTGACGATGGTGCGCAGAGTTGACTCGCGCACATCCACACCGCGCACGATGCCGGGGCCGATGGGGCAAAAGCCATCCTGCCCTTTCACGCGCAGCATCGAGCCCGCGTCGGTATCGCGGAAATCATGGGCGCCGACATCGTTGGCCGGCGCGAAACCCGCCAGACAATCCCACACCTCTTCGCGGGAGACGTTGCGCATCGGCTTGCCGATGATGGCGGCAACTTCGCCTTCGTAGTTGAGGTATTTGCAATCGGCCGGCCGGTTGAGCTTGCCGCGATGGACATTCAGCGCGCTCAGCGGTTTCTGGAAATAGGTCGGCGTGGTGAGCGGGGGAAGTTTGAATTCGATCCGGCGGGAATCATAGTTGAGATGGATGCAAAGGATCTTGGTTGGATCGCACGGCGGTAGATAAATAGCCTTTGCTTCGTCCACGCGGCGGCCGTCCGCGAGTTTAAGTTTGTCCCCTTCGACGCGCACCCAATGCGGCGTTCCTTCGAAAAAAATCCTGCGGCGTTCTTCGCGCGGGCCGGTGAGAACGGACATGGGTTTGCTTTCTTTCTGGTTCAGACGTCGAACCACACATGGACCTGGCCGGTGCCGATGGCGCTTTCGTAATTGGACATCTTGCGGCCCTTCGCGCGGCAATCCGCACCGCCCATCGCGCCCACCATCATGAGGTAGTGGCCGAAGAAACCTTCGGGCTGGTGCGCGAGATAATCCTTGTGCAGGCCGATGACGGAGGCGTGATCGCCGCTGTCCCAATGGCTGAGGATGCGTTCGTCCATCTGGCGGGCTTGCGGCGTGCGGATATTGTTGGTGGTGTAGCGTTGGTGATCGCCGAGTTCGTCCAGCGGCCAAAAGGCATGGCTCATACCGCCGGAAGCGAGCAACACCACGCGGCCGTCGGTCTTTTCGATGGCACTGCCGAGGACGGAGCCGAAATCCACGAAATTGTGCGTTTGCGCAGTCTGGCACACGCCCACGGAAAGCACGCGTTCGTTCACGCGGCCATCTTTCTTGAGATAGTGCAGCACATTGATGGTGGGATAATGCTGGGCGATGCTGGCGCTGGTGCAATTCATCACCGGCACCTTTCGCTGTTGGGCCAGGCTTGCCGTCTGGCGCGCAAGTTCGGGGGCGCCGCGATAATCATAAGCATGATCGGCGATCAGGCCCGGCAGTTCGTCGGACGTGTAAGATCCTTTGTAGTGATCGGCGCCCGCCATGATGTGTTCGACGGTGGTGATCCAATGCGTATCGAAAATGATCAGCGTATCGGCGTTCGCCGCATCGATGGCCTGGCGCAACTTCGCAAAGCCTTCGATCATCGAAGTATCAACGCCGCCGCCCATCGTTTCACGAAACGACTTGGGAGCCATGATACCGGGCTGGTGACAAACCACCGCCGCTCCCACAATCTTTCCCATTACCTTCTCCTCAGGAAAACGAACTCTTCTTGACGGCGATATTTTTGATGTTGCAGTTGAAATCGAAACTCCAGATTCCGCCTTCGCGGCCAAGGCCCGATATTTTGCTGCCGCCGAACGGCGCGGACAATTCGCGGACGAAGAAACAATTCACCCACACCGTTCCCGCGACCACCGCAGATGCAATGCGCATGGCGCGCGCTTCGGAGCGGCTGAACAAGGTAGCGGCGAGGCCATAGCGCGTGCTGTTGGCGATCTCGATCACTTCGTCGTCGGTCTCGAACGTCTGCCAAGTGAGGACGGGGCCGAAGACTTCTTCCTGCGAGATTTCGGAATCGATGCCAACATTCGCGAACATCGTGGGTTGGAAATAGAGCCGCCCGAAATTGTGCCGCGAACCGCCCCACAGAAGCGTTGCGCCATCGCCTTTTGCGCGATCCACAAAGCCCGCCACCCTTTCGAAATGATCGGGATGGATCAGCGGCCCCACGCGCGTTGCCGGATCGCGCGGATCGCCGACCGTCAACGCGGCGACAGCGTTGCGAACCTTTTCGAGGAACACATCTGCGATCTTGCGCTCCACGATGATGCGCGTGCCGGCGAGGCACACCTGCCCCGCATTGCCATATTGGATAGCGACGGTTTGGGCAGATGCATCGAGATCGGCATCGGCGCAGACGATGAAGGGCGATTTTCCGCCAAGCTCCGCGGCAAGCGGGGTGATGGATTTGGCGGCGGCGGCACCGATCAACCGCCCCGTGGCGGTGGAACCGGTGAAGCTGATGCGATTGAGATCGGGGTTCTGAACAAGTGCCCCACCGGCTTCTTCGCCAATACCCTGCACGACATTGAGCACGCCATCGGGAACACCCGCGGCTTGTGCGATATCGGCAAGCAGCGAACAGGAGAGCGGCGCCCATTCCGGCGGCTTGATCACCACCGTGTTGCCCGCGGCAAGGGTGGGGCCCAGTTTCCAGCTTGTCAGCATCATCGGCCCGTTCCAGGGCGTGATGAGAGCCGCGACACCCGCTGGATCATAGCGAACGTGATTGTCGGCGTCGGGGTGATCGATGACGTGGTGGCCCAGCGTCAGCGCGTAATCGGCAAAGAACGAAATGTTGAGCGCGGTGCGCGGTACCAGGCGTTGCTGGTTGCCGGTGAGAAGCGAACCGTTGTCGGTCGTCTCCACCATCGCCAGATCGTTTGCCCGCGCCAATATGCCTTCGGCAAAACGTTTGAGGATCGGGGCGCGGCCTTCAGCGCCAAGTGCGGCCCAGGCGGGGAATGCGGCGCGCGCGGCGGCGACGGCCTGATCGGTTTCGGCTTTGCCGCCGGCGGACATATCGGCGAGGTGGGCACCGTCGATGGGAGAATGGTTTGCGAATTTCTGTTTCGAAGCGACCCTGCGACCGGCGATGAAATGGTCTGTCGAAACATCGACTCCGGCGATCGTGGCGGTACCAGATGGCATGACGGGCTTTCTGCGGGCGCATCCCTTTGCAGGATGAGTTTCCTGCACCGGAACGATCCCGTCTTTTGCCCATTTTCGCTGTGCCCGCCGCGCACCCTCTTGCGGGATTCTGCAAAGATCGGGGCGGCTTAGCCCGCCATTCTGGGTTGGGCCTCAGCTGCCGGAGGCGCCTGTATTTTGGCCAATATTTCCGCCTCGGTGGCGCGCGCTTTTGCCAGATGCGCATCCTTCACATGGCCGAAGCCGCGGATCTGTTCCGGGATCGATGCGAGCTGAACGAACAGCGCGTGATTGGACGGTTGCAGCTTTGCAAGGCCGTTACGCAGCGTGGCTTCATATGTCTCGATCAGGCGGCGTTCGGTCTTGCGTTCGGTTGTGTGGCCGAAGATATCGAACGGCGTGCCCCGGAGCCCGCGCAAACTTGCGAGGCCGCGGAAGAACGGCATCAGCCAAGGCCCGAAATTGCGTTTGCGCAAATGACCGGTGATGGGATCGCGCCGCGCCAGCAATGGCGGCGCCAGATGGAACTGGAGTTTGAACTTGCCGTTGAACTGCGTCTTCAGATTGCGCGCGAACGCAGGATCGGTGTAAAGGCGCGCGACTTCATATTCATCCTTGTAAGCCATCAGTTTGAAGAAGTATCTGGCGACGGCTTTTGCCAGATCATCGCTGCCGGGCATGGCTTTGCGTTCGGCATCGGCGGTGGCCGTGACCAGATCGCGGTAGCGTTGGGCATAAGCCGCATTCTGGTAATCGGTGAGGATGGCGCTGCGATGCGCCACGATTTCTTCCAGCGTCTCGGGGAATTTTTGCGGCTTGTCGGTTGCAGGCGGCAGAACGGCCTTGATGACGGCGGCACTATCTTCCGCCGCCCAGCGGCCGAGGCGGAAGGCGCGCAGATTCATGTTCACCGACACGCCGTTCAGATTCACCGCCTGTTCGATGGAGGCAGGTGATACCGGCAGCAAGCCCTTTTGGCTGGCAAAGCCGACCATGAAGAGATTGGTGGCGATGGAATCGCTCAATGCAGCGGTTGCAATTCTCGTTGCATCGATTTCGTGCACGGCGTTGTCACGCGCAGCTTCGCGGATGCGTTTGAGAAGCAAAGTATTCTTGAGATCGAGATCGGGCTGGCGAACGAAAGCTGCGGGCGCGAGGATATTGGCGTTGAGGACGGCGGCTGTGTGTTTGGGACGAATGGAGGAGAACGCATCCTTGCCGCCCGCCACCAGCAGATCGCAGGCGAGCAGAAGATCGGATTCTTCGCGGCCGATGGCGGCGGCGAAAATCGCATCGGGACGATCAGCGATACGCACATGGCTTAAGACGGCGCCGTTCTTTTGCGACAGGCCCGTCATGTCCATGATGCTGCAGCCCTTGCCTTCGATGTGCGCCGCCATGCCCAAAATCGCGCCCACCGTCACCACGCCGGTGCCGCCGATGCCGGTGACGAGGATGCTGTAGGTACCATCGAGCGGAAGCTGCTTGGGATCGGGCAGTGCCGGAATTTCGAACGCGCGTGGTTTTCCGGCGCCGGGCTTGACGACATCGCCGCCATGCACCGTCACGAAGGACGGGCAGAAACCGTTGACGCAACTGTAATCCTTGTTGCAGCTCGACTGATCGATCTGGCGCTTGCGGCCGAGTTCGGTTTCCTTCGGCTGAATGCTGACGCAGTTCGAAACCACGCCGCAATCACCGCAACCTTCGCAGACGCTCTCGTTGATGAAGACGCGCTTGGGCGGGTCGGGGAACAGGCCACGCTTGCGGCGGCGGCGTTTTTCGGCGGCACACACCTGATCGTAGATCAGGATCGTGGTGCCTTCGATCTCGCGCAACTCGCGCTGGACAAGCTCCATGTCTTCGCGCGGGCGGATGGTGACATCCGGTGCAAATTTCATATCTGCGGGATATTTTTCGGGATCGTCGGCCACGATGACGATCTTCGCCGTGCCTTCGGCCCAAAGCTGATTGGTAAGTTGCCAAACTGATAGCTGACCGTCGATAGGCTGTCCGCCGGTGAGCGCGACCGCATCGTTGAACAGAATTTTGTAGGTGATGTTGGTTTTGGCGGCGATGGTGGCGCGGATCGCGAGCAAGCCCGAATGGAAATAGGTGCCGTCGCCCAGGTTCTGAAACACATGCTTCTTCTTGGCGAAGGGCGACATGCCGATCCAGTTCATCCCCTCCCCGCCCATCTGCATAGACATATGCGTGGGGCGGTCGGGCATGAGGGTGGCAAGCGAATGACAGCCAATGCCGCCCAAGGTGATGCCGCCTTCCAGCGGTTTGGTGGAGGTGTTGTGCGGGCAGCCGGAGCAATAATAAGGAATGCGCACCACATCGGTCGCGGCGGCTGCGGGCGCGGATTGTCCGCCCGCGTTGGAGGCCGTCATCTTCGAAGCGAGCGCGGCATCGGCGATGCCGAGCGCATTGATGCGCCGCACGAGCGCCTGCGAAATCAGGACCGGATTAAGCTCGGCCTCGATCTGAAGCAGTGACTCGTTTTGATCGTCGAACTTGCCGTGAACTTGCGGGCGCTCGTCATTGGGCAAATTAAATAGCACATCGCGGACTTGCGGTTCGATGAAAGGACGTTTGTCTTCGACGACGAGGATTTCCTGATGGCCGCGTGCGAAGGCACGAAGACCTTCCGGTTCGATGGGCCAGGTCATGCCCAGCTTGTAGACGCGAATGCCGAGTGCGGCGGCGCGTTCGCCTTCGATGCCCATGTTGCGCAGCGCCTGCAACGTATCGAGATAGGTTTTGCCGGCGGTGACGATACCCAATGTGCGGCGCGGGCTATCGTAGACCGTGCGGTCGATGCCGTTGGCACGCACGAAAGCCTGTGCGGCTTTGAGGCCGTATTTTAGAACACGGCGTTCCTGATCGAAGCGGTCGTCGGGACGGCGCGCGTTGAGGCCGCCGGGCGGCAGCGTGAAATCATCCGGCGTTTTGATGGTGAGGCGATTGGGGCTGACATCGACCGAGGCCGTGGCATCGGACGTGTCGTTGACGCATTTGAAGCCGACCCAAAGGCCGGTGTAGCGGGACATCGCGATACCGAAGAGGCCGTAATCGAGATATTCCTGCACGCAGGATGGATAGAGCACCGGAATCATGGACGCGACGAGCGCCTGTTCGGACTGGTGCGCGACCGTGGAGGATTTGGCGCTTTGATCGTCGCCAGCCAGCACCAGAACGCCGCCATAGCGCGATGTGCTGGCGAGATTGCCGTGTTTCAGTGCATCGCCCGCGCGATCCACGCCCGGTCCTTTGCCGTACCACATGGCGAAGACGCCATCGTAATCCGAACCTGCGATAAGCTGCACTTCCTGCGTGCCATGACAGGCGGTGGCCGCGGCTTCCTCATTGATGCCGGGAATGAATTTGATGTTGTGCGCGTCCAGATATTTCTGGGCATGCCAAAAGGCGTTGTCGACGCCGCCGAGCGGTGAGCCTCTGTAGCCCGAAACGAAACCGGCGGTGTTGAGGCCCGCGCGCTTATCACGTTCCACCTGTTCGATGGCGATGCGCACCAGCGCCTGCGGGCCGGACACGAAGATACGCCCCTCGCCGAGGGTGAATTTGTCGTCAAGCGAGATCGAGGCGTGTTTCATGTGTTCATTTCGGTGCGCGCAGCGAAAGCGCCCATTCGGGCCAGACGAACGGACCTTCTATTTCGGTCCACGGGCCTTCGAACGGCGTGCGAAGACGCGTTTCCAGAAGCAGGCGTTTGAATTTCCATGCCCCGTTCTGTTCCACCATCTCACCATTATAATGTATCGCGCCCCAGCAGGGTGTGGATGTCCCGTCCTCGTTGCGCGTGCGCGCAGGGCACCAGACCCACCAGAAGACTTTTGCGGAATCGAGCGTATCGGAAAGCTGGATCAGCGGACCTGCAGGGACATGATACGACCATAGCACCACGGACTGCGCGATTTCGGCGAGGCCCGCGACGATGGCATCACGGCCTTCGAAATGTCCCATGCCGGCCAGATCGTAAACCGCATCGGCGGTGAACAGCTGTTGCAGAATCCCGGATTCGTTCTTGCGGTCGCCCGCCAGGGCGTAAAGCAGGACGCATTCCCTTATGGATTCCCTTGCCTCCAGCGCCTTAAGTCTTGCCTCTATGGTTTGCATGACGCTGCGATCAATCGGGTTGCTTGTAGTGCACCCCGATCATCCGATCCTCCTGGAAAGCGAAGGGCACGCCCGGGCTCCCATTGTAGAACTCGATGTGGGGCGCGATCTCCACCAGCGAGAGTGCCATATGGAACAGATCGCGGTCCACGCCTTCGACCTTTCCAATCGGATATTTGTCGGCGCGTTTGAGGATCTGCGGCACGAGCGGCAGAATCGCGTCGTAGAACGCCTTCAGTTCTGTGGGTGTCGAGCGGCGGCGTTCCACCCCGCGCTCATATTCGGTCGGCAATGCCCATTTCTGGACGAAGGGCTGAAGAACGCTGAAGTCTTTCGGCAAAGTCGCGGTCATGATGATCTTTCCGTCTAGTTGGAATTCACCCGGTCGTCGATCACGCGGAAGGCGTGACGCAACAGGATTTCCTCGTCCATGAAATGCATTTCCTTGAGGAAGCCCGAAGACAGCGCGCGCTGCGTGTCTTCCATCGTGGCTGTGTCCTCGTACCAGGCGTTGCGTTGCAGGGTGACCGCATAACGCTGCGCCCACAGTTCGGAGTTCGATCCCGGTGCCTGCAGATAATACTTGCCTTCCCACATGCAGGAATTCTGCGACGTCGGCCAGAACTGATGGGTGAACCACAACCCGCCGCCGCACTGGATCAGCAGATTGGGAAACACGATGGTTTCCTCGAACCCGAAATGATTGCTGCGCGTCGGATTGATCCCAGGCGGAAGCATAAAGCGGTCTTGCGCCTTGGCGACGATGGAGGCGCTGAAGATATCGTTCGCCGCGTTGCCGACCGGCGTGGGTGGATTGGCCTCGCTCGAAAAAGCCGAGAGGCTGCGATGATCGCCGAAGATCATCAGATCGTCGCTCCACATATTGGTCAGGCCCGGCAGCGATCCGGCGTGGATGGTGGGCACATGATAGCCTTCGCAGAAGGCATCCATGCCGGTTTTCCAATTGCAGTTGATGTGCGCGTAGTAGGTGTGCACATCGGTCATCGTGTGGAACGGATAACCCGCATAGTGTTCGACGAGACCGCCCAGGAATTCATGCAAACTCTGGCGCGGCGTTTCGGCGAGATTGATCCAGATGAACCCTTCCCAGACATCGGTGTGGATGGGAACGAGACTGATGTTCGTTTTGTCGAAGCAGGAGGCAAAACGATCTTCCTGCGGAACGTTGATCAATTGGCCATTCGCATCGTAAACCCAGCCGTGAAAGCGGCAGGTCACCACGGCGGCTCTGCTGTTGCCGAAGGTTTCTTCACCGCCCGTTTCGGTCACCACCTTGTTGCCGCGATGGCGGCAGACATTGTGGAACGAGCGGATCTTGCCATCCTTGCCGCGTATGATGATGGCGGAGGTGTTGGCGAAATCCAGCCGCTTGACTTTGTAGTCGCCGACCTTCGCAATCTCCTCGACACGGCCTACGCACAGCCAATCGCGCTTGTAGATCTTCTCGATCTCTTTTTCGTAGTACGCCTGGGAGATGTACGGCTCCACCGGTATCGGCGCGGTTCCCAGTTCGGGCAACCGATCATGATGGGGCATTCTGGGTACGGTGTTCATGGAAGCTCGTCTCCATCCGCGCACGGGCTTTTCGACCGGCAATGCCTGCCAACAGCCTTGTTTTTGCAAGCATGAAGGCTTGGGGCCACGTGTGCTAGTGGGCAAGCGCAGCCTCTGGCTTGCCGGTGCAACGAAGGCGGAAAGCCCCCTCCGAGCAGGGCTTATGAGACAAGACCTTACGGGTCAGGCCCGGTTCAATGCCCCAGCAAGGTCGCCGATGGCGGCTCGCCGAAACGGGCTTTGTAGATGCGGGAAAACTGGCTGAAATTGGTGAAGCCCGCATTGATCGCCGCACCGCTGACGCTGCCGCCGGATTCCCGGCCCATCTCGAGTTCTTTTCTTGCGATATCGAGCCTGGCATCGCGCACATAGGCCATGGGCGATTTTCCGCGCCACCGCTTGAAGCCGTAGAACAGCGTGCGCGGCGAAACCTTCGCGACCGCGGCGATATCTTCGATGGTGAGATCGTTGCGCGCGTTGGCGTGAATGTGTTCTTCCGCCCGCTTCACATAATAGGGCGCAACCCCTTGCGCGGAACGTTCAAGCCCTGCGGATTCGCTGTGGCGGAAACCGGTCAGCAGCATGGTGATCAGCGTGTCTTCGATGCTCTTCACCACGCGGCGGTCGCTGAGCAGCACGTTGCCCGCTTCCGCCGTGTTGCTGGCGATGTGACGGAGCCACGGACCGATGCCGGGATCGTGCGCCACCGGATCGAACACCACGTGCTGCTTCAGGCTCTTTCCCAGTTCCGTCGACAGCATGCCGTCGATCAGGCGGCGGTCGACGCGCAATAGATACTGCACCATCCGGTCTTCCCACAGCTCGGTCAGAGGCTGGTCGGGATCGATGATGAACGCATCGCCCGGTTGGGCCACGGCATTGCCGAACCGCCCCTTGACGCGGCAGGAGCCTTCGAGAAGGAAATTGAATTGATAATAAGAAGCAGGCTGCGCCTTGGTGACGGTGAAATCGCCGGCGCAACGCATCTCGATGAGATTGAGCGAAAGCCGGCCCACCGGCCATTCGTGATGCTGGAAATCCTGAAAGCTGGGACCGCGCGAAAGATCGAACTGGTGCGTTCCCTGGTGCGCCCGGAAATACTCTTTGCACTCATCGGCATTGTGCGTTTGAAAGCGCATGGCGCTATCCAAAACCGCCGGCGAACCCGTCATACCCACGACTGAGCCCCTTCCCTGAAGCCCCAGAAATCTATTCCAGATACCGTTTCCGGAAAATAGGGTTCTGGCTTACGGAAGACTGCACCGCCTTTGGCAATATTCTTTCAAGTTCAGTTGAACTGGTAGCGAACGATGGCGCCGAACGTGCGCGGCGGCGCGATCTGCCCCAAGGCCATGCTGCCGTAACCTGCGCCCGTGATCCACGCCTGGGAGATGATCAGCTCGTTCGACAAGTTCTTGCCGAAGATTTCCGCCGACCATTTGCCGTTGGCAAAGGTGTAGCGCGCCGATGCGTTGAAGGTGGAAACCGGCGGTTGCGACAACTGATTGGAATTGAACTCGGTGTAATAGAGCCTGTCGTGCCAGTTCCATTCGCCCATCAGCGTAAGATCGTTTTCACCCATCGGTATCGTGTATTGGACCGACAGGTTCGAGGAATACCGCGTCGAACCCGGAAGCTGATTGCCCGACAGATCGGTGAGGACGCCCGTCAACGTGTCGGGTTCTGTGAAGCGCGTGAAATAGGCATCGGTGAAGGCGAAGTTTTCGGTGATCGCGAGGCCAGGCGTCGGCACCACGGTGACGGAGGCTTCCACGCCGTTGATGATCGAGTCCGCCGCGTTGGTCGTGGTCGGCAATCCCATCACGATCTGCGCCACTTGCAGATTGGTGTAGTTGTAGTGGTAGGCCGAAATATCGGCAGAGAGCCAATCGTTGCGGTATTTGATGCCGCCTTCGTAATCCCAGACGAGCTCGGGCTGGAACGCGACCAGCGGCGGTGACGCGCTGATATCGAAGCCGCCGCTCTGGAAGCCCTTGCCGATGGTCATGTAAGTCATCAGACCGTCGGTCCATTGGTAGTCCAGGCTGAATTTGGGCGAGACATCGTGGAAGCTCGCCGATTTCGCGTCCGTACTGTGGGCGCCAAAAATCGGAATGATCAGAAGCGATGTCGAGGAGCGTTCTTCATAGCTGTATCTCAGACCGACATCGAACGTCAGACGGTCGGTGAGTTTGAAACTGGCCTGTCCGAACGCGGCATACGCATCGGTGGCGGTGGTACCGCCCAATTGCAGATAGCCAAGGAACGGAGCGGACGGCACACCGAAATTCACGCCGTCATAGAAATAGCCAGGGTCCACGTCGTCGTGGAAATAATAGAGACCCGCGACCCAGCTCACCCAATCCAGATTGCCGATGAACTGCAATTCTTCGCTGACCTGTCTCTCGCCTTCATAGGCTTCGAAATCCTTGCCGGCAGCCGGTGTGGGAATAGGCGTCGGCGTCTGGTCGAAATCGTAGGTCAGCGCGATTCCTTCCCGCCGGTAGGCGCTGATCGATTTCAGAGCGAAGCGGTCGTCGATCTTCCAGTTCAGTTCGGCGAGGATACCGCCGGATTTCTGCTGGTTCTCCGGAACGGTGTTGATGTTGAGCAATCTCGGATCGATGGCATTTCCGTTCGAATCCAGCGGGACAGTCGATCCGCCCAATACGACGCCGGTGACAACGGGAAATCCGGGCGACAAGCCCAACAGGTGACCTGCGTGATTGGTATCGGCTTCCTGATGGTAGTCGGCGACGACATCGAGCGTGACGTTGCTGCCCAGATCGAACAGCAGCGTGCCGCGCGCGGTGCGCGTGTGCGCATCGTCATAATGCTCGCCGTTGTAGAGATTGAGCGAATAGCCTGCATGATCTTCGCTGCTGAAAGCGAAACGGCCCAGAACCCCTGTGTCGGCAATGGGCCCGCTCACCACGACCTGCGAGCCGATCTCGTCGTAATTGCCGATTCTCAACTGGGCCGAACCTTCGAATTCATCCGTCGGCTTTTTGGAGATGACGTTGATCGCGCCGCCGGTTGCGTTCCGTCCATAGAGCGTGCCTTGCGGCCCGCGCACGACTTCGATGCGGTCGATATCCAGCAGCGCCTGATCGGCCATGCGGGCACTGGAAACGTAGACGTCGTCGAAATTGAACGCGACCTGTGAGTCCACGCCGAAGCTCAGGCTGTTCATGCCGATGCCGCGGATGTTCATGCGCGCCTGGCCGGCATAGTTGTTGACCTGGAGGCCCGGAACGAGGCCCTTGAAATCTTCCAGATCGGCGTAGTTGTGGTCGGCAAGCTGTTCGCCGCTCAACGCCGAGATCGTCACCGGCACTTTGGAAAGCGGCTGCTCGATCTTTTGCGCCGTTACGACAACTTCTTCGATCGGACTGGCATCCTCGGCCGCCTGAGCCTGAAAGATGCTGCACAAAGCGGTTGTGCCCAGAACAAGGGCCAAAACGCGGCTCGCGCGTGTAGCTGGACTGACCTGCATATATCAGTGCCCCCTTTTCATTTTTTGTCTGCCCTCGCGGGCAGGAATAACACTGCGGAGCAGCCGCCCCCGGGACTCCGCGCAACCATAATCCCCTCTTTCGAATCCCGCCGCTGTACCAGTTGCGCACGAACTTGTTGGAGACCGCAAAGATCAGGCAGCCGGGCGACAGGCGCGGGCGGCCCGTTCAGTTCGCCGCAAAAGCCGCCCAATTACCGACAATATGGTCAGCGGTGCGCGCCGCCAGCGCGCTTGCGGTGAAGGTGGGATTGACCGCGCCCACCGTGGGCATGAGCCCCGGACCGGCGATGAACAGGTTTTCGACATCGTGCGTGCGGCCATACCCGTCGGTGACGGATTGGGCGGGGTCTTCACCCATCATCGTGCCGCCCATCATATGTTCGGTGTGAAGCGGTGCGGCCCAGGCATCGTCCGCGCCCGCGGCCTTGAAGATGTCGAGCCCCTGTTTGATGGCGCCTTGCGCTGTTTTTTTCGCATCCGCGCTGAGGCTGTTGGTGAGCCGGGCCAAAGGGATGCCGTTCTTGTCTTTTTCCGCAGTCAGCGTGATGGCGTTTTCGAAAGAGGGCTGGTTGGCGATCAGCGCGCTCATCGTCGCCAGATGTTTGGAGGCCTTTTCCATGAACGTCTTCAGCCGCTCGCCAAAGAGATCGACACGCGCATTCGCCAATCCGCCCAGATCGGCAAGCTTCAGTGCCCCAGCGATGCGCCAGGTGTATCCGCCCACAAAACCTCGTTGAGGATCTGGGGAATAATCGTCCTGACACATAAGCTGACCGCCCGTCCGTCCCATGTGATTTTCGGTTTCTTCGGAGAACATGCCATAGATGCTGACCGCCGCATGGGGCGTGAAATAGCGCCCCACACGCCCGCTGGAATTGGCGAGACCTTTGGAATGGTGGTCATTTGCGGAATTCAGCAATATCCGCGGCGTCTGCACCGCGAAGGCGGCGAGGATGACGAGCTTCGCGTTGATCGTTTTCTTGGTGCCGCCGGCTTCGAAATATTCCACGCTTTTGGCGCGGCGGCCTGAGGGCGTCGTCAATATGCGCGAAACAAATGCGTTGTAACGCGTTTCGACACCGGCCTTCTTCATCGCTTCGCCGAATATCACGATGGGGTTGGCCAATGCCCCTGTCGGACAACCCGCATCGCACCAGCCATCCTGCAAACAGGCTGGCCGCCCCTTGTAAGGCACCGAATTGATCGCCATCGGCAGTGGCGCGGTTTTGAATCCCCGCTTGGCAAAACCTTCGGCCAAAAGCTGCGCTTGTCGGAACCCCGGTTGCGGCGGCATCGGATAAGGCTCGCCCGGCGGGCGCCAGATCTCCTGATCCTTGTCGCCGGAAAGACCCACTTCCTTTTGCAAGGCATCGTAATAGGGCTGCAGATCGCGGTATTCGATGGGCCAATCGAAACCGGTGCCATGCACGGTTGCGAATTTGAAATCTTCCTCATGCAGGCGAAACCAGCAGGCGTAGTGATGCAGCGCCGAACCGCCCTGTCCCCAACCTGCCTCGAACGGAAACGTCACCGGGTTCTCGCCCGCTACGCGCGTCGGCGGCCCCGCCCATTTCAAATCGCGCGACCAGATGGAGGAGCTGTACATCTGCTCAAGCTTTCGCGGCGGGCCGCCTTCCAGCACCACGACCTTGCGGCCGGCAGCGCCGAGGCGCGCGGCAAGCAGGCTGCCGGTCGCGCCACTTCCCACGATGACGACATCTGCCTCAGTCATTGTCACCACGATCGCGGCGGTTCGATATGCGCCATGTAAGGAATAGCGAGACGCGCATAGGTTTCTTCCACGCCGTAAAGCGCATCGATGGCATCGCTGCGCAGGACGAAATAAACCAGCGCCGCCGGTGGCCCCTTCCAGTCTTTGGCATTCGGCGCGAGGAGTTTTTCCGCCACATGCAAACGCTCGGATGGCGCCAGCGCATTGAGCGTTTTGCCCATCGTGGTGTGCGAAAGATCGTCGAGCGACGCCAATGTCAGCTTGTAGAAAGCCTTGGGCGGCATGGGAAAGCTGACAAAGCGATAACACAGACGCGGATCGGGCTCGCCAAGCATCGCTGCCACAAAATCGGCCACACCAGCGGCAGCAGAACCGGGAACGAGCGTGTCGGCCACCGCTGCCAGTGTCGCGCGTTCGTCGGCAGTGAGAGCTTCATCGGCCTGCGCGCCCGGTTTGCTGCAGCCAAATGCCAAACCGCCTGCCAAGGTGCCCGCGATGGAAAGGCGAATGGCGGCGCGCCGGGAGGGAAGGCCGTCTGCGATCATGCCCGCATATCACATCGTTGCAATTGCACGCCCAACATATCACCTCAGATGCGAAGGCCTCCATTGGCGCCGATGACTTCGCCGGTGATCCAGCCGCCCGCATCGCTTGCCAAAAACGCCACCACCTTGGCGATGTCCGCCGGCTGGGCGACACGGCCAAGCGCGGTCTTGCTGTTGATGAAAGCACGCAAGCCATCGTTGAGCGGCAACAGATCGGTTTCGACCGGCCCCGGTGCCACCGCATTGACCCGGATTTTCCGGGGGCCGAGTTCTTGCGCAAGAATGCGCGTCGCCGCTTCGATGGCGGCCTTGCTGGCCGCATAAACGGCCTGGGCCGGTGTCGGCTGAAGCGCCAAGGCCGAACTGATACTGACGATGGCCCCGCCATCGGCGCCGATGGCTTTCGCGGCGCGCTGGCTCGCCAGCAACATGCCTTTCACATTGGTGGCGAAGGCCGCATCGATCAATTCGGCGTTCACATCGTCAAGCGGCGCGGTGGCACCGATGCCGGCATTGTTCACCAGGATGTCGAGACGGCCGAATTTCGAAAGCGTCTGTTCGAACAGGCGGTCGAGGTCGGCTGCGGAATCGACGCTGGCCTTGATCGCAATCGCCTTGCCGCCTTTCTTCTCGATGAAGTCGACGACACCGGCGGCTTCATCGGCCTTGCGGGCGTAGTTGACCACAACGTTGATACGCTGTGCACCCAACTCCCGCGCGATGGCAGCCCCTATGCCCCTGCTGGCGCCGGTGACGATCGCAACCTTTTGTTCGCTCATGATGATTTTCGCCTCTCGTATGCGCTCTGCGCCTATCCTACGCGCAGTCGAAAGCGCTTGCGCGCCGGCAACGCCCGAACGACTGCAGCCTTTAACACCGCCCTGCAAAAAACGCCGCCGAGGAGCGGCCCGCGGCAAATCCGGGGAATGTGGGGCGATACGGAAATGGCATCATGCAGGCTGGCGCCAGGGAGCCTTCTGCCATGACAAAACCGGATGTCGAGCGAACATTGCTGGAAGGTTCGGTTCGCGCCATCGGCGGGGCTTATCGCAAGCGCGAACTATCCATCCGCGAAAGCGTGGGCTGGTTTCTTTCGCGCATCGACGCCAACAACCAAAAGGGACCGGCGCTGAACGCGGTGAAGGATGTTTCCTCTCACGCGGTGGAAGATGCCCGCGCGCTGGACGAAGAGCTTGCGACCGGGCGCGACCGCGGGCCGCTGCACGGCATTCCGATCCTCATCAAGGACAACGTCTTCATCGCGAACGAATACACCACGACCGCGGGTGTCACCGCGCTGAAAGATTTCGTTCCGACGTCGACGGCCACTTTGGTACGGCGTTTGAGCGATGCGGGCGCGATCATCCTGGGCAAGACCAAGCTCACGGAATTCGCCGACTATGTTTCCGACGTGATGCCAGCGGAGTTCAGCGGCGCGGGCGGCGTGGTGCGCAATCCGCATGGCATTTCTTACGGCCGGGGCCAAGGCTCGAGCGTGGGTTCGGCGGCGGCTGTGGCGGCGGGATTTGCCCCGCTTGCCATTGGCGGGGAGACGCAGAATTCGATCCAGACGCCAGCGAGCTATTCGTCCGTCGTCGGGTTCAAGGCAAGCGTCGGCATGATCAGCCGCGTCGGCATCATACCGCTGGTGCCCAGCCAGGATGCGCCCGGGCCGATTGCGCGCACGGTGGACGATGCGGCCCTCGTTTTCGCGGCCATCGGTGGCGCGGACCCACGCGATGCCGTTTCGATCCAGATGCAGATGCAATGCGACAACGGCCGCGGCAGAGCCCTTGAGAGCCTTGCGTATGTCCGCATCGGTGTGCCGCGCATCGCGATGGCCAATCGCGAGCAATTCGCCAGCGTCATGCCCCAGTTCGAGGAAGCATTGTCTTCGCTGTCGCGCGCAGGCGCACAAATTGTCGATCCCTGCGATCTGCCGAGCGCAGAACAGGTGCAGGATGTGCGCTCTTGCGTTTTCCGCACCGAATTCAAAGCGGCGCTCAACGCGTTTCTCGAAGATTACAACGCCCCTTGCGGCATCGCTTCGCTGGAAGCGCTTATCCGCTGGAACGAAGCACATCCCCAGCACATTCCTTATGGCCAGTCGTTGTTGATCGCAGCGCAGGAAACAAAAGGTTTGGCCGATCCGCAATATCTGGCCGACCGCGCACGCGACATCGCGCTCAGCCGCACGGGCGGAATCGACGCTGCACTTTATGCCGGGAACGCAGACGTGCTTATTGCGCCGATGGGTGCGGCGGCCAAATGCACGGGCAAAGCGGGCGTTCCCACGCTTGCGATTCCCGTCGGATTGGATGACGCTGGCGTGCCGTTCGGTGTGACCCTTTACACCGCGCTGGGCCGGGACAATCTTCTGATCGCGGTTGGCAAGCTGGTCGAGAAAGCCATCGGCAAACGTCAACTGCCAAAACTTTAGGACACGAACATGGATTTGGGAATTGCCGGACGCAGTGCAATCGTTTGCGGCGCAAGCGCAGGGTTGGGACGTGGCATCGCCACCGCATTGGCGCGGGAAGGCGTGAACGTGTTTGCCGCCGCGCGCGGCGAAGAGCGGCTTCAGGCCGCTGTAAAGGACATCGCACGGGATACCGGCGGAACGATCAAAGCCGTTGTCGCCGATGTGACGACGGAAGATGGGCGCACCGCGGTGCTCGCCGCCTGCCCGCAACCGGATATCCTGATCAACAATGCGGGCGGTCCGCCGCCGGGCGATTTCCGCAACTGGTCGCGGGAAGACTGGATCAAAGCGATAGACGCCAACATGCTGTCGGCGATCATGATGATCAAAGCCACCATCGATGGCATGATCGAGCGCCGCTTCGGCCGCATCGTGAACATCACCAGCCATATGGTGAAGCAGCCCGTGGGGATATTGGGATTGTCGAATGGCGCCAGAGCGGGCCTTACCGGCTTTTCCGGCGGATTGGCGCGCGATGTCGCCCGCCACAACGTGACGATCAACAATATGCTGCCGGGCCAGTTCGACACCGACCGCCTGCAATCGAACCATCAGAAATTCGCCGCCGCCCGCAATATCCCGTTAAAGCAATTCCAGGACGATGCGCGCGAACAGATACCTGCGAAACGTTTCGGAACGGCTGCGGAATTCGGCGCGATGGGCGCGTTTCTGTGCAGCGCGCATGCGGGCTACATCACCGGACAGAACATCCTTCTCGATGGCGGACAATATCCCGGATTGATGTGAGCCCGCTTACGGCTCGTGGCCCCAGATGCTGATGGCATCGTAGGTTTTGACGGCCCAGTTGCCGCCGACCTGAACGCCATCGCAGCCATATTCCACGTCGAAACCGGCCGGGGTCTTGGCATAGAACGACAGCATGCGATCGTTTGTGTGCCGCCCGATGTGCCGCATGATGGGAAGGCCTGCGCTTTTCGCGCGATAATAGGCTTGCAGCACCGAATCGATGGTTTTGGTTTCGAACATCAGGTGATTGAGCCGCTTGGGCGTGGGCAAGGGCAGCAAAGCCAGCGTGTGATGGCGCGCATTGCAATGCAGGAACACCAGGCGGACGAAGACATCCGGCCCCAGAGCAGTTTCGATATAGTCGGTGATTTCGAACCCCAGCAGACGATAGAACTTCAAGCTGCGTTCGATATCGGGCGCCGAGATGACAATGTGGCCGAGCCCCTGATTGCCGGTCACGAATTCCGCACCGATGGGGGATTGAAACGCGGTGGGACAATCAGTGAAACCGTGAACCACTTCGACCGTCAGCCCATCGGGATCGGAAAGCACAACCCCACCGGCGACGTTTCTTCCGTCAGCCTCGGCGGAACTCATGGCGCGCGTGGCAACGCCTTCGCCGCGAAAACGATCCGCCAACCGCGCAACGGCGCCTGCATCGGCCGCTTCGAAGCCCATATAGGAAACATCGTTGTCAGGACTTTGGGAGACGGCGAGCCGCCACGGCTTGTCGTCGAACCGCAAGATCTCCTCGCCGCCACGGTTCATTCCAGCGCCCGCGAAACCCAGAATATCCGTGGCGAACGCAGTCCACCCCGGAACGTCGGAGACACCGAGGCCGACATAGGCAAAGTTTGAAATGGCCATTTCCGCCTCGAAAGATACGTGCCCGAAGCATGCCGATGGCGGCCTTGCGCGCTCTAGACGGCAACCGCATGCCCTATCCTGCTGCTGCAAGGAATTGGGCTGCTTTATTTTTTTGGGGAAATATCCGCGTAGATCGTGCCGTCCCTGAGTTCAGCCACATAGGTCCGCAGCGGGATGGTGCAGGGCGAGCCGGTGGGCTGGCCCGTCCGCAAATCGAACATGCCCCGGTGAAAAGGGCATTCGATTTCCCCTTCGATCACATCGCCGTCACACAGCGAAGCATTGCCATGCGTGCACATATCATCGGTCACGAAGTATTCGTCGCCGGAACGGAAAACGGCAATCGCCTCGCGGCCTTCCAGTTCAATGCGAAGGCCGCCGATATCGGGAACAGCGGTTGCCGCACACAGGGCAACCCAATGCGACGAACTTATCTTGCTATCCTCCCCAACATCGCTCATCGAACGGGGCACTCATCGAAAACTGCCATTTATTTCCCGGTCACCCTGCCGTTGATGATGTGGAACTGGTGGCGCAGCATGATTTCGTCGTCCTGCAGGTTGATCTTGTCAAGCACGCCGGAAAGGAGCGCCTGCTGGGTGTCTTCCATGGTCGCGGTGTCTTCCAGCCAGGCGTTGCGCTGCAGGAGCACGGCGTAACGCTGCGCCCAGAACTGCGAATTCGTGGCCGGGGGCTTCAGATAATACTTGCCTTCCCACAGGCATTTGTCCTGCGTCACGGGCCAGAACTGGTGGGTGAACCACAAGCCCGCGCCGACATGGATCAGGAAATTGGGAAAGACGGTGGTCTGTTCGAATCCCCAATTCTTGCTTCGGTTGGGATTGACCATTTTGGGCAGCGGAAACGGTTCGTCTCGCGCCAATGCGATGGACGCGCCAAACAGCTCGTTTGCGGCGGTGCCAACGGGCGTAGGAGGGTTCATGTCGGCCGAATAGAAGGCGATGCTGCGGTGATCGCCGTGAAACGCCACGTCGTCCTGCCAGTAATCCGTGAGCCCCGGGAAGGAGCCGGCATGGATGGTGGGAACGTGATAGCCCTCGCAGAAGGCATCCATCCCGACTTTCCAGTTGCAATTGATGTGTGCGTAATAGGTGTGGCAGTGCGTGATCTCGTTGAAGGGATAGCCTTCGAAATGTTCCTTCACGCCGCCCAGGAATTCATCCAGCGTCTTCGGCGGTGTCTTGGCCAGATTGATGAAGATGAAACCGGCCCAACTGCCGACATGAATCGGTATGAGCCCGTTCTCCGCCTTGTTGAAGCAGGAGGGGAATTTCTCCTGCATCGGCACGTCGACGAGTTCGCCTTTGGCGTTGTAGACCCAGCCATGAAACCGGCAGGTGACGACGGCGGCTTTGTTGTTGCCGAACGTCTCTTCGCCGCCCGTTTCGGAAACCACCTTGTTGCCGCGATGGCGGCAGACATTGTGGAACGCGCCGATCTTGCCATCCTTGCCGCGTATCAGGATGACCGAGGTGCGCGCGAAATCCAGTTTCTTGACCTTGTAATCGCCGGGATTGGCGATCTCTTCCTCGCGGCCGACCACGAGCCAATCCCGCCGGTAAATCTTGTCGATCTCGGCTTCGTAATATTCTTGCGACAGATAGGGCTCAACCGGGATCGGCGCCTCGCCGAGTTCGGGATATGGCGCGAGCAAAGGCATCCTTGTCTGAACGTTCATGGTCGACCTCCAAGCATCTGCCGCCGGCTTCCGGCGTCGCAGAAGGCTAGCAAACGCCTTGGCGGGTCGGAAATCCACACGCACGCGCCCGCACGCTGCAACCGCACATAGATGCAGCCCAGAACAAGGTCTTGCATGCCTGAACAAGGATGGCGGCGCGGGGCTTACTTGCTGATCAGCGTGGTGGAGGGCGTTTCGCCGAATCTGGCTTTGTAGATCTTCGAGAACTGGCTGAAATTGGTGAATCCCGCATTGATCGCCGCTTGGCTGACCGTGGCGCCGGTATGGCGCGCCGCTTCAAGTTCCTTGCGCGCCACATCCAGCCGGGCGTTGCGGACGAATGCCATGGGCGTGGTATCGCGCCAGCGCTTGAAGCCATAGAACATCGACCGCGCACTGACGCCTGCCGCCGCAGCAATGCTATCGACCGTCAGATCGTCGTTCAGATTGGCGCGAATGAAATTTTCCGCGCGCTTGACGTAATAGGGTGCAGCGACCGCGACGGGGCGCGCATATTCGTCCGACTCGCTGTGGCGCAGGCCGGCCAGAAGCATGTTCACAAGCGTCTGCTCGAAACCTTTCACCACGCGCCGGTCACTGAGAATTGCCGAGCCAGAGCCCTGCTTGAATCCATCGACGATATGACCGAGCCACGATCCGATGCCCGGATCGGGCACGCGCGGATCGAACACCAGATGACCCGAAAGCGTCCGTCCCAGCTCGGCCATGATCGTCTGCTCGACATAATCGCGGTCCACGCGCAGCAGGAATTGCAGACAGTTGCGCGACCAGAATTCGCGCGTGATCTGATCCGGATCGAGAATGAAGACATCGCCCGGTTTGGCCAGCACCGTTCCAAACGGACCGTCCACGCGGCATTCGCCGTCAAGCAGGAACTGAAAAGAATAATACGACGCGCTGTCGGCTTTGGTGATTTGAAAACCGTTGGTGCAATCCAGATTTACCCGGTGCAGCGAAACGCGGCCGATGGCGCATTCGTGATGGGCGAAATCGCGAAAGGTCGACGTCCGCGTAATGCCGAACTCATGGGTGCCGGTCGCAGCGCTGATATAGTCGCGGCACGCCTCCACATTCGTGGTACTGAACCGGGGCGAACCCGGCGTTGCGGATTGTTGCATCGTGGCCTCCCGCCACACTGCACCCGCATCAAACTATCACGTTCGCCGGTTCCCACAAACGGCGGCGGCTCAAACCCCTTGATCGAGCAGGAATTCATAAGCCGGCAATGTCAGGAAATCCCTGAATTCGGGTGCGATAACCATTTCACCAAAAAGCTTTATCGCCCGTTCGAAATGGCCGCCTGCCCACCGCGCCTCCCCCAGCGTCTGGCGGAGGCCTCGCATCTCGTCGTCCAGCGTTTCGCGAAACATCGCAGGGGTCGCGATCTTGCCGTTGCCGAGTGCAACCTCGTGGCGAACCCATTGCCAGACCAGCGCTCTGGAGATTTCGGCGGTGGCCGCATCCTCCATCAGGTTGTAGAGCGGCACCGCACCCCGCCCGCCAAGCCAGGCCTCTATATATTGTACGGCCACACGGCAGCAGTCGCGCAGGCCCTCCTCGGTTCGCGTGCCCTGGTGAGGTTCCAGAAGCTCGGCTTGCGTCATGTGCACATCCTGCCGGAGGCGGGCGAGCTGGTTGACGCCTTCGAGCTTTCCGAACACTTCCATCGCGACGGGAACAAGATCGGGATGCGCCACCCATGTGCCGTCGTGGCCGTTGGTGGCTTCACGCTGCTTGTCAGCCCGCACCCGCTCGAACGCCGCCGCGTTCAATTCGGCATCGCCCTTGACGGGGATCTGCGCGGCCATGCCGCCCATCGCGAACGCGCCACGTTCGTGACACGTCTTTATCAGCAGCAGCGAATAGGCGTTGAGGAACGATTTTCCCATCACGATCTGCGCGCGGTCGGGCAAAAGGAAGCGCCGATCTTTGCCGAGTTTCTTGATGTAGCTGAAAATATAATCCCAGCGGCCGCAATTCAGCCCGACGATGTGTTCGCGCAGTTCGAACAGGATCTCGTGCATCTCGAACGCGGCGGGCAAGGTTTCGATCAGCACGGTCGACTTGATGGTGCCCTGCGGCACGCCAACCGCTTTTTGCGCCCAAATGAAAACATCGTTCCATAGCCGGGCTTCGAGATGGCTTTCCATTTTGGGCAAATAGAAATAGGGCCCAGTGCCAAGCGTTTTCTGACGCGCATGGTTGTGAAAGAAATAAAAGCCAAAGTCCGCGAGCGCCCCGGAAAGCGGGCGGCCATCGACGTCTATATGCGCTTCTTCCAGATGCCAGCCGCGGGGACGGGCGATCAACGTCGCCGGCTTCCCAACCACGTCATAGGTCTTGCCGGTCGCCTCGTCGACGAAACCCAGTTGCCCCGCCCAATAATCCATCAGATTGATCTGGCCGCCGATCATGCTGTCCCAGGTGGGCGCGGCGGAATCTTCGAAGTCAGTCATGTAAGATTGTGCGCCGGAATTGAGCGCGTTGATCACCATTTTGCGGCTGTCCGACGGACCGGTGATTTCCACCCGGCGATCCAGCAGATCGGCAGGGATTTTGACGATCTTCCAATCGCCTTCGCGGATGTTTCGCGTTTCGGGAAGGAAATCCGGCAGCTTTCCGGAATCGAAAGCCTTCTGCCGTTCGACGCGCGCTTCCAGCAATTGGCGGCGGCGCGGCCCGAATTCCCTCTCAAGCTCCGCGACAAAGCGCAAAGCTTCCGGCGTCACCACCCGCTCAAACCCCGGCTTCATTTTGCCGTTAATGCGAACGCCATCCATAATTCGCTCCGTACCCATTATCGCTTTTCGATAGAATACGAGAGCGCCTATATCAATGCGCCCTGCAATTTGGCACCCCACTGCAAGGCCTTTTCCGCAACTGCAACAACTGCAGGCAGACCGATGCCGTATCGAATTCTGTCGAACACAAATCAGGATTTCGGAACAATTGCCGTTTCGGGATGGCTGCCTGCACGCTGCGGCAATACCAAAATGCAGCTGACGATCAAAACCGCGATGATCAGCGTGGCCAGGGGGCGGCTCACCGCCAGGCCGCCTTGGTTTATCGGCTTGTCAAAGAAATCGCCCACGGTCGCACCCAACGGCCGTGTCAAGATGAAAGCGGACCAGAAGAGCAAAACCCGGGAGATGTTCGTCCGGTAGTATGCGAGTGCGACGATTGCCAGCGCTGCCGAGAACAAGAGCGCACTGCCGCCATAACCCAGAGGCGAATCGTCTGCCGTCCAGTCTCCAAGTGCGGTGCCGAGTGTTTGCGACACCGTTATGGCTGCCCAATAGAAGGCTTCGACTTTGGGCGTGTTGACCGTGTTGACCGATATCGTGCCCTGAGACCAGTACCAGAACGCCAGCACGGCCATCAGCAGAACGAACAAACTCGAAGCGCCGCCCGCATATCCCATTCCCAGCGAGCGATCGGCAAAGTCCGCCATCGTCGTGCCCGCAGTCGTCGACGCCACAATCGTTGCCCAGTAGAGCAGAGGGTGGAATTTCCTGGCGGCCGTTTGCGCAATCGCCAAAACGACGAAAACGGACAAGAAGATCGCCGTGCCGACGAGGTAGCCCAGGTTCATGGTCATGCTGACCGTGTCGCCGCCGGTTTCGCCCAGCGTCGTCGCCAGAATCTTTATGACCCAAAATCCCAATGTGACGGCGGGAACTTTGCTCAGTGTCGCGCTGTTATTCACGCAGAAACCTCCAACCTCATACCAAGAAGCGATTTCACGGCGACAAGATCAGTAACTTCAGGCTGCCTGGCTTGAATGCCATTCTCGGCTTTGCTGCGGCCTGCGCTGCCGCAGGCTTGTTCGCAATGTCGGCGGTGGCGGTATAAACCCGGCCTGTGTTTGGATCTTCCGCCATGGTCTTGGCCCCCATTGCGGTAGGGATAGTGGCCAATACCGCGTACTTGTCGGGGCTTGCTTCCGAAATCACCGACAAGGTGCCGTCGCCATTCGAACTGAAAGCAAGCTTGCGCACGGGATCGAATGCAGCGCTGTCGGTATCCCCGCCGATGCGCAGATTGGCGATCGCAATTCCCCGATCGGCGTCCATCACGATCATTTTTGCATTGCGGCAGGTGACGAAGAGCCGCCGCGCCGCCCGGTCGATGGCAAGCCCGTGCGGAGAAACGCAGCCCGGCGTCTTCCAGACGGCGTCGATCTTCGCGCTTGCAATGTTCAGGCGGGCGATCTCGTTGCCGCTCGCGATATTGATATAGGCCTTGCCATTGCTGTCGTCCGCCATCATCTCCGGGCTTCCCGGCAGCGCCACGTTCGCAATGCGCTTTTCCGCCTTTACATCGATTATGGAAACAGAATGCGGATCTCCATTGGCGACCAAAAGCTTCGACGTCTGCTTGTCATAGAGCATCGCATCGGAATCGGCGTCGGCAGCTATCTCGCCCTCGGGCTTAAGCGTTGAGAGAGCGAAGACGGTTACCTTGCCGGTATCGCCGCTGTCGGCAAATCCACGGTCGAGTTCCGGGACGATGGCAACGTCGTGGGCGCCTGCGATGTTGGCGATCTTTCCAACGACCGCATTGGTTTTCGCATCGATGACGGCAATTTCCGTATCGTGCGCCACGTAGATGCGATTCTGCACGGGCTCAAAATGCACGAAATCCCAACTGTCCGGCGCTCCAAGCGCTATTCGGCCAGTCACATGATATCCGGGATTGGCGGCATGCGCCGGGCTCATAATCACGGCAACTACCAGGACAGCAACTGCAGTCGATTTCTTCATTTTGTTACCTTGTTGAGATGGCGAACATCGTTTCAGTCGCGCGGCTTCACATTCCAGACACTGGAAGCAAGCACCAGCGAGACTATCGCCGCGCCGCACCAGAAATAGATTGCCGGCCCAAAATCGAAGACTTTGGTGCCGTGAACGACTTTCATGCCGTGCTGGATTAGTTGGCCGGAGACTTGTTCCTGAAGGCTTGCGCCCAAATAGCTGAAAACACCGACGAACCCCATCACCGCACCGGCAGCGCGCTTGGGTGAGATGTCGACCGCGAACAAACCACCGAGCGAAGTGATCAGGCCATTGATGCCGAAACCGAAGAGCAGGAAACCCACCACCAGAACGGCGTTGTTGCGTGGACCGAAGAAGACCAATCCAAGACCGGCAATTTCGATCAGCGAGAACAACAGATTGGCGGGCGGGCGGCGGGCCTTGAACCATTTGTCGGACATGAAGCCATAGGCAACGCAGCCGACGATGCCCGCCAGCGTATCGATCATCAAAAGCGTGCCCGCGCCTTCCAGCGAATAGCCCCGCGCTTCCTGCAGATAGAGAATGCCCCAACTGTTGATCGCATAACGCGTGATGTAGTTGGCGGCACTGGCAAGCGCCAGAACCCACACCGCAGGAATCTTCAGTATGGACAATTGCTGACGCAGAACGGTTTTGGCCGATTGTTTTTCGGTGACGTCCCAATGATCGTTCTTGAAATCGCCGATCTCCGGCAGGCCCATGGTGCGCGGGCGATCCCGCATGAAGACAAAGAGCAGAAGCGCAACGCAGACGCCCAATGCGCCCGGCCCCCAAAAACCAAAGCGCCAACCGAACATGGCAGCGACGCCCGCCACAGCGACGAAGGTAAGGCCCTCGCCGATCGAATGGGCCGTGCTCCAGATGCCGTAATAGCGCCCGCGCTCGTGATCGCTGAACCAATTGGCAAGCGACACGATACCGGCGGGCGCGCCGAAGCTTTGGAACCATCCATTAATGCCCCACAGCAGGATGGAGAGCCACAATGTGGTCGAAAAGCCCATGCCGATATTGGCAAGCGCGGAAACCAGCACCCCGATACCGAAGAACCATTTCATATTGGCATGGTCGGCTAGGAATCCGTTGACCAGCTTGCCGAAGGCATAGGCGAAGAATAGCGCCGAACCGATGGTGCCCAATTCGGCAGGTGTGAAGATGTTCTGTTTGATGAGAGGTTCTTTGACCACGCCAAGCGCAAGCCGGCAGGTATAGGCAAGCCCATAGCCCAGCGTGATGGCGGAAAGCACGCGAAAGCGATAGCGGCGGTAGAGGGTGGCGATGCGCCCGCGATCTTCGAGAAGCGGCTGGTCCATCCCGGTGGCAAGCCGGGATGTCACGAAGTGCAGCATTTCCGTCCCTCTTCCCTTATGTCTTTTGCAACATCCAATCGTGCGCTGGGTCGTTGGCGATCAGCCATGTGCGCTTCGGGCCCGCCATGACGTTTAGATAGTAAAGATCGTAGCCATGCGGCGCACCGACCGGGTGATAACCGCGCGGCACCAGCACCACATCGCCGTCTTCGACGCATATCGTTTCGTCGATGCTGCGGTCATCTGTGTAGACGCGCTGAAAAGCAAAACCCTGACGCGGATTGAGACGATGGTAGTACGTCTCTTCCAATGCGGACTGCGTGGGCAGCGCATCGGTATCGTGTTTGTGCGGCGGATAGCTCGACCAATGGCCAGCCGGTGTGATGACTTCAGCGATGAGCAGGCTTTCGGCCGGTTCGGTTTCCGGCAGCACGTTGCGCACGAACCTGGTGTTGGTTCCCGTGCCGCGTTTTTCCCGGCCGATGGACTGGGGCGCGATATAACGGATGACGCCCCCCTTTGCGGGCGCGGTGCACACGGCGAGTTCCACGGTGCTGCGCGCGATCACCGTATAGCGTGTGCTGGGCGGGACAAGCACGGCGGCGGGAGACATATCGTCGAACAATGTCTTGCGTCCGCCGATGGCTTCGAAGCGCTCTGTAGCGGCAATCACATCGGCGGTGCCGGTGAGAACGATAAGGCAGGCCTCTCGCTTTTCTTCCAAGCCGGTGATGCGCATGCCCGGCATCAGGCGGTGCACGCGAAAGCCGACATAAGTCCAGCCCGCATTTTGCGGCGTGATGTCGAGAACCTTTCCCGATGCATCGGGTTCTGTGGAGCGGACGCGCAGCTTGCTCATGAAACCACCTTCGATCCGGTTCAGATCAACCCGTCCTTGTGGGCGAGGAATTTCAGCGTGCCCAAGCCGAGTTCGGCATAGCGCCGCGGATTGGCGAGTTTGGGATCCTGTTCGGCTTCGACGATGATCCAGCCGCTGTAGCGGATATCCGCAAGCGCCCCGATGACCGGCGCGAAATCGAAATCGCCATCGCCCGGCACGGTGAACATGCCGTCGAGCACGCCGTCCAGGAAACTCTTGTGCTGTTCGCGCAAGGCGCGGAACGGCGTGCGGCGGATGCCCTTGCAATGCACATGGGCGATGCGTGCGGGATGTTCGCGGATCACCGAGACTGCATCGATACCGCCCAGCGTGGCATGACCGGTGTCGAGCGTCAGTCCAACGCTGGGGCCCGTATAGCGAATGAACTCTTTAAGATCGCTCGCCCGCTCGACGACAGTGCCCAGATGATGGTGATAGGCGAATTTCAGCCCTTGTCCCTGAATGTAATCGGCAACCGCAGTCAGTGTCTTGCCGAACTGTTCCCAGGCCGCGGCGTCCAGTTGCGGGGTTTGCGAGAGCGGCGTATCGCGCCGGCCGTGAATGGCGTTGCTCGTTTCGGCATAGACGAACACCTTGCAATCCAGCGCCTTCAGCAACGCCAGATGTTCCTGCAAGGCTGCGATTTCCTGATCTGCCGTGTGAACCAGCGCATTGCCGCTGAACCAGCCGCCGACCAGTGAAAGATCGAACCGGCGTAGCAATGCGGCCAGCTGGCCCGCCTGCTTGGGAAATTTTCCGCCCAGTTCGACGCCTTCGAAACCCACATCGCGAATATCCGCGAGAATGGAATCGAGCGGTGTGTCGCCGCCAAGTTCAGGCATGTCGTCATTGGCCCAGGCAATCGGGCTGACGCCGAAACGGATCACGAAACTAACCTCCCTTGCGTTGATGGGGCGTCATCGCGTCATAGCTCTTGCGCGCCTCTTCAACCTGTTTGCGCGGCGAAACCTGCGGCACCACCACATCCCACCACGCGCCGCCCGCTTCGGTGGATTTGGCCGGATCGGTGTCGATCACGATCACGGTGGTGCGGTCGTTTGCTTTGGCGCGCGCGAGCGCTGCTTCCAGCGCGGCGATGCCATCCACTTTCTCTGCGAGTGCGCCCAGGCTTGCTGCATGTGCCGCAAAGTCGATCTCGGGCAGCGTCTGGTGATGTGTGTCGGCCAGAAGATTGTTGAAGGGGGCTGAACCTGTCGATTGCTGCAGGCGGTTGATGCAACCGAAGCCGCGATTGTCGAGCACCACGATGGTGAGTTTGAGACCGAGCATCACCGAAGTGGCGATCTCGGAATTCATCATCAGATAGCTGCCGTCGCCCACCATGACGCAGACATCACTTTCGGGCGCGGCGAGTTTGACCCCGAGCCCGCCCGCGATCTCATAACCCATGCACGAAAAGCCGTATTCGACGTGATACGTGCCGGGCCACCGGGCGCGCCACAGCTTGTGCAATTCGCCGGGCAAACCACCTGCCGCGCAGACGACGACGGTGTTCTCGCCCGCCTGGCGCCATGTAGCACCGATGACCTGCGCATCCGATGGAAGGGCCGCGTTGTCGGCGCGCGTGACGGCTTGCCATGCGTCATCCCAGGATTTGAGCGAGCTACGGCACGACGTCATCCAGCTATCCGGCGCGCGATAATCTGCGATCTCGGTGGACAATTCTTCCAGAACGGCACGCGCATCGCCGACGACGGCGTGCGCCCCATGCTTTCCGGCGTCATAAGGTGCGGCGTTGATCTGAACGAACGCGACATCCGGATTTGCGAACAGCGCGCGGGAGCCCGTAGTGAAATCCTGCAACCGCGTGCCAACGCCGATGACGAGATCGGCCTTGGCGGCAGCCTCGTTGGCGGCAGACGTGCCGGTCACACCAATGCTGCCAAGCGCGCAAGGATGATCCCGGACAAGCGCACCCTTGCCGGCTTGCGTTTCGGCGACAGGAATGCCCGCTTTGCGCACAAAAGCCTCAAGCGCTTGTCCGGCGCTGCTATAGAAAACACCGCCACCGGCAATGATAAGCGGCGCGGACGATTTCCTGAGCCGCGCCACCAGATCGGCGAGTTCGTTGCGATCCGCCCTCTGTCGCCTTCGGCGCCACACGCGCCGTTCGAAAAACGCAAGTGGATAATCGTAAGCCTCGGCCTGCGTGTCCTGACACATGGCCAGCGTGACAGGGCCGCAATTGGCTTCATCGAAGAAGATCGCCATCGCGCGCGGCAGGGCGGAGAGAATTTGCTCGGGCCGTGCGATGCGATCAAAATAGCGCGACACCGGACGGAAGCAGTCGTTGGCCGAGATCGTGCCGTCGCCGAAATCCTCAATCTGCTGCAATACCGGATCGGGAACGCGGCCGGCATAGATATCGCCGGGCAACAGCAGCACCGGCAGGCGATTGACATGGGCAAGCGCCGCCGCCGTCACCATGTTTGTGGCACCCGGACCGATCGAGGTGGTGCACACCATCGCGCGGTTGCGGCGCATCTGTTTGGCGTAAGCGATCGCCGCATGGGCCATCGCCTGTTCGTTATGGGCGCGATAGGTGGGCAACTCCTCAGGCGCCTGATACAGCGCCTCGCCAAGCCCCGCCACATTACCGTGACCGAAGATCGCCCACACACCGGCGAAATAACGCTCCTCTCCGCTTTCGGTCGCGACATACTGGTTCGCCAGAAAGCGGATCGTGGCTTGCGCCGTTGTGAGGCGGATGGTTTTCATGCGCGCGCCTTGCGCTTTGCGGCCTGCCAACCGTCGGCGAGCGTCCGGAAATTGCGCGCCAGCATTTCGACGGCCTGAGCATCATCGATCTCGCGCGCGAACCAGGCTTTTGCCGCTTCGTTGAAAATCGTACGGCCGACGGTGAAGCCTTTGACGATCTGTGCGACAGCAGCCGATTGAAAACCCTCCAGCAACTTCTCTTCCGTGGCGGCAAGGCCGAGCAACACCACGCCGCGGCAATAAGGATCGTTGGCGGCGATCACCGCCTCGATGTTGAGCCAGGCCTTCGGGTCGGTCACCGGTTCGAGCTTCCACCAATCGGGCTTGATGCCCAGATCGTAGAGATGCTGCAGAGCGGCAGATACGGTGGAATCATTCACCGCCCGATCGCGCGAGGAGATGATTTCGAGCAGGAACTCATGTCCGGTCTTGCGGCAGGCATCGAACAGGCGCCGAAGCTGGCGTTCCTGCCGCTCGCGCGCCTCCTCCGGATCGTCCAGATGGAAATGGCACAGGCATTTGACGGTATGGTTTGCCGGCCATTGCAGAAGTTCGGTCGCGACATCCGGCGAGGATTCGAATTCGAGCGGCCAGACTTGCGGCACTTCGATAGGGCGGCCGATCCAGTAAGGAAGATCGGCGGCGCGGGCCAAGGCATCGGCGCTGAAACGCCCGTCCAACAATATCCCGAAACGGCTGTCGCCTTGCGCAACGCGTTCGACGGCATCCAGTGCAAGCGATTTGAATTTGCCGATGGCCATGACGTCACGCCCGGTTTCGGCGGCAAGTTCTTCGAACTGGCTGCGATGATCGATCGCCAGCACATAAATCTCGTCGCGCTGCGGATAACGCGTCGTGACCCAATGCAGATGTTCGAACGCTTCGTCTTCGCGCAACTTCCTCGGACGTTCTTTCATACCGAGAAAAGTCTGCATCTCTGGCCATGTCGGCATGGCGGGCGCGCAGCCGTGACGCGAAACCACGATAGCGCCCGCCGCATTGGCATAGCGGCAGCAGGTTTCGAGCGGTTCGCCGCGCAGCCAGCCGCGCAGGAAGCCGCTCATGAAGGCGTCCCCTGCCCCAAGAACGTTGAACACCTCCACCGGAAAACCCGGCACAAACAACCCCGCATCCAGCGTCGCCGGAATGGCGCCGTCGAAAGCCACGCAACCATCGGCACCGCGCTTGCAGATGAGGATCGCATTGGTCTTGGCGCGGATTGCGCGCAAGGCAGCAATAGTGTCCGTCGTGCCACCCAGGATATGAACTTCTTCTTCCGTGCCGACGATGACATCGCACAAGGGAACGATGCGCTGCAGCTCGGCGGTGACGCCGTCATGGGCGACGAATCTGTTCTCGCCAGCCTCGGGCGCGGTGAGCCCCCACAAGACAGGCCGGTAATCGATATCGAAAACGACCTTGCGGCCCGCTTTCTTGGCGAGCGTTGCCGCGCGATGGCTGGCCGCAAAGACATTGGGGCGCGACAGATGCGTTCCGCTCAACACCACCGCTTTGGCGCTGGTGATGAACTCCTCGTCCACATCGCTTTCGCTAAGCGCCATGTCGGCGCAATTCTCGCGATAGAAGATCAGCGGAAAAACGTCGCGGTCGCGGATGCCCAGTATGACAAGTGCGGTGAGCCGTTCGGGGTCGCTGATCACACCTTCGACATTGACGCCTTCACGCACCAGCTGCTCGCGGATGAAGCGGCCCATATGATCGGCGCCGACCCGGGTCAAAACGGCCGCGGCCAGCCCCAGCCGGCTTGCGCCCACTGCGGTGTTGGTCGGACTTCCGCCGACATATTTGGCGAAGGAAAGCATGTCCTCGAGCCGGCCACCGGTCTGCTGGCCGTAAAGATCGACGCTTGAGCGGCCGATCGCAATGAAATCGAGGCCCTGGCGGGGGGTGATATTGGTCATGCCTGCCCGCCTGCCGCGGTCCATTTTCCGGCTACCTGTAAAATATATTCCAGAATTCTAATTTCTGCAATTCTTGTTTCAACGTGCGCCAAGCTTGCGGATGCCCGGCGATTTGCGGACCGGTTTCTGCCCCTGGGTGCTTTCGAACACGTAAGAAATCGCCAGCGCCTGGGCGAGACACATGGAGGCCGCGAGCGAGCGGAACTTGCGGATTTCGGATTCGCGCACCTGCAACACCAGCGACGCCGGCTGGGCGATGGGGCTGACCAGACTGTCGCTGATGGCAAGCAGTTTGGTGCCGGATGTCATCGCATGGGCGACGACCTGAACGGTTTCATCCGCGTAAGGTTGGTAGCTGATAGCGATGAGAAGATCATTGGGGCCGCTCGTTTCCAGTTGCAGCCGCGCCAGCCCGCCCACGCCGTCCACCAGGAACGTGCGCTTCTTGGCCTGTAACAGCGAATAGGTGAGATAAGCCGCGACCGGAAAAGACCGTCGATAGCCCACCACATATACGGTTTCCGCATCTCCGATGAGACGCACAGCAGCGGCCATTTCCTTTTCCGAAACCGTCTGGCTGAGATTGGTGAGCGCCAGGCTGTTGCCTTCGACGAATTCCGAAAGCATTGCGCCGGGCCCACCGGCGGCGCGCCGGTTGACCTCATCGGTGAATTGGCGGACGCGTTCGCCATAACCGGCTGCGCCATAATTGGACAGCAGACTGTCGCGGAACAGCTTCTGCATCCCCATCGCGCCGTCGAACCCGAAGGTCTTGGCGAAGCGCACAATGGCCGAAGGCTGCACCCCGCAACGTTCCGCGACCACGGCAAGCGTTTCGAGCGCGATCTGGTTGGGTTCGTCGAGCACATAACGCGCAATCTGTTGCAGGCGCTTGCTAAGCCCGTCATAGCGGGCGAGCACCGCCGCGCGGAACTCTTCCACGCTGGCCGGCGCCTTGGTAGCGTCTGTCATGCTGCTCCCCCAATCGGGCAAATTTGGAATATATTTTCCATTCTTAGGGCCCCGCTTCAAGGCCTGCGGCCCAATTTGGATGTAAAATTTTATATTTATGCGGAATGGAATATTTCTTCCATTTTCCCTCTACCCATGTCAGACTGGCATTCCTTATTATGATTCATCTTCACACCCAGCAGGACACACATGATCAAGGTCGCCCTCGTCGGTGCCGGACGCATGGGCGCCATCCACGCCCGCAACGCCGCACTTAACCCCGAACTCGATCTCTGCCGGATCGTCGACCCCGTACCGGAAATGGCCGAGAAGATGGCCGCCACCTATGGCGCGAAAATCGCGACGCTGGAGGCCGTGCTGGCCGACGATTCCATACCCGGCCTGATCATCGCCAGTTCGACCGACACCCATCTCGATCTTGCCGTGCGCGGCGTGGCGGCGGGCAAGGCGGTGTTTTGCGAGAAGCCCATCGATCTCGACCTTGATCGCGCCCGCGGCGCGGAAGCGGCGCTCACCGGCCCCAATGTCCGGCTGTTCGTGGCGTTCAACCGGCGCTTCGACCCGCACTTCCAGGCGCTGAAAGCCAAACTCGATAGCGGAGCGGTCGGGGTGGCGGAATCGGTGCACATCGTCAATCACGATCCCGCACTGCCGCCCAAGGCGTTCCTGCCCAAGAGCGGCGGCCTGTTCAAGGATTTCACTATCCACGATTTCGACATGGCGCGCTGGCTTTTTGGCGAAGAGCCCGCCAGCATTTTCGCAGCCGCAAGCGCGGTGATCGCCGATTGGATTGCCGAAGCAGGCGATGTCGATACCGCCAAGGTGGTGTTGCAGATGCCCAGCGGCAAGCTCTGCACCATCAGCAACAGCCGGCGCAGCGGTTATGGCTATGACCAGCGCATCGAGATTTTCGGCTCGAAAGGGCTCTTGCGCGCCGACAACGTGACCAACAGCACCGTTTCGATGTGGAAGAATTCCGGCGAGACGGCCGATGCCATCCCCTTTGCCTTCGTCGACCGCTATCAGGAAGCCTATGCCCGCGAGATGGCGCATTTCGCCGATGTCGCGGCCGGGCGTTGTGCACCGCTGGTGGGTTATCGCGACAGCGTGGCGGCACTCGCGCTTGCCGAAGCGGCAGACAAGTCCTTCCGCACCAACGCCGCCGTCTCACTCTGAACAACGGAAGAACGCGATGTTCAAGATTGCCTTGCTGGGTGCCGGACGTATCGGGCGCATCCACGCCGCCAACGCCGCCGCACACCCTGCCCTGTCATTGCAATATGTCGTCGATCCTGTGGCGCAGGCCGCCCAGTCGCTGGCGCTGGCCCATGGCGCGACGGTAACCGATGTCGAAAAGGTTCTGGCCGATCCAGCCATCGCCGGTGTGATCGTGGCCAGCTCAACCGACACGCACCTGGATTATGCCCGCCGCGCGGCTGCGGCAGGCAAGGCAGTGTTCTGCGAAAAGCCGCTCGACCTTTCGCTGGCGCGCGCGCAGCAAGCCCGCGCGGATTTCGCCAAGAGCGGCGCGCGGTTGTTTCTGGGCTTCAACCGCCGCTTCGATCCGAACTTTGCAGCCTTGAAGGAACGCATCGCCAACCGGACGGCGGGAAAGCTGGAATCGTTGCACATCACAAGCCACGATCCCGCGCCGCCGCCGGTTTCGTATATCAAGGTGAGCGGCGGGCTGTTCAAGGACATGGCAATCCACGATTTCGATATGGCGCGCTGGCTCCTGGACGAAGAACCCAGCATGGTGTTCGCCAGCGCAAGCTGCCTCGTCGATCCCGAGATCGGCAAGGCAGGCGACATCGACACGGCCAAAATCGTGCTGATGACACCAAGCGGAAAGATTTGCACCATCAGCAACAGCCGCCGCAGCGGCTATGGCTATGACCAGCGCATCGAAGCCTTTTGCAGCGAGGGCTTGCTCGCGGCGGGCAACGAGCGCGAAAGCACCGTGCAGACGTGGACCGAAGACGGTGCGGCGAGCGACCGCTTCCGCAATTTCTTCCTCGAACGCTATGCCGATGCCTATCGCCAGGAAATGAACCACTTTGCAGCGATCCTTGCCGGCGAAGTCAAACCTTCTGTCGGCTATGAAGATGGCGTGGCAGCATTGGCACTTGCCGAAGCCGCCAATGAATCGCTGAAATCCGGAAAAGCCGTCGCGCTTTGATGCAGGCACGGCCTGCGGCTGGAGAAGTACCGCAGGCCGCCTGCTTCCCCACCGCTAGTCTTTGATGCTGGCTGGCATCACCATTTTGGTTTCGACCGTGCGAAGGAAAGTGTCGATCGGACACGCCTTCTCCACCTGCTCGGCTTCGCAGCCGGGAAGAGAGATCGCGAAATAAGACGGCGGCGACTTGAGCGTCAGCGGCGTCAGGTTGCGCATTTGCCCCATGGTTTGCGACTGATAGACGATGCGCACATAGCGCTTACCAGCAGCATCTTTCAAAAGCTCGAAGCCCATCGCGGCACCGGGCGCCACATCGTCGGCCGGAAAGCTCGGCACTTTCCAGTGAACGTTCAGCAGACCACCAAGATCGGCGACATTGGTGTCGTGCCCCAGAAGCAGCGTCACCTTGGCGGTGCCCGTTTGCAGCGCATCGAGCATGCGCTTGGTGAACAGGGCCGCTGCGCGATCGGCAACATAGGCGGGACGATTAAGGACGCGGAATTTTCCGGATGGATGCAGCGTGAGCATCAGCTCGATGTCATCCGGCGAGGCCCGGCCCCAGCCGACATCCTTCATCGGCTTGCCTTCGACATATTCGAGCATGATGGTTTCGGTCGCGCTCGATCCGATCTGAAGCGGACCGACCAGATCCGGCCGTTCGTTCGGCACCTTGGTCTTGATCGCGCTGTGCAGATCGGCAAAGGCGCAGCCCGCGGCCAAACCAGCGTCCGCGCAGGCTTGCACCGAACAGCATTTGGCGACGTCCTGAAATTTATCGAGCGCCGGACGGTTCACCGCGACCACACCGTCGAGCCCCTGTGCGCCGAGATCTTCAAGGATGGCCGATTTGGCCGCTGCAGCGTCGAACGGCGTGACACCATCCAGCGGCGAGAACAGCGGATCGACCGCCCCTTGCGGCTTGTGCCCCGGCGCCACATGGCAACCCGGAACAAAACCGTCGAGCCAGGCTTGCGCGCTTTTGATCGTGCGTTCGTCCGTGTCGGCCCAGGCAACGAGCTCCGCCGCATTGGGACAGCCGGTGTTTGGAATCAATCCGCGCGCCGCCAATGCCGTACGGTCATAGGCGCCCAACAGTTGAAGGGCCTTTGCGCCGTGATCGGTCAGATATCCGAACGGGGTGTTCCACGAGGGCCAGGGATCGGCAGCAATGCCCGGCGGCGTGACGTTGTCCTTGGTCGGCGGCCGGATGCCGTGGCGCATCAACAACACGATCCGTTCCAGCTGCAGCGTGCCCTGACTGTCGGCGGCAGATGCGGGAAGCGGCGCGGCGCAAACAACGGCAACCGCCAACAACCAACGCGCAAGTGTTCGCAGGATCATGCAGCGTGTCTCCAAAGCCTGGGTTTGTGAACGGCGAACCCGCGCCTTGATGGGCGCGGGCAACCGGTTACAGCGTTGCGGACAGGTTCAGGAAGAAGCTCCGGCCGGCGACCGTCCAGAACAGCGGATCGTTTGTGGCGGATTGCGTGCCGGCAAAATCGGAAATCTGCCGGTTGTTGAGCACGTTGCCGACCTTGAAGCTGATCGTCCATCCCTTCACGAAAGCATGTTCGTCTGCCGAGAGGAAATTATAGCCGCCCGCCAGATCAACGGTGAAGATGGAATGCAACGGATACTGGTTGTCGTAGATGATGTTCTGATTGGCGTCGGTGCCGTCGTTATCCAGGCCATAACGCGGGCCCGACAGCTTTCCGATAAGCGAGGCGTAAGGTCCTTGCTGATCGTCATAGAGAATGCCGGCCGATGCTGTGTATTGCGGCGTTTCGGCAACCGCGGTCGAAGTGCCTTTATAGACCGCGCTGTTCAGCGTGTAGTTGGCATAGGCCGAAATGCCCATCCCGACGGCATACTGCGCTTCCAGCTCGATGCCTTTGTACACAGCACCGCCGCCATTGATGAAGGTCGTCTGATTGCCGGTCGGCGTGCTGACTTCCGTCGAGGCCAGATAATTCTTGAAGCTGATGTAATACATATCCGCGCCAAGCATCCATTTGTCACGGCGCAGAGCCGTACCCACCTGATAGTTCCAGGTCTGCTCCGGCTTGATGCCGTTGATGGTCTGGACTTCGAGGATGTCGATCGGCGGCGCGAGGAAGCCCTTGGCGATCTGGCCATAAGCCGTCCAATCGTCCTCTATCGCGTAGTTCACACCGATGGAGGGCAGCAGCGAGTCGTAAGAATGGCTGTAGACCAGCGGCGTCGGCGGTTTGGTCTTGTTGAACGTCGCGATCACCGAACGGGTGACGTGGGAGAATTTCAATCCCGGCGAAATGGTGAGCGATTCAAGCGGTGTCCAGTCGAACTCGGCATAAGGCTGCACCGTTTTGATCAGATCGTGCGGGAAATTGTAGGTGTACGGCGTTCCGTATTTGGAATTGACCGGTATGTTGCCCGCACTGATGTCGGTCGCCAGCGAATAGCGCTTGTCGTGCTGCTCGTCCCACCACAAACCGGTCTTCAGATCGCCGGCAGAGGTGTTGAGCGTCAGTCTCAGGATATTGCCCCACGAACGATACCGCGCATCGGCTGCCTTGCCGGGGATGTGATCGGGATAATTGACCGTCTTGTGGCCATCGTCGTCGTAATATTGCACGCCGTTGTGCGACGGATCGTTGTCGGACGCGTCCTTGCTTTCGGTATAAACGTGCGCGAACGCATCGGTATAAAGCGTATTCTCGATCGTGACGTTCGGAATGATCGTGGTGGAAATCCGGGCGTATTCGAAATCGGAATAGTAATTGCTGGGCTGATAGCCGTAATAGGCCTGCGTGGTGGGATCATCGCCCAGCCCGTAATTGCGCCCATAAAGCTGCATGCTTTCCAGCGTCGCGCCCTGCGTCGTGTACTGGAATTCGTGATTGTAGTTCGCAACCAGGGTCAGCGTGGTGTGCTCGCCGATCGCGACCACGTCTTTGGCAAAGACGTTGGTGCGCTGTTCGGCGGTGTTGGTGAGGTAGCCGCCGCTGGTTTCGTGCTGGAAATCCACCATCAGATGGCCCACAGGCGTATCGCCGGAATTGACTTCTCCGGCGAAGGACGCGGTGTGGAAGCTGCCGAACGTGAAATACGGATTGAGCGTGAACGTATCGAGCGGATCGCGGCTGCGGAACCCCAAAGTGCCGCCGAACGTCGCGTTGCCGATGGTGGAAGCGCCGCCCGGACCGCGGTCGACTTCGGCTTCGGCCAGATCGTGTGCGATGAAGATGGCCGATGTGGTGTGATGCAGGTCGCTGCCGTCGCCGAACGGAATACCGTCGAAGGTGACGTTGTATTGGCCGTCCTGGAAGCCGCGAATGGAAAGGCCTTCGTTCTTTCCGAGCCCCGGACCGTTCGGGCTGTTGCTCGATACGCTGGGCTGGAATTTGACGATATCGTCGACGCTGGCGAGCGGCACGATGTTGTTCTTGATGAAGCCTTCGGGAACCACCGAAGTCGGCTGGACCACCTGAAGCGGAACATCGGACGGTGAAACGTGCATGGCCGAGCCCAGCACCACGACTTCTTCTATCGGGGCGGAGGCGGATTCGTTCGGCAGCGCGCCAACACTGACCTCCACTGCGGTGTCGCCGGCCGAGGCCGGAACAAGCACTTCCTGCAGCCCGTTATATTTCACGGCCAGCGTGAAAGACCCGTTCGGCACGTTGTGAAGCGTAAAGGATCCATCGGCCCCCGCCTTCACCGAGATGGACGAACCGGTGAGGGCAGCACCCTCCAACCGGACGTTTGCGCCCGCCGCGGGCTTTCCGGTTGCTGCGTCCGTCACATGCCCCTGAATGTCGGCGGCTTCAGCCGAAACCGCCCAGCCCAGACCGATCACCAGAGCCGACACACTTACGCGACCAATAAATCTGCCCCTCATTGCACGTTCCCTTCCCCGGACAGGGCCTGGCCGCAGGCACGGCCGCCCTTTATCTGAGGTCAATATACGAACAAATTTTCCAATTTGCAATGAGAATAGAATTTCTCTTGCGAAATAGTTTTGGCGGATTAATTTCGCGCTGCCGGACTGCCCTTTGGCGGCGGCAAACAGCAAACTGACAAAGGAGAAGCCTGACATGCATGACCTCGTCGCGATCGGCGCCTACACGAAAGACACCATCGTGACGGCCAAAGGGACCAGCTATGTCGATGGCGGCGGATTTGCGTATGCCTCCGCGGCTGCGGCAGTAGCGGGGATCAATGTCGCTGCCGTGACAAAGCTCGCGGCCGAAGACAACAAAATCGCCGCACCGCTCGAAGCAAGAGGCATCAAGGTTTATCTGCGGCCGTCTGCGCATTCGACGCTGATGCGGCTGGAATATCCCAACGACAATCCGGACGACCGCATCTTGCGCGTGGCCGCCGTTGTCGATCCCTACACGATTGCCGATATCGAAGGTGTGGCCTCGCGCGGCTATCTGCTGAGCGCCTCCATTCGCGGCGAGATACCGCTCGAAGTCGTTTCGGCGCTGCGCAAGACCGGCGCGCTGATGGCCGCCGATGTGCAAGGCTTCGTTCGCGTCGTGGGCGAAGGCGGCACGCTCAACTATAAAGAATGGCCCGAACGCGACGCGGTGCTATCGCAGATCGACATCTTGAAAAGCGATGCGGTGGAAGCCGAATTCCTCACCGGCCAGACCAACCTGCACAAGGCCGCGGCCGCATTGGCCGCCTTCGGGCCGCGCGAAATCGTTCTCACGCACAAGGATGGCGTGGTGGTTCTGACCGATGGGGTCTATTTCGATATTCCGTTCGATCCCATCGAATTGCGCGGCCGCAGCGGACGCGGCGACACCTGCATCGGATCGTATGTGTCGCGCAGACTAAGCGCCCCTCCTGCCGAATCCGCGCGATGGGCTGGGGCCGTGACGAGCATCAAGCTCGAAGCCCAGGGCCTTGTCGTGGCGACGGCGAAAGACGCGGAAGCGCGCATCCGCAGATATTGAGATGCGTATCGCATGGAGTGTTCTGACGGCGGCGCTTTGGTGTTCGCCCGCATTTGCAGGTCCGCCGTTTGTCACCGATGATCCGGAGCCGACGGACTACGGCCATTTCGAAATCTATTTGTTGAGCGAAGGCACCTTCGCGCGCGACGAATCCGAAGGCACCTTGCCGGGATTGGAAGTGAACTACGGAGCGTTTTCCGACATCCAGGTCAGCGGCGCGATTTCCGAAGCGTTCGAGAATGAAAACGGCACCACGCGATGGCAGGCAGGCGAGGCCGAATTCGGCGTCAAATACCGATTCATGAATGAGAGCGATACGTCCTGGCAGCCGCAACTGGCGTTCTATCCGTCCGTGACCGTAGCTTTAGACGGCGAAAGCCCAAGCATCCTGCTACCGATATGGGCCCAAAAAAGCTGGTCCGATTGGACTGTCTATGGCGGCGGCGGTTACCAGATCAACACCGCAAGGGAAAACCGCAACAACTGGATTGTGGGCGTGGCGCTGCTGCGCCAGGTCACAAGCAATCTGCAATTGGGCGGTGAACTGTATCATCAAACAGCCGATGAAACGGACGAGCCTGGCACATCCGCTTTCAATCTCGGTGCCATCCTAGACTTCGATGAGACCCACCACATTGTCATGTCGGCGGGCCGCGCCCTGGACGGCAGCAACGCCAACCATTTCTCTTATTACATCGCGCTGGAATGGAGCCCGTAATCCGGGATTTGCGCGCGCCGAATGGTCGTTGAAAGAAAGAGCTGAGCGACCAGCTAGCCCTTTATTTTCTCCTATTCCGCAAGACCCGGGGCATTTGGCTTCCCGGACGGGTCAATCGTCCACTGCAAACATAACCAAGATGATGCTTGCAGGGCAGATGGAAGTCTTCCATTATCAAATCGGAATTCGAATTCGCATTTAAACCGACAGGGAGAAAACATGGCTGGGAAGAAACGCGCTTTGATGCGCATGCGTGGCCGCTTGCTGATGGGCACGTTGATGACATTGTTGCTGGGTGCAGGCGGAGCAAACGCCGCGCCGAGCGTTTATCCAACGGGTGTCACGATCTACGATCCGTCGCGTGCCTATAATTCGTATGTGCTGTTTGGCGATGCTTCGGCAGGCGTGCGCGGCGAAACGCATCTGATCGATATGAACGGCAACGAAGTTCATTCCTGGGATTGGGGCGGATTTCCCAGCCGTCTGGTGGATCCCGCGCTGACCGGCGGCAAGCGCGGCGTGATCGGCGTGCAGACCTCGCATCTGGACACCAAGGGCGAAGGCGTGATCCCCGGTTTGCCGGATGTGTATCAGGACAAGGAAATTGGACTGGTCGATTGGGATGGCAAGATCCTTTGGCAAGTGGGCGCGAAAGCACCTGGCGGCGGCCTGCACCAGCATCACGACTGGCAGTTGCTTCCCAATGGGCACACGCTGGCGCTGGGCAGCGTGCATCACAAAATCGACGGCTTCGGCGACCGCATGATGTTCGACGATGTGCTCTACGAGCTCGACAAGAAGGGCAACGTCGTCTGGACGTGGACGGTGTCCGAGCATCTGGGCGAATTGGGCTTCACGCCCGAGCAGATCGAGATGATCCATCACACCCCAGCTCTGGATTATTTCCACATCAACGATCTCGAAGCCGTAGGGCCGAACCATTGGTTCAAATCCGGCGACACGCGCTTTGCGCCGGACAACGTCATCATCAGTTCGCGCAACGCCAATTTCACCGCCATCATCGACCGCAAGTCGGGCAAGGTGGTCTGGGAGATCGGGCCGAACTACGAACACAAGCACAGCATGATCCTGAAACCGGATGTGACGCCGGAGCCCGTCAACCAGATCAGCGGCCAGCACAATCCGCACATGATCGCCGAAGGACTGCCGGGCGCGGGCAACATCCTTCTGTTCGACAATCAGGGCGAAGGCGGTTATCCCCCCGCCCCGCTCGATCCGCTGGGCAGCACGCGGGTGATCGAAATCGATCCGGTGAAAAAGGAAATCGTCTGGCAATATTCCGGGCGCAGCTCGCAGCAACCGGAATGGGCGTTCTACAGCCCCATCGTCGGCAGTGCCCAGCGCCTTCCCAACGGCAACACGCTGATCGACGAAGGAACGGACGGACGCATCTTCCAGGTCACCAAAGATGGCGACATCGTGTGGGAATATGTTTCACCGCATCTGATGCCGGTACCGGTGACGCCGCTTCCGGGGCGGAAGGGAATCATGGGCAATCTGCTCTATCGCGCCCAGGCCGTTCCCTACGACTGGGCACCCGACGGCACGCCCCGCAGCGAAAAGCCGGTGACGCCGCCCGATCCGGCGAACTTCCACATTCCTGCGAAGTAGATGTGAATTGGGGCGGCCAGATTCGAACCTGCTTCGATCCGGCCGCCCAAACTATGCGAGATAACACAGGCAATCCGACGCTTTGAGAATGTCGTTAAGGGCTGCGTCACCGGACGCGGCCCTATATTTTTCTCTCAAAACCTGCAGCGACTTGGCATGGTATTTCTGCGGGCCCTGCACATAGGCCTTGCCTGCCAGTTCGACCGAGAAGCTCTGTTCGCCAGCTTGCAGTGCTTTTGCATTGGCGACCGACCACGGCAGGAAATAGCGGCCTACATAATCCAGAAGCGGCTTCATGGTGGGCGCAAGCGATTGCCAGCTTTCGAACGCGCCATCCTCTCGCGGTTCGTTCATGCGGTAACACCAATCGAGCACTTTGGGGCCGCGGGCGCGAATGATGCTGCCGCAGGTGGGATCGACGGAGGCTTCGTAGAGCTGCGCGGCCAGGCCGAAATCGCCGAAAGCTGGGCGCGCGCCGAAAAGATATTTACGCGATGCGAGATGGGTTTGAAGAATGTCCACCAGTTCGAAGAAATATTCTTCGATCAGCGGCGCGGTCTCGGCATTCGAACCGACAAAATGACCGCGGCCGCTCATGCGCGAAAGAATCATCTTGGAGATGTTGGCCACGTCCTCCCGGCTGCCATGCGGCGAAAACAGGCGCGCGAGCGTCTGGGCGGAGGCGCGCTGGTCGATCTCATCCCACCAGCGGTAATGGAACATCAGCTTGTTGCCCCATTCGTCGCCGAATTCTTCTAGTAGCGTTGAAAGGAAATTCAGCACGCCGTCGGGATGGATGGAAGGCGTGGGAAATTTCGGGTCCACCGCTTCGATGATCGGGGTGGAATCCTGAATGCCTTCGCCTTCGGGCGTTGCCACAGCCGGCACGATGGGGATGCGCGCATATTTCTTATACTCTTCCTCGTTGGAGGGATTGCGGGCGATCCATTCGTGCGGAATCTGCTTGAAGCGAAAATAAGAGCGCACCTTCACCGAATAAGGCGACATTTCCGAGCCGAAGATTCTGTAGATGCCGGTCATTCAGTTTCCTCTCAATTCTTTCTGGCGGCGGGCGAAATCGTCCTTGCCGATATTGGCGCCTTTCAGCACGGCCGGGCGCCCGCCCACCAGCTTGAACCAGCGTTGCAGATTGGGAAAGTCCGCACCCAAATCGATGCCGAGCGCCTTGTAGCCGCGCGTCCATGGCCACACCGCCATATCGGCGATGGAATAATCGTCAGCGAGATATTCGCTATCCTTCAACCGGCGGTCGAGCACGCCGTAAAGGCGCTTGGATTCATTGGTGTAACGGGTGATCGCATAAGCGATCTTTTCGTGCTGATAATTGAAATGTGCGGCCTGCCCCACCATGGGTCCCAAACCGCCGACTTGCCAGAACAACCATTCCTCGACCTTGGAACGGACGCGGCGATCTTTCGGATAGAACTTGCCCGCTTTGTCGCCCAGATATTGCAGGATCGCGCCGCTTTCGAAGATGGAAATCGGTTTGCCGTCCGGCCCTTCCGGATCGACGATGGCGGGCATGCGGCCATTGGGAGAAATCTTCAAAAACGCTTCGCCGAACTGTTCGCCCTTGCCCAGATCGACCGGCACGATGTTATAGGGCAGCGCGCATTCCTCCAGCATGATGGTGATCTTCCATCCGTTGGGCGTGGGCCAGAAGTGCAGATCGATAGGCTGCATGGTCAGATTCTCATTTCCCGGCCGATGGTTTTTGCCGCGCGCAAGAAGCAATAGACCGCGGCGAATTCGAACAGGCTGATCCCGCACAGCGCCCAACGCAAAGCACCGGTGCCAAGCGAGGGATGCAGAAGATCGCTCGCAATGCCCACGGCTGCCGGGCCCAGGCCGAGGCCGATCAGATTGAGGATGAAGAGATAAAGCGAAGCCGCCATGGCGCGCATCCGCGTGGGCGAAAGCGATTGGATGGTGGCGAAAGACGGGCCGGTGAAAAGATTGGCCAGAAAAGCCGGCGCAACATACAGCGCCAGCGCGAGCGTGGCGGTGGCCGCCTGGAAGGTTGCGAAATAGAACGGAATGGAAAGCGCCACCGACAACGCCGGCACGAAGAGATACCAGCGCAGATCACGCTTGGCCAACCAGTCCGAAGCAAAGCCCCCGCACAACGTCCCCAATCCGCCCATCACGCCGATGATGAGGCCAAGCGACAATCCCACCTCGCGCGTGCCGAGCCCAAAGGTGCGGATGAGATAGGACGGATTCCATTGCAGCACGCCATAGGCGCACACCGCGTGCAGTGCCGATGCAAGCGTGAGCCAGCGAAACGTCTGCAAGCCCCATAGATGGCGGAGTGACTCTGCCATGCCGGGCATGGCATCGGGCGCTCCGCCATCCTGGGCCCCACGAACCGGCTCCCGCGCGGTGAGATAGAAAAACAGCGAGAGCAAAACGCCGGGCAATCCGATGGCCATAAACGCCGCGCGCCAACCGAACGCCTGGTTCACCCATCCCCCGCCCGCAAGGCCCAGAAGAATGCCCACGGGAATGCCGGAGGAATAAATCGCAAGTGCGGCAGCGCGGCGCTTCGGCGGGAAATAATCGGAGAGCATGGAATGAGCCGGCGGACTTGCACCCGCTTCGCCGATGCCCACGCCGATGCGCGGCAGCAGCAGGCTGATGAACCCTTGCGCAAAACCGCAAGCCGCGGTCATCACACTCCAGATCGCAACGGCGACCGCGATGATGTTGCGGCGGGAATGGCGATCGGCAAGCCGCGCGATGGGAATGCCCAATGTCGCGTAGAACAGCGCGAACGCAAGACCGGAAAGGATGCCAAGCTGCGTATCGCTGAGATGCAGCTCCTTGCGGATCGGCTCCATCAGGATCGAAAGAAGCTGCCGGTCGAGATAGTTGAGCGCGTAGATCACAAACAGAAAAGCCAGCGTATAACGCGCAGCGGTGCGAGATGGCTTGGCGAGCACAATGCCGGGCGTGTCGGTGGTGCGCGTGTCCATCGGCATCACTCCACGGCCAGGCGGTTGCGGGTGCGCGTAAGCGGACGCGCCAATTCGATCGAGAAGAGTTCGCTGGCGCCGCAATCCGCCGCGAGCTTTTCACACGCCGCTTTTTCTGTGGGGCCAAGCGTTCGCAGCCAACGCAAGGTTCTTTGCAACAACCAAAGCGAATGGATCTGCGAAACCGGCGTCATCGTCTGCCCCCGCAAGGAAATGGTGATGCGGCCGAGATTCGGCTGATCCTTGTCTTCATCAGAGATGATGCTTCCCGCAGGACGGGCGGCGTTGCGGCGTGCCCAATCGTTGTAGAGCCGGGCACTCGCTGTATAGATGGCCGCGTAATCGGACACGCATTGGCGCAAGAGTTCGAGCGTGGTTTCGGGAATTTCGTCGCCCGCCAGATATTGCATCGGCGTTTCGGCGAATTCCGGCGACTGGATTTCCGGTGTGTTCATGTGCTCGACCCAGCGGAACACGCGGGGCGCACGAGACTGCATGATATTAAGCGGATAAGGATCGCGGCCCAGATGGGCAAACAACGGTCCCATCAAGCCGAAATCGCCGACGCTGGGAAGGCCGCCGAACAGGAACGGATAATTGGTGAAGTGGCGTTCGAGCGTGTCGAGCAGGCCGAAATAGATTTGCTCCAGCGCGCCATAGAGTTCCGGCGTCACGCCCATATTGGAGCGGTGCCCATCCATCTGTTTGGCGATGATGTCGCCATAACGCTCCAGATCGGCATCGCTGCCTTGCGGCTTGAAGGAGCGGCCGAAATCCTTTGTCACGAAGGGAAAGTTTTCGGGAAAGTTCCAGCGATAGTGCCAGGCAACGCGCATGTTCTCGCTGGTGAAAAGATCGATCAGATAGGCGGCAAGGCGCTGGCGCGGCCCCGGCGGCAAGGCGGGCGGATCGGGAAAGCGCGGTTCGAGATACTCGAAGATCTCCGTGGTGTCCTGGATCACCTGCCCATCGGGTGTTTCCAGTATCGGAATGCGTTTGGATTGCGCGGTGGGGCTGACATATTCGCGAAAGCGTGGATGGCTGGGCAATCGCTCGATAAAGGGAACGGCCTTCTTGCGCAGATAGGAACGGGTCTTGCCGGTGTAGAACGAAGCGTAGGCGCCATAAAGAATGTAAGGGCTCATCGCAACAGCGCAGCGAGAAGAAGCGCGATGACAAGCAACACAAGGAAAGCCAGTACGCGCGGCGACCCCAGCAGAATCTTCGGCGTGGCGGGATAGGCATCGGTATATTCCACCGCCACACCCTTCTGGCCCGCATCGCGCATGAAGCCTTCGTCGGTGATGATCTTCATCAGGTCGCGGCGGCTGCGATAACGCATCAGCGCCGCGTCATCCCATTGATGATCTTGCAGCGCGCCTTGCACCTTCCCGGCGATCCTGCCGCGATAAATGGGATGCGAGGCGCGCGGCACGGCAGCTTTGCTCCAGGCGCGCATATAACGCGTGTGGGCTTCGCTGTTCACATCGGCTTTGCTCCAGCGCAGCAGATTGACCATATGGAATTCGCCGCCATCGTCGCTGGCGGCAAAGGCGCGGAAGCGTTCGAGCATGGCGATGGCCATTTCGCCCTGCGGGGCACGCTGGGCTTTCATTTTGGCGTAGTATGTTTCGACTTCGTCGGGCGATAGCGGGCGGCGCGGCCAGCCGTCGTACCAGGCGAGGAATGCGAGATAGAGAACCGCCGCGATGAGAAAGTCGGCGCAGACGAAGCCGGAAACGGGCACGGGCGAATCCTTCCCCAATCGCGGGCTCTTTTGGATTGCGAAGGCCCGTTTATTCGGTCATTGTTGCCACGAATGATGAACGGGAATTCCGGTTCTGTAAACCCCGGCCCGCTCGCGAAGATATGGCCACAGGGGAAACATATATGGCATTGGAAACTTCCATACCGCTGATGGGTGTGCCCGGCTCGCCCTACACCCGCAAAATGCTTGCGGTGCTTCGCTACCGCCGCATTCCCTACCGGCTATTGCTCGCCTCCCATCGCACGCCGCCGGAAGGATTGCCGCGTTCCAAAGTGCCCCTGCTGCCGACCTTTTATTTCCCCGGCGCGAATGGCGAGTTGGAAGCGGTGACCGATTCCACGCCGATCATCCGCCGGCTGGAAAGCGATTATCGCGGCCGCTCGATCATCCCCACCGATCCGGTGATCGCGTTCCTCGATTATCTGCTCGAAGATTATGGCGACGAATGGCTGACCAAGGCGATGTTCCATTATCGCTGGTACTACAAAGCCGACATCGAAAATGCGGGAAACGTTCTGCCCGCATGGGCGGGCTGGCCGATCAGGGACGAAGAGCTGGCGCAAGCCAAGAAATACATCTCCGAACGCCAGATCAGCCGGCTCTATGTGGTGGGATCGAACGACATCACCGCGCCGGTGATCGAAGAAAGCTATCGCCGCTATCTGGCGATCATGGAACGGCATTTCCAGACCTATCGCTTCACACTGGGCAACCGCCCCGGCTCCGCCGATTTCGGCGCTTACGGACAATTGACCCAGCTTGCGCGCTTCGACCCGACGCCGATGGCGGTGGCCCAGCACGAAGCGCCGCGCGTTTCGGCATGGGTGGATCTGGTTGAGGATCTTTCGGGCATCGAGCCCACCGAGGCCGACTGGATCTCGCGCGACGCGATACCGGACACGCTGAACGCGCTGCTGAAGGAAGTGGGCCGCGTCTATGTGCCGGTGATGCTGGCCAATGCGCAAGCGCAAATAGCGGGTGCCAAAGAGGTCAAGACCAAAGTCGATGGCAAACCGTGGGTGCAGCAGACGTTCCCCTATCAGGTGAAATGCCTGCAATGGCTCCGTGCGGAGTATGGCGCGCTGGCGAGCAATGATCGGGCGCGCGTTGATGGCATTCTCAAAGGAACGGGCTGCGAGCGTCTGCTTGCCTGATCTTTTCCAAAACAAGCAATAAAAAAGGGCGGCTGTACACAGCCGCCCTTTTTTTGGGTCACGTTCGCTTAGAAGCGGAACGTGCCCTCGATGCCGAAGGTGCGCGGCGCGCCGTACCAGCCTGCGAAACCGGACGCACCGGCATTGCCGCCGCCGCTTGCAAAGGCGCCCAGTGGTTCTGGCACGTCATAGACATAATAGGTCTCGTTGCCGAGGTTGCGGCCCCAGATCGAGACGCGCCACAAGCCGCTTTCCGCTTCCACGCCGAGGCGTGCGCCAAGCAGCGTGTAAGACTCCTGGAACGAACGCGGATCGAGCGTTGCATCCAGATATTGCGCGCCGGTGTAGGAAATATCGCCGGCGATGAACCAGTCGATACTGCTCCATTTCTCGAACGGCTGCTCCCATTGCGCGGTGCCGCTGGCGCGCCATTTCGGATTGTAGGCCGGCGTGAGCCCGGTGTAGTTGCAGGTGGCCGTCGCCGGGGGAGCAGGCGGATAAGTGTTGCACTGACCTTTCGGATAGTCGGTGAACGTCGCATCGGCATAGGTGAGGCCCGCCGTCAACGACAGTTGATCGACCGGCCGCGCCTGCGCATCGATTTCCACGCCCTGCACACGGCGATTGCCGGCGTTGGAAACGATGAAGCCGGATCCCGTGAGAGGATTGAGCGTGGAATCCTGGAAATCGTGCAGCAGCATCCGATAGAGATCGGCATTGAACACCAGCCTGTTGCCAAACAATGAGGTCTTCACACCCACTTCATAATTGATCGCGCTTTCGGCATCGAAGGTGATGGGCACTGACGGGCTTTGGGCACGTGCGTTGTAACCGCCGGTCTTGTAACCCGTGCTCGCCGTCACATAGCCCATCACGCCTTCGGTGATGTCGTATTGGCCGCCGAGTTGCCAGGTGAGCCGATGTTCCGTGCGGCGCAAGTTCGGCAGGTTGAGCTCGGGGAACAACATGCCACGGAAGATGGTGGACTGCGCCAGCGTCCCGCTCGTGGTGTCCACGTTCACAACAGAGGCATTCTTGTGATCGTAGTTGTAGCGCAGGCCGCCTGAGAGACGAAGCTGATCGGTGATGTTGGCGGTCGCCTGCCCGAAACCCGCAAAGCTGTTGATGCTTTCATCGAACACGAAATTGGTCGTGTCGCCCGGGTGCAGCAAAACAAGCCCCGCACCGAACGCACGGTTCGGATTGTGGACGATCAGATTGTTCAGGTAGACGAGATCTTCGTGGTAGAGATAAACGCCCGCCACATATTCGAGAAACTGCTTGCCGGAGGCGATGCGCAATTCCTGGCTGAAAGCGCCGCGGTTGAGCGTCTGGTCGCCATGGGCGAGGTCGAGCGGCAAACCGTCGGCCGCCAGTTCGCGGATATGATCCTGAAAGCGGTTATAGGCGGTGATGGACGTAACCGTATCGTTCCACGGCAGCTTGTAATCTGCCGAGATCGAAGCACCCCAAATGTCGGTGCCGTCGTTGCCCACCGTTTCGTCGTCGACCTTGTGGTCGTGATCGTCGAAGTTGACGAACGGCCGGCCGGCGGCTGCCGAAGCCGTCAGAAAGCCGGATGTGGCGATGCCGCCAACACCGGTGGGATCAATCTGGTCGGCTGTGCAGCAGTTCTGATTGATCTTGGAATAGAAGCCGACGACATCCACCGTCAGGTCGTCGTTCGGCGTCCACCGCACGCGGCCGCGCCCGCCATACTGATCGCTGCCGTTGATGGGCGAATTGTTGTAGAGATTGGTCTCGTAGCCTTCATGGCTCGACGTCCACAACGACAGGCGGCCCGCCACGTCATCGGTGATGCCCCCGCCGACATAACCGGCCACGCGGCGCTCGGCGTAATTGCCCAATTCGACGTCGACCATCGCTTCGGGTGTCTGCGTGGGCGCACGCGTGTTGATGTTCACCGCGCCCACCGGCGTGTTGCGCCCATAGAGCGTTCCTTGCGGCCCGCGCAAAACTTCCACCGTGGAAATATCGAGAAGGTTCTGCTGAATCGCACCGGCTGCGGCGATATAAACGCCGTCGACGAAAACACCCACATCCGGCTCGATGCCCGGATTGGAGCCCGATGTGCCGATACCGCGGATCTGCACCACCGAATTTCTGTTGTTGTTGGTCTGCAGGATGTTGAGGCTGGGCACGAATTTCGCCAGATCGGTCATGCTGGTGATGCCGCGGTTTTCCAGCTGATCGCCGGAAAAGGCGCTGATCGACATGCCGACATCCTGCACGTTCTCGGAACGCTTTTCGGCGGTGACCACGACGGTTTCGATGGCGCCCGTGTCCTGAGCCTGGGGCGCGGCCGCCGCTACGGTCTGCGCGTTTGCCGCGCTTATCGACATTGCTGCCGATAACGCGATTGCGGATGTGCCAAGCCGAAATGAAAGGCGCAGCATGTCCTTGGAAATTCCTGGCATGTCTCTTCCCCTTTGGTGTTTCGGCCAGGCTTTTCTGCCCGCCTTTCAGCCCCAGCGCCCCGTAGACGAACCGGAGTTTCGGTTCACATATTAGCAAAGGCGGGATCGAGGTCAACCAAGGCGCGTGCGTTCGCGCGTGTGAAGTTTGCAACAGCCACGATGAATCGAAAGCGTCGCGCGGTGTTTATTTCTTGCGCTTGCTGGATTTGCGCGCGGCCACCAGCTTGGAAAGTTCGTCTTCGTCGACAGCCACGCCTGCAACCGCCGCCAGGCTGCGTGTCAATTGTTCCGTCAGTTCGGGATCGTTGTAATTATAGGGTCCGGGGCCGTGCAGCATGATGCTGATCTGGCTGCCGGTCATCATGCGGATGCCGGAGGCAAGCGCAGGCACAAAATCGGCGCGGATGTTTTTGACACCCTTCTTGCGCAACAGTTTTTCGAACCAGCGCGCCTGGTATTCTTCCAATTCGCGCATCCGGCTCCACACGTTGCGGCCACGCAGGCTGATTTCGAACAGCGCGCGGTAATAACCCTTGATCTTGATGGCTTCGGAAGCGGTGTTGTCGATCAGATGAAAGAAGATCGAGGTCAGCGATCGCTGCTCGCCGATGGGGTTGGAAAAGAAGCGGTCGATATTGGCGTGGGAGCGGGTGTGCATATCCTGCTGCAGCGCCAGGAACAGAGCCTCCTTGTCGCGAAAGCGGCGGTAGAAGCTGCCGACAGAGCAATTGGCTTCCTTCACGATCTCGGAAACATGCGATTCCCAAAAGCCTTGCGAGGCGAACACGCGCTCGCCCGCCTTCAAGAGCCGGTCGCGCTGCTCGCGCGAGCGCGACTGGTGGGCGGGCAGGACCCAGCCTTCGGCCTGTTTCGAAGCTTGTGCGTCGGTCTGCGCGGTCTTGGGCATTGTTTTGCGGGTCATGGCTGTCGGTGGCTACTTCAAGTAAAGCGCAAAGCCGCTATGAGGCAAGTGCGGTTTAATTGACGTTCCTTTCTCTGTTTTCCCAAAAGGGCTTGCGCAGATCCCGCCGCAGGATCTTGCCCGCCGCATTGCGCGGGATGGCTGCCACGAAATCGATCGATTTTGGGACTTTGTAACCGGCGATCAGCGACCGGGCATGCTCGATCAGGGTGCGTTCGGAAACGTCCCTGCCGGGCTTCGCCACGACCATGGCTTTCACCGCCTCGCCCCATTTCTCATGCGGCACACCGATCACCGCCACATCGGCCACATCGGGATGGTGGAACAGCGCGTTCTCGACTTCGGCGGGATAGATGTTCTCGCCGCCGGAGACGATCATCTCTTTCACACGATCGTGGATGTAGAGATAACCCTCCGCATCGAAATAGGCGGCATCGCCCGTGTGCAGCCAGCCGCCCGCGATAGCGCCCGCCGTTGCTTTTTCATCGCGCCAGTAGCCCTTGGTCACCACCGGACCTTTCACCACCACTTCGCCAATGGCGCCCGGCGCACAGGGATTGCCGTTCGCATCCACCACGCGCACGTCCACGCCCGGCAACGGCCGGCCGCAGGATTTCAACTTGTCGCGCGCCGGATCGTGATCGTCCGGCGCCAGCATGGTGACGGCGCTGGTGGCCTCGGTCATGCCGTAACCTTGCGCAAACGCGCAACCGAACACTTTGCCCGCCTCTTTCAACACGCGCTCGGCGATGGGCGAACCGCCATAGGTGATGAGTTTGATGCTGGAGAAATCAAGCTTGTCGAGACCCGGCACCTCCAGACACATCTGGAGCATGGCAGGCGCAAGCGTGGCGCGCGTGACTTTTTCGCGCGCAAACATCTCCACCACCTCGGCGGGGCGGAACTGATCGATGGTGATCAGGCGCGAACCGACATGCAGGCTTCTCAGCGCCGCATTGATGCCGTTGACATGAAAGAACGGCGCGGGCGCGAACATCACATCGTCGGCAGAGGTCTGCTGCCAGGGCAGCTTCTCGAACATCTCGATATAGGCGCAGTAATTGCGGTTGGTAAGCTGCACGCCCTTGGGAAGGCCGGTGGTACCGCTGGTGTACATCTGCACGACCACGTCATCGGAATCGTAGGCCAGATGCGGCGGCACCGCGGCGTTCGCATCGCGCCAGGCTTCATATTCCCGCCCGATGGCGATCACTCTGCGCGCGCTCGCCTCTTTCACTGCACCCGCGAAATCTTCTTCGGCAAACACAAGCTCGGCCTCGCCATGGTCGAGAATGTAGCGGATTTCGGGCGCCGCCAGACGCCAGTTGATGGCGAGCAGAACCACTCTGGCCTTCAGCGCGCCGATCAGGATTTCGACGAACGTATCGGAATTGCGCGAGACGACGGCCACGCGCCCGCCCGGTTTGCAGCCGGCGGCGATCAGGCCCTGCGCCACGCGGTTGGCGCGCGTTTCGAGTTCGCCATAGGTAAGCGTGCGGTTCTGGAACTGGATCGCAACGTCATCGGGGCGAAGCTTCGCCTGCCGTTCGCTCCATTCGGCGAGGATGGGATTTGTCATGGTCGTTCCGGTTTTGTTGATTTGGGGCCGGGCGCGCGCAACACGGTGCGAAAGCCCAGATGGCTGGCGGCAAGATCGGCTTCCTGCGGCTCGCGCGCGCCGGAGCGATAGCGCATGCAATAGTTCGGCGCGCAGAGAAACGAGCCGCCCTTGATCACATAGCTTTTGCTCGCCGGCGCGGCACGCATTTCGCCCATCTGCGAAGGCTCCTGCGCGGCGTGGCCCGGTGCGAACACGTCCGATGTCCATTCCCAGGCGTTGCCGATCATGTCGTAAAGGCCATAGGCGTTGGGCGGATAGCAGCCTGCCGGTGCAAGTCCCACAAATCCGTCTTCATCGCTGTTCACGACGGGAAAGATGCCCTGCCATGTGTTGGCATTCTTCGGCTGGTCGTGATCGAGTCCCGCCTTGGGATTGCCCGCACGCGCAGCCCATTCCCACTCCCGTTCGGTGGGAAGCGCACGGCCCTTCCACTTCGCATAGGCCAATGCATCGGCATAGGTGATCTCGACCACCGGATAGTTTTCGTGCCCCACAATCGAAGACCCTGGCCCTGCCGGGTGGCGCCAATTCGCACCGGGCGTGTAACGCCACCATTGCGAGATGTTCTGCATGCCATCGACGCTTTTGGGCATCACAAAGGTCATCGCGCCCGCCTTCAGCATGTCGGGCGGTAGTTCGGGATGGGCTTTCGTATCGACCGACTTTTCGGCCTGCGTGACGTAACCGGTGGCTTTCACGAACGCCGCGAATTGGGCGTTGGTGACTTCGTGGCGGTCCATCCAGAAGCCCGCAGCATGGGCACCGACGACAGGGCCTTCCTCGCGATAAACCGTATCGCCGAACTCAAATTTGCCCGCCGGAACCCACACCATGCCGGAATGCGCACCGTTGCGGGGCACATCCTTCAAACAGATCGACGGCGTCTTTGCGGCAAAGGAGGGCGTCTCTGCAAAGACCACCCATCCTGCTGCCGCCGCTGCGGCCAGACCTGCAATCGCGATCAGAGCCCGCCGCGCCATTCAGTTCGACCAGTAGACATATTCATCGTCCGGCTTCTGCGGGAACGACAGCGGATGATCGATATCCACCGGCCCGTCGAGCAGTGACGGCCACAGCGATTTTGCCTGTTTGGCATCGATCGCCATCATGTCGGCCAGAAGCGTTTTGACTTCTGCGGGATCGGATTGGGCGAGATTGTTTTTCTCTGTGGGATCGGTCTTGAGATCGAACAGCCAGATTTTCTTGGGCAGTTCGGCGGATTGGATCTTCCATTCCCCTTCAAGCATCGTGCGATAAGAACCAGAACGCCAGAACAGCGCCTTGTGCGGATAGCCTTGCTCCTCGCCCAAAACGTAGGGCAACACATTGACGCCATCCATCACGCGGTCTTTCGGCAGCTCGGCTCCCGCAACGGCGGCGGCGGTTGCAAAGATATCGACATGGGCGACCGCGCCCGTATAGGTGCTACCCGCCGGTATCTTGTCGGGCCATCTCATGAAGAATGGCACGTGAATACCACCTTCGAAGAAGCTCAGTTTCCAGCCGCGATAAGGTTTGTTGATATCGGGCAGCCCGATGTAATTGGCGCCGCCATTGTCGCTGGTGAAGATCACCAGCGTGTTCTTGTCGAGGCCGTCTTTGTGCAATTCGTCGAGAATGCGGCCCACATTGCGGTCGAGCGCGCGCACCATGGCGGCGTAGACGCGCAAACGATGATCCTTGATCTGGGGCAGCGCGTCGTAATCTTCCTTGCGGGCCTGTAGCGGGGTGTGCACCGCGTTGGGCGTGAAATACATGAAGAACGGCCGATTGCGGTTGGCATGGATCGCCTTCACCGCTTCCTTGCCCAGATAATCGGTCATGTATTCCGACGGCGCGAAGCGATGACTGCGGTTGTTGACCACGGCAAAGCGCAAATTCGCCCAAAGGAATTTGTCGATCGGATCGAACTCCTGATGCGATTCCACGCCACGCGGATCGCCCTGCGGCAGGTAATCGGATGCACCACTCAGGAAACCCAGCACATCGTCGAACCCGCGCGCTTCGGGGCGCGTGGCATCGGTTTCGCCCAGATGCCATTTGCCCAGGAACAGCGTGCGATAGCCGCGGCCCTTCATCACCTGCGCGATCATGATCTCGTTGGTGGGAACCGTCATCTGCTCCATCGGCGGTTCGGCATCTTCCAGTTCGGAGCGGTAGATGGGCTCGTGCTGGCCGTAATTATAAGTGCTGATGAGTTTCTCGAACCCCTTGGGCGTCGGCGTAAATTCGAAACCGAAACGGGTCGCGAAGCGCCCCGTCATGATCGCCGCGCGCGAGGGCGCGCAGGTTGCGTTGCCCGCATAACCGTTCGCGAACCGCACGCCATCCTTCGCGATGGAATCGATATTGGGCGTCGGCACCACGCCGCCCGCCACACCGCCGCCGTTCGCCCGGATGTCGTTAAAGCCCATGTCGTCGGCGAGGATGAGAACGACATTGGGCGGGCGCTGACCGGCAGGCACCGCTGCGGTAGCAGGCCCTTCGCCCCAGGTAACGGGGTGATTGGGCTCGATGGGATTTTTGAAATCCTGAATCCAGCCCGGGATGTAATACCAATGCGACTGAAACCAGATCCATCCGCCCACAAGCACGGCGGCAACCACCAATAGAGTGACAACCGCGCCACGCCGCAATTTCATTGTCCCCTCCGATTTTCAGTCATGCATGACGAGCGCAGCATAACCGGAATTATCATTCACATTGCGCGCAAAGACCGCCGGGTGTCAATCGGGGACGATTTCGGAGTTGTCGCTGGCCGCTTCGCGCTCGCGAATTGACACGGCTTTGCGGCAGCCTACAATGAGAATTACAATTCCGGTTTATACATCGCCGCAAATCAACACTGAAGTGCGGCGCACGTTACGCGTTGAAGCCGCTACACGTAGGAACGGGGAGAATAGCAAATGACGATCCGAAAAATTCTGCTGACATCTTCATTCTTCTTGGCAGGCATGGGCGCGGCACTGGCGCAGGAAGCGCCCACTCCTCCCGGGCAGACATATAAAAGCGACGTTCCACCAGCACAGCGCCATGTCTTTTTCGGCGAATTGCACATGCACACCGGAATGTCGTTCGATGCGTGGGGCTTTGGCACAAAGATATTGCCGGATACGGCCTACAAATTCGCCCGGGGCGAAACCGTTACCGTTCCGGCTTCGCAGCTCGGCCTGGAACAGGGGATCAATAGCGGCAAAGATGTTCAAGCCACGCGCGCCTGGCCGCTCGACTTCATGGCGGTCACCGATCATTCCGAAGCCATGGGCGTGCTCAATCAATTCGACGATCCCAACAACCCATTGGCCAAAACGGAGATGGGCCAGCATATCCTGAAAAATCCCAAGATGTCGTTCTACATGGTCGCCAAGAACGACCGGTCCGCGGCGGTGCCGCAAAACCTGAACGCGCCCCAGGCGATGAAAAATGCCTGGGATCTTGAGGTCAAGGCGGCCAACGAAAACTACGAGCCTGGCAAGTTCACGACGTTCATCGGTTACGAATGGTCATCGATGGCGCAGGGAAAATACAATCTGCACCGCAATGTGCTCTTCAATTCCGATCACGCGCCGATGCCCTTCAGTTCCGCCGATTCCGACAAACCGGAAGATCTCTGGAGCTATCTGGAGAAAACGCGCGCCAGCGGCATCGACGTTCTGGCGATCCCGCACAACGGCAACGTCTCTGGCGGCCTGATGTACGACTGGAACGATTCCAGCGGGCGGCCGATCAGCGAGCAATATGCCCAACGCCGCGCGATGAACGAGCCGCTGACGGAGATCGTGCAGAACAAAGGCCAATCCGACACGGTGCCCGAACTTTCCCCCAATGACGAGTTCGCGAATTTCGAAATCTTCGACCACCTGCTGACATGGCCGAATATCAAGAGCAACCCGAACGGCAGTTATATCCGCCAAGCCTATGGGCGCGGCCTTGTCATTCAATCCTCCGTCGGCGCCAATCCCTATAAATACGGCGTTGTCGGCGGAGCGGACATCCACAATGGATTGGAGACCACGGACGAAAACGCGATGGCCAGCGGCCCATGGGGCATCGATCCCAAAACGATGCTGCCGCGCGGCGAAGCCGCAAAGCGCAATCTGGACATCACCAAAACGCCCGCACTTCTGGATATGGATGCGGTCGTCAATCACGCCCCAAAGACGATGGAACACAATCTGGAATTCAGTTCCGCGGGCCTGACCGGCGTCTGGGCGGAACAGAACACGCGCAACTCCATCTTCGCAGCCCTGAAGCGCAAAGAAACGTTTGCCACCTCCGGTACGCGGATGCGCATCCGCATGTTCGCCGGATGGACATACGATCCAGCGATGCTGAAAAGCGGCAGCTGGGTGGCGAAGGCTTATGCCGAAGGCGTGCCCATGGGCAGCGACATGCCTGCCTCGCCGCAAGGCTCAAGCGCGCCGAAACTTATCCTCCAGGCGTCGAAAGATCCGGACGGTGCAAATCTCGATCGCATCCAGATCATCAAAGTCTGGCTCGACGGCAAGAATTATAAGGAGAAGGTCTTTGACGCCGTGGTGTCCGGCCATCGGAAAGGCGACACCGTGGGCAACACAGTCGACCTGAAGACCGGCAAATATCGCAACACCATCGGCGCGGCCACACTGTCCACGATGTGGACCGATCCGGAATTCGACGCCAAGACGCCCGCCGTCTACTACGCCCGCGTGCTCGAAATCCCGACACCGCGGTGGAGCACGCTTCTCGCCATCAAGAACAAATTGCCGATCCCGAAGGAAGCGGCCGCAACGATCCAGGAACGCGGCTGGTCGTCGCCCATCTGGTACACACCATCCAGTTGACGGCAGGCCAAAGGCCAGCTTCGAACAGATCGACAGCAGCCCACTGTTCACTTCGCTCTGCTCACCACCGGAGCAGAGCAGATATAGGGCGGCAGATTGCTCTGCCGCCCTGGCTTGCCTGCCCCCGGAGAAACTATTGGCCCAAACCGATGCTGACGGTCGCGTAAGGGCCATTGTAACCGGTCGTCATCGAACGCCGCGTATCGAGCCCGCGATCCAGCGCCCCGAAGAAGAAATCGGCGCGATAGCCGGCACTGACCTTCGCGTTGATGAACCGGAAAGACAGACCGGCAAACCCGCCGAGATTGGGGACGACGACACGACGGGATTGGGTTCGATGGCCGGATTTTCCTGCAGAGCTATAGGGTGCTGCCGATGTGCCGTGGGCCAGACGGGCTTCGGTGCTATAGCTGACTTTCGCTTTCTGCCGCCCAAACAAAACAGCCGCGTTCACGCCCCAATCAAGCGTAACCTGTCCATCGGCGGGACTGCCCCATAATCCCGTCGTATTGTCCCATGACAGCGAGGGACCAATTGCTTCGAGGTTACTGTAACGCTGCACAATGGTCGCCGAGTTCTGATGATAGGCCACCACGTTGTAAAGGTACTTGCTGTAAAAGGTTGAACCGTGTCCGTAAAACCTCGCAGCGGGCGCGGCATAGGAATGCCCTTTGGACGTTATGTTTATCTGAGCGTATCTCGCGCCCACGCTCAAAACGGATTCGGTTCTGCTTCCAAACAGACCTAACCCAACGTCTCTGCCGACTTTGAAGTCGATAATCGTGTGCGCTTCGGTGTTGTCGGTGGATTGCTCGACGTAGTTTGTGTAATGGGGCGTTTTCAGAACATGCTGATAAATAAGGTTCGAAGTATAGACTTGTTCTCCAAAAATATCGGCACGATCCGAGATATGCTTGCGACTGTGCGTACGGCCATAGCGAGCGGAGATATTGAAAATCCATTCCGAGCCTTTCGGTTGGAAGGAAATGCTCGCTTCAGCCCCCGAACTTTTCCCCAAAGCATTCTCGATATTGGTAAAGGATGGAAAACCGCCTGCACCTTGGCCAAGGAAGTTCGCAGCGGTCGGAACGGACGTAAAGCCGGTCGTGGTCAAGCCATCGAGAGGCGGCACCAGCGTGTCGCTGGAGCCGGTTAGGTTCTCAAATTGCCATCCGCCTTCGATCCACACCGTTGGGCGATCGGCGGCAAGTGCTTCCTGTATCGGTGCAACGCAAGCCGCGAGCGCAAAAACAGACGTTGTGGCAAGCAGGCTCAGCCGGATATTCGCGTTTCGATTGGTGATGAGTTCGCTCATTTTTCTTTCCCCCCTTACCAATTCTTCGTGATGCGCACGCCGAACAGGCGCGGATCGGTGAGGAACACGTTGGTCGTCAGCCCGCTATCGTCGGAGTTCAGGAAGGTTCCGGTGATGGCCGTCGTGTTGAACACGTTCTTGAGATAACCCACCATCTGCCAACCGTTCTGATTTGTCAGGATCAGGGCGAGATTGACGTTCTTGTAGCCTCGCAGCTTGTCGTAAGGATCGTCGTTGAAGACGCGCGCCCACGAACTCGACTGCCAATAGAAGTCGCCGTGCAGCGTCGCTGCCCAATCGGAGGTGACGGGCATAGAATATTCGGCTGTAAACGACGTGGTGAAATGCGGTGCGTTGGGCAGTTCGTTGCCGCTCAAATTCTTGTCGAAGCCGCCACCGTTGTTGGGCGCGGGGCCATAATCGATTCCGTTTGCGGTGTTCTGCCCCGTGTAGGGATCATCCGGCGTGCCCGCGAGCGGATCGAAGCCGGGATAACCGGGAATGCCAAGCGGCCTATTCGCTCCTCCAGGTTGAAGCGGTCCCTGAATAGTGGGATTCGCCGTGTACTGCAGGCTCGTAAGCGGATCGTTGTGGCTGTTGTAGGCAACCCCACAGGCAAACGGGATGCCGGCCCCTCTGTTGTTCGCCAGATAGGCTGCAATCACATAGACCGGCAAGACGCAGTTCGACGCTTGTGTCACAAAGGGTTTGACCAGCACCCAATCGGAATTGCCCGCCGTGCGATCCGCCAGGTCGACGGCTTGGGAACCGTTTGCAAGACGGGTGTCTTCATACCCACCGGAGAAAGTGAATTTGAGACCCGGCGCCGGTTCCCAGGTGGTTTCGAGTTCGGCGCCTTTCACTTTCGCGTCGAAATTCAAATTCACCGAAGTACGGTCGATGATTTCCGAAATCTGATACCCTTTGTAATCGTAATAGAAGATGTCGCCATTGACCGTCAGCGAACCGTCCAACAGCGTATTTTTCGTACCGAGTTCAAAGGCATTGATGAATTCGGGCTTGAACGTCAGCGGATGAACCACTGTAACAACATCATTGATATTGTAGGTGGCGAACAACGCGCCCGGCGGATTTGCACCGCCAGCTTTGTAACCGTGAGCGAAGGTGCCATAGACCAGCGTTTGATCGGTGAAGTTGAGCTTTGGCGTCCAATTGGCGGCGAAACGGCCGGTCCACTCCTTCCATTCCTGATCGACCACATCGGTGATCGTGTAACCGTAACCCGCGGCGAGAAGCGCACTGGGGATATCGACGAAATGCTTGCGGTCGTCGGTCCAGCGCAGGCCTCCAGTCAGTTTCAGGTCTCTCAGGATACTGTAGTAAACCTCGCCGAAGCCCGCGTAGGAATTCAGGGCATAAGGATTTTGACTCAAGAAATAATTGTGTCCTTTCCCGTCGAGGCTTTCGAGCGGGTTTGGATCTATCCAGCCAAGGCAAATAAAATTGCCTGCGGTTCCGGGATCAGCAGGATTCGGCGGGCGTTTGTTGTTCACGCATTGAAGTGTGCTTGGATCGCTGATGTCCCAAGTGGCTGTTTGGCTGAATTTCGCTTCGTACAGTGTGAGCGTATTAAAGAAGACGTAATAGTTCTCCTCCGTCTCGTAGTGCATGAAATTGCCGCCGAAGCTGAAATTGAGCGGACCGTTTAAATTCGAAGACAGCCGAAATTCCTGATTGAACTGCCAGGAGTGTTCTTCGACCAGATCTTCGGCAACCAGACGATTGCTACAGCCGAGCTGCGGATCGCAGAAATACCCTGTGGGAACGGCTGCACTCGGATTGGAGCAGTTGTTGCCACCGATGCTGAGCGTACCATCGGCACAATCGTAATTTCCGTCCGGCTGAACAAGTTTGCCGGAACCATCATAAATACCGAAGATGCCCGGTTGTGTATTGAAGCGATTGTAGTCTTCGGTCGACCAAAGAAAATCGTTGTTGTAGCCGGTCGAAGAAACGAACGTCAGCGACGGCGTGATCTGGTAATCGGCATTCAACTGAAGAACATTGTTCTTTGCGCGATAGACGGGATTGAGTGTGGATTCGATGACGCGCAAATCAGTGGATTGCGTAGTGTTGGCGTAAGGGTCGCGGTGGCCGCCCGGTACGGCGGTCAAAGGGCTGCCGATGGCAGTCCCAAAGCCTGCGCCAATCAGTCCGCCATAATAGGGCAGCGACAGTGCGTTTGGCACTTCAAAAGACTCAGGACTGTAAAGCGAAGCCGGAAGACAACCCTGGCTCAAATACTCTTTGCCGATCTGCCCGTCCGATCCTCCATTGGTCGAAACGCCGCCGACGGTTGCCGGGCCGTTGTCGCGTTTGCAAAGCTGTTTGCTGGAACGCAGACGGTCGTCATCTTCCTGGAAATGTTCCCAGATGAAAGCGATCTTGAGTTTCTCGACCGGCTTGATTGCCAATGTGACACGCCCCGACCATAGATCACGGCCATCGATCGGGTCGTCTGTCAGACTGTTGAACGAGTATCCGTCGCGCTTGGTCCATTCGCCGGCCACACGAACATCGAAGCGATCGTCTACGACGGGCACATTGATCATGCCTTCGAACCGGCGGTTCTTGTAATTGCCGACGTCGGCGCTCGCCATCGCTTCGAACTGGTCTGTCGGTTTGGCCGATGTGAGGTTCACCACGCCTGCCGTCGCATTGCGGCCATAGAGCGTCCCTTGCGGGCCACGCAGCACTTCGACCTGGGAGACGTCGTAGAATTCCTGTTCGAAGAAGTGATTTCTGATGAACGGCATGTCGTTGAAGGCGACGGCCACGGCCGGATCGGTTGTGACAGAAATAGCTTGTGTGCCGATGCCGCGTAGCTGGATGCTGTAACCGCTGAAGTTGGTTTTGGTGAAAGTCATATTGGGAACCTGTTTGATCAGATCCGGTCCCCCGGCGGTTTGCGTCGCAGTCAGCTGTTCCTGCGACAAAGCGGTGATCGCGATGGGAATGCTCTGCACATCTGCGCCGCCAAGCTTGGAAGATGTGACGGTAACGGTTTCGACAGCCGCTCGCTGGGGCGTCGCCTGCGCAAGCTGAAGCGGCATCACGATGTCGGCGTGCGGCTCTCCACGGGAAAGGCCGATCTTACCGGAACTGTAATGCCTTACTTCGAATCCCGTGCCGCGAAGCAGCCGCGAAAGGGCATCTTCCGCGGAAAGATTGCCGCTTACGCCCCTGGTCTGAACGCCTCTTAGTTCATCGGACGAAACAACCAGCGCAACACCGGTTTGGCTTGAATAATCCGCAAGAGCCGATTGAAGATCGCCGCCGGGGATTGCGAAATTTTGCGCCAGGGCCGTGCCCGATAGCGCCAATAAGCTTGCCCCCAACCACAATGCCGACTTCGCGATCTTGTATTTTCCTGCCATTCGTTCCCCCATTCACGGCGTCTTTCGGCGCCAGGCATCGTCAAAATTTCGCGGCGCGCTTTCAGCGTGACAGAACGGTGTCGTTCCCGCGTTGGCGCACGCGCAGATGCAAGATGTCTCCGGCGATTTTCGTAAACGTCTGCGGATCGTCGGCAGGGAACGTTCCATCCACCTGCAAATCCGCTGCCGTGCCCACTATCACGAGCTTTCCGCGATTATAGCGGTTGAATTGCCGGGCAACTTCGCCAAGCGAGGTGTCGCGGAACACCAGAAGTCCGCTGCGCCAACTCAGCCTCTCGGCGATGGTTTGCGACGATGCCTTGATGACGGAGAGCGAGCGAGGCGTTGCCATCGCCACATCGCCCGGCAGAAGATCGGCTTGACGCGATCTGGAATTGTCGCCCAGCGGCGCCAGATGTGCGCGGCCTTCCAGAAGTGCCACTTCCACCCGGTCGCTGAGATTGCGAACGACGAATTTCGTTCCCAGATCGGTTATGCGCTGGCCCGCCGCATCGACGGTAAAAGGGCGCTCCGCATTGTGACGCACATCGAAAAACGCCTCACCTTTCATAAGCGTGATGGCCCTGCGGTTCGGGCTTTGATGGATTCGAACGGTCGAAGCTGTGTTGAGTTCGATGGTCGAGCCATCGGCCAGCGTCACCACCTTGTGCCCGCCTACCGCAGTCGCAATCACCTCATCCTTGCTTTTCGTCAGGTAGTGAAAGCCGGTGGCCGCCCCTAGTGCGATGATCGTCACGGCCGCAAGAACGCGCGCGCGTTTCGGCCAGGATTTTTGATTGTCCGGAGGCTCCCTGCGCATCGGCTGGCGAAGCGCCTTGAGGCGATCGGTGCGGGACAGAGCGGCATTCAATCGCCAATAGGTAACGCGGTTGGAAGACGACGCCGCCAGCCAAGCATCCAATTGCTTCTGCTCTTCATCGGACCAGTCGAAAAATTGACGGCGCAGCAGCCAGGTTGCCGCTTGTTCTTCCAAAGCCTCGACGGTCACGCCGCGCCGCCGATGCAACTCGCCGGTTCGTTCACGAGAATCTGTCACGGTGCACCTCTGCGATTGGATGCATCGCCATAAAGAAGGTCGGCCAGCGCCCGGATGCCTTGCTTCAGATGCTTCGATACGGTTTGCTCCGTAACCCCCATGCGCTCTGCGATTTCGCGACCGGACATTCCCTCGATCCGGCCCAGAACGATCGCCTCGCGACAGCGCGGCGGAAGGCTATCGACAGCCGCCTCCACTCTGCGCAATTCGGAACGCGCGAGCACGGAGCGATCCGGCCCCGGCGCATCGGCCGCAATCTCAAACGCTTCGAGATCGGGAACCGCTTCGATCGATACGACCTGCTCATGGCGAAACCGGTCGATGATAAGATTGCGCGCAGTGCGGAAGACAAATGCCTTGGTGTTCTCCGGAAGCCGCTCTTGCGCTGCTTCGCACACCTGTTCGTAGACATCCTGCCGGATGTCCGCGATATCGGCTTCGTTGCGCCAGTTGTGCGAAATGAACTGCATCAATATCGTTTCCAGCGGTAAAACCTCACGGACAAACCAAGCCTCCACGTCGGCCGCGCTCACGGCCACACCGACGCCATGCGCATGTGCGTTCTCAATGAATCTGTCGGGCGGCTCCGCCATCCCCTGTCAGCCTTCCACCATCCGCGTTGCCGGACGGGCTACATCTATGCTGACGGCCAAGCCCACCCGAACTAAGCCTGGGCGTGCGGAAAATTTTTGGGAAGGGCGGTTCGCAGATTTTCAAACCGGCATGCGAGCTGGGACAACGCCCAAGTCGACGCAAGGAAATTTCAAGCTAACTGCCGGCTCGATTACAAATAAGAGTTGCGGATACTGGTCGGCCTTGATCTGCGCAGACAACCAACGCTTCCGGCTCCGCCGGGTGACCGAGGGGGCGATACAATTGTGAAAGCCGAAGACGGTCGAATATTTGCCGACGCATTCAACACCGAACGGGTGGTGAAGTCAGGTTTGAAACTCAAGCTCACATCCTCGATCGATCCATCTGACGCCAGATGTAAAAGAGCCCTCACAACGTCATTCTGGCAATCGCGTCGTGAAGCGACCGAAAAGAGCCAGGGCGCTTTCCCGGATCGCCAAATCTTTGCAGCTTTCCGTCTTTTTCCAGCGCACTGCCCATGGCTGCCATTTCGGTCTGGCGCGCCGGATCGCCTTTGGTATCGAAGCGGCCGGCGGGAAGGATGCCCTGATAATCACAGACGACTTTGAAATCCACGTCGTCGCTTTCGGTCTCGTGGAATTCGACTTCGGTGCCGCGCACCCGATAATGCCAGGCAAGTTTTCCAGTCGGGCTGATGTGAGGTGGCGTACCGGTATAGACCTCGCACAACGAATAAGAGAGATAGGGATCGATGGCCCCCACCGCGCCCGCGCGCCCTACTATGAGGCCGTGAAGTGCGGCCAACCATTGCTTGCTGGCGAATTCGTATTTCATCGTCAGGAACCCGCCGCAATGCGCTGGCGCGCCGCGCGGTTCTTGATGGCGCGTTGGGAATTGGGCCCTTCCGCCTTCCAACCATAGAGCACTTCTTCTCCCATCAGCCGGGTGAATCGCTCTGGATTGCGGGCCAAGATTTCCGGTGGAACTTGATCGCGATAATGCTCCTGCGGCCGCTGCGATGACTTTGCAAAATACATCAGCAGATTGACACGCAATCCCGGTGCCATGCGCGGAAACGCCGAATGCCACAGATTGCCATGCCAGACGATCAACGATCCGGCCGGCGTTTCCACCGGTACTTGAATGCCGATATCCAAGGCCTCCGCCGCTGTCGGTTGACGGCAAAGCCGATGACTGCCCGGTACAACGCTGAGCGCGCCATTCTCTTTCGTGTAGTCGGACAAGGTGACCGTTGCATTCGCTGTCAGCGCCTGGGCGGGGAACGGCGCGGGCGTTGTTCCCTGGTCGGAATGCAGCGGCAGCAATTCGGAACCTGGCCCCTTGACGATGGCGATCATGCTGGAAAGCACACAATCCTCGCCCAACAGGTAGGTGATAAGCGAAAGACTTACCTCATTCATCAAAAGCCGTTCGAAGACGGGGTCTTCCAGCAGCATGTAATACATGAACTGGCCGTCCTGCAGACCGAGATTGGCGTGTGAGTTTCCCTTCTCCGCATCCGCCTTGATGCCGCGGCGCTTTTCCGCCACGCGCAAAACCGCCTGGCGCAGTTGCTGGATGAAATCGGGGCTCGCGAAATCTTCCGGCGCGATCACCGTGTAACCCAAGGCCTCAAGTTCGGCGATTTTCCCTTCGAGGCCGCGTTCGCGCAGGAATTTGAGCGGGCTCGCAACATGGGCGTTGAAATGCATCGGCGGGATTTGCATGGCCGGCCTCGGGGAGAAAGCACTCCCAATATACTACCGAATGGTAGATAAATTCAACCGCCGTAAAGCCCACGCAATTCGGCTTTCAAAATCTTGCCGGCAGCGCTTTTCGGCAAAGGATTTTCGGAAAAAATCACCTTTCGCGGCAGCTTGTAGCCGCCGATCAGGCCACGGCAATGTTCGCGCAAACTTTCCTCATCGAGCCAAGCCCCCTCGGCGAGGTGAACGACCGCGCAAACGATTTCTCCCCATTTCGCATCCGCAAGTCCGATTACGCCGCACTCCTTCACGGCGGGATGGGTGTAGACGGCGTTCTCGACTTCGATCGAATAAACGTTCTCCCCGCCGGTGATAATCATGTCCTTCAAGCGATCCACAACGAAGACATAGCCTTCGTCGTCCACATAGCCGGCATCGCCGGTATGCATCCATCCATCGCGGATTGCTTCGGCGGTTTTCTCCGCTTCGCCCCAATAGCCTTTGGTGATGATCGGCCCGCGCAGGCAAATCTCCCCGCCCTCGCCGGGCGCGGCTTCGGTTCCGCTCGGGCGTACCACCCGCAACTCCACTCCGGGAACAACAACCCCTGCGGCCCGCAAACGCGGATTGGGTGCGCGTACATCGTGGTCTTCTGGCTGAAGCGAAACGCCGGTGCCCGATGTTTCGGTCATGCCGTAATATTGTGTGAAGCGCGTGCGCGGCAATTCCTGAAGCGCCCGCCGCAAAAGAGCCTCGGGCATCGGCGCGGAGCCATAGATGATGCGCTCGAGCGAACTCAAATCGTAACGGCCGAAGCTGGGGCTGTTCAAAATCATGGACAGCATCGTCGGCACCCAAACCACATGCGTGACGCGCTCCGCCTCCACCGTGGCCATGGAAGAATCCGGTTCGAATTTGCGCAGCAGGCAAACCGTGGCCGCTGCCGTAAGCTGCGTGTTCCACAACCCTCCGCCCGACATGTGAAACAGCGGCACGTTGATCGCGAGCACCGATGTATCGCTGACGCCGCTGGTGTGGATCATGGAAAGACCGGCGGCATATAGATTCAAAGACGTTAGCATCACGCCTTTGGCGCGCCCCGTCGTACCGCCTGTGAAGAAAAGATAGGCCACGTCGTTCGGGGCCGTTGAACGATCCGAAGCCCCGCGCGCCGACGTCGCAAGTTCATCCCATTGCGCATCGAAGCCGCGCGCGATGACGATCCGCAACGAAGGCACGCATTCGCGCAACTCCTGCGCCAACGGCAGATAGGCTTCGTCGACCACAAGGGCTGCCGCCTCGCATCCGTTCAACGCGTCGGCACATTCGGCAAGCGACCAGCGCGTGTTCAAGCTTGCCATTACCAGCCCTGCCCAGGGGGCAGCGAAGTAAAGTTCGTAGAACGGCAGCGTATTGTCCGAAAGGATGGCGATACGTTCGCCCGGCAACAGCCCCAATTCCCGAAAGCCGCCGGCAAGCCGGGCGACGCGCTCCCGCACCTCGTTCCAGGTGCGGCTGTGCCCCTCGCAGGTCACGGCCACTTTTGCCCCGCGAAGCTGGGCTGCGCGCCGCAGCCTTTGGGTGATCAGCATATGTCTTCTCCTGAGCTTCCGATTTGACTGCAATAACGGCATTCTGACAATATTGCTTTACCGGTAGGTCAAAATAATTCTCTGGGAGGTTCCATGCCCTTGATCGCCTTGGGTGACATTGTCCGCCACCACGCCCGGCGCAAGCCGGACGACGCCATCGCGGTCTGCTATCCCGACGGGGAATGGACCTGGTGGGAGCTGGAGGCCCGCGCCAACCGGCGAGCGCGCTTCTTCCGCGATCTGGGCGTGGGACGCGACGACGTGGTGACCATCGCTGTGCCCAACAGCAGCAAGTTCTTCGAAATCACTTTTGCCCTGTGGAAGCTGGGAGCAACACCGAATGTGATCTCTTCGCGCCTGCCGTTGCACGAGCAGCGCGCCATTGCCGAACTGGCGCAGCCGAAGCTCGTGGTGGCAGCCAGCCCCGAACCGCTGGGCGATGTACCCGCGATCCCGTTCGATGCCGATGCTTCGGGCTATAGCAGCGATGCCATGGATGCCACGGTCGGAAGCCATTGGAAGGCCATGACCAGCGGCGGTTCCACAGGGCGGCCGAAGCTGATCGTCGACCACATGAAATCCGAATACGACCCGGCGAACACCCAATACTATATGCGTCAGGACGATACGGTTCTGGTGCCGGGGCCGCTCTATCACAACTCCCCGTTCTGCTGTTCGCACCTGCCGTTGTTCAACGGCAGCAAGATCGTGGGGCTGGCGAAGTTCGACGCGCCGGAGGCACTCAAACAGATCGAGAAACATCGTATCGGTTGGGTGAATTTCGTACCCACCATGATGCATCGCATCTGGGCCTTACCGGCCGATCTGCGAAACAGCTTCGATCTGTCGTCGCTGCACGCCATCTGGCACATGGCAGCGCCGATGCCCGTCTGGCTCAAGCATGTCTGGATCGAATGGCTGGGAGCGGAGCGCATCTTCGAGCTTTACGGCGGTACCGAAGCGCAAGGCCAAACCTGGATCGATGGCAATCAATGGCTAAAGAAGCCGGGCTCTGTCGGCCCCATCCACGGCGATGCCAAAATCCGCGTGTTGCGCGAAGACGGCTCGGATTGTGCTCCCGGCGAGGTGGGAGAAGTCTATTTGCTCCCGCCGGATCTCAAGAACTTGCCCTATCACTATGTCGGTGCGGAGCCGAAGCGACTGGAAGACGGATGGGAATCGCTTGGCGACATGGGCTATCTCGATGAGGACGGTTACCTGTTCCTCGCCGACCGCCGCACCGATCTGATCCTGCGCGGCGGGGCGAACATCTATCCCGCGGAAATCGAAGCGGCGATCGACAGCCATCCTGCCATCGCCTCTTCCATCGTGATCGGCCTGCCGGATGCCGACCTGGGCCAGCGTGTCCACGCGCTTGTACAGCCAAAGGATGAAGCGGTTGCGGTTTCGGCGTTGCACGCCTTCCTGAAAGAAAGGCTGGCCGGTTACAAACTGCCCGGATCGTACGAGTTCTGCGATACGCCGCTGCGCGACGATGCGGGCAAGGCAAGGCGTTCGGCCCTGCGCAATGAACGGATCGATTGGCTGAACGGAAAGCGGGACTTTATGCTGACGCCTCAGCACGCCGCTTAAGCGGACAATGCGGCCTTTGTCTTGGCGCTCTTTGTCGGCGCCGCGGCCCCGCGAATGCCGCTCAAGAGAACGTCCACCTGCATTTCCGCAAGTTTCTGCGGGGGGTGGCGGCCGCTCGACTTTGTCCAATAGGCCATCCAGTTCAGCGAACCGAATAGCGCGTGATAGACCACCACGCGATCGGGCACGCTCAGCGTCTTGTCCTTTTCGCCCGCAGCGATGATGCGATAGAGCATTTCGTCGGCTTCATCGATGCGCGCCTGAATATCGGCGCGCGAACGCGCATCGAAGGTGCGCCAGGGAAACCGCGCCAGGCAGGCGCCATAGTCCGAAATCATGATCAGCGCATAGTGGATCATGAAGGTGCGCAGCTTCTCGTAAGCCGTAGCGTTGCTGCGCTCCACCTCTTCCAGATGGCCCAGAATCTGATCCTGCGCCCGCTTCAGGATATCAAGCAGCAATTGCTGTTTGCTGTGGACATAATAATAGACGGTGGGCTTGGTGATGTTGAGGATGTCGGCCAGATCGTTCAGCGAGGCCGCATCATATCCGCGGTCGCGAAAAAGGGCCGCTGCGGCTTGCAGCACAGCCTCCTTCTTCTCGGGGAATTGAGAGTTGCGGCGGCGGCGGACTTTCTGCCACGGGCTGGCGCGGCGAGTCTTGGCGGGTTTATTCATTGAACGGTAGGTAGCATGAGCGGCCCACCCTGCCTAGAGCCCGCTTGGCAGCCCAGAGCCAAACCGGTTCGTTTCAGCCAAAGCGAATCCTTTATTCGTTCTACCGTTCGGTATTCTATTGTCGACATCCCAATCCCGCCGCTCTATCGTCGCGAACAAGAAACAACGCAAGAGAACGACATGGTGTTCGAAATGGCCCAGCTCGACGTGAAGGGCGGCATGGAAGCGGAGTTCGAGAAAGGCGTGGCCGCGGCAAAACCGTTGTTCGCACGCGCCAAGGGATGCAGGGGACTTTCATTGCAGCGGTCGGTGGAAAACCCACAGCTATATCTGCTGATCGTCAAATGGGACACGGTGGAAAATCACACGATCGATTTCCGTAACTCCGAAGACTTTCAGGAGTGGCGCCGCCTCGTCGCGCATTGCTTTGCCGGGCCCGCCACCGTTCACCACACCGCTGAGGTATGGAAAGGTTTTTGAGCCCTACAAGTGCATTTCCGGCGTGAATTCGGCGAACGTATCGGTATTGGTGCGGCCGTCTTCGCGCATCGGCTCGATATAGTTGAGCGTCAGCGCGCGCTTGAAACCCAACATTGCTCGCTGTTCCACGCTCATCGCCGCATAGACATCGTCGTGGATACAGGCGGGATAGTTCTCCGACTGGCGCAATTGCGGCACCATGTAGTAACCCGAAATCGCCAAACGCGGACCGGGAACGCGGCTTGGCCCCGCGCCATGCCACAACCTTCCATCGAACACGAACGCCGTGCCCGGCGGGCCTTCGATGGCCATGGTCTCCACGTTCTCGTAGCTCAGGATGCGGCCATCGCGGAAATATTCGATCTTGGGCGGCGGATTGCGATGCGTCTTGGGGATGACGCGCGTGCCGCCGTTGTCATCGGTGAATTCCGTGATCATGTAGAGCACATTGTTCACCCAGGGCCGCGGCTGCGGATCGGGAAGATAGCTCTGGTCGCAATGAAGCACCTGCGCCACCGCACCTTTGCGCGTGACCATGCCGGTGAGGTTGGACATGCAGAAATCGAGTTCGCCGAAACCATGGCGCATGATCTCCAGCACCTTGGGCTGGAGGATCAGATCGCGAAACACTTCGCCTTTGTTCGGCAGAACGCGCACCAGCTGGAACGAGGCCGTATCGGCGTTCTTCGGGCGCCCGTAATAAGGCTTTCCGTCGTCGGCGAGATTCGCCTTGCCCGCGTTGCGCTCGGCTTGCGCCTGTTCCAGCAGCCGCTCGCGAATGCGCGCCACCTGATCGGAACTGAGACAATCCTTGATCAGGCCGTAGCCGAATTCGGTGAAATCGCGCTTGACCTGTTCCAGATCGGTCGTCGGTTCCGGCAAACGGTCGAATCGAAGTTTTCCGGCCGCGCTCATGGCGTCACCACGACAGCAGCGAGGCATGAACGACGTCGGAGTAGCGCTGGCAGCGCTGGAAATTGTCCCATTCGTCGATCAGTCCGGTGGAGAGAAACACCATGCTGAGATCGCGCACAGGATCGATCCAGAACATGGTCGAACCATGGCCCAAACCGCCGAACGTCCTGGGCGATGCAAGAGCGCCGAACGGCATGGGATGCACGCCTTCGCCCCGCGTGAAGAAACCGAGACCGTAATTGGAAGGCTGCGGCGGCCAGCGGCCTTCCACCACGTCGCGACCATACCAGATGTTATCGTCGTCGCCGGTGTGGTTCTGCGCCACCAATTCCAACGTCGCGGGCGACAGGAAGCGGAAGCCATCCAGCTCGCCCTTGTTCAGCAACATGGTGACGAAACGGTGCATATCTTCCGCTGTCGTGGTGTAACCGCCCGCGGGAATCTCGAACTCCTCATTGATCATCTGGTTGACCATCTTCACATCGTCGCGGACTTTCTCGCCGCGCGGCATGATGGGGCAGATCCGGTCGCGCCGCGAATTGGGAAGACCGGCTGCCGTTTCCATCATGCCCAGCGGCTCGAACATTTCCTGGCGCACGATATCGCGCCAGGCGCGCTTCTTCGGATCGACGCGGCGAACCATCTCGGCGGTCATCGCCGCACCGGCATAGGCCGAATAGGTGACGCGTTCGCCCGGCAGGTTGATCGCCGCGGTGCCGCACAGGGCTTTGATATTGGCTTCCAGATTGCCCCAGGTTTCCAAGGTGATCCCCGGAATCATATCGGTGACGAGGCCAGCGGTGTGCGTGAGCAGGTGAAACAGGTTCACCGCGTTCTTGCCGCGCGTGGCGAATTCGGGAACGAGTTCGCGCACCATCGTGGTCAACCGAAGATCGCCCAGCTCCACCCGGTTCAGCGCCATCGCGGCGGTGAACTGTTTGCCGGTGGACATGGTATGGAAGAGAGAGCCTTTTTCCATTTTCCGCTTGGTGTCGCGCTCGGCAAAGCCGAACGCCTCATGGAAGACGACCCCGCTCTTGCGCGCGACGATGACAACGCAGCCGTCATACATCACATTATCGATATCGCGCTGGATGATCTCGCCAAGATTGCCGAGCCTCCTGGCATCAAAACCTGCTTTTGCCGGATCGATCTTCTGCATGTCTCTCTCCCTTTCCATCATTCCTTTTTCACCAGGCCCTCGATATGGATCGGGGCCCATTCGACGCCGCCGTCGACCGGCAGCACCACACCGTTGAGATAGCTCGCGTCATCCGACGCCAGGAACAAAGCGGCGGCCGCACTGTCCCATCCCGTGCCCACGCGCTTGCTCGGAACGGCATCCGCACTTGCTGCGATCGCCACATTGTAAGCTTCTTCACCACCCAAACGCTGGCTCCAGCCGGAGCGATTGAGCGGCGTATCCATGAAACCGATACGCACGCAATTGGTGCGAATGCCGAGCGGTCCGTGCGAAACGGCGAGCGAACGCGTCATCGCCTCGACCGCGGCCTTGGCGGCGGAATAGGTGAAACTGGGCCGCTCGATGAAGCGCGCGGCCAAAGTGGACGACGTGTTGGTGATGACGCCCTGCTTCTGGCGCACCATCGCCGGCAACACCGCCTTGCAGCACAGGAACACGCTCTTGGCGCTCACTGCCATTTCGCGGTCATAGGCTTCTTCAGAGGTGTCGCCGATAAAAGCGTGGTTGCCGCCGGAGACGCCGACATTGTTGTGCAGGATATCGATGCGCCCATAATGGTTGAGCGCGCTGTCGACCACCGCCTGAACATCCGCCGCCTTGGTGACGTCGGCTTTCATGGCGATGCAGGAATTTCCTTCCTTCACGATGATGGCGCGCGTTTCTTCGGCGCGATCCGTCATCATATCCACGGCGATCACGCGTGCGCCTTCGCGCGCAAACGCGATGGCCGTCGCTTTGCCGTTGCCCCATCCCTGGATGGGAGGCGCGCCCGCACCCATGACGATGACGACCTTATCCTGAAACCGAAAAGGTTTTCTCGGCGCCAGACCTTCCATCGCGCTCTCTCCCTGTTATGGCTGCTATATTGGCGCGCAATCGAGCCCGCCATCCACATTCAAAATCGCGCCCGTGATATGTTTGGCCTCGTCCGAAGCCAAAAAGACCGCCGCGGCTGCGATGTCGAACGGATCGGTGTGCTCGCCCCTCAAAGGCACTTTCGCCCGGCTTTTGGCCATTTCGGTCACCTGCCGTTCGGCGGAGACGCCTTTTGAATCCAATGTCACGCGGATCAGCGGCGTTTCGGAGAAGCCGACCCTGATGCAATTGACACGAATGTTGTCCCGGCCATAGGCGGCGGCGCAAGCGCGTGTCATCGCTTCCACGCCGGCCTTCGCCGCCGAATAACCGATATTGGCCGAGCGCAAGAATCGAACAGCCAACAGGGAGGAAATGTTGATGATGGCACCTCCACCACCCTGGCGCATTAGCGGAACAGCGTGGCGTATGCCGAGATAGGCGCTGGTGAGATTGGTGGAAATCTCATGGTTCCATTCGTCGAGCGACAATTGATCGGGCGTGCCGGACGATCCGCCGAAACCGACATTGTTGTGCAGCACATGCAAACCGCCGAAGGCCGAAGCCGCCTTGGTAATAGCGTTTGCGACATCGGCTTCCTTCGTGGCATCGCCCGTGATGGCAATGGCGCGCCCGCCTTCGCCTTCGATCAGATGGGCCACTTCTTCGGCGCGCTCGCCCACATGATCGACGCAGGCGACAAACGCGCCTTCCCTTGCATAAGCCGCCGCACTTGCCTTGCCGTTGCTCCAACCTTCCGCGATCGTGCCTGCGCCCATCACGACGACCACGCGCCCGGCAAGACGGCCGGAGCCGGTTTCAAGACCGGAGCTTTTGCCATGCGGGCCCGCATTCTGAAAATTCATCGGCCCGCACCTTTGAATGCCACCACCACAGATACAATCTTCACGCTGTGCACTTTCCACCAGAACAATGAACGCGCGCCCCCCGGCGCGCGCCGTGTTGTTGATTATTCCCAATGATACGTAATGGTTACGCCATAGGTCGGCGGGTCGTTCGATGCGCCGACCCAGATGTGTTTCGCAGGAGCTGTCGAGTATTCGGTCGTGGTCGCATAGATGGCCGCCACGTCGGCGCCGAGGCTCATGTAACGAACGTTGGTCACGTTCTTGCCCCACACTTCGAATTCCCAGCGATTGTCCTGCGATGTGAGGGTCGCGTTCAGATCGAGCAATCCCCGCTGGTTTGTCCGGTTGTAGACAAAGGGCAGTTCGGAGTCGCTGTAATCGAAGAACACGCGGTCGCGCCAGCTCCAGTCGGCATGTAACGTAAGCGTGCTATCGAACATGGCGTTGGGGAAAACCGCATCGCCATAAAAATACCAGCTGTCCTTCGGCGTCTGCGCAGGTATGCGCGAGGTAAAGGTCGGCAGATGCGTGATCTTGCCGTGCATATAGGAGTAGTTGCCGCCAAGCGTCAGCCAGTCCGTCGGCCGCCCCTCAAGCTCCAGCTCTACGCCTTTCAGATCGAGATTGCCCGCGTTCACCACCTGTCTCAGCAGCGTGGTCGGATTGAACTGCTGTGTCTGCAGGTTCTTGTATTCCATGTCGTAGACGGTGGCGTTCAGCCGGAAGCGATGATCGAACCATTCCGATTTCACCCCGCCTTCGTAATTCCACACCGTTTCGGGATCGAACGGTGTCGAAAGGCCGAGCACGTTCGTGGGATTGGAATCAAAGCCGCCGCTCTTGTAGCCGCGTGAGGCCAACGCATACGTCATGATATCAGGCGTAATTTGATATGACAGCGAGAATTTCGGCGTCGCCGCAGACCAGCTTTTCGAATAGGTGGCCGAGATAGGCGGGCCCGCGTAGATCGAAGCGAGGCTGTGATAGGATGTGCCACTTGTCTCGTCGGCTGTCTCGCGAATACCAGCGGTGAAGGCGAGACCGTTCCAGATATGCCAGGTCGCTTCGCCGAACACCGCATAGCTGTTGATGTTGATGTCTTGCCAGACCGCGGAGAAGAACGGCGTGGTGCTGGCGCCAAGCGCCGTCAGAAGCAGGCCCGGCTGCAGATTGTAGATGTGGTCGTTTTCCTTGAACTTGTGCGCATGCAAGAAGAACGCGCCAACCGTATAGTCGATCGTGTTGTTGCCGGAAGATGCGAGCCGCAGTTCCTGGGTGAATTGCCGGTCGCGCTCGAACTCCGTCAACGGAAAATCGTCCAGTGGATCGGCCACTTCGTCTTGCCGGTCGGCCACATTTACGTGGCGGTACGCGGTGATCGAGGTGATCACGCCCCATCCAAGCGACCAATTTGCTTGCGCCGAAAGCCCGGCAATATCGCGGTGCGTAAAGCCCGGCACGGCCTGGTTGGTTTTTCCGAAACCATAATAGAGTGTTGGAAAGAGGCTGGGCTGATAATTGCCAAGCAGATAACCGACCTTTCCGTCGGAATCGTCGTGCAGGTAATCGCCGATCAGCCGGATGTTGAAGTCTTCGGTGGGCGTATAGAGCAATTGCCCCCTGACGGAGTGCCAGTTTTCCGCGCCCGAATCGTCTTTCAACGTGATGGGATCTGCGTTTTCGACGATCGCGCTGCGAACATGGCTGCTGATGGTGATGCGCCCCGCCAGATCGTCGGTGATCGGGCCGGTGACGAAACCTTTCGCTTCCATCAGGTTGTGCGAGCCGTAGGACGCCTGAATCTCGGCTTCCGGCGTGAAACTCGGCTTCTGCGTATAGATCGCAATGTCGCCACCGGTGGAATTGCGCCCGAACAGCGTGCCTTGCGGCCCTTTGAGGACTTCGACGCGATCCAGATCGAAGAAATCGGGCACAACATCGGCGATGCCGGTCGTCACCACATCGTCGATCAGAAGCGAAGCGCCTTCCGCAACGCCCGGCGAAGCGTTGTAACCCGCCGATTGCGAGGCGCGAACCGACGGATATTGGTTCACCGAGGCGAATTTTGCGAAATAGGTGCCCGGAACGCGGGAGAGCAGATCTTCCAGCTTGGTGATATGGGCGCTGGTGATGTCGCCGCCACTTAGCACCTGCATGGAAACCGGCACCTGCTGAACGTCGGCGGCGCGGCGGGTTGCCGTCACCACCACCGTCTCGATCTTGCCGGTATCGCCCGTTTCGCTGGAAGCCGCATCGGCCGCGAAACTTTCCGATGCCGCCAGGGCCAGCATCACGCTCGACGCCGCCATCATCGCGGCACACCTGGTTTTCATTGCCATCCTCATCGGCGCTATCCCCTTCCTGAAATTATCGTCGCTATTAGTTCTTACTGGTCGGTAGAATTTTGGAGATGGTGGCGATTGTCAAGGGCCCCTCCGTTGCTATGGCCGCTCGCAATGAGAATTTCCCGCACGATCGTTTCGCACCTGTGCGGCACAACGTCGAAATCTCGCGAAAAACCCAGGAAACAAGCCATAAAATGCGCAGCGGCCTCCCGGTGACCTGTTTGCAACAGATGAAAACTTTGCGGCTGCTGCAACGCAATCGCCAGAGGATTTTCGCAGTTGCACGTTCAACGATAGTTTGACTGGTCGGTAGAATTACGGAATCATACGCTCCGGGAACGCTACCAGCACGCAAGGCAGAACAATGAACATCCAGGCAAGCAAGAACCTCCCCTTCCCCACCACCGACGAGGCGTTGCAAAAGCGGCATCTGGACGAATTCGGATATTGCTATATCCGCGACGGACTGAGCCCAGATCTGCTCAAACGCACGCGCGACCGGCTGATCGAACAGGCCGAGCAGGAAAAAGAAAAGGGCCTCGCCTCCTACAAGGACGGCACCCAGACATGGATCGGCAAACCGCGCAAAGGCGATTCCGCGCCCTGGCAAGGCATCAAGATGCTGCTGAACAAGGGAGATGTGTTCGGCGAGGTCATCATGCTGCCGCGGCTGCACGCGCTGATGGCTTATATGTTCACCGGCTACAGATATTATCTCTCGGCCATGACGGGCTTGATCGTGCGCAACGGCGCGTCCGGCCAGGTGATCCATTCCGATCAGATGATGGTGCCGGAAATCGCAAACATTCCTTACGTCGCCAATTCGATCATCATGCTGTCGGAGTTCACGGCGGAAAACGGCGCCACGCGATTGGTGCCCGGCTCACACAAATGGGGCCATTATCCGCCGCTATCGCGCATCATCCGCGACGATGGCACGGTCGATGGCTTCAACACCGAACCGATCGAAACCGTGGCCGCCGAAGCGCCCGCCGGCACCATCATGGCCTTCGAAGGCAGGCTGTGGCACGGCCAGGGCGAAAGCACGAGCAACGATGTGCGCTACGCGATCTCGACCTATTTCGCGCAGCCCTTCATACGCCAGCAGGACAACATGCCCGCCAGCATCCTGCCCGATGTCTTCGCACGCATGCCGGACAAGATGAAAGCGCTCGTCGGTTTCTCACAGGACGGCAATCTCGGCTACGTCCACCCCATCACGCCGGACGGCCGCACCAATGTGGACGTGCCGACACCCTACATCCCCGAACTGCACGCCTGATCTTCGAGAGAGCGACAGTGAACGCCATCGCCCAGCCCATGGCCGTGCCTTCGTCCAAATACCTGCCCATCACGCTCTTGGTGGGCCTGACCCAATTGCTTCTCACCGCCGATCTGTCGCTGATCAGCGTGGCGCTTTCGAGCGTCGGCAAGGAGTGGAACATCGCGCCCGCCGCCTTGTCATGGGTGGTCACGGGTTCGGCTATCACCTTTGCGGGGCTGGTGATCCTTGGCGGACGCGTGGTCGATCGCTATGGCCAACGGCTCTGTTTCCTTTTGGGCATGGGCTTGTTCGCCGCTTCGGCGGTGGCTCTTGTCTTCGCGCCCAATTTCGAAACGGTGATCGCCGCGCGCGTGCTGCAGGGTCTTAGTTGCGCACTGTTCCAGCCGGCGAATTACTCGCTCGTCTTCACTGCATTGCCAGATGGCCCGGTGCGCCATCGCGCCTTGGGTGTGGTGGGTGCGGCGCAAGGCATCTCCATGCTCATCGGCCTTCTGGGCGGCGGCACGATGACGACGATGTTCAACTGGCGCGCCGTCTTTCTTCTGGAATTGCCGCTCGCACTCGTCGCCATCGGGCTTGCCGTCATTGCCATTCCCCCAAAGAACCAATCCGCCGAGCCAGCCGCAAAGAAACCCGCAGATGTTCTTGGCGCGCTCCTGCTGATGACGGCGCCCGCACTTTTCATCTGTTCGGTCAGCGTGCTCGAACATTGGGGGTGGACATCGCTTGTGGGGCTGGCGGTTCTGGCGGGAGCGATCCTGTCGGCGGCGGCGCTGGTGTTTGTCGAACACCGCGCCGCCGATCCGCTGGTGCCGCCGGTTCTCTTGGCCCGCGCAGGTGTGCTGGGGCCGATCATCAGCGTTGCGTGCTTGCTCGCCTCGATGGTCGGCGCATTCGTCTTGTTGAATCTGTATACGCAGCGCGTGCTCGGCCTGTCCGCCATGGCTGGCGGGCTGGCCATGCTGCCTTATGCCGTGGCACTTGCGATTGCCGGAAGGCTCGCCGTCTACACCATGGATCGCTGGTCGTTGAAAACGAACGTGGCGATCGGCATCGCGGTGCAAATCGTGGGCACGGCACTTCTCTGCTATGCGCCGCTGCTGAAGGGATATTCCTGGGCACTGGTGAGCGGCACCATGCTGTCGGGTGCCGGGGGATTGATCGCAGCACTCGCCATCACCGCACAAACCGGAGGCCGTGCGACCGCAGATCACAAAGGCATCTCCATGGCGATGATGTTCACGACCGACAAGATCGGCGCATCTATCGGCGTCGCCTTGTCCCTGGCGGCCCTCACGCTCACAAACTATCAGGTGGCCTTCGCGTTGAGCGGCGTCTTCGCGCTGCTCACCGTGATCGCAACCTATCTGCTGACCGCCGACACGCCCGATCAGATGCGGTAAATCGCTTCCGCATTGCCGGCGAACAAAGCCTCCTGATCGACTTCAGAAAGGCCACGCACGATATCTTCGAACCCGTTGATAAGCTCGGCATACGTCGAAAACAGACCGTCGACCGGAAAGTTGCTCGCGAACATGCAGCGCGAAACGCCGAACGCTTCGATGCAGGAAAGCACCCACGGACGCATCGCCTCGACGCTCCATCGGTCGAGGAACATGCCAAGCCCGGAAATCTTGCACCGCGTGTTCGGCAACCGCGCGATTTCCCCAAGCCCCTCGCGCCAGCGCGCAAATGCGTCCGCATCGTGGCTCTTGGGCCAGCCGGCATGTTCCAGCACGAACACCATGTCGGGAAACCGGGCCGCCAGCCTGGCCGCGTCCGGCTGGATGTCGACATGTGCGATCAGATCGTAGAGCCGGATGCCGCATTCCAGCATCGTATCGAAAGCCCGAAATGTGTGATCGGCCGCAAAATCGACGCCTTCATAATTCCGGATGCCGCGAAAATTGGGGCTCTGCGCATGCTCGCGCAATTCGACCGCAATATCCGAAAGCGGCATCGTCAAATCCGTCCGCCCGATGATGGCGTTCGGAACGCCTTCGCGCGCATAAAGCCTTTGAAGCCAGCGCGTCTCGTCCGGCCAGCGCGGCGGGGTCTGGCACGCCGTGATGTGAATGAACTTGGGCACCTCGAAGTCTTTCGTATCGGCGCGATAATCATCCAGCAGATAATTCCGCCCGATCAGCTTGGCATAAGACCGCCCCAACTCATCGACGGCCTCTTCGGGATTGCCGTTCAGCGCTGGATACCAGCCCGTCGAAAGATCATAGAGATGGATATGCGCATCGACGAAGCGACGTTTCATGACAGCTCCAGAAGTTTGCGCAGTTCGGCCTTGGCGATTTTTTCGATGGTCGAACGCGGCAAGCTGTGTACCACCCTCACCTCACGCGGAACCTTGAACTTCGCAAGCCGCTCCCTGCAAACGGCAATGATGTCGGCGGCAAACGCCGGAGACGGAAACCCGTCCTGCAACGACGGCAAGACGAATGCGACCGGCACCTCGTCGTAAAGCGGATGCTTCTTGCCCACGACCGCCACCTCGCGCACGCCCGGCACCGAAAGGATGACCCGCTCGATCTCGGAAGCGGCCACGTTCTCCCCGCCGACCTTGAGCATATCCTTCGCGCGATCCGCAAAGATCAGCGATCCGTCTTCGGCCAGCGTGATGAGATCGCCCGTATCGAAATAACCTTCGGCGTCGAATGCACGTTCCGTCGCCGCCGGATCGTCGCAATATTCCGCAAACAGCGAGAGGCCCCTGACGCCCTTGATCCAAAGCGTGCCCGTTTCACCCGGCGAAACGGGCGAACCATCCTCGCGCAAAATCTTGATCTGATATTCCGGCGCGGGCCTGCCGATCGACATAGGGCGGTTTGGCAAGACCGTGCTGCCCAATATGCCGTGGGTGATGGTTTCGGTCATGCCCCACCAGCCGATGGTCTTTACCCGGAAGCGCGCATCGCTTGGCGGCTCGCAAACGACGCTGCCCCACAGCCGAAAGAAATGTCGTTCCGGCACCGGTTGATCGGCCAACGCCCGCACGCAGAACGGCACCAGCGATGCCCAGGTGCAACGATGCTTGAGCGCCGCCGGCCAAAACCGCGATGCCGAAAAGCGCGGCTGGATCACGCAACTGCCGCCCGCCCACAATGTGGCCAGCACCGAATAAGCCTGCGCGTTGGTATGAAACAACGGCAGCGTGATGTGATGCACGTCGTCCGCCCCCAGATCTTCGTGCAACGCATTGATCTGCGCGCCCCACAGCGCATTGGCGTGGGTCCACAACACCGCCTTCGGGCGAGAGGTCGTTCCCGACGTATATTGAATCGCAAACGGCGCCAGCGGATCATGACCGCGCACCGGAATATTCGCCGGATCGCCATTCAACCGCTCGAACGATTCATCCGCTGCGGGAGCGTTTGTCCCCGCATCTTTGCCGTTGTCGGTTTGCGTGATCGCAATCCAGCCCTTGCAGACCGCGCCAACGTTTCCGGCGAATTTCGGCTGGGTGATCGCGCCCACCACGCCGCTATGCTCTGCGAAGTAACGCAATTCATCGACACTCGAATTCGCATTGGTCGTGACTGCAACGGCGCCAGCCCAGGCACAGCCGAACCAGGCGAAAATCGCTTCCGGACAATTGTCGAGATGAACCAGCACGCGGTCGCCCGGCCGCACGCCACGCCCATGAAGCCCAGCCGCCACGCCTGCAACGCGCGCGGCAAATTCCCGGTACGTCCAACTGCGTTCTTCGCCCTCGAACGGTTCCCACAAAAGAAAAGGATGGCTCGCCCTTCCAACGGCGCGTGCAACGATCAGCGAGCGGATATCCTGCCCTGCGAACGGCATGAAATGAGGATGTGCAATGGCGGAAATCGTCATGATGCCGGGTCATATCCCATGGGCAAACGGAACAGCCACAACAGCGATCCTTGACCTTAAACCTACCAGTCGGTAGACTTATAATCGAGAAAAATCGGAGATTTCGATGTCAAAGGCTCTGGTTGCGGGCGTGGGCATGATCCCTTTCGCCAAACCCGGCAAAAGCGAATCTTATGACGTGATGGGCGCCGCCGCGGCGGTGGCCGCGCTGAAAGATGCCAATATCGCCTACTCCGAAATCCAGCAGGCTTATGCCGGTTACATCTATGCCGATTCCACCGCAGGCCAGGCCGCGCTTTACAATGTCGGCGTCACCGGCATCCCGATCGTCAACGTGAACAACAACTGCGCCTCGGGTTCGACGGCGCTGTTCCTTGCCCGTCAGGCCGTGGAATCGGGTGCTGCGGATGTCGTGCTGGCGCTCGGCTTCGATCAGATGGTGCCCGGCGCGCTCGGCTGGGTTTTCAACGACCGCAAGGAAATTCTCCAGCGTCATTCCGATCTGACGAAAAGCCTGCAGAACTGGGACGATACCGCACCGATGGCTGCGCAATATTTCGGCGGCGCCGGTGCCGAATATCAGCGCAAGCACGGCGCGGAAACCGCAACCTTCGCGATGATCGCGGAAAAAGCGAGAAAGCACGCCGCGAACAATCCATTCGCGCTGTTCCGCAATCCGTTGACGGTGCAGGAGATCCTGCAGTCTCCACACCTCTATGGTCCGTTGACGCGCTACCAGGCCTGCCCGCCCACTTGCGGCGCGGCCGCCGCGGTTCTGGTGTCGCGCAAATATGCGCAGCGCAAAGGTCTCACCGGTCTGGTGGAAATCGCATCGCAAGCCATGGCGACGGACGTGCCATCGAGCTTCGATGAAAACAGCATGATCAAACTGATCGGTTTCGACATGGCCAAGCGCGCCGCCAAGGAAGCTTATGAAACGGCGGGCCTTGGACCGGACGATATGCAGGTCGTCGAACTGCACGATTGCTTCACGGCAAACGAGCTTCTCAGCTACGAAGCCCTCGGCTTGACTGAAGAAGGAACCGCCGAACGTTTCATCCACGATGGCGATAACACCTATGGCGGAAAATACGTCGTCAACCCATCCGGCGGGCTTCTCTCCAAAGGCCACCCGCTGGGCGCCACAGGCTTGGCGCAATGCTACGAGCTGGTAAACCAGCTTCGCGGAACCGCAGAAGCTCGCCAGGTGGAAAACGTACACCACGCGCTGCAGCACAATCTGGGTTTGGGCGGCGCCTGCGTGGTGACGATATATCGTCACGCCTAGTGTCAACGATATCCCTTTGCGCTGAAAGCGGTCATTACGTCCAATCGACGAATTGTCGTTTCCTCTGCCCTTTATGCAGCCGTCTTCTTTCTTCTTGAAGGTGTCGTACATCTTCGAACCGCCCGCCCAAATTTGCGATTCTTTGGAGCACGCAGCATATTGCCAATCGTTGCTTGCCAAACGAACCATCCGACATCATGCCGCTGAAGATATTGGTCATCGATGCCGTACCTGACCGCGCTCGGGCGCTTGAGGAGAAGCTGTCGGAAACTGGCTTTGCACAAATAATGTGCATTGACGGCGGCGATCTCGCCAATGCCGTGGAACGCGAGCAGCCGGATCTGGTGATCGTCGACATGGCGCTTCCCGATCGGGATGCGCTGGAAGATATTCGCGCCGTTTCCGCAAGTTTGCCCGTGGTGGTGTTTGCCGGAATTCACGATTCCGCGTTCGCGCGCGAAGCGGTCGAGGCGGGTGTGTGTTCCTACAACCTGTCGGGCGTGACGTTGGAAGACGTCAGACCGGTCATGGAAGCGGCCATTGCCTTGTTCCGGCGTTACCGGGCCGTCGAGACCGAGCTTGCGACCGCCAAGGCTTTGCTGGAGGAGCGCCGCCAGATCGAACGCGCCAAGGCGGTTCTGATGCGCGACCGCAAGATGACCGAACCCGAAGCCTATCGTTGGCTGCAGAAGCGCGCGATGAACGAAAGCAGGCGGCTTTCGGACATCGTGGCGGAATTCGTGAACGCAGAAGACCGAAAACAACGGGGAAGCCGACCATGAGCGATGTGGTGTCCTTCGCCGCTCGCAGGCCGCAGACGAAGATGCGTATCGGTTTTCTGCGGCTCACCGATTCCGCACCCGCCATCGTGGCGCAGGAATTCGGCTTTTTTGCCGATGAAGGTGTGGACGCCGAACTGGTTTGCGAACCTTCCTGGGCCAATGTCGCCGACAAGCTTGCTTATGGCTTTCTGGATGCGGCGGTGATCGTTCCGCCACTGGCGTTCGCAGTCGAACTCGGCCTTCGGGGGGCGAGCCAGGCGCTGATCGTGCCCTGCAACATCTCGCTCGGCGGCAACACGGTTACGATGGGGCGCGATCTGGCGTCGCGCATGCGCGCGGTTGCGGGCGAGCGCCAAATAAGCCTGCCCCGCGCCCTTGCCGTTTGTCTGGAGAAGCGTGAAGCACCGCTCACGCTTGGGATCGTGCATCCTTATTCGACGCATAATCTTCTGTTGCGCTATTGGCTGGCAAGCGGCGGTCTGGAAGCGGGCCGCGACGTGAAGCTGATTGTTGTGCCGCCTGCGCGCGCGGCGGAGGCATTGGCCTCAGGCCAGATCTCCGGCTTTTGCGCGGGCGCTCCGTGGGGTGAGGTGGCGGCGCGGACGAATGTGGGAACGACCGTCGCCACTTCGGACGATATCTGGCGCAACGCGCCCGAGAAAGCATTTGCGGTTCGTGCGCGCTGGGCCGATGAAAACCCCGAGGCATTGGAAGGCGCCATGCGCGCGCTGTTGCGGGCAGCACGGTTTTGCGACCAGCCTGAGAACGCATCCTATGTCGCCGCCGTGTTGTCCCGGCGCAAATATGTCGATGTCGACAGCCATGCAATTCTGTCGTCGTTGCCCGGCAGCCCGTCCGCGCCGGAAAACCGTTCGCGCTTCTGGCGGCATGCGGCGACCTTTCCCTGGCGCAGTCATGCGTTGTGGTTTGCGAACGAGATGGCGCGATGGGGATTGATCGGCGGCGATACGGATCGCACCCGATTGGCGGCGCGGGTTTACCGGTCCGACTTATATAGACGTGTCGCCACACCGATGGGTGTGAGCGTGCCGGCGACGGATAGCAAAGCCGAAGGCGGGCACACAACATCGTGGATGCTTGCCGCCCAACCCACGCCCATCGCCATGGACGCGGATCGTTTTTGCGACGGCGCGGTTTTCACCCCTTCGGTTGCGCTGCACAATAACTGATCGTCCAGCATACGGGGTAGGCAGCTATCCTAATGCGAAAACGTAAGTTTTCCCAGAAACCCTCGGTCTTCCCGCACTGCCGCATCGCAGCAAATCTGGCATGCACCTTGCGTGAGCATTGAAAGCCGCTTCGCGCGGCTGCGGGCCGTTCAAGGGCGGACGGCCGGAGCGTTTTTCGTCCACCTGCGGGCCAATGGCGGTTCGCATTCGTGCCGGGCGTCTCCGGCGCGCGCGAGCCATGCCGATGAAATTTCTTCAAGCGGGACATCTTCCCACTCTCGTTGCCTGTTTTCTCTACTTCGATCTCAGCTTCGCCATCTGGGTGCTGCTTGGACCGATGGCGGTGTTGATCGCGCAAGATCTTCATCTGAGCGCGGGCCAAAAGGGGCTGATGGTGGCGGTGCCCGTGCTGGCTGGCGCGGCGTTGCGTTTCGTCAACGGCATTCTTGTCGGCCAATGGAAGCCGAAGTTCACCGGCATCGTGATGCAGCTTGTCGTGATCGTTGGGCTGCTTGCGGCATGGAAGCTCGGCATTCACAGCTTTACGCAGATTCTGATGCTGGGCGTGGTGTTGGGCGTGGCGGGCGCGAGCTTTGCCATCGCGCTTCCCATGGTGTCGTACTGGTATCCGCCGGAGCATCAGGGAACCGCGCTGGGGCTTGCGGGTGCAGGCAATTCGGGAACCGTGTTCGCTTCGCTGTTTGCGCCTGCGCTGGCCATCGCGCTGGGATGGCAAAATGTGCTGGGGCTGGCCGCGCTGCCCTTGATCGCGGTGTTGCTGCTTTTTGTTTTCGCAGCAAAGAACAGCCCCAACTGTCCGCCGCGCAAAACCGTGGCCGACTATGCGCGCCTTCTAAAGAAGACCGATAGCTGGTGGCTGATGTTCTTCTACGCCGTGAGCTTTGGCGGCTTCGTCGGGCTGTCGTCGTTTCTGCCGATCTATTTTCACGATCAATATGGGCTTGCTCCCGTAACCGCAGGCTATTTCACCGCGGTGTGCGTGTTCGCGGGCTCCTTTGCCCGGCCGTTCGGCGGCGCGCTGGCCGATCGTATCGGCGGAACGCGCGCGTTGTCGGTTGTGTATGTCACGGTGGCGGTTGTTTTGCTGGTCATAAGTCAGGCTGCATTGCCGGCGGCAGCGGCTCTTGGCGTTCTTGTATTCGGCATGGCGATGCTGGGCATGGGCAATGGCGCGGTGTTCCAGCTTGTGCCGCAGCGCTTCGGCAGCGATGTCGGCTTGATGACGGGGCTTGTCGGCATGACCGGCGGCGTGGGCGGGTTCTATCTCGCAGCCAGCCTTGGCTATGCCAAGGAATTGAGCGGCAGCTACACGATTGGCTTTGTCGCCTTCGCAGCGCTTGCGATGGTGGCCTGGAGCGGGATCACATCGGTCAGGCCACGTTGGCGCGCCGATGCGGCGCAATTCGCCACCGTCCGCGTATAGGAGGCCGCCATGAACATGAGCGCCGATCCGCGCGAACATCTCATCGTTATCGGCAACGGCATGGCGGGAATGCGCACCGTCGAGGAATTGCTGAAACACGAAAGCAGCCACCGCTACCGCATCACCGTTTTCGGTGCCGAGCCGCATGTCAATTACAACCGCATCATGCTGTCCAGCGTGCTGGCGGGTGACAAGACGGTGGACGACATCGTCATCAACAGCCGCGAATGGTATGCCGAAAACGGCATCACGCTTGTCACCGCCGATGCCGTAACGCGCATCGATCGCGGCGACAAAACCGTTACCACCGCCAGCGGATTGGTGGCGCATTACGACCGGCTTCTGATCGCCACCGGTTCGCGGCCGCTGGCGCCGCCCATTCCAGGGCTTGGTTTGCCGGGCGTTTGCGCGTTTCGCGACATCGCCGATGTTGACAAGATGCTGGCTGCCGCGCGCACGCACAAACGCGCGGTGGTGATTGGCGGCGGCCTTCTGGGGCTTGAAGCGGCCTGGGGGCTTAAGCAGCGCGGCATGTCGGTGGCGCTGGTACATCTGATGCCGACATTGATGGAACGCCAGCTCGATGCGGCGGCTGGCCAGTTTTTGCAGCGCGATCTGGACCGGCGCGGCATCGCCTTCTTCACCGACGGCCAAACCGAAGAAATCACCGGCACCGAGCACGCCGAAGGCGTTCAGCTTGCGGATGGGCGGTTTGTGCCTGCCGACCTCGTGGTGCTGGCCATTGGCATCCGGCCCAACATCGATCTTGCCAAGACGGCGCAACTGGAAGTCAACCGCGGCATCGTGGTGTTCGACGACATGCGCACCAGCGATCCGGATATCTTCGCGGTTGGCGAATGCGTGGAACATCGCGGCCAGGTGTTCGGTCTGGTGGCGCCGATATGGGATCAGGCCAAGGTCTGCGCCGCGCGCCTTGCCGGCGACGAAACGGCGATGTTCGCCAGCCGCGCACTTTCGACAAGCCTCAAGATCACCGGCGTCGATGTGTTTTCGGCCGGCGCGTTGATGGCGGCCGACGAAGCCGACGATGAGATCACGCTGCGCGACGAATCCCGCGGGCTCTACAAGAAGATCGTGCTGCGCGACGGCAAGCTTGTGGGTGCGGTGCTGTATGGCGATGTGGCCGATGGGCCCTGGTATCTGGATCTCATGCGAAGCAAGCAAGACATCGGCGCCTTGCGCGAACGGCTTGTCTTCGGCCGCGCTTTTGCGGATGTGTCCGGAAAACCCGCCGCACCGGATTTCGCCCAGATGCCGGATGACACACAAATCTGCGGCTGCAACGGCGTGTCGAAAGGCGCGATCGTCTGTGCCGTCAGAGAAAAGAAACTGACCTCGCTATCGGAAGTGCGGGCGCACACCAAGGCATCGGCTTCGTGCGGGCAATGCACCTCGCAAGTGGAAGCGATTCTGGCTTTCGCGGCGGGCGCCGATGTGCGCCCCACGAAAAAGACCATCTGCGATTGCGCGGACGCCGGGCATGACGAGATTCGTGAAGCCATCCTTTCGCAGAACCTGAAGACCATGGACGCCGTGCGCACTGCGTTCGGCTGGAAGAAACCCGAAGGGTGTCACAAATGCCGCCCGGCGCTGAACTATTATCTTCTGTGCACATGGCCTTCCGAATACCGGGACGATTCCCGTTCGCGGTTCGTCAACGAACGCGTTCACGCCAATATCCAGAAAGACGGCACCTATAGCGTGGTGCCGCGTATGTGGGGCGGCCTCACCACACCTGCGGAACTGCATGCCATCGCGTCCGTCGCGGAAAAATTTGCCATCCCAACCGTGAAGGTAACGGGCGGGCAACGCATCGATCTGCTCGGCGTCAAGAAAGAAGATTTGCCCGCGGTGTGGGCCGATCTCGGGAAAGCCGGCCTCGTTTCGGGCCACGCTTATGCCAAAGGATTGCGCACCGTGAAGACCTGCGTCGGCAGCGAATGGTGCCGCTTCGGCACGCAGGACTCCACAGGTCTCGGCGTGAAACTGGAAAAAATGTGCTGGGGTTCCTGGACGCCGCACAAGGTGAAATTCGCCGTCTCCGGTTGTCCCCGCAATTGCGCCGAAGCGACGATCAAGGATCTGGGCGTGGTCTGCGTCGAGGCAGGTTATGACATTCTCGTCGGCGGCAATGGCGGCATCGACGTGCGGGTGACCGATCTTCTGGTGCGCGTGGCAAGCGAAGACGACGTGCTGGAATATGCAGGCGCGTTTCTGCAGCTTTATCGCGAGGAGGCGCATTATTTCGAACGCACCGCGCCCTGGGTCGCGCGCGTGGGCATGGACTATGTGAAAAGCCGCCTTGTCGACGATCGCGAAGGCCGCCGCGCCCTCCACGACCGCTTCCAATATTCGCAGCGTTTCGCACAAAGCGATCCCTGGGCAGAGCGGGCGAACGGTGCCGATGCCCATGAATTCTCGGCATTGCCGGAACTGGCGGGAGCTTGAGCATGGCAAGCGCCAACTGGAAGAATATCGGCCCGCTTTCGAATATCCCGCTGCGTGGCGCGCGACGATTGTGTCTGCGTCATGCCCATCGCCCCGTGGCTGTGTTCCGCACCGCAGAGAACGAAGTCTTCGCGCTTGTCGACGAGTGCCCGCACAAAAACGGCCCGCTGTCCGAAGGCATAATCTCCGGCAAAACCGTCACCTGTCCGTTGCACAATTGGGTGATAGACTTGGAGATGGCGCAGGCGCAGGCACCCGACGAAGGCCATGTGCAGCCGCTTTCGGTTCGCCTGATCGACGGCGACGTCTATGTTCATTTGCCACAAGCCGTATCAGAGGAAGCGGCGTGACACGCACCACCTGTCCCTATTGCGGGGTCGGCTGCGGTCTTTCGCTTGTCGACGGCACACTGCGGGGCGACCAGGCGCACCCTGCGAATTTCGGCCGGTTATGTTCCAAGGGAGCCACACTTGGAGAGACGCTGGCCCTGCCCGATCGCCTCATCACGCCAACGATGCACGGAGAACCGGCAAGCTGGGATGACGCACTTTCCCATATGGCATCCGAATTCCTGCGTATCCGCGAAGTGCATGGGCCGGATGCGATTGCATTCTATGTCTCCGGTCAATTTCTGACCGAGGATTACTATGTCGCCAACAAGCTGATGAAAGGCTTCGTCGGCTCGGGCAACATAGATACCAACTCGCGCCTTTGCATGTCGTCATCGGTGGCGGGGCACATTCGCGCCTTCGGTGAAGACGTGGTTCCCGGCTGTTACGAAGACCTGGAAGAAGCCGATCTTGTTGTGCTGGTGGGCAGCAACATGGCGTGGTGCCACCCCGTTCTCTACCAGCGCCTGATGGCCGCGCGCGAGAAACGCCGTATCAAAATCGTCACCATCGATCCGCGCCGCACGCCCACCGCCGAAACATCCGATCTGCATTTGCCGATTGCACCCGGCATGGATGTGTTGCTGTTCAACGGGCTGCTTGTTCATCTCGCCGAAACCAACGCGTTCGACCAGGATTGGATTGCGGCACATGTTGCAGGTTTCGATGCGGCGCTTGAGGCGGCTTATAGATCGGCCCCGTCGATGGAAAGGGTGACCGAAGCAACCGGCATTCCCAACGACGACCTGCGTACATTCTACGAACTCTTTGCTCGCACCGAACGCGCGGTCACGCTCTATTCGCAGGGCGTCAACCAATCCGTCGCCGGCACCGACAAGGTGAACGCCATCATCAATTGTCACCTCGCCACCGGGCGCATCGGGCGCGCGGGCATGGGCCCGTTCTCGCTCACCGGCCAACCCAACGCGATGGGCGGACGCGAAGTGGGCGGACTTGCGAACCAGCTTGCCGCGCATATGGCATTCGAACCGGAAGACATCGATCGCGTGCGCCGGTTCTGGCGTGCGCCACATATGGCCCATAAGCCCGGCCACAAAGCCGTGGATCTGTTCGAGGCCGTTGCCGAAGGGCACGTGAAGGCGATCTGGATCGCCGCCACCAATCCCGCCGACACGATGCCGCGCGCCGCGCGCATTCGCGAAGCGCTGGAGACGTGCCCATTGGTCATCGTTTCCGATGCATGGCCGACCGATACCACGGCCCTTGCGGACATTGTCTTGCCAGCGGCCGGTTGGGCCGAAAAAGACGGCACCGTCACCAATTCCGAACGCCGCATCTCGCGCCAACGCGCCTTTCGTGCGAGCCCCGGCGAAGCACGCCCCGATTGGTGGATGTTCGCCGAAGTGGCACGCCGCATGGGTTTTGCAGATGCTTTCGCCTATCGCGGACCTGCGGATATTTTTCGCGAACATGCCGCTCTTTCCGCGTTCGAAAACGATGGCGCGCGCGTGTTCGACATCGGTGCCTTCACCGAGATCGACGATGCCGCTTACGACTCGCTGCAGCCAGTTCAATGGCCATTGCCGCGCGCGGCTCACAACAGGCAGGGACCGCGCCTCTTCTCTCGCGGGGGCTTTCCGACACCGGATGGCCGGGCACGCATGGTGCCTCTTTCCATTCGGCAGACCGGGCAAACGAACGACTATCCATTGGTCCTCAACACAGGGCGCGTACGCGATCAGTGGCACACCATGACACGCACCGGGCGTGTCGCACGATTGTCGGATCATATCGGCGCGCCGTACGTCACACTTCATCCAAGCGATGCGGCGACCCACGGAGTTGCAAATGGCGGCCTTGCGGCAATCGAAAGCCCGCATGGCAGAATGGTCTTACGCGCACGCACAGATACCGCGCAACGACCCGGCTCCGTTTTCGTGCCGATGCATTGGACCGATCAATTTTCCTCTTCGGGGCCGGTTGACCGGCTGGTGCATGCGCAATGCGATCCCGTTTCCGGGCAACCCGATCTCAAGGGCACCCAAGTTCGGGTGACAGCCATCGACGAAACCTGGCGCGGGCTGTTGTTGACGACTGCGCAAGCATTGCCCGAGCTGGATGAAACCGTGTGTTGGTCGAAAGCAAGCATCGATGCAGGTTTTGCGTTCGATCTGGCGGGTTGGGCACCGCTTGCCAATGTGATCGGGTCTGAATCCGCGCTCAGACGATTGCTGAACATCTCGCGTTCGGCGGAACTGCTTTCCTACTCCGATCCGCGAAATGCCGTGTATCGCTACGCCGGATTCGCAGCCAGAAGCCTTGAAGCCTGTGTTTTCTTTGCCGCGCCCGGCGCAGATTTCGCTTGCGCGAGCCAAGCCCGCCGGCTGCTGGGCCGCGAGGCTACGCCGCCGGAACGGCTCTCCCTGCTCGCGGGCCTGCAAGTTGGCGCGTCATCGCAAGCCGGTAAAACAATATGCTCGTGTTTTTCCGTACGCGATGAAACCATTCGCGACGCCATCCGGCAGAAGGGGCTGAAAACGGCCGCGGAAATTGGCGCCATGTTGCGCGCGGGAACAAATTGCGGATCGTGCATCCCCGAATTGAAGAAATTGATCGCCATGGAACAACATCCTTTGGACGAGGTGGCGTGAGATGCCCGCACTTGACGGATTGCACATCCTGGTGCCGGAAAGCCGCGAGCTTGATCTCTTCGCCTCCATGCTCGAAGCCGAAGGCGCAACCACGCTGCGCTGTCCGCTGGTGCAAATCCTCGACCTCGAAGACCGCAGCGAAGCCGACAGATGGATCGACGAATTCATAGCCGATCCTTTCGACGATCTTGTTCTGATGACCGGAGAAGGGTTACGCCGTTTGCTAGCGTTGAGCGGCGCACGGCGCGATGGGTTCATCGCAACACTCTCGCGAACGCGCACTCTCACCCGCGGACCGAAACCGGCGCGGGCCCTGCGAGAGATCGGGTTGGCGCCCGGATTGGCAGCAAAGCAGCCGACGTCGCAGGGCGTTCTCGATACGCTGGCAAAAGATCATCTCGAAGGCAGGCGTATCGGCGTGCAGATCTATCCCGGCGCGGGCACCCAACCTCTGATCGCCGCTTTGCGTGCGCGCGGTGCAGAAGCGTTCCCCGTCACGCCATATCGTTATGCCTCCGAAGCGGAGAACGAACAGGTTGCCGATATCATTCGCCGTTTGGCCTCCGCAAGCATCGGCATGGTTGTTTTCACGGCCTCACTACAGATCGACCGCCTGTTTGAGGTGGCCAGAAGCGCCGGATCGGAAAGCGAATTGCTAAAGGGACTGGCCAGCACCCCGATCGCTGCAATCGGCCCCGTTGTTGAAGATGCGCTCGGCAAACTCGGTCTAACCGCCGCCGTTCGCCCCGAAACGAGCTTCCATCTCAAACCGCTCGTGCGCGCGATTGCCGCCTGGAGAAATCCATGAACGCCATGGCGCCGGGACTATGCGATGCAACGGAACTGGCGAGCGTCGATGAAGCAATAGAAATTGTCCGGAACCGCCTTACGCCAATCGGCGATACAGAGCAGCTGTCATTGAGAAAATCGATTGGCCGCATTCTGGCAGAAGACGCCGTGGCACAAATTTCGATGCCGCCTTATGACCGCAGTGCGATGGACGGATACGCCTTTCGCTCTGACTCTACCCCGCCCTTACGGTGCATCGGCCGCGCGCTCGCAGGGAGGCCGTTTCCATATCCCGTCAACGAAGGTGAATGCGTTGCCATCGCCACGGGCGCAGCCCTGCCGGATCATTGCGATGCCGTGGCAATGCGCGAACGCTGCCGGGAAACACCGCAAGGTGTTTTCGCCAAAGCATCGTCGGGCCAAAATGTGCGGCGGGAAGGCGAAGACTTCTGTGCACGCGATATTTTGGCCGAAGCAGGAACGCGCCTGGACGCAAGGCACATCGCGTTGTTGGCGTCGGGCGGTGTTCAAACAACCAAAGTGAGACGGCGATTGCGCGTTGCCGTGTTTTCCGTCGGCGACGAACTCTGCGACAAGGCCAGCGGGATTTTCGATGCCAATCGCGCAATGCTTTTGGCTCTCTGCGAGCGGTGGGGCGCCGATGCCCAGGACATCGGCATTCTGCCTGACAGGTGCGACAGTATCCGCACTGCCCTGGCACAAGCATCAATCCAGAACGACGTGATCGTGGGATCGGCAGGAACCTCGGTCGGCGAGGAAGACCATGTGCACACAGCAATAAGAGAGTGCCACGGTCACCTATTGGTTGACGGCTTGGCGATCAAACCCGGTAAGCCCGTGACGTTCGCCAAAATCGGTCACGCATTACACATTGCATTGCCCGGCAATCCCGTTGCCGCCTTCGTGACGTTCCTGGCGCTCGGCCTTCCCCTGTTGAGCCATCTGGCGGGGGAACGCCGAAGGCCGACACGTGCTCACCTCGTCAACGCCGCGTTCGCGCACCGAAAAAAGCCGGGCATGCGCGAGTATGTCCGCGTGTCGCTTCATTCGAATCGCAACGGCGTTACCGAGGCAACAAAGGCATCCAAGGATGGCTCGGCAATGCTGAGCGTCCTTGCGAACGCCGACGGTCTGATTTGCCTGGATGAAGCGGTGACCGACATAGAATCCGGGATGCCCGTTCCGTTTCTGAGTTTCTCCGAGTTGACGGCATGCTGAAATACCCAGCCATCATTCTTGCCGGCGGGCGTGCAACGCGCATGAACGGCCGTGACAAATGCCTGTTGCATCTGCACGGAAAACCTATCCTCGCGCATATCCGGGATTCCCTGAAACCCCAGACAACGCAGATCGCCCTCAACACCAACAGCCCGCCTTCCAAGTTCTCGGCGTTCGGGTTGCCCGTGATACCAGACGCTATTCCCGGATTTCTCGGCCCGCTCGCTGGATTGCTCACCGGAATGTTGTGGGCCCAGAAACATCATGCTTCGGCGACACACATGTTGAGTGTTGCCGGCGACACACCTTTTCTTCCACCAGACTTGACCGCGCGGCTCTCCGAAAGCCTGACGGGGCACAACGCCGACATCGCCATCGCGCGCGATTCCACCGGCGATCATCCAGTTCTCGGACTATGGCCCACGGCCCTGGCTTCGCAGCTTAAACACGATCTTCTGGAAGCCGGCCCGCGATCAATTCGGCGGTGGCTAAGTGGCTTTCACGTGGCATATGCAACATTTCCCGGCTCAACGATTCCAAACATCAACACCCAGAACGATTTGCGTCATCTCTCCGATCAAGCCGAAACACGGAGCACAACCGTCCTCGGCGACGACGCCCGCCCACGTTCCTATTACCGATGAAGCGAAGAGCGCAGCCATTCGGCCAACGCCGGAATGCCATTTCAGCGAAAAGTTCCAGACAACCAAAAATCGAGATTCTCAGCCGCTAAAAAAAACTGGCGCGCCCGAAGAGATTCGAACTCCTGACCCCCAGATTCGTAGTCTGGTGCTCTATCCAGCTGAGCTACGGGCGCGCGTTTCGCGAGGGCGCCGAACCTATGCATCGGGCTCTTCGATGGCAAGCCTTGGTTTCGGGGGGCGGGCGGGGGCGTTTGGCCGCGCTTTGGGCGGCCCCATTTGCATCTTCGAAAGGCTGTCGGCGATTTCAGGTGCCCCGGGTTTGGGGATACATATATAAGTGCGCCCGCCGGGCCGGCCTCTGCCTTCCGTCAACGGGCCCGTCCATCCACCGGAAAATCGGGGCCGCAACCGGCCAAGTCCAATTGCCACACAGGAAATTCCGCAACATGCCGCATACTGTACCCTTGTCCGGGACTGTACCCTTGGTTAACACTCAGGCTCGGACTGCCTTCGGGATTCGAGCCCTGGGCATGGGGCGCGCATTGGCGGAAAAATCCGTTCGTGAAAAGACACTAACCGCTTGAACGGAGTGTGGAAAATGAGGGGTTTCAGGGGCGCAAAGGCAGGCTCGACCTTCAAGCCTGTTGCCGGGGCGATGGCGCTCGCGGCTGCACTCGCACTCTCCGGTTGCTCCAGCGTTGACGACATGGTGTTCGGCGGCACATCCGATGCCGGATCGGGCGTTCCCGCGTCGGACAGCGGTATTCCGCCCGACAGCTCGTCGCCGCAAGCCTCCGAAGCACCGCAACCCGCGCCGGTGCAAACCGCATCCGCCGCCGGCACCTTGCCGCCGGTCGACAGTTCGGCCACGCCGACCGCGCCCAGCTCTTATCCAAGCACTTACAGCGCGCCCGAAGCATCGTCTTCGCCGTCCGGTGCTTCGTCACCCGGAACGTTGCCGCCCGTCGCCGATTACGGCGGCACACCGGCACCCGTCGAACAATCCGAAACAACCACGGCTGCGCCCAACAGCGTTTCGATCACGCCCGTCACCATCGAAGCCGGCAGCGACACCGGCACACCGGTGAGCCAGACGGTGCAACAGATGCGCGATCAGCTTTCGGGCCTTGAGCAACGCCTGGCCTCCGGCGCGCAGCGGCTGACCGATGTGCGCAACGCCAATGCGTCTTCGGCCACCACCTATCAGCAATCCAAGGCGCAGATCATGACGCGCCTGCAGCTCGGCACCACGCGCGGCAACCCAGAACTGGTGGCGCAGTGGAACACCGCGCAAACCTCGCTCGATCAGCTTTCTTCGAACATCAACACGCTGAACGCCGTCGGCACCGACGTGACGACGGATTCCTCGTCCGCCCATTTCGTGCTCGATCAGATCGTGGCGACGTTCAACGTTTCGGGCGCCGTCGATGAAGATCATCGCCAGCTCGCCGTGCTGGAAGACGAAACCAACCAGACGATCATCCTGATCGACCGCCTGCTGAAAAGCGTGGCCGACGATATTCAGCGCCAGACGGCCTATGTCGCCAACGAACGCGCCAACCTCACCACGCTCGCCAACGGCATCAAGAACGGCGAACTCTACAGCGCCGACACCATGCCGATGATGGGCCCCGGCCGGCCGATGATGGCGGGCGGCGGCATGTCATCGGGCGGTGCGATTGCCGTGGTGCGCAACGGCGCGGGCAATTTCCAGCAATCGCTTTATTCCTCGCTGAACCAGGCGCTGGCTTCGCAACCCAATGCCAATTTCGAAATCGTGGCGGTTTCGCCCACCCGCGGCACCTCCAATGCGGTGCAGATCGCACAGACCACCACCAAGCGCCGCGCGCAGGAAGTGTTGCGCGCGATGACGGATATGGGCGTGCCCGCCTCGCGGCTGGACATCTCGTCCTCCACCGATCCGGGCCTCTCAAGCGGCGAAGTGCGCGTTTATCAGCGCTGATAAACTTCAAAAGCTAAGCTCGTCATCGCCCGGTTTATCCGGGCGACCCATTTTTCTTTTCCTGCACACTTAAAATTGGGTCCCCCGGATCGCGCAAAATGCGCGACCGGAGGATGACGGGGTTTTGTTCTTCAAAACTATCCCACCCCATGCTCGCGCATCCACACGAGACAATGCTGCCAGCCCGTAGCTGCATCCTTCGCATTGTAACTGGGCCGGTAATCGGCAAAGAACCCGTGCCCCGCATCGGCAAACACTTCGATCCGGCAATCGGTCTTGCCCGCCGCCTTCAACGCCGCGCGCATCGCCTCCACATCTTGCGCCGTGATGCCCATGTCGAGCCCGCCATATTGCCCCAGCACCGGCGCCTTCAATTGCGCCGCGATATCGAGCGGATGCACGGGCCTGAGATCGCTTTTCTCGCCCTTCAGCGGCCCGTACCACGCCACACCAGCACGTATCGCGCTCGAATGCGCACAATAAAGCCAGACAATACGTCCACCCCAGCAGAACCCTGTGATCCCCAATCGCGATAAATCGGCGCCATCGCCACCAGCGAATTTCACCGTCGCATCGAGATCGCTCATCACTTGAGCATCCGGCACCTTGCTCACGATGTCGGTGAAAAGCTCTTTGGTGTGCGCCAGATCGTATTTCCCCGGATCGCCCTGCCGCGCATACAGCGAAGGCGCCACCGCGTAATAGCCAAGCTTGCCCAACCGCCGGCAGATATCGCGGATATATTCGTGCACGCCGAACACTTCCTGCACCACCAATATCGCGGGCGCGTTCTGGGCACCTTTGGGCTTGGCGCGGTACCCGGGAATGACCCCATCCGAAACCGGTATCGAAACCTCGCCCGCATCGAGCCCGTTTGAATCGGTGACGATCGCATCGGCGCGCACCGGCCCACCGGCCAGTGCAAATCCCGCCACCAATCCGGTCGCGGCAAACGCCCTGCGAGAAATCGAAAAACCAGCTTCGTGTTTCATGGCCGTCTCCTCATCAAGGGAATTTGTCCCGGTAACCCGGTGTTGCCCCCAATGTGCGCGCTTCATAAACACCGCGCGCAATCGCGCGCGCGATGCAATCCGCCGCCATGTGCCCCAATCGCAAAATCTCGTATTGACGGAACGGCGCCTCGATCTTCTTCGCACCCGTCGAAAGCGCGAACACGATATCGCCATCGAACGGCGTGTGGATGGGCCGCAGAGCGCGCGCAAACCCGTCATGCGCCATGATCGCGATGCGCTTCAACTCAACACGCGAAAGCTCCGCGTCGGTCGCCACGATCGCAAGCGTGGTGTTCTCGCCCGCGCGCGCGCCCTTCATATCCGGCGGCAGATCGAGATCGACCGGCGGCAACGCAGCCTTAGGTTTGCGCCCACCAAACTCGTTTCCCTGTTCGAACGGATAGGCCCAGAAAATATCGGTGCCCGGCACCAGCGCCGATCCCACGGCATTCGCTGCCGCGAGCGCGCCAATAGTAATCCCGCTGTCGGTCACGGCAGACGCACTTCCCAATCCGCCTTTCAACATTCCGCACGCCGCGCCATAGCCCGCGCCCGCATTGCCCAACGCAAAATCTTCCGCAGCCGCAATCACCGCCGCGCGACCCAACGCGCGATAGGGTGCAACCTCGCCCCATTTCTTGTCGCCGCCATTGGCCAGATCGAACAAAATCGCTGACGGCGTGATCGGCACCAAAGGCGCGCCCGGCCCAATCGCAAACCCGCGCCCCTGCGTGGAAAGCCATCCCATCACGCCGCCCGCCGCATCGAGCCCGAACACCGATCCGCCCGAAAGCACCAGCGCATCCACCGGCGGCGCCAGCATCACCGGATCGAGCCCTTCGATATCGCGCGATCCCGGCGCGCCGCCGCGCACATCGGCAGCCGCCGCAAACGGCGCATCGCCGATCAGCACGGTCACACCGGTGCGTGCGGCGTCATCATGCGCCTCGCCCACGCGCAAACCTGCGACATCGGTTATGAGATTTTTGCGGCCCGGCTGTGCCATGAACGAAGGCTAGCGCGGTTTGCATTTGCTTGCCATTCCCGGCCAATCTCTCGCTCGCAAATTTCGAGACCGCTTCCATGAAATCCCTGAAATTCGCTGTGCTTTTTGCGCTTGTCGCGATGTTCCCCGCTCGAGCAATCGACGCGTTGGCTTTCGAAAAGCCCGCGCAAAAACACATGATCGCGGCGGCAAGCCCTTATGCCACGCAAGCGGGCCTCGAAATCCTGCGCGCCGGCGGTTCCGCGGTCGATGCGGCCATCGCCACACAGATGGTGCTCACCTTGGTCGAACCGGAATCCTCCGGCATCGGCGGCGGCGCGTTCATGCTCCTCTACGACAAGAAGACAAACCGCGTCACAAGCTTCGACGGCCGCGAAACAGCACCGGCTTCCGCCAAACCCACCATGTTCCTCGATGCGAACGGAAAACCCCGCGCCCATTTCGATGCCGTGCCCGGCGGCTTGTCCGTCGGCATTCCCGGCGACATCGCGATGTTCGAGATGGCGCACAAGAAATACGGCAAACTTCCCTGGACCAAACTGTTCGACCCCGCGATCAAGCTTTCCGAAAACGGTTTCAAGGTCAGCGCCAAACTCGCCGCCGAAATACGCCAGTTCCCGCAAATGGCGCAGATGCCCGACATCAGGGCCTATTTCTATCACAAGGATGGAACACCGCTCGCCGAAGGCGAAGTGCTGAAAAATCCCGAACTCGCCAAAACCTTGCGCGCCATCGCCAAAGACGGGTCGAAGGCATTTTATTCCGGCGCCATCGCGCAAGCCATCATCGACAAGGTGAACACCGCCCCCGTCAACCGCACCACGATGACGCTGGAAGATCTTGCAAGCTACCGCGCCGTCGAACGCGATCCCGTCTGCGGCACCTATCGCAGCTACAAACTCTGCTCCATGGGCCCACCCAGTTCCGGCGGCGTGGCGGTGTTACAGATTCTGGGCATGCTCGAACGCTTCAACGAAAAGCAGCTCGCGCCCAATTCCTTGTCCGAAGTGCATCTGGCGTCTGAAGCCGAACGCCTCGCCTTCGCCGACCGCGCCAAATATCTGGGCGATCCCGACGTCATCAACGTTCCCGTTTCCGGCCTGATCGACAAAACCTATCTCGCCGACCGCTCCAAACTGATCGACGAAAACCACGACATGGGCACCGCCACCGCCGGCACCCCGCCCATGAAACGCGCCGATTACGCCCCGCAACGCACCCCGCAACTGCCCGGCACCAGTCATCTCTCCATCGTCGATGACAACGGTCAGGTCGTATCGATGACCACGACCATCGAATTCGCCTTCGGCTCCGAAATGATGGCCGCAGGTTTTCTCTTGAACAACGAACTGACCGATTTCTCCTTCGAAGCCGAACGCGATGGAAAGCCCGTCGCCAACGCACCCGGCCCCGGCAAACGCCCGATGAGCGCAATGTCCCCCACCATCGTCTTCAAACCGGACAACAGCTTCTGGATCGCCACCGGTTCGCCCGGCGGCCCGGTGATCATCCCCTACGTCGTGGAATCCCTGATCGCATTGATCGACGGCCACCAAACCCCACAACAAGCCGCCGCGCTGCCGCACCACGCGAACATGAACGGCCCCACGATCCTCGAAGAAAACACCCCCATCACAACCCTCGCCCCGCAACTCGAAGCCATGGGCCACACCATCCGCACAGCCCCCTTGGAAAGCGGCCTGCACATCATCGAAAAAACCAAATACGGCTACATCGGCGGCGCCGATGTGCGACGTCCTGGGAATGTGCGCGGGGATTAACCCCACTTAGCCCTCTCCCCCACAATTGGGGGAGAGGGTTGGGTGAGGGGGCGTCTCAACAAACTCAAGCACTCAAGATTTGCGTCACCATCAACAATTTCTCTGCATCACTGCGCTCGTTGCACCCCCCCTCACCCCAACCCTCTCCCCCTGCGGGGGCGAGGGAGCGATTCAAGTTCGTGCAGTATCATCGCAATGACGCCAGACGCATCGCCGGCAAATTCCTCATTCTTGATCCGCAGCACCGAAAATCCCTGTACTTCGAGAAATGCATCTCTTTCCGCATCGTGCCCTGCCCGATGAAACGGCCCATCAAGCTCGACAATCAATTTCCGTTCGACACAAACAAAATCGGCAATGAACGGACCAATCGGAACCTGACGTTTGAACTTGTAGCCACCGATCTGACGATTGCGAACAATGCCCCAGAATATTTCCTCGGTCTGCACCGGCTCGTGACGCATCGCGCGCGCCCGATCACGCTTCGATTGAAGGTCTTTACGGCGCGATCTGGTCTCGTCCTTGACCATCAGGGCCGAACAGCCACCGCAAACAACCGCTGAAATGGAAACAACGTCTTCCCCTCCGCGCGTTTCGGATAAGCGTGGCGCAGCCGCAGACGATAGGCTTGCGTGAAAGATTCGCGTTCCGTTTCATCCAGCGCCTGCACGAACGGCCGCAAACCCGTGGCGCTCACCCAGTCGAACACCGGGTCGTCGCCTTGCATCACCTGCAGATAAGTGGTCTCCCAGATATCGAGCGTGCGCGAAAGCGGCGAAAGGATATCGTAATAAGCGTCCGCGCCCAAGACGCTCGCCTCGCGCACATTGCGCAATTTCGCGGCCCACGGCCTGCTCTGCGCTACCTCGCGCATCAGCACATGCGACGGCGCGTTGAAATTGCACGGCACCTGGAACGCGAATGTGCCGCCGGGTTTGACGAAGCCGAACAGGCGCGGCAGCAACGATCTGTGATCGGGCAGCCATTGATAAGTCGCGTTCGAGAACACCACGTCATACGTCGCTTCCGGCGTCCAACTTGCCAGATCGGCCAGAATCCAATGCCCGCGCACGCCGGAACGCCGCGCCTGTTCCAACATCGCATCGGAAGAATCCACGCCGTCGATCCACGCATGCGGCCAGCGCGCGGCGAGCAACGCGGTCGAATTGCCCGGCCCGCAACCGAGATCGACAACGCCCACCGGCGCGTCGTTCGCCACCCGCGCCAACAAATCGGCGGCAGGCCGCGTGCGTTCGTCGGCGTAGCTGAGATATTTCTTCGGGTCCCAACTCATGGCGTGCCATCCGGAAGAAAGATGCAGAACGTCGTGCCGGCCGCGCCCGTTTCGCCCAACGTCACATCGCCGCCATGCAGCCGCGCCAGATCGCGCGCGATCGAAAGCCCCAATCCCGATCCGCCCGGCTTGGCCGCGGTTGCAAACGGTTGAAACAATTTCTCGCGCATCGCTTGCGGCACGCCTGGCCCGCTGTCGCAGATCATGATCTTCACCCCGCCCTGTTCGCGCCGCGCTTTCACAACAATCGTGCCGCGCGCGCAATTGTGCAGCGCCTCCGCCGCATTGCGCACAAGGTTCAACAGAATGCGATGCAACTGCTCCGCATCGGCTTCCACCTTCAATGCCGGATCGACCTGATTGTCGAACGAAAGCGTTGTGGCCAGCCGCACCGCCTCGCCCACTTCGTTCACCACCGGCGCCAGCAAAACCGCTTTTCGTTCCGGCGGCCGCTCATCCGCGCGGCCATAGCGCAGCGTGTTGGTCGCCAGCGACACCGCGCGATCCAGAGACGCCACCAACCGCGGCGTCAACCGCTTCACCACCGGATCGTCAATCGCCGTCAATCGTTCCGATGCCAGTTGCGCGCTTGACAAGATGTTGCGCAGATCGTGCTGTATCTTCGCCACCGCACTCCCGAGTGCTGCGAGCCGCGTCTTCTGCTGCAATGATCCATAAATATCGCGCTGCATCGCCGCCAATTCGCGTTCGGCAATCCCGATCTCATCGCGCCGCGAGGTCGCCGCCACAATGCGCGCCGGATCTTCGGGGTTCTCGCGGAACCGCACCATCGCATTGGTGATCTGGCGCATTGGGCGCACCAGCACGAAATACAAACTCAAAAACACCAGCACCGCCGCAACGATGGAGATCAGCAATCCCACCAGCAAGGTGCGTTCGGAATAAACCAGCAGCGCCGCCCGTATCGGCTCCTCGCCCACGATCACTTCCACGGTTTCGGCTTTGGGAATCTGCGTGGCGGAGATGATGCGCAGCATCCGGTCCCCGCCCATGAACAAACAATTCGCCGCCTCTTCGATTTCATACCAAAGCCCGGGCCGCGCCAGATCGATGGTGCGGTCCAGCATCTCCGGCATGCCCTGCACCAGAAACAATTCGCGCTGGTCGCGCCGCTTCAGCATCACCGCGTCCGCGCCCGCGCGCATCAGCAACTGCCGCCGCAACGTCGCGGAAAACTGTTCGCCGCCGATTTCGGTGAACGGCAAAATCGCGATCTCGGCGGATTCGATGTGCGTGACCAAGAGCTCGCGGTGATAGCGCGCGATGGTGGGCACCGAGATCACCGCCTCGCTGATCAGCACATAGAAAAGCGTAAGCAGCAGCAATCGCCCGGAGAGCGAGTGCGCAACCAGCCTCAGGGGCCCTGCCAATCGGGCGCGGGTCGGACGAACCATTCGGCCCCAAGAGAACAGGCAAGCGCGCGGGAAATAAAGTGTTGCCCCGCTCCCTCATGCGGCCCGCCAATCCAGCGCATATCTGCCAAACTAGCGCCCCCTCCCCAGAGGTTGACAGCCCGGCTGCCCCTCCCCTAGAAGCACCGCTCTTTTGCCGAAGAGCCAGACCCATGAAGCGCCCCTTTCAGCCCAGCAATATCGTCCGCAAGCGCCGCCACGGCTTCCGCTCGCGCATGGCGACTGCCGGCGGCCGCAAGGTTCTGGCCCGCCGCCGCGCCCACGGCCGCAAGAAGCTCTCGGCCTAACCACCCTATCCCATTGAATCGGCTCAGAAAACGTGCCGATTTCCTGCGCGCCCAAAAGGGCGTCCGGCAGGTCCGCGCCTCCGTCACCTTGGAGCTTTGCAAGAGCCCCGGCCCCGATCTCAGGGTCGGCTTCACCGCCACCCGCAAGATCGGCGGGGCGGTCCAGCGCAACCGGGCCAAGCGGCGGCTCAGGGCTGCGGCGCAAGCGCTTCTTCCCCTTTATGGGCTAAGCGGCCATGACTATGTTCTGGTTGCCCGCGCCGGCACCTTGACCCGCGACTATCCGGGCCTTCTGGACGACCTGAAGGCCGCCCTCGACCAGGCCCATCAAAGGCTCAAAAAGGATCCTGTTTCCTGATGCCCTGGTTTCGCGACGCAGCCATTGAAGTGTTCAAGGCGCCGATCCGGCTCTACCGGCTGGCGATCTCGCCAATGCTGCCGCCCTCCTGCCGGTTCGAGCCCACCTGCTCGGCCTATGCGCTGGAAGCGATTGAAACCCACGGCCCTCTCAAAGGCACGTATCTCGCCGCACGGCGCATTGCGCGGTGCCATCCCATCACCTGGCTCGGCGGTTCGTCGGGCTTCGATCCGGTTCCGAAACGATAGTCATGACAGAAAACAGAAATCTGCTTCTCGCCGTTCTCCTCAGCGTCGCCGTGTTGTTCGGCTGGCAATATTTCATCGCCGCACCGCAGATGAAGGCCGAACACGCCAAACAGGCAGCGATGCATGAGCAAGCCGCCAAAACCCCCACCGCCCCGCAAGCGCAAGCCAAAGCTCCCATCGCCCAAGCCCTCGCCCGCGACACCGGCAAGCGCATCGCCATCGACACGCCGACGGTCGATGGCTCGTTCAGCCTCACCGGCGCGCGGTTCGACGATCTGCGCCTGAAGAAATTCCGCGAGACCGTCGATCCCAAATCGCCGGAGATCGTGCTGCTCGCCCGCCAATCGGCGCAATATCCCTATTACGCCGAATTCGGCTGGGTCGCGCCCGCCGGCAGCAAGATGCCCGTGCCCGGCAACGCCACACCGTGGACGCTCAAAAGCGGCACCACGCTCAGCCCCGGCCATCCGGTCATACTCGAATGGAACAACGGCCACGGCCTTGTCTTCACGCGCACGCTCACGGTCGACGACCAATACATGTTCAACGTCGCCGACAGCGTGAAGAACCAAGGCACCTCGGAAGCCACGCTCTATCCATATGCCTATGTCGCGCGCGACGGCCTTCCCAACTCCCAGCATTATTGGGTGGTGCATGAAGGGTTCGTCGGTTACGCGGGCGGCGCGAAATACACCAAATATGCCGATCTGAAACCGGAAGAACCGGCGCAGAAATTTACCTCCACCGGCGGCTGGGTGGGCATCACCGACAAATACTGGATGGCAACCGTCATCCCGCCGCAAAGCGAAAAGTTCGAAGGCAGCTATTCGATCAGCCAGTCGAACGGCCGCACCGACTACCAATCCGATTATCGCCTGGATGCGCGCACCATCGCGCCCGGCCAGACCACCACCGTCAAGCAGCAACTCTTCGCGGGCGCCAAGGTGGTGAAGACCTTGCGCGACTACGAAAAGCAATACGGCATCCAGGGCTTCGATTATGCCATCGACTGGGGCTGGTTCTTCTTCATCACGCGCCCGATGTTTTTGGTGCTCGACGAATTCTACAAACTCGTCGGCAATTTCGGCCTCGCCATCCTTCTTCTCACCGTCGCGGTGAAACTGCTGTTCTTCCCGCTGGCCGATGCCTCCTACCGCTCGATGAGCCGGATGAAGAAGCTGCAGCCCAAGATCGAGGAAATGCGCACGCGTTTCGCCGACGACAAGGTGCGCCAGCAGCAGGAGATGATGGAGCTTTACAAGCGCGAGAAGGTGAACCCGGTCTCGGGCTGCCTGCCGATGCTGATCCAGATCCCGGTGTTCTTCTCACTCTACAAGGTGCTGTTCGTCACCATCGAAATGCGCCACGCCCCGTTCTTCGGCTGGATCAAGGATCTTTCGGCGCACGACCCCACGTCGATCATCAACCTGTTCGGCTTGTTGCCGTATCACGTGCCCGGATTCTTCGACACGCACCTGACATTCCTCTCCATCGGCATCTGGCCGATCCTAATGGGCGTCACCCAATTCGTGCAGACGAAGCTGAACCCCGCGCCCGCCGATCCCATTCAGGCCAAGATGTTCCTCTTCATGCCGCTCGTCTTCACCTTCATGCTGGCCACATTCCCGGCGGGCCTGGTGATCTACTGGACCTGGAACAACCTGCTCTCGATCCTGCAACAGATCATCATGATGAAACGCACGGGAACGCCCATCCAGATTTTCGAGGATTTCAAATCGGCGCGGGCGAAGACGCAGGCGGTGGAGTGATGCCGCCCTTAGTTCAACTGGGCAGTTTGCGTATCTTATAAAGGCTCGCTGTTTTTGGGTTTGGCGATAAATTCCGAACTTCCCTTGATAACGGCTTCAAATATTTTATCGCGCGCTGCCGCCAATTTTTTTAATGATGCCAGACTGATTTCATAAGAACGGACTTTTCCATCCCACGTATTTGAATACCGTCTCTGAGATAAGACATCTGTCAGAATAAAACTAATTGGAGCATCTTCGCTTTGTTCGTAAGAAATATGGCCATTGCTCCAACTCTCTAGGCTTGAATGTTTGCCAGCGACATTCGACTTTAGCCTTTCGCCGGAATGAGCAATTCCATGCCGAACATAGATAAAATCTGGAAACGCTTCCGAAAACAACCTTCGTGCATCTCTACGAAGGTCCGTCGGGATATGCTCCTTCAGTATTTGCAGACCGGCGATTGATTCATCCATCGCTGACAAAACTTTGCCGAAATTATAAATCGACATCGCCCCATCACGTGCTGCAATTAGCGGCCAACCATCCATAATCTCAAGCACAACTTCCGCCTGGTCCTTATTGGCATTTAGCGCTTCTCTTGCTGCAGCAGTTTGCTCGGCAGAAACTTCATATAGCTGCACTGCAGCCTCAAAAGAGCGGACATAATGATTTAGCAACGTGAGTTGAATCGTGATGTTCGCTGCGGTCTCTATTTCAGTAGCGGATGCATTGCTTCCAAGCACTATCGTGAGATCAGAGCCTTCAAAATTTTCCATAGCCTCTTTTATTGGAGTGGAAGGCTTAGGTCGGTGCGCATACATTGTGTGGACCGTTGTGGACTTTCTCTCGGAAGAAGTAATTCCACTGATCCTGTACTTGCGTTCGGCACCCATAACGACGCGATCTTCATCCATTTGCGAATTGCCTTAAAAGAGATCCTATTGATCGAGGCAGATATGGTTCCGTGTTTGTCTTATTGCTAGAGAAGGTTTGTTTTTCTCATTTGTCTAGGCTTTCAATCCTGAATAAAATTCCTATACTTCTCTCTCAAAAGGAGACAAGTCATGTCACAAACCGCCATTTTACCCGCCGACGCCCGCTCCCGGGCCGAGGCAGAAATCGAGGCCCAGCTTGGGCTTATGACCGCCGCCATCGCCCGCTGCTTCGAGCGGTCGGAGGAAGAAGACCTCACCGCCTTCCAGAACATGCGGTCCTATGAGATCGGCCATGCCGCCCGCCTGATCGCGCTGACAGCCGAGATGGGCCAGGCGCTCGCCAAGCTCAAGGGAAAATTCGAGCACGAGATCAGGGTGTTACGCGCGCCCGACGCGCGCACCGAAGCCAATCGTGCGCTGACCCAGGTGATCGAGGCGGAGGCCCTGCCCACCCCCTCCCCCGCCAAGAAGTGAGGTTCAAAGGAACTTTCGATGCTTCAACCGGAGACCGCCTTCAATTCAGATGACCTCCCTCGCCCCCACGCAGTGGGGGAGAGGGCTGGGGTGAGGGGGGCTCTCCACCTGGACGAATGCCGAATTCGTTGCGCTGACTCTGCTTTTCCCCAACCAGAAGCGCTTGCTGAGGCACCCCCTCACCCCGACCCTCTCCCCCTGCGGGGGCGAGGGAGGACGGAATTACCCCCACCCCACCTGCCCAAACGCGGCGCGCCGCCCGGCAACGCCAACCGCCTGAAACACGGCCGCTTCACCGGCGCCCACATCGCGCGGCGGAAAGAGGCGATGACGCTCGTGCGCCAAACGCGCGCGCTCATCCGCCGCCTCAGCAGCGAACTGCCCAACGCGCACCGAACCGTGTAAGCAGCGCCATGACCGACGACGACCACGCCGTAGATCCCGAAACCGCGCGCAAACTCTTCGCGGGCGCCTGCGATTTTTTCTGGGGCGCATCGAGCGAAGAAAACCTGCCGCCGGTTTCGCTGCCGGAAGTCGCCTTCGTCGGCCGCTCCAATGTCGGCAAATCCTCGCTCATCAATGCGCTGACGGGGAGGAAAGCGCTCGCCCGCGTTTCCAACACGCCGGGCCGCACGCGCGAGATCAATTTCTTCAACCTCGGCCAAAAGCTGATCCTGGTGGACCTGCCGGGTTATGGCTACGCCAAGGCATCCAAAACGCTCGCCGCCGAATGGCAGCGGATGATCTTCGCTTACCTTCAGGGCCGCGCCAGCCTGAAGCGCGTGGCGCTTCTCATCGATGCCCGCCGGGGCGTGGGCGATATCGACCGCGCGGTGATGACCCTGCTCGACAAGGCGGCCGTCTCCTATCTCATCGTGCTCACCAAGCTCGACCAGTTGAAGCCCGTCGAGGCCGCGCAGGTTCACGAAACCACCCTCGCCGTGTCGCGCAAGCATGTTGCGGCCTACCCGGGCGTCGAGGGCACCTCGGCCCTGAAAGGCCAAGGATTGGAAGGGCTTCGCGCCCATATGGCGGCGCTGGCGGCCCTGTGACTTTGCCGCTATAACCCGCCCGCTTTCGAACGGCTCCCCCCTCCATGACGCTTCAGGACGACACGACCCAGGACCGGAACTTGCGGGTGATGGCGCGCTGGCGTTCCACCGCGCGCGTTCTGGTCGAGGCGCTCCCCTACATCCTGAAATACGACAACAAGATCATCATCGTGAAATATGGCGGCCACGCCATGGAAGGCGGCGTCAGCGAACATTTCGCCCAAGACATTGTGCTGATGAAGCAGACGGGCATCGACCCCGTGGTGGTGCATGGCGGCGGCCCGCAGATCGGCTCCATGCTCAAGAAGCTCAACATCGCTTCCAGCTTCGTGGATGGTTTGCGCGTGACCGATGCCTCCGCCGTCGACGTGGTGGAGATGGTGCTCACCGGCTCCATCAACAAACAGATCGTCAGCGGCATCAACGCGGCGGGCGGCAAGGCGGTTGGCCTTTCCGGCAAGGACGGCAATCTGATCATCGCCAGGAAGATCGATCACATCGCCAAGAACGGCGAGAAGGTGGATCTGGGTTTCGTGGGCCAGCCCGAAAAGATTTCGCCGAACATCCTTCGCACCATCATCGCGTCGGATCTCATTCCCGTCATCGCGCCCATCGGCGTGGGCGAAAAAGGCGAAACCTTCAACATCAATGCTGATACGGTTGCGGGCGCCGTTGCAGGTGCCATGGCCGCCGAACGCCTGATCCTTCTGACCGATGTCGAAGGAGTGCTCGACAAGGAAAGAAAGCTGATCCCCAAACTCTCCGTGGCCGATGCGCGCGCGCTGATCGCCGACGGCACGATTTCCGGCGGCATGATCCCCAAGATCGAAACCGCGATCGATGCGGTGGTCTCCGGCGTGAAAGCGGCGGTGATTCTGGATGGGCGCATCCCGCATGTGCTGATGCTCGAACTCTTCACCGAGCACGGCGCCGGCACCATGATCACGGCGGAATGAAGGGGCGGCGCACAGCCCTAATCTTTCTTTTCCTCGCCGCCGTGTTCGCGGCGCCCTCTGCAAGTGCAAGCCTCAAGCTCTGCAATCGCACAGGTTACATCCTCTACGCCGCAACGGCATACGCCGCGAAACCCAACGTCACCACACAAGGCTGGACACGCCTTCAACCCGGCGTGTGCACAGAAGCGATTTCCAAACCGCTCAAATCGCCGCCCTATTATATCTACGCGCAATCCTCGCGCTCCCATTCCGGCCCCTCGCGCGTCTGGGGCGGACCGGCGAAGTTCTGCGTCAAGCACGGCAATTTCAGCTTCACCGCCCCGCCCGCCGCGCGCTGCCCCGATGACGATGCGTTTGCGGTCGGCTTCAGCCAGATCCAGACCAAGGGAAAACCGGACTTCACCGAAACCCTCACCGCCAAACCCGACATCACGACGCTGTCGATAGCCCGCATGGCCGGATTGCAACGCCTGCTCTCCGACAACGGCTACAAGATCCCGAAGATCGACGGCACCGACGACAAGGAAACCGAAACCGCCCTCGCCAGTTTCCGCCGCAAGGCCAAACTCCCGCGCAAAGCCACCGACGACCAATTGTTCAAAGCGCTGGAAAACGCAGCCGTGAACATCGCCTCGCCCGCAGGCTATTCCGTCTGCAACACAACAACGATGCCACTATGGGCCGCCATCGGCCAGAAGAACGGCAACAACTGGATAAGCCGCGGCTGGTGGAAAGTGCCCCCCGCCAATTGCGCCACCGCCATCAGCGAACCGCTCAAAACCGATCGCATCTATGTATTGGCCGATCTGCCCGGCAAGAAACCACTCGTCACTGGTGCGATGAAATTCTGCGTCACCGACATCGCGTTTGAAATCCAGGGCAAGGACAAGTGCAAGGAACGCGGCATGCGCGAAGTGGGCTTTGCCGAAACCAATGTGAAAGGCCGCGAAGGCTACGTCGCACGCGTGGGACCGAAAGGCTTGATCCCTACATCGTCCCCACGTCGAAATAACTGAGGTGCCAGCGCATCTCGTCTTCGTTCAACGGAAAACCCACCCCATCGCGCGCCGGCAACAATTCCGCCGCCGGCAATTTCATCACAAAGCGCTGAATGCGAAAAGCCACCCGCATGCTGAGCTTGGCGCGCCAGACAAGCGCCGTGATCGGTTTGGCCGAACGAAATTGCAAAATCTTGCGCACCGTCTCCACCGGCACGTGGGCGAGCGAGGCAAGCGCCAGCACAACAACCTCGCGCTTTCCCGCTTCCGCAGCGCCATCGACAAACCCATCGTCGAGCTTGCCCTTGAGCCGCGCAGCTTCCACTTCGCCCGCCGCCTGATCTTCCTCGCTCCGGTGCGCCTCTTCGCCCGCATCGATGCGGTGGCGAAGCTGCTGGTTCAGATAAGTCCGCGTCTCGCCGTCGAGCTTGTGGTTCTCTCCCAACATCTCGACCAGCGCCGCGCCCACGAACGACGCGATGCGCCGGATCGCACGCTGGGAAAGATCGACCCGCATCACCAGCGGCTGATGCCAATCGCGGATGTTCTCCGCCTGCTCGATGATCTTGTTGAGCGTTTCCTCGCGCACCTGCGCATCCGGATTGGCCAGAAGCGCTGCCACCGCCGGAACCTCCAGCGAGGTGACAATGGCGTCCGCCACGTTGGAGCTGAGGAATTTGCGCTTGGCGATGGCCGTCAGCGCCTCGTTCGCCTTGGCGGTTGCGATCACTTCCATCAGATCGGCATCGGAGAGCAGCGGCGAATATTCCAGGATCGGCGCCGCCACGATCATCTCCAGATCGAAGGCGAGCTTGCGGATCACTTTGGCAGGCACGTTGTCGAGCCACTTGATCTCTTCGGCCAGGATCGCGCGCACCCGCGGCAACTGGTCGTGGGCCAGTTTCTCCAAGGTCTCGATGGTGAGCGCGCGGAGCTTCTCGTTCTCTTCCTTGTTGAGGTCCGGCATCAACCGGCCGATCTTGCGCGCCAGTTCGGCACGAACCTCATCGTCCTCGTCATCGGCCAGAAGACGGTTGGCTTGTGCCGGTGTCGCGATATTGGCCGCCACCGCACGGCGGATCACCGCCGCGCCCTTGGCTGCCAGATAGGTCAGCACGTCCGGGCCCGCATCGGTGCGGCTTGCCAGTTCGTGATGGGCAGACTTCTCCCGCTCCTCAAGGATCTTGAGGATCTCGTCCTGCGAGAGTTTGTCGGGCGCCTGCGGTTTGGCGCCGGAATTTGGCATCGTCAGCCTCCGGTGTGGCCCAGTTTCCCCAGCCGGGCCTTAAGGTTCCTTGAAGGGACTTGGTTACCGGCGGGCCTTGCAGGCGGTTAACCGATCCCCCATGGTCCGAGCCCATGTTGACGCCCCGCGAACGCCCCGATTTCCGCCATATCCGGGCCTGGATCTTCGACCTGGACAACACCCTCTATCGGGCCGATTCCGATCTCTTCGCCCAGATCGACCGCCGGATGCAGGCCTTCGTGATGCGTTTCCTGAATGTGGATGCCGAGGAGGCCCGCCGCATCCAGAAAGCCTATTACCGCGACCACGGCACCACCCTGACGGGCCTCATCAAGCTGCACGACGCCGACCCCGAAGAATTCCTGGCCGAAGTCCACGACATCGATCTGGCCGCCATCGACATGGATTCGGCGATGATCGAGGCCATCGCCTCTCTCCCCGGCAAGCGCTTCGTCTTCACCAATGGCTGCCGCCATCATGCCGAGCGCGTGTTGATCCGCACCGGGCTGACCGACTTCTTCGAAGACATCTGGGACATCCGCACCACGAAGTTCACGCCCAAGCCGCTGGAGGAAGCCTATCGCCACATCCTCGATCATTCCGGCGTGATCCCGCACGAAGCCGCCATGTTCGAGGACATCTCGCGCAACCTCGTGCCCGCGCATGGGCTCGGCATGACGACGGTGTGGGTAAAAAACGATTCACACTGGTCCAAACAGGGCCCGGAATTTCCCATCGCGAGACCCGAAAATATCGATTATGAGACTTCAGACCTCGCTCATTTTCTCAAGACCGTCAGGACATAGATCATGACTTCGCTCACCGACGCCGAACGCATCATCGAAGACGCCTGGGAGAACCGCGACGGGTTCGGCTTCACCACGCGCGGACCTGTGCGCGACGCGGTCGACGCAGCTCTCGACGCGCTCGATTCCGGTAAGGCGCGTGTGGCGGAGAAATTCCAGGGCGAATGGCATGTGCACCAATGGCTGAAGAAGGCCGTGTTGCTCTCCTTCCGTCTCACCGACATGAAGCCCATCGAAGGCGCGCCGGGCGGCGCTCACTGGTGGGACAAGGTCGATTCCAAATTCGTCGGCTGGACCGAACAGCGTTTCCGCGACGCCGGTTTCCGCGCGGTGCCCGGTGCGGTCGTCCGCCGTTCGGCGTTCATCGCCAAGGGTGCGGTCTTGATGCCGAGCTTCGTCAATCTGGGCGCCCATGTCGGCGAAGGCACCATGGTCGATACCTGGACCACGGTCGGATCGTGCGCGCAGATCGGCAAACACTGCCACCTCTCCGGTGGCGTCGGCATCGGCGGCGTACTGGAGCCGCTGCAAGCCAATCCCGTCATCATCGAAGACAATTGCTTCATCGGCGCGCGTTCGGAAGTCGCTGAAGGCGTGATCGTGGGCGAAGGCTCGGTCGTGTCGATGGGTGTTTATCTCGGCCAATCGACAAAGATCGTCGACCGCGAGACGGGCGAAGTCTTCTACGGCAAGGTGCCGCCCTATTCGGTGGTCGTCGCCGGCGCGATGGGCGGCGGCAACGGCAAGCCCTCGCTCTACTGCGCGGTGATCGTCAAAAGGGTCGACGAACGCACTCGCGCCAAAACCTCGATCAACGAATTGCTGCGGGACTGAACGCCTCCCATGCCCATCGACGCCGTTGCTTTATCGCAAGCCCTGATCCGCTGCCCCTCGGTGACGCCGGACGACAAAGGCGCGATAGCCGTTCTCGAAACCGCACTCAAGCCTCTGGGCTTTGCGTGCAAGCGCCTCCGCTTCGAAGAAAACGATACTGCAGCGATAGAAAACCTCTACGCCCGCATCGGCGACAGCACCCCGCATTTCTGCTTTGCCGGCCATACCGACGTCGTGCCGGTCGGCGACCGCACCCAATGGCAACACGATCCGTTCGGCGCAAAGATCGTAGGCGACACGCTTTACGGACGCGGCGCCGCCGACATGAAGACGGCCATTGCCGCCTTCGCCGCCGCCGCCGAGCGACATCTCGCGAAAGGCAGCCTCAAAGGTTCGATCAGCCTTCTCATCACCGGCGACGAAGAAGGCATCGCGATCAACGGCACAAAGAAGATGCTGGGCTGGCTGTCGCAGAACAACGAACGCATCGACCATTGCATCGTTGGCGAACCGACCTCGACCACCACGTCCGGCGACACGCTCAAGATCGGCCGCAGGGGGTCGATCAACTTCCGCGTCACGGTGCGCGGTGTGCAGGGTCATGTCGGCTACCCGCAGCGCGCGCTCAATCCCATTCCCATTCTCTCCGTGCTGATCAACCGGCTGTCGGGCGAACCGCTCGACAGCGGCACACCGCATTTCGAACCTTCGACGCTCTCCTTCACCAGTGTCGATGTGGGCAACGACGCCACCAACGTAATCCCCGCCGAGGCAAGCGCGCGTTTCAACATCCGCTTCAACGATCTTCACACGCCCGACACGCTGAAACACCGCATCGAAACGGCGACAAAAGACGTGGCGCACGAAATGGGCGGCGAAATCTCTGTCACCTCCCAGACAAGCGGCGTCGCCTTCCTCACGCAACCCGGCCCCTTCACCGAACTCGTTTCGGATGCCATCACCAAGGCCACCGGCAAAAAGCCAGATTACTCGACCACCGGCGGCACGTCGGACGCGCGCTTCATCAAGGAGCATTGCCCCGTTGTCGAACTGGGCCTTTCCGGCACCACCATGCACAAGGTCGACGAGTGCATGCCCGTTTCCGAAATCCAGCGGCTCACCGACATCTACGAAGCCGTGCTCGACGCCTATTTCGCGCACCCGCCGAAATGAACAACGCCCCCATCGGTGTCTTCGATTCCGGAATGGGTGGTCTGACCGTGATGCGGGCCCTGACCGAGCGCCTGCCGAACGAAAGCTTTCTCTATCTGGGCGACACCGCGCGCTTGCCCTACGGCACCAAAAGCGCCGACACCGTGAAACGTTACGCATTGCAGGCATCGCGCGCGCTGATGGAACGCGGCGTGAAAATGGTCGTTGTCGCGTGCAACACGGCTTCCGTCGCGCTGCCCGCTCTGCAGGAAGCTCTTTCACCTTTACCCGTGATCGGTGTGATCGAACCCGGCGCAGAAGCCGCTCTTACCGCTGCCCCCGACGGCCCAATCGCTGTGATCGCAACCGAAGGCACAGTCAAAGGCGGCGCCTATGTGCGCGCGATACAGGCGCGCGGCCAAACACCAGTTGTTCAACAAGCCTGCCCCCTGTTCGTGCCAATGACGGAAGAGGGTTTGGTTGCCGGCCCCATTGCCGATGCCATCGCACACCGCTATCTCGACCCGCTGCTGACCACCGTTCCCAAACCCAAATGCCTGCTGCTCGGCTGCACGCATTACCCCGCATTGAAACCGGTGATCGCACGCGTGGCCGGCGACATGATGCTGGTCGACAGCGCCGTCACGACGGCAGCCGCCGTCGAGAAATTGTTGAAAGAGAAAAAAATGGAAGCCGTCAACGCTTCCGCATCGCGCAAATTCCTGGCGACCGATGCACCCGACCGGTTCGCGCGCGTCGGTGAAATCTTTTTCGGTGCAGCCATCGATCCGGGCGACGTCGAACTGATCGATTTGCAAAGCGCCTAACACCTGTCGACTCTTCCAATTTTAGCGAATTCCTCAACGCGTCTTTTAACGAGAGTTTCTACTCTTGCGGGTGGACTGAGGAAATTTCGCGATGATCAAATATGCGATAGGGGCCATTGCGCTGGCAGGCATAGCCGCAGCAGCGTTCGCACACCCCTCATCTCTCACTGTGAACGGCAGGGTCGGCGAAAATGCCACCGTCGAAGGTGTTGTAGATGAAGTGTATGTCGCCCATCGCTCTGGAGCGACATTCGTTGATTTGGGCGGAACCTATCCCAACAACGCATTCACCGCCGTTATCTGGCCGGAAGACGTCGGAAAGTTTCCTGACGTCGCGGCATTGGAAGGTCAGAAGGTGACGATCAAAGGCCCATTGCAGCTCTATCGCGGCAAGCAGGAGATCATTCTAAGAAGTGCAAGCCAACTCAAAACCGAATAGCAGCGCTGCTTAATAGTCTACCTTCACCAGATAAAGCCCATCTGACGGCGCAACAGGACCACAAGCCGTGCGATCCTTCGCCTCCAGCGCGCGTTTCATATCGCGCGGCTGCCATTTGCCTTCACCCACAAGTTTGAGCGAACCCACAATCGAACGCACCTGGTGATGCAGAAAAGACCGCGCCGACGCCCTGACCTGTATTTCATCGGCCAACCGGGAGACATCCAGCACGTCGAGCGTCTTCACCGGCGATTTTGCCTGGCATTCGGCCGCGCGGAACGTGGTGAAATCATGCAACCCCACCAGCGCCTGCGCCGCCAGATGCATCGCCTCCGCATCGAGATCGCGCATCAGATGCCACGCATGTCCCCGTTCCAACACCAGCGGCGCCCGTCGACAAATGATGCGATAGAGATAGTGACGAGCCATTGCCGAAAAGCGCGCATGGAATTCCGTATCTGCAATCTGTGCCTCCAGTACCGCGACAGGCTGAGGCTTAAGATGGTAATTAAGCGCATCACGCACCTTGTCGGGCGCGAATTCCTTTTCCAGATCGAAATGCGCAACCTGGCCAAAGGCGTGAACACCAGAATCCGTGCGCCCAGCCCCCGTGACGGTCACTGTTTCTCCCGAGAGCTTGAAAATCGCCTCTTCCAGCGCACCCTGCACCGAAGGCCCATTCTCCTGCCGCTGCCAGCCGGAAAACGGCCCGCCGTCATATTCGATGGTCAGGCGATAGCGCATCACACAAGCTTCGTGCCGCGCGGCAGCGAGAAGCCGCGCAGCAGATCGTCCGCATTCATCGGCGCACGGCCCGCGCGTTGCAAACGCGTCAGCTTCAGCGCGCCATCGCCGCAAGCAATGGTCAGCTTGTCGTCTAATGCTTCGCCCGCCGCGCCGTTTCCCTTGGCGGGTTCGGCATAGAGAATTTTCAGCCGCTCTCCATTGGCTTCCGTCCACGCACCGGGAACAGGCGAGAGCCCACGAATATGACAATCGATCTCGCGCGCAGACTTCGTCCAGTCGATGCGCGTCTCTTCTTTCAAGATTTTCTTGGCGTAGGTCGGCTCGCCGCTTTGCGGGACGGCTTCAATGCTTTCCCGCTCCAACGCAGCCAACGCACGCACCATCAGATCGGCGCCCAGATGCGAAAGCTCGTCGTGCAGCTCGCCATACGTCTTTCGCCCAATCGGCGTGCGCTCGGCCATCAGCACAGGCCCGGTATCGAGACCTTCTTCCATCCGCATCGCCATCACGCCCGTTTCGCCATCGCCCGCCATGATCGCACGCTGGATCGGCGCTGCCCCGCGCCAGCGCGGCAGAAGCGATCCGTGCAAATTGAAACAGCCAAACCGTGGCGCATCGAGAACAGGCTTGGGCAACAGCAAGCCATAAGCCACCACAACCGCCGCATCGAGCCCAAGATCGGCAAAAGCACGTTGCGCATCTTCGCCTTTCAGCGAAACGGGATCGCGCACATCAATCCCGTGCGCCAGCGACAGCTTGGCGACCGGAGACGGATCGCTCGCGAGCCCCCGCCCCTTCGGACGCGGCGGCTGCGTATATACGGCGGCGATGTCGTGACCTTGTGCGATGAGCGCGGCAAGCGTGGGCACGGCGAAATCCGGCGTGCCCATAAAAGCAAGCCGCAAACTCATACGCTCAGCCCGCGTCTTTCAAACGTTTCGCCTTGGCGAGTTTGCGCAGCGCGATAGACCGCTTGAGCTTGGAGATGTGATCGAGGAACAGCACGCCGTCCAGATGATCCATCTCGTGCTGCAGACAGCAGGCCAGCAAACCGTCGGCCTCCAGCGTTTTCACCTCGCCATCCCGATCCTGATATTCGGCGCGGATCTTGGCGGGCCGTTCCACGTCGTCCCAGATTTCGGGAACCGACAAGCAGCCTTCTTCCATCGTCACAAGTTCTTCCGATGCCCAGACGATCTTCGGATTGATGAAGACCATCGGCTCGCGCTTTCCTTCCGCCTGCGCGATGTCCATCACCAGCATCCGCTTGGGCACGCCTACCTGCACCGCCGCCAGGCCAATGCCATCGGCTTCATACATGGTTTCGATCAGGTCGTCGGCCAGCTTGCGGACCTCGTCGTCGACCTTTTCGACCGGTTCGGAGACCGCTTTCAGGCGCGGATCGGGCGCGGTAAGGATGGTGCGTATCGTCATGGGCTGGAGATAGGCGTGGACGCCGTTCCGGTCAAGATAAGCCCACAGAAACGCTTAAAAACGCTATGGAAATTGCTCTCTTCGCCCTTGCCGCCGCCGTCGTGGCCGCAGCCCTGATTCTGGCCTTCGCGCGCAAGGCCCCACCGGTCGTGGAACCGCCCAGACCCGATCCCCGGCTTGACACGGTGATCGCGAGCCAGGGCGGGATTTCCGAACGCTTCCAGCAAACTATCGAAAGCCAAGCGTCACTGCAGAAAGCCTTGTCGGAACGGATCGATGTTCTGAACCAGCGCCTCAACGAAACCCTTTCGACCAGCGCCACCAAAACGGCCGAAAGCCTCGCCGGCATCCAGACGCGGCTCGTTGTGATCGACGAAGCGCAGAAGAACATCACCGCCCTTTCCGGCCAGGTGGTAAGCCTTCAGGAAGTGCTTTCCAACAAACAGTCGCGCGGCGCGTTCGGCCAGGCGCAGATGGAAGAGATCGTGCGCGACGGCCTGCCGCCCACGCTTTTCGAATTCCAGGCCACTCTTTCCAACGGCAATCGGCCCGATTGCATCATCCGCCTGCCCAATGCGTCGGGCGTGATCGTGATCGATTCCAAATTCCCGCTGGAATGCTTCACAGGCCTCAAGACCGATGGCGACCGCAAACAGGCCGAGGCCCGCGTGCGCACCGACCTCGGCAAACACATCAAGGATATTTCCGAAAAATACCTCATTCCCGGCGAAGTCCAGAACCCCGCGATCATGTTCGTGCCGTCGGAATCGATTTATGCCGAACTGCACGATGGTTTCGTCGATGTCATCCAGCGCGCCCATCGCGCCGGCGTGATGGTGGTTTCACCCAACATCCTGATGCTGGCCATCAACACCGTGCAGACCGTGGTGAAAGACGCCAAGATGCGCGAACAGGCCCACCGCATTCAGCAGGAAGTGGGCCTGTTGCTGCAGGACGTGCAGCGTCTTGGCGACCGCGTGGAATCCTTGCGCAAACACTTCCGCCAGACCGACAAGGATTTCGACGATATCGGCGTCTCGCTGCGTAAGATCGATTCCCGCGCCCAATCCATCGCCAAGGTCGAACTCGCGGCCCCCGAAGAACACAAGGCGCTGCCGAACGACTGAGTGCTTTACGCCGAAACCTTCGCGTCCGCCTCCAGCTTCGCCTTCATCGCTTTCAAGCCTTCATCCATCTGGGCGGAAATATAAGGCGCCATCGCGTCGGGCAGCAGATCGGTGATCCAGACGAAGCGAGAACCTTTGCCATCGGCAAAAACCTGCGCCGATGCGCCGTGATAGGTCAGGCGCTCGTTCGGGATCGTGTAGACGAGCCGGCGATGATCGTCATCGATCCCGACCAGCACCTCGCGCGCCACCGACCCGTTTGCAAAGGTGAGCACACGCGCACCGTCTTCCTTCTGCAAGGCAGTCAAAAACCCCGGCGCAAGCCGTTCATGAACCGCATAGAAATCGCGCAACGCGTCCCACACATCCTCTGCCAGGGCGTTCACGTGAAATTCCTTATAGACGCTAGCCATGACAACAATCTCCTTGATCCGGAGACAATCATGGAATGGCCAACGGCCCCGGTCTGGCCGGATTCGGACATGATCGATTTGGCAGCCTAAAGCGGCCGCCGCGCCCGGAAGGCAGCCGAAAGCGTGCCTTCGTCGAGATAATCGAGTTCGCCGCCCACCGGCACGCCGTGGGCAAGGCGGGTTACCTTCACACCCTTGGGCTCCAGCGCGTCCATCAGATAATGCGCGGTCGTTTGTCCCTCGACGGTTGCGTTCATGGCAAGGATCACTTCCTCGATGCCTTCGCCCACCCGAGCCATCAGTTGCGGCACGTTGAGGCGCTCCGGCGTCACGCCATCGAGCGCCGAAAGCGCGCCGCCCAGAACATGATAACGCCCGCCAAACACACCCGCGCGTTCCAGCGCCCAGAGATCGGCCACATCTTCCACCACGCACAGCACATGGGTTTCGCGGCGCGGATCGCGGCAGATCGAACAGGGCGAGGTCGTATCGAGATTGCCGCAGACTTCGCAGGTGCGGATCGCCGCTGCCGCATCGCGCAAAGCAGTGCTCAACGGTTCCAGCAACGCTTCACGCTTTTTCAGCAACGCAAGGGCTGCGCGCCGCGCCGACCGCGGCCCCAGACCCGGCAGTTTCGCAAGCAACTGGATCAGACGCTCGATTTCGGGACCGGCAGGAAGAGAGGCCATCAGCCGAACAATCCGCCGAGCCCCGCAGGCAGCCCCATCTCGCGGCTCATCTTCTGCATTTCGTCGGCGAGCTTGCGTTCCAGCTTTGCCTTCGCATCGGCGTGTGCGGCGCGGATCAGGTCTTCGAGCATCGTCTTGTCTTCGGGCTTGAGCAGCGAAGGATCGACATCCAGCCGTCTGAGTTCGGATTTGCCGGACAGCGTGAGCTTCACCATGCCCGCACCAGACTCACCGTCGACCTCGATCTGCTCGACCACCTTCTGCATCTCGGCGGCCTTGGATTGCATTTCCTTGGCCTGTTTGAAGAGATCGGCCAGGTTCATGCCTCATCCCTCTCTTCGCTGGGCGCGGCAATATCTTCTTCCGCCAGATCGCGCACCGCCACGATTTCCGCGCCGGGAAACCGGTCGAGCACCGCGCGCACCAGCGGCTGCTGGCGCACATTGTCGAAAATCGCATCGCGTGCGGCGCGTTTGGCTTCGGCCAAAGTGAGCGCGCCGCCTTCGCGCGCCACCGTCACCATCCAGCGTGTGCCCGTCCAATCCTTCAGCTTCTGCGCCAGATCGGCAGCCAGGGTGCGCGGTGCACGCGCACTGGGGCGAAATTCGATCTGCCCCGGTTCCAGGCGAACCAGATGCATGTCGTTTTCGATGTTCACGCGCAAGATAGGTGAGTTGTTGGCCTGTGCCAGCGCCGCCAGATCTTCCAGCGAACGGATCAGCGGCGCCGATTGCGCATTCGCCGTCGGTTCCGGCGCGCGTTGTGCGCTGGCCGAATTTTCACCCACGCGCACCGCTTGCGCCCGCACACCGCCACCAGATGGCGCAGGCGCAGAAGCACCACGCGATTGAGGTGGCGCACCATTGTCGAGCAGATCGCGCACCAGCTTGTCGGTCGGCGGCAGGTCGGCCGCATAAGAAAGCCGGATCAACGCCATCTCCGCCGCCGCAATCGGCCGCGTGGCATCGCGCACTTCGAACAGGCCCTTCAACAACATCTGCCACGCACGCGTCAGCGACGGCACCGAAAGCTTCGCGGCCATATCGGCGGCACGCTTGGCTTCCGCCGAACCGCCATCGAAGAAACCTTCCGCACCCGGCGCCACTTTCACGCGCGTTAGGAAATGCGTGGTCTCCAAAAGATCCTGCATGATCGCCAGCGGATCGGCGCCGCGATCATAAAGCTCGCGCAGATCGGCCAGCGCCTCTGCGATGCGGCCGCTTAACACTTTCTCGAACAGATCGAGGATGCGCCCGCGATCCGCCAGCCCCAGCATGGCGCGCACGGACTCTGCGTCGATCTTGCCTTCCTCATGCGCGATGGCCTGATCCAGCAGCGAAAGCCCGTCGCGTACCGAGCCTTCGGCGGCGCGCGCGATCAGCGCCAGCGCATCGTCGGCAATCGTCACCTTTTCCTGTTCGGCGATCTTCTTCAGATGCCCCGCCAGTTCCGGCGTCTCGATGCGGCGCAGATCGAAGCGCTGGCAACGCGACAACACCGTCACCGGCACTTTGCGGATTTCGGTGGTGGCGAAGATGAACTTCACATGCGGCGGCGGCTCTTCCAGCGTCTTCAACAGACCGTTGAAGGCCTGTTTCGAGAGCATGTGCACTTCGTCGATGATATAAACCTTGTAGCGTGCCGAAGCCGGCGCATAACGCACCCCTTCGATGATCTCGCGAATGTCGTCGATACCGGTGCGCGAGGCCGCATCCATTTCCTGCACGTCAACGTGCCGCGATTCGGCAATCGCCACGCAAGGATCGCACACCCCGCAGGGATGAATGGTCGGTTCCGTCCGCTTGCCGTCCGGGCCAATGCAATTCAGCGCACGCGCGATGATGCGGGCCGTGGTCGTCTTTCCCACCCCGCGAACGCCGGTCAGCATGAAGGCGTGCGCGATGCGCCCCGTGGCGAACGCATTCGACAACGTCTTGACCAGCGCCTCCTGCCCGATCAGGCCGGTGAAATCCTGCGGGCGGTATTTGCGGGCGAGAACCCGATAGGCCTCCTGCTTGGCGGGCGGCATATCGAGGCCGAGTGCGTTTTCGGTCTGGTCCATGGCGTGACTATAGCAAGCGGGCGGCCGGGGTCGCCCCAAAGCGTGGCGGTAATTTGTGGAAAGGTGGGAGCCCGGCTGCGACCCGAAGCGGATTCGATACGGCTGCTTCCTTCCGGACCTGACCGGGTTGGCGAGCGCTTGCGTCCGCCGCCGGACTCCCGGGGCCGATATAGAGACCTGGAATCGGAAATGCGAGTCCGCCGAATTACTCAGGTTTAACGCCGGAAAGGGTTGACCTTCCCGCTTTGTGGATTAAATCCCACCCGTCCGCGGGGGAACCGTCCGCCGCGCACACGAGGATGCAATGCCCAGCGAAAGCCCAAGTCGATCGTGCCTGCCGTCTGGACGGTAGTGGGCTAAGGGCAACCGGCTCACTCCCGCCCACGGCGGCGGTCCAAGGATGTGAGCCATGATTCAACAGCTTCTCGCGGCGACCCGCGAGCCTCTCGATTTCGTTCGCCGCCTCTCGCGCGAGCGCATTCCCGATATCGTCGATGTCCTCAACGCAAAGGACGAAGACGAGAAGGTTCAGATCATCGGCGCCCTGCCCGATGAACAGGCCATCTCCGTGTTCGATCAGGCGGGCCTCGATGAACCCGGCACGTTGATCGCACGCCTGCCGCGGCCCAAAGCCGCGCGCATCCTCACCGGCATGTCGGCCGACCGCGCAGCGGAAGTCTTCCGCCAACTGCATGAGCCGGCGCGCGGCGCGCTGTTCAAACTCGTCGAGCCGGAAGCCAAGGCCGCGCTCAACCGCGTGTTGCGCTACCCGCTGCATTCGGCCGGTTCGATCATGACCACCGAATTCGTCAGCGTGCCCGCGAACTGGACGGTGGCCGAAACGTTGGACCATGTGCGCCGCGTCGAACGCAGCCGCGAAACGGTCTATGCGATCTACATCCTCGATCCCGATCTGCACACGCTGGTGCAAGCCGTGACCTTGCGCCGCCTGATCGCAGCCGAACCTTCCGCCACGGCCCTGTCGGCTGCGCCGGAAACCCGGCCCATCACCGTATCGCCGTTGACCGACCGCGAAGAAGCCGCGCGCCTCATCTCCAAATACGATCTGCTTGCCGTACCGGTGGTCGAAGACAACCAGGTGATCGGCATCGTCACCGTGGACGACGTGATCGACGCCATTCTCGAAGAAAGCGCCGAAGACGTTCAGAAGTTCGGCGGCATGGAGGCGATCGACGAGCCTTACATGCAGATCGGCTTCACCCGCATGATCAGGAAACGCGGTGGCTGGCTGTGCGCACTTTTCTTGAGTGAAATGCTGACGGCCAGCGCCATGCAGCATTTCTCCGACGAACTGCAACGCGCCATCGTGCTCACCCTGTTCATTCCGCTGATCATGAGCTCCGGCGGCAATTCCGGTTCGCAGGCGACCTCGCTCCTGATCCGTGCATTGGCGCTGCAGGAAGTCCGCCTGCGCGATTGGTGGCGCGTGGCGTTGCGCGAAATCCCCACCGGCATTGCGCTGGGCGCAATCCTCGGTGTCGTCGGCATCGGGCGCATCGTGCTGTGGCAGAAGCTCGGCATCTATGATTACGGCCCGCACTGGCTTCTCGTCGCCATCACCATCGGCACAGCGCTGGTGGGAATCGTGCTGTTCGGATCGCTGTCCGGTTCGATGCTGCCGTTCATCCTGAAACGTTTCGGCTTCGATCCGGCAAGCGCGTCGGCACCCTTCGTGGCGACGCTGGTGGATGTCACGGGTCTCGTCATCTATTTCTCGGTGGCGATGCTGATCTTGCAAGGAACGCTGCTTTAGTTTCTGTTCTGGGCCATGATCCCCTTCACCGGAAACCCGCTCGACCGGGCGAGCGAAAAACGCCCCGACGCCGGATGGATCGAGGCCAAGCGCCGCGATCCCACCACGCTTGTCCTGCCGATGTGGCGCCTGCAGCCGTTCCTGCGCGGCCCCGAAACCGGACAGCCGCCGCTGGAATTGGGTTTGATGCGCCCAGGCCTTGCGGATTCGCTCGCGGCACCCGGCGCGCCTTGGGCGTTCTTGGGCCTCGAAGGCCGCAACGCGATGTTCGCGCTTGATGTCAGCGCCGCCGAAGATCCCGGCAATACCGGCCCGCTCGCAGGCCTCGGTCATTTCCGCGAAGCGCGACAGGCAGCCATGATGCTCGATCCGCGCGATGCCGCGATCATGGGCCAAGCCAAGGCGATGATCGACTGGCATCAGCGCCACGGTTTTTGCGCGCGTTGCGGATCGGCCACGACAATGGCCGATGCCGGCTACAAACGCATCTGCCCAAACTGCAACGCCGAACATTTCCCGCGCACCGATCCGGTGGTGATCATGCTGGCGACGCATGGCGATGCCTGTCTCGTCGGCCGCGGCAAGCAATTCCCGCGCGGCATGTTCTCGGCGCTCGCAGGCTTCATCGAACCGGGCGAAACGATTGAAGAAGCCGTGCGCCGCGAATTGATGGAAGAAGCCGGCCTCAAAGTGGGCAAGGTGACCTATTACACCACGCAGCCCTGGCCGTTCCCGTCATCCCTGATGATCGGCTGTTTTGCCGAAGCCGAGAATCGCGACACACGCGTCGACGAGACCGAAATCGCCGAAGTGCGCTGGCTCGAACGCGACACCGCCCGTAGGCTGATCAAAGGCGAAGGCATCGATGGCGTCTGGGTGCCCCCCGCCATCGCCATCGCCCATCACCTGATCAAGGCATGGGCAGAATCCTAAGCCTGGCGTGTGGCGAAATATTCCGCCTCCAGCTTCCAAACGCCGTCCTTTGACACTTCACGATGCATCGCAAAAGACGATGCTGTGATGTCGCCGAAAGTCTGACGCAAGGGCACGCCCTGCGCGTTCGTTCCCGTTTGCACGATGCCTTTGCCTTCCGCCTGCGCGATCAACATTTCCTCGCTGCGGCCGACCGGATTGAAGTAGTGAACGCGCCACACACCGATTTCGGAATCGAAAATCCGCAACGCCGTCGCATAACGGTTGCCGCGCACGGTCGCACCGTTGCGGCGCTCGCCGCGCGGCGGCACGACGAAAACATCCTGCACGGCACGGCCTTCCAGAATCCAGCCGAAATGCCATTCGCCGCGCGACACCCGGCGCGCGCCATCGCCTTCGAGATCGAAGATCTCCACATCCCACGCGCCAATGAACGGCGAGAAGATCGCGTTCGCACTTTCCGCAATACTCTGATGCGGACCCCGCGCCAGCAACGCTTCCATCATTGCATCCCTATTCATTCCAACCTCCTTCCGCGCGCGCAAATGCACGCGCCGCGAGCGGCCCTTTCGATGTGCCAGTCGTAGGTTCTTGCGAGCGAATCGCGGACAAAAGCCACGCGATGACCGGAGGATTCCGGCGCTCCCATATAAAACGGTTAAACCGATTTGGAGGTTCCGCTCATGGATCGCGGAAGTTCCGTGGCGAAAATGGGGCGCGGTTGCGCCTTACGGCATGTTCGCGCGGAAGGTATGGGCCTTGTAAACACCCAGCACGGTGAGCTTGCTGGTGAAGAACTGCAATTCTTCCAGCGCCAGCCGCACCGAGCGATCTTCGGGATGGCCTTCGATATCGGCATAGAACTGCGTGGCGTTGAACGATCCGCCAAGCTGATAGGATTCGAGCTTGGTCATGTTCACGCCATTGGTCGCGAACCCGCCCATCGCCTTGTAAAGCGCGGCAGGCACGTTGCGCACGCGAAACACGAACGTCGTCACCACGGGCGTTCCGTCGTGCGCCGCATCATCGGGCTCGCGCGCCATGATAAGGAAGCGCGTCATGTTGTGCGCTTCGTCCTCGACATCGCGCTTGAGGATGTCCAGACCATAGGTCTCACCCGCCAGCGACGAAGCGATGGCCGCAAGCGTGCGATCCTTCGTTTCGGCGACGTAACGCGCCGAGCCCGCCGTATCGTGCCAGTTCTGCGCGATCCATTTCATGTCGCGGATGATCTTGCGGCATTGGCCGAGCGCGGGCGCCTGGCTCATCACCGTGCGGATGTCTTCGAGCTTGGCCCCCTTCACACCCAGCAATTGATGGCGGATGCGCAGGAAATGCTCGCCCACGATATAAAGTCCCGCTTCCGGCAGCAGATGATGGATATCGGCAATGCGGCCGTGCAGCGAATTCTCCACCGGAATGATGCACAGATCGGTATCGCCCGAACGCACCGCTTCCACCGCATCCTCGAAAGTGGGTTTGGGAACAGCTTGCGCATGGGGCAGCGCCTCGCGCGCGGCGAGATTGGCGTAAGCGCCGGGCTCGCCCTGAAACGCCACGCGCTTTGCATTTTCAATCAGTGTGCTCATCCCCGCCCCAATAGCGCGCGTGCTTTTTCCAGATCGGCGGGAGTATCGACGCTGAGGGGCACGCTGTCCACGCGCGCCACCCTTATCGTCATGCCCGCTTCAAGCGCGCGCAATTGCTCCAGCTTCTCGCGTTTTTCAAGCGGTGACGGCGGCAGCGCCACGAAACGCGCCAGCGCCGCGCGCCGAAAGGCATAGATGCCGATGTGATGGAACAACGGCCCGTCGCCCGAAGGTGCTGAGGCCCTCGTGAAGTAAAGCGCGCGGCCCGAAAGACCGTCGGCCTCCCACGCCACCACCGGCTTGACCACGCTGGGATTGGTGCGTTCCGCCGGATCGTCGATCTCGGCGGCAAGGGTTGCGATATCCGCATCGCCCAAGGCGCCCGCCACAATGCGGATCTGCACCGGATCGAGCGCCGGCAGATCGCCCTGCAAATTCACGATCACATCGTGTTTTCCGCCCGCATCCACCGCATTCAACGCTGCGAACACGCGGTCGGAACCGGATGGCAGGTTGGGGTCGGTCAGCACCGCTTTTCCCCCTGCCGCTTCCACCGCCGCCACGATCTCCGCCTCGGCCGCCGCCACCACTACCGGGCCGATACCGGCGGCCACCGCCTGCCGCCAGACGCAGACGATCATCGGCACGCCCGCGATGGGTGCCAGAGGCTTGCCCGGCAGGCGTGTGGAGGCCATCCGGGCGGGGATGACCACGATGGGGTTCCGAATGGGGCTCATCGGCTTTTCCGCCAAATCCTTCCGCTACTTATGCGACGCTTCGCCGCGAGAAATGCCGGGCTCGCGGCGGCTAATGTCGCCACGATTTTCGGGTGGGCACCTTATGGATTCCTGGGAGTGGAACAAGATCGCGGGCGCAGTTCTGGGCACGCTGATCTTTGTTATGGTCGTGAAGATCGCCAGTGAGGCGATCTATGATGTCGAGCCTCCCGCCAAGCCCGGCTATGTGGTCGAGGGCGTGGAAGCGACGCCGGCCTCCGGTGCGGCTGCTGCCCCCGTCGAAGAAGCCGTGCCGGATTGGGGCACAGTGCTGGCCAGCGCCGATGTGGCCGCGGGCGGGGAAGTCCACAAGCGCTGCGAACAATGCCACGACGTTTCCAAGGGCGGCCCGAACAAGATCGGCCCCGAATTGTGGGGCGTGGAATTCCGTCCGCGCGCAAGCCATCCGGGCTTCTCGTATTCGAGCGCAATGAAAGCCAAGGGCGGCACCTGGACCTATGACGAGCTCTTCCGCTTCTTGAAATCGCCGGGCAGCTATATCCCCGGCACCAAGATGAGCTTCGCGGGCATCAAGAGCGTGCAGGATCGCGTCAACCTGATCGCATTCCTGCGCACGCAGTCCGATTCGCCGCCGCCGATTCCGGCGCCCGGCGCGGCCAAGCCTGCAGAAGCAGCACCTGCTGCTGGTGCGGCACCGGCCACGGCTGCGCCTGCAACGGCTCCGGCTTCAGACGACAAGACGGCGGGCCATGGCCAACCGGCGGCGCCTGCTCCGAAGACGCCTTAAGGCTTGAAGCACAAGACGAAACGCGAGAGCGTGCGCCCATGAGCACACGCAAGAAGACTCTGCTGTTTGTCGTGCCGGTGAACTGGGCGCCCCTTTGGGAAGGCCAGATTCAGGCGGCCGATCCGACGCTCGACATCAAGGTGCAAGGGCGCGACGCCTATCTGCCCAACGATGTCGACTATGCGTTGAGCTTTCGCCCGCCGCCGGGATTGTTCGCGAGCCTGCCCAATCTCAAGGCCGTGTTCTCGCTCGGCGCCGGTGTCGACGGCTTCATGCTCGACGCCGATTTCCCGCGCCATGTGCCGCTGGCGCGCTTCGTCAACAAATGGCTGACGTTGGAGATGGCGCAATACGCGGTGCTGCACACACTGATGCATCACCGCCAGCAACGCATGTTCGATGCGTTTCAAAAAAACCATCAGTGGCGGCAAGGCATTCCACAACGCAAAACCGTCGACACGCGCGTCGGCATTCTGGGCCTGGGTGAAATCGGACAGCTTGCCGGCGAACGCCTGCGCGATCTGGGCTTCCCCGTCGCCGGCTGGAGCCGCACCAAGAAACATGTGCCGGGCATCGAAAGCTTCGCAGGGGAAGCGGATCTCAAGCCGTTCCTCGCGCGCACCGACATCCTCACCTGTCTTTTGCCGCTCACGCCCGCCACGCGCGGCATCCTGAATGCCGAAGCGTTTGCCGCCATGCCGGTGGGCGCTGCCGTCATCAACGCGGCGCGCGGCGGTCATCTCGTCGAACGCGATCTGATCGCGGCACTGGATTCCAATCATCTGTCGGGAGCGACGCTCGATGTGTTCGAAACCGAACCTTTGCCGGAAGCGAGCCCTCTCTGGGAGCATCCGAAAATCACCGCGACCCCGCACGTGGCGGGCCTCACCGATCCCAAGGAAGCAGCGCGCTTCGTGATCGAAGGTATGACGAAAATCGAAAGCGGCGGCAAACTCGAAAACCTGGTCGATTTCGAGCGCGGTTACTAAAGCCGTTTGAGGCTCGTCACTTCGCTGCCGGTTTTGGCGATGCGGGTGATCGCTTCCGAAAGGCGCTCCACCGTCACATTCATGAAAGAAGCATTGGCGTGAATCATGCGCGCGCCATCAAGCATGATGCCGACATGGCCTTTCCAGAACACGAGATCGCCGCGTTGCGGCCGCGACAGATCCTCAACCACGTGACCCAGCGCCTTTTCCTGCATGTCGCTGTCGCGCGGACAAGAATGTCCCGCCGCCTGAAGCGCTGTTTGCACCAGGCCCGAGCAATCGAGCCCCGCATACGTCTTGCCGCCCCAGACATAAGGAACACCAACAAAGTGTTCGGTGAAGGCGATCCAATCCGTCTTCTTGTCATCCAGCGCCACCAGATGATCGGCAAACACGAACCCGCGCGATGACGTGCGCGCAAAGCGGCCTTCATGCCCCGTCACCTGCACGCGCGCATTCATCGGCAGCAAATCCATCACCGGACGCTTCACGTCCGGCGCAGGCAAGAGTGGCGTCGAGGTGGCGATCACGCGATGCGTCGGTTTGAACGGCTCGGCAAGTGCCTCTTCGCGCACATAGCCCACATAATCGTCCAGCGCGCATTGCAGCCAGGCCCAACCGTCGCGCCGTTCGTAAACCGTGACGGTCTCGCCGAACAACACCTCGCTCGCCATCCCGGAAGTGGCTGAAGGCCCCGCACGCAACGCCGAGCGTCCGACACCGATGATCTGCTCGGTGCCGTCGACAAACGCCTTCGCATCGACCTTGCCGCCAAGGAACGATGCCGCGAGATCGCCGCGTGCCGGTGTGATGCGGGAATCGAAGCTCATGCGTAACGCAACTTCAAAAGCGCATAGAGCGCACGCGCCGTGTTGGCTTCCGCGCCTTTGCGGCGCCCCGGCTTCGGCCGGTCGATCCATCCCGGAATGTCGACGTGCAGCCAGCTTTTCGATTTCTCGACAAACCGGTTCAGGAATAAAGCAGCGGTGATCGCGCCCGCCAGATTGTAATTCGGATTGTTGGTGAGATCGGCCACATCGCTGCCGAGCGCGGATTCATATCCGCGCCACAACGGCAACCGCCACACATGATCGTTTGCCTTGGTGCCGCACGCCGCGAAATCCGCAGCCAGCGTTTCGTCGTCGGTGAAGAAGGGCGGCAATTCCATGCCCGTGGCCGAACGTGCGGCACCCGTGAGCGTCGCAAGATCGATCAGCAATTCCGGCTTGTCGTCATCGGCAAGCGCCAGCGCATCGGCCAGCACGAGCCTTCCTTCCGCATCGGTGTTGCCGATCTCGACGGTCAAACCCTTGCGGCTCGCAAACACATCGCCCGGCCGATAGGAACGCCCCGAAACCGAATTCTCCACCGCCGGAATCAGCACGCGCAACCGCATGTCGAGCTTCGCATCCATGATCATGTGCGCCAGAGCAAGCACAGTAGCCGCCCCACCCATATCCTTCTTCATCGTCAGCATCGCCGACGACGGTTTCAGATCGAGCCCGCCGGTGTCGAAACAAACACCCTTGCCGACCAGCGTGACCTTGCGCCCATTGGCCGGACCCCAACTGATGTCGATCAATCGGGGCGCACGCTCCGATCCCTGCCCCACCGCATAGACAAGCGGGAAATTCTGTTTCTTCAACGCCTCGCCTTCGACGATCGAAATCTTCGCGCCATGTTCTTTCGCCAGCGCCTTGGCAGCGGCCGCTAATTCAGCCGGTCCCATATCGTTGGCTGGCGTGTTGATCAAATCGCGCGCAAGGAACACGCCTTTGACAATGCGCGTGGCTTCGGCGGCATCCGCGCCTTGCGGAACGGCAAGCTTCGGCGTCTCACGTTTGGTCTTGCGATACCGGTCGAACCTGTAAGTACCGAGCGCCCAGGCGATCAGCGCCGTCGTGCCGCCCACCTCTTCCGGCACATCGCCCAGCGCATAGGTACCCGCAGGCAGCGTTTCGGAAAACGCGGCAAGCGCGAGCGTGTCGTTGCCCTTGCCCAGCCCCAACACCGCTGAGGCCACCGCGCCGGACGCATCCGGCACAAGCCGTATCTCGCCCTCCTTGGCCGCAAAGCCCGATTGCTTCAGCCAATTGGCCTCGCGCTTGTCGCGCCGGGACAGGAATTTCGAAAGACCGGCCGCGGTCACCGCGTGCAGCGCCACGGCCCCCTTTGCGCGGACGGCAAAGCTCTCATGCATGAAGATGCCTTATGTTATATCGCTTCCGATTCTAGAAACCCTCTGCCCCTGCTGCAAGGAGACGAAGATGACTACCAGCTATTCGCTTGTCATCGGGACAAAGGAATGGTCGAGCTGGAGCCTGCGCCCTTACGTGGCGCTGCGCCATATCGGCGTGCCCTTCGAGGAAGATTTCATCCGGCTCCGCTACGACACCACCAGCGAAGAGGTGCAGAAACGTTCGCCCTCCGGCCGCGTGCCGCTGTTGAAGATCACAGAGAACGGCGAAACCACAGTCGTCTGGGACAGCCTTGCGATCTGCGAAACGCTGGCCGAACGCCATCCAGAAGCGGGCCTCTGGCCGGCAGACGCACGCGCCCGCGCCGAAGCGCGCTCCGTATCCGCCGAAATGCATTCCGGTTTCCCCGATGTGCGCGACCAGCTCACCATGGATTTCGCCAAGCAATTGCCAACGCCGGACTTGCGCGACACCACCAAAACGCAGGTCGCACGCATCCTGAAAATCTGGACGGACGCGCTCGCCAAACATGGCGGCCCTTATCTCTTCGGCCACTTCTCCATCGCCGATTGCATGTATGCACCGGTCTGTTCGCGCTTCCGCACCTACGGCATCGAAATGCCCGATGCCGCAAAGGCCTATGTCGACCGCATCTTTGCGCTACCGGCGATGATCGATTGGGGAAAAGCCGCGCAAAAAGAAATCGACGAAGGCCTAGCGTAAAAAGCTTTCCTCAAGGGGAAGTTTTATTTTCCGCTAGCTTGCCGCGTTCGCGATAAAATTTCTCCGCCCCCGGATGCAGCGGTGCGGGCAGATCGCGCGCTGCACTGTCCAATGAAATACGCGCCGCACTCGCGCTGGCCTGCGCAAGCGCCTTGGCATTGCCTGGCTCGAACAGTGCACGCGTCATTTCATAGATCAGGCCGGGAGGTTGCGCGTCATTCACGATCCACACCGCGCGACTCTTCACCGTTTCGATTTTTCCAATGCCGGGATAGGTGCCCGCGGCAATCACATCGGCCGTCAAACCCGGCACCGCTTTCAGAAGCCGCGTGCGTCCCGCACCATCCAGCGGCACAAGCGTGGCTTGCTTCTGCGCGATCAGGCCCTGCACCAGCGGCACCGGCGGACCGCCGACAAAAAAGAACGCATCGATTTCGTGCCGCGCAAGCTTCTGCGCCGCAACGTCCGGCGGATCGAAACTCGCCTTGAGATTGCGTTCGCGAACGCGCCACGCCTCCAGCACCGCGCGCGCGGTGACAAGGTTCCCGGAATTCTCCGCGCCCAGCGAAACGCGTTTGTTCTTCAACCCCGCCACCGACGCGATCTTCGCATCTGCGGCCACCACCAGATGCACGTCCTCGGGAAACAGCGCCGCGATGACCCGGATGTGCTTGCGGGAACCGTCTTTCCGGAACGCCCCCTTGCCCGCGACCGCCTGGGCCACCACGTCGGACTGCGCCAGCCCCGAGGTGACGATCCCGGCATCGACGGCCTGAACATTGGCCACCGTACCGGCACTGGTGCGGGCAGTGACGATCAGCCCGGGCGGTCCGCAAAGCTTTGATTTATCACATCTTTGTGCCCCGGCGGGGTGACTCAAAAGGCCCGCGATCAGCTCCCCCACCGGAAAATAGGTGCCGCCTGTCGAGCCGGTGCTGATCTGGAAGGCGATGCGCAGGGGCTGGGCCACGCCGGGAACAGGACCGGCGATCAGCAGGCAGAGCGCGAGACCCGCGCCCGTGGCCACAGAAAGGGCAACGCGTGGCGTCATGGGGCCATTCCAACCCTTGATTGCGACAGGATTTGGACCCTTGGCGGGGTGGGCGCAACCCCTAGAATTCGGCCCGTATGCTTAAAGGTTTGTTGACTGGCCACCCCCCATGATCGGGGCAATCCGTTCCAAGGGGTAAACCATGCGTTCCTTGCGTTCCGGCGTCGCCGCGGCAGCCATCGTCGCCATGTGGTCGAGCGCCGCTTTCGGCTTCAACCTGTTCGGGTCGTCCGACGATTCCGATAAGAAGCCCAAGCCCCAACCGCAAACACAAGTTCAGAAGGCGGATCCGCAGGATGCTGCGGCAGACCAACCTTCCATCGCCAAATCGCTCGCCGCCAATCTCGATACGGAAATCGAAAAGGCCAAGACCCAGCGCGCGCTCGGCGATCTGGGCGGTGCAGCGCATGCACTCGCACAGATGATGCTGGTGGCGCCCGACGATGCGCGCGTTGTCAGCGAATACGGCAAGGTGCTGGTGATGCTCGGCCGTTCCGATGATGCAATCGCGTTCCTGAAACGCGGCATCGAACTTTCGCCCAACGACTGGACGCTTTATTCCGCCATTGGCGCCGCCTTCGATCAGAAGAGCCAGTTCGCCGATGCGCAAACCGCCTATCAGCGCGGCCTGCAGATCAAACCGGACAGTGCCGCGCTTCTCAACAACTACGCGATGTCGCGCATGCTGGCGGGCGATCTTCCCGGCGCGCAAGCGCTGATCGCGCGTGCACAGACCTTGGGCAACGATCCAAAGATCGCGCACAACGCAACCCTGATGGCCAATCTGAGAAACGGGCCGGAAGCAGCTGCCGCCCATCCGGTAACGGCCTCCGTCGTGCCGCCCTCGCCTGTTGTATCGCAAGCAGCTCTGCCCAAGCCCGTCGCGGCCACGCCTCCTGCGCCGGTCGCGCAGCCGCAAGTGAAACAGGCGGTCGCCGCACCGGCACCTGCAACGATCGTTGCGCCTCCGGCTCCGGTAAAAGCGGCGTCCATTCCGGTCATGCAACCCGAACCGGTGAAGGCCGCGGCGATTGCGAAGCCTGAGCCTGTGAAGACCGCTGTTGCGCCGGTTGTGAAACCCGAACCGGTCAAAGCGGCGGCGGTCGCAACACCGGCACCGGTCAAAACAGCCTCCGTCCCCGTGGAAAAACCGGTCATCGTCAAGACAGAGACCGGCCGCGTGATGATGCAGGCCGTTCCGAAAGATCCCGAAGCGGGCCCGGTGAAAACCGATGTCGCCCAAACGGCCAAACCCGAAACCACGAACACCCAGGAAGCCAAGGCCGAAGCAAGCGCCCCGCCGCGCACGCTGGCCTCGGCCACGCCGGCGCCGTCTCGCAACACGCCCGATCTGCGCGCTGCTGCGGACTGATTTTTCCCTATCGACGAAAAGCAAAAACGGCGCATCGCAAGATGCGCCGTTTTCTTTGCCGCTATCGCATCGGCCCCATCAGAGGCCGTACGCGCGCCAGAGCCGTTCCAGGAAAAGTGTGTAGCGGTTTTCCGTCCGGAACCGCGACCAAACAAGTGCTTTAGCTGTGCATCGTGTGCATGATCTTCATGATCGCCGGGCCCAGGATGATGACAAAGAGGCACGGCAGGAAGAACAGGATCATCGGCACGGTGAGCTTGGCCGGAAGTGCCGCTGCTTTCTTTTCGGCATTGGCCATGCGCTGTTCGCGATTTTCCAGCGCGGTCACGCGCAACGCCTGGCCGAGCGGCGTTCCGTAATGTTCGGCCTGGTTGAGCGCGGTGGCCACCGCCTTGACGCCGGAATTGCCCGTACGCCGCGCCAGATTGTCGAAGGCCACGCTGCGCTCGGGAAGATAGGAAAGCTCCGCCGTCGTCAGGCCCAGTTCTTCGGCCAGTTCGGTCGACTGCATGCCGATCTCCTGTGCCACGCGGGTGAACGTCGCCTCGATCGACATGCCCGATTCCACGCAGATCAGCATCAGGTCGAGCGCGTCCGGAAACGCCTGCATGATCGATTCCTGGCGGCGCGAGATCAGGTTGGAGATGAAAAGGTCGGGCAGATAGTAGCCGAGAATGCCGATGCCGACCGCCCCGAAGAATTTGGTCGTTGCCGGATAATGCATATGGGAAATGCCGAAGAGATAGATCAGCGCGATAATAAAAATGACAAACGGCATCACGAAGCGGAAGAACAGAAACGCGATCAGCGGCGCCTGACCGCGATAGCCGGCTTGCGCGAGCTTTTGCTTGGTGTCCGGCGATTCCAGCATGCTCGCCAGATTGAAGCGCTCCAGCGTCTGTTTCATGAACCCGACAGGTTCCGAGCGCAGGCTGGCGCGCTTTTGCAACGCCGCGTGATGGCGGGCACGCAATTCCTCGCGCCGTTCGGAAACCGATTTGAGCCGCTTGGTGAGCGCGGAACGCTCCATCATCGGCAGGCCCAGCGTGACGATGGTGGCAAAGGCGATGATGGCGGCGGCCGCCGTCGCCAGGAAATTTGGATCGAAAAGAATTTCGAAGATGCCGACGCTCAGCATGGGCCCGGGTTCCTCAATGTTTGAAGCTGATCATCTTGCGCATCACCGCGATGCCGATCGACATCCAGATGGCGCAACCGACGAGCATCACATTGCCCATCCGCTCGCTGAACAAAAGCATGATGTAGCTCGGCGTCGTCAGATAGACGAGTGTCGCCACAACCACCGGCAGCGAACCGATGATGCCGGCAGACGCCTTGGCTTCCGACGACATCGCCTTGATCTTGCCCTGCAGGCGCTTTCTGTCGCGCAGCACGCCCGAAAGGTTGGACAGCGCTTCGGACAGATTGCCGCCCGATTTCAACTGGATCGACATCACGATGGCGAAGAAGCTCACTTCCGGTGTCGGCATATTGTCGTGCATGCGCTTCAGGCCCTGATCGAGCGGCACGCCGATCTTGAGACCGTCGAGCAAGGCACGGAATTCCGAGCCCACCGGCTCGGGCGACTCCTTGCCCACGATCTTCAACGCTTCGTTGACCGGAAGGCCCGAACGGACCGAGCGCACGATCACGTCGATGGAATTGGCGAATTCTGCGGTGAACTGCTTCTGGCGGCGCGTGGTACGAAACGACACGACCCAGCGCGGCACACCGAGCGCCGCGCCGAAGGCGGCCAGGATATCGGCGTACCACGGATAGCCCATCACAAAGCATAGCAGCAGCACGACAAAGCCGGTGACGCCGCTCAGTATCCAGAAGGTACGTGGTTCGATCTTGAGCCCCGCGCGTATCAGCCTGCGCCGCAGCGTGGGACGTTCTTTGCGCCGTTCCTGCTGCTTTTCGATTTCCTTGAGCAGCGTGGTGACGTTCTTGCGGCGCTGTCCGGGTTCTTCCTTGCCGCGCAACGCTGCCGCGAAACGTCCGCCCGAGGATTGCGTCTTGCCGACGGCAGCGACGCGCTTTTGCGCCTTGCCGCTCATCCCGCCGACAAAGGCAAAGCCGGCGCCGCCCACCGCGCCGAAAATCAGAAGCGCCGTCAGACCGTAGAGAAAAGCTTCGGTCATTCCACTTGCCCTTTACGCCTGGCAGGCGTCGAGCGCCTCGGCGAGTTCGCGTTCCAATCCGAAATAGCGCGCACGCTCCCAGAAGGACGGACGCACGATGCCGGTGCCGACATGGCGTCCACGGATACGGCCGGTTTCGTCTTCACCCATCATTTCGTAGTTCATCAGATCCTGGGTGATGACGACGTCGCCTTCGGTGCCGATCACTTCGGTGATCTTGGTGATGCGGCGCGAACCGTCGCGCAGGCGCTCGGCCTGCACGATCACGTCGATCGAACCCACGATCATCTCGCGGATGGTCTTGGTGGGAAGCTGGAAACCGCCCATCGTGATCATCGATTCCAGACGCGACATGGCTTCACGAGGGCTGTTGGCGTGCAGCGTACCCATCGAGCCGTCATGGCCGGTGTTCATGGCTTGCAGAAGGTCGAACGCTTCGGGTCCGCGCACTTCGCCCACGATGATGCGTTCGGGACGCATACGCAGACAGTTCCTGACCAGATCGCGCATCGTGATCTGGCCCTGCCCTTCAAGGTTGGGTGGGCGCGTTTCCAGGCGCACGACGTGGGGCTGCTGCAGTTGAAGTTCGGCCGCGTCTTCTGCGGTGATGATGCGTTCTTCGGAATCGATATAGGCGGTCAGGCAGTTGAGCAGCGTGGTCTTGCCCGAACCGGTACCGCCGGAGATCAGCACGTTACAGCGCGACCGCCCGATGACGCCCAGCACGCGCGCGCCCGCAGGGCTAATGGAGCCGAAGCGCACCAGATCTTCGAGGGTGAGCTTGTCCTTCTTGAACTTACGAATGGTGAGCGTGGGCCCGTCGAGCGACAGCGGCGGGGCGATCACGTTGACGCGGGAACCGTCGAGCAGGCGCGCGTCGCATATCGGCGAGCTTTCGTCGACGCGGCGGCCGACCTGGCTCACGATGCGTTGGCAGATGTTCATCAGCTGCGCGTTGTCGCGGAAGCGGATGGGGGTCAGCTGCACCTTGCCCGATACTTCGATGAAGACGCGCCCGGCGCCATTGACCATGATGTCGGCGATGTCGTCGCGCGCGAGCAACGGTTCGAGCGGGCCGTAACCCAGAACGTCGTTGCAGATGTCCTGAAGCAGGTGTTCCTGCTCCGCGATGGACATCACCACCGCCTTGATCGAGATGATCTCGTTGACGATGTCGCGGATTTCTTCGCGCGCAGAGTCCGGATCGAGCTGAGCCAGCTGGGCCAGGTCGATCGTGTCGATCAGCGCATTAAAGATCGTGGTCTTGATCTGGTAATAGTCTTCGCCGCGCGATGTCTCTGCGGCGGAACGCTGCGGCGGGGTCACGGGCGCGGACGCCTTTGGTGCCGGACGCGGCGACGCCGGCGCGCTCATCGCGGCGGGTTCCATGCGCGGCGGCAATTCGATATCGGAGCCTGCCGAGTGCGCGCGCGGCTCTGCCGGTTGCGACGCCTTGGGCGACGGGGCTTCTTGAACGGCTGTGCGTTTACCGAACATGGTCAGGCCTGCTTACGCCCTTTGAGAAAAGTATCGAGGAACGGCAACACGCCCGCCTTCGGTGCTTCGACCGGCGAAACGCGGCCCGTCACCAGTTCCGCCAGGCGGCGAACCGTTTCGGATACCGGATTCTTGGGCTGCACTTCGAACAGCATCTGGCCGTTGTTCGCGGACTGGCCGAACAGCGCCGGCTCGAACGGGATCACCAGCGACGGCGCGATGCCCACGGATTCAGCGAAATCCTTGGTGGGAATTTCGGGGCGCTTGGGAAGACCGACCTGATTGAGCACGAGCTTGGGCAATTCGTCGTTGGGACGCTGCTGCTTCAACAGTTCGATCAGGCCCTTGGCGGTGCGAAGGCTGGCCAGATCGGGCGTCGCCACGATCACGACATCGTCGGAAGCCGCCAGCGTTTCCTTCACCCAGCGCGTCCACACATGCGGCAAGTCGAGGATCACGCACGGCGTCGTCTGACGCACTGCATCGATCACCGATTCAAACGCGGTGGCCGGCGCATCGTATTCGCGGTCCAGCAGCGCAGGCGCGGTGAACAGCGACAGATGATCGCTCGCCTTGTGCAGCAAGCGGTCCAGCAGCACGTCGTCGAGCCGTTCGGGCGCGCTCAGCGCATCGGCCACGCCTTGCGTCGTCTCTTCGTTGAAGTTGAGTCCCATCGTGCCGAACGGCAGATCGAAATCGAGGATGGTGGTGTTGATCTTCATCAGCTCGGCCACGCACCAGCCCGCATTGTGGGCAAGCGTCGACGAACCGACGCCACCGCGCGCGCCGACGAAGCTGATGACACGGCCGATCGGATCGGCCTTGGGATCGAGATAAAGTCCCGAGATCACTTCGGTCAGATGCAGCGGATTGAGCGGGGCGACGAGATATTCGCTGGCGCCGCGGCGCATCAGTTCGCGATAGAGCTCCACGTCGTTGACGCGACCCACCACGATCACCTTGGTCTCGGAATCGCAGACCTCGGCCAGACGGTCGAGTTCTTCCAGCGCGTCCTTGCCCTGAAGGCGCGTTTCGACGACCAGCAGATTGGGCGTCACCTGGCCATGATAGTGCTCGATCGCGGCCTGAAGTCCGCCGAGTTGCACGGTCAGGTGCGCTTTGGCGAGGCGGCGATCGCTGCCGGCGCGTTGCAAGGCGGCGCCTGTGTCCGGGAATTCGCAGAAGGCATGGATGGAAATGCGCGGCACGGGGCGTTCGTGCGGTGCGGCACCGAACGCGTCGTCTCCGTTCGCTTGTGTCTTGTCCGGCGTCATCGCCATTACCCTCCGGTTATCAGTTCGACATCTGTGAAACGTTCGCCGACTGCTCTGCCGGCTTGGACGCCCCAGTGACGTCACCCTTCTCGTATTTGCCCACCACTGTCGTGCGCCGTGTCGCATCGCCCGCGCCCATGTTGCGCGGCCCCAGAAGATCGCGCGGATCGGAGACCATGGCGGCCAGGTTGTGCTGCGTGGCGCAGCCGAAATTCGACGGCGGCAGGTTGGAAGCGGTTTCCGAAACGTCTTTGCCCCACGGATCGTCACAGCCCTGGGTGCGCGCGACATAAGCGACGTAGCTCACTTCGATGCGGCTATCGCCGCCGTTCACGTCGTGCGTGCCGACGAGAATGCGCGAGCGCGGCACGCCCAGATGGGCCAGGCGTTCGCCGAAAAAGCGGATCGCTTCGGCGGCGCCCGGACCGGACGGGGACGAAATCGAGATCGACCCGTTGCCGCGTGCCTGGTAGCCCGCGACGAAATCGTCGAACCTGGCAGCTTCCTGATCGGACATGCCGTCGCCTGCATAAGACACGCGCAAGGTGCGCATGTCGGGCGCCACGGTGATCGGATGATTGACATCCGGATCGGCGGTGATGCTGCCGTCGTTCATGGGCGCAGCGCAGCTTCCGGCGAGAAGGACGGCTGCCAGCGCCCCCATGCACATTACTTTGTTCATCTTGGTCATGGCTCTCACCCCTTACTGCACGATGTAGCCGACGGGGCCGTTCGAGGCCTGACGGACCTGATCGGGCGTCTTGTGGTAGACGGTGTTCAGCTTGCCGAGCAGGATCGTGTCGAGATCGGCGGGCGGTACGAAACCGTCGGTCGGCGCGGCCAGTTCCTGACGCGCGGTCGGGCTTACGAGATAGGCGCTGACCAGCACGACGAGTTCGGTTTCATCGTTCTGGAAATCGCGGCTTCTGAAGAGCGCGCCGAGCACCGGCATCTGACCGAGACCGGGAAAGCGGTCGATCTGCTGCTTGGTGGTGTGCTGCATCAGGCCCGCGATGGCGAAGCTGCCGCCGGAGGGCAGTTCGATCGTGGTCTCCGCACGGCGCACATTCAGTGCAGGGATCGTCAGACCGGAGGTCTGCGTAACGCTGCCATCGCTGTTGGTGACCGACCCGCCACCCAGCGTGAACGCGCCGGTATTGGTGAGTTCGCTGACTTCGGTGGAGATCTGCAGCGAGATGCGGTTCTCGGCGAGCACCACAGGCGTGAACGCAAGGCCCACACCGAACTGCTTGAAGCTGACGGTCACGTTGCCGTCGCGGTCGCGCGAGGCCGGCACGGGGAATTCGCCGCCGGCGAGGAACTTCGCCGTTTCGCCGGACACGGCCGTCAGGTTCGGTTCGGCAAGCGTGTGGATCAGGCCCACCGTTTCAAATGCCTTGAACGCTCCCTGCACATTGTTGGGATGTACGTAACAACCCGGAGGAGCGATGGGTGTGTTGCTGATGATGCTGCCGGACGGATTGCCGCCCGAGGCGCAAACCTGCCCCACGCTGGCGCCGGCCAGATCGTTGAGTGCGCGTCCTGCAAGACCGAAAGGATTGGACGAGGCCACTGCGATGGGCACGCCGTTGGCAACGGCGGCCGTCGCAAGGTCGACGCCGAACTGCTTGGCGACCTGGCGCTGCATTTCGGCGACACGCACCTTGAGCATCACCTGCTCGTTGGCCGCGATCTTGAGCATGTTGACGACCTTGTCGGCCCCGCCGGAATAGCGCGCGGCCAGATCGGTGGCGCGTGTGGCATCGGCTGCACTCGTCACAGTGCCGCTCAGGACGACGCTGCCGTTGAGCGCCGACAGGCGGATGCTCGCTTCGGGCATTTCCTGACGCAGGATCGCCTGCAGATCGGCGGTGTCGCGTTCGACATTGATATCGAGCGACAGGATCTGATGGCCCGCGCTGTCGAAGAAGAAGGCGTTGGTCTGGCCCGCTTTCATCGCCAGAAGGAAAATGCGGCGCGGACTGCGCACCACGGCGTCCACGATCTCCGGATTGGAGACCAGCACGTCGCGCGCATCGGCATTCAGTTCGATGATCGCAGCCTTGTCGAGCGCGAGGTTCATCTTCTGATTGATGGTCTGTCCGGCGCGCGTGGCGATGGAGATGACCTTGGTTTCCTTCGGTGTCGGCTTCGGCGCGGCCTGTGCCCCCGCAAACGCCCCGCTCAACCATGCGGCGCTCAGAAGAACGCCTGCAATTACGCCCCTACGCATGGTCTTCACTCCTTGGCCTGGATCGCGGCTTCAGCGCGCACGACCCCATAACGAATGATCTGCATTTCGCCGCCGCCATAAGACTTCATGTCTTCCTGGCGTGCGGTCTGATCCTGATCCACGACGGCGAGCGGACGCAGCGCGAGCGTCAGCGTTCCGGCGGCGGACGCACGCGCGATGGTCTTGGCCTGTTCCGGCGTCAGTTCCAGCGTCGCGGTACGGCCCACGACATATTTCTGGTCCTTGTCTTCCTTCGAGGTCTGGTCGACGGAGAGCACGCGGACGTTTTCAAGGATTGTCGAGGCGCGATAGCGGCGCGGATTGTCCGAAACCAGATCGGTCTTCATCACATCGACGCGATCGTTGGGAAGGATGAAACCGCCCGCGCCTGTTTCCGTCGAGATGCCGACGGAGACTGCGCGCATGCCCGGCGTCAATGTCGCAGCCATGAAGCCTGCCGTATCGGACTGCACGACTTTCGTGTTGGTGATCGGCTCGCCCGCCACGAGCGGCGCGCGCACGACGGCCTTCTCGGAAAATTTCGCGACGTCGGGGGTGGTTTCGTGCGTCAGGAAAGATGCATCGACGGAATTCTTCGGCCACTCCTGCCAGCGAACCATTCCCGGATTGAGTTTGGTTCCGGGCGAAAGCAAAACCGCCGCAACGAGCACTTCTGTGGTCTCGACCTTCGGCTGCGGAGCTGCAACGACTTTCGGCGTGCCGCCTCCCAAAAGCGCGCGCATCAAAAAGATGGCGGCAATAGCTGCGGAGGCTGCCAGACCTACGACAACGAGACGGCGTCTATCCATGGGGGTGGCTCCTTTGGATGGAATTGGAGCACGTGACCCTTTAGAAATTACTTAATAAGGCGCTGCGAAATCGTCAGACATGGGTTGCCACGAGACGAAAAACTTCCGTCTGCGGAAGAATTAAGAAAAGACCCGCGGCAAGAGCGACACCATAAGGAACGCCGGATCTGGAATCGTGAAGTCTTAACACCCATTGATGGCGCGCAAAGGTTGCAGGCAACGGCAATTTCCTTGCGGCCAGGAGCGCAACCGACAAACCTCCGCCCAGGACACACGCCACCAGCGCGTATTGCGGCAGATCGCGAAAGCCCAGCCACAACGCGATGCAGGCAAAAAGTTTCGCATCGCCGCCGCCGATATAACCGAACGCAAAAAGCGCAAAACCCGCCGCGAGTCCCACCAGCCCTGCAAGGAGATGGGTTCCTGCGGCGGACACGGGAATGCCGGAGAAAAGAACGAAGGCGGCAAATGCTGCCACCAGCCCGAACTGGATGAAATTCGGAATCGTGAAACTGGCGACGTCCCACCCTGCCGCCAGCAGAAGAAGAACGATCAAAGGCACGAAAGCGAGCCAGGGCGCGATCATGATCGAAAATATCGTTCGAAAGATTGAAGATGCGATTAAGCACAAAAGCAAACGGCCGCCCGGTTGGGCGGCCGCAAGCAATGCGTCTTCGTCGAACGGTCGATTAGCTGCTGCCGAGATGGCCGGCAACGCCATTGAACGTCGCGGCCAGCTTCGTACCAAGAGCCGTCAACGCCAGAATGATTGCAACCGCAACGAGCGCGGCGATCAGGCCATATTCGATGGCCGTCGCGCCGGATTCATCGCGAACGAAGCGCGAGATAAGATTGGTCATAAGAACCTCCACTTGAGTGACACCCTAGAAATCCATCGAGCCCGGTCTCTCTTCCGGAGCAAGGTTTGGACACCGCCACGTTACGCGGTGTCGATTAATGCCGATTTAAAGGGGTTTTTTGGCGGTTTGCGATTCTGTGCTGCGTTGACACAAAAACGGGCGGTTGGAACCAAGGCGAAAGTTTTTGTTTGAGGCTCGTTTACCAATCGGCGGATTTCAACCGTTCAATGCGCCAAAACGCGGACGCCGAAAATATCCAGAAGCGCGACGAGCACAACAAGAACCAGCACCGCAGTCAGGCTGAGCTCGATGGTATCGGCCAGAGATCGCTGCGTCGGGGGCGTGGAAGTTTGCGGTCTCATGATGTCATCCGTCGTTCCAGCGGCGATGATTGCAGGCGCCAAGGCCAGCAAAGCGCTGTTCATAAATGTTACTCGCTGCGCCTTAAGGAGCGCTTAAACGAAAGTTCCACCGCATCCGCTTAAGCGTTCCTTTACGCGGCAAGGCTTAACCTTGCCCCGGATCGCTTTCCACGAGGAACTTCCATGCGCCGCGCTCTTGCAAGCTTCGTTGCCGTCACCGCTTTTGCGGGCGCGGCCCACGCCGCGGACATCGCGGTTCCCATGGATGAAGTGCGCATCGTTGCGTTCAAGCAGCCAGTTTCGACTGTCTATATGGGCAATCCCACCATCGCCGACATCACCACCATCGATGCCCAGCACATCTTCGTGCTCGGCAAATCATTCGGCGAAACCAACATGATCGCACTCGGCCGCGATGGCCGCCCGCTCGCAAACGACCACGTCACGGTGTTCGGCCGCCGGATGGGAGCGGTCACCGTGCAGAAGGGCGCGCAGCAATACACCTACAGCTGCACCGCCGCACAATGCCAGCCGGCACCGGTGGTCGGCGATGCCACCGATTATCACAAGAACATTCACGAAGAAGTCGCCAGCCATTCCGACGCGCTCGTGAAAGCCGCCGACGCAAGCAAATAATTCGTAGCGTGGAATTCAAACACGGATGGCGGCTCCCGCCATCCGTGTTTTGCTGTCGGCACAGGCGCAAACTCTTTGAACATCAAACCGTATTTGATGCGTTACCGCGCGCTCGAAGGCAAAAGATTGCCTGACGCCTGAGCCACGCGGGAGTAAAGACTCCCGCGTGCTCTTTCTGCTTTACAACGAGACACGCAGGTTGGTGATCTGCGTGCCGATCTGCTGGAACGTCGAGACGATCTGGTCGGCCTGGGTCAGTTCGAAATACTTGCTCGTGTCGGATGCACAGCCCTGCAGCATGGACGAGGTACCGGCCATCACCAGCACCGTGTAGACCGTGATGCCGTCATCCTTGATTGCCTGACAAGCCTTCGTCGTGCGGTCGTCGATAGTGGACTTGGTGGTCGACCAGCGGTTCTGCGTGTTGGCGCCGTCGGTCAAAAGAATGAGGACCTTGCGCGTATCGACCGGCAGTTCGCCCGGATTGTAGGGGTCGTCATTGGTCAGCGTCTGCCATCCCCACGCCAGGCCCACGCCCTGATTGGTGTTGCCGTTGGCGATCATCGCATCGACCTGGGTGCCCAGATTGCTCCAATAGGCCGTCCAATTGGAGTCGGAGGACACATCGCTTGCCTTGGGCAGCGGCGAAATCACGCCTGGCGGACAGTTCTCGGAATTCTCGGTGGGAAATTTCGCACTGCCAGTCGGCGTGGTGTTGCTGATGTCGTTGTCCTGCGAGCGATCCATCACGCAGCCGAGCCAGTTGGAATGGCTGTTTACGACCCATTTGTGCGACCAGGTACGGGTCGTCGCTACAGGCGTCGCGGTGGTGGTGCAGGTCTTTTTGCTGCCGCCGCCGTCACTGTTGCATGCGCATGTTGTCGTCGTGACCGTGGTGACGTTTGCGTTGGTGCTGGTCGAGGTCTTGGGGTAGCTCGAACAATAGCTGCTGGTGGTGCAGCTTGTGCTTTTGGTGCAGAGGTCCTTGTTGGTGCTGCTGCCGGTGTTTTGTGTGTCGGGCAGCGCCGTGCTGTCATAGCAGCCGTTGTAATAATGCCCGCCGCGAGCATAGCCGGTGCTGGTCGTTTTCGTGCTGCTGCCGCTGTCTTCGCCAGGGCAGATATAACCGGTCATGTCGGTCGCTTCCAGATTCCAGTAATTGGTGTTGCTGCTGCTGCTGGGCGTTTTACCGGACTTGGCGGTACTGTTGATGTAAACGTACAGGTTGCCGTTATAGGTCACCTGATTGCCCATGCTGTAGCTTTGCGAAGAGCTGTACACCGTGGGCGTAGTGGGAATGACGGTGATCTGTTTGGCCGTGCTGTTGTCGCCCAGATCGCTCGTGGAATCGCTCACACAGGAAAAGCCATAGCTCGAACTGAACGGGCAGGACATGCCCGGTCCGGTATTCGCTCCAGGCGCGGCCGAGCTACCGTCGTTCTTGACGGGCACTGCTTCCCAGTCGGTCCAGTCGAGCCACGTTTGACTGACATTGGTCGTACCCACGGTGACGTCCTTGCTGAACGGCACGATCGACACCAGCACATCGCCATTGTTGGCGGCGGCATTCTTCAGCATGCTGAGCAGATTGTGCGTGGCCAGCTGCAATGCGGCGATCTTGGTGGTGGAAGCGGGATGGGGACAGGGAAAACTCGCGCCGGAAGGCGGCTCGCACATCGAGCCGGTATTGTCGAGCACCAGCGCCACCCACAATTTCGTCTGGCCCCAGGTGATCTGAGACGACGCGCCCACGCTCATCGTATCGATGCCCACGATCCGCATCAAAGTCGTCGGCATGGCCACGCTCGTGCTGAGGGTGATCGTCTGCGAACCTGTCGGCCGGGTAAGCGCAACGTCGGTCGGCTGCCCATATTGGCCGGTGTCGGCAGTATAATTCTGTTTGAAATACTCGCGCGCCAGGTTCTGCATGGCGTTCTGATCCAGATTGGGTTGACTGCCGACGGCGAGTCCCGCCGCATCCAGCGCAGCACCCAGCCGTGCACGCGTGATCATCGCGCGCGACATATCGAGCCCCACGCCGATCGCAAGACAGATAGGTATCATCGAAAGGCCGACGATCATCGCGATGTTGCCGCGATTGGCCTTGGGAAAACGGCGCAAGCCGATCAACAGACTGCGCAAACCGATGCTCACACGCATCCCCAGCTCCGAGATTCCGAACACCGAAGCATTATCGGGGCATGTCGGTGAAGATTCGCTTGCGTTTCGCTTGGCTGGTTAGCATGCAGCTACCATAACAGGCGCAACTTGCCTCAATATAAACGATGATTAACGAGAAATTGCGAAACACGTCTCAATTCACTCAAATATTAATCTTGCATCGTCCCGATAACGCTTCCTTCATCACACTCGGCCCTTTCGCTTCGCTTTCTTGCAAGCCGGCGTTAAGGAAAGCGGCAAACTGCGGCGCATGGTGCGCAAAGAGCAATGCTGGTGCTGGGTGCATTCGCTTCAAGGCTGAAGACCTTGCGTGGTCGCTTGCGCGACAACGCAACCCGCGGTTCCGCGCTCGTCGAATTTGCGATGATCGCACCGGTCTTCTTCCTTTTCATGTTCGGCATCATCGAAACCGGCGTGATCTATTTCGCGCAATCCACCCTCACCAACGCGGTGGAAGAAGCCTCGCGCGAGGTGCGCACGGGCCAGAAAAAAGGCGCCTTGACCGCCGAGGACATGAAGGAAGCGGTTTGCAATAGCTTCGCCGCCGCACAGGATGGCAGTTCGATCGGCCTGATGAGCTGGCAGACCTGTGTCGATACATTGCAGGTCGATATGCGCGTGTTCGACGGGTTTTCGGGCGCATCCTATCCCAGCGTGATCAAATCGGACGGCTCGCTCGACGTGAACAACATGACCGTGGAGGCGACCGATGCCTGCAAGGTGGTTTTGTTCCGCGCTTATTATCCCTGGCATGTATTGACGCCGTTTCTGGCGTCCTTGATGTCGAACATGCCGAGCGATAGCGAGGTGCTCCTGGGCGCGGCGCAGGCGTTCCGCACCGAGCCCTATCCCGACGTCGAACATACGACGACCACGACATGCTGAAACACCTGCGCAAATTCAAAGCCGCCAGAAGCGGCATGGCAGCAGTGGAATTCGCGCTGATCGCGCCGTTCCTGCTGGCACTCTTCTTCGGTCTCGTCGAAGTCTGCAACGCGCTCAATGCGCATCAGAAGGTGACCTCGGTCGCCTCGACGGCCGCGGACTTGACCGCCCAGGCAACCACCGTCAGCACCTCCGATCTTGCCGATATCTTTGCGGCGTCTTCGGCCATCATGGAGCCGTTCTCCACCAACAACATTTCGATCATCGTCACCAGCATCGCCGGCGATGGCAATCGCAACGAAGGCAAGGTCGTCTGGAGCCGGACCAACGGTCACGGCACGGCCCATACGGTCGGCGACACGATGACGATCGGCGATCCCACGAAACTGTCGAGCGACGATCAGGGCCTGTTGCCCGCAAGCTGCAACGGCGCCTCCCAATGCACGATCATTCTTGCCGAGGTGAGCTATAATTACACCTCGCCCTACGGCAAGTTCATCGTCGGCACGCTGGGCATGACGGACCTTTTCTACAGCAAACCGCGCCGCGCCGTTGCGGTCAGCTGCAGCAATTGCGGCAGCTGACCCGCGCTTATTTCGGTTTGCGCAGCCGCATCAACCCTTCTTGCGCCACCGACGCAACCAGAACACCCTCTCGCGTATAGATCGCGCCGCGATTGAAGCCGCGCGCGCCCGATGCGCTTGGCGCGTCCTGCGCATAAAGCAGCCATTCGTCAGCGCGGAACGGGCGGTGGAACCACATCGCATGATCGATACTCGCCATCTGGATGGAGCGGTCGAACCAGCCGACGCGATGCGGACGCGTGGCCGTGTCGAGCAGCGTCATGTCGGAGGCATAGGCCAGCAGGCATTGATGCAGCGAAAGATCGTCAGGCAACTTGCCCGTCGCGCGGAACCAGACAAGCTGGCGCGGTTCGCGTTTCTTGGGTTTGAAGAACTCCACCGGCTCGACGTGGCGCATCTCGATCGGCTGGGGCCGCGTGAACCAGGCCCGGTCTTCTTCCGGCAGCTTGTCCACCACCTCCGCCCGTATGTCTGCTTCCGGTTTGAGACTTTCCGGATCGGGCGCATCGGGCATGTCGAACTGATGTTCGAAACCCTGTTCGATCGTCTGGAACGAGGCCGCCAATGTGAAGATCTGATGACCGTGCTGGATCGCCACCACCCGGCGCGAGGTGAAGCTCGCGCCATCGCGGCTGCGGTCGACCTCGTAGAGGATCGGCACTTTGGGATCGCCGCCGCGCAGGAAATAGGCGTGCAGCGAATGACAGACGCGGTTTTCCACCGTGCGATAGGCCGCAACCAGCGCCTGCCCCAGAACCTGCCCGCCGAACACGCGCTGCATGCGGTCCTTGGGCGAGACGCCACGGAAGATGTTGACCTCGATGGGCTCCAGATCGAGCAGATCCAGAACATCGTCCAGGGGGGATTTTTGGGTCGCGTTCATCAAAGTCACATAAAGCGCAGCTTGATAGGGCGCAAGACGAGGGAATCACCGGCGCTCGTCCGGGCGCGCCACCCTTATGAAGCAGATGCCACACGCCCGCGAAAGGTTTTTTGAAATGGCACAATCCCTTCTCGCAGACGCGGCGCACCAAAGGCCGGCCACCACGCGGCGCGGCGCGATGGAGCGCATGTTCACGCTGATGTTCCGGGGCTTTGTCTACAATCAGATCTGGGAAGATCCCGACATCGATCTCGAAGCGCTCGCACTTGCGCCTCACCACAAGCTTCTCACCATCGCCTCGGGCGGCTGCAACATCCTCAACTATCTGGCGGCGGACCCTGCAAAGATTATCGCCGTCGATCTCAACCGCAATCATATCGCCTTCACCCGGCTCAAGATCGCAGCGCTCACCCATCTTCCGTCTTACGAAGATTTCTTCCGCTTCTACGGCGCCGGCAACGACGGAGCCAATCGCGATCTCTATGACGAATTGCTGAAACACCGCCTCGATCCGGCAACGCGCGCCTATTGGGACAAGCGCGTGCCGCTCAAGGGCCGGCGCATCGATATGTTCGCGCGCGATCTTTATCGCTACAGCCTCTTGGGCCGCTTCATCGGCATCCTGCATGCGGTCGCCCGCCTGCACGGCAAGAAGCTGGCGCCGCTGCTCGATTCCCAAACGCTCGCCGAACAACGCGAAGCCTTCGAACGCATCATCGCACCGTTGTTCGACAGCCGCCCGGTGCGGCTCTTGTCGCGCTCGCCCGTGTCGCTCTATGCGCTCGGCATTCCACCCGCCCAATATGACGAACTCGTCGCCTCCTCCAACGGCAATCCCGTTTCGGTGCTGCGCGAACGCATCGAACGGCTGGCCTGCGATTTTCCCATCCAGGACAATTATTTCGCCTGGCAGGCCTTCGGCCGCGGTTACGACATCGAAAACCGCGTAGCGGTGCCCGATTATCTGCGCCAGGAAACTTACGAGAAAATCCGTACACGGACGGATTGTGTCGAAACCCATCTGGCCTCGCTCACCGATTTCCTCAAAACCCACGATGCGCGCACGCTCCACCGCTATGTGCTGCTTGACGCGCAAGACTGGATGACACCGGCCCAGCTGACCGCGCTGTGGACGCAGATCGATCGCACCGCGCACGAAACCGATGCAAGAGTGATCTTCCGCACGGCGGGAAGCGATTCGCCCTTGCCGCGCAAACTTGCCCCCGAGCAGCTGGCGCCCTGGCGCTATCTCGAAGAGGAAAGCCGTGCCTGGCATGGGCGCGATCGCTCTTCGATCTACGGTGGCTTCCATGTCTATGTGCGTGCGGCATGAGCGCGCGCACCGCCGACTCACACGCGCTGCTGATGGACCGGATCTACCGCACGCAGCGGCGCTTCTACGACGCCACGCGAAAATACTATCTCTTCGGGCGAGACAGATTGATTGCCGATCTCGCGCTCCAACCGGGCGAGACGCTCGCCGAAATCGGCTGCGGTACCGCGCGCAATCTTATTGCTATCGCGCGGCGCTACCCCGAAACCGAGCTCTACGGACTGGACGCGTCGGCCGAAATGCTGCGCACGGCACAGGCCGCCGTCCACCGGTCCGGCCTTTCGGACAGGATCGGCTTGGCGCAGGGCTACGCCGAAACGCTAACGCCCGAAACATTCGCCTTAACCAAGCCGTTGAACCACATAGTCTTTTCTTACAGTCTCTCCATGATCGCCGATTGGCGGGGCGCCCTTGCTGCCGCCACCGCCGCACTCGCGCCGGGCGGTCTCATCCATGTGGTCGATTTCGGCGACCTCAAAGGCCTGCCCGCCCCGGCGGCACGCATGCTTCGTTCCTGGCTGGCACAATTCCACGTTGTGCCCCGCGAGGCCCTCCTCAGCGCCTTGGAGGCGGACCCGCCTTCCCCATACCGAAGATTCAAAGTCCTGCCCGGGCGCTATTCGTTTGTGGTCTCGGCCAGACCGGACATTCCAATTTTTCGTTCACCTTAGGTTGTTGCAGGTCAGTCACAGCCCCCGGTCAATTCCGAAATCTGGGACTAAACCGGGGTAAGTCATGGACATTCCGGGGAGACTTTCGGCACATTCGCCGTTATATACGAGCAAATCCGGACGACAGGCGGGGGGAATTCCTGTCCGTCGCCTCACTTTTAGCGAGGGTAAAATAATGAAATTCCGTTTGGTCACACTGGCAGGCGTGGCTGCGCTTGCCCTCTCGTCGCCGGCGCTCGCCGGAAACGAGACAGGCTGGTACTTCACGCTCGGTGCCGGCTGGGATCAATTGCAAGATGTAAAGGTCACCTCACCCGAGTTTCCGGGTGACGAAGTTCAGGTGCCGTTCAAGGATAGCGCGATTGTCGCCGGCGGTGTCGGCTACAAGATGAGCCAGATCCCGATCCGCATCGAACTCGAGATCGGTTACGATTCGCACGACATCAATACGAAGGCGATCAACGCGTCGCTCGCGGATTTCAGCTCCGAGCTGCCTACCGGCTTCGGCGTGCATGGATCGGCGTCGCTTCGTTCGGGTCTCGTCAACGCGATCTACGACGTTCCGCTCACACCCTCTCTCGACCTTTCGCTCGGTGCCGGTCTCGGCGTGGGCAACCTGCGTTCGGATATCCGCGAATCGTCCACTGGCGGCAGCCTCGCTTGCTGCGGCCACACGGGCTTCATGTGGCAAGCCATCGGTGGCCTGTCCTGGCAGATCGGCGAACAGTGGGATCTGTTCGGCGAATATCGTTTCCGTCAGGCGCACATCGATTCGACCTATGGATCTGACTTCGACCTGCCGCTTCACGTGAACAACGCGAACGAGCATGTCATCATGGCGGGCCTGCGGTTCTATCTGGAAGGGCCTCCGGCTCCTCCGCCGCCGCCTCCCCCGCCGCCGCCGCCTCCGCCTCCTCCGCCGCCTCCCCCGCCGCCGCCTCCGCCGCCGGTCAAGACGTTCATCGTCTTCTTCGACTTTGATAAGTCGGACCTGACCACGGAAGCGCAGCAGGTTGTCAGCGAAGCGGTGAAGACGGCGAAAGCCAACCAGATCGTGAAAGTGGTCATCACCGGCCACACCGACACGGTCGGTTCGCACCGCTACAACCAGGGCCTCTCCGAACGCCGCTCGGCTTCGGTGAAGGATGCGATGGTCAGCCAGGGTATGGACGGCGGCTCGATCGCCACCTCTGGTAAGTCCTTCGACGATCCGCTCGTGGCCACTGGCCCGGGCGTCCGTGAGCCGCAAAACCGGCGCGCGGTGATCGTCCTGGGTGACGGTTCGGGCACGTAAGTCCGGGCTTCACCAGCCAAGACGACAAAGGGCGGACCTCTTGGGTCCGCCCTTTTTCTTTGTGCGCTGATCAACTTCAAATCGAGAAGATCGCCGCCAAACTTTCCATCGGCATCAGCATGACGCGCTGACCGATCACGCCACGAACAAACCCGTGCCGGAGATAGAAATCGGCAGCCACGTCGTCGATTGCATGGGCCACGACACCCCGCGCACCGACAATCGCAGAGACCGCGAGACAACGGCGCAACGCATCGCTCAACATCTCGCTACCCAATCCTCTTGCCTGCCACGCTTGATCGAGCGCCAGTCTTCCAATCAACAGAAGCGGAACCTGATCAGGCATCCCACGGCGGAGCTTTGCACTTGGCAGCGCGATGCGCCGTTCCATTGCCGTCGAAATCGCATAATAGCCGACAACATGGTCGGGAAAGGCTGCATCGCAGATCACATAAGTGCGCGCGGACAAACCTTCGCTGGCAAGCGCACGGCGGCTTAGCCACTCGTCCAGCGACTCGTGACGGCCGTTTCGAAATGAAGACGTATCGTGATGCGGCTGAAGGGGTGCAGGTGCAGTAACGGACCCCAGCGGCATCAGGGCTGCCAAGACGGTTTACGCGTCAGCCGCCGTTGCACTTCGGCATTTACCGCTGGGGGCGAATCAAGCACCGCGAGGAATTGTTCGTGCTCTTTTGGCCTCAGAAAGAACACGCTCCGGTCCAGAAACGTCTCTTCGGCGTGACGGCGGGCGCTTTCGAGCAGGAATTCCGAGAGCTTCTGGCCTTTCAGTGCGGCCGCCTCGTTGAGCAGCGCCTTGGTATCGGCAGAGGCACGAATCTGAATCGTTTCGTCTTTGGGCGCGCGGGCAGCCTTGGTCATTGCTAGTCTCCTTGGGGAAACCAGTGAAGGCAACTGTATTGACAATGTCAATACATTAATTCGACGGATAAGCCACCGCGGCGGTGCCTTCCGGCCGCTTCCAGATCGGGCTCTCAGTGGAACCCGCAACCGTCGTGCCGCCGAATTCCGCGGGCTTGGGCATGGGCACGATGTCGGGGCCGTTCGCAGCAGGTGCCGCAGCCCCCTTCATGCCCACCGCCACACGGATGTTGCAGGAACTGAAGGGGCTGGTTTCCTGCACCTGCACGCCCGAAACGAAATTGACCAGCGTCGGCTTCTGCGGCGTGAGCGCGGCCGCGAACACCACCTGGGCGGCGGCGCAATAGCCCTGATTGTCGTGAATGCTGCGCATCGAGGAATCGTTGGCGAGCCGCGTCTTGAAGGCGTGATATTCGCGTTCGCCGCCGCGGCCGTAGAAGCGCTTGAACATCTTCATCAGGTTGGCGTCCGAGATGCGGAGTTCTGTGGCGAAGCCGCGCTGGAACGCGTTGAAATTGTCGACCGCATTGCAGGTGAGTGCCGCCACCATCAGCTGCTGCTGTATGGCGGAAGCCTGAATCGCGGTGACTTCGTCGTCTTTGGCGCAAGAAGGCGCCGCAAAAGCCTGGCCGCACGACGCGGCGCCTACGGCCCACGCAAGCGCACAGGCCCCCATCCTGAACGTCCGTCCCATTCGACTGCCCGTTTATTATGCTACGGGCCTCAGCATAGCATGAGCCGGCGCGGGCTTTCGATACCCGCCCCAGACAGATGGCCGCAGAATGGGCACCGAAAAAGTTCCGGGAACCGTCGATCTCTCCGATGAGGCCATTCATTGGGACCTACGGCAAACGATGTCCTATGCGGATTATCTCAATTTGCCGCAACTTCTCTCGGCCCAGACCCCGCTCACCGGCCGCCACGACGAGATGTTGTTCATCACCATCCATCAGTCGAGCGAACTCTGGATGAAACTCTCTCTGCACGAACTGACAGGCGCGATCGCAGCGATCCGGCGCGATGAACTGGGTGCCGCGTTCAAGATGATGGCGCGCATCGCGCGCATCCAGGCGAACCTCATTCAATCCTGGGAAATCCTTTCGACGCTCACGCCCTTCGACTATGCGGGCTTTCGCGAAGCGCTGGGCAAAAGCTCGGGCTTCCAATCGTTCCAATATCGCATGCTGGAATATCGTCTCGGCAACAAGACGGCGGAGATGGCGCGCGTGTTCGAGTCCCATCCCGACATCGCCGCACAGGTGAAAGCAGCCCTCGAAGAACCGAGCATCTACGATGAATCGCTCGCGCTGATCGCACGGCGCGGGTTTCCCATACCGGAAGAAATCCTCACCCGCGATTTCTCCAAACCCTATCATGCTGAGGCACGCGTCACCGAAGCGTGGCGTTTGATTTATCGCGACGTCGATACGCATTGGGATTTGTATGAGCTGGCCGAAAAGCTGGTCGATCTGGAATACCGCTTTCATCTGTGGCGCTTCAGCCATATGAAAACGGTGGAACGCATCATCGGCCACAAACCGGGCACCGGCGGTTCGAGCGGCGTGTCCTATTTGAAAAAGGCGCTGGATCTCACCTTCTATCCCGAATTGTGGGCCGTCCGGACGGAAATCTGAACTGGAGAAAAGCTTGGGTGCGCTTTCGCATATTCGCGTGCTGGATTTGAGCCGCGTGCTTGCCGCCCCCTGGGCCGCACAGATCATGGGCGATCTGGGCGCAGAGGTGATCAAGATCGAACGGCCCGGCGAAGGCGATGAAACCCGTCATTTCGGCCCGCCCTTTTTGCAAGATGAAGACGGCAACAAAGGCGACGCCACCTATTTCCTCACCACCAATCGCAACAAGAAATCGGTGGCGATCGATTTCGCGCAACCCGAAGGCGCGGCATTGGTGAAACGCCTGGCACGCCGCGCTCACATCGTGATCGAAAACTACAAAACCGGCGGCCTCGCAAAATACGGCCTCGACTACGAATCCCTCGCCGCCGAAAATCCCGGCCTCATCTATTGCTCGCTGACCGGCTTCGGTCACACCGGTCCTTATGCCAACCGCGTGGGCTACGATTACATCATCCAGGGCATGGGCGGCTTGATGAGCATCACCGGCCAACCCGACGGCTCCCCCGGTGCGGAACCGATGAAAGTCGGCGTGGCCGTGAGCGATCTTGTTGCAGGCCTTTATTCGGCCATCGCCATCCTCGCCGCGCTCGTTCATCAGGGGCGCACCGGCGAAGGCCAATCCATCGACATGGCGCTGTTCGATTGCCAGGTCGCAGGCCTTGCCAATCAGGCCGCGAACTATCTCGCCGGCGGCATGATGCCGAAGCGATTGGGCAACGCCCATCCCAACATCGTGCCGTATCAGGTGTTCGCAACGAAGGATGGCCACCTGATCTTCGCCGCCACCAACGAAGCGCAATTCCGCCGCTTCGCACGCGCCGCCCAACTGGAAGATCTGTTCGCCGAAGCAAAATTCTCCAGCAACCCCGCCCGCGTCAGCAATCGCGACGAATTGATCGCAATCCTGAGCCCCATCTTCGCCGCACGCACCAGCGCGGAATGGACCGATCTTCTGGAAAACGCGAACGTGCCGTGCGGCCCGATCAACCGCGTCGATCAGGTCTTCGCCGATCCGCAAGCCATCGCGCGCGGCCTGACCATCTCCATGATGCACACCGCGGCAGGTCCGGTCGATCTGGTGGCAAGCCCGTTGCGCCTCTCCAAAACCCCGCCCGAATACCGCCTGCCACCGCCGCTTCTGGGCGAACATACGGAAGAGATATTGCGCAGCGTTCTGAGTCTGGACGACGCGGCGATGGATAAGCTTCGTACAAAGTCAGTCATTCCCTAGGGATCGCGGAACCATTTCGCGAGTTTCCTTCCGATGACCTACGAACTGCACTACTGGCCCACCATCCAGGGCCGCGGCGAATATGTGCGCCTGGCGCTGGAAGATGCCGGCATCGCCTATCGCGATGTGGCTCGCGGCAAGAACGGCGAAGACAGGCTCGTTTCAGACCTCGGCAACCCGCGCGAGAAACATCCCTCCTTCGCGCCGCCTTTCCTGAAAGCGGGCAAGCTCACCATCGGCCAGACCGCGAACATCCTTCTCTTCCTCGGCGAGCGCCACGACCTCGCACCCAAAGCCGATGCGCAACGTTTCTGGACGCACCAATTGCAACTCACCATCGCCGATCTGGTGGCTGAAATTCACGATGCGCACCACCCGATCTCCGGCGCGCTCTACTATGAGCAACAGCAAAAGGAAGCGGCCCAACGCACCAAATCCTTGCGCGAAAGCCGCCTGCCCAAATATCTGGGCTATTTCGACCGCGTGCTGAAGACGAACAAATCCGGCTGGCTGGTGGGCGCACGGCGCAGTTACGCCGATCTTTCCCTGTTCCAGATCGTCGAAGGCCTGCGCTACGCCTTTCCCAACACGCAAAAGAAGCTGGAACGCAAATTCACCGCACTCGCGCCTCTGCGCGATCGCGTGGCCGCGCGCCCCAACATCGCCGCCTATCTGAAATCCGAACGCCGCATTCCGTTCACGCGGGAAGGAATCTTCCGCCACTATCCCGAGCTGGATGGCTGAAAACCGGGCCGGTTAATCATCCTGCGACATTGCCATGGCGCAACGAAGTGGCCAGGCGCAGCGTTTCATTTGGCGAATAGTCCAAAGGCCCTGCCCGCGATGCGCGCGCACCGGACATTGCCGTTTCTTCTCACTGCCGCGTTTGCCGGCGTTCCCGCTGCGGCCTCAGCCCAAATGGCGGGCTGGCAGGACCAGCGCACCATCGCCCTTCAATCCCCCGGCCGTTCCATGCCGATGCTGCGCCAGCTCGCCCGCAATCACGACGCCGGTTCCCGCGAGCCCGGCGCCGAACTCCGGCTCGGCCGCGACGTCACCCTGCGGGACGGCCGCGCCTACCTGTTCCAGACCCAGAGCGAGGGCTTCCCGGAAGCCAAATTCACCGGCGTGGTGGACGGCAAGGGCTTCCACCTCGTGATGTCATGGCCGCCATGACAAAGTGCTGGCCAGCCGGACTTTTCTAACCACCCCGCATACAGTATGTGTCCGCGCCCCGGCATGGCGCCGGGTTGGAGAAAGAATATGTCGTACAAAGTCGCCATCGCCGGCGCGACCGGCAATGTGGGCCGGGAAATGCTGAATGTGCTGGCCGAGCGCCAGTTCCCCGTCAGCGAAGTGGTGGCTTTGGCCTCCACGCGCTCCATCGGCACGGAAATCTCGTTTGGCGACAAGATTCTGAAGGTGAAGGCGCTCGACTATTACGACTTCAAGGGCACCGACATCTGCCTGATGAGCGCGGGCGGCACCATCTCCAAGGAGTGGTCGCCCAAGATCGCGGCACAGGGGTGCCTCGTCATCGACAATTCCAGCGCCTGGCGCATGGACCGCGAAGTGCCGCTGGTGGTGCCGGAGGTCAATGCCTCAGCCCTCGACAACATCAAGAAAGGCATCATCGCCAACCCGAATTGCTCGACCGCGCAACTCGTCGTGGCGCTCAAGCCGCTGCACGATGTGGCGACCATCAAGCGCCTGGTGGTTTCCACCTATCAATCGGTTTCCGGCGCGGGCAAGGAAGCGATGGACGAACTGTTCACGCAGACCCGCGCGGTGTTCGTGGCCGATCCCATCGAGAAGGGAAAGTTCACCAAGCAGATCGCGTTCAACGTGATCCCGCACATCGGCGACTTTATGGACTCCGGCTACACCCACGAAGAATTCAAGATGATGGTCGAAGTGCAGAAGATCCTCGATCCCGACATCCAGACCACCGTCACCTGCGTGCGCGTGCCGGTGTTCGTGGGCCATTCGGAAGCGGTGACAATCGAATTCGAAAAGCCGCTGACGGCATCGGATGCGCGCAACATCCTGCGCTCGGCACCGGGCGTGCTCGTCGTCGACAAGCGCGAGGACGAAGGCTACATCACGCCGGTCGAATGCGCCGGCGAAGACGCAACCTATGTCAGCCGCATCCGCCGCGACCCCACCGTCGAACACGGCCTGTCGATGTGGATCGTCTCCGACAATCTGCGCAAAGGCGCGGCCCTGAACGCAGTGCAAATCGCCGAGTGCCTGATCAACCGCAAGATCCTCAAGAAAGCGGCTTGACCACGAGTACCATATTTGGTACATACCTTGCGTGACGCCGGTCAAGCGCCTGCCAGCAGCTTTCTTCATGACAGCCTCGGGCACTGAGCCGGTGCGGCAGTGGCTGCAATCGTTGTCAAAAGAGGATCGGAGCCAGATCGGTGACGATATTCGTTTGATCGAATTCAGCTGGCCTGTCGGCCTTCCGACATGCAGGCCGCTGGGAAAAGGCCTTTATGAGGTGCGATCGAGTCTGAAAGACCGGATAGCGCGGATTTTCTTTACGATTTCGGGCGGCGAGATGGTCTTGCTTCACGGTTTCATAAAGAAGAGTCAGGCGACGCCCAAATCCGATCTCTCGCTTGCCAGATCGCGCCAGTCGTCTGTGGAGAAGAAACAATGAAACGTAAAACGAAGAATCCTCATATTGGCTCGACTTTCGAGTCCTTTCTCGAAGAGGAGGGCATTCTCGAAGAAGTCAACGCGCGCGCGATGAAGAAGCTCATCACATTGCAGCTTGCCGAAATGATGCGCAAACAAAAGGTAACCAAAGCCGTTATGGCAAAACGGATGAAAACAAGCCGCGCGGCGCTGGATCGCCTGCTCGATCCCGACAACAATTCGGTCACGTTGCTGACCATGACCAAGGCGGCCAGTGCGTTGGGAAAAAGATTTTACATCGGCATCGACGACGCGGCGTGACCTCCGACCAATTCGCCAACCTGATCGAACGCTTCTCCGCCGCCGCAACCGCGGGCGACGGCAAGGCGCTTTCGGAATGCTTCACCCCGGACGGCACCTATTTCGATTACATCTACGGTCCGCATCAAGGCCGCGCGTCCATCGCGGACATGCTGAAAAACCTTTTCCATCGCGATGCCGCCGAATATGACTGGACGTTCTACGATCCCGTCGTGAACGGGAACATCGGCTACGCCCACTCGCTTTCCACCTTCGTCTCCACAGTGCCGGATTATGCCGGCCGCGAGATCGTGATCGATGGCATCAGCCGCTTCGTGCTGAAGGACGGCCTGATCCACGAATACCATGAGAGTGTGAACGGCGGCATCGCCCACGCCCAGCTTGGGCTGGCGCCCGAGCGCATGGCCAAGGTGATGGCGCGTTGGGCCAAAGCCTTTCGCGACCGCCCGGATGTGGAGGCCTATCGTGCCGCCGTCCGCGCCCGATACGCCCAAAAAACCTAGACATTCTGCCGCTTGGCGCAGGGCACACCCCGCCGCTACTCTGCCGCCCTTTTCAAAGGGGTAATCCATGTCCGCCATCCGTCCGCGCCGCAGCGTCCTTTACATGCCGGGCTCGAACCCGCGCGCGCTCGAAAAGGCACAAACCCTGCCCGCCGACGCGTTGATCCTCGACCTCGAAGATGCCGTCGCGCCCGACGCGAAAGACGTGGCCCGCAAACAGGTTCACGACGCGGTGAAGGCCAAAGGCTTCGGCAAGCGCGAGATTATCATCCGCATCAACAGCCTTTCGACGCCGTGGGGCGCCGAAGACCTGAAAGCCGCCGTCGAAGCGGCGCCAGACGCCATCCTCGTTCCAAAAATCTCCAAGCCCGAAGACCTGCACGAGATCGACAACAAGATCGGCCACGCAAGCAACGCCCGCGTCTGGGCGATGGTGGAAACCCCGCTCGCGATTCTGAACATTCAAGCTATCGCAGCCGCCGGCGGCAGGCTCGCCTGTTTCGTGATGGGCACCAACGATCTCATCAAGGAAGTGCGTGGCCAGCACACGCCCGACCGGATGAATCTTTCCGCCGCCTTGGGCCTTTCGGTTCTCGCCGCCCGCGCCAACGGCCTCATCGCCATCGATGGCGTCTACAACGATATCCAGAATGCCGATGGTTTCGCCGAAACCTGCCGCCAGGGCCGTTCCTTCGGCTTCGACGGCAAGACCTTGATCCACCCGTCGCAACTCGAAGCCTGCAACGAAATCTTCGCGCCCTCCGCCGCCGAAGTGGACGCCGCGCGCAAAGTGATCGCCGCCTTCGAACTGCCGGAGAACAAGGGCAAGGGCGCCATCAAGGTGGACGGCCGCATGGTCGAACTCCTCCACGCCGAAATCGCGCGCCAGACGGTTGCGCTGTCCGATGCCATCGCGGAGCTGGCACAGTGAAAACCAACAGCGGAAATTTCTTCGAAGATTTCAAGCTCGGCCAGACGCTGCACCACGCAACGCCGCGCACGCTGACCGAAGGCGACCGCGCGCTCTACACAGCGCTCTACGGTTCGCGTTTCGCGCTGCAATCGGGCGATGCCTTCGCCAAACATCTGGGCTTCCACAAAAGCCCCATCGACGATCTGCTCGTCTTCCACACCGTGTTCGGCAAATCGGTATCGGACATTTCGCTCAACGCCGTCGCCAATCTGGGCTACGCGGAAGGGCGTTTCCTCAAACCCGTCTATCCCGGCGAAACGTTGACCGCGATTTCCGAAGTGATCGGGCTCAAGGAAAATTCCAACAAGCAGACGGGCGTGGTCTATGTCCGCACCCGCGGCCTCAACGACAATGACGAATTGGTGCTCAGCTACGTACGCTGGGTGATGGTGCGCAAGCGCGATCCCGAAGCACCCACCGAAACCTCGGTGCCGAAACTCGCCGACAGCGTGGCACCGGAAGAACTACACGCCGCCCCGCACACCGATTACGCCACCCTCTTCAACACCCAGCTTTCCGGCAGCAACCATCGCTGGAACGATTATCAGCCCGGCGAAAAGATCGACCATGTCGATGGCATGACGGTGGAAGAAGCCGAGCACATGCTGGCGACGCGGCTGTATCAGAACACCGCGAAGGTCCACTTCAACCAGTTCACCGAAGGCAAAGGCCGTTTCGGCCGCCGCCTGATCTATGGCGGCCATGTCATCAGCCTTGCCCGCGCACTCTCGTTCAACGGCCTTGCCAATGCGGTGACGATTGCCGCCATCAACGCCGGCCGGCACGTCAACCCGCTGTTCGCGGGCGACACGGTGTTTGCGTGGAGCGAAGTGCTCGACAAAGCCGAAATCCCGCACCGCAAGGATGTGGGCGCGCTGCGCCTGCGCCTCGTCGCCACCAAGAACCTTCCGTGCGGCGAATTCCCCGACAAGGATGAAAAGGGCGCGTACCCCGAAAACGTCATCCTCGATTTCGATTATTGGGCGCTGATGCCGCGCAAACTCTGATGTCCTTGCTGGAGCGTTATCGCGCACTCGTTGCCGAAAAGGCGCTCAAGCCGGATGCCGAACAACAGGCAGCCGCAGCCAAGCTCGATGCGCTCGCCCGCGCGTTGAAATCCTACAAGCCCGGCGGCTGGTCGCTGTTCAGGAAAGCAGCCAGCCCACGCGGTCTCTACATTTGGGGCGATGTCGGCCGCGGCAAATCCATGTTGATGGATCTGTTCTTCGAAGCCGCCCGCGCACGCTCGAAAACCCGCGTGCATTTCAACGCCTTCATGGTGCAAACCCACGCCCGCATCCACGCCGAACGCCAGAAAGGCGAAAGCGACGATCCCATCCCGCCCGTTGCGCGCCTCATCGCGAACGAAGCAGCCCTTCTCTGCTTCGACGAATTCCAGGTGACGGATGTGGCAGACGCCATGATCCTCGGCCGCCTGTTCGAACAGTTGTTCTCGCTCGGCGTGGTGATCGTCGCCACCTCCAACACGCCGCCCGAAAAACTCTATGAAGGCGGCCTCAACCGCCAGCTTTTCTTCCCCTTCATCGCGCTCATCCAGCAACATCTCGAAGTCGTCAATCTCGACGGCGCCATCGACTATCGCCTGCAACGCATGGCGGGCATGAAGGTCTATCTCGCGCCACTCGGCCCCGAAACCGACCGCGCGATGGATGAAGACTGGCGCAAACTCACCGACGAAGCTCGCGGCGAGCCCATGGAACTGACCGTTCTCGGCCGCAAACTGAAAGTCCCGCAAGCCGCGCGCGGCGTGGCGCGTTTCTCGTTCGGCGATCTCTGCGTGGCAGCCCTCGGCGCCGCCGACTATCTCACCATCGCCGAAACCTTCCGCACGGTGATGATCGACCACATCCCGATCCTGGGCCCGGAACAGCGCAACGAAGCCCGCCGTTTCGTGCTGCTGATCGACACGCTCTACGATGAAAACGTAAAACTCATCTGCTCCGCAGCCGCGCCGGCCGAGGCGCTCTACACCGATGGCGCCGAAGCCTTCCGCCGCACCGCCTCGCGCCTTGCCGAAATGCAAAGCGCGGATTACCTCACCCACGGCCACAAGCTCGACATCCCCACGGACATCGACTGATGCGCGATCTTCTCTACATGGCTGCGCTGGTGCTGATCCTGGTGCTCGTCTTCGGCTACCGCGAACGCATTCTCGCCGTGCTCAACCGCTTCGATCGCCGCAACATCGAACGCCAGATGGAGCAGATGCAGGAAAAGAGCGACCCCACCGCGCATTTCAAGCACACGCTCAAACTCGCCGAAGAACAGGTCGAAGAAATTTCCGAAATCACGCTCAGCGACGAACGCACCGCCACACCCGTCACGCGCTATGTCTTTCAGGGCGAAACCTTCGCCACCCGCCTCGAAGCCGAAAAAGCCCGCGCCGAAGCCATCGGCCACATCGCACGCGGCTTCTATGCCGATCTTCCCAAAGCACTCGCCGCCCGCGGCAACGGAAAATTGGGGCGCGACTAACCGCACACCCCCACTTCGTCATCGCCCGGTTCATCCGGGCGACCCAATTTTCTTCTTTCAAAAACAAAATGGGTCCCCCGGACAAGCCGGGGGATGACGGCTATTGTATGGGCAGCAGAACCGGAGGAAACAATATGTTCGATCTCAAAAACAAACGCATCCTGGTGGTCGGCGGCAGTTCCGGTATCGGCGAAGGCATTGCCATCGCCTGCGCACAGGAAGGCGCGAACGTGATGATCGCCTCGCGTTCGCAAGACAAGCTGAAAGCCGCCGCCGCCAATATCGGCCACAACGTCGAAACCCGTACCATCGACACGCGCGACGATGCTTCGACCGAAACCTTTTTCGCAAAAGAAGAGCAATTCGATCACGTGGTGATGAGCGCGGCCCAAGTGGTGATCAAGCCGGTGAAGGATTTCACCGTCGCCGAAGCGCAAGCCTCGATGAATTCCAAATTCTGGGGCTCTTATCGCGTGGCGCGCTCTGCACAGATCGCCAAAAACGGTTCGCTCACCTTGATTTCCGGTGCAGCTGCGGTCAAAGCCTCTAAAGGCCGCGCCTTGCAGACCGCCATCAATTCCGCCGTCGAGGCCCTCACCAAAGGATTGGCGCTGGAATTCGCGCCCGTGCGCGTCAACACCGTTTCCCCCGGCATCATCGAAACGGCAGCCTGGCCGCAGCGCAACGACGATGCCCGCCGCCAGCAATTGCTGCAGATGATCTCGCGCACCACCATCGCGCGCGCGGGCCAGCCATCCGAAATCGCGTTGCAGGTGATGGCGTGCATGGCCAACGGCTTCATGACCGGCAGCATCGTCTATGTGGAAGGCGGTTACCTGCTGTGAAAGACGCCTTCGATGAAGAGACTTTCGAGCGCAAACAAAAGAAACGCGCCAAACAACCGCCCGGAAAGGCCACGGGCAAATGCGCTTGCGGCAAGATCGAAATCGAAATCGGCACACCGGCACGCTGGGCCTGGCACGATCATTCCAAAGCAAGCCAGCTCGCCCAAGGTTGCCAGCACGCCACCTATGTCGGCAGCTACAAAAGCCGTTTCCGCGTTGTGAAGGGCGAACAACACGTCAAAAGTTTCATCGAACCGAAAACAAAGAACACCCGCCATTTCTGCGCGCTTTGCGGCACCCCGCTTTATTACAAACGCGCAAGAGCGCGTGACATGGTCAACATCCCGCGCGCCCTGTTGGATGGTCGAACGGGGCGCGAACCGCGTTATCACCTCTCGCTCGAAGACGCGCCCGAATGGGCCTATCGCGGCGAAAAACTGGCGCCGCTCAAGGGTTATCCCGGCGTCATGTGGGAGCGCCCCAAACGCAAGAAGCGCGCAGATGTCTTGGACCCCATGTTCTGAGCGCAGATAGCCAGCGTTGTGTGCACGCGTTAAACTGAACACACGCTATTTCACAGAACGGAGAATGGATATGGCCGACGATCCCAAGAACGAACCTTATGTGCCCCCGAAGATCTGGACCTGGAACAAGGAAAGCGGCGGCCGTTTCGCCAACATCAACCGTCCTGTCGCGGGCGCCACGCACGAAAAGGTTCTACCCGTCGGCAAACATCCCATGCAGCTTCATTCGCTGGGCACGCCCAACGGCGTGAAAGTCACGGTGATGCTGGAAGAGCTGCTCGCACTCGGCCACAAGGGCGCGGAATACGACGCCTGGCTGATCAACATCGGCGGCGGCGATCAGTTCGGCAGCGGCTTCGTCGATATCAATCCCAATTCCAAAATTCCCGCGCTGTCCGATCACAGCACTAACCCGCCGACGCGCGTGTTCGAATCCGCCTCCATCCTTTTTTATCTGGCGGAAAAATTCGGCGCGTTCCTGCCGAAAGATCACGCCAAGCGCACCGAAACGATGAACTGGCTGTTCTGGCAGATGGGCGCAGCCCCCTATCTCGGCGGCGGCTTCGGCCATTTCTATGCCTATGCACCGTTCAAGATCGAATACGCCATCGACCGCTTTGCGATGGAAGTGAAGCGCCAGCTCGACGTGCTCGACAAAAATCTCGCCACCCGCGAATACATGGCGGGCGACGAATACACCATCGCCGACATGGCGATCTGGCCGTGGTACGGCGCGCTCGCCAAAGGCCTCGTCTATGAGGCCGGCGAATTCCTGCAAGTGCAGGAGTACAAAAACGTCCAACGCTGGACCGATCAGATCGCCGAACGTCCCGCCGTGAAACGCGGCCGCATGGTCAACCGCGTCTTCGGCGAACCGTCCAGCCAATTGCGCGAACGCCACGACGCCAGCGACTTCGAAACGAAGACAGCGGATAAGCTGGAACAGGCTTCGTAATTCTTTTCCTTAATACACCCCGTCATCCTCCGGTCGCGCTTTTCGCGCGATCCGGGGGACCCAATTGTCCACGCACGAAATAGGAAATTGGGTCGCCCGGACAAGCCGGGCGATGACGGATGTTTGTTGTGGTTATGAGAGAATTGCAGCTACGCCGCTTCACCCCGAAGCAATCGCGGCAACTTCCCGATCTCGCCGCCCGCATGCCGCATGAAGAAGCGGCGCGCGGGCCCGATGCGGTCCACGATTCCAAGCCCCAGATCGCGCGCAATGCGCAACGGCGCGATGTCGTTGGAGAACAGGCGGTTCAATCCATCGGTCGCCGCCGCCAGCATAAAAGAGTCGAACCGCCGCCAGCGCTCGTACCGCTTGAGCACATCGAGCGCGCCGATATCGAGCCCCAGCCGCGCCGCATCGAGCACGCTTTCGGCCAATGCGGCTGCATCCTTCAAACCGAGATTGAGCCCCTGCCCCGCAATCGGGTGAATGCCATGCGCGGAATCGCCCGCCAGCGCAAAACGCGGCCGCACATAAGACCGCGCCAAATGGAATTTCAGCGGATACGACCAGCGCGGTCCCGCAGCTTTCGCAGCGCCCAGATGCGATCCAAAGCGTCGCGAAAGCTCCGCCTCGAATTCCATCTCGCTCGCTTTGAGAATCTTTGGTGCAAGAGATTCTTTTTCCGTCCACACCAGCGACGAGCGATTGCCCGTCATCGGCAAAATTGCAAACGGCCCCGACGGCAGGAAATGTTCATATGCCACGCCATTGTGGGGCCGCGAATGTTCGACCGTCGCAACGATTCCGATTTGCGGATACGACCAGCCGACAATGCCGATCCCTTGCGCATCGCGCATCGCGGAGTCGCGCCCATCGGCCGCCACCGCCAAACGCGCGCGCACGCTCTGCCCATTCGAAAGCGTGGCCACGATATGCGCGCCTTCTTGCGACAGCGCCGTCATCGCAGCAGGCGAAACCAGTTCGATGTTCGCATCCGCATTCGCCGCCTTGTAAAGCGCCGCGCGAATATGCCGGTTCTCGACAATGCGCCCCAACGGTTCGCCGATCTCGCGGTGATCGAAATGCAATGAGAAGGGTGAGGCCTCGCGGTCGAGCTTCGCATCGGTGACGAGAATGTCGTTGATCGGTTGCGCGTCGGCTTCCAGATCGGGCCATACGCCGAGCGCCTGGTACATCCGCACCGAGGCATAGGCGAGCGCGCTCACCCGCCCATCGAATTTGGCATCCAGCAATGCCGCCTGCGGCATCGGATCGGCGACGACGACCTTCAGCCCGCCCTGCGCCAGCGCGAGCGCCAGGGTGATGCCGACCATCCCCCCGCCGCCCACCACCACATCGGTTTGAAGTGTGCTCATGCGCCTGAGCCTATCCCCTGCCCGGCGCGCCCACGCAAGTGTGAGCAAAAAACAGGCAGCCAAAATATTCTGCACAAAAAATCAGCTATTACCACGACCCGCGCAACCCCCGATTCCACAAAACCTTTCTCTTTCAATCGCTTATGTCCTCGCTGCACTGCGGCACGGTTCTTGATGAAGCTTTAAAGCCCATGGCGTTCGCGGGGGCAGAACTCAACGGAAGGACATCGGATGAAGCTCATCACGGCGATCATCAAACCCTTCAAGCTCGACGACGTGCGGGAGCAGCTCTCCACGCTGGGCGTCCAGGGCATGACGGTGACGGAAGTCAAAGGCTACGGGCGGCAGAAGGGCCACACGGAAATCTATCGCGGCGCGGAATACGCCGTCAGTTTCCTGCCCAAACTCAAAATCGAAGTGGCGGTCAAATCGGAACTGGCAAGTGCTGTGATCGACGCGATCACCAGCAAGGCCAAGACCGGACAGATCGGCGACGGAAAAATCTTCGTCACGCCGATCGATCAGGTCGTGCGCATCCGCACCGGCGAAACCGACGGCGATGCGCTCTAGGCCGTTCAGAAAATTCAGAAGGGGTTCAAACAAATGAAAATCACTGGGTTAAAAAAATTGGGGACGGGAGCGCTCGCGGCAGCCGGCGCATTCGGCCTTTCCACCGCCACGGCGTTCGCGGCCACCGCGCCGAAGATCGACACGGGCGACACCGCGTGGATGCTCACCTCCACCGCACTCGTGCTGATGATGACCATTCCCGGTCTCGGCCTTTTCTACGGCGGCATGGTGCGCAAGAAGAACGTGCTGGCGACGATGGCGCAAAGTTTCGGCGCCACCTGCCTCATCACCGTTCTGTGGATGATCATCGGCTATTCGCTGGCCTTCACCGATGGCGGCAGCCACCAATCGTTCGTGGGCGGCTTCTCGTATGCGTTCCTGCGCCCGATGGGACTTAACGCGCAAGCAGCGCTCGCAGGCACCATTCCGGAATCGGTCTTCATGACCTTCCAGATGACCTTCGCCATCATCACGCCCGCACTGATCGCGGGCGCACTCGCCGATCGCATGAAGTTCTCGGCCTTCATGTGGTTCATGGGTGCGTGGCTGATCCTGGTCTATTGCCCGATCGCCCATTGGGTGTGGGGCGGCGGCTGGCTCGGTTCGATGGGCGCGCTCGACTATGCGGGCGGTTCCGTCGTGCATCTGAACGCAGGTACCGCAGCACTCGTCACCTGTCTCGTGCTCGGACCGCGCAAAGGCTACGGCACCGAAAACATGGCGCCGCACAATCTCGTGCTCAGCGTCATCGGTGCGGCCCTTCTGTGGGTCGGCTGGTTCGGCTTCAACGCCGGCTCCGCCGTCACTGCCAACGTCAACGCCGGCATGGCGATGGCCGCGACGCAAATCGCGACCGCTGCCGCCGCCCTTGCGTGGATGGCCGCCGAATGGGTCATCGCCAAGAAGCCTTCGGTGCTTGGCATGATCTCGGGCGCCGTCGCCGGTCTGGTGGCGATCACCCCGGCCTCGGGCTTCGTCGATCCGATGGGCGCGCTCATCATCGGCCTGGCGGCTGGCGTGGTCTGCTACATCTCGGCGGTCCATATGAAGAAGCTGTTCGGCTATGACGACTCCCTCGATGCCTGGGGCGTGCATGGCGTGGGCGGCGCACTCGGCGCCATCCTGACGGGCGTGTTCGCCAACAGCGCGATCAACGCAGCCGGCAAGGGCTGGCTGATCGACGGCAACGCCCACCAGATGCTGATCCAGCTCTACGATGTGCTCGGTACCTTCGTGTACTGCGCCATCGTCACCTTCGTCATCCTGAAGGTGATCGACCTGGTGATCGGCCTGCGCGTCTCCAAGGAAGTCGAAGTCGAAGGTCTCGACATCAACCTCCACGGCGAAACCGTGCATAGCTAAAAGGAGATTTCTCCGGCAATTGGGGCGTCCCTCTGGGGCGCCCCTTTTGTTTTGTGCTACGATTCGCTTGCCGTAGTTTCTGAACGAGTACCCCGCGTTGCTGCCCGGACGATTAGCCGAATTGCCGCCATCGTCCTTTGCGCGCCTGGCAACGCTTCTGGATCCTCACAAACCGGGCAAACCGCCGCTCAGCCTTTCGGTCGGCGATCCGCAAAGCGTGCCCCCGCCTTTCGTCGCCGAAACCATCGCCAAACACTCCGCGAGCTTCGGCCAATACCCACCAATCAACGGCACCGCCGACTGGCGCGAGGCAGCCGCCGCGTGGCTCCGCCGCCGCTTCAACCTTCCCACCGAAGCCATCGATCCCGAGCGCCATCTGCTACCGCTCAACGGCACGCGCGAAGGCCTGTTTCTCGCCCCGCAAATCCTGACGCCGGAAAAGAAGGCGGGCGGCCGCCCCGTCATCCTGATCCCCAATCCGTTCTACCAATGCTATGCGGCAGCAGCGCTCGCAGCCGGTGCGGAAGCGGTGTTCGTTCCGGCAACCGCGCAAACCGGCTTCCTTCCCGATTTCGAGAACCTTCCCAAAGACGTGCTCGAACGCACCGTCGCCGCATACATCTGTTCGCCCTCCAATCCCGAAGGCGCCACGGCCAGCGAATCCTACTGGCGAACATTGTTCGCTCTGGCGGACAGGTATGACTTCACAGTGTTCGCCGACGAATGTTACGCCGACATCTACTTCGGAACGCCGCCGACCACTGCGCTCGACACCAAACACAAACAGAGCGGCAATTTCGATCGCCTGCTCACCTTCCACTCGCTGTCGAAACGCTCCGGGCTTCCCGGTTTGCGCTCCGGCATCGTCGCGGGCGATCCGGCGCTGATGCAGAAGTTCCGTTACCTGCGCAACACGGCAGGCCCGCAAGTGCCCACACCGATCCTGGCCGCGTCCGCAGCCGCCTGGCGCGACGAAGACCACGTCATCGCCAATCGCGCGACCTATGCCGAACGTTTCGCGGTGGCCCAGCGCATTCTCGGCAACCAGACGTCCTTCCGCATGCCCGGCGGCGGCTTCTTCCTGTGGCTCGATGTCGGCAACGGCGAGGAGATGGCGCTGAAGCTCTGGCAGAAGGAAGGCATCCGGGTCTTGCCCGGCGCCTATATGGGCCGCGACACGGTGCCCGGAAAAATCCAGTCGAACCCTGGGTTTTCTTATGTCCGCATCGCACTCGTTAGTGATTTGGTAACTATTTCGGCCGCACTCGAGAGGGTGGCCGAAAATCTGGGCGGGGACTTATGAGCCGCAGCCGTTCGATGGGTGGTGTCTACCAGCCGCGTGCACGCCGGATGGCGTTCGCCGACGCGATGGCCGACGCACGTTTGGCCGTGCTGCGCGCGTTGCGCCTGGCGATGGTCCGTTCGACGGGTGCGTTGCTGTTCCTGTTCGCGATCACCGGCATCATCGCGATTGCCAGCTACAATTCCCTCGACCCCAGTTTCGACAACGCGACCGCGCGCGAAGCCAGCAACCTGCTCGGCCGCTACGGCGCCATCGAAGCCGACCTGCTGTTGCAGATTTTCGGGCTCGCTTCGCTCAGCTTCCTCACCGCACCTGCCGTTTGGGGCTGGCGCACCGCGATGGGCCGTTCGCTGCCCTACACCTTGTGGCGCGCGCTTGCCTGGCCCATCGGCACGATTATGTTCGCCGCGGGTCTCGGCGCAATGCCGACCGTTGTGACGTTGCCCGCAGGCGCCGGTGGATTGCTCGGCCTCGGCTGGGCGCAGCTTTCGCAACTGATCGCGAACGCCGCCGGATGGAATTGGCTGTCCTGGTTCCTGCCGCTCACCTTCCTCATCGCGGGCGCGGTCATCTCGTTCCTTGCCACCGGTCTCGAATTCATTCCGCTGGTGCAGCGCGCGATGAACATTCCCGCCTTCTTCGTGCTCGCGGGAAGCCATGCCAAGAACCTGCGCGTGCCCACGCTCCCCAAATTCGGCCGCAAAGATCCCGGCGAACAGCTCGAACCGCGCTTCGATAACGAAGACGAAGAAGAGTCCGAGGAAGAAGAAGCCGAATACGAAGAGGGCGAGGAAGAGGAAGACGACGAAGAATCCGAAGCGGACGAAAAGCCCGCCCGCGAACGCGCCATCCGCGTCAAGCGCGAGGAACGCAAATCCCCGCCGCAGACGGCCAAACGCACCCACCAGCCCGCGCTCAATCTTTCCAGCGACGAATACGAACTGCCTTCCCTCGGCCTTCTCACCGAACCGGTGCACGTCAGCGAACAGAACTCGCTCTCCGACGACGCGCTGGAAGAAAACGCCCGCATGCTGGAAAGCGTGCTGGTCGATTTCGGCGTGCGCGGCCGCATCAATGCGGTGCGCCCCGGCCCGGTGGTGACGCTCTACGAATTCGAACCGGCTGCCGGGGTCAAATCCTCCCGCGTGATCTCGCTCTCCGACGACGTGGCGCGTTCCATGTCGGCGGTTGCCGCGCGTATCGCGGTGATCCCGGGCCGCAACGTGATCGGCATCGAACTGCCCAATCACACCCGCGAAACCGTTTACCTGCGCGAACTGCTCGCGAGCGGCGATTTCGAAAAAGCCCGTGCACCGCTCACGCTCGCACTCGGCAAGACCATCGGTGGCGAGCCGGTGATGGCCGATCTCGCCAAGATGCCCCATTTGCTGATCGCCGGCACCACGGGTTCGGGCAAATCGGTCGGTCTCAACACCATGATCCTGTCCTTGCTCTACCGCATGCCGCCCGAGCATTGCCGTATGATCATGATCGATCCCAAGATGCTCGAACTCTCCGTCTATGACGGCATCCCGCATCTGCTCGCCCCCGTCGTCACCGATCCGCGCAAAGCCGTCGTCGCGCTCAAATGGGCCGTGCGCGAGATGGAAGACCGCTACCGCAAAATGTCCAAGCTGGGCGTGCGCGGCATCGAAGCCTTCAACGAAAGGGTGAAAAAGGCCAAGGACAAAGGCGAATCTCTCAAGCGCACCGTGCAGACCGGCTTCGACCGCGAAACCGGCAAACCGGTCTACGAAGACGAAACGCTCGAACTCGAACCCATGCCCTTCATCGTGGTGGTGGTCGACGAAGTGGCCGACCTGATGATGATCTCCGGCAAGGAAATCGAAGGCGCCGTGCAGCGTCTCGCGCAAATGGCGCGCGCCGCGGGCATCCACCTGATCGCGGCCACGCAGCGTCCGTCGGTCGACGTCATCACCGGCACCATCAAGGCGAACTTCCCCACCCGCATCTCGTTCCAGGTCACCAGCAAGGTCGACAGCCGCACGATCCTCGGCGAACAGGGCGCCGAACAACTGCTCGGCCAGGGCGACATGCTCTACATGATGGCCGGTGGCCGCATCCGCCGCATTCACGGGCCCTTCGTGAGCGATCACGAAGTCGAAGACGTGGTGCGTTTCCTCAAGACGCAAGGCGTGCCGGAATATCTCGACGCCGTCACCGAAGAATCCGACGAAGAAGGCGAAGATCCTTACGCGCTCTATGGCAGCGGCGGCGGCAATTCGGAATCGGGCGACGATCTTTACGACCGCGCGCTCGCCATCGTCGCGCGCGAACGCAAGGCCACGACCAGCTACATCCAGCGCCGCCTGCAGATCGGCTACAACCGCGCTGCCCGCATCATCGAGCGCATGGAACAGGAAAGCGTGCTCTCAAAGCCCAACCACAAGGGCGTGCGCGAAATCCTGCTGCCGGATCACGACGAGGATTAGGCGTCGGAACGCGCAGCCAATACATGCTGCTGACCGAAACGCTGCAGCGCTGCCAGCACGGGCTTTTCGAAGACGCGATAAAGCAGCGCCGCAATCGTAACCGTGCCCGCAACCGCGCCCAACACCACGATCTCGCCCGGCAGAAACTTGAACACCCCGGCCGACGACAGTGCGCGATAGGTCAGCCCAATGACCATGATGTGCACGAGATAGAGAAGATAAGACGTGCCGCCAAAAAACTCGGCTATGCGTCCCGGCTTGATGCGCTCACCGGTCTCCGCCGTCGCAAGTCCCACAATCATGATGCCGCCGCCAAGGCCGAACAGCACACTTCCCAAAGGTCCGGTCCATTCGAGCACGTCCAGATCTTCGGCCACGCCGACGCCGGCAAACACACATAAGCCGGTCAGAAAAACGGCGACCGGCCTTCCCACTTTGACATGCAGCACAATCAGCGCAGCAACGATGCCGATGAGAAAATCGAGATTGCGCGCCGATTCCAGAACCGCGAGCACCGGCAGGTCATGGTGCCTCCCCACAAAGATCAACGCGATCCAGATCGCCATGGCGGCCAATCCCAACCGCAGGTTCAGGATCGCCATCGCGAACACGCCGTAGAACAGCATCTCGTGAACCAGCGTCCACGCCACGCTCACGATCGGATCCTGCGGAGAGGGCAGAAGAAATAGCGACGTGAAAAGATATTCTGCCGACGGCGATTGATGCTTGGCGAAAAGCAACGCCAGCGCAAAAGCGGTGACAAGCCAATAGCTCGGATAAATGCGCACCAGACGCCGCCAGGCATAGCGCGGAAACCGCGCGGCCCGCCCCAGATCCTTGTGGTGCACGAAGTAGATGATGAACCCGCTCAAGACGAAGAAGAATTCGACCCCGGCATGCCCGAATGCGAACACACCGCCAAATCCCTCACGCCCCGCATATTGCGGCAGCTTCACCATCCGGCTCGCGTGATAGACGGCAACAAGCAACGCCGCAGCACCGCGCGCCGCCTGTATGCCCAGAAGCCGTTGGCCTTTCATCCCGCCCATCGAACCAAGCCGCCCACCCCGGTTGATACAGATGGACGGGCATCACCGCCCCAAGAATTTACAAACGCGGTTTACGCCGCGCTGGCCTGGCCCAGTCTGCCGTCGAAATAGCGCGCCAATCCTTCAAGCTCGCCGGCGCAATCGCCTTCGAAACAGGTGCCGTGCATCACCGCCAGCCGCTTCGGCTTCAAATCCTTAAGAACCCGGATGGTGGGCGCCGTGGCCGGCGTCAGCGCGCTCGAATGGAACCCCTCTTCCGCGGCAATCGCCGCCTCCACGATGCTCGCCGACCCAATCGCCGGTCCATCGCCCACTTGCGTGAACAGATCGCCGGAGAACAACGTTCCCGTCACCTCCTCGAACATCAACCCGGATTCCCACGCATGCGGCACATGCGGCGTATCGATATAGCGCACGCGCTTGGCCCCCAGATCCATCACCTCGCCGTTCTGCAATACGCGCGGCGGCCGGTCCGCCAGATCGTTCAGCGACACCATGCAGGCAATCGCGCCATGCGCCACTTGCGCATTCGGCGCTGCCGCCAGCCACTGGTTCATCGAACCGCATTCATCGGATTCGACATGCCCAAACGAAATCCAGCGCAACTTGTCGAGCGGCACCACCGTCGCGGCCGCCGCCGACACCAGCGGAAAAAGCCCACGCCCGCCACAATGAAACAGCAGCGGCTCATCGGCACGCACCAGATACTGGTTGAAGGTAAATCCGACCGGCGGCACCTCCGCCACAAAAGTGGACAGCCGAAAAATCCCATCGGCGATTTCATCGACACGCGTCTGCATAGGCGTTCCTCCCGGCTGACCGCTTATATCAGGTAACGTGCCCTCTCCCCAGCGGCCCGCGAACCGAATAGGCTGAGGCAACCCAAAGGAAAATCAGCATGTCCTATATCGACAAGTCTCTTGGCGAAGGCGAGCGGCTGGTGGCACGCGCAAGCTTTCACTGGTGGTACACGTTCAAGGCGGTGCTGGCGCTGGTGGTGCTGGGTATCGTGATCATCGGCATCGTGATCTTCTTCCGCATGATGCTGCGCAAATGGACGACCGAGATCGCCATCACCACGCATCGCTTCGTCGAGAAGACCGGCTGGCTGACCTTGAACACACAGGAGATCGCGCTGCCCAATATCGAAGGCGTGAAAGTGAACCAGAGCTTCTGGGGCAATCTTCTGGGTTACGGCAAAATCCGCATCGAAGGCACCGGCATCGACGCCATCGAACTCCCCGACATCGCCAACCCGATCGAATTCCGTAGAGCCATCGAAACCGCGAAGGAAGGCTCGGGCATGTTTCGCAGGTGACGTACACCTTGTTCGCGATTGCCGCTCCCGATTAGAAACAGCGACCGACGCTTCGCGGGATAAGCTCTCATGCGTTTCTTCAAATCCTACATCGTTCTTCTCGCAGCCCTGCTGGCGCTGCCGGGCGCCGCCCATGCCGGTGGCAACGCGGCCCAGGGCAAAAGCTATTTCTCGCGCTGCGCCATCTGCCATTCCAACGCGAAGGGCGCGCCCAACAGCATCGGCCCCAACCTGTTCGGCATCGTCGGGCGTCACGCCGCCGCCATGCCCAATTTCTTCTATTCCGGCGCCATGAAGCGCTCGAACATCACCTGGACCCCGCAAAAGCTCGAGGCCTACATCACCCGGCCGCAAGGCGTGGTGCCGGGCAACCGCATGGCCTTCGCCGGGGTCTCCAGCCACCAGCAGGTGGAAGACCTGGTCGCCTATCTGATGACCCTGAAATAGCCAGACTGCGGCGGAATGACGCATCCGCGCGCTTATGCTGCGGCGCGAAGCGGGCGGGCCCCGAATTGCTTCGTTGACAGGCCCAAGGCCTCTTGCCTAGTTTTTGCGCCGCACAAACAGACGGCCTGTGGCGCCAAACCTTTCGGCGCCGGAGTTGGGATTAAGGCCGCTTAAGCGGGAAGGCATTCTGCAACGATGAAGGTACTGGTCCCCGTCAAGCGGGTGATCGACTACAACGTCAAGGTTCGCGTGAAAGCGGATCAGACTGGGGTCGACCTCGCCAACGTGAAAATGTCGATGAACCCCTTCGACGAAATCAGCGTCGAAGAAGCGGTTCGCCTCAAGGAAAAAGGCAAGGCGACGGAAGTCATCGCCGTGTCCATTGGCCCGCAACAGGCCAGCGAAACCATCCGCACCGCGCTCGCCATGGGCGCTGACCGTGGCATCCTGGTGAAGACCGATGGCGATGTGGAACCGCTCGCCGTCGCCAAGATCCTCAAAGCCATTGTCGATGCCGAACAGCCCGGTCTCGTGATCCTGGGCAAGCAGGCCATCGACGACGATTCCAACCAGACCGGCCAGATGCTGGCCGCGTTGCTGGACTGGCCGCAGGGCACCTTCGCCCACAAGCTCGAACTGGGCGACAGCTCGGCCAATATCGAACGCGAAATCGACGGCGGTCTGCAGACCGTCGAAGTGAAGCTGCCCGCCATCATGACGGTGGACCTTCGCCTCAACGAACCGCGCTATGCCTCGCTGCCGAACATCATGAAGGCGAAGAAAAAGCCCATCGATGAAAAGGCGCCTGCCGATTACGGCGTCGATGTCACCCCGCGCCTCAAAGTGCTCAAGGTCACCGAACCGCCGAAGCGTCAGGCTGGCGTGAAGGTGAAGACCGTCAGCGAGCTTCTCGACAAGCTCAAGAACGAAGCGGGAGTGATCTGATGGCTTCGCTCGTCATTGCCGAACACGACAACAAGAATCTGAAAGACTCCACCGCCAAAACCGTCACCGCTGCCGCACAGGTTTCAACGCCCGTGCATGTGCTGGTCGCCGGTTCCGATGCGGGCGCGGTTGCGGAAGCGGCCGCCAAACTCGCAGGCGTCGAGAAAGTCATCCTCGCCGACGATCCGCTCTATGCGAAACTCGTCGCCGAGCCGATGGAAAAGCTCATCCTGTCGCTGGCAGGAAATTACGACGCGATCCTGGCGCCCGCCACCACCAACGGCAAAAACTATATGCCGCGCGTGGCAGCCAAGCTCGACGTGCCGCAGATCTCCGAAATCCTTGCCGTCGAAAGCGCCGACACATTCCGCCGCCCGATCTATGCGGGCAACGCGATTGCGACCGTGCAGGCACCGGCAGGCAAGAAGGTCATCACCGTTCGCACCACCACTTTCAAAGCCGCCGAAGCCACCGGCTCCGGCTCGGTCGAGAAGATCGGCGGCGCGGGCGATCCGGGCATTTCGAAATTCGTCGGCGAAGAGCTTTCGAAATCCGAACGTCCCGAACTCACCTCTGCCAAGATCGTCATCTCCGGCGGCCGCGGCATGCAGTCCGGCGAAAACTTCCACATGCTGGACAAGATCGCCGACAAGCTGCACGCAGCGGTCGGTGCATCGCGCGCGGCGGTGGACGCGGGCTTCGTGCCCAACGATTACCAGGTCGGCCAAACCGGCAAGGTGGTCGCCCCCGATCTTTACATCGCTGTCGGCATCTCCGGCGCGATCCAGCATCTGGCGGGCATGAAAGACTCCAAAGTGATTGCCGCCATCAACAAAGACGAGGAAGCCCCCATCTTCCAGGTCGCCGATTACGGCCTTGTGGCCGATCTCTTCAAGGCGGTCCCGGAAATGGAGGAAGAACTCACCAAATTGGGGTATTAATCCGTACCCCGTAAGGACACTTCGGAACCCGCATGAGCATCGAACGCGTAGGAGTGATCGGCGCAGGCCAGATGGGCAACGGTATCGCCCACGTCCTGTCGCTTGCGGGTTTCGACGTCGTCCTGGAAGACATCAATCCCGACGCCGTGGACAAGGGCATCCAGCGCATCGAGCGCAACATGCACCGCCAGGCCGCGCGCGGTTTGATCAAAGACGATGTGATCGCGCCCGCCATGGCGCGCATCCGCAAAGGCCAAAGCTTCGACGACATGAAGGACCGCGACCTCATCATCGAGGCCGCGACCGAAGACGAAACCGTCAAGCGCAAGATCTTTCAGGATGTCTGCGCCCGCATTTCCGACAAGACGATCCTTGCCACCAACACGTCGTCGATTTCGGTGACGCGTCTGGCGGCCTCGACCGACCGCCCCGAACATTTTATCGGCCTGCACTTCATGAATCCGGTGCCGATGATGCAGCTGGTCGAAGTGATCCGCGGCATCGCCACCGACGATTCCACGTTCCAGGCAGCGCTCGATGTGGTGCGCCGCGTCGGCAAGACGGCCGCTTATGCCGAAGATTTTCCGGCCTTCATCGTCAACCGCATCCTGCTGCCGATGATCAACGAAGCGGTCTACACGCTCTACGAAGGCGTCGGTAACGTCGAAGCCATCGACACCGCGATGCGCCTTGGCGCCAATCACCCCATGGGCCCGCTGCAACTGGCAGACTTCATCGGCCTCGACACCTGTCTGTCGGTGATGCAGGTGCTCTACGAAGGCCTGGCCGATTCCAAATACCGCCCGTGCCCGCTTCTGGTGAAATATGTCGAAGCCGGCTGGCTCGGCCAAAAAACCGGCCGCGGCTTCTACGATTATCGCGGCGAAAAACCCGTCCCCACCCGCTAAGCAGCAACTCCATCTGCGGTGTCATGGCCCGCGAATGCGGGCCACCCAGCTGGGTTCTGCACAACGCAAATTTGCACGCGGAGACGCGGAGTTGAGGTTTTCCTCCGCGTTCTCCGCGTCTCCGCGTGATCCATTCCTCAGCAAGTGTCACTCGGGTAGCCCGCATTCGCGGGCCATGACAACTTTGTTGCGAGCGATAGCAGCGAGTGTCACCGCATCAACACCGCAGCAAACTCCGCAGGGGGCGCGCCTTCCGGCCAACTCGCCACGCCCGGCGCAATCTCGATGCCGGACAATTTCCGCTTCGTCCAGATATGCGCCACGATGTTGAGCTTGTCGCTTTGATCGAGCGTGCCAGCACGCACCACCGCCAGACCGGGCCGCGCACTGTTGGTGTTGTAGACGCGCGTGAAACAAACGGGGCATCCGCGCTGATAAGATGTCCGCCCGCTTTCCGGCGTGAACCGTTCGTAGAGCGCAGGCGTTCCTGAAACAATCTCCATCGCGTTTTCCGGCACGATGGCCTGCAGCGAAAATGCGCTTGCCGACCATGTCTGACAGTCCAGACAATGACACGCATAAACATTCGGAAGCTTCTCGATGTTCAGCCGGTAGCGGATGGCGCCGCACCGGCAACCGCCTTCGATCGCTTCGCTCATAACCGTCCTTCAAGTTCCGTCACTGGCATTGTCGCACAGGATCACGCATCATCAAGCCGAGCATGACACATCCCGACGGTCTTCCTTTTCCCCAGCGTTTCTGGGCCATCGTCACCATCGGCCTTGGCATCACCATGGCCGTGATGGATTCGGCCATCGCCAACGTGGCGCTTCCCACCATCGCCATCGACCTTCACACCGATGCGGCGTTTTCGATCTGGATCGTAAACGGTTACCAGCTTGCGATCACCATTTCGCTTCTGCCGCTGTCGGCGCTGGGCGACATCGTGGGCTACCGGAAAATCTATCTCGCGGGGCTGGCGCTGTTCACGCTGGCGTCTCTCGTCTGCGCCTTCTCCAGCACCTTGCCCGAACTCGCCGCAGCACGCGTGATCCAGGGTTTCGGCGCCGCCGGCATCATGAGCGTCAACACCGCGCTCGTGCGGTTCATCTATCCGCACAAGGCGCTCGGCCGTGGCATCGGCATCAATGCGGTGGTCGTCGCGATTTCCGCGGCCGTCGGCCCCACCATCGCATCGGGCATTCTGGCCATTGCGAACTGGCCGTGGCTGTTCGCCGTCAACGTGCCGTTCGGCATCGCGGCTCTCGTCATCGGCTGGGGCAGCCTTCCGCTTTCCCCGCTCGGCAAACACAACTTCGACTGGATCAGCGCATTGCTGAGCGCACTCACCTTCGGCCTTCTGATCGGCAGCATCGACGCGCTCGGTCATGGCGAAGCGTTCCCGCTGTTCCTGCTCGAAATGATGGCGACCTTCGCCATTGGCTATTGGCTGGTGAAACGCCAGCTCGCCCATAGCGCGCCGCTGCTGCCCATCGACCTCATGCGCATTCCGATCTTCGCGCTGTCGGTCGGCACGTCTATCAGTTCGTTCGCGGCCCAAATGCTCGCGCTCGTGTCGCTGCCGTTCCTGTTCCAGCTCGAACTGCACTACTCCGCCGTCGAAACGGGCCTTTTCATCACGCCCTGGCCCATCGCCATCGGCATCGTGGCGCCCATTGCGGGCAGGCTCGCGGACAAATATTCCGCAGGGCTCCTCGGCGGTTTCGGCCTGCTCATTTTCGCGGCGGGTCTTTTGTCGCTCGCCTTCCTGCCGCCCAATCCCACCCATTTCGACATCATCTGGCGCATGGCGCTTGCCGGGATCGGCTTCGGCTTTTTCCAATCGCCCAACAACCGCGCCATGATCGGGGCAGCGCCGCGCGAACGCAGCGGCGGCGCCAGCGGCATGCTCGGCACCGCGCGCCTTCTGGGCCAAACGGGCGGTGCCGCGATCCTGGCGCTTCTGTTCTCGCGCTTGCCGCACGGCGCCCCCACCGTCGCGCTCATCATCGCCACCGGTTTCGCGCTGGTCGCCGCAGCGGTGAGCTTTGCCCGCCTCTACGATGACAGCGGCGATCCCAGCACCCGCGCCCCCAACCCCGAAGCCGACCCCGCAATGCACGCAAGCGTGCTGCGCAGGAAAGGGTAAGATAGCGGCGAGGGAGTTTGGATTCGCGTCCATGAAATGGGTCCGGTGCAGCGTCGTTCTGGCGTGCGCAGTGCTTGCCGCCTGCGCCACTTACACACCCGACGGCAAAAAACTCCCCGACGCGCCGCGCTTCCTCTTTTGGTCGGCGGACGAACAACCGCTCGGCTATCGCTTCATCGAACGCATCTTTCCCACCAGCACCGTGCAAAACGGCCTGCACGTTTCACCGTTGCCGATGCAGATGATGAAATACGACGTCCGCTACAAATACAAAGGCGAGATCTGGAACACCGACCGCTTCATGAAGAACAACCGCGTGGCGGGTCTTCTGGTGCTGAAAGACGGCAAGATCGCGCTCGAACGCTACGCGATGGGCCTGACTTCGATGGATCGCTGGGAATCTTTCTCCGTCACCAAATCCATCACCTCCACCTTGATCGGTGCGGCCATCGCGGACGGCCACATCGGAAGTCTCGACGACAAGGTGAGCGAATACCTCCCCGAACTCGAAGGCAGCGTCTACGACGACGTGACCATCCGCGATCTCATCACCATGACCTCCGGCGTGAAATGGAGCGAGCGTTACACCGATCCCAATTCCGATGTCGCCAAATTCTCCCAGCTGATCTACGAATTCTCGTCCAGCCCCGAACTGCGCTACATGGCCAAACTGAAACGCGCCCATCCTCCGGGAAAAATCTTCAACTACAACACCGGCGAAACCTCGCTCGCGGGCTTCCTTGTCGAACGCGCCACGCACAAATCGCTGGCGGATTATCTCTCCGAAAAAATCTGGAAAAAGATCGGCGCGGGCCGCGACGCCGTTTGGATGCAAGACATCCGCGGCCACGACATCGGCGGTTGCTGCCTGTCGATGACCTTGCGCGATGCAGGCCGCTTCGGCCAGTTCATTCTGGAAGGCGGCAAGGACGTTCTGCCGAAAGACTGGATAAAAGAAGCCACCAGAAAACAAATCGACAGCGACAACGGCCGCCTCGGCTACGGTTACATGTGGTGGACACGAAAAGACGGCACCTTCGCCGCCTTGGGCTTCTTCGGCCAGATGATCTACATCGACCCAAAAAACAAAATCGTCATCGTCACCGACTGCGCCTGGCGCGAAGCCGCCGATTTGAAAGCGTTCGACGTCTTGGACGCCTACATCGTCGCGATCACGAAAACGCTCAAACAAAAAGACTCAACCCTCCCCTTGAGGGAGGGTCGATAAAATTCTGCGCGCAGCGAAGAATTTTTCGGGGAGGGGTCCAAACTCCAGCCGCATTGACCCCTCCCCGAAATTGCTTCGCAATTTCGACCCTCCCTCAAGGGGAGGGTTTGGCTTTCGTCAATTTCTCAAACCACGCAATCGCCTCCGGCGCATCCCATTCCGCGGGCCCCGTCGCGCGCGCGATCTCCATCCCCTTGGGGTCGATCAGCAGCGTCGTCGGCAGGCCGAACGTCTTGGTCGCCGTCATCAGCTTCATGCCCGGATCGGCGAAGGCCGGAAGCTCGGCCGCCTGATGGGCGATCAGGAACTGGCTCGCCACATGATCGGCGTTCTTCTCCACATCCACCGTCACCACCGCCAGCTGCGTGGAGGGGATCGCGCGCTGCAGCCCCGCCAGCGCCGGAAGCTCCTTCACGCAAGGCCCGCACCAGCTCGCCCACAGATTGAGCAGCACATAGCGCCCCCGGTATTTGGAAAGCGCATAGCTGCGCCCGCCCATATCGGTAAACGCCACATTTGGCGCTGGGCTTGGCTTTGCCGCGGGCTTCAATTCGGCCAGTGCGGCGGGCGGCTTTGCCGTTCCCGGCGGGATCACATATAGAACCACCAACACGCCCGCCACGAGGGCAACCAGAGCGGCGAGCGCAACGTACAAACGCGAACGGGTCATGTTGATCCTAACAATGAGCGCCTGAACCAATGAGCGCGAACAAGATGTGGGGCGGGCGTTTCGGCGCCGGTCCCTCGGCCATCATGGAGGCGATCAACGTCTCCATCGACTTCGACAAGCGGCTGGCGAACGAAGACCTCGCCGGATCGCGCGCCCATGCCCGCATGCTGATGGCCACCGGCATTATTTCCAAATCCGACGGCGACGCAATTCTTTCCGGCCTCGACCAGATCGGCAAGGAAATCGAGAGCGGAACCTTCGCCTTCAAACGTGAATTCGAAGACATCCATCTCAATATCGAAGCGCGCCTCTCCGAAATCGCAGGCGCGGCCTCCGGCAGGTTGCACACCGCCCGTTCCCGCAACGATCAGGTAGCGACCGATTTCCGCCTTTGGGTGCGCGCCGCCTGCGACCGCGCCGAAGCCGGCATCGTCGCGCTGCAGAAAGCATTGGTCGCGCAAGCCGAAGCCCACGCCGAAACCATCATGCCCGGCTTCACGCATATGCAGCCCGCGCAACCGGTGACCTTCGGCCATCATTGCCTGGCTTACGTCGAAATGCTTTCGCGCGACCGCGGCCGTTTCGCAGGCGCCCACGCCCGCGCAAATGAATCGCCGCTGGGCGCAGCAGCGCTTGCGGGCACACCGTTCCCCATCGACCGCAAAGCAACGGCGAAAGAACTTGGCTTCACCCACCCGATGCGCAATTCGCTCGACGCAGTCTCTGCGCGCGACTTCGCGCTGGAATATCTGGCCGCCGCCTCCATCTGCGCCACGCATCTGTCGCGTCTGGCCGAAGAGATCGTCATCTGGGCCACGCCGTCTTTCGGCTTCATCAAACTGTCGGATGCGTTCACCACCGGCTCTTCCATCATGCCACAGAAGCGCAACCCCGACGCCGCCGAACTGGTGCGCGCCAAGATCGGCCGCATCATGGGCAGCTTCGTTGCGCTGACCACGGTGATGAAAGGCCTCTCCCTCGCCTACGCAAAAGATCTGCAGGAAGACAAGGAAGCGGTCTTCGCCGCCGCCGACGCGCTCGATCTTTCGCTTGCGGCGATGGCCGGCATGGCCGCCGACATGAAACCGCAGGCCCCCGCGATGCGTAGAGCCGCGGAATCCGGTTATCCCACCGCCACCGATCTGGCCGACTGGGTGGTGAAGAATTTGCACAAGCCGTTCCGCGAAGCCCACCACATCGCAGGCAGCATCGTGAAACGCGCCGAAGAAAAAGGCGTGGCCCTCGATCAACTGCCACTCGCCGAAATGCAGGCCGTCGAACCCGGCCTCACCAAAGACGTGCTGCCGCAGCTCTCGCTGGAATCCTCACTCAACGCCCGCACCAGTGAAGGCGGCACAGCCCCCATCCGCGTGCGCGAACAAGTGGCGTTCTGGAAGGAGAAGTTCAAATGAGATTTCTCCTCACAGCTCTTATCGCGATCTCCCTCACCGCCTGCGGCGTGAAAAGCGATCTCGTGCGCCCCGACGGCAAGACCACAACCAAAGACCAGCACGATCCCTCACGCCCGCCCAACCCCATCGGACAATGAATCATTTCGGTTATAAGAACGGCGTGCTCCACGCCGAAGACGTGAGCCTCGCTGCCCTCGCGCGCGAAGTCGGCACACCCTTCTTCTGCTATTCCACCGCCACCTTGGAACGCCATTACAAGGTGTTTGCCGCCGCGTTGCCCAAAGACACGCTCGTCGCCTTCTCGGCAAAAGCAAACGGCAACATCGCGGTCTTAAAAACACTCGGCAATCTCGGCGCAGGCGCCGACATCGTTTCGGGCGGCGAACTTGCCAAAGCCCGCGCCGCCGGAATCCCCGCGAGCCGCATCGTCTTTTCCGGCGTCGGCAAAACGCGCGCCGAAATGAAGCTCGCGCTGGAAGAGGGCATCTACCAGTTCAACATCGAAAGCGAACCCGAACTCGAAACGCTGAACGAAGTGGCAGCATCGCTCAGCACGCGCGCCCGCATCACCATCCGCGTCAATCCGAATGTGGATGCAAAAACCCACGCCAAGATCACCACCGGTACCAGCGAATCAAAGTTCGGCATTCCGTGGGAACGCGCGCGCGAGACCTATGCCCACGCCGCCAAACTCAAAGCCATCGAGATCGTCGGCGTCGACGTCCACATCGGCAGCCAGATCACCGAACTCTCGCCGTTCGAAGCCGCCTTCGCGCGCGTCGTCGAACTGGTGGGCGTGTTGCGCGCCGACGGCCACAGCATCAGCCGCATCGATCTCGGCGGCGGATTGGGCGTGCCCTATCGCCACAACAACGAACCGCCGCCCGATCCCGCGGCCTATGGCGAGATGGTCGCCAAGGTCACAAAAAATGTCGGCGCCCAACTGATCTTCGAACCCGGCCGCCTGATCGCCGCCAACGCAGGCGTGCTCGTTTCCGAAGTGCTTTATGTGAAGCGCGGCGAAGCCAAACAATTCCTCATCATCGATGCGGGCATGAACGATCTCATCCGCCCCGCGCTCTACGATGCCCATCACGACATCGTGTCCGTCAACGAAACACCACCGGGCGCGGCCCATGAGACCTACGACGTCGTGGGCCCGGTCTGCGAAACCTCCGATCTTTTCGCCGCCCAGCGCTCTTTGCCGCGGCTGAAATCGGGCGATCTTGTGGCGATCCTCACGGCGGGCGCCTATGGCGCGGTCATGTCTTCGGCCTACAATGCGCGGCCGCCCGCGCCCGAAGTGCTCGTGAAGGGCGACAGGTGGAGTATTGTGCGGCCGCGACCGAGTTATGAAGCGCTCATTGAGCAGGAACGACTCCCAGACTGGCTCTAAACCCCGCATCGAGCGGCGGATTGCGCTCGCGCGCGCCACGCTTTTGTGGGAACGCGTCTGGGGCGGGACCTGGCCCGCCAGCGGCATCGCCGCATTGTTCATCGCCGCCGCCCTGTTCGGCCTTTTCACCATCGTCCCCGGCTGGCTGCACGCGCTGATTTTGGCGGGCGCGTTGTTCGCATTGGCGCTCGCCCTTTACGCAGGCTTCTCCCATTTCATCTTCCCGCGCTGGAGCGAAGGCGCACGCCGCCTCGAGCGCGACAACACGCTCACCCATCGCCCGGTCAGCGAAAGCAACGACAAACTCGCCGCCGGTGAAGGCGATGCCTACGCCGAAGAATTGTGGGCCGCGCATATCCGCCGCGTGCTCGCTTCTTTCGGCGCACTGAACCTCAACAAACCCAAACCGGGCCTGTGGCAGCGCGATCCTTACGGCCTGCGTTTCGCAGCCCTCGCACTCGTCATCGGCGCAGTCTTCGTCGCGGGCAACGATTGGAGCAATCGCCTCGCAACCTCGCTCGCACCGCGCACCTTCGCAGGCACCACCATTCCAACGCTCGATGCCTGGGTCGATCCACCCGGTTACACCGGCGAGGCCCCCATCTATCTCACCCAGAATTCCAAAACCGTCACAGCACCGCAGAATTCGCTGGTCCATTTCCGCGTCCACAATTCCGGCACGCGTCCGCGCGCCAGCATCGATCCCTCGCAGGACATCACGTTCGAAGGCGACAACGGCGAATATTCCGCCACCGCGAAACTCGTCAAGACATCGGATTTCAGCGTGCGCGCCGATGGCCTTCGCATCGGCTCGTGGTCCGTGAAGATCGTCCCCGACGAACCGCCCGTCATCGCCTTCGCCAATCCGCCGTCGAAGACCCCGCAGAACGCGCTCAAACTCTCCTTCACCGCGGGCGACGATTACGGCGTGGTCGCCGTGCGCGCGATCATCACGCCCGTCGCCCGCAAATCGAAACCGCTTCCCATCGATCTGCCGCTCAACGACACGTCCTCCAAAACCGTGTCGCAAACCATCTATCGCGATCTCACCGATCACCCTTACGCGGGCCTCGAAGTGAACATCGTGCTCGAAGCGCGCGACGCGGCGGGCAACAAGGGCCTCAGCAAACCCGCCCGCTTCAAACTCCCCGCCCGCGTCTTCACCGATCCGCTGGCCCGTGCGCTGATCGAACAACGCCAGATCCTGGCCAGCGGCGAAGACAAAACGCAGGACAAGGTGGCCCAGGCGCTCGACGCGCTCACCATCTCTCCCGAACATTTCTATCAGAACAAGACGGGCGTCTATCTCGCCATCCGCGCCGCGCGCTGGTCGGCGAAAACCGCGAGCCGCCCGGAAGAATTCGCGCGCGCCGAAGACCTTCTCTGGCAAACCGCCCTCGCGCTCGAACAGGGCGGCCTCTCGCTCGCCGCCGCCGAATTGCGCCGCCTGCAACAGGCGATCACCGAAGCGCTCGCCCGCGGCGCCCCGCAAGATGAAATCGACGCGCTGCTGCAACGCTATCAACAGGCGTTGCAACGCTACATGCAATTCATGGCGCAGAACGCCAAGCCCGGCGCGCAAGCCCAACTGCCGCCAAACACAAAAGTGCTGAGCCAGGAAGACCTCGAAACCCTTCTCAAGGCGATCCAGCAACTCGCCCAAACCGGCGCGCGCGAACAGGCCGCCCAAATGCTCGCCATGCTGCAGAACATGCTGGAAAACATGCAGATGACGGCGGGCCCCGGCGGCGGCAAAGGCGGCCAATCGCCGGAAGACAAGGCGATGTCCGATGCCATCGGCAAGCTCGGCGACCTCATGGGCAAACAGCGTGCGCTGCTCGATAAGACGCTGCGCCATCAGGAAGGCGCAGGCGATCCCAAAGACGGCGGCCCCAAAGGCCTCGCCAAGAAACAGGGCGAGATACGCGACGCGCTGAAAGAAATTCAAAAAGGTCTCGGCGCACAAAATCAGAAGCCCGACAATCTGGGCCGCGCCGGAAATTCCATGGGCAACGCGCAGAACCAGTTGAACGGCCAGGATATGGACAGCGCCTCGGGCAGCGAAAAGAACGCGCTCGACGCGATGCGCAGCGGCGCCGATCAACTCGCCAAGGCTCTGATGAACCGTTCGGGCCAGGGCATGCCCGGCCGCACCGGCCAGGAAGATCCGCTGGGCCGCGAAGAAGGCGGCACCGCCGCAATGTTCGGCAACAACGTCAAAGTCCCCGACCGGATGACTTTGGAACGCGCGCGTTCGATTCTAAAAGAACTGCGCCGCAGAGCCGCCGAACGCGGCCGCCCGAAAGAAGAACTCGATTACATCGACCGGCTGCTGAAAGAGTTCTGACGCCGTTCATCTTCCACCAAACAAATTTTTTCAAAAAATTTTTCGCAGCGCAGGCCCAACATCTGCCGTGTGAATAGCTATCGAACACAATTGCATCGGGCCATATCGAGCCCGTTCAATCGTTTAACCCCCCGCAGCGTTACGCTGCAGGAACTTTGCGCGCGCACTTGCAGCGCAAGGTAGTGTCTCAGTTTGAATTTTCTGCGGTCTTTTTATAAGGGCCGCGTTTCTTTGACGGGTTAGCTTCATCGATCATGCGGGCCACGTCTTCCATGCTCATTACATGGTCGCAAATCCCCGCCTGCATAGCTGGTGTGACCCGAAGCGCCTTGTGGATACGGCAGAAGTTGTAATGCACGAAGTAGAGAGCCAGAGCATAGCAATGGTTGTCAAACTTCTTGGAAAAGGCATTCGTTAAGCGGGTGAAGCGGCGCATGGACATGCGCATTGTAAGGTTCTGGCGCTCGACGTGAGAGGTTGAAGCCTGCCGTAAATCTGGCTTCCCAAAGACCGCTGTACGCTCACAAGAGACGCATTGGCCGGGGCTATATTTCTTGGCAGGGCCGCTATCGACGCTGGTGGCGTATTCCTTTTTGTTCTGGGCGTAATGGTTGCCGCGTCCAAACACGCGCTGCACGACCCTCTCATAGCCCTGCCACGCATCGGTCGTGATCTGGACTTCATCGCTATCAATGCGCTGCCAAGCGTCGTGCAGGAAGTGTTCGGCCATTTCGCTAGTGCGGTCTCCGGCAAGCCAAGAGACGATCATCTTGGAATGCTTATCCAAGGCCGTGAATGTCCAAACGTCGCCAGCATCGGCTTCCGTGTTCTTATTGGTTTTGACGTTCACCCGCTTGGAATAACAGAACGACCAAATCTCATCGCATTGGAGTTGTTCGGTCTGGAGTCCGCGCACTTTGGCGTCGTGGAACCGCTCGCAAGCCTGCCCGGCATCCACGAGCAATTTTGTTACCGTATTGATGGAGACCCCGGCCACCCGCTCGATAGACCGCATGGAGGAACCCTCGACCAGCATGTTGAGGATTTGGACGCGTTTTTCGAGGGGCAGCTTGTTCATGCCCTAATATGTGAACTTTTTGCTTGAGTGTCAAGCATTAATGTCATCTTCTTTTGGCGGGTATCGTAGCCTCCACTTAGGGTAGTATTTGCGACATTCCGACTCGGTAACTATATTTCAACTATCGTGTGTTGACTTAAATGGCAACAGTGATTGAATTGGCTGCGGCTGGGATCATCCAGCGCCTTGATCCACAGTTGGACTACGATGAGCAGGAACTTCGAACTATTTATCTCGCGCCACGGGTCGCTGAATTTCTTGGCGACGTGCTGCCGAGCTTGGAGTCGTTTTTTGACAAAGAAACGACCGCTCAGCAGGATTTCGACGAACTCATTAGCGTTTATGCGTCTGGTCTACCGTTGGTATTCGATACGCAATTCAAGGCATTCAGACGCCGATGTTTTGATTCTTTGCAGGGAGGCGTTTGGTATCTCAAGACAGCGGATTTGCGGATTTTTGGATGGTTTCCAGCTAAGGACTGCTTTCTGGCAGCGATCCCCGATACCTTCGAAAACGTGAAAACGCTTGAGCTATACGAAGGACGACGCAATGAGGTCATACATTATCGGAATCAGATCAACTTAAATGAGCCAAAGTTTATTCCAGGGGACAATCCAAATGCCGTCGTTTCAAATTTCGCTTTCTCCGACTAAACGAGCAGCAGGACGCTTTGTCGGCAAGGTTCGTCGCGCATTGCAACAAGCATTTGCGGAAGAGAATCGCGAGCGCGGGCTTACTCAATCACAAATTGCCCGCGAACTAGGTATTCATCGCTCGGTGATCAATCGCGAACTTCGTGGCGATAAGGATATTACGTTAGGACGTGTTGGGGAGTTGGCGCGAATTCTAGGGCGCCGTATAGAGTTTTCACTGCCAAAACTTGAAGAGCCAAAGGGGAACCACAATGGTTTCACGTTGGAGATTCCGCCCTGCCCATCTGGATCGTCCAGCCGTACTGCCAGCAATGCAAACGCGCTTGAACTGGAATCCGTCTAAATGATCGAAGTCCAAGATGGCATCAAAATCGGAAATGCTATCGTATGTGAAGATGTACGAGCAGAAGCAGGGGGTAAGTGGAGCATACTGGGAGTATTTTCGGGCGACATTATAACAGCGGAACTTCCAGCGAATATTCGTCTGGCTGTTTATATGGAAAGCCACGTAAGCAAGCCGTATAAGGGCCCCCTAAACGTGCGCTTCCGACTAGACGATAACGTGTTGTTAGAGGCTCAAGGCAATTTAGATTCACAAAATGGCATCACAGTTATGCCAGTCCCTCAGTTGATCTTGGGAGTTGAACGCCCCGGACGGCTCGCCATTGAAATTGGAAGGGGTGATAAATGGACTGAAGTTGCGGCTAAGAACGTCCTGCTCGGAACTGTTAAGGACGGAAACTTCATATCTTCCAGCGCTTCTGGGCAGCCTTCCTAGCAATTTCTGCTCGGTGCTCAGGTGATAGCTTTGCAGCCCGCGCTTTGCCGCCTTTGAGACCGCCTTTTCGGTTTGCCTCTGTTTCGACCGGCCGCTTCTTGTCTTGCACTTCGCCCGTCGCGATCTTTCCCACCATGACGGCGGCTCCGATCACGTCGGCAGGGCGCTTTTGGCCTTGGGGTCCCTTGGGCATATTATTCCTCTACCATGTCTGATCTCACCGAACCAAATCCGTCGGAATTGGAAGAAATCCTTGGACGTAAAGCAACGCCTGAGGAAATAGGAATCGCACGCAGCGCCCTCCGGAAGCTCTACCCATTGTTCGAAGCTATAAAAACTGGTCGCCCACGGTCCATTGGTCGCTCCAAGCGTATCACTTGGCTACGCCGAGCGTTGCATCGTCATCAACGGAATAATTCAAACTGAGACACTACCCAGCGCAACGCTCCTCCATGCATACTAATTAAATCCCAACAATTCCGTTTTCAGCGATTGGCCCCCGGCGTCCACAAGACGTCGCGCTTGCCTTTGTCGTTGGCAAAGCGGCCCGCAACAAACAGATGATCGGAGAGACGATTGATATATTTGATGACCGGCGCACCCAGCTTTTCCTGCTGCCCAAGTTCGACAATCAGCCGTTCCGCACGCCGCGCAACGGTGCGCGCCAGATGAAGATGGGCCGCCACATGCGTTCCGCCCGGCAGGATGAACGAGGTGAGGGGGCTAAGCTCCGCATTCATCGCATCGATCTCGCGCTCCAACCGCTCGACCTGCGTCTCGGCGATGCGCAAACGCTCGGCCCCGCGCCGCCCGTCTTCCGGCACGCAGAGATCGGCCCCCAGATCGAACAGATCGTTCTGGATGCGCGCCAGCATCGCGTCCATCTCGCCGTCGGCATGCAACCGCGCCAGCCCGACGCCTGCGTTGGTTTCGTCCACGGTGCCGTAAGCGGCGATCCGAAGCGCGAATTTCGGCAACCGAGTGCCGTCGCCAAGCGCGGTTTCGCCCTTGTCGCCGGTCTTGGTGTAGATGCGATTCAATGTGACCATGTGAAGACCCTAACCGATGCCCGTTTGCCGCGCAAAAACCCTGCTTTTTATACGCTTGCGATGAAAGCCCCGCCCAGTATGATCCGCCCGAACCGACAGAGCAGCCCATGACCGAAGACGCCCTCAAACTCGCACCTCCCGAAACCATCGAGGTGGATGACACCCGCGTCGCCTGCGATGGCGGCGGCGGCGCGCTCGGCCACCCGCGCGTCTACTTGCAGATCGGCGAAGAAGGTTTCGTGGACTGCGGCTATTGCGACCGCCGCTTCGTGCTGCGCGCCGGAGCGAACGCGCATTGAGCGCGAAAAATAAGGGCCGCCCGCTCAAGAAGGGCGATCACCTCTATCTCGTCGACGGATCGGGATACCTGTTCCGCGCCTATCACGCGCTGCCGCCACTGACGCGCAAATCCGACGGCCTGCCCACGGGCGCGGTCTCGGGTTACTGCAACATGCTGTGGAAGCTCTTGGAGGACATGAAGGATGGCGACAGGCCCAGCCATCTCGCCGTCATCTTCGATGCGGGCAAGGTGACGTTCCGCAACCGCATCTATCCGCAATACAAGGCCAACCGCCCCGATCCGCCGGAAGATTTGATCCCGCAATTCCCGCTGGTGCGCGATGCAACGCGCGCCTTCGGCGTGGCCTGCGTGGAAGAACCCGATTTCGAAGCCGACGATCTGATCGCGACTTATGCGCGGATGGCGCGCGAGCAAAATGTGCGCGTCACCATCGTCTCCTCCGACAAAGACCTGATGCAGCTGATCGAAGACGGCAAGGTGGAGCTGCTCGATCCGGTGAAGAACAAGCGCCTGGGCAGCGCCGAGGTGATGGAAAAATTCGGCGTCGCGCCTTCCAAAGTGGTGGAAGTGCAGGCGCTCGCCGGCGATTCGACCGACAACGTGCCAGGCGTGCGCGGCATCGGCGTCAAAACCGCCGCCGAACTGCTAGGTATTTACGGCGATCTCGAAACGCTGCTCAAACGCGCGGGCGAAATCAAACAGCCCAAGCGCCGCGAAACACTGATGGAGAACGCGGAAAACGCCCGCATCTCACTCAAGCTCGTCACCCTCGACAGCAACGCCAAACATTCCTGCGAGATCGAGGAGATGGAAGCCGCCGAACCCGAACCCGGCAAACTCATCGCCTTCCTGAAAGCGATGGAATTCGGCACGCTCACCCGCAGGGTCGCCACCCATTTTAACATCGGCGATGCGGATGCCATCGCGCCTGCAGCCGATCCTGCACAGCCCGCCCTGCCCGCGCCCGATCACATCGCACCGCTTGGCGAGGGAAAGCCCGCACCCATTTCCTCCGCGAAAGCAGTCGTCACTGCAACGCCCGGCAAAGGCGCAGTCGGCGCGGTGATGGATCGCGACAAGCTTCTGAAGCCAATCAATCACGGCGCCTACGAAACCGTGACGACGACCGAACGCCTCGACCACTGGATTTCCCGCGCTTACGCCGAAGGCATCGTCTGCGTCGACACCGAAACAACCTCGCTCGACCCGATGCAGGCCAAGCTCTGCGGCGTGTCATTGGCCGTCGCGCCGGGTGAAGCCTGTTACATCCCCTGCGGCCACACGAGCGGCACGGGCCTCGATTTCGCAGGCGCCGCCAAGCTCGAACAGATTCCCGAAGCGACGGTTCTCAAACGCCTGAAACCGCTTCTCGAAGACGACAGCGTTCTGAAGATCGCGCAAAACCTGAAATACGACGCGTTAGTCTTCGCGCAACGCGGCCTGAAGGTAACGCCCTTCGACGACACGATGCTCATCTCCTACGTGCTGGAAGCGACGCTCCACGGCCACGGAATGGACGAGCTTTCCGAACTGCATCTGAGCCACAAACCCATCGCCTTCAACGAAGTGACCGGCAAAGGCAAAGAGAAGATCACCTTCGATTGCGTGCCGGTGAAGGAAGCCACCCGCTATTCCGCCGAAGACGCAGACGTCACCTTGCGCCTTTACCTGCTTCTGAAACCGAAGCTCGCAGCCGACGGCAAGATGACCGTCTACGAAACGCTGGAACGCCCGCTCGTTCCCGTGCTGATGGAGATGGAGAAGAACGGCATCATGGTCGATGCCGATCTCTTACGCCGCCTTTCCAACGATTTTGCCAACGCGATGGCGAAGATGGAAAAGGAAATCTTCAAACTCGCAGGCGGCGAATTCAACGTCGGCTCGCCCAAGCAACTCGGCGATATCCTGTTCGACAAATTCAAACTTTCGGGCGGCCGCAGAACCAAGACCGGCGCCTGGTCCACCGATGCTGACGTGCTGGAAGATTTGGCGAACCAAGGAAACGACATCGCAAAAAAAGTGCTCGACTGGCGCACGCTTTCCAAACTGCGCGGCACCTACACCGACGCGCTTCCCACTTACGTCAACCCGCAGACCGGTCGCGTTCACACCTCTTACGCGATGGCCTCCACCTCAACAGGCCGCCTGTCCTCGAACGATCCGAACCTGCAAAACATCCCGATCCGCACCGAAGAAGGGCGCAAGATCCGCACCGCCTTCATCGCGCCGAAGGGATCGAAACTCGTCAGCGCCGACTACAGCCAGATCGAATTGCGCCTGCTCGCCCACATCGCCGAAATCCCGGCCCTGCGCAAAGCCTTCTCCGACGGCACCGACATCCACGCGATGACCGCATCCGAAATCTTCGGCGTACCGGTGAAAGGCATGCCCGCCGAAATCCGCCGCAAGGCCAAGGCGATCAATTTCGGCATCATCTATGGCATCTCCGCCTTCGGCCTTGCGAACCAGCTCGGCATCGGCCGCGGCGAAGCCGACGATTACATAAAAAAATACTTCCAGCGTTTCCCCGGCATCCGCGACTATATGGAAACCACCAAGCAATTCGCCCGCGACAACGGCTATGTCGAAACCCTGTTCGGCCGCAGAGTCCACATCCGCGAAATCAATTCGAAAGTCCCCGGCATGCGCGGCGGCGCCGAACGCGCCGCCATCAACGCGCCGATCCAGGGCACCGCCGCCGACATCATCCGCCGCGCCATGATCCGTGTGCCCGATGCGCTGGCCCAGAAGAAGCTGAAAGCGAAAATGCTGCTGCAGGTGCACGACGAACTGGTGTTCGAAGCCCCCGACAGCGAAACCGACAAACTCATCGCCACCGTGCGCGCCGTGATGGAAAAATCGGCGTTACCGGTCTTGGAACTGAAAGTACCGCTGGTGGTGGAAGCCCGCGCCGCCCAGAACTGGGACGAAGCGCACTAAGCCGATCAGGGCGGTGGTGCGAGGTGGAATTTGTAATTGCGGTCTTTCCTGATCGCTATGGCAACGCCACCGATCTTCTGCGGTATGTAATGCAGCGTCTGCGCAGAAGCGATTGCCGCGTCGTCCAGCCGCTGATAACCGCTGGATTTGACGACCTTCATGTCGCTTACCTCGCCATCCGCACCGATCGTGTAGGCAACGATGACCGCACCTTGCTCGGCCAGCCGCCGGGAAATGGGCGGATATTGAATTGGGTCCGACGGTTTTTCGGAATTTGCGCGTGGAGGTTCGGCGATGCCTTTCAACGTGCTGCCATCGGGCCTGTGCAGAACACCCTGTCCGCTCATCTCGCTGTGGCGAAATTCGCCTTCATAGACGTTGCCCATAAAGGTCACCGTACCTTGGCCGGTCAGAACGCCATCACTGAATTCACCGACGTAATGGGAACCATCCGGCGCGTTGTAAGTGCCCTTTCCTTCAAACAGCGCATTGTGGAACCCGCCTTCATAAGACCCGCCGGGAAAACGCAGAACGCCCTGCCCTTCGCGCATGCCATTCTTCACAGCGCCTTCGTAGAACGTGTCCTTGGCGTATTCGATATACCCGCTTCCATCGAAGATCAGTCCGTTCTTGAACGTGCCGTCGAAATGCACGCCGTGGATTGCCGTGAGACGGCCCTGGCCTTCCAGTTTTCCGTCGGCAAATTGGCCGATGTAGTGATCGCCATTTGGCCAGCTTTCCTCGCCGCTACCACCGAACACACCTTCCCTGAAGGCGCCGTGATAATGCACGCCATTGGTCCATTCCTCGTCGCCCTCGCCGTTCAAAACGCCGTCGACGAAGGTGCCCGTGATGGTGCAATCCTCAAATCCGTTCAACGACCATTTGAGCGTGCCCGGCCCTGTTATGCGCTGGCTCGTGCATGCGCCTGTCCAACTGAAATTCGCCTGAGCAGGGTTCACGTCGTCGCGGGCCCAGCAATTGCTTGTCGTATCGTAAACCCAGCGGGCGTCACTGACGGCAAAATCGGGTTTGGGCGGAGAGGGCGCTTGTACGGGCTGCGTATCGTCGGCCCATGCGAAACCCAAGAAAAATGGTGCTGCAACAATCGCAGAAAGCCAGATCGACCTGCCGAACATGCGAATAATCCCCCCAACAATTGCGTGGGAAGATGCGGCAGGTGGCCGAGCCTGGCAAGCCAGATCAGGCAGCGATGTTTCTGAGCCCCGTCTCGGGTGTGATGCCCGCCTTTTTCAAGGTCTCGGTGAGATCGGTCATTGCCTCTTGTGCGCTTGGCTTCGCGCCACCAGCTGCCAAAGGCAGTTGTGCGGTGTACCCCGTGAGAAAGCCCGGCTTGCAGAGACAGCCGAGAATGATCTCGCGCCCGCGCTCGGACATCTTGCCTTCGGTCAGCATGTTGGACGTGAAAAGCTTGAGCACGGAAAGGGCCGCGTCGACCGGCGTCGGCGATTTGCCTTCGATGCTGTCGAACAATTTGGCCTGTGCCTCGATGCGGCAAGCGAACTTGTCGAAAAGCTCGCAGATTTCGCGGCGCTGGATGTCCTGGAAACCGGACCGGCGCACGCGCCCCTGCAATTCGGCAAGCCGGGCCAGCCGAGACATCGGCGTGGTCTTGCCTTGAAGAAAACGCGACTCGAACGTCGCAGACGTGACAATGGGAACGACAAAGGAACCGAGAGTGCGCTTGTTTTCCTGGCCGATGATGTTTTCTTCGACCATCAAAAGCCGTTCGACCTTTTCATCCGGCGTGGCTGCGCCATCCAGATGCTCATTGATCGACTCATGTGTGATGAGCCGGCGCGAGCGCAAGGTGAAGGCCGCAATGATGTCCTCATGGGCAATGTATTTGCCCTGCGCCAGCACCAGCGTATTGGCGACCCGCCGCAACAGCTTCAATTCATCGACGATGGATTGGTTCGACAGGCGCTTGACGCTTTTCAATTCCGCAAGGATGCGATTGGCGATAGCTGTGCGCGCTTCGGGCAGTTCGTCCTTGGCAAATCGCACGGCCAACATTTCGACGCCGTTTTTCTCCGCGCCGGATTTGCCGATGAAAAGGTCCACCAGCGCCAGCAACGCCTCACCCAGGTTTTCCTTGGCGCCCATCAATTCGTGCAAAGCGGCCGACCCGCCCAGCACTTCGGCCACGATGGAATCGACGGAAGCCAGAACCAGAGCGCGCGCCTTTTCTTCTTGCGGCGCTTCGGCGATCAGCGAAAGCAGGCGCGAAAGCTTTTCGTCCCAGCCCTTGGCATCGGCCAGGTGCAGGGCAATGGCACCGTTGAAGATGTATTTGCCGTCGCCCTCATTGGCGAGCTTCGTTGCCAGCGCGCCGAACTGTCCGGGTTTGACGACGGGGAAATAACCTTTGCGCGCATCGCGGTAGACACGATGAATGGCGCTCGTCGTCAGTTCGTTGAGGCTCTTGACGATCTGCTGCACCGGCATGCTCGTCGAAGACGCCTGCGCGACGGCCACCTTCTGGATCGCGTGCTGAAAAAGCGTGCCGGTCGCTTCAAGTTTTTCCAGCGCATCGGCACGATGGATCAGTTCGGTCACCGTGATCTTCTGGCGGCCGAGGAAATCGTTGATCAGCCGCATCATCGTCGAACGCGAATGATAGGAGTAAAGATCGTCGGGCTTGAAACAGGGCAGCGCGTGCGGCGCATCTTCCTGCGCCGGCTCGACCTTCATCTGATTGTGGCCGTCTTCGAAGATCTTCAGCGACAGGTAGTCACCGGTATCTTCGTTGTAGGTTTCCTTGACGACCTTCACACCGGTCGCCTGTTCGCTGGCCATCAAGTTGGCAGCGGTCTCAAGCGCCACTTCGCGCCCGCTGACGATCTCGTGCAGCGTCCAGCCACCCTTGGCGCCCAAACGGCGGAAAATTTCAAAATGGACTTGTGCCATGCCCAGCCCTCGTGAAAGGCCAGTTTGGAGATTTCGCTTTAAACCGCGGTTAAGCGTGTCCCGAAAGGTCGCGAATAGTGGGGTTCTGCCCGCAAAGGGCGCAGGCTGGATCTGGCTTCACCGTCACGGTACGAAAGCGGGTGTCCAGCGCGTCGTAGATCAGAAGCCGGCCCGCAAGGCTCTGGCCCAGCCCGAGGATTTCCTTGAGCACCTCCAGCGCCTGCAAGGTCCCCATCACCCCGGCAGCTGCCCCCAGGATGCCCGCCTCGGAGCAGGACGGCACCGTGCCCGGCGGCGGCGGAGCCGGAAACAGGCAGCGATAACAAGGCCAGGCCCCCGTCCGGTCAAAGGCCCGATAGGTCGCAAGCTGCCCGTCAAATTCGGTAACCGCCGCAGAAACCAGTGTTTTTCGGGCAAAAAAGCAGGCATCGTTGAGCAGGAACCGGGTCGGGAAATTGTCCGACCCATCGGCCACGATGTCGTACCGCGAGATCAGGTCCCCCACCCCGGGGGGGGTAATTCTCAAAAAGTGAGGTTCAATTCGAACGTTCGGGTTTATCGCGAGGGCGGCCTCGGCCGCGGAATCGGTCTTGGCCCGGCCCACATCCTGTGTCCGATGGGCGATCTGGCGCTGAAGATTGGAGAGGGAGACCGAATCGAAGTCCGCCACCCCAATGGTCCCAACCCCCGCCGCCGCCAGATAAAGAATCGCCGGACTGCCCAATCCCCCGGCACCCACGACCAGAACACGGGCCGCCTTGAGCTTGGCCTGACCCGGCCCACCCACCTCCCGCAGCACGACGTGGCGGGCGTAGCGTTCGAGTTCCTCGTCGGAAAGGGCCATGGATCAAGCTCTTAGACCAAGGGTGCGGTGCGGAAAAGCAGCGGCCTATCCGCGACGTTGCGTCTTCACCTTAACCTGCGGTGTCCCTTGCACTTTTTCCCGGGGACAGGTTAGGGCTTTTCTTGTCGGGCCGGGCGGGCAACGCCTATGCTTGATCCACATTAAGAATGCCCGGCAGGTCGCCGGCGGTGGAACTGCCTAAGGAGCGATAATGTCCAGCGCATTCGGGCTTGAAGCCCATGGATTCCGGAATCTCAAAACGGTGAACTGGAATCTGACGGCTGCAGCCCTTTACGAAGAAGCCGTTCGCCGTGGCGAAGGCCATGTCGCAAAGAACGGCCCGCTCGTGGTCCTCACCGGTCAGCACACCGGCCGTTCCGCCAACGACAAATTCGTGGTGCGCGATGCGGCCAGCGAAGCCAATGTCTGGTGGGACAACAACAAGTCGATGACGCCGACACAGTTCGACGCGCTGCATGCGGACATGATGAAGTTCGCCGAAGGCCGCGAACTGTTCGCGAAAGATCTTTTCGGCGGCGCCGATCTCAGCCATCGCCTGCCAGTGCGCATTGTCACCGAGTACGCGTGGCACTCGCTCTTCGTGCACCAACTCCTGATCCGCCCGACGGCTGATCAGCTCAAGGGCTTCGATCCCGAATTCACGATCATCGATCTGCCGAGCTTCGAAGCCGACCCCGCCAAACACGGTTCGGCCAGCAAGACGATCATCGCGGTGAACTTCACCAAGAAGATGGTCCTTATCGGCGGCACCTCCTATGCCGGTGAAATGAAGAAGTCCGTCTTCACGATCCTCAACTATCTCCTGCCGCCAAAGCGCGTGATGGGCATGCATTGCTCGGCCAATGTCGGCAAGGACGGCAAGGCCGCCATCTTCTTCGGCCTCTCCGGTACCGGCAAGACGACGCTTTCGGCCGATGCTTCGCGCACATTGGTGGGCGATGACGAACACGGCTGGAGCGAGCACGGCGTCTTCAATTTCGAAGGCGGCTGCTATGCCAAGGTGATCCGCCTGTCGCGCGAAGCCGAACCGGAAATCTACGCAACGACCGAACGCTTCGGCACCGTGCTCGAGAATGTGGTGATGGATCCCGTCACCCGCGAACTCGATCTCGACGATGCGAAATATGCGGAAAACACCCGCGCCGCTTATCCGATCGACTACATCCCGAATGCGAGCGACACGGGCCGCGCCGGTCATCCGAAGAACGTCATCATGCTGACCGCGGATGCCTTTGGCGTTCTGCCGCCAATCGCAAAGCTCACGCCGAGCCAGGCGATGTATCACTTCCTCTCGGGCTTCACCGCGAAGGTGGCGGGCACCGAAAAGGGTCTTGGCAAAGAACCGCAACCCACTTTCTCCACCTGCTTCGGTGCGCCGTTCATGCCGCGTCACCCCAGCGAATACGGCAATCTGCTGCGCGATCTCATCGCCCAACATCAGGCCGATTGCTGGTTGGTGAACACGGGCTGGACGGGCGGTGCATTCGGTGTCGGCTCACGCATGCCGATCAAGGCAACGCGCGCCCTTCTCGCCGCCGCCCTCGACGGCTCGCTCGCAAATGTCGAAATGCGAGTCGACCCGCATTTCCGCTTCCGCGTGCCGGTGTCCGTGGCGGGTGTGGATTCGAAGATCCTCAATCCGCGCGACACCTGGGCAGACAAGGCGGCTTACGACGCGCAGGCGAAGAAACTCGTCGGCATGTTCCGCGAAAACTTCAAGAAGTTCGAAGCCCATGTCGGCCAGGACGTCTTGCAGGCCGCACCGCAACTTGCCGAAGCCGCCGAATAATCAGGCTCGCCGATAAACCCATACGCGTGCTGGCGGAAGATTCCGCCAGACGAACGCGCCCAATTGCACGGGCGATTTCAACGTGCCGAGCACGGGCGGTTTGAAACCGTAAGAGAACTGAATGAACGGAGCGCCCGGCAGCAGTCGGTCGAGCGCGCTTTCGATCAAAGCTTTGCGTTTTTCCGGGGGCTGGTTCAGCAGCGGCAACCCGGAAACGACCGCGGCAAACGGCTCCACAACAGCGCCAAGCGTTCCTTCGAGATCGTAAGCATCACCCTGAATCACGTGGGCGCGGATGAAGCGATCCGCCAGCAGTGTGGCGAAGTGCGAATCGTATTCGATCATCACCAGCCGCTCTGGCAACACGCCCATTGCGACGATGGCCTGTGTGACAACGCCGGTGCCGGGGCCGAGTTCGAGCACCTTGCCGGGAAGGATTGGGTCGATTTGGGCCGCGATGGCGCGTGCGAGCGCCGGGCTGGACGGTGCAATGGCGCCGACGCTGCGTGGGCGCGCGAGTGCACCTCTCAAGAAACGAAGCTCGTCCTGAAAACCCGGTGATGCCATATTCGATCCGGTCAAACGAAAGAGCCAACCTTCCGCCGTCCGTTCCCTCCCATGCAGGCTCCGGGGAGCCGTTACGCAGTCCGCGCCGGTTGCGGCACGGATCATTTGAGGTGAGCCTTGCCCATCAGCGAACAGGATGCAACGCCATGACCTCGTTAAATGAAAAGACCACTCTGTTCCGGAAGTTGCATGGGCCGGGTGAAATCCTGGTCCTGCCCAATGCCTGGGACGCAGGCTCGGCTCGCCTGATCGAGGAGACGGGGGCAAAGGCAATCGCGACCTCCAGCGCGGCCGTATCATGGGCCCACGGCTACGCCGATGGTGAAACGATACCATCCGAGACCTTGCTCAGCGCGGTCCGCGAGATCGCCAGGGTCATCCAAGTACCCTTGAGCGTCGACGCCGAAGCCGGGCTCGACGCCACGCCGGAGATGGTGGCGGATTTTGTGGTCAAGCTGGTCGAAGCAGGGGCTTCGGGAATTAATCTCGAAGACGGCAATTCCTCGCCCGATCTCCTCGTCGCCAAGATCAAGACGATCAAGGACGTGGTGAAGCGCAAAAGCGCCGACATCTACATCAACGCGCGCGCCGACGTGTATTTGCGAAAACTGCCGGCACCTGAAGGCCCGCGCGAAGCGATGATCGCGCGCGGCAGGGCTTATGCAGCTGCAGGTGCGGACGGCTTTTTCGCCCCTGCCGTGGTGGACATGGCCGACATCAAAGCCATCGTTGGTGCGGTGGACCTGCCACTAAACATCCTGGTGTGGCCTGGCCTCGCGCCGATTGCCGAATTGAAGGCAGCGGGTGTGCGGCGTGTGAGTGCCGGTTCGGGCACGGCACGTACGGCGTTGGGTGCGTTGAAGACAGCGACGAAGGAATTGCTGGAGAGCGGAAAGTACGATGCTATGTTCAAGCCTGCGGAAGGGCTTCAGAACATGAACGCCTTGTTCACGCAAAAAGTCTGAGCGTTATTTCCCGGCTTCGCCGCCGAGGAAATCGCGTACTCTGGCAAAGAAGCCTTCGGATTCGGGGTGCGTGCCTTCGGCGCTCGCTTTCTCGAATTCGCGCAACAATTCTTTCTGCTTCTTGGAAAGCTTGACCGGCGTTTCGACCGCGACCTCGACATAGAGATCGCCTTTCAAGCCGCCACCGCGCAACACCGGCATGCCTTTTCCGCGCAGACGAACCTGCCTGTTCGATTGCATGCCTTCGGAGATCGAGACTTTCGAACGCTTGCCATCGAGCGTCGGCACTTCGATCTCGCCGCCGAGTGCGGCAGTCACGAAGGAGACAGGGGCGCGGCAATGTAGATCGGCGCCGTCACGCTGAAAAATCTCGTGCGGTTTGACGGCGATGAAAATGTAGAGATCGCCCGCAGGACCGCCATTCATTCCGGCCTGACCTTCGCCGGAGAGACGGATGCGCGTGCCTTCTTCTACGCCAGCGGGAATATCGACCGCGAGCGTACGTTCCTTCTGGACATGACCGTGGCCTTTGCAGGCCTTGCAGGGATTGCGGATAAAACGACCCTGACCACGACAGGAGGGACAGGTGCGTTCGATGGTGAAGAAGCCTTGCGCGGCGCGCACCTTGCCGATGCCGGAACAGGTGGGGCATTGCTCGGCCTTGGTTCCGGGTTCGGCACCAGATGCGCCGCATGCCTCGCAGGCGACCGCGCTGGGCACCTTGATCTGGGCATGCTTGCCGACAAAGGCTTCTTCGAGCGTGAGTTCGAGATTGTAGCGCAGGTCTGCGCCGCGATTCTGGCGGCGCGCTTTGCGGCCGCCGGTGAATTCACCGAACAGATCGTCGAAAATGTCGGTGAAGGTCGAAGTGAAATCGAAACCGCCAGCCTGCCCGCCGCGGCCGTTGCCCATTCCGCCTTCGAAAGCGGCGTGACCGAAACGGTCATAGGCTGCGCGTTTATCCGGGTCTTTCAGGATGTCGTAAGCGTGGTTGATTTCCTTGAAGCGATGTTCGCATTCCACATCGCCGGGATTGCGGTCGGGGTGCAGTTCTTTCGCAAGCTTGCGATAGGCGCCCTTCAACTCTTCGATCGAAGCGGTGCGCGATACGCTGAGGGTTTCGTAGAAACAACGCTTGCTCATGGCACCGATAAATTTCCGATCCCTTAAAAAAGAGCGCGTCGTCTCCTTATGGAGAGCGGCGCGCCCTTTGTCTCAATTATCGGACCATTGGCTTTCCATCGCCCTCAGCCCAGAGCGCCGCTTACGCAGCGCCCTTCTTGTCTTCGTCCACTTCGGAGAATTCCGCATCGACGACATTGTCGTCCTTCGGAGCTTCTCCCTCGCCGGCAGGAGCGCCTTCGCCGCCCGCCTGCTGTGCTTTGTACATCGCTTCGCCCAGCTTCATCGAGGCTTGCGCAAGCGCTTGCGTCTTCTGCTGGATGTCTTCGACGTTTTCGGTCTTCACCGCTTCCTTCAGCGCTGCGATACCGTTTTCGATGCCGGTGCGATCATTGCCATCGATCTTGTCGCCGTGTTCGGACAGCGCCTTTTCGGTGGTGTGGATCAGCGAGTCGCCATGATTTCTGGCCTCCGCAAGCTCGCGCCGCTTCTTGTCGTCGGCGGCATGGCTTTCGGCTTCCTTGACCATCTTCTGGATGTCGGCATCCGAAAGACCGCCAGAGGCTTGGATGCGGATCTGCTGTTCCTTGTTGGTCGCCTTGTCCTTCGCGGTCACCGACACGATACCGTTGGCATCGATGTCGAATGTCACTTCGACTTGCGGTACGCCGCGCGGTGCGGGCGGAAGGCCCACGAGATCGAACTGGCCGAGCATCTTATTGTCCGCCGCCATTTCGCGCTCGCCCTGGAAGACGCGGATGGTCACCGCCGTCTGATTGTCTTCCGCGGTCGAGAAGATGTTCGATTTCTTGGTCGGGATCGTGGTGTTGCGTTCGATGAGCCGCGTGAACACGCCACCCAGCGTTTCGATGCCGAGCGAAAGCGGGGTCACGTCGAGGAGCAGCACGTCCTTGACTTCGCCCTTGAGCACGCCCGCCTGAATGGCAGCACCGATGGCAACCACTTCGTCGGGATTGACGCCCTTGTGCGGCTCTTTGCCGAACAATTGCTTCACGATGTCCTGCACTTTGGGCATGCGGCTCATGCCGCCGACCAGAACCACTTCGTCGATCTGGTTGGCGGAGACGCCCGCATCCTTCAGCGCCTGCTTCACCGGACCGATGGTCTTTTGAATGAGATCGTCGACCAGAGCTTCGAGCTTGGCGCGCGTGATCTTCATCGTCAGATGCTTGGGGCCCGTCGCGTCCGCCGTGATGAACGGCAGGTTCACTTCGGTCTGCATCGCGCTCGACAATTCGATCTTCGCTTTTTCGGCAGCTTCCTTCAGGCGCTGCAGGGCGAGACGATCCGAACGCAGGTCGATGCCGTTTTCTTTCTTGAACTCGTCGGCCAGATAGCTGACCAGGCGCATGTCGAAGTCTTCGCCGCCGAGGAACGTGTCGCCGTTGGTGGACTTCACTTCGAACACACCGTCGCCGATCTCCAGGATCGAAACGTCGAACGTGCCGCCGCCAAGGTCATAGACCGCGATGGTGCCGGAGCCCTTTTTGTCCATGCCGTAGGCGAGGGCTGCTGCGGTGGGTTCGTTGATGATGCGCAGGACTTCGAGGCCCGCGATTTTACCCGCGTCCTTCGTCGCCTGACGTTGTGCGTCGTTGAAATAGGCAGGCACCGTGATGACGGCCTGGGTGACTTTTTCGCCGAGATGGGCTTCGGCGGTTTCCTTCATTTTCTGAAGGATGAAGCCGGAGATTTCGGACGGCGCGAATTTCTTGCCATCGCGGCCGGCGACCCAGGCGTCGCCATTGTCCGCCTTCAGGATCTTGTACGGCACCATGCCCATGTCTTTCTGGGTCATGGGATCTTCGAAGCGGCGCCCGATCAGGCGCTTGATCGCGAAGAAGGTGAATTCGGGATTGGTGACGGCCTGCCGCTTGGCGGGCTGGCCGACGAGGCGTTCGCCATCATTGGCGAAGGCAACGATAGACGGCGTGGTGCGCGCGCCTTCCGCATTTTCGATGACTTTGGGGGCCGAGCCCTCCATGACCGCGACGCACGAGTTGGTCGTGCCCAGGTCGATGCCGATTACTTTGGCCATTAGGTATGTCCTCTCATCAGGCGACGGGTTCCTGGCCTCCGAAGAGCGCCCTCCGGGCCGTCCCTATTGAAATCATTGACGAATCCGGCTGAGGCCGAAGCCCTTGCCGATCCATGGGGTATATAGGGACGGACCCATCCCCCCGCAAGCCATTCTGGCGATTCGGCTATTTCTGCCGCGGGTTTGGTGTGATCGGATTTCGAATCGTTGTTTTGCAATCGGCACGTTTTTGCGCTTCCTCTTGGATATAGCTCCGCCTTCCCCTGGGAAAAGGCCCCGGCTGCTGGCAGGACTGTAATCTAAGGCATTATAAGACTTATGTCAATATAAGTGGGTATAATTTCTTTTATCGTACGGTTATAGGATTGAAATGGCTCCGTTTTTGTCTATCCGCCGCCTGAGGGCCCGCCGCCGCCGCTGGGAGCGAAGGCTGATTTTCATGGCGGGAGCCCTTGTCGTGGGGCTGGCGGCGGTCGGGCTGGCGCAAGCCTCCGACGAGGCGCAGCGATTGTTCGGCCAGATCCAGACCCATTGGCCCTTTGCCGCCTTTGCCATGACGCCGATCGGTTTCGGCCTTTCGGCCTGGCTGGTGGCCCATGTTTTCCCCAACACACAAGGCTCGGGCATTCCGCAAGCCATCGCGGCGCGCACCTTTGCGACACCGGAAGAGCGCAGGCGCTTCGTCAGTTTGCGCGCCGCCATCGGCAAGGTGGTGCTCACGCTTCTTGGCCTGTTTGTCGGCGCATCGGTGGGACGCGAAGGCCCCACGGTGCAGGTTGGCGCATCGGTGATGTTCGAGGCCGGACGGCTGACGCCACGGCGGCAATCGGGCCTCATCCTTGCGGGCGCCGCAGCGGGTGTGGCGGCCGCGTTCAACACACCGCTTGCCGGAATCGTGTTCGCCATCGAAGAGGTCAGCCGCAGCTTCGAGGCCAAGACGAGCGGGCTCATCATCGGTGCGGTGATCCTTTCGGGCATGATCTCGCTCGCGCTGCTGGGCGATTATTCGTATTTCGGTTCGACGGGGGCGGTGCTTCCCCTTCGCGATTGGACGGCAGTGATCGCCTGCGGCGTGGCGGGCGGACTGTTGGGCGGCATCTTCGCGCGCATTCTCGTTGCGGTCGCCAACGGCCTTCCGGGGCGCATCGGCCAGGCGATCAAAAAACATCCCATCCCCTTCGCCATCGTGTGCGGCTTGCTGGTTGCGGCCATCGGCTTTGTTTCGCACGGACAGACCTTCGGCACCGGCTACACGCAGGCGCGCAGCGTGGTGCATGGCGATCACATCGGCTGGCAATTCACGCCGCTGAAATTCCTGGCCACCACCATCTCTACGATCAGCGGCATTCCCGGCGGCATCTTTTCGCCATCGCTTTCGGTGGGTGCGGGACTTGGTTCCAACCTTGCGCCGCTGTTTCCGTCCGCACCGATGGGGGCGATTGTGTTGCTTGGGATGGTGGCGTATTTCGCGGGCGTGGTGCAGGCGCCGATCACGGCGTTCGTCATCGTTTCGGAAATGACGAGCGATCACCACATGCTGCTGCCGCTGATGGCGACGGCTTTGATTGCAACAGGCGCGTCACGCGTGGTGTGCCGCGAGGGCGTGTATCACGCACTGGCGAAGCGTTACCTCAAACCTGCCTAAGTGGCGCGCCGAACCATCGCGATGAAAGTTTGCACGCGGAGACGCGGAGTCCGCGGAGATGTGAAATCCTCCGTGAACTTCGCGTCTCCGCGTGATTCAATCGGGCCCGCAAATGCGGGCCGTGGCAAATTGCACTGATCAGCAGTTGAGCGCGAGTGTGCGTTATTTCTTTTCCCAGCTGCCGCCGAGCGGTTTGTAGAACTGGCCGGGGGGGATCTTCTTCAGGAGGATCTGGGCGGAGGCTTCGCCGGCGGCTTCCGGCGTCACGCCCGCCTTGGCGGCGGTTTCGGCGTAGACCTTGCGCCGGCCGGTGTTGATGTCGCCGACGGCTGAGGTGGTGGCCGCATCGGCCGAGCCGGTGACGAAGCCGAGCAGGCCATCGCCCTGTTCGCCGACCACGCCCCTGGCTTTGGCCGCATCGACGATGGCTTTGGACGACATGGGCTGGGCGAGCGCTGCTTGCGGCAAAAGCGAAACGCAAAGCGCGGGCGCGGCCAGAAGCGCGAGGATGGCGAACGCGCCGGCGAAAGTGCGGGGTCGAACGGCCATGGTCAGTATCCTTTCGGCAATCAGAACAGGTTGGGGTTTTGCGAAATCACCGACTGGACTTCCTTGTCCAGCCGCACGCGCACATCGGCATCGAGCTTGGCGTAGATGTTGATCGGCGCGACTTCGACTCTCACCGTCGGCGTGCAGGCGCCCAAGGGGATTGCCGCGACCAGCAGCAACGCGCCGAGCGCACCCGAAACATTTCTCGCAGCATTCATGGCGTCATCCCTTCGTCTTCTTCTTTCGACGTTGCGGCGGCTTCGGCCAGATCGGCCGAGAAGGCTTTGCGATATGCATCCAAGAGTTCGTCGAAATTAAGGGAGGTATCGAGCGTCAGGTCAACCGGCGTGCCCTTGGGCAGCGGCAACGGCTTGTCGAAGGCATGGCCCTGCAAGAGGTCGATGGCGGAGATGCGGATATCCTGTGCCAGCGCGGGATCGTTGCGGCCCTTGATGTGGAACACCACGCCCAGGCGGCCCTTGGGCAGGGAATTCAACTTGGCGTCGAGTTCGTCGATGGCGAGGTTTTCGAGCGCCTGATAGGCGAAATCGCTGATCGCATCGGTTTGCGCAGGTACCGTGCCGCCCGTCCAGACCGTGCGCTTGATCGACAGGCGTGAGGGGCCGGTGGAGGCGAAATAGCCATCGGTCACGCGCAAGCCCGCGGGGCCATAGCGGAACGGGATGGAACCGGTGACGGGTGTGTTGAGCGAAACCTTGTCGGAGAGATTGGAGGCCGCGATCAGCGCGCTGAGATTCACGTTGTCTAGCTTCAGCGTGCCCGACGTCGTCGCTTTGGAATTGAGTGCGACCGTCATCGGTGCGAGTTCGACATGGCCGCCGACGGCCGCGGCTTCGAAGCGTTCGAGACGGAAGGCTTCTTCATCGAGCTGGAAGCGCAGCACCAGATCGGAGAACGGCACGAGCCATTCGATCTTCTGTGCGGTCAATTGCTGGGCCGAGGCGGTGGCGAGCGGGGTGAGCGAGGTGAAGACGATTTCGGTTGCGCCATGGCGCACGGTGCCGAGGGGCCCGACAAAATCCGCATCGCGCAGAACGAACGTGCCGCCGCTGGAGGAGCCATCCGCATTCCAGGCGAGGCGGCCGCGGAAGGTTGCCGCACCTTTCACTTGGGAGAGGGCTGCGAGCAGTGGCGACACTTCACCCGGCTGGAAGGTTTCGGGCGCGAAGGAAAGATCGGACACGATCAGGGCTTCGCCGGAGTCCGATTGCAGATCGTGATGCAGGGTGACGGTTGCGAGCTTGCGCTTTGTCTTGGCGATCACGACGCCGATATCGCCGCGCCATTGACTGTTGGCGAGTGCGAGGCGGGCCGATGCCAGGAGAGGCGCGAAACGCGGGGAAGATTTTGCATCGGTCAACCGCACATTCGCGGCGGTGACGAGGCCGGTGGAAAATCCGTTGTCGTTGCCGGCGATGCGAAGCTGGCCGTTGCGGCTGATCGCATGTGCATCCCCTGCATCGAGTTTGGCGGTGAGATTTCGCCAGGTGCCGGTGAGCGACCATCCCGCAGCGGTGGAGATGAGAAGCGGCTGCTGCGACGGCGGGCAGAGTTCGGTGCGAAGATCGCTGAGCGAGGTCTTTCCGCGCGAGACATAGCCGCCGAGGGCAAGCTTCACGCAAGCCACCGGCGTGTAGACGGTGCGGCCGTGTTCGCTTGCGAGCTTTCCGTTGGTGACGAGTGCCGCGTTGTGCAGCGATCCGAGGCTTGCCTTTGCCGATAGCGACAACGTGGAATCGAGCACCGTGCCATCGGGCTTTTCGCGAGCCGTGAATTTGGCGACCGACAGGTTGGCGTTGGGCAATCCGCCGCCGGAGAGGGCGAGTGTGAAGCCGCCCGCTGTCCTTCCATCGGCGATGGAAAGAAGGATATCGCCGGATTGCGCGATCATCGCGCGCGCGCCGCTGCGGCTGGCGAGCGTGACGGGTTCGGGCAACGATACGAACAACGGCTTGGACGATTTGCCGATATAGACGTTTGCCGCTTCCAGCTTGGTGCCGTGAAAAGCAGCAGCGATGGCGCGGACCATTTTCGCATCGTCGCCCACAAGCGGCAGATCGCGCGCGAACCGCCGCGCATCGGCGGGCGACATGGCGAGATCGGCTTTCACCGACGCGGTGAGCGAGCCGGTGACACTATCGGACAGAGCGGCATCGCCTTTGGCGTTGGCGGTGAGCGAGGGAATCAGGAGGTCTGCTTTTTTGAGACGGTAATGGGCGGCGGTGATTTCGGTGCTCGCATCGATGGGGCCGGACAGGCGCAAGTGCGGCGCGCCCGTTTCCAGCTTCAGGGTTTGCGAGGCGGCGCGCAGCACGGTTTTGTCGGCGCGCACGTCTGTTGTTTTGAGCTGGGTGAGTTCGACGGTGACGTGGGCGGGGCCGGTTTGCTGTTCGCCGCTCCATTGGCCGAGATCGAGATGGGCATCGGCGCCGGCAGCGGAAAATTTGCGGCCATTGATGGCATCGGCGCGCAACGTGGCGCTGGCGGAGGAGAACGATGTGTTGGCGCCGCGCCAATCGACATTGTGGGCGTTGAGCACGGCTTCGGCTTCGCTGATGCGCACGCGATTGTAGGAAAGACCGTGACCGGTGAGGCGCGTGTAGAGGGCAAGACCGCTTTCTTCGCTGCGGACGCTGAAGCTGCCGCCAGAGAGAAGCAGCGCGAAACCGGAGTCGCGCAGATTGGCGCGGCCGATGGTGCCCGCGATGCGATCGATACGGGTGCCGGTGAGCGAACCTTCGCCCGCCGCGGTGACGACGCCAGCCGGTGTGAAGGCGAGAAGCCGCGCATCTTTGAGGACGATGTGCAGCGCGTTGGGGCTTGGCGATGTTCGGGTTGGGAATGGCGAGATGCGCGTTGCGGGCGCGGTGAGGGAATCGACCAGTCTTTGCAGTGTGCCGAACGACAATTTCTCGCCGTCGAAGGCGACGCGCAATGTGGTGTGCGAGAGCGTGAGCGAATCGAGATGGGGAATCCAGTTGCCGTTGAAGACGGCATGTATTTCGCCGATGGCCAGATCGGGCGTGCGGCGTGCGCCCAGACGCGCGCTGGCATCCATGCCGTTCCAATCGAGGCGGCTGATGGCGATGGAAGACGGGACGCCGCGCGCGAGCAGATAGATTTCGGCCAATCGTGCAAATACGAAAGTGCGCGCGACATATATCAGCGCGAACAGCAGCACGAGAATAAGCGCGCAGATGCTTGCGGTGCGGCGCCAGACGCCGACCCTCTTTACCGGCGGAAGCGAACGGTTCTCACCGGCCACGCGGCCTCGTCACGAAGCGATTCATAAGGGCGCATCCTCTCATCGCGGCCCACACTTTATGGGACAGAATCGGGGCGAGATCGAGACCGGATTAGCGGGACGCGTGATCGGCGAGAATAGAAGCAATCACTGCCGAAACCTTCTTCGCGGTCGGAATGTGCAGGAATTCGTTGGGGCCGTGCGCGTTGGAATGGGGGCCGAGCACGCCTGTCACCACAAACTGCGTCTTGGGAAATTTTTCGCCCAGCATCGCCATGAAGGGAATGCTGCCGCCTTCGCCCATGAAGGCCGCCGGTTTGCTGAAATGGGTTTGCGAGGCGCGCGCGACGGATTTGGCGAGCCATGGTTCCAGCGTGGGCGCGTTCCATCCCGTCTGGCCGCCTTCGGCGTGGAAGGTGACATCGGCGTGATAGGGCGCTTGCGTTTCGAGTGCGCGCTTCACGCTTTGCGTTGCGGTTTGCGCATCGCAGGTGGGCGGCAGGCGCAAGGAGAGTTTGGCGATGGAATAGGGCAGCAGAACGTTGCCTGCGTTTTCAGGCTGAGGATAACCATCCATGCCGATGACGGCGAGTTGCGGGCGCCAGGTGCGGTTGAGGATGAGCTGGGTGAGATCGTCCGACACCGGTTTGGTTTCGTGCGCGAACGGCATTTTGGAATAGACCGCGTCACCCAGAACTTGCGCCGATTGCTTGGCTTGTTCGAGGCGATCCGGCGGCACCTGCACGAAGAGATCGTTGAGTTTGATCTCGCCGGTTGTCTCGTCTTCGATGCGTGAGAGACATTGGCGCAGGATTCGGAACGAGGACGGCACGATGCCGGAGGCATCGCCTGAATGCACACCTTCGGTGAGCACGCGCACTTCCAGCGTTCCCGCCGCGATGCCGCGCAAAGAGGTGGTTAGCCAGAGGCGTTCGTAATCGCCGCAGCCGGAATCGAGGCACACCACGAGCGACGGCGTGCCGATGCGCGGCGCCAGATGATCGATGTAAGCGGGCAAATCGTAGGAACCGGATTCTTCGCAGGCTTCGATCAGCACCACGCAGCGGGCGTGTGGGACGTTCTGTTCGTGAAGTGCCAGGATCGCGGCGAGCGAGGCGAACATCGCATAGCCGTCATCGGCGCCGCCGCGTCCGTAGAGCTTATCGTCTTTCGTCACCGGAACCCACGGGCCGGTGCCTTCGGCCCAGCCGACCATTTCGGGTTGTTTGTCGAGATGGCCGTAGAGAAGAACGGTGTCGTTCGTCTTGCCGGGGATTTCGATGAAGATCAGCGGTGTGCGATCTTTCAGGCGAACGACTTCCAGTTTCGCGCCGGGAAGTTTTTCGATCTTCTTTTTCGCCCACACTTCGAACAGCGCGACGGCTTTGTCCATGTGGCCGTGTTCGGCCCATTTCGGATCGAAGGCGGGAGACTTGTTGGGGATGCGAATGTAGTCGATCAGCGTGGGAAGGATGTCATCTTCCCAGATGCGGTCCATGAACTGGCTGACGGAACTTTCGTTCATCGGTTGATATCATACGCCGCAATCACCGCCGTGTTAAAGATCTCGCTCATCTTGGCGTTGAGCGGGGCGATCTGGACGGAACGTTCCAGGCCCACCAGCAGCGGGCCGATCACGCTGACACCGCCCACCTGCTGCAACAGCTTGGTGGAGATGGACGCCGAGTGGATGGCGGGCATGATGAGGACGTTGGCAGTGTCCGTCAGGCGGCAGAACGGATAGAGGCTCAAGCGTTCCTTATCGAGCGCCACATCGACCGAGATTTCGCCGTCATATTCGAAATCGACGCCGCGGGTGTCGAGGATCTTCACCGCTTCGATGATGCGTTCGCTGCGTTCGCTGCGCGGGAAACCGAAGGTGGTGGAGGCGAGCAAGGCCACGCGCGGGGTGTGGCCAAAACGGCGGGCGACGCCTGCTGCTTGGATGGCGATGTCGGCGAGTTCGTCCGCGGTCGGCATTTCGTGGACGGAGGTGTCGGCGACGAAGACGACTTTGCCTTTGGTGAAGGTGAGGATCACGCCGATGGGGCGCTGGCCTTTGGGGGCGTCGAGCACTGTGCGCACGTCGTTGAGCGCGACGGAATAAGAGCGCGTGACGCCGGTGACCATCGCGTCGGCATCGCCGGCGGCGATCATGCAGGAGGCGTAGATGTTGCGATCGTTCGCCACCATGCGCACGCAATCGCGATAGAGCGCGCCGCGCCGTTGCAGGCGGCTGTAAAGCAGATCGGTGTAGGGCGAGGCTTGCCGTGCGGAGGCGGGCACGCGGATGTCGAGCGTGCCGTCTTCGATGCCCGCGCCTTTGATGCGTTCCTTGATGACCTCTTCGCGGCCCACAAGGATCGCCTTGCCCAGACCGGAATTCTGGAATGAGGCAGCGGCGCGGATGACGGATTCTTCTTCGCCTTCCGCGAACACGACGCGCTTGGGATTGGCGCGCACGCTGGCGGTGATCGACTGGAAGAGAAGCGCGGACGGATCGAGGCGCGCGGAGAGCTGATAGCGATAAGCATCCGCATCCTTCATCTCGCGGCGCGCGACGCCGGTGCGCACGGCGGCCTCGGCGACTGCCGACGACACGCGGCTGATCAGGCGCGGATCGAAGGGAACGGGAATGATGTAATCGGGGCCGTAAACGGGGCGCGCGCCACGATAGGCAAGCGCCACTTCATCGGGCACATCCTCGCGTGCCAGTTCGGCGAGCGCATAGACGGCGGCGATCTTCATTTCCTCGTTGATCGTCTTGGCGCGCACGTCGAGCGCGCCGCGGAAGATGTAAGGAAAGCCCAGAACGTTGTTGACCTGGTTGGGATAGTCGCTGCGGCCAGTGGCGACGATGGCATCGGGGCGCACGGCTTTTGCTTCTTCCGGCGTGATTTCGGGATCGGGATTGGCCATGGCGAAGATGATCGGCGCTTTGGCCATCGTCTTGACCATCTCTTGCGTCACCGCGCCTTTGGCCGAAAGACCCAGGAACACGTCGCAATCCTTCAGCGCGTCGGCCAAGGTGCGGTCTTTGGTTTCCACCGCATGGGCCGATTTCCACTGGTTCATGCCATCGGTGCGGCCGCGATAGATCACGCCCTTGGTATCGCAAAGGATCGCATTGGCGTTGGGCAGGCCCATCGACTTCAGCAGTTCGAGGCAGGCGATGCCCGCCGCCCCTGCGCCGTTCACCACCACCTTGATGTCGGAAAGTTTGCGGCCCGTCAGTTCGAGCGCGTTGATCACGCCGGCGGCGGAGATGATCGCGGTGCCGTGCTGATCATCGTGGAAGACGGGGATGTCCATCAATTCGCGCAGGCGTTCTTCGATCACGAAGCAATCGGGCGCCTTGATGTCTTCCAGATTGATGCCGCCGAAGGTGGGGCCGAGATAGCGCACGCAGTTGATGAACTGCTCGACGTCCTTGGTATCGACTTCGATGTCGATGGAATCCACATCCGCGAAGCGCTTGAAGAGGACGGCCTTGCCTTCCATCACCGGCTTGGAGGCCAGCGCCCCCAGATCGCCCAGCCCCAGGATCGCGGTGCCGTTGGAGATCACGGCCACCAGGTTGCCCTTGGCGGTGTAGTCGTAAGCGGCATCGGGCCGCTCGGCGATCACCCGGACGGGGACGGCCACACCCGGGCTATAGGCCAGCGACAAATCGCGCTGGGTGGCCATGGGCTTGGTGGCGTTGATCTCGATCTTTCCGGGCTTGCCCTGAGAGTGAAAGGCGAGGACTTCTTCCTGGGTGAAGGACGGACGTTTGGGTGTCATGGGCTTTCTGTCGAACCAATCCACAGACTATCGGCTTTTGGGGCCCGGGGTTTCAATGGCGGGAGCGCCGCAGGCGGAAACCCTCTGCTAAGGTCGCCGCCCATGAACGAACATGTCCCCCCGCCAGCCGAAACCGAGGTCACGCCCATGATGGCGCAATACCTCGACATCAAGCAGGCGCATGCCGATTACCTTCTCTTCTACCACATGGGGGACTTCTACGAATTGTTCTTCGACGACGCCGCCAAGGCGTCCGAAGCGCTGGACATCGCGCTAACCAAGCGGGGCAAGCACCAGGGCGAAGACATTCCCATGTGTGGGGTGCCCGTCCATGCGGCGGAAGCCTATCTGGAGAAGCTGATCCGCAAGGGTTTCCGGGTGGCGGTGTGCGAGCAGACCGAAGACCCGGCAGAAGCCAAGAAACGCGGCTCGAAATCGGTGGTGCGGCGCGAGGTTGTACGCCTGGTCACGCCGGGGACGCTGACCGAAGAATCCCTTCTGGAAGCACGCTCTGCCAACATTCTGGCCGCCCTTGGGCGCGCGGGCGGCGCCTTGGCGCTGGCCGCTGCCGATATGTCGGCGGGTGCGTTCTGGGTGTCGGAGATCGAAGCGCCCAATCTTGCCGCCGAACTGGCGCGGCTTTCCCCGCGTGAGTTGCTGGCGCCCGATGCGCTGTTCGCCGACGAAGAGATCGCGCCGCATCTGAAAGCGCTGGGGCCCGCGCTGACGCCGCTGCCGAGCATCAAATTCGATTCCGGTGCGGGCGAGCGCGCGCTCAAGGCGCTTTACCGCGTGGCGACGCTGGATGCATTCGGCGCGTTCGGGCGTGCCGAACTTTCGGCGGCGGGTGCGCTGGCAGGCTATCTCGACCTTACGCAGAAGGGAAAACTTCCGGCGCTCAAACCGCTGGCGCGTGTGGCGGCGAGCGGCTTCATGGCGATCGACGCGGCGACGCGGCGCAATCTCGAACTTGCCGAAACGCTTTCGGGCTCGCGCAAAGGCAGCCTGCTCGACACCATCGACTGCACGGTGACGGCGGCGGGTGCGCGCGAACTGGCGCTCAGGCTCGCCTCGCCGCTCACCGATCCGGCGGCGATTGCGCATCGACAAGACGCGGTGGCGTTTTTCGTGGGCGACCGCGATCTGCGCGAAGAGTTGCGCGAGTCGTTGCGGCGCGCACCGGACATCGCGCGTGCTTTGGCGCGGCTTTCGGTGGGACGCGGGGGGCCGCGCGATCTTTCCTGTTTGCGCGATGGGCTGCATGCGGCACGCGCGATACGCGACCGGCTGAAACTGTTCGACGATCCGATGAAGCCTTCGCCGGGCGAAGCGCGCGCGGCGTGCGAACATCTGGTGCAAGGGATCGCTGCGACCTCGCGGTTGAGCGATATGCTGGCGCATCTGCTGGTCGCCGAGCCGCCGTTCCTGGCGCGCGATGGCGGGTTCATTGTGGCGGGCGCGCATGCGCCGCTCGATGAGGTGCGGGCGCTGCGCGATGAAAGCCGGCGCGTGGTGGCGGGGCTTGAAGCGCGTTACCGGCAAGAGAGCGGCGTTTCGCAGCTTCGCATCAAGCACAATGGCGTGCTGGGTTACTTCATCGAAGTGACACCGCAACATGCCGACAAGCTGATGGTGATGCGCGATCTGTTCCGCCATCGCCAGACCATCGGAAGTGCGGTGCGTTTCACCACCGACGAGCTGGCGACCTTGGCAAGCCGCATCGCGCAGGCCGCCGAACAATCTCTTGCTCTCGAACGCGACCTGTTCGACCAGATGGCTGCGGCTGCGCTTGATGCTGCAACACCGCTTTCGCAAGTGGCCGATGCGTTGGCGCGTCTCGACGTGGCGACCGCGCTTGGCGAACTGGCGGTGCGCCAGCGCCATGTGCGCCCGACGGTCGATACCAGCCTGACGTTCCGCATCGCGCGTGGTCGCCATCCTGTGGTGGAAGCGGCCCTTGCGGCATCGCATGGCAATCCGTTCGTCGCCAATGCGTGCGATCTGTCGCCCGATGGCGTGGGACGGTTGTGGCTGGTCACCGGTCCGAACATGGCCGGTAAATCGACCTTCCTCCGGCAGAACGCGTTGATCGCGATCATGGCGCAGATGGGCGCGTTCGTGCCCGCCGAGAGCGCACATATCGGAATCGTGGATCGTTTGTTTTCGCGCGTGGGCGCGGCGGATGATCTGGCATCGGGGCGTTCGACCTTCATGGTCGAGATGGTGGAGACGGCTGCCATCCTCAATCAGGCGACGGCGAAAAGCCTTGTCATCCTCGATGAGATCGGGCGCGGCACGGCGACGTTCGATGGGCTCGCGATTGCGTGGGCGGCGGCGGAGCATCTGCACGAGACCAACAAATCGCGCGCACTGTTCGCCACGCATTATCATGAGATGACGGCGCTTTCCGAACGTCTCACTTCGCTTGCGTGCGTGACCATGCGGGTGAGCGAATGGAACGACACCATCGTGTTCCTGCACGAGGTCGCACCCGGAACGGCGGATCGTTCTTACGGCATCCATGTCGCCAAGCTGGCGGGACTGCCGCAAGCGGTGGTGGGGCGTGCCGAAGAGGTTTTGCGCGCGCTGGAAGAGGGGCGTGAAGGCCACAAGCCGCTGGCGCGCATCGACGACCTTCCGCTGTTCGCCGCACAACCGGCATCGCAGCCGGCGGCGAAGACAAGCGCGGTGGAAGACGCGTTGAAGACCGTCGAGCCCGATGCGCTGACGCCCAAGCAGGCGCTTGAGGTGCTTTACGATCTCAAAGCGAAGATGCAGCATCAAAAGCCATGAGCGACGACGCCAAGCCCGCCGATCCCAATGCTTCCGTTCGCGGGGCGCCGGACCGGCCGCGCAAATTCCTGGTGGTGGTGGACAAGACGGCGGAGTGCCGTGTCGCCATTCGTTTCGCCACGCGCCGCGCGCAGCACACCAAGGGGCGGGTGACGCTTTTGTGCGTGGCCAAGCTTGCCGATTTCCAGCAATGGCGCGGCGTGGAAGAGATCATGCGCGACGAGGCCCATGCCGAAGCCGAGAACCTGATCTTCGCTGCGGCCAAGGATGTGAACGAGCTTTCGGGCATTGTGCCCGAACTCGTGATCGAACACGGCCGCACTTCGGATTGCCTGACCGAGATGGTGAAGAACGACCGGGATATTTCGATCCTGGTGCTGGCGGCGGGCACTTCCAAGGAAGGGCCGGGGCCGTTGGTCTCGGCTTTCGCGGGACAGGCGGCGGGCAACAACCCGATCCCTGTGACCATCGTGCCCGGCGGATTGTCGGACGACGCCATCGACCTTTTGGCCTGAAATTCCGCTGGACCTTCGTTCCGGTTCGTACTACCTATGTTCTCGTATTCAACTTATAGTTGTTTTACGAACAACAATGGCGGCTATGCAACTTTTGGTATTTTCTGCGCTTTTGGGTGCGGGCGCATTGGCAGCGGTGAGCGCTGCCGATCCCGGGAGCGATCTTGGCCCGGCGCCGATGCGGCTGGCCTCGGCTGGGTTCGAGGGGCCGGTCAGGGCGGAGGTGACCCGGGTGGTGGATGGCGACACGTTCGAGGCCAATGCCGCGATCTGGCTGGGTCAATCCATCGAGATCCGGGTGCGGATTGCCGGAGTCGATGCGCCGGAACTCCATGCCCGCTGCGATGCGGAGCGCGACATGGCGCTGGCCGCCAAGGACTGGCTGAGCCGCCGGATCGAAGGGGGCGATGTGCGCCTTTCGGCTGTCCGTTACGACAAATATGGCGGGCGGGTGGATGCAACTGTTCACGACGGCAAGGGCGATGTTGGCGAGGCGCTGATCGCGGCGGGGCTCGCCCGGCCCTACCATGGCGGGCATCGCGGCGGCTGGTGCGAAGCCGCCTAAGCGTTTTCGGCACTTGCGCAGACCCACCCCGAAAGAACATATGACCTTCGAAAGCGAAGGTTCTCATGTGGGATTTCAGCCTGACGGACGCCATGCGCGCAGTGATCCGCACTGCGCCGTTCGTCGTGCTTAGGCTGGCGGTCTATGTGGGCATCGCGGTGGCGCTGATGGTGACGACCGGGATCGGCGCCGGCGTGGGCTTCACCATCGGGCATATGAGCCACGGCCATAACGGCGCGCTGTGGGGCGGCATCGCGGGCTTCGTGCTGGTGCTGGGGCTTTTGCGGCTGGCGCGCGAATACATCCTCTATCTCGTCAAGGCCGGGCACATTGCGGTGCTGGTGGAATTGTATGACGGCAATCCCGTTCCCGGCGGCGAAGGGCAGATCCGCTATGGCGCGCAATTCGTGCGCTCGCATTTTGCGGAATCCTCGGTGCTGTTCGGCGTGGATTTGCTGATCAAGGCGGTGTTGCGGGCGCTGATCAACATGGTCAACCGCATTGCGATGTTCCTGCCGATACCAGGGCTCGCACCGCTATTGCGGCTTGGCGAAGCGGTGGTGCGCACTTCGCTCACCTATGTCGACGAGTTGATCCTTGCCTATCTGATCCGCACCCGCACCGACAATCCGTGGGCGACGGCGAAGGATGGGGTCATTCTCTACGCGCAGAACTACAAGCACTTCCTCAAGAACGCGCTGTGGCTTTCGCTGTTTCTGTGGGCGGTCACGATTGCGATCTTCGCGGTGATGCTGTTGCCCGCCTTTGCGTTTGCCGCCGCCCTGCCCGGTCACAATGCGTGGTGGGGCATCGCGTTTGCTTTTGTGCTCGCCTGGTCGCTGAAAGTGGCGCTTCTGGAGCCGCTGGCGATTGCGGCGTTGATGCAGGTGTTCTTCAAGACCATCGAAGGCCAGCGGCCCGATCCGCAATGGGAAGACCGGCTGAACACGGCTTCGGCGCGCTTCCGCGAGTTGGGTGAAAAAGCGGCCAACTGGATTCCGCGGCCAGCAGCGTCGCCCACCACACCATTGGCGAGGCCGGCATGAGCGGCGGAATTGTTGTGGGAATCGCGATCTTCGCGGTGGCGCTGATTCTTGGCGCGGGACTTTATACGCTGTGGGTGGGCGGCGATGTGGCGCGCACCTGGTCGAACCGATTGATGCGGATTCGCGTGCTGGCGCAATTCATCGCCATTATCATCATCATGGCGGTTCTCTATATCACCGGAAAACACTGAGCAGGACAATGAGCAAAACACTGTACGACAAGATCTGGGACGCGCATCTGGTGCACGAGGCGAAGGGGGAATCGCCCGTGATCTATATCGACCGCCACCTGGTGCATGAGGTGACGAGCCCGCAGGCGTTCGAAGGCCTACGCAACACCGGCCGCAAGGTGCGCCGCGCCGACCTGACGCTGGCGGTGCCCGATCACAACGTGCCGACCAAGGATCGCGCCAAGGGCATCACCGATCCGGAATCGCGCGAGCAGATCGCGACCCTCGAAAAGAACGCCAAGGATTTCGGCATCGAATATCTGGCGATGGACGACATCCGCCAGGGCATCGTGCACATCGTCGGGCCCGAACAGGGCTGGACGTTGCCGGGCACAACCATCGTTTGCGGCGACTCGCACACCTCGACGCATGGCGCGTTCGGATCGCTGGCGTTCGGCATCGGCACCTCCGATGTGGAGCATGTGCTGGCGACGCAGACACTCTCCATGCCGAAGTCCAAGAACATGCGCGTGACGGTGAACGGCAAGCTGCCGCTCGGCGTCACCGCGAAGGACATCGCGCTTGCCATCATCGCCAAGATCGGGACGGCAGGCGGCACGGGCTATGTCATCGAATATGCCGGTGATGCGGTGACCGGGCTTTCGATGGAAGGCCGCATGACCTTGTGCAACATGACCATCGAAGCGGGCGCGCGCGCAGGTTTGATTGCGGCAGACGAGACGACGTTTGCTTACGTCGCGGGAAAACCGCGTGCCCCGAAAGGCGCGACCTTTGAAGGCGCGGTGCATTACTGGCGCACGCTGAAATCCGATCCGGACGCGAAATTCGACGTCGAGATCGCGCTGGATGCGGCATCGATCCCGCCGATGGTGACGTGGGGCACGAGCCCGGAACAGGCATTGCCGGTGACCGACCGCGTGCCCGATCCGGCGAAGGTTGCGGATGAAAACCAGCGCGCGGGTATCGAACGCGCGCTTGCCTATATGGATCTGAAACCCGGCACGCCGCTCAACGAAGTGAAGATCGACCGCGTGTTCATCGGTTCGTGCACCAACGGGCGCATCGAAGATCTGCGCGCCGCCGCCGAAATCGCCAAGGGCAAGAAAGTGGCGTCGCATGTGGGCGCGATGGTGGTTCCCGGTTCCGGTCTGGTGAAGGCGCAAGCCGAAGAAGAAGGTCTCGACGAGATCTTCACCGCTGCCGGTTTCGAGTGGCGGGAACCCGGTTGTTCCATGTGCCTGGCGATGAACGCCGACCGCCTGGAACCCGGGGAACGCTGCGCCTCCACCTCCAACCGCAATTTCGAAGGGCGGCAGGGACGCGGCGGGCGCACCCATCTGATGAGCCCGGCCATGGCGGCAGCGGCCGCCATTGCGGGACATCTGGCCGATGTGCGGGAGTTTCAGTAGCCATTTCACCTTTCTACCATTCATGGTAGAAATCTACCCTGCGAGGTAGAAATGGGCCTGAACATCAAGAAGCCGGAGACGGAAGCCAATATCCGCAAGCTGGCGGCGCGGACGGGCGAAAGCCTGACCGATGCCATCGATCATGCCGTCAGCGAAAAGCTGGCCCGGCTGGAGGCGGAAGCGGCGACAAAGGCGCCAAAAACAGCAGAGCAATTGCTGAAAAAGCTGCGCCCATTGCAGGAGGCCGTTGCTGCCGAACGCCGGGCACGCGGCGACACACGTACGTCCAAGGAGTTGATGGATGAACTCTATGACGAACATGGGTTGCCTGTTTGATAGCCATCGATACGTCTGCCGCCATTGCTATAATTTTGGACGAGCCTGGCCACGACCGATTGATTGAAGCGCTTGCCGCGGGACGCGAGCCTGTAATGTCCGCCGCCACCTTTGTTGAGCTCGTGATGGTGCTGTCGCGAACCTACAGCCAACCCGATCACATTGCAGAACAATTCATCACCGAGATGGACATAAGCCTGATCGCAGTGGATCGTGAGCAATCGCGATGGGCCGCGCGTGGATTTCTCTCTTATGGCAAAGGCCGTAACCCTGCCCGGCTCAATCTTGGCGATTGTTTTTCTTACGCAATTGCGAAAGCGCACGATGCGCCACTTCTTTATGTCGGTAATGACTTTTCCTTAACCGACATTCGCGCCGCCTGACGCGCCCGTCACGGGAACTTCGCATTCACGCATCAAATTTGCAGATGGCCTCTGGCATCGTGCGCTGGCTCGCGTAAACTCCGTCCCTGGCGCGCGGGGTGAAATCAAAGGAGATTTCTTATGGCGCTGGCTATCGAATCCATCAAAGCCGAAGAAGGCCTTCGCCAGATCATGGCGCTTACGGGCCAGAACGATATCGAGCAGGTGCTCATGGATGCCCTTGAAGAGCGGCTTTCCAGCGCCAAGGCGGAACGTTTGCATGCCGCTGTGCGCGCGACGTGGGAAGGCCGTTTGCGGTTCAGTGTGCCGCAATTGGGCACGCATCTGTAGCGCAATCCCGCGAAGTGTTAAGCGGTTCGCGTCAGATTGCGCGCCCAACAAAGACTCAAAAGAAACTGACCGGATCGATATCGACGGCTGCGCGCACCGAATTGGGTAGCTTAACGCGCGATAACCACAGGCGCAGATAAGCCTGCATATCCACATTGCGATCGGCCTGCACCAACAAGCGTTCGCGCGTCTGGCCGCGCAGCAAATGATAAAAGGCCGGTGTCGGGCCCCACACTTTCACGCCGCGCCCGTGAGGGGCTTCTTTCGCGATATCGCGGCCTGCTTTCTGCACCGCTTCCCCATCGTGACTTGAGAGAATGATTGCGGCCAGGCGGCCATAAGGGGGCGCGGCGGCGCGTTCGCGCCACAAAATCTCTTGCGCGAAGAAGGCGTCACGATCACCGGCGGCAAGCGCTTTCATCACGACGTCGTTGGGGTTGCGGGTTTGCAGCAGAACGAGTCCCGGTTTTTCGCCCCGGCCAGCGCGGCCCGCCACCTGATGCAGCAATTGGAAAGTGCGTTCGCGCGCGCGCATGTCGCCATCGGCGCTGCCGAGATCGGCATCGACCACGCCCACCAACGTCAATTCGGGAAAATGGTGCCCCTTGGCCATGATCTGCGTGCCGATCAGCACGTCGATCTCACGTTTCACCATGGCGCGGATCGCGGCTTGCGTTTCGTTGGGGCCGTGCAAGGTGTCGCTGGATGCAATCGCCATGCGGGCTTGCGGAAACGCGCTCGCGAATTCTTCCGCCACCCGTTCCACACCCGGGCCGCAGGCGATGAAGCTGTTGGCGGTGTTGCATTGCGGACAAGCGGGCGGGGTTTGGGTTTCGTAACCGCAATGGTGGCACATCAGCCGCTTGCGATAACGATGCTCCACCAGCCAGGCCGAACAATCGCGGCACACCATCTTGTGACCGCACGAGCCGCACAAGGTGAGCGGCGCATAGCCGCGGCGGTTGAGGAACAGCATCGCCTGCTCGCCGTCTTCAAGCGTTTTGGCGATGGCTTCGCGCAAGGGTTCGGAAAGCCAGGTTCCCGGTTCGGCGCGCGCGGTGCGCAGATCGATCAGCTTTGTTTGCGGCAACACCGCGTTGCCATGGCGGCGGTGCAGGGTGAGATGTTCGTATTTTCCCCCCGTCGCGTTGACATAGGTTTCGATGGAAGGCGTCGCGCTGGAAAGGACGATCGGGCAATTCTCGGCGCGGGCGCGCACCACCGCCATGTCGCGGGCGTGATAGATGACGCCCTCTTCCTGTTTGAACGCCTGTTCGTGTTCTTCATCGACGATGATCAGGCCCAATTCCTTGAACGGCAGGAACAGGGACGAACGCGCGCCGACGATGACGCGTGCTTCGCCGTTCATCGTGGCGCGGTAGATGCGCTTTCTTTCTTTCTGCGACAGATCGGAATGCCATTCGGCGGGGCGCACGCCGAAGCGGCCCGCGAAACGATCGAGGAACTGGATGGTGAGCGCGATTTCGGGCAGCAGCACCAGCGTTTGCCTGCCTTCGCGCAACGCTTGCGCAATCGCTTCGAAATAGGTTTCGGTTTTGCCGGAACCCGTGACGCCATCGAGCAGGTTGGCGGAGAATTGTTTTGCCGCCACCGCCTTGATCAGCGTCTGTGCCGCTGTTTGCTGTTCGGGATTTAATTCGGCGGACACAAAATCGGGATCGGGCGCACGCAGGGGCGCAAATTCCGGCAGCGTGACATCTGTGAGCGCGCCACAATCGATCAGGCCGCGCACCACGGCGGGCGTGACGTTTGCTTCTTCGGCGATGGCCGGAATGCTGCGCGCCAAGCCATCGCCCACTGTCTGAAGCACGCGCTGACGCGCGGGCGTGAGCCGCTCGGGCGCGCTTTCGCCCTTCACATAGGCGATGCGTGGGATTTCCGGCGAAAAGGCCGATGTCGAACGCAAAGCCTGCGCCAGCACCATGCCGGGAGGGGCAAGTGTGTAGCGCGCCACCCAATCCACAAAATCGCACAGGCTTTCGGGCAGACGCGGAAACCCTTCGAGCGGTGTGGCGGCTTTGAGTTTTGCCTCGTCCACCCCGCCTTCGGCCTCGCCCCAGACGACGCCCAAGGTCTCGCGGCCACTTAAAGGTGCGACAACCAAGGTGCCGCGCGGAACGGGACCGCACGCCAGCGCGTAATCATAAGCGCCCTTCAGCGGAAGCGGCAAAAGCACTGCCGCACGTGCGGTTTCTGCTTCAGCTTCGGGCTTTAGAACGGGGCGGATCATGGGTTACACTTCCGCTCCACGAACCGATTGGTCAATGAGGACATGAAACTTTTTCTGGACACTGCCGACCCCAAGGAAATCGAGGAACTTGCCGCGAGCGGACTGGTGGATGGGGTGACAACCAACCCGTCGCTCGCCGCCAAAACCGGCCTCGACATCTTCGAATCGCTGAAGCGAATCTGTGCCGCCGTTCCCGGGCCCATCAGCGCCGAAGTTCTGGCGACCGACGTCGCCGGCATGATCGCGGAAGGCGAACGTTACGCCAAGGTGGCCAAGAACATCACGGTCAAGATTCCCATGACATGGGACGGCATGAAGGCCGTGCGCGCGCTGCGCGATCAGGGATTGATGGTGAACGTGACGCTGTGCTTTTCCGCCGTGCAGGCGATGATGGCGGCAAAGGCGGGCGCCACCTTTATCTCGCCGTTCATCGGACGGGTGGATGATATCGGCGAGGACGGCATGCAGCTGATCCGCGACATCCGCCAGATCTACGACAATTACGGATACAAGACCGAGATCCTTGCGGCCTCTATCCGCAGCGTGAGCCATGTGCGCGAATGCGCGCTGGCGGGCGCCGATGTGGCGACCTTGCCGCCCAACATCTTCAAGCAGCTTCTCAACCATCCGCTGACCGACAAGGGATTGGCCGCGTTCCTTGCCGACGCCAAGAAAGCCAATTTGCGCATCCGCGAGGAATAGATGGCGCGCGGGGGCGAGGAGCTGAAGCGCGACTGGCTCTCCACGCTCGCCCATGAGCGCAAGGCGAGCCCGCACACGTTGCGGGCTTATGGCGATGATCTTTCGCGGTTTCTGGGATTCCTGCACATCCATTTCGGCAGCGCGATCAACGAGCGTGCGCTTTCCAAAGTGGTGCCCGCCGACATCCGCGCCTTCATCACCGACAGGCGTTCGGATGGATTGGGCGCGAAGGGCGTGCAACGGGCGCTTGCCGCGATCCGCAGCTTCTATCGTTGGCTCGCACGCGAGAACATTCTCGACAATCCGGCGCCGCGCGCGGTGCGCACACCGCGGGTGAAACGCGGGCTGCCGCGGCCGTTGAGCGAGAGCGAAGCGGCGCGTGCGATTGAAGAAGCCGGCGAACATAATGTGGAATGGATGGCGGCGCGCGATGTGGCGTTGCTGACGCTGCTTTATGGCGCGGGGTTGCGCATTTCGGAAGGCTTGAGTTTGAAGCGCGGCGACGTGCCGTTGGGGCGCACGCTCGCCATTCTGGGCAAGGGGCGCAAGGAACGCAGCGTACCGATTTTGCCGGTGGTGGCCGATGCGATTGCGGAGTATGCGGCGAAGATTCCGTTCACGGGCGGGCGCGACACGGCGCTGTTTCTTTCACGCCGCGGCAAACCGATGAGCTCGCGCGAGGCGCAGGCGTTGATGCAGAAACTTCGCGGGCGGTTGGGGCTTTCGGAAACGGCGACACCGCATGCGCTGCGCCATTCGTTCGCCACGCATCTGCTCGCCAATGGCGGTGATTTGAGAAGCGTGCAAGAGCTTTTGGGGCACGCCTCGCTTTCGACCACGCAGACTTATACGGCGGTCGAAACCAGCAAGCTGATGGAAATCTACAAGAACGCCCATCCGCGTGGCAGAGCGGCTTAAACGGAATCTGTATCGCCTTCCGCATCGCCGTGTTGTGTGATGCGGCCGCCGTGCCAGCGTGTTCCGAGCAGAAGGGCGAACAACGCGGCACCCAAGCCCATCGCCGACATCAGAAGATAGGTTCGTCCGCCGAACGCTTCGTAAAGCGGGCCGCTGGCGAGGGTGGCGAGGCCCATCACCATGCCAGCGGAAAAGACGGCGTAGAGGCTTTGCGCCGTTGCAGTGAGGCGCGGGGGCACGGCTTTCAGGATGAAGTACATTGCGCCCAGATGGGCGAGCGCGAAGGTGGCGCCGTGCAAGATTTGTGCGACGACCACGAAGGCAAGCGGGGGATCGAAGGCAAGGATCGTCCAGCGCAGCACGCAACCGATGCCGCCCAAAAATAATAGCCGCGTGGCGCCGACGGCGCGAAAGACGCGCAAGGAAAACGACATCAACGCGATTTCGGCGAACACGCCGAGCGGCCAGAGGATGCCGATCAGCGGACCGCTGTAACCCAGCCGCGTCCAGTGCAGGCCGCCATAGGCATAGTAGAAAGCGTGCGAGCCCTGATCGAGGCTGGCAGCGGCGAGGAAGATGAGAAACACATGTGAGCGCAGCAATTCGCGCGTTTCGGCGAGCGTGACGCGGAAGCGCGAGGGGAAATCGCCTTGCGCACGGTCATCGCGCGGTTTGGGCAACAACCACACCGCGATGAAATTGAGCGTCACCGAAACGGTGAGCCAGGGTGCCAGCATCACGAAACCGAAGATGCGTTTGGCGATGCCGGAGAAAATATTTCCCGCCACGAACAGCGACGAGGCCCAGAGCCGCACATGGCCATAATCGAACTTGTAACGGTCGGCCAGGCGCACGCTGGCGCTTTCGAGCAAGGGCGTTATCGCGCCGCTGGCGATATTGGCGCAGACGGCGGCGAGGATGATCCATTTGGGTGCGGAAACGAAGATCAGCGCGCCATAACCTGCCGCCATCACCAGGCACAGAACAAGCATCATAGAACGGCGGTCGTTGCGCGCATCGGCGATCATGCCGGTGATGGGCGTGACCACCATGCGCAGCAGCATGGCGCTCGCCAGCAGCGCGCCGATGGAAATGGGATCGAGGCCTTTCCAGGCGAGCCACGCGCCGAAGAACGGCGTGTAGGCGCCGCCGAACAGGCCCGATGCGCTTTGTGCGAGCGAGAGGCGGAAAGCGATGCCGCGCAAGGATCAGATCATCCCGGCAACGACAGCACACGGCGCGATGCCATGGCCTTGAGCACATCCCAAACGGGTTTGGTGTCGGCGCCCGTTTCTTCCAGATGCGCGTGCAGGGCGATCAACACCTTTCGCAACGCCTCGTTTGTGGTGTTGAGCGATGAGATGCGTAAGGATTCTTCGCGGGTGGCGGCGGCTGTCTCCATGTCGCGGCGCAGTTCAGCGTCGGCGATTTGCGGCGCCAGAAATTTGAACAGCGCGCGCATATCCACATTCTCCGAAACACGGATGTCGGCGGCGCGTTCATATTCCTGCGCGGACATGAACATCAGCGCGGCCACAACCTGCGCCATGCCTTGGCCGTATTGCGTGGGGATGAGCGGAGCGTATTCCGAGGCGAGCTTGATCGCCGAAAACATCAGGATCTGATCGGTTTCCGGTTTCATGCGGCCCCCAGACGGTCGGCCAACACCTTGTTGTGGAAGGCGAGGCAATACCAGCCGGAAAAGGCGTTCACCGGATCGGTGTTGCGGCCATCGCCATATTCGCGCGCCGCCGAAATCCAGATTGCGAGGCCCTTGAGGCTCGCGAAGATTTCCCACCAGGCGAGTGCCGCCGTATCGAGCCTAAGGCCGCTTTCCTTTTCCCAGATGGCAAGTGCTTCCTCGCGGGGGATGGTGCCTGCGGGGCGCGAGGGATCGCCATGGCTCCACAACGGGTCGATGGCCCAACCCAAATCTTCCAGCGGGTTGCCGAGATGGGCCATTTCCCAATCCAGGATCGCGCGCATGTTGCCATCAGAGTCGTAGAGGAAATTTCCGGTGCGGTAATCGCCATGCACGACGGAAATCTTTTGCACGGGCGGCGGTGGGTTGCGCTTCAGCCAGCGCAAGGCCGCGCGTGCGATGGGTTGGGGTTCGCGTTCGTCTTCGTCGATCACTTTTTCCCAGCGTTCGACCTCATGCCGCCAGCACAGGTGCGGATCGCGTTCGCCTTCGAGATCGGCCAATCCGATCTCATCGGGGTTGGCGCGGGCGATACGGCCGAGATTGGAGAAGAACTGGCGGCCGATCTTTTCGCGCTGCGCCCCATAAGGATCGGGCGAGAGGATGGAACCGACCTGACAGTTCTCGATCTCTTCCATCACGAAGAACGGGCGATCCAGAACCTCGCTGCTTTCTTCCAGCGCAATCGGTTCGGGCACGGGAAGGCCGAGCGCGTGGAAGGCGCGATAGGCGCGGAATTCGGTGGCGCGTTCGGTTTCGATCAGGCTGGTGGTCTGGTCGCGGCGCAGGATCAGCGCGCGTTCGATTTGCGTGCCGCCCCGATTGAAGCGGGCGCGGAAGCGATAGGTCTCGCGGCTCGCGCCGCCCGGAATGCGCGCGAGCCCCGCGATCTCCAGATCGGGTGCGCCCAGGACATTGGCGAGATAGGGCTCCAGCCGCGCGGCAATATCGTCGGTCATGGCGCGGGATCGAGAATCTCTTTGAAGCCGGATGGGGCGTGCGGGCCAATGATCAGTTGTTCCAGAACGCCCGCGCCCACGCGCTCCAGCCCGCCGGGACCGGTGAGGCGTGCCGTCACGAAGGCCTGCACATGCAGGAAGCGCAAATCGTTTTCGTTGACGCTTGCCAGATCGTAGGTGTCGTAACCGACGGCAAGTTCACCTTTGTAATGCCCGTGGCCCCATTCGGGATGACCGTAGCCGATGCCCGACATGTAGAAATTGAAGCGCGGCGAAAGCTCCACGCGCCAGTCCCCGCCTTTGGGATCGCGTGTTTCGATCACCGCGTGTTTGGCGTGACGCGTGCCGGATTTGAAATCGATCTTCGAACCGCAGGACAGCATGTGAAGCGGTTCGGCATCTTCCAGCCCGCCCATCACCGAGGCGGTGTTCCACGGCGTGCCATCGGCGCTGGCGTTGAGATGATAGAGCATGAAGCGGTCGGGGAAATTGAGCGGCGCCCATAGCCAATAGAATTGCGGCATGCGCGGCGGCGCGACCATTTGGGGATCGGACAGGCCGATGGGCCTGACACCCCACGAACGATCGCGCGTGCCCAGGAACATGCTCTGGTCGACATCGATGCGGCGGTTGCCGATTTCGATCTCGCCTTCGTAGAGGCCGTTCTGCGTCAGCCGCGTGTAATCCAGAATGGTGCGCGGGCCCTGACGGTAGGTGAAGCGCGGTTCTTCCACCGGCCTGGCGCGCGCATGGAAGGTGAGATCGGCGCGGATGTTGTGTTCGGCGTCGTTGACGCGGATGCGCAAGATGTTGAGCGGCTCCACCACTTCGATGGAGATGGGGCCGACCTTGGTATCCAGCCGTTCCATGTTGAGGATGCGCGAGGCGCGCAGATTGTGCTGCACGCCATCGATAACGAGCGAGAAGGCGGCATCCATTATGTTGAGATGCGGATAGACGCCGAGCGCGACGGCGAAGAACACATGGCCATCCAGCGTGTAGCCGTTGAAGAAATAGCGGTCGTAGAAGTTCCGGTCGGTGCCGGATGTGGCGATGGGTTCCGGCAATTGGTGCACCGGATAATCGTCGGCCTTGGTCAGCATCTGGCGTTTCCAATGTCGTTCGCGAAAGCATGGCCCGGGGCGCTGGGTGCCGCAATGTGGGGGCGTTCACCCTTCTTTGCCGCGGAGGTTGCGGGGCGGGCCCGCTTTCCGTATGTATCCCCGCCTCGCGAAGGCCGCCTTAGCTCAGCCGGTAGAGCACATCATTCGTAATGATGGGGTCGCGTGTTCGAGTCACGCAGGCGGCACCAGCTTTCCTGAACAATTCCAAAGCCTTAGCGCGCCTACGCCTGGAAGATCAGGAGCAGGAAGGCGCCGAACAGTACCACATGCACCGCCCCCTGCAGCACATTGGTGCGGCCGCTGGCGAAGGTGACCACGCTGACCGCCAGGGTGAGCAGAAGGAGGACGTTGTTCGCCCCCGAAAGGCCCAGGAAGACGACGTGCCCGGTCATATGGCTGATCACCAGCATCACCGGCACGGTGAGGCCGATGGTGGAGAGCACCGAACCCAGAAAAATATTCACCGCCTGCTGCAGCCGGTTGACCAGGGCGGCCCGCGTGGCGCCGATGGCTTCGGGCGTGGCCACGATGATGGCGATGACGACACCGCCCAGTTCATCGGGCGCTTTTAAGGTTTCGATCAGATAGTCGATGGGCTGCGCCAGTTCTTCGGCGAGCAGCGCCACTGGCAGCATGTAGGCGACAAGCAGAATGGCATGACGCCAGATCGACGATGACGGCGCATGAGGAATGACGTGCGCTTCTTCGACTGTGCCGGTGGAGGTGAAGTAGCTGCGGTGCCGGCCTGTCTGCACCGCGAGAAACGCGACGTAGAGACCGGCGCACATCAGGGTCAGAAAAAGCTGCTGTGCCTGCGATAAAGTGGGGCCTGCCGTGGTCACGGTGAAGTTCGGCAGGGTCAGGCTGATCACCGCAAGCGGAATGATCACGCCGAGATAAGCGTTGGCGCCTTGCAGATTGTAGTGCTGTTCCTTGTGCCGCAATCCGCCGATGAGGAGCGACAGGCCCGCCATACCGCCCAGGATGACCATCACCACCGAGAACAGCGTGTCGCGCACAAGCGTTGGATTGTTGGCGCCGTGCAGCATCACCGCCGAGATGCTCATCACTTCGATGGTCGTCACCGAAAGGGTGAGCACCAACGTGCCGTAAGGTTCGCCCAATATCTCCGCCACGCCATCGGCATGGCGCACGACGTTCAGGCACGAGCCCAACACCACCGCGAACAGCCAAGCGAACACGAAGGCGAGCCACAGCGGATTGGAGAGGTGGGCGAACAACGGATCGCCGAACAGGGCGAAGATCGCGGTGGTCAGATAGCTCGCGCCCAGAAACCATTCGGTGCGGAGAAAGGCGGCGAGGCCGCCCGGTGTCGGCCCCGGCGTCGATTCGGGTGCTTGCGGCTGATCCATGGCTGCCCCCTTCCGCAAATCAACCTAGCCAATTCCCTTCCGTGCCGGGAGATGGCTGTTCCATAGCCGGACACACGTTATAGTTGTGTATCGTATCGATGCATCCTGAGATAGTGAATGTTCGGTAAAGTCGTTTATTTACAGCGATCTAGCAGAGGCATCGACCTTGCTCCCTTCGACTCTGCCGATTCCGCGCCTTGCGCGGGAGGGCACCACGAATGGCCACCTCCCCACGCCCCATCGGGTGGACCGTTCGTGCAACTGAGGCCGGGCTCCCCGCCCGGCCTCTTTTTTTTCAGATGCCCTGTCCGGTGGCGAGCCAATGGGCGCAACGCTCGCCCAGCTCTTTCTTCGCGCGGGTTTCATAGGCGCGCACGTCGTCATCCGTCAGCAGGTCGTGCCAGCGGCCGTTGGTGCCCTTGTTGATGAAGGAGGCCCCGCCGCCATCCCACAACGCGCCGCCGAGCGGGGCGCTCATTTCGGCATGCGCCTTCATGTAATCGAACGAGCAATGCTCGACGATGGCGGGCCAACGGCTTTCATCGATGGAGACATCGAGGAATTTCGCGATGCGTTTCATCTCGCCCGGAAGATCGTTCTTGAGGTTGGCGAAATGCACGAACATCACATTGGGAAGATCGCGGATCGCCCACCAGCTTTTCACATTTTCCCAGAACGGCCAGAACGGATACCCGTCGCGTTCGAGCCAGCGGCGGAAATAGGGCACCACATCGAGCGTGCAGCGTTCCATCGGTTCGCCCTTAAGGCCGGGCGTATCGTTGAGCAGGGAATACCAGGTTTCGTTCGCGGTCTTGTGGTGATTGTACATGCTCCACACCACGTCGCGGCCATCGCGGCCGACATAGATGTATTTGGCCTTGGGCGAGAAGACGAGCGCATCGACCGGCAGATGCGTTTTCATGAAACGGCGATGGGTCTGGCCTTCGAAGACGGCAAGCTTGACCTCGCGCGGCGGCACGCGCAGGTCGAGCCAGAGCGAGCGCTCGCCCACCGAAACATCTTCGGCGCCGTTGAACAGGATCTGGCCCACGATCTGTTGCGTCCAGGTGGTGCCGGACTTCGCGTAAGTCGAAATCACCACGTCGTTGTCGCGGAAATTGAAATCGTTCCAGACGGTGGAATCGAAATGGTTGCTTTCCAGTTCGCGCTGCTTCTTGGGCCACGCGATAGCACCTTGATCCATGTTCATCCCCTTCAGAAGGACCGGATAATACGTCTGCGGCGTCGCTGCCGCCAAGCCGGTCAGAACGGGCGAACCGTTCCGATGCGTGGAATGAGCGTTACCAGCCAGGCAAAGCCGCGGGTTCGCGGAGCATCTTCAATCGAACGTTCGGCGGCCGAGGGCAGGCGTGAGATGGCATGAAGCATCAGCACCATGCATATCGCCCAGCTTGAGACCCAACGCGAATAATCGAACACCATGGCGAAGATGCCGAGATAGCCGAGCGCAATCGCGCCCAACATCGCAACCACGATCCTGCGATGATCGCGGTCCGCGAGCGCCCGAAGCTTGCCGCGATAAAATTCCAGCAACGGCCAATGGGCGAGCACAAGCAAGATATAGGCGGGAATGCCGACGAGATTGCGCGGCAGTTTTTGCAATGTCGCCTGGAATTCTTCCTGCGGGGTCGAATACCACACCTGTACGAAATATTCGGCGAACGGATCGAGTGCGCGGGCCTTCATGTGGGCGAGGAAAACGTCACGCGGTACCTGCGGGTCGCCGTGAAACACCACCACGGTGAAAGCGGCGAGCACCGCCGTTGCAGCCACGCACAAATAGGCAATCGGTGCGATGCCGAAGCGGCGCGGCACGATCACATAACGGATGATGCCGATGGCTGCGATGGTCGGCACATAGAGCAGGAACTGAATGTGGTGGATCAGGATCAGCACGATTGCGGCTGCAGCGAGCAGCGCAGGGTAAAGCCGGTTGACGGGCAGCAGCAGCGCGATGATGGCGGCGATGCAGCCCAACGCATCGAAGTAACCCAGATTGTAGAAGAAGTTTTTGAAGAAGAACGGCGAGCCCACGATCAGCACGAGCAAGGGCAGCGAAGCGCGGGTGAAGCCGAAATCGCGCCGGAACAGGAGAAGGTAAAGGGCGATGGCGCAGACGAGCGTAATCGTGGCCGAGACGAAAACCACCGTGATCGGAACTTGCGGATAAAAGAACGAGACGATTTGGCCGATCAGCGCGCGGCGTGTGAAGCCGAAACTGTAATCCACCAGAAAGTGGGGATAAGGCAGCCTCTGTACGTTGCAGACGGAGCGATAATAAACCCAATAGGCGCAAATCGCCGCGTTCGCGGCCAGCATCCAGAAATATTGCCGCACGCCCTTCATCGCTCAGCCCGCCGCATTGGGCCGGTCGCCCCCCAGACGATCATGGTTCGGAAATCTCATGCCCCGTTTCGGTGCGATACGGATAATCCTTTTTTCCGCCGAAACGTGCTAACCGATACCACATGCCCAAACACAAGACCATTCGACTGAAACCCAAATCCGGACGCCGCGCCAAAGCGGGCGCGCCATGGATCTTCTCCAACGAGATCGACATGACGGCGGAGGCCAAAGCCTTGCCCGCCGGCACCTTGGTCAACATCGCGGGCGACGACCGCGTGCTGGGCACGGGCTATTTCAATGCGCACAGTCTGATCGCGGTCAGGTTGCTCGACGCGGAGAAGGATGCGCCCATCGGCAAGGACTTCTTCGTGGGCCGCTTGCAGCGCGCGCTGAAACTGCGCGAGACGCTTTACGGCGGGCCCTATTACCGTCTTGTCCATGCCGAGGGCGATGGTTTGCCGGGGCTCACCATCGACCGCTTCGGCGATGTCTGCGTGGCGCAGGTGACGACCGCGGGCATGGAAGCGTTGACCGGACCATTGCTCGATGCGCTGGACGAGATGTTGAAACCGAGCGCCGTGGTGTTGCGCAACGATGCGCCTTCGCGGTCGCTGGAAGGGTTGGAGAGTTATGTGCGGGCGGGACGCGGCGAGATTCCGTCGCGCATTGCCATCGAAGAAAATGGGGCGCGCTATTTCGGCGATCTGCAGGGCGGACAGAAAACCGGCTGGTATTACGATCAGCGCGAGCACCGCGCGTTCATGGCGGGGCTGGCGAAGGGCAGGAGTTTTCTCGATGCCTATTGCTATGCGGGCGGGTTCGCCATTCTGGCGGCGAAGAACGGGGCCACCGAAACGGTTGGGATCGATTCATCGCAACCTGCCCTTTCGCTGGCCGAGGAAGCGGCGACGGCCAACAAAGCCAATTGCAGCTTCGTGAAAGCCGATGTGTTCGAGCAGTTGGAGCGGCTTTCCGTCGCCAACCAGACCTTCGATGTGGTGGTAGCCGATCCGCCGCCTTTCGTGAAATCGCGAAAAGATCTGGAAGTGGGGGCACGGGCCTATCGCAAGCTGGCGCGGCTTTCGGCCATGGTCACCGCGAAGGGCGGGTTCATTTTTCTGGCGTCGTGTTCGCACAACATTCCGATGGAACGGTTTGCCGATGAATGCGCGCTGGGGATTTTGCGCACGGGACGCAAGGCTTCATTGATCCGGCAGGGCGGCGCGGGCGGGGATCATCCGGTGCACCCGATGCTGCCGGAGACCTCGTATCTCAAGGCGCTGGTTTACGCGCTCGATTAAATCGTGACTTGCGTGCCGAGTTCGACCACGCGGTTGGGCGGCAGCTTGTAGAACCGGGCGGGCGACAGCGCGCTGCCTGCGAGCAGGATGTAAAGCCGCGTGCGCCACGAGCCGAGCACGGGATGTTCGGCCAGCACCAGCGTTTCATGGCCGATGAAGAACGTCGCCGTGTCGATATCGATGACAAGGCCATAGGGGCGGGCTTCTTCCAGCGCGCGCGGCACATCGGGCGTTTCGAAGAAGCCGTGATGGACTTGCACCGCGAAGAACCCCTTGCCGAGCTTTTCCACTTCGATGCGCCGGCCCGGCGGCACGATGGGCGTGTCTTCGACTTCGACATGCATCAGCACGACGCGTTCGTGCAGCACCTTGTTGTGCTTGAGATTGTGCAGCAATGCGCCGGGAACGGAGTCGCCCCGCGCAGAGAGGAACACGGCTGTGCCCGCCACGCGCGTGGGCGTTTTGTCGGCGCGGTCCATGAAAAGGTCGAGCGGCATGGATTCGTTGCGGATGCGCTCGATATGGGCGCGGCGGCCCAATCTCCAGGTTTCCATCACGATGAAAGTGGCAGCGGCGATGGCTAGCGGTAGCCAGCCGCCTTCGACGATCTTCAGACTGTTGGCGAGCAGGAAGGCGAGGTCGATGAAAGCGAGCACGCCGAACACGACGACCGCACGCGGCACGCCCCATTTCCATTGCCGTGCCGCCACGATGGAGGCGTTGAACGTGTCGATCAGCATGACGCCCGACACCGCGATGCCATAGGCGGCTGCGAGCGCGCCGGAGGTGTGGAAGATCAGCACGATCAGCACCACGCCGATCAGCATCACGAAATTCATCATCGGCACGAAGATCTGGCCGTAATCGGTGGCCGAGGTGTGGCGGATTTCCATGCGCGGCAACTGACCGAGCTGGACGGCCTGACGCGTCATCGAGAACACGCCGGAGATCACGGCCTGCGAGGCAATGATGGTGGCGAAGGTCGCCAGGATCACGAACGGATAATGCGCCCAGGACGGCGCCAGCGAATAGAACACGATGTCGGCGGAGCGCGGATGCTGCAGGATCATCGCGCCCTGACCGAAATAGTTGAGCAGCAGCGACGGCAGCACCACGAACCACCAGGCCTGACGGATCGGCGCTTTGCCGAAATGGCCCATATCGGCATAGAGCGCTTCGCAACCCGTCACCGCCAGCACGACGGAACCGAGCGCCACGAACGCCGTCCAAGGCTCATGCGCAAACAACCTTGCGGCATAAAGCGGATTGATCGCGACGAGCACGCCCGGCGCGTTGATGATCGACAGAAATCCGAAGATCGAAATGGTGATGAACCAAACCACCATGACCGGCCCGAACAGGCGGCCGATCTTTGCCGTGCCGCGGCTCTGGATGAGGAACAGGCCAACCAGGATGACAAGCGTGAGCGGAATGATCAGCGGGCGCAGCACATGGCTGCCGACACCCAAACCTTCCACGGCGCTGAGCACCGAGACGGCCGGTGTCAGCATGCCGTCGCCATAGAACAATGCGAGCCCGATGATCGCAGCGGTGCCGATGGCGGATTTGTAGCGGCGGCCCAATCTGGGAGAGCGATGCGCGAGCGCGGCCAGTGCCAGCGTGCCGCCTTCGCCATCGTTGTCGGCGCGCATGATGAGGCCGACATATTTGAGCGACACCACAATCACCAGCGCCCAGAAGATCAGCGACAGCGTGCCCATGATCGCCATCGATCCGGGGAAGTTGCCGCCCGTGGCTTCGACTGTCTGGCGCAGCGCGTAGATCGGGCTGGTGCCGATGTCGCCGAACACCACGCCCAGCGCACCCAATGTCAGCATCGCGCGATGGCGCCGCGATTTGTTTTCGCCATGCGCGGTCGCCGCAGAGGGCAGCGTATGCCCGGCCAGCGGATCGTCGGTCGGGGGAGTGGCGTTGGTGGAATTCACGATTGCCTGTTGATGCGCGTCGGAAGCGGCAACGCGCCGGTGCCGGTCTGTGGTCCGTTCAAGGCGCGGGAAAATAGGCTTGAGACAAGGTTAAAAAAAGGGCCATGGTCACAGTGAAGCACAGACGCCGACAAGTCTTTGAAATATTTATGAAATATCCTAACGCTGGCTGATCCGCACGGGCTCGGTATCGGGCTTTTCGGGCAGGATGAAACCCTGCACCTGATAGATCTTCCCGCCCCAACCATGGTCGCGCAGATTGTAGACGCGCACTTGCGACCAGTCGTTTTCGGGGCTCACATCGGCCACCGGATCGTCGAGATAGATGCGCCCGTCGTTCAGCCAATTCGCATGATCGACGCGGATGACGCGCGGTGAATCTTTTTCGCGCACGACGGCAAGATGGGCGCGTTTTTCGCCCGCGTAACCGGTGAGCACCAGCACCGCGCCCAGTTCCGGCGTGGTGTCGCGCGCATAATGGCCATCGGCCTGATTCCACCATGTCCACGCATCGCCATAGATCTGGATGCCGGAACGTTCGCGCGCGAAGCCCACGCATTTGAGCGGCTGATCGGGTGTGAGGATTTGGCCGCGCGCGAGCGGCGCGGGCGCGTCGTCACGTTCGGCGTAATCGGTTTGAGGTACGCTGGAACAGGCGGCAAGCGCGAGGACGCAGATGGCCGCCGCGGCGAACCTCAGAGCTTCCACCATCAAAGCCCCCAAAGAACCGCTCGAGCCGCGGCAGCCAACGGGAGCAAGCTAAAACGCAGCCGTTCAAGGCAGCGTTAGGCAAATGCTTCAAATTTGAACGATTAAAATTGTATCGAATCCCGGGCCGGATCGCGCGCGATGGTGCGCGCGGGGATGGAGCCTGAAAGGCCCATGGCGCCGATGGAGATAAGGCCCGCCACTGCCACGATGAAGAACGGTGCGCTCCACGCCTGTTCGCTGAGTGCGAAGATCGGCAGCAGCAAACCGACAACGATTTCCGGCCAGCCACGCCAGCCACCGGCATAAGCAGCGCCCGATTTCGGCGTGCGCACGAACACCATCTGCGTGCCGAGGAATGCTTCGAACGCCGCGCGCGTGTTGGAAAGCACCAGACCGCTGGGGAAGATGAGCGCGAGCAGAATGGAACGCGCCAATCGCGGCAGATGCTGACGGCCAAGCATCGCCTGACCAATGTAGAGATAACCAATCGACACCGTGAAGCCGAACGCGGTGACGGCGAGACCCAGATGCGCGACGGAGCGCATATAAACCACGCCCATCGCCATCAAGGTGAGGCTGATCGCAACGCTGGTGGCGGCCAAGGTGTAGAACGCGAACTGGCAGATCTGCGCCGTCATCACGGTCTTTTTCCACACCGGGAAATTGGACCGCCAGATCGTGGGGATCAGTTTGCGCGCGACTTGCGCATGGCCCTTGGTCCAGCGTGCCTGTTGCGCGCGCCAAGCGGCAGCGGTTTCCGGCAACTCGCCCGGCACTTCGATGTCGCTCATCATCGCGGCGCGCCAGCCTTTGAGCGCGCAACGGATGGAAAGATCGAGATCTTCGGTCAGCGTGTCGCCCGTCCAGCCACCGCCATTGTCGATGGCGTCGCGGCGCCAGATGCCTGCGGTGCCGTTGAACGAGATGGGCAGACCGGCGCGGAAACGCGCTTCCTGTTCGACGGCGAAATGGCTGTCGAGCAGCAAGCCTTGCGCACAGGTGAGCCAGTTCTTTTCGCGGTTGGCGTGCGTCCAGCGCGCCTGCACGAAGGCAAGGCCGGGATCGGCGACGAGCGCGGGCACCATGCGGCGCAGGAAATCGGGCGGGGGCACAAAGTCCGCATCGAAGATCGCCACATAGGGCGCATCGGAATGCACCAGACCGAAGGCGAGATTGCCCGCCTTGAAGCCGGTGCGTTCGCCGCGGCGCAGGATGGAAAGGTTCACCCCTTCCGGCACCACGTTCATGACAGCGGAAACAAGCGCGGCATGGTTTTCGAACCGGCCGTCGTCCAGCACCTGGATTTCGAGCTTGTCTTTCGGCCAGTCGAGCCTTGCAGCGGCGGCGGCCACGCGGACGACCAGATCGCCTTCGTCACAAACCGGAAGCTGGACCAGCACGCGGGGCAGCGCTTCGTCCGGCAGGAGCGGCACGCGCACGCGCGGCGCAGGTTTGCGCAAGCGAAGCACAGCGAGAGCGGCCAACTGCACCGACAGCAGCGCCAGCAAAACCAGCACGCACGCCAACGCCGATTGCAGGATCAAGGAAAGACCTTCCATGTCGGACCGCTTAAGACCCCCAATTTGTTTTTGTCGACGGCGCCGCCGAAGGCCCCGGCGGAGCAAAGGTTCGGGCTCGCGGGCACTACGCGAAAGACCCTGTGGACGTTCCGGAATGTGCTGCGCGCGCCGTTCTTTCGCAAGTGCTTTAAAGACTTGACTTTAGTCCAAAGTGCGGCGGAACCGCGCCATGGCGATGGCACAAGCCCCCACCATGAACAGGGCGAGCGGCCACAGCTCGGGCCAGATTTCGGGAAAGCCGTTGCCCTTGAGCAACAAGCCCCGGACGATCCTGAGGAAATGGGTGACCGGCAGCACCTCGCCGATGGCCTGGGCCCAGCCCGGCATACCCCGGAAGGGGAAGGCAAAGCCCGAGAGCAGGATCGAGGGCAGCAGGAAGAACACCATCATCTGCATCGCCTGAAGCTGGCTTTTGGCGACGGTCGAGAAGGTGAACCCGACGGCCAGGTTGGCGGCGATGAAAAGGACCAGCGCGCCGGCCAAGAGCCACAGCGACCCGAACATGGGGACGGCGAACACATAGCGCGCCGCCAGAAGGATCAGCGCGGACTGGACCACACCCACCCCGATATAGGGCGCGATCTTGCCCAGCATGATCTCGACCGGGGTGGCGGGCATGGCGAGCAGATTTTCGAGCGTGCCGCGCTCACGCTCGCGCGTCACCGCCATGGCCGTCATAAGCACCATGGTCATGGTGAGGATGACGCCGAGCAGGCCGGGCACGATGTTGTACTGGGTGTTGTTCTCCGGATTGTAACGCGGCTGGATCACCACATCGAAGGGCGGATTGGTTTGCGCGCGGGCGGCGAGCGGGCCGGTGAGATCGTCGCGCAGCGCAGACGTTGCGAGTTGCGCGAAGCTTCCCACCGCGCGCGTGCCGGAGGCCGGATCGGTGGCATCGGCTTCGATGAGAATCTGTGGCGTGCGTCCGCGTACCAGATCGCGGGAGAAATTTTCCGGGATGTCGATCACGAAGGAGACATCGCCGCGGTCGAGCAGTTCTTCGCCTTCCTTCGGTGTGCGCGTGATGTGGGTGATGCGGAAGTAATCGGAATTCTGCAGGCCCGCGACAATGGAATTGGCGAAATGTCCCGGGTCTTCGATGGTGAGCGCGGTCGGCAGGTTCTTGGGATCGAGATTGATCGCAAAGCCGAACAGGAAAAGCTGCATCACCGGCACGCCGAGGATCATGGCCAAGGTGATGCGGTCGCGCCGCATCTGGATGAATTCTTTTTTCATCACCGCGCCGATGCGCGCGAACGAGAAACGTGTGCTCATCCGGTGTTCTCCTGCAACTGGATGAACACGTCTTCGAGGCTGGGTGCGGTTTCGTGCACCTGAAGGCCCTGGCGGCCGTTGAAGGGACGCAGCGCGCGTTCCAGCGCATCGCGGTCGTGGCCGCTGACATGCAATGCCGCGCCGAAGAAGGCGACGAATTCGACGCCGGGCGCGCCTTGCAATTGCGAGACGAGTTGGCGCGCGCCCTGCCCTTCCACCACGAAAGTGTGCAGGCCGGATGCGTGGATGACTTCGGCAACCGTGCCGCGCGCCACGAGCTTGGACTGGTTGATGTAGACGATGCGGTCGCAACGTTCGGCTTCGTCCATGTAATGGGTGCTGACGAGGACGGTGAGGCCTTCTTCGCTCAGACGGTGAATCTCATCCCAGAAATCGCGGCGCGCTTTGGGATCGACACCGGCTGTCGGTTCGTCCAGTAGCAGCAGCTTGGGCGAATGCAGCATGCAGGCGCCGAGTGCGAGGCGTTGCTTCCAGCCGCCCGACAATTCGCCCGCCAATTGGTTCTGGCGTTTTTCCAAGCCTAGACGCGAAATGGTGTCGTCGACACGCTTCTTTGCGTCTTTCAATTCATAGACGCGTGCGACGAATTCCAGATTTTCGCGGATCGATAGATCTTCCCAGAAACTGAACCGCTGGGTCATGTAGCCGACTTCGCGCTTGATCTGTTCGGCCTGTTTGAGGATGTCGTAGCCCAGACACGTTCCCGAACCATCGTCGGGGCGCAGCAAGCCGCACAACATGCGGATGGTAGTGGTTTTGCCGGAACCGTTCGGCCCCAGAAATCCCCACACCTCGCCTTCCGGCACCTGGATGTCGATGTGATCGACGGCGGTCTTGCTGCCGAACTTCTTCGTCAGCCCGTGCACGTCGATGGCGAAAGTGCTCACAGCGGATGAACCTCGACCGGCTGGCCGGGATTGAGTTTCAACCCGCCGGGCGCGCGCGCTTCGAGCTTGAACACCAGCTTCTCGCGGTTGCCGACGCTGAAGATCACGGGCGGGGTGAATTCTTCCTGCTGCGCGATGAAAGTGACCGTGGCGGTGATGTTCTTGGCGCAGGAATCGCAGGTGATGGAAACCTTGGCGCCCAGTTTCATCTTGGCGAAATCGGTTTCCGGCACGAAGAAGCGGACATAGATATTCTCCGGCGGCAGTACCGAAACCACCGGCGTCATCGCGGGCGCATATTCGCCTTCGCGGAAATAGACATCTTCCACGCGGCCTTGGGTTTGCGCGGTCACATCGCGCTGGGAAAGCTGATAGCGCGCATCGGCAAGAACGGCCTGGGATTGTTTTTCCTGCCCCTTGATCTGGTCGATGCGGGCAACGGCTTGCTGATAGGTGGATTTGGCGATGTCGTAATTCTGCTGCGTGCCGGCGCGGGCTTTCATCAGGCCCGATTGGCGGACGAGTTCTTTTTGCGCCAACGCCAAAGCGGCTTTGGCGTCGTTCATCTGGGCTGCGGCTTGTGACAGCGTGGCAATAGCCTGATCGCGTGTGGCCTGTTCGCGCGTGTCGTCGAGGGTGAACAACACATCGCCGCGCTTGATCTCTGCACCGCGCTGCACGGCGAGCTTTGCCACCCATCCGGCTTGCGGGGCTGCGATCAATGCGTCTTCGCCCACCACATAGCCGAGATAGCCGTGGTCTTCTTTTTCTCCGCAGCCTGCGAGCAACAACAGGCAGAACGCGGCCAATGTCCGTTTCATGATTTGCCTCCCGCGGAGAAGCCGCGCAGCAAGGTGTCGATGTGGGTGGAGATGAAGCCTTCGTAGTCGTAAGGCTCTTTGTCGAGTTCGGCGAAGGTGGTGCGCCAGAAAGCGGCGAGCAGGATGGGCGCGATGCAGAGGCGCGCGGCGTGTTTGGGATTCATCTGGCGGAATTCGCCGCGTGCGATGCCGCGCGCGACGACTTCTTCGAGAAGGCCCAGGCCACGGTCGATGATTTCGGTGCGATAGAAGCGCACCAGTTCGGGAAAGTTGCCGGCTTCCGCGATGACGATCTTGGGCAGCACCACACGATCCGACGTGCGGATGAAGGTGCCGACCGTCGTCAGCACCAGCACAAGCAGATCGCGCGATGGACCATCATAAGCACGCGCACGATCGATGACGCCCTGAATGGTGGGCGTGAGCGATTCGCGCACCAGCGCCTTGAACAGCGCTTCCTTGCTGTCGAAGTAGAGATAGATCGTGCCCTTGGTCACGCCCGCGCGGTGCGAGATGTCTTCCATACGCGCGGCGGAGAACCCTTTTTCCGCAAACACGGCGAGCGCGGCATCCAGAATCTCCTGCGGCCGGGCTTCCTTGCGGCGCCGCCAGCGGGCGGATTCGGGGGTGGAAAGCGCGCTCATGGCTCTATGTTACTAACTGACCAGTCATTAATAAAGAGCTGAGGCCCCAATTCATTCATGCTGCAGACAGCCGCGTTCCTTTAAAGTGGAGCGATCAGAGAATCTGTTTTGAAAAGGACGACCGAAATGCGTTTGCCCACTTCAGCCAAGCTATTGGGCACGCTTGGATTTTTGGTGCTGACGGCATGCACCACGCCCACCCCCTATGCCCCCAAAACGCCGGGCGACAACACCGGCTATACCGACCAGCGGCTCGACCAGAACCGCTATCGCGTGACCTTCACCGGCAATTCGGTGACCCCGCGCGAGACGGTGGAGAACTATCTGCTGCTGCGTTCCGCCGAGGTCACTCTGCAATCCGGCTCGCGCTATTTCGTGTTCGACACGCGCGATACGGAAGCCAAGACCAGCTATCGCTCCGACTTCGTGGGCTGGCCGGGCTGGCACGGCCGCGGCTTCTGGTATCACCACAGCTGGGCTTTCCAGGATCCGTTCTATGGCCCGCCCTATGACCAGGTCGATAGCTTCCCGATCACGCGATATCAGGCTTACGCGGAAATCGTGATGCTGACGCCGGAACAGGCGAAAGACGATCCGCGTGCGCTCGACGCGCGCGATGTGGTCGATCACATCGGCGCAAGCGCGGTTCAGCCGCCTCCGCCCAAAAGATAACAACACCCATACCGTCATCCTCCGGTCGCGCGTTTTCGCGCGATCCGGGGGATCTATTTTGTTTTGCGTGGGAAAAGAAAAAATGGGTCCCCCGGACAAGCCGGGGGATGACGGAGGGTTGTTAGGTTTGTGAGCTCTACTCGGCGGCGAGCAACTGCGAGCTTTTGCTGCTGTCGGCGAAATTGATGGTCTGGAGGAATTTGATGCCTTCTTCGGCGATGTCATCGCCGACCATGCGGTCGCCTTCGCTCTTGAGCTCATCCATATCGACATACATGCCGTAGAAGCTCTTGGTGCGGTCGGTGATGATGCCGGCGTTGAGCAAGGTCTTCACCAGCACGCGGAAGATGTTGGCCGATTCCTTCATCTGCTCGCGGCGCGCTTCGTCGCCGAAGGCTTCCTGGATCGCCGTCATCGCTTCCTGCGGATCAATGCCGACCGCGCGATAGACGTGATGCATCTGCAGCGGATTGACGAGATTGAACAGAAGCGTCTGGAAGCATTGCGCCGCCCAGTCTTCCACGACGTCGTGCTCTTCCTTCGACAGTTTCGGGATCGTGCGGTCGGCCCAGATCTTTCCGAATTTGTGGTGGAAGGCTTCGTCGGTCATCACGAGCTGGCAGAGTTTCACCAGCAGCGGATCGCGCGACTTCTGATAGAGCGTGGCGAACGCGCCCATCGCAAGACCTTCGACCAGCATCTGCATGCCGACGATCTTTTTGTAGACTTCCGGCGCCAGCACCATTTCGGTGAGCAGGTTCTGCAACGTTTCGCCGGCCGGAAGCGGTTTCTGCCAGCGCGCCTTGATGTAAGCGGCAAACGCCGTCACGTGACGGGCTTCTTCGCGTGTCTGGTTGGCGGCGTATTCCTGTGCGCCCGGATCTTTCAGGATGTGGCAGAGCGAGGCCGACAGCGCGAGCGCGCCCTGTTCGCCGTGCAGGATCGCCGAAAGCTGCCAGCGGGTGGATTCGCTGGCGAACCTGATCTTCTGTTCGCGGGTCATGGTGTCGCCGATCTTGGTCTTGAAGATCGGGAAGAATTCTTCCGGCAGCACCATGTCCTTCGTCAGATCGAAGGGCTCGTTGAAGTCGATGTATTTCGTGTCGAGCGGATCCCAGAAATGATCGTGGGTGGCCGAGATGATCTTGTCGAACGCGGTCGAGCGCTGGCCATAACGTTCCACTTCCAGCATCGCCGGGAAATCATCCGGGGCAACGGCATCGTAAGCGGCGTCTTTGGTGATCTGTTGGGCCATGGCGAACCTCGCGGGAGCTTTATCCGTCCTCAATGTGGGGCGGTTGCGAGGCAGAGTCAAGAAAAATGACGGAGGCGTCAACTTGTTGACGAGGTCTTAATCCTCGTCGCTGAGCGTGCCCTTGGTCGAGGCCACTCCGCCCTCCAGCCGTTCGTCCGGGGAGACCGCCTGACGGAGCGCGCGGGCGAGCCCCTTGAAGCAGGTTTCCACGATGTGGTGGCTGTTGGTGCCGTAGAGGTTTTCGATGTGCAGGCAGACCCCGGCGTTCTGCGCAAAGGCTTGAAACCATTCCTTGAACAGCTCGGTGTCCATCTCACCGAGCTTCGGTTTGGGCACCTCGACATGCCAGATCAGATAGGGCCGGTTGGAGACATCGAGCGCCACCCGCGTCAGCGCCTCGTCCATCGGGATCAGGGCCGAGCCGAAGCGGGTGATGCCCGCGAAATCGCCCAGCGCCTTCTTCACCGCCTGGCCGATGACGATGCCGGTGTCTTCGGTGGTGTGGTGGAAATCGACATGCAGGTCGCCCTGGGCGCGGACCTTCAGGTCCATCATCGAGTGGCGGCCGAAGCTTTCGAGCATGTGGTCGAGGAAGCCGATGCCGGTATCGATATCGCACTCGCCCGTGCCATCGAGATCGAGCCAGACGGTGATCTCGGTCTCCCGTGTTTTGCGTTCGACGGTTGCGGTGCGCATGGGAAAAGCCCTGTTTGACGGCTGTTGATAACAAGTGCGGGGGAGGCCAGTCCAGAAGGAGGTTCCAGAAGCGGATTCTGGAAGCCGCTTTTAAGCGACGTGGGCAGGGGCTGTCGCCACGCCGCCGGTCAGCCGATGGGCGACGCCGACGCGGTCGCGGCCCGACCGTTTGGCCTCGTAAAGCGCCTCGTCGGCGGCCTTCATGATATCGGCGGCCGTCTTGCCGTGTTCGTGAAGCGAGGCCACGCCCAAAGAGGTGGTGATCTTGGGAAGCACGAGGCCGCGCAGCCGGACCGTCATGCGCCGGGCCGCTTCGCGCAATTCTTCCGCGCGCTGGATGGCGGCGGCGAGATCGGCGCCCGGCAGGATCACCGCGAATTCTTCGCCGCCGTAACGGCAGGCAATGTCTTCGCCGCGCACCACGCGCTGCAACGTCTGGCCGAATTCGGCGAGCAAGGCGTCACCGCCTTCATGTCCGTTGGCGTCGTTGAAGATCTTGAAGTGATCGACGTCGAGCATGATCACCGAGAGCGGGGTTGAGCCGCGGCGCGCGCGACCGATCTCACGCGCCAGCGCATCTTCGAGATAGCGCCGGTTGAACAGGCCCGTCAGCGCATCGCGCAACGATTGATGGCGCAGCGTGTCCTGCAACAGAAGATTGGCGAGCGCGAGCGAGAGTTGTTCGGTGATGGTCTGAACCGTCTGCCGTTCGGCCACGCTGAAGCTGCGCGCAGCACCAACGCTCAACACGCCCAGCGTATCGCCCTGCGCGATCATCGGCAGGCACAGCACATGGGTGCCCGCATCGAAATGGGTGCAGGACGGTTCCACGCTTTCAGGTGCGGAGACATGCAGCCGCCCGCGCCGCAAACCCCAGCAATCGTCGGGCGCGAAGCTTTCCGAAAAACCGCCTCTGCCGAAGCTGCGGCTGACTTCGATCTGATCGCGTGCTTCGTTGAAAAGGCCGATGGCGCCTGATGCTTCGGGAAGAAGCTGGGTGAGATGTTTGGCGACGATGCCGAGCGCTTCGTCGGTGGTGCGGCAGGTCTGCAGCAATTCGCCCAACAGCGCCACCGAGCGCGCCGATTGATTGTAATGCTGCAATTCGGTGAGCGAGGTTTCAAGCTTCGCATTGGCGTGCGCGAGCGAGGATTCGCTTCGGGTACGCCGCACCGTTTCGCGTTTGATCAACCAGAACACGAAACCCAATATGCCGCCGCAGGCGATGATGCCGAGTGCACAAGCCCCAAGCGTGAGGTATGCAAAATACTGCAGCGACTTCAGGCGCAGATCGAGCAGCTTGCGCTCCTCGCGCGCCATGTTGGAGATCGTGGCCAGGATATCGCCCACCGCGTTCGTATCGTTGGGATCGGCCAGCATCTCTTCGGCCTTGATCTGACCGCCCTTGAGCGTGGTCGTCATCACCATGCTCATGCGCGCGAGTTCATTGCTGAGAGAGGTATGAAGGCGATCGACATGGGCTTGCTGGATCGGATTGTCGGCGGTCAGCGCGCGCAACGATGCGAGATAGGTGTAGATGCGCGGCAAGTCGGCCCGGAAGGGCGAGATCATCGTGGCCTTGCAGGTCGCCACATATCCGCGTTCGGCGGCTTCGGCATCGCTGAAGCGGGCTTCGGTCAGATCGAGCGTGTCGAGAATCTGATAGCTGTGCGCCACCCAGGCACTGCTGGAAATCAGCCGCGTGATGGAAACGGTGATGAGCCCCGTCACGCCCATCAGGATCACGCCGACCAGCACAAACCACGGCACCACCTTGCGGCCGAAGGCGCGGGACACGGGCGGGGTGGCTACAGCGTCGCTCATGGCGCACGATCCTTGCGCCGCGCCCGTTAAGAAATGGAATATTTTTAGACAAACCCCAGCTTTCCTGCGCTTGCGCCCTACGCCTAAGGGACCTATCTGGGCCTAGAAGCCCCCCGGATTGCCCTCATGGCCCTCAGCCCCCGCATGGATTCCCCCGAACGCTGGCGTTCCACCACCATCCTCTCGGTCCGCAAGGGCGGGGTGGTGGTTGTGGCGGGCGACGGGCAGGTGACGGCGGGCCAGACCGTGATGAAATCCAACGCCCGCAAGGTGCGCAGGCTCGCCAAGGGCGACGTGATCGTGGGCTTTGCAGGGGCGACCGCGGATGCCTTTGCCCTTTCCGAGCGGCTGGAAGCCAAGATCGAACAGCATCCGGGCAATTTGGCGCGGGCTTGCGTGGAACTGGCCAAGGACTGGCGGACCGACCGTTACCTGCGCCGCCTCGAAGCCATGATGGCGGTGGCCGACGCCAAGACCTCGCTGATCCTTTCGGGCACCGGCGACGTGGTGGAACCCGAAGACAGCCTGATCGGCATCGGCTCGGGCGGGGCGTATGCGCTGGCCGCGGCGCGCGCCCTTCTGCCGCTGGACCTTTCGGCGGAGGAAATCGCCCAGCGCGCCATGAAGATCGCCGCCGACATCTGCGTCTACACCAACCAGAACATCGTCATCGAAAGCCTGAAAACGGACTGATCTTGCAGCTTTCAACACGGGCGTATATATTTCAACACAGGAGTATATACGACCATGGCTTTGCACATCCGCCAGGAACAGACCGAAAAACTCGCCCGCGAGCTGGCCAAACGCACGGGTGAGACGCTGACAGGCGCGGTGCATACAGCGCTGGAGGAGCGATTGAGCCGCGTTGCCCAAGCAGGCCGTGCCGGCAAAGAAGCGAAGGTCTCACAACTGATGGCCATCGCGGAGCGCGCGCAGGGGCTTCAGGCGGAAGGCAAATCGGCGCGCGAACTGATCGACGAGCTTTACGACGAAGACGGTCTGCCGCGCTAATGGTTATCGACGCCTCGGCGCTTATCGCCATTCTGAAACTTGAGCCGGAAGCCGAACAGTTCGCACGATTGATCCTTGAGGCAGGCACCCGGCTGATGTCGCCGGTCAACTGGCTGGAAGCTGCCATTCGTGCCGAACGCGCCAGTGCGAGGGACATGGCCGCACTGGAAGAACTTTTCGCCGCCTCCCAGATCACCATCGTGCCAGTCGATCAGTTTCAGATGCGCGTGGCCCACACCGCATGGCGCGATTTCGGCAAGAGCCGTCATCCGGCGAAACTCAATCTCGGCGACTGTTTCGCCTATGCGCTTGCCAAACAGACGGGCGAACCCTTGCTGTACAAGGGCGGAGATTTTAACAGGACCGACATTCTCTCCGCAATTTGACGTAACTGGACTGAATCGCTTTCGATGACCATATACCTTCCATGAGCTTCTTCACCCCACGCGAAATCGTTTCCGAACTCGACCGTTTCATCGTCGGGCAGTCCGATGCCAAGCGCGCCGTCGCGATTGCGCTGCGCAACCGCTGGCGTAGGCAGCAGCTTGAGCCCGAACTGCGCGAGGAAGTGGCACCGAAGAACATTCTGATGATCGGGCCCACCGGTGTGGGCAAGACCGAGATTTCGCGGCGTCTGGCCAAGCTTGCACAAGCGCCGTTCCTGAAAGTGGAAGCCACCAAATTCACCGAAGTGGGTTATGTGGGCCGCGATGTGGAGCAGATCGTGCGCGATCTGCTCGAAGTCGGTATCTCGCAGGTGCGCGAGAAAAAGCGCAAGGATGTGGAAGCCCAGGCCGACGCGCGGGCCGAAGACCGCGTGATCGATGCGCTGGTGGGCGCCAATGCAAGCGCTTCCACGCGCGATGCGTTTCGCAAGAAACTGCGCGCGGGCGAATTGAACGACAAGGAAATCGAGATCGAAACGCGCGAAGGCGGCGCGCCGTCGTTCGAAATCCCCGGCATGCCCAATGCGCAGATCAGCATGATCAATCTTTCCGACATGTTCGGAAAAGCCATGGGCGGCAGGCCCAAGATGCGCCGGTTGACCGTGGCGGACGCACATGTGCCCTTGATCGCCGAGGAAGCCGACAAGTTGCTCGACAACGATGCGATGATCCGCGAGGCCATCGAGGTGGTGGAAAACGACGGCATCGTCTTCATCGACGAGATCGACAAGATCTGCGCCCGCACCGAATTCCGCGGCGGCGGCGATGTGAGCCGCGAGGGCGTACAGCGCGATCTGTTGCCGCTGATCGAAGGCACCACCGTTGCCACCAAGCATGGCTCGGTGAAGACCGACCACATCCTGTTCATCGCCTCAGGCGCGTTCCACACCGCCAAGCCATCCGACCTGTTGCCGGAACTGCAGGGGCGGTTGCCGATCCGCGTGGAGCTGAAGGCGCTCACCCGCGACGACTTCCAGCGCATCCTGACCGAGCCGGAGGCCAGCCTCATCAAGCAATATGTGGCGCTGCTTCTGACCGAGGGCGTGACGCTCGACTTCACCCCGGACGGCATCGGGGCCATCGCCGATATCGCGGCCCAGGTGAACGCGACCGTCGAGAACATCGGGGCCCGCCGTCTTCAGACCGTCATGGAGAGGGTGCTGGACGAGATCAGCTTCTCGGCCACCGACCGGACCGGGGAGAAGATCGTCATCGATGCGACTTATGTGAAAGACCGAGTCGAAGACCTCGCCAAAGACCAGGATCTGTCGCGCTTTATCTTATAGGCGAGACCGGAGGCCTGTTGACCCCGGGGGGCGTTCTTGCAAAAAGGCGCCCGTCCATAGCCGAAGGAATCGGACCCGATGCCCCGCAAAGACTATCTGTTCACCAGCGAAAGCGTGTCCGAAGGCCACCCCGACAAGGTGTGCGACCGCATTTCCGACGAAGTGGTGGATCTGTTCTTTCGCGAAGGCCCCAAGCACGGCTTCGATCCGAAGATCATCCGCGTCGCCAGCGAAACGCTTGCCACCACCAACCGCGTGGTGATCGCGGGCGAAACGCGCGGACCGGCGCAGATCACTTCGAACATGGTGATCGACGTGGCGCGCCAGGCGATCCGCGATATCGGTTACGAGCAGAACGGTTTTCACTGGAGCAATTGCGAAGTCGAAGTGCTGCTGCACGCGCAATCGCCGCACATCGCCCAAGGCGTCGATGCTTCCGGCAACAAGGATGAAGGCGCGGGCGACCAGGGCATCATGTTCGGTTATGCCTGCCGCGAAACGCCGGAGCTGATGCCGGCGCCGATCCTCTACAGCCACAAGATTCTCGAATTGATGGCGGCTGCGCGCAAATCCGGCAAGGCACCGAAGCTTGGACCGGATGCGAAGAGCCAGGTGACGTTGCACTATGTCGATGGCAAGCCGGTCACCGCGACACAGATCGTCGTTTCCACGCAGCACCTCGACGAAAACATGACGTCGAACGATGTGCGCAATGTCATCGAACCTTACGTTCGCGAAGCGATGCCGGGCGGGCTCATCACCGACAAGACGGTGTGGCACGTCAATCCGACGGGCGCGTTCGTGGTCGGCGGGCCGGATGGCGACTGCGGACTCACGGGCCGCAAGATCATCGTCGATACCTACGGCGGGGCTGCCCCGCATGGCGGCGGCGCATTCTCGGGCAAAGACCCGACGAAGGTGGACCGTTCGGCCGCTTATGCCGCGCGTTATCTCGCAAAGAACGTGGTGGCGGCGGGATTGGCCGATCGCTGCACGATCCAGATCGCCTATGCCATCGGCGTTTCCGATCCGTTGTCGGTCTATGTCGACCTGCACGGCACGGGCAATGTCGCCGAAGACAAGCTCGAAGCGGTTCTTCCCGAACTGATGAGCCTGAAGCCGCGCGGCATCCGCGAACATCTGGGCCTCAACCGCCCGATCTATGCGCGCACCGCAGCCTACGGCCATTTCGGCCGCACGCCGGATTCCGAAGGCGGCTTCTCGTGGGAGAAGACCGACCTTGCCGACGCGCTGAAAGCAGCGTTCTAAGCGCGGCTGCTATTTGCCCAGCCGCGCCGTCAGGTCCAGCCATTGATGGGCGATGATATTGACGCCATCGCCGGCCGGCACCTGTAACGTCTCCAGCACATCGAGCCCGGTGTGACCGTCCGGCGTGCGCCAGACTTGCGGTGCCGCAGCGGGAAAGCGCGCACCAATCGCTGCGTCTGGCGTTTTGGCTGCAGCCGCCGTGGCGGCGAACCGTGTTACCGGCACGAGCTGTCCTTGCATTCGGCCGTTTGCGAAGATCGCCAACGCGCTGTCGAAGGCGGAGCTGCCGTTCCGCAAATCCTGCACGTAAAATGTGAGCGCCAATGCACGGTCGCCATCCAGCGCCAATGCCGGTGCATAGGAATATTCGATGCCGCGCGCAGGATCGGAGCGTTGCAACGCCACCGGTGCCTGCCAGCCGCCGCCGGGCGTCTTCCAGGCATAGAACGAGGTGTCGTGTTCGAATTTGTGGGAATAGACGGTGCCGTGCCAGGTCAGATGCAAGCCGCCCTTTGCATCGGCGGCAATGCGCGCCCAATCGGCTAGCATATCGCCGCCGCCTTTGGGCTCGCCCCAGCCGGGTGCGTGCGCCAGAACATCGGTGGGATTGCGCCAGGCGCCATCGGGGCTGCGGTCGATGGTGCGAAGCTGCCAATAACCGCCCGGCGTTCCACGCGTCGCATTCTGTTGCGCGACCGGCGCGCTGAAAGCGACATGCACCGTGCCGCCGCCGTCCACGGCGAGCGAGATGGTTTTGATGCCGACACCGGCGGGCAGCGGCACCGGCTCGCTCTTCCAGGTCCGGCCAGCATCGCCTGAAAAAGCATAGATGCCGCTGGGCGTGACGAGGTGAAGGCCGCCCTTGCTGTCGAACGCGATGGCGGGGCCGATGTCACGGCCTTCGCTGCGCGCACCGGTATCGGTCACCGGCTCCAGAACGGTGCCGTCGGTGATGCGTCTCGTGCGCACCGTGCCGCCGGCCTGCCAGATCAGTTGCACAGTGTTGCCCGTCACTGCCAACGCCGGATAGGCGTTCCAGTCGCTGGGACCGGGGTCGGCGATGTTGATGGGCGCGGTGTCGAAATGCAGTGCGCCGCCAGCGGTGGTGGCGCGGCGATAGAAGGGGCCCGTTGGGCCGCCGGGCCGGCCGCCATCCTGCCAGACCATGTGCAACCGGCCCGCCGCATCGCGCGCGATATGTGCCGCGCTGTTGCCGGCGGTGGCGTTTTCATCGCCCGAAACCCCGACCGGGGTTGTGCCGTTGGGCAGGATAACGACATAGGCGCTGCGCGTTGCCGCCGGTGCGCCGGTTCCGGGTGTGCCGTTCCAGGCGGCCCAGGTCACTTTGGCCGCGCCCGGCCCAAGCTTGCGATTGAGATCCCAGGTGACCGTGCGCCCCTGACTGCGCGCCGCCGCCAGCAGGGCGTGCAGCGCGGGATCCTGCGGCCCGATTGCATTCGTGCCACGTGGCAGCTCGACCGCCAGCATCTCGGACAGGGTGATGGCCTGCTGTGCCTGCGCCGCGGATGCAAGCAGCGCAAACCCGATGATCGCGATGAATTTCATGTGTCCCCCCAAGGCGGCCAGTTAAACACCACCCACCCTTGCCGCAAAGTCCGCTGACGGGCAGAAGGCGCCGGCATAAGCGGGACGTAAAGCGCATGAATACGCAAACAGAGCAGCGTTCGCAGCGGCAACGGCGCCAGCTCTATGGCCGGCGCAAGGGGCCGAAGCTTTCCGCGCATCAGCAGCACCTGATCGAAACGTTGCTGCCAACGCTTGCGTTGAAGCTCGAACAAAACGCAGATCCGAAACGCTATTTCCCGCCTGAGATCGATGACGTATGGCTGGAAGTGGGCTTCGGGGCGGGCGAGCATTTGCTGTGGCAGGCCGAGCGTCATCCGCAGGTCGGGCTGATCGGCGCGGAGCCCTATATCTCCGGCGTCGCAAAACTTTTATCGAAACTTGATGAACGCCAAAACGAGCACCAAGCGCCCAACATCCGCCTTCACACCGACGATGCGCGCGACATCATCGATGCGTTGCCCGATGGCTCGCTGGGGCGGGTGTTCATTCTCTTTCCCGATCCCTGGCCCAAGACGCGCCATCACAAGCGCCGCTTCGTGCAGACCGAATTGCTGGACCGTCTGGCGCGCGTGATGAAGCCCGGCGCGGAATTTCGTTTCGCAAGCGACGATGCGCCTTACTTCGAATGGACCCTGGAACGCATCTGCGCGCACCCGGCCTTTGAATGGCAGGCCGCCTCTTCCGCCGACTGGCTGACGCGGCCCGACGACTGGCCCCAGACCCGTTACGAGGCCAAGGAACTTCACGGAAAGCCAGCCTATCTGCGGGCTTTCCGGCGCTGACTTGCCATTTTTGGGCGACAAGCCTATATCCCGGGCCATCCCTTACAACAGAAACTGCTGTTGTGTGGCGGTCGCAAGACCGCCGCGGGCCAAGACGCATGCTTTAACCGGGTCGCGCTTCGCTGCCCGGTCATGGTGAAGAGGTTCGGTCATTTTAACCGCGATGTCGCAATTGGAGCCTTTGATCGCCCCTGTCGTGGAAGCGGCGGGGTATCAACTCGTGCGTCTGCGCCTGATGGGCGGCAAGACCAAGACCTTGCAGATCATGGCCGAGCGGGCCGACGGCCTTATGGACGTGGACGATTGCGCCGTGCTGTCGCGCGCGCTGTCCGATTTCCTGGATCAGGAAGACCCCATCGAGGGCGAATACAATCTGGAAGTTTCCTCGCCCGGCATCGACCGCCCGCTGACGCGCCTGAAGGATTATGCGCGCTGGGCCGGACACGAAGCCAAGATCGAGCTGACAGCCCCCGACGCCAATGGCCGCAAGCGTTTTCGCGGCAAGATTTTGGGCCTCGATGGCAAAGACATTCTGTTCCACAGCGATGGGCAGCAGTTGAAATTCACTTTCGCCAACGTTGCGGAAGCGAAACTTGTTCTCACCGACAAGCTGATCGAAGAAGATTTGAAGGCGCGCAAACACGCGTAGCGTTTATCGAATGTGCGCATCCGCGCACGACAGGAGATGAAGAGATGGTAGCCGGAGTAGCCGCAAACAGGCTGGAACTTTTGCAGATCGCCGATGCGGTCGCGCGCGACAAGTCGATCGACAAGCAGGTCGTCCTGCACGCGATGGAAGAGGCGATGCAGCGCGCCGCCAAAGCCCATTACGGCAGCGAGAACGACATCCATGTCGAGATCGATTCCAAGACGGGCGAAACCCACGTCTCGCGTTACCTGAACGTCGTCGAGCAGATCGATAACGACAAGATCGAGATCAGCCTGGAAGATGCGCGCGCCCGCAACCCGGCCGCACAGGTGGGCGACATCATCGCCGAAACCCTTCCCCCGCTCGATTTCAACCGCGTCAATGCACAGAACGCCAAACAGGTGATCGTGCAGAAGGTGCGCGATGCCGAACGCGAACGCCAATATGAAGAATACAAGGACCGTATCGGCGAAGTCGTGCACGGCATCGTCAAGCGCGCCGAATTCGGATCGGTTGTGGTCGACCTTTCCCGCGCCGAAGGCGTTGTCCGCCGCGACGAGATGATCCCGCGCGAAAGCTTCCGCGCCGGCGACCGCATCCGCGCTTACATCTATGACGTGCGCCGCGAAGCGCGCGGTCCCCAAATCTTCCTGTCGCGTTCGCACCCACAATTCATGGTGCGCCTGTTCGCGCAGGAAGTGCCCGAAATCTATGACGGCATTATCGAGATCCGCGCGGTGGCGCGCGATCCGGGCAGCCGCGCCAAGATCGCAGTGATCTCAAAGGATTCGAGCATCGATCCGGTTGGCGCTTGCGTGGGTATGCGCGGTGTGCGCGTGCAGGCGGTGGTGCAGGAGCTTCAGGGCGAACGCATCGACATCATTCCGTGGAACGGGGAAGCGGCAACCTTCATCGTCAATGCACTGGCGCCCGCCGAAGTCTCCAAGGTGGTGCTGGACGAAGACACGCACCGTGTCGAAGTGGTGGTGCCGGACGAGCAGCTTTCGCTCGCCATCGGGCGGCGCGGACAGAACGTGCGCCTGGCCTCGCAGCTCACCAGCTGGCAGATCGACATTCTGACGGAAGCCGAAGAATCCGAACGCCGCCAGAAGGAATTTGCCGAACGCACCAAGCTGTTCATGGATGCGCTCGACGTGGACGAAACGGTGGCGCAGTTGCTCGCCTCCGAAGGGTTCTCGGAGATCGAGGACATCGCTTACGTGCCGCTCACCGATCTGTCGACCATCGAAGGCTTCGACGACGACACCGCCCAGGAACTGCAAAGCCGCGCCCAGGAATTCATCGAGGCGCAGAACCGCGAGCTGGATGAAAAGCGCCGCGCGCTTGGCGTGACGGACGACGTGCTCGAAGTCGAAGGCGTGACGGCCGCGATGGCGGTTGCCCTTGGCGAACACGAGATCAAGACGTTGGAAGACCTGGCCGGTTGCGCCACCGACGATCTGCTGGGCTATTACGAGCAGAACAAGGAAAAGGAACGCGTGCGCGTTCCGGGTGCGCTGGAAGGGTTCGAGCTGACCGCCGCCGACACCAACGCCATCATCATGAAGGCGCGCGTCAAGGCGGGCTGGATCGAAGAAGAGCCGGAACCCGAAGCCGAGGAAGAAGCGGCCGAGGACGTGGCGGAAGGCGAAGAAGCCTAAGCGGTTTTCGCGTGACCATTGAAACGCTGTTCGCGACGCGGCTGTACCGAAAGGTGCTGCCGCGCGCGGGCGCGTTTAACGCCGAACTGGCAAAAACCTGTATCGCGATTGCGCGCGAAGACCGCGCGGGCCAGCGCTGGTCGAAGGCGCACAACTATACCGGCTACACCTCTTACGCCTCGCTGAACGATCTGCCGTTGCGCGCCCCGGTGTTTGCCGAGCTGCAGAAGCATCTCGATGCGCAGGTGAAAGCGTTCGCCAAAGCGCTGCAATTCGAGCGCACCAAGCTCAGGCTCGATTCGATGTGGATCAATGTGATGGAGAAGGGCGGTGTTCACACCGCGCACATCCATCCGCATTCGGCGATCAGCGGCACCTATTACGTTGCGATTCCCAAAGGCGCGTCCGCGATAAAATTCGAAGACCCGCGTCTTGCGATGATGATGGCAGCACCTGCGAAGAAGCCCAGCGCCGCGCGCGGCAACCGCCCCTTCGTCACGGTGGAGCCCACGCCCGGCACCGTGCTTTTGTGGGAAAGCTGGCTGCGCCACGAAGTGGTGCAGAACACCGCGCGGGGCCTGCGCATCAGCGTGAGCTTCAACTACGCTTGAGCGGCCTCAGGTCTTCTTCGCGCATTGCGAGGTGAACTGCTGATAGGTTTGGCCGCCCGTCTTGTTGTCGGTTTTCATCTTCTGCCATTGGGCGGCGCACGCTTTCATCCGCGCTTGCGGGGTCATCGCCGCCTTGCCCGACATGCAGTTCGACGAGAATTTCTGATAGGTCGTCGCCTTCTTTTGATCGGCCGACATGGTGCCCCATTGGGCGGCACAGGCTTTCATCTTGTCGGAACCGGAATTGGCGCCCATTGCGGGGGCGACCAGAAGTGCGGCCATCGCGGCCGATAAAATCAACACGCGCATGAAATGCTCCCGTGAAAATCCTCGAATGGGAGAAATCTGCGCCCGAAAGAAGACGCCTTCTATCGGCCGATAAGAGAATGGAGAAACCGTAACCGCGCGGACATCTAGCTCACGCGGAGGTCTCAATCTTTCTTCGCGTGATCGTTATCCGACGGGGTGACGGTGTGCGCCACCGTTTTCACCGTGCCCGCCGTCACATCGACGGCGGTGGAGGCGACCGTGACACCGGCGTCAGCGACATCAGCCGCCACATCCACCACCGCACATCCCGAAAGAGCGAAGGAAACAGCCATAACCGCGAGCACGATACGCATGCTTGGGCCCTCATCGATACGCCAACCGGGTGAAAGAGTGCGCGCCTAGCCGAGGGAACTCAAGCTTCGCGTGAAATGCGCCCAATCCTCGATCACGCGTTCGACTTTCGCTGCTTCGAGCCGCGCGCGCGAATGATGATCCATATGCCCGCCGCCCATGAAGCCCCACACGCGCATGCCAGCCGCTTGCGCGCCCATCACCCCGTTCACGCTGTCTTCGAGCACCAGACAATCGCGCGGCGAAACGCCCAACGCGTTTGCCGCGTAGAGAAACAGATCGGGCGCGGGCTTGGCATGGGTGACATGCTCCGCCGAATAAACATGCGGCGCGAAATGCGCCCACAACCCGGTCTTCTTCAATTTCTTTTCGAGCGCCGCCTCACGCGACGAACTCGCCACCGCCTTCAACCCGTGCACACCGCGCACGGCTTCAAGCGCACCCGGCACTTCGGCCAACCGCATTTCCATTGCGTGGTGGTATTGCGCATCCATCGGCCCTTCGATCTCGGCCAGGATCGAGCGCCCCAACCGCGCCCGCCCATCGGCATCGAGCGCGGCGCGAAACGCGACATCGCTCATCCCCATGAACCGCGCCTTGAACTCATGCGGATCGTAATGAAGCCCGATGGACGATAACACACGGGCCTCAACCTCATGCGCGATCACCTCGCTATCCACGAGTACGCCGTCGCAATCGAAGATGATGGCGGAGAACATGGAAGTGAAGTGCCTGACGGAGCGCTCAAACAAAAAACAAGGATTGTTGCAAATTACGACAACAGCGGGAGAAAACTATCCCCGAACAGATTTGATTTTTTGGAACTCATTATCGTCAAGTATGCATTTAATGAGGTGGTCGACCCACTTTTGCGAATAGGTATAATCTTTGTGAGCCGGATGGTAGATACAAAAATCCTTTATGGTATTCTCTGGATCTTTCGCTCCACTCTTAGGACGTGCCTTATAGTACTTCCAAGCTTGCGTATGGTTGTGCGTTGTAATCTTCTTCTTTGCCCCTCGTCGAACGAGTGAAACGACTTTTCCAGCCTTATGTGGATACAATTCGTCTGCAATTTTGTATTTGAGAAGAACGCTCCTTATCTCATCACCCTCCTTTGAATTTGGCTCGACGAATTGAAAATGGGCCTTGCTCTTCGTTGCATTATCTAAGGTAAAGACAACTCTAAATTGATATTCTAGGTCCGCTAACTGTTCGTCGGTCATGCCCTCGCGCAAGCGCGCGTCCAACGCTTGAATTTCCTCCGGAACTTCATAGCGTTGCATGACAGCTACTTGCTCAATATCGAGGCGTGCGAACTGAAGAGCGAATGACAATTCGCGTTCCAACGAAACGGATTCGCCAAATAGTTTTCTTAGTGCAGCATCAAAATTTAAACAGCATGCCTGAAAAAGGGGGGCCCACTTGAAATCACTTCTCCCCAAAAGAAGGTGTTCAACGTCATCGCGTAATTTCTTTATCGTGCGCAAATTCCGTTTAGCGCCATCGGACAATGGACAGTCAGATCTTTCAATCATCTGGCTTAAGAGCAACGAACGTCCGTCTTTGCCTATTAACTTGATGCCTTTTCGATGATAATATTCGTGCAGCATATAGGTCCACGCTATCACCGCCTGCACGGTGAATAGTTCTGTCTTGAACAAGAAGCCTGGACCGTTGAAAACCTGCACGGCCAAAATCATCGCTTCGCGGGATCTGATCAGTCGTTCGTCCTCGAACAAATTCAGACCGGTTGAAGGATCAAATGCTTTCTTCCTTTGGATGAACGCTTCGACTTCAGCATCTGACGCGGGTGAAATTGTGTTGTCTTGTTTTACGCCAGTGACGCGGCCGCTATTTATGGTGGCCTTGCGTCCGCCTGAATTGATTAGTGCTTGTATATCCTGATTTCGCCAATTGCGGCTCAAAAGCGCTTTGACAATTTTCTTCTCAGCAGCATTGAGACCACCATCTTTATGGTGGTGAACCATCGCACCCTCCGTTCCACCTCAGGTTATATTACTAACCTCTGCAGGTAGAAGTAGAGTGCGTTGGGTTTATAGCTAACGCAGCAGCCTAGTTATCCAAAAAGCTCCGGAGCTTCCTAGACCGGCTCGGATGCTTCAGCTTTCTCAGCGCCTTCGCCTCGATTTGGCGGATGCGTTCGCGGGTGACGCTGAACTGTTGGCCGACTTCTTCGAGGGTGTGGTCAGTGTTCATGCCGATGCCGAAGCGCATGCGCAGGACGCGTTCTTCGCGCGGGGTTAGCGTTGCCAGCACGCGGGTTGTGGTTTCGCGCAGGTTGGCCTGGATCGCGGCGTCGATGGGGAGGACCGCGTTCTTGTCTTCGATGAAATCGCCGAGGTGGGAATCTTCCTCGTCGCCGATGGGCGTTTCGAGGGAGATGGGTTCTTTGGCGATCTTCAGAACCTTGCGCACTTTTTCCAGCGGCATCGCCAGACGTTCGGCCAGTTCTTCCGGCGTCGGTTCGCGGCCGATTTCGTGCAGCATCTGGCGCGAGGTACGCACCAGCTTGTTGATCGTCTCGATCATGTGCACCGGGATACGGATGGTGCGGGCCTGATCGGCGATGGAACGGGTGATGGCCTGGCGAATCCACCACGTTGCGTAGGTGCTGAACTTGTAACCACGGCGGTATTCGAACTTATCGACCGCCTTCATCAGGCCGATATTGCCTTCCTGAATGAGATCGAGGAATTGCAGGCCGCGATTGGTGTATTTCTTGGCGATGGAGATCACCAGGCGCAGGTTCGCCTCGATCATTTCCTTTTTCGCCTGGCCGCTTTCGCGTTCGCCCTTTTGCACCGTGTGCACGACGCGCCGGAAATCGACGATCGACTGGCGCATTTCCTGTGCGAGTGTTTGAATCTCTTCGCGCAGGCTGTGCAGCTTGTCGCGTTCGTCCTGCACGAAATCTTTCCAGCCGGGACGCGACAGGCGCCCTACGCGGCGGGCCCAGTTGGGATCGAGTTCGTTGCCGAAATGCTCTTTCAAAAAGTCCGGGCGTTCCACGCCGTGGGCTTCGGCAAGGCGCAGCAAACGACCTTCAAGGCTGACCAGGCGGCGGTTGATGCCGTACATCTGATCGACGAGCGACTCGATACGGTTGTTGTTGAGCTTGAGGCCTTTGACGAGATCGACGGTCTCGCTGCGCAGCTTCTTGAAGCGGCGTTCCTGGCTGGTCGAAAGTTCATCGGCGCCAAGGGCGGCTTCGACGCTGGCATCCTGCAGCTTGCCGAGTTTCTTGTAGAGATTGGCGATGTTGTCGAGCGTTTCGAGAACCTGCGGTTTCAGCGCAGCTTCCATCGCCGACAAGGGTAGATTGCCTTCATCGTCGAAACCATCGTCTTCGTTCGCGGCATCCGCAGCGGCAGCGGCTTCACCCGGATCGACGGGTTCGCCATCGGCCGTGGTTGGCGGCGCGGGGCGCGGGGTCGGCTTCGGCAGCGGTTCGGGTTTCTTGGGTGCGATCAGCGCGGCCATCGTCGCGTCATGGCCGTTCGCGTTCAGCGTGCCGTCGACAGGGACAGCCGGTGTTGCAGGCTGGCCATCGGGGCCTGCGCCATACATCGCTTCGAGATCGATGATGTCGCGAAGAAGGACTTTGCCTTCGTTCAGTTCGTCGCGCCAAACCGTGAGCGCTTCGAATGTCAGCGGGCTTTCGCACAGCGCGCCGATCATCAATTCACGGCCGGCTTCGATGCGCTTGGCGATGGCGATTTCGCCTTCGCGGGACAGCAGTTCCACCGAACCCATTTCGCGCAAATACATGCGCACGGGATCGTCGGTGCGGTCGTAGGTTTCCTCACCCTCTTTCTGGGTGACGGTGACCTGCTTGCCGCCTTCGGCGACGGCGGGAAGACCGCCTTCGGCCTGTTCTTCCTGCTCTTCGCTTTCGATGACGTTGATGCCCATTTCGTTGAGCATCGACATCGTGTCTTCGATCTGTTCGGACGAGACCTTGTCCGACGGCAGAACCTTGTTCAGTTCGTCATAGGTGACATAGCCGCGCTGCTTGGCGCGGGTGATCATCTTGCGAACGCCCACATCCGACATATCCAGAAGCGGGGAATCCGCATCGGGCGCAGGCGGCTGGGCTTCGGTGGTGCCAGGCTTCAGGCCCGGCTTGGGCGGGGTGGCTTTGACGAGCTGCTTGGCAAGAACTTGGGGTTGAATCGGCTTCTTCTCCGGCTGGGGGGCGGGGGCGGCCTTGGTGGCCTTGGGGTCGGGCTTTTTGGCAGGGGCGGGCGCGGGCTTGGCCGCTGCCTTCACCGGCTTGGTCTCGTGCTTGGGTTCGTGCTTTTTGGGTTCCGGCTTCTTGGGCGCAGGTTTGTGCGCGGGCTTGGCCGCTGCCTTTTTGGCCGCAGGCTTGGCGGCGGGCTTGGCCGCTGCCTTTACCGGTTTCTTCTTGGAAGCTGTCTTCGTCACCACGATGGGATCGGTCCGTTCTCAATAGGCCTGGGCGCGAGGGTGGCCCCGCGTCAGGGCATGTCTCCTATACTATGTGTGTAGAACGCAGATCACTCGCCCTGGGCAGCGCGGCGTTCCAGGAGCACCTGGACCTCGCGCCAGCTTTCTTCACTCGCCTCGTTGCGGAAACGCTCGACCGCGCGGGCCCGTTCGGGGTCCAGTTCCGCAATTTCCCGCAACTGGGTTGCGGCGCGGAGCCAGCGGGCCTCAATGTCTTCGGCATCGGCGAGTCCCTTGTCGGCGTCGTCCTTCGCAGGCGCGGAGGCAATTTCGCCGGAGGCGCGCCGGGCCAGTTGCTCGGCAAGCTCGGACTGTCCTACGCGCACGAGATGGTTCTCCAGCGCCCTGGTTTCAAGCCTGCCGCCGGAGGCGGCGAGGTTTAAAAGTTCGTGCCGGAACCTGTCAAGCGAACGATCCGCGAATGGAAGGGCGGCCAGTATCTCCCCATGCAGGGCTGCCAGATCGGGCTTTTCCCAGAGCAGGGCCGCCAGCTCCAGTTCCTTGATCCGGCGGGAAGCGCCCTTGCCCCCCCGGGCGATCATGCTGTTCTTCACCTCCGCCGAGACGGCGGGCCCGGAACCGAGGCTCCCGGGCCTTGGCGGAAAGGATTTGCCGCCCTTGCGGGGCTGATAGCCGTTCTTCTGCGGCCGGGGCTCGAACTTGCGGCGCTTGAACGCTTCGAACACGCGGGAATCGAAATCGCGCCGGTAGTAGTCGGCGATCTTGCCGTCGCCGATCGCCTGGGTGATTTCGCCAAGCGCGCGTTCGAGGCCTGCGCGCCGTTCCGGCGTGGAGAAATCCTTGCCTTCGGTTTCGGCGCGCCACAGCACCTGACCGAGCGGTTCGGCGGTATCGAGAATCTTGCGCATGCCGGATGGGCCGGAAGCGCGGATAAAACTGTCGGGATCTTCACCCGACGGCAGAAACGCAAAACGTAACGAATAACCCGCCTTCAGATGCGGCAACGCAAGTCGCGCCGCGCGATGCGCCGCGCGCAATCCGGCTTCATCGCCATCGAACGCCAATGTCGGTTCGGCGGCGACGCGCCAGAGCAGATGCAATTGATCTTCGGTGAGTGCGGTGCCGAGCGGGGCGACGGCGGCTTCGAAGCCCGCGCGCACCAGCGCGATCACATCCATATAGCCTTCGGCGACGACGATGTTCTGATCCTTGATCGCCGCGGGCCGCGCTTTGGCAAAATTGTAAAGCATGTGCCCCTTGGAAAAGAGGCTTGTTTCGCCGGTGTTGACGTATTTGGGCTTGGCATCGGGCGAAAGTCCGCGCCCGCCGAACGCCACCACACGGCCGCGCGGATCTGTGATCGGAAACATGATGCGGTCGTAGAAGAAATCGCGCGTGCCGCGTTCTTCATCGGCGGGGCGCACCAATCCGGCCGCGATCATATCGTCGAGCGGCACGTTTTTTCCGGTGAGAAAATCTTTCAGCGCGTTGCCGTTCGGCGCGTAACCGATACGGAATTGTTTCGCTGCCTCGCCATTCAAGCCGCGTGAAACAAGATAGTCGCGCGCGTTGCTTGAACCCTGGGCGCGCAATTGATCTTCGAAGAACACGCAGGCTGCTTCGATGATGTCGTAGAGCGATTTTTTCTGCTGCTCGCGGTCTTCGTCTTCTTGCGTCCATTTGGGAAGTTCGACGCCGGCTTCGCCCGCCAGCCGTTCGACGGATTCGGGGAAACTCAGGCCTTCGGTTTCCATCAGCCATTTGAAGGCATCGCCGCCCTTGCCGCAGCCGAAGCATTTGTAGGTGCGCCGCTCGTTCTCCACCTTGAACGAGGGCGATTTCTCCTTGTGGAAGGGGCAGCACCCCCACATGACGCGGCCCTTGCGGACAAGCTTCACCCGCCGTCCCACAAGCTGGACGATATCCGTCCGCCTTAGGATTTCGTCGAGAAGACCCTGGCCGTAGCGCATGGGGGTTAGTGTACGCACATTGCGAACTCACGTCCCGTATTGCGGGAAAAATGAGATGTGGGTTTCCCAAAACTCGAGAAAACAACGTCCTCCCCCGCTTGCGGGGGAGGGGGACCGCTTTAGCGGTGGAGGGGGCGACGCCGCACGGTGCTCGCCGACTTACCCCCTCCGCACGCGCGTTCCGCGCGTGGCACCTCCCCCGCTTTGCGGGGGAGGACAATCAGCCGCCCGACAACAAGCCCTTCACCAGCCCGCTCGCCTTGGCGAAATCCATCTGGCCGGCGTAGCGCTCTTTCAGGGCGGCCATCACCTTGCCCATGTCTTTCATGGAAGACGCACCCACTTCGGCGATCACTTTCTGGGCGGCGGCTTTGGCTTCGGCCTCTTCCATCTGCTTGGGCATGAATTCGCGGATGATGACGATCTCTTCGCGCTCATTGGCGGCGAGTTCCGGGCGGTTGCCCTTGTCGTAGGTTTCGGCCGATTCCTCGCGCTGTTTGATCATTTTGGCGAGCAGGGTGAGGATTTCGTCATCGCCCAGAAGTTCGCGGCTTTCCTCGGTGCGGTTGGCGATATCGCGGTCCTTCAGCGCAGCCAGTATCAGCCGGAGCGTGCCCAAGCGCTTCTTGTCGGCCGCTTTCATGGCCGTTTTCATCTCTTCGGTGAACTTTTCGCGCAGGCCCATGATCCGCCTCTTTTGCTGTTAAGGGCGGCGAATTTAGGCGAGTGGGCGGGACTTTCCAAACGTTCCACAAGCATAGGAAATCTGCCGCACAAACGCGGGTTGACCCCTGCCGGTCACATTCCTATTTTCCGCCAAATTCGAGGCCCCCATGACCGACGCACCCGCCCCCACCGCCGCAAAGCCGGCGGCGACGTTTTCGCGCGCCAAGCCGACCGCTCTGCTGGTGCTGGCCGACGGAACCGTGTTCGAGGGTCAGGGCTTCGGCGCCGAAACGGCGAGCGTGGGCGAGGTTTGCTTCAACACCGCGATGACGGGCTATGAGGAAATCCTCACCGATCCATCCTATGCGGGCCAGATCGTGGCCTTCACCTTTCCGCATATCGGCATCGTGGGCACCAATGCCGAAGACATCGAATCGCTAACACCGGCGGTGCGCGGGATGATCGTACGCGCCGATGCCGAACATCCTTCGAACTATCGCGCGATTGCCGCGCTCGACCGCTGGCTGAAATCGCACAACATCGCGGCCATCGCCGGTATCGACACCCGCAGGCTGACGAGTGTGATCCGCGAGAAGGGCATGCCGCATGGCGTGGTTGCCCATTCGCCGAGCGGCAAGTTCGATGTGGATGCGCTGGTCAAACAGGCAAAGGGTTTTCCGGGACTTGTCGGGCTCGATCTGGCCAAGGACGTCACTTCGCGCCAGAGCTACAAGTGGAACGAACTGCCGTGGGCTTGGAACAAGGGCTATGAGCAGGAGGCGGCGCCTTCGTGGCGTTGCGTGGTTCTCGATTACGGCGTGAAGCGCAACATCCTGCGGCTGCTCGCAGGGCAAGGCGCGGACATCACCGTCGTGCCCGCCAGCACATCCCTTGAAGAGGTGCTGCGTCACCAGCCGCATGGCGTGCTGCTGTCGAACGGCCCGGGCGATCCGGCGGCGACGGGGGAATACGCCATTCCGGTGATCAAGGGACTCGTCGATTCCAACGTGCCGGTGTTCGGCATCTGCCTTGGCCATCAAATGCTCGGCCTCGCTCTTGGCGGACAAACAAAAAAGATGCCGCAAGGCCATCACGGCGCGAACCATCCGGTGAAGGATCTCGAAACCGGCAAGGTGGAAATCGTTTCGATGAACCACGGCTTCACCGTGGACCGCGAAAGCTTTCCCAAAGGCGTGAAGGAAACCCACGTCTCGCTGTTCGACGGCACCAATTGCGGCTTGCGGTTGGACGGCAAGCCGGTGTTCAGCGTGCAATACCACCCCGAAGCGTCGCCCGGCCCGATGGACAGCCACTATCTGTTCGATCGTTTTTCGAAAGCTGCGAAGGCTTACGCGGGCTAACGCCGAAGTTCGATCACGTCGAACATCGATTCCTGTGCGGGATACGGGAATTCGATGCGCGCCACGTTCGGTCCGATAGACGAAAGCAGACCCACTGCATCGCTGGGCGTTGTCTCGGCGCCGAGTGATGCGCGGCCGCTCGAATAGAGTGCCTGTTTGTCTTTCGACCAGTTGGTGCCACCCAGGAAAACAAATCCGCCGCTTTCATGCGGATAGAGCGAGCCGCCGAAATGCTGCGTGCCGGTTTGCTTTTCGAAATAGGGATGGCCGTGTTCTTCGCCTATGCGGCAGGTGAACCACGAATAGACCACCACCGGCGCCATGCCGCCGAGCTTGATGGTGCGGCAGCGCCACGTGCCTTTGAGTGAAGCAATCGGAACAGCGTGTGAATTGCGGTTGAGCACGGCGCGCGCAGCGGCGAGATCTTTTTCGGGCGCGCTTTGGGCTTCCTGCATGGCCTTCGCGCGGGCTTGCGCCAGATGCGAAAGACGGTCTTGATCGTAAGGCGAGGCGCGGTCTTGCCAGGCGGCAAGCGCAGGGGCGGCGCAAATGATCAGCGCCGCGACAAGCTCAGGAAGCAGTCTCCCGCCCATTTCCTTCTCCCTCGCCCGGTTCGGAACCGTTCTCGGGCGCGACCCAGCCTTTCAAATCGGCCGTCGGCGGCATGCCGACGACGTTGAAGCCGGCATCGACAAAGTGAATCTCGCCCGTCACGCCAGCCGAAAGATCGCTAAGCAAATAGAGTGCCGAGCCGCCCACATGATCCAGCTCGATGTTCTTTTTGAGCGGGGCGTGCGCCTTGTTCCATTTGAACACCATGCGCGCGTCGCCGACAGCGGCACCAGCCAAGGTGCGCATCGGGCCTGCCGAAATCGCGTTAACTCTGATGCCGTCGCGGCCCAGATCGGATGCGAGATAGCGCACACTCGCTTCGAGCGCTGCCTTCGCCACGCCCATCACGTTGTAGTTCGGCGTCACGCGCGTCGCCCCGATATAGGAGAGCGTGATCATCGCGCCGCTATTGTCCATCAGGCGCGCGGCGCGTTGTGCGACCGCGGTGAAGGAATAGCAGGAAATGCTTAAGGTACGGGTGAAATTGGCGCGCGTGGTATCGACGTAGCGGCCTTTCAACTCGTTGCGATCCGAATGTGCAATCGCATGCACGAGGAAATCGAGCTTGCCCCATTCCTTCTTCAGCGTATCGAACACGGTGTCGAGATCGTTGTCGTTTTCGACATCGCCGGGCATCACCAGCTTGGCACCGATGGAGGCCGCAAGCGGCTTCAGCCGTTTGGCCTGCGCATCGCCCTGATAGGTGAAGGCCAGTTCCGCGCCGTTGGCGGCAAGCGTGCGCGCGATGCCCCAGGCAATCGAATGATCGTTGGCGACCCCCATCACGAGGCCTTTCTTTCCGCGCATCAATTGTGTGGCTTCTGCCATTCTATCCCTCGCTTTTGTGCCGTTCTGGTACAGCGATGTGTGCCGATTTTCTACGCGTCGGGCTTTTGGAAAACCAGGCTGGCGTTGGTGCCGCCGAAGCCGAAACTGTTGGAAACAGCGGTACGAATATTCGCGTTGTCGATGCGTTTGCGCACGATATTGGCGGATGCCACTTCCGGATCGATTTCTTCGATGTTGGCGCTTTCGCAGATGAAACCGTTCTGCATCATCAGCATCGTGTAGATCGCTTCGTGGACGCCCGCTGCACCCTGGCTGTGGCCGGTCAGCGATTTGGTGGCGCTGATCGGCGGCATCTTCTCGCCGAAGACTTCGCGGATCGCATTGATTTCGGGAATGTCGCCCACCGGTGTCGAGGTGGCGTGCGGGTTGATGTAATCGATGGGGGCTTTCACCTTTTCGATCGCCATGCGCATGCACCGCACGGCACCTTCGCCGGACGGCGCCACCATGTCGGCGCCATCTGCCGTGGCACCGTAGCCGACGAGTTCGGCATAGATCTTCGCGCCGCGCGCGCGCGCATGTTCGAGTTCTTCGAGAACCAGAATGCCGCCGCCACCGGAGATCACGAAGCCGTCGCGATTCTTGTCGTAGGCGCGCGAAGCCTTTTCCGGCGTCGCATTGTATTTCGATGACATCGCGCCCATCGCGTCGAACAATTCCGATAGCGACCAATCGAGTTCTTCGCCGCCGCCGGCGAACATGATGTCCTGTTTGCCCCACTGGATCATCTCGGCGGCGTTGCCGATGCAGTTGGCGCTCGTCGAGCAGGCGCTCGAAATCGAATAGTTCACGCCCTTGGTCTTGAACCAGGTCGAAAGATTGGCCGAGCAGGTGGACGACATCGCTTTGGGCACCGCGAACGGCCCGATGCGTTTGACGCCCTTTGCCGGATCGCGCGCGGCATCGGCGGCTGCGACGATTGCTTTGGTGGAAGGCCCGCCGGAGCCAACGATCAAACCGGTGCGGTCGTTCGAGACATCGCTTTGTTCAAGCCCTGCGTCGGCAATCGCCTGGTTCATTGCGATCCAGCAATAGGCCGCACCATCGCCCATGAAGCGGCGCGCGCGGCGATCCACCGTGGCATCGAGATCGATCTTCAGGCTGCCTTCGACCTGGCTGCGAAATCCCATCTGCTGATAGGTCGTGGCAGCGGTGATGCCCGATTTCGCTTCGCGCAACGACGCCACGACTTCCTGCGTGTTGTTGCCGATGGACGAGACAATGCCCATGCCGGTGACGACAACGCGTCTCATGGGACTTCCTCCGTAATCAATGAAACTTAAGCGGTTGCCGCTGTGAGCGCGGGCTTGGCGGCATCGCTGAAGAGACCGACCTTCATGTCTTTCACTTCGAACGCAACCTTGCCGTCGACCTTCACGATGCCATCGGCGATGCCCAGCACGAGCTTGCGCATCATCACGCGCTTGAGTTCGACGTAGTAGGTGATTTTCTTGGCGCTGGGCAGAACCATGTCGGAGAACTTCACTTCACCAACGCCCAGTGCGCGGCCGCGGCCGAGCCCGCCCATCCAGCCGAGGAAAAAGCCCACCATCTGCCACAACGCATCCAGCCCCAGGCAACCCGGCATCACCGGATCGTTCACGAAATGGCATTTGAAGAACCAAAGGTCCGGCTTGATATCGAGTTCGGCTTCGATTTCGCCCTTGCCGTTGATGCCGCCGTTTTCGGTGATGCGGGTGATGCGGTCGAACATCAGCATGGGGGGCAGCGGAAGCTGGGGATTGCCGGGACCGAAAAGTTCCCCGCGGGCGCACGCCAAAAGGCCCTGGAGGTCGAAACTCGAACTTCTTACCTGCATATCCCTGTCCCGAACCGGCCTTGCCAAAGGACTGGCAATTGGACCGCTTTCCTGTTATTTAGAAGCATTCTAACGAAGCACCGTCAGGTGCACCTTAGCAGGCTTGACGAGAAACTGTCAGCCGCGAAGGTTACAGAAAGGCATACGGTTCAGAGTGATGCGCGGTTCCCGCACCCCGGCCAGAGAGGCAGGCGACAAGAAGCTCGCCACCGAACGGCTGCGCGCGGCGGGTTTGCGCCCCACCAAACAGCGTGTGGCGCTGGCCAACCTGCTTTTCGGGCAGGAAGACCGCCATCTGACCGCCGAAACCCTGCATGACGAGGCCCACCGGGCCGGGGTGCGCGTTTCGCTCGCCACCGTCTACAACACGCTGCACCAATTCACGCAGGCGCAACTGTTGAAACAGGTGGCGGTCGAAGCCGGGCGTTCCTACTTCGACACCAATGTCCACGAGCATCAGCATTTTTATGTGGAAGACGAAGGGATGCTGATCGACATTCCGGGCGCCTCCATAGAAGTTGCCGGTGTTCCGGCCGCGCCCAAGGGCATGTCGATCGACCGGGTCGATGTGGTTGTCCGCCTGAAGCGGAACTGACCGGAAATTACTTCTTTAGAATGGTTCTAAATCGTTGACTTGGGGTTTCCCAAGTTGCATCCTTGCCCTCGCGCGGCCCGTTGGAGAGCCAACGCCGCCGACGAATTCAACACCAAAGGAGGACAGCCATGGCGTCCCTGAAGAATTCCAAGACCCACGACAATCTGAAAGCCGCGTTTGCGGGCGAGAGCCAGGCGAACCGCCGCTACCTGTACTTCGCACAAAAGGCCGACGTCGAAGGCTACAACGATGTCGCCGCCGTGTTCCGCTCCACCGCGGAAGGCGAAACGGGCCATGCCCACGGCCATCTGGAATACATGGAATCGGTCGGCGACCCGGCGACCGATCTGCCCATCGGCCCGACGGACAAGAACCTTCTGTCGGCGGTCGCGGGCGAGACCCACGAATACACCGACATGTATCCGGGCATGTCGCGCACCGCGCGTGACGAAGGCTTCGACGAAATCGCCGATTGGTTCGAAACCCTCGCCAAAGCCGAAAAGAGCCACGCCGGCCGCTTCCAGAAAGCGTTCGACACGCTCGGCAAGTAAGTTTGCGAATAGAGAGTGGCGAATAGCGAGTAGCTGTTCGCCACTCCCAGTTTTCCCATTCGCTACTCGCTACCCCCCATTCGCTCATCATGTCCAAAGAAGGCAGCCTCGAAGCGCCGACGCGCGAACCCATCGCTTGGCGCGATGCGGATTTCTATGACGCGCAGAAGCTGGAAGCCGAAACGCGCCGCGTCTTCGACATCTGTCATGGCTGCCGCCGCTGCTTCAATCTTTGTGATTCCTTTCCGCGCCTGTTCGACCTGATCGACGCGAGCCCCACCGAAGAACTGGATGGCGTCGACAGCAAAGATTTCTCATCCGTCGTCGAAGCCTGCACGTTGTGCGACATGTGCTTCATGACGAAGTGCCCTTACGTTCCGCCGCATGCGTTCAACCTGGACTTCCCGCATCTGATGCTGCGGTACCGCGCGGTGGAGGCGAAGAACGGCAAGAAGGATTTCACCCAGGGCCAGCTCGCCGAGATGGATCGCAACGGGCGGCTGGCGGCCATCGCTTCGCCCATCGTCAATTGGGCGTCGTCCAAAGGTAATGGGCTCACGCGCCCGTTGATGGAAAAGGTGGCCCACATCGACCGCGATGCGGTGCTGCCCCAATTCCACACCCGCACCTTCATGGCACAGGATCGCAACGATCCGATTTTGCCGAACGCGAACGCGCCCGCTTACGGCAAGCGCAAGGCCGCGATCTTTGCGACCTGTTTCGTCAACTATAACAAGCCCTCCACCGGCATGGCGGCGCGCGCGGTGCTCAATCACATCGGTGTCGAAACGCGAGCGGCGTATCCCGGCTGCTGCGGCATGCCGTTTCTCGAACAGGCCGACATTGCGCGCGTGGCCGAGCAGGCCAAGAAAGTTTCCAAAGACCTCGTCAAGCTGATCGACGAAGGTTACGACATCATCACACCCACCGCGTCCTGCGGGCTGATGCTCAAATTCGAATGGGCGCTGATCCTTCCCGAAAACGAAGACGTGAAGCGGCTTGCCGAACACGTCTACGACATCGACGAATATGTGGTGCATGTGGCCAAGAACGAAGGCCTGCCGCCACTGTCATCGCTGCCGGAAGGCGTGACGGTTCACATTCCCTGTCACGCGCGCGCACAGAACATGGGCCCGAAAGCGGCCGAGATGTTGCGCCTGATCCCCGAAACGCCGGTCGACGTGATCGAGCGCTGTTCCGGCCATGGCGGAACCTTTGGCGTCGTCAAACCGACGCATGAAACCGCGGTGAAGGTGGGCCGCCCTGTGTTCCGGCAAGCCGTGCAACAGGCGCGCGGTCATATTGCATCGGATTGCCCGCTTGCGGGTTTGCATATCGTGGAGAATTCGAAAGCGCTTGCGGCCAAGGACGGCAAGACCGTTGCCGACAAAGCCGAACATCCCATCGAGATCCTGGCGCGCGCCTTCGGATTGACGGAGCACCTTTCATGAGCGCCGCGCAACGCAAGATCACGACCGCCGACATTCTTTCCGACGCCGATTACGCCGCGCGCCGCAAGGAACTGCGGACCGACGCGATCGCCACGAAGAAGAACCGCCGTGTCGAAGTGGGGCCGGTCGCGACCTTTCATTTCGAGAACTATCAGACGATGTGGCTGCAGGTGCAGGAAATGCTGCGCATCGAAAAAGGCGGCAGCGCGCAGATCGCGGGCGAACTTGAGGCTTACAATCCGCTGATCCCGCAAGGCAAAGAATTGATCGCCACCCTGATGCTGGAGATCGATGATCCCAAGCGCCGTGAAACCATGCTGTTCCGTTTGGCGGGGATCGAGAACAGTGTGTCCTTCGAACTGGAAGGCGAGATCGTCAAAGCCACACCCACCGAATATGACGACCGCACCACGCCCGACGGCAAAACCTCATCGGTGCATTGGGTACGCTTTGTCTTCACGCCGGAACAGATCGCCAAATTCAAAGGCGGCGAGGGGCGCGCGCTGATCGCGATCAATCATCCGGCTTACGGCCACATCGCCATCGTGCCGCCGACTGTGCGCGCCGAACTGGCGAAGGATTTTGCCTAAGGCCGTGTGTAGGTGTCGGTCGGCTTGCCGATGCGTTTGAGCACGACCGTCTGGTGGCCCTGATCGGGGCGGATCCACAACATCTGTCCATCCGGCAGAAGTTTGCGCGTCACCTCGAACCACGGCAGCGTCACGGGAATCCAGCGCACAAGCAGCGGCCGCAACACGAACACGCCATCTTCATAGGACGCAACGGCGACGATCTTGGTCTTGAAGTCGAAGGCCGAAACCTCGTGCACCGCATTCTTCACCGTGCCATCGGCGCGCGCATCGGCGATCTGGCCCCCGCCCATATCGACGATGCGGTTGCCGCATTGCTCGATGCGCTCGACATAGGTGTACATCGGATCGCCTTTCGGCACCGGCTTGCCGTGGCGTTCGATGGTCACCAGCTTCCAGATGCCGCGCAGATCGGGCGCGCCCTTCACCAACGGTTCGGTGCATCCGGCGAGCACCGGTTTGGGAAACGTCTTGCCGTAACCGCCGGGCAGCGGCGTGTGCGCGACCGGAATGTCGTTGGCCACGCGCGCGTCCGCGGCGAACCCCAGCGGGGCGAGCGCAACAATAGTGCTCAGCAATCCGCGGGCGAAATATCGTTGCGCTGTTTGAAATATGATCCGCATGGCGCCCCTGCCAATCCGAAACCGCGGCAAGATTAGAGGTTCGGCAGCATCACGTCACGCCAGATTCATGCCCGTCGCATGTTCGAGTGCGGCCACGGCCTGGGGCCCGCTTTCGACCTTGATCGTGTGCATGCCGAGCTCGCGCGCCGGTTTCAAATTGACGCCCAGATCGTCGAGATAGACGCAAGCCTTCGGATCGACCTTCAGCGTTTCGCACATCATCTGATAGATGCGCGGATCGGGTTTGCGCAAACCCACCTTCGAGGATTCGATCACATGATCGAACAGCACCATGATCTCGGTTTTGTAGAGATTGGCCGGTTTGCCCGCGCCGCTTGCCTGCATCGACGGCACGTTGTTGGTGATGCAGCCGGTCTTGAACTTTGTTTTCAGGCGGCGCAACGCCTCGATCATCTCGGGTCGGAAATCGCCGGCCAAAAGCGGAATGATATCGCGACCGGGAATGTGGTGCCCCAGCGCTTTGGCTTCGGCGGCGAACGCCGCATCGAAACCATCCAGATCCAGTTCGGCGCGTTCGAACCGCGCCCAGGCGTTTTCATGATGGTTGGCCGCGTTGATCTTGCGGATGACATCCACCGGTAAACCGCGCTCGCGTTCGTAACGCGCAAACGCATCGAAAGGTGACGAGGTGAACACCCCGCCGAAATCGAAAATGACTGCCTCGACCACGATTGCCTCCAATTGCCTTGCCCAGAACAAGCAGGTGCGCGCAAGCTGCGTCAAGGGAGAAACGCCATGAGCGAACGCGCCATCCATCTGCCGCCGGAATCCAAAGGCGAAGCGCCGCCGCGCGGACGGCTGAAAGGGCGGCGGATTCTGGTGGTTGGCGGCGGCCAGATGGATATCGGCGACACCGACACGCCCATCGGCAACGGCCGCGCCATGAGCGTTCTGTTCGCGCGCGAAGGGGCGGCGGTGGCGGTTGCCGACCGCAGCGAGGAAAGTGCGGCAGCCACCGTTTCGTTGATCGAAAAGGAAAACAACCAGGCCTTCGCCATCGCCGCCGACGTGACCGGTGAAAACGATGTCAAACGCATGATCGAAGAAGCCATGAAGGGGCTCGGCGATCTGGATGGCATCGCGCTCAATGTCGGCATGGGCGCGGGTGGTGCATGGCTGGAAGGCACCACGCTGGAAAGCTGGAACAAGGTGGTGGCGGTGAACCTGACCAGCCACATGCTGACGGTGAAGCATGCATTGCCGCATCTGGCGAACGCAGCTTCCATCGTTTTCATTTCGTCGATTGCAGGGATGACGGCGGGAAGCAGGTTACCCGCTTACGATTCCACCAAGGCGGCACTCTCCGGCCTCTGCCGCCATGTTGCGTTCGAAGGGGCGCGCCGCGCCATTCGCGCCAATGTGATTGCGCCGGGATTGATGGACACATCGATTGGCAGACTCGCTTCCCGCGGACGGCCCAATCGCGCCACCACGCCGGTGCCGCTGAACCGGCAGGGCACGGGATGGGAAACGGCCTATGCCGCATTGTTCCTGTTGTCGGATGAAAGCGCTTACATCACCGGGCAGATCCTTGCCGTCGATGGCGGGCTCGCGAGCCTTTAATCTCTGCCTGCCTCTTGCGAAGCCGCCCCATCCGTTCCCAAATGAAAGCGGGACAAGGCGATGGTGGAACGATGCTGACCTTTCCGAAAGCCGGTTATCAGGCGGGTATCCGCGATTTCGGCAATGGCAGTTTCGCTTGGCTGCAACCCGACGGCGGGTGGGGGCTTTCCAATGCGGGGCTTGTGACCGATGGCGGTGAGGCGCTGTTGATCGACACGCTGTTCGACACCCAGCACACGCAAGCGATGCTCGACGGTTTTGCGAAGACGACGGATGCGAAGATCCGCACCCTCGTCAACACGCATCAGAACGGCGACCACTGGTTCGGCAATGCGCTGGTCGAGGACGCGGAGATCATCGCCACCGAGCGTGCCGCCCACGACATGCAGCACGAAGGCCCCGAGCGCCTTGTGATGATGATGAAGGCCGCCCCGCAACTGGGCCTGACTGGGGAATATCTGGTCCATTGTTTCGGCCGTTACGATTTCGAACATGCCTCGCCCAAATTGCCGGACACCACGTTCAATGGGCGGCTGTCGCGCCATGTCGGTTCGAAACGCGTCGACTTGATAGAGGTCGGCCCGGCGCATACCGGCGGCGACGCCATTGTGCATGTGCCGGATGACCGCGCGGTCTTCACCGGCGACATCTTGTTCATCAACGGACACCCCATCGTCTGGGCGGGGCCCATCGGCAACTGGATCGCTGCTTGCGATATGATCCTGTCATTGAACGCCGAAGCTATCGTGCCCGGCCATGGGCCGGTGACCGATGCACAAGGTGTGAGACGCGTACGCGACTACCTCGTCTATATCCGCGACGAAGCGAAGAAACGTCACGATGCGGGCATGGGCGCGTTCGAAGCGGCGCGTTCCATCGCACTGGACGATTTCGCGGGCTGGGGCGATGGCGAGCGTATCGCCGTCAACGTCGCCACGCTCTATCGCGAATTCGGAAGCACCGATGCCCCTGCCGATGCGGCCACCTTGTTCGGCTGGATGGCGCAACTTTGGAAAGACCGCAAATGAGTTTGGTCGTTTACGAACATCCGCTTTCGCCATACGCACAGAAGGTGAAGATCGCGCTCGACGAAAAGGGCGTGGCTTACGAAACCAAAATGCCCGTCGCCATGGGCACCGGCCAACCCGATCTGGCTTTCCTCAAAGCCAATCCGCGCGGCGAAGTGCCCGCGCTGATCGATGGCGATTTCAGCGTGTTCGATTCCACCATCATCCTGGAATACATCGAAGACAAATGGCCCACGCCTGCGCTGCTGCCGAAAACGCCGCAGGATCGCGCGCGCGTTCGCACCATCGAAGAGGTGATGGATACTTCGTTCGAGCCCATCAACTGGGGCATGGGCGAAATCCGCTGGTTTCGGCGCGCCGAAGGCCAGAAGGCGCGCGCCATCGAAGCCCATGCCTCCGCACAGGCACGCGGGCTTTACGCCTGGCTGACGCGCCAATTGGGCGAGCACGACTGGTTCAACGGCGCCACGTTCGGCTGGGCGGATATTTCCGTCATTCCGTATCTCAATGGCGCGCGCGGGCTTGGCATCGGGCCCGATATCGATTCCGCACTCGGGCGCTGGATCGCGCGCGCCAACGAACGTTCATCGGTGATGAAAGCTGCCAAATCCGCCGCCGATTCCATCGCCGGCATGGCCAATGTCGATGCGGCGGTGAAGAGCGGCATGTTCAAACGCGAATACCGCGATCATCGCCTGGAATGGATGATCCGTTCCGGCGGCATGGAAGTGGTGCTGGAAGGCATGGCGGCGGGCAATATCCGCTTCTCCAACGAATTGAGCTGAGGCATGACGCACGAAATCATCTTCCACCACTATTGGACCTCGCCGTTCTCGGAAAAGGTGCGGCTTGCGTTCGGCATCAAGAAGCTTGCCTGGCGCTCGGTCGAAATCCCCAACATGATGCCGAAGCCCGATCTTCTTCCGCTGACCGGCGGCTATCGCAAGACACCGGTGATGCAGATCGGCGCGGATATCTTCTGCGATACACAGATCATCCTGCGCGAATTGGAGCGGCGCTTTCCGGAACCGAGCCTTTTCCCGCGCGGCAGGGGAATGTCTTATGCGCTGGGTTTCTGGGCCGACCGGCCGTTCTTCATGCCGACGGTCGGCGTGGTGTTCGGCGAGATCGGCCATCTGACGCCGGAAGATTTCCGCAAAGACCGCACCGCCATGTCCGGCAATGCGTTCTCGGTGGAGGTGTTGAAAGCGGCCGCGCCCTTCTCAAGGGATCAATATCGCGCCCATTGCGCCTTCATTGCCGATCAACTGGCCGATGGACGCAACTTCGTGCAAGGCGCAACGCCCGGTGCTGCCGATCTGCATTGTCATCTCAATCTCTGGTTCGCCAAAAGCTTCGTGCCGCAGGCCGCCGATCCGCTGGTTGCGGAATTCCCGAAGGTCGAAGCGTGGTATGCCCGCATGAACGCCATCGGCCATGGTGCGCACACACCGATGGACGCGAAAGAAGCGCTTGCCATCGCGAAGGCCGCAACGTCTGAAGCAAAAGAAATCGCCGACCCGCACGATCCCAACGGCCGCAAGCCGGGTGACAAGGTGAAAGTCTCAGCCGACGATTACGGCCGTGACCCTGTTGAAGGCATCATCGTATTTTCGAACGTGCACGAAATCGCCATCCGCCGTAGCGACCCACAGGTGGGCGACGTGGTGGTGCATTTCCCGCGCGCTGGATTCAACGTGATGCCGGTTTAGTTCTCCAGCATCACCTTGCATTGGTGCGTGGGCTTTCTCAGCGCTTCGAACGCATCGGGCAAGCCATTCAGGTCCACGATGTCGGTGATCATGTGCGAAACATCGACTCGGTCCGACGCGATCATGTCGATCACATAGTCGAAATCGGCGGGCCGGTAGCCGAACACGAATTGCAGCTCCAGCTCTTTCACAATGCCCATCAGCGGCATGATCGTGTCGGGTTGCTGACACACGCCCGCGATCACGATGCGGCAACCGCGCGGTGCATCCATCATCGCCGAATTGATCAGGCCCGGTGCGCCCACGCATTCGAAGATGATGTCCGGGCCGTGACCGGCGATCTTTTCCACCTGCGGGGTGAGCGGTTGGTTGGGATCGATGGCATCGGTGGCGCCGAATTTTGCAGCCGCCGCGCGGCGCACCTCTGCGCGTTCGCTCACGATCACGTGCCGCGCGCCCAGGAAATTCGCCCATAGCATCACGGCCAGTCCCACCGGGCCCGCGCCGATCACCAAAACAGTGGCACCTCGCGCCATCTTGGCCATATCGACCGCGTGCAATCCGACCGCGAGCGGTTCGACCAGCGCGCCTTCACGGAACGAAACACCTTCCGGCAAACGATGACCGCCCCAGGCGTTGAGCTTCACATATTCGGCATAAGCGCCGGGGCTTTGGCCCAGGCCGATGCCGATGCCTTTGCCGCAAACGCCCCGTCCGCCGAAATTCGCGCACGGGCTGAATTCGCCGCAACACATATAGGGAAAGCCCGCGAGCCGATCGCCCGGCTTCCACAAATGCTTCACCGCATTGCCGACTTCGATCACTTCACCGGCAAATTCATGGCCCATCACAGAGCCCAAAGGCAGCGGCATGATGGAAGTGGGTTCTGTCATGTGCAGATCGGAACCGCAGATGCCGCAATTCTTCACCTTCAGGATCAGATCGTTGGGACCGGCCTTGGGATCGTCGATCACGCCCACGGCAAGCGGTTTGGACATTTCCTGGAAAATGGCGGCGCGCATGGCGTTTCGTTCCCTTCTTTTGACAGCTTTCGCCATTATGGCATCCTTCGCGCGGGAAGAAACCGGGAAAGAAAATGACCATCGATACCTATAAAACCGCCCGCGAAATGCTTGCCGATCTGCAAGCGAAGAAAATTTCCGCGCGCGAATTGCTGCAAGCGCATCTCGCCCGCAACGACGCGCTGCACAAGAAACTGAATGCGGTGGTCGAAACCGATATCGAGCGCGCCATGAAAGATGCGGGCGCCATCGACAACGCGCGCGCCAAAGGTGCGCCGCTCGGCAAGCTCGCGGGCCTTCCGATGACCATCAAGGATGGTTTCGATGTCGAGAACATGCCCGCCACGTCCGGTGCGCCGGGCTTTCGCGGCCGCGACAAGAATTGCGCCGATGCCGATGTGGTGGCCGCCGCGCGCAAACAGGGTGCGGTGATCTGGGGCAAAACCAATGTGCCTTACATGCTGGGCGACATTCAGAGCTACAACGAGATCTACGGCACCACCAACAATCCATATGACGTGACGCGCACACCCGGCGGATCGTCGGGCGGCGCTTCGGCGGCGCTTGCCGCCGGTATCACGCCGCTTGAGATCGGATCGGATATCGGCGGCTCGTTGCGCCATCCGGCCAATTTCTGCGGCGTGGTTTCGCTCAAACCGACCTGGAATGTGCTGTCGCAACGCGGCCATGTTCCGCCTGCACCTGAAAGCTACAGCGAAAACGGCGATCTCAATGTCGTGGGGCCGATGGCGCGCAATGTCGGCGATCTTCGGCTGTTGTGGGATGTGCTGCGGGGCGGCGCGGGCGGGACAGACAAACCCGCGAAAGGCGCGCGCATCGCCGTGTGGGATGCGGACGAACATTTCCCGCTGGCCAACGACGTGCGCGATGCCGTGGCGCGCGCCGCCAATGCGCTGTCGGAACATGACGTCGTGATCGGCAACGACAAGCCGCCGGTCGGCGGCCGGGAGTTGATGCTGCCCTATCTGCAAACGCTTTCGGCGGTTCTGGGCAGCGGCTTGCCGGACGAAGTGTATGACGCCTTTGCGTCGATGCGGGAGCAGGACGCCAAGACGCTCGCCGAAGGCGGAGACGGCGGCGCCTCGTTCCGCTTTTTCTCGACCGGCAGTTTTCGCGACGTGTCGCGCGCGCGCACCGAACGGCAAAAGCAGAAAGACAGGCTCGAAGCGTTTTTCGACGATGGCTACGACGCGATCCTGATGCCGGTGACGCCGATCGTGCCGTTCGCACACAACCATCAGGGCAGCTTCGCCGACCGCACCATCGATGTGGACGGACAAACCGTGCCTTACAGTTCGCTGATCAACTGGATCGCGCTGGCGACTTCGCTGCGCGCACCCGCACTTGCGGTTCAGGCCGGGCGCACCCAATCGGGCCTGCCGGTGGGGGTGCAGCTTGTCGGGCGCTGGAACGATGAGGACCGGCTGTTCGACCTTGCCCAGGCGCTGGAACAGGAGTTCGGGTTCGAGCCGCCGCCTCTCTAAAGGGGCGCTTTGACAGGGCCACGGCAGGGCTGACAGAATGTCACAAAGCTATCGCCAATGAGGGAACGACCATGACCATCCGGCTTCGCAACGGCATCTTCCTTGCGCCCTTCCACCCGGTGAACGAAGACCCGACGCTGTGCATCCAGCGCGATATGGAACTGATCGAGCATCTGGACCGGTTGGGTTACGAAGAAGCCTGGATCGGCGAACATCATTCCGCCGGTTTCGAGATCATCCCGAGCCCCGAACTTTTCATCGCAGCGGTTGCCGAACGCACCAAGCGCATCCGGCTTGGCACTGGCGTTGTCTCGCTGCCCTATCACCAGCCGCTGATGGCGGCCAACCGCATCATCCAGCTCGATCACCAGACGCGCGGCCGCGTGATGTTCGGCGTGGGCCCCGGCTTGCTGCCGTCGGATGCGTTCTCGATGGGCATCGATCCGTCGACGCAACGCGACCGCATGGTGGAATCCATCGAAGTGATCCTGCGCCTGTTCAAGGGCGAGCGCGTCACCCACAAATCGGAATGGTTCACGCTGGTCGATGCGATGTGCCAGTTGAAACCCTATAGCTGGCCGCATCCCGAAATCTGCGTCGCTTCCAGCGTCACGCCATCGGGCGGCAAGCTTGCGGGCAAGCATGGTTTCGGCATGTTGTGCGTGGCCGCCACACAGGCTGGCGGTTACGACGCGCTTGCCGTGAACTGGGACGTCGCCAACAAAACCGCCGCCGAACACGGCCGCACCATGGACCCCGAACGTCTGCGCCTTGTCGGCCCCGTGCACATCGCCGAGACGCGCGAGAAAGCGTTCGAGAACTGCAAATTCGGGTTCGAACAGTGGCGCAATTATTTCGCGGGCATCAGCGCGGTTGCGGGGCGCGAAGCCACCGAGAACCGTCCGCTGGAATCGCTGGTCGAAGAAGGCGTGGCGGTGGTCGGCACGCCGGAAGATGCGATTGCGCAGGTCCAGCGCCTGCAAAAGAAACAGGGCGAATTCGGCTGCTTCCTGCAGCTCGCGCACAATTGGGCGGATTTCGAGAACACCAAGAAATCCTATGAACTGTGGCAGCGTTACGTGACCCCGGTCATCCACGGCGCCAACACCGCCCGCGACACCGCGCTCAACTGGGCCAAGGATAACAAGGAACGCTTCATCGGCGCCGCCATGACGGCTGCGATGCAAACGATTCAGAAGCATTACGAGGACGAAGCGAAGAAGGCGCCGAAAGCGGCAGAATAACTAAGCCCTGCGTGCCAGTTCGAGGAGTTCGTCAACCGACCATTGGTCGTCGACATATTCGCCATATTTTCTCGCGATCACGCGCCCATCCGGCGCGATGAGCAAATCCGCGGGCAGGCCGTAACGGCCGCCATGCGGATTGAGGCTGGGCGCGGACTCGCGTCCGGCAATGACGGCGCCGATACTGCGCGCAAGACCGCCCGCAATCGCGCCCCAGCCGCGCGGATCGAGCAGAGCGCGCGGCCCGCTTTCCACGCCGAACGCGGCATACACTTTCTTGTCCGGGTCGGCGATCACGGGAAAGGGAAACAGGGCCGCGTGTTCGCGCAAATCGTCGGCCGAAGAATGGAAGAACACGATTTCCTTGATACCGGCAGCCGCGATCTCTGCCTCACGCCGCATCATAGAATGAAGGTGCAGGTTGCAAACCGGGCAGCCCGCAAATCTGCGAAACTGCAAATGAACCAACCGTGCCGTATCGGGGATATCGGCCTGTTCGCCGGAAATACTTTCAAAACGGCGCGGGCTTACGACATCGCCAACGCGGTATTTGCCGGATGGATCAGGCATCCTGTTTCCCCCAATGGCTGCGCCACCGATATGGGGAGAGGCTAGCCTTAAGCCAAGGGATTACAGCTTCACCCGTCCCGACATGATGGTCTCATAACCTTCCTTGTCGAGCTTTTCGTAGCGGCAGGTGATGGGGTCCAGCACATAAAGCGGGTCGGTGATCGTTTCCGGGTTGAAGCCTTCTTTCACCAGATCGACCTTGCGCTGTTTGAAGGTGCCGGTGATTTCCATTTCCTGTTGCAGGCGCAGGAAGATGGGGCGCGCATAAGCCGCGAGGTTCGATTTCAGCTTCTCGCCCAGTGAATCGAGATCGAAATCGGGGCCGACGATCAGCGAGGCCATGCCGGCGCGGCCATCCATGCCGGGCACCTGCACGCCATAGACGTTTGCTTCCTTGATGCCGGGAATGACGCTGAGCACTTCGGAGACTTCGCTGGTGGCGACGTTTTCGCCTTTCCAGCGGAACGTGTCGCCGATGCGGTCGACGAAATAGAAATAGCCGTGTTCGTCCTTGCGCAGCAGGTCGCCGGTACGAAACCACAGATCGCCCTTTTCGAACACGTCGGCCAGGATCTTCTTCTTGGTGTCGGTTTCCTGCGTGTAGCCTTCGAAGCTGCGGCCCGGTTCGTCGACGATCTTGCCGATGGCCTCGCCCGCCTCGTTATCCGCGCATTCGATGCAGCGCCCATCTGGGCCGCGCACCGGCATTTCGGTTTCGACGTCGAACTTGATGACGCGGCAGATGATGATCTTGCGCATGTAACTGGGGATGCGCCCGATGGCGCCGACCTGGCCGTCGTAATTGATGAACGACACATTGCCTTCGGTGGCGCCGTAGAATTCGACGATCTTGGGAATGTTGAACCGCTTCTGGAACGCGGGCCAGATTTCGGGGCGCAGGCCGTTGCCGGTGATGGCGCGGATCTTGTGATCGCGCTCATGAGCGGATGGCGCCGCGTTCAACAGATAACGGCAAAGTTCGCCGATATATTGAAACAGCGTGGCTTCGTATTTGTAGATGTCGTCCCAGAATTCGGAGACGGAAAATTTGCGCTTGATGACGACCGAACCGCCGGTGAGGAACGCAGGCCCCAACGCGCACATGCCGCCCACCGAATGATACATCGGCAGGCAGTTGTACATGCGGTCGGTTGATTTCGCGTTCAGCGCGCCCGCAAAGCCGTACATCATGAACAGCATGCGCGTGTGGCTGATGTTGGCGGCTTTCGGCAATCCCGTGGTGCCCGAGGTGAAGATGTAGAACACCCGGTCCTTGCAGGTGACTTTTTCGTCGATGATGGGCGGCGTGCCGGGAAGGGTTGCGATCACCGCATCCAGATCTTCGGCACCTGCCGCCGCTCCGCCCGAACTCCAGATGCGCGGCTTGTTGGTGACAAGATCGGCGACTTCCATGTACGTACCGGCCAGTTCCTGGCCCACGATCACATGCTTCACATCGGAGATGTTGATGGAGTGCGCCAGCGGCGTGCCGCGCAGATTGGTGTTGATCAGGCTCATGATGCCGCCGAGCTTCACCACGCCCATCCACGCCATCAGATATTCGGCGCGGTTCTCCATCAGCAGCGCAACGACATCGCCCTTGCGGATGCCTTGCGCCTTCGCCCAATGGGCATGACGGTTGGCGCCTTCGTTCAGTTCGCGATAGGTGTAGGTGCGATGCGGGCAGACGATGGCAATCGCGTTGGGCGTTTTGGCGGCCTGTTCGGCGACGATGGTGGTGATGATACGTTCGGAATCCGGCTTCACATGCCGCATGCGATAGAACGTGCGGCCGATGCTGGTGATGTAGGCGTATTCGCGTTCGACGCTCGCGAAAAAACTCATTTACGTTTCCCACCCCCGGCTTCGGCCGAAAGTGGGGCCGAGCCAATCTATGGTCAAGGTTGTCAATAGCCGCAGGGGCACGCCGATTGTGTTGGATTTGAGAGGATTGAAATGTCCGATGCCCGCGCTGTTCGCGCGGCGCGCGCTGGAACGCGCAGCACCGGGCGAAACGATGGAAGTGATGACCGACGATCCCATGGCGCCCATCGACGTGCCCCATATGTGCCGCCAGGAAGGTTTCGAATTCGTCAGCCTGACGCGCGAGGACAATGTGGCACGCATGGTTTTACGGCGGCCTTAAACGTCCGCGGTTGATCTTGTGTTCTTGAAATGTTCCAATGACAAAATGGAGACCGCACAGCACGTCGCCCGCGGGGTGAGCCGTCTTTTGATGCAGGAGGGGTACAGCCCGATCCTGGAATTCACGCTTGCCAACGGCCGAAGGCTCGATGTCGCAGCACTGGGGCCGGATGGCACGGTTGTCGGCGTGGAGATCAAGGTGGCGTTGGGCGATCTCAAATCCGATCAGAAATGGCCGGAGTATTTGGAATTCTGCGATCACTTTTATTTCGCGATCCCGCCGGATTTCCTCGATGAGTTCGTGCCCACCGGCACCGGCCTGATCGTGGCGGACCGTTATGGCGGCGCGATTGTTCGCCCCTCACCCGTCGCACCGGTTCATGCCAGCCGCCGCAGGGCCGTGACGTTGCGCTTTGCCAAGGTGGCGGCCGAACGGCTCGCCAACGTCATCGAATTGGCTGCCGATCCGCGCGGCCAGACCGTTATCTCCGTTTTAGAGGAAGAGTGAGTTCATGCCCGTCACAAAAGCACAGGTGAAACAGACAGCCTTGGGATTTCCCGGCGCGCTCGAAAAACAATCTTATGGAAAGCCCGCGTTCTTCATCGAGAAGAAGTTCTTCACCCGCGTGCGCGAGGACGACAATTCCATCGTGATGGTCGTCTCCGGCATGGAGCAGCGCGACATGATGCTGGAGCTGGACCCCGAAACCTATTTCATCACCGACCACTACAAGGATTATCCATCCGTGCTGGTGCGCATGGCGAAAATCGCGCCCGGTGAATTAAAGACGATGTTGCAACGCCGCTGGGAACAGATCGCGCCAAAAAAATTGTTGAAAGAGATCAATGAAAAGAAGGCAGCAAAACCCGCGAAAAAGCGCGTGGTAGCCAAAGCAAAGAAAGCAAAGAAAAAGAAACGTTAGCGCGGGCTGCGCTTGGCGAGGATGCGCTGAAGCGTGCGCCGGTGCATGTTGAGGCGGCGCGCAGTTTCCGAAACGTTGTGACCGCAGAGCTCGTAGACGCGCTGGATGTGTTCCCAACGCACGCGATCCGCCGACATCGGATTTTCCGGCGGCTTCGGCTTGGTGCCGGGGGCGGCCAGCAACGCCGCGAGAATATCGTCGGCGTCGGCGGGCTTGGGCAGATAATCGATGGCGCCGTATTTCACCGCGGCCACCGCTGTCGCGATATTGCCAAATCCGGTGAGTACGACAACGCGCGCTTCGGGCCGCGTGCGGTGCATGACTTCGACCACGTCCAAACCGTTGCCGTCGTCGAGCTTCAGGTCCACCACGGCGAAGGCCGGCGGAGCTTCCTTGGCGCGGGCCATACCCTGGGCCACGCTCTCGGCGATGGTCACGGTAAAGCCGCGGGCTTCCATCGCGCGGGCAAGCCGCTCGCGCAGCGGCCGGTCGTCTTCGACGATCAGCAGCGTCTTTTCTTCGGGGATCGGGGTGTCGCGCGTGGCCATGTGGGGGCCTTCTAAAGCGGCTTTTGACAGAAATGCAAGTGTGTTGCCGCCTATGGTGAACCCGGGCGCACCGGCGCCTCGCCATCTATGGCCCCGCGAGGCCACACCGCGCTGACCCTTGCGCCCCCGGAATCCAGATTTCCCGCGGTTACGCTGCCGCCCGTGCGCTCGATCAGGGTCTTGGCGATAAAAAAGCCGAGGCCCATGCCTTCGTGCTTGGCGAGGTCGTCTTCCGGGGCGATCTCGGTCTCGGCCACGGCGTGATAGCCGGGCCGCGAGGTGGTGTAGGGCTCGCCGATGCGTTCGAAGATCTCGGGCGCGAAGCCCGGCCCGTCGTCCTCGACCGAGACCCGGAGCCAGTTCTCATCCCACCTCAGATGGACCGAAACCTTGCTGCGGGCGAAATCGGCCGCGTTCTCGATGATGTTGCCCAGCCCATGCATCAGCTCGGGCACCCGCCATACCTGCGGCTCGGGCGGCGGGTTGGTTTCGGAGACCTCGATGGCGATCTCCACATCCTCGCCGCGATAGGGGCTGGCGATATCGTCGAGCAGCGCGCCGATGGGCAGGCGCTGGGATTCTTCGAGCATGCCCTGTTCGGGGTTCGAAAGCTTGGTGAGGATGCCGCGGCAGCGTTCGGCCTGTTCGCGCAAAAGCTTTGCATCGTCATATTCGGGCGATCCCTTGGGCAGCGCGCGTTCCAGTTCGCGCGCCACCACCGCGATGGTGCCGAGCGGTGTGCCCAGTTCATGGGCCGCCGCTGTCGCCAGCGCACCGATGGCCGAAAGCCGGTGTTCGCGTTCGAGCGCCAATTGCGTGGCCGCAAGCCCCGCCGACATGCGCGCGTTTTCGCTGGCGATCCGCCACGCATAGATCGAGGTGAAACCGATACCGATCACCAGCGACGACCAGATGCCCGCCTGATAAAGCGGCGGCAATTCGAGATGTTCGGACGGCGACCACGGCAGCGGCGAATGCCACACCGCAATCGCGCAGATCGAAAAGAACGCGAGCACCGCGAGAGTGAGTGTGTTCATCAGATCGAGCGTGCCCGCCGCGATCACCACTGGCGCAATGAACATCAGCGCGAACGGATTGGAGATGCCGCCGGTCAGATAGAGCAGCGCCGCAAGCTGCAGGATGTCGTAACCCAGATACATTGTGGCATCGCGGCTGGTCAGGCGATGCGACGAGGGATAGCGAAGCGTCAAACCCAGATTGAGAAACGCACTGGTTGCAATCGCCGCGATACATTTGACCAGCGGCAGGTGATAGCCGAAGCCGAAATAGACCAGGAACAGCGCAATCGACTGGCCCGCGATGGCCAGCCAGCGGAGGTTGGAAAGCGTGCGCAACCGCACCCGCCCACGCGCGGCGCGGGAACTTGCCTGCTGCTGCCAGAAGCGCGGCTGAGCGGCGGGCTGTTCGTCTGCCATCAAGGCCAAAGCCATCTCCCCCATTGCCGCCCGAGCGGCCTTTCGCCCCTTTGGGCGGGGCGCGCCCGAGCATATCAATAGAGGGATGAAGGTCCATGCAAGCCAAACCCCCTCGTCCGTAAACCAATGATCCGCACGCCCCTGGCCCTGGTGCCGTATCTTTTGCTGATCGCAGCGGTGATCGGCGGGCTTCTGTCCTATGCGGGCGACCGGGTGACGGGGCTGCCATCGGGCACCGCGGCCATCGGGGGGCCGTTCGCGCTGGTCGATCAGGACGGCGCGCCCAAGACCGATAAAGATTTCCGCGGCCAGTATCTGCTGATCTATTTCGGCTACACCTATTGCCCCGACGTCTGCCCCACCACGCTTGCCGTGATGAGCAATGCGATGAAGCGGCTGGGGCCTGCGGGCGAGCGCATCACGCCCGTCTTCGTCACCATCGATCCGGCACGCGATACGCCCAAGGTGCTGAAAGCTTATCTGGCGAGTTTCGATCCGCGTTTGGTCGGCCTTACCGGCAGCACCGATCAGGTCAAGCAGATCGAAAAGGAATACAGCGTCTATGCCGCGCGCCAGGAGCTACAAGGCGGCGGTTATGCGATGACGCATTCGAACACGATCTATCTGATGGGCCCGAACGGAAAGTTCGTCGCCTATTACGACGAAGCAATCGGCCCCGAAAAACTTGCCGAGGCGCTGCGCAAACAGGTGTGACGTTCAGAGCACGGGTGCAGGCAATCCCGCTTGGTCGCAGGCCGCGATCAGCGTGTTGCGCATCAGGCAGACAATCGTGGTGGCGCCGACACCGCCCGGCACCGGCGTGATGGCACCCGCGATTTGCGCGGCTTCATCGTAAGCGACATCGCCGACGATCTTGTATTTGCCGTCATCCGTCGGCACGCGATTGATGCCGACGTCGATCACGGTGGCGCCCGGCTTGATCCAGTCGCGTTTGACGAATTCCGGCTTGCCGATGGCGGCGACCAGAATATCTGCGCGCCGCGCCAGCGCCGGCAGATCGCGCGTTTTGGAATGTGCCATAGTGACGGTTGCATTGGCCGCAAGAAGCAATTGCGCCGCGGGTTTTCCGAACAACAGCGAACGGCCGATCACCAGCACGTCCATTCCGGCGATATCGCCGTGCAGTTGTTCCAGCATCAGCATCACGCCTTTGGGCGTGCAGGACACAAGTTTCGCGCGCCCGCTGAGCAGCAGCCCCGCATTGTAAGGCGTCAGCGCATCGACATCCTTCTTCGGATCGAGCGTATCGAGAACGGCCGCCTCGCGCACCTGTTTGGGCAGCGGCATCTGCACCAGAATGCCGTGAATGGATTTGTCGTCGTTGAAACGGCGCACCTCGCGCAGCACCGCGTCTTCGCTGGCATCTTCCGGCAAGGAGACGTGATCGGAATGAAAGCCGAGCGCCGATGCCGCCTTGCCCTTGTTGCGGACATAGACTTCGCTTGCCGGATCGCTGCCGACCAGCACCGTCGCCAGTCCCGGCACCAGACCGTGTTGTGCTTTGAGTTTCGCCGCCTCTTCGCCGATGCGCGCGCGCAAGTCCGCTGCAAACGCCTTGCCGTCGATGATCTCCGCCGTCATCAGATGCCGAACCGCGCCGTTGCCCAGTAGATCGAGTACTGGATGAAATAGAGGATCAGAAGAAGGATCAGCGGCGAGATATCCAGACCCGAGATCGGCGGCACGATGCGCCGGATGCGGCGCAGCACCGGCTCAGTCAGCGCCTCCAGTATCTGCACGATCTGGCGCACGATCTGGTTGTGCAGGTTGACGACGCCAAAGGCGATCAGCCAGCTCACGATCACCGCTGCGATCACAACCCAGACATAGATGTCGATGATTTGGACAATCAGCCAGGCGATCGGATTCATGGTCGGCCTTTCTTGGGACGCGTTCTTTTAGCGATGGGGGTTTGGCGGGGGCAAGACGAAAAGGATTCCACCGCAAAGCTGTTCAAGAACTGTTGGGGGCTTGCCCGGGCGTAGCAGCGCGCCCCGGGGCACCAGCCCGGCTTCGCCCTGACGGGCTACGCCGCGGCAGGCTCCGCTGCTGCGCAGCGAAGCCTGGTGGAGCTGAGCGGGATCGAACCGCTGACCTCCTCATTGCGAACGAGGCGCTCTCCCAACTGAGCTACAGCCCCTAAAAGGGTGGCGCCCGGAATTGGGAAAGGGGCGCCGGAAACAGGCGCGGGTTGTAGAAAGGCCGGGCCGAAGGTGTCAAGGCGCGGAATCTGGGGTTCGTGTCCGTCAACCCGGGGTTTACCGCGAGGGGCTTAAAACCCTTGGATGCGGGTTCCCACAGCCCTTCTTTTGGCCGCCCTTCTCGCCAGCCCTGCGCTGGCCGAGGAAGATGCTGCGCCCAAGCACAAGGTCACCCAGTCCGAAAGCTATGTCGCGTTCGAGCCGATCTACGCCACCATCGTGGATGCGGGAAAACCTTGCGGGATGCTGATGGTCCATTTCGGGCTCGACATCCCGAGCGAAGAGTTGCGTGACGAGGCCAATCGCGGCCTGCCAGTATTGCGCGATGCCTATGTGCGCAACCTGTTGTCGTTCACCGCGACCGCCGTGCGCCCGTGGCAGCAGCCCGATGTGGATACGATTTCCGAACGGCTGCAGCGCCTGACCGACCGCGCACTGAAAAAGAAAGGGGCGCGCGTTCTGCTCGCCCAGGTCGCCATGCGGATTTCGCGATAGAAATCTTTAGGCGACCGCCTGTGTGGCGCCGGCATTCTGCGCCAGCGTGTCGACCAGATTGAGCATCGGCGACGGACCGTTGCTCATGTTCGACTGATACTTCTGTATCGCGGAGGCAAAATCCGCCGAACTCAATGTGCCCGAACCGGACGAATCGAGATCGGTGAAGTCCTGCTGCGCTTGGGTTGCGGTGCCGCCGTTCTGCGTGAAGAAATCGGAGAATTCCGTTTCGCTCACGCTGCCGTCGTCATTGCTGTCAATGGCCTGCAGCAACTGGTCGGCCGGATCGCTTGACGACGAACCGGATACACCACCGTGATGATGGTGATGCCCGCCGCCGCCATGATGCACCTGCCCGCCCTGTTGAAGTGCGGTTTGCATCTGGCTTTCGCTGACGCCGCCCGATCCGCTTTGATCGAGCGAAGCGTACATGGCATCGGCCTGGCCCTGGGTTGCGCCTTGCTGTTCGAGATAGGTTTCCATCTCGGACTGCGACACGCTTCCGTCGCCATTGGTGTCCATGGCCTGGAACACCTGATCCAGCGGTGAATTGCTGGAGGTGGCGCTGTCTGCGCCATCCGACATCTGCTGCATGCCCACAAGCACACCCAGCACGGTGTCGCTTACCTGGGCGGTGGTGCTGCCGGAAAGCGCATTGCTGGGTGGGGACGTGGTATCGGGCGCAAAGTCGGTATCGTCCGTATCCGTGGTGGCGGAGGACGAACTGGTGGTGTCCAGCCGCGATAAAAGGGACGCCAGAAGCGGGTTGGTCGCTTGCGACGTCCCTATGCCGCCGATCGACATGAGGGTCTCCTTCGTTGAACACGCGCGGGACAATCCCGCGCGCGTGTTCCGCACAAAGCAGTCCCCATGCCGCAAAGCGCGAATGGCACCTCGCGAAAAACGAAGTTAGCGAAATCTTACTTGAGCGACTCTTGCGACAACTCCGGCAGGAATTGCCACACAGACGAAACTTCTGCCGGAAACAAACGGGTTTCCGCTACATTGCAGAAATTCCACCATCCACTTTCAATTCCGCGCCGGTGACGAATTTGGATTCGTCGGAGGCCAGATAAAGGATGGCGTAGGCGATATCGTCCGGTTCGCCGATCTTGCCGAGCGGCACCTGGCGGGCGAGCTTGGCGTAAGCTTCTTCCTTGCCGTAGCGGCCGACCAGACCATCGAGGATGGGCGTGGCGATGAAGACGGGGTGCACCGAATTGCTGCGGATGTTCGTGGCCCGCTTGGCGCAATAGAGCGCCACCGATTTCGACAGATGACGCACGGCCGCCTTGGCCGAATTGTAGGCGGCCATGTTGTGGCCCGCGATGATGCCGGAGATCGACGAGATGTTGACGATCGAGCCGCCGAGCGGGCCATCCTTCACCGTCTTCGCCATCAGCGGGATCGCGGCCTTACAGCCCATGAACACGCCGTCGAGATCGATGGCGTGCACGTTGCGCCACTCTTCCAGCGAGACGTCGAGGAAATCCTTGGTGAGGCCGATGCCCGCATTGTTGACGAGAATGTGCAGTCCGCCGAACGCTTTTTCGGTTTCGGCGATGACGGACGCCCATTGCTCTTCCTTCGTCACGTCATGGGCAAGCGCGATGGCAGACCCTTTGCGCGCCGCATTGATGGACTCCGCGATGGCCGCAGCGCCTTTCGCATTCACATCGGTGATGACAACTTTCGCCCCTTCGCGCGCCAGCATGCGGGCGGCAGCTTCGCCCAACCCTTGCGCGCCACCTGTTATGAGCGCGATTTTTCCTTCGACACGGCCAGCCATCGTTTCCTCCCAAATATCGGTACCGAAACAGTCGCGCATCGGGCGCGGCCCCGCAAGTGGATCAGCGGCCGGTGAATTTGGGCGCGCGCTTTTCCAGAAACGCCTTGATGGCCTCGCGGTAATCCTCGCTGGTGGTGGCGAGCGCGTATTGATCGAGGTCCATGAAGGTCGTGGCGTGATGGAGCGCATTGGCTGCCGCATTGACCGATTGCTTGCTCATGCGCACCGCATTGGGCGGCAGTTTGGCGGTGCGCTCGGCCCAGCCGCGCGCGACCGCGAGCGCTTCGCCATCCGCCGCGATCTCATCGGCCAAACCCCAGGCCAGCGCGTCGCCCGCGCCAATATCTTCGCCATAGATGATGAAACGTTTGGCGCGAGCGGGCCCAATCAATGAAACAAGACGCGGCACCGCATGCCAGCTCATGTTCATGCCGAGCGGAATTTCGGGAAGCCGCATCGTGGCTGACTTGCCCATGATGCGGAAATCGCAGGCCGCTGCGAGTGCCGCGCCGCCGCCGATGCAATATTTCTCGATGGCGCAGATCGTGACCTGCTCGACCTTTTCCCACGCCTCGCAAAGGTCGGGGCCGATGCGCACCATGTGGCGGCGTTCGAGAAGGCCGTTCGCGCGACGGCGATCCATGCCCGGATCTTTCAGATCGGCGCCCGCGCTGAACGCGCCTTTGCCGGTCAGGATCACGGCCTGCGTTTCGAGATCGTCGGCGAAGGATTTTGCAGCCGCCGTCAGATCGAGGATCAATTCGCGCGACAACGCGTTGCGTCCATCGCCGCGATCGATGGTGACGGTGGCGATGCCGCCGTCCTTTTCGATGGTCAGGAAGTTGCCGAGCTTCATGCCCCGTCGGAATAGCGCGTATTGAGGGAGCGCACGAGTCCCAATGTCATACTGCGTGGGAAGAACGGCACCAGCCGCGCCATGACGGCATTCATGCCGCCCGAAATCGCCACCCGGCGGCCGGATTGGAACGCCCGGTAACCGATCTCAGCCACGGCCTTGGATGTCATCATCCCCGCGATCTTACTGGCACGGACTTTGGTGGTGCCCGCGCGATCGTGGAATTTGCTTTCGGTGGGGCCGGGACAAAGTGCGCTCACCTTCACGCCCGTTCCACGCGCTTCTTCCGACAGGGCTTCGGAGAACGACAGCACGAACGCTTTGGTCGCGTAATAGACGGTCATGTAGGGGCCGGGCTGGAACGCCGCGGTCGAAGCGACATTGAGCACGCCGCCGCGCCCATTCTTCAGCATCTGCGGAAAGAAGATATGCGTGAGTTCGACGAGCGCGCGCACATTGAGATCGATCATGCCAAGCTGGGTGTCCGCACTCAGATCGTCGAACGCGCCCGACAGGCCATAACCCGCATTGTTCACCAGCACATCGACGTTCAACCCTTGCGATTTGATTTGGCTTGCGAGTTTGGCACCGCCGCCGGGTTGGCCGATATCGGCGGCAATCGCCACCGCTTGCACATTGTGCTGGCGCGCCAATCTGCCGGCCAGTTCTTCCAGCGGGCCTTGCGAACGCGCGGTGACGATCACGTCATAGCCATCTTTCGCGAAGCATTCGGCGAGTTCGACACCGATGCCCGCCGATGCGCCTGTGATAAGCGCGGTCTGGCCTTCCCCCTTGCGCGTCATGCTACGCGGCCCTCAAAACATAGCTTGCGAGATTGAGCACCGCGCGGCGCGGCAGGAACGGCACCAGACCGGCAAGGAACCGGTTGTCGAAGCCCGTCACGATCACGCGCTTGTTGCGTTGGAACGCGCGATAGCCTTGTTCGGCCACTTTCTCCGGCGTCATCGCGCTGCCGAATGTGTGCAGACGAAGGCTTCCGGTTCCAGCGCGGTCGTGGAATTTGCTGGAGGTCAGTCCCGGGCACAGACACGTCACCGAAACACCTTTGCCGCGCCCTTCAATCCAGAGCGATTCGGAAAACGACATGACGAACGCTTTGGTCGCGCAATAGATTGCCATGTAGGGGCCCGGCTGGAACGCCGCTGTCGAGGCCACGTTGAGCACGCCGCCACGCTTTTTCTTCAACATGTCCGGCCAGAACCGGTGCGTGAGTTCGACCAGCGCGCGGTTGTTCAGATCGACCATGCCGATCTGGCCTTCCTCATCCTTCGCATCGAACGCGCCCGCGATGCCGAAGCCCGCATTGTTCACCAGCACGTCGACCGAAAGTCCGCGCGCCTTGATGTCGGCCGCCAGCTTGTCGCCACCACCCGGCACGCCCAGATCGATGGCGATGGGCGTGGCCTGGATGTTGTTCTCGCGCGACAGCCTGTCCGCGATCTCTTTCAACGCGCCTTCGGAACGCGCCGCGATGATCACGTTGTAACCGTCTTTCGCGAAACATTCGGCGAGTGCGAGGCCAATGCCCGTCGATGCGCCGGTGATGAGCGCGGTCTGTCCGTCACCTTTTCGTGTGCTTGCCATCTGTGTCTCCTTCATCGCTGGCGATAGCGCGCCAAAGCATTTCTTCCATTTCGTTGGCTGCGCGTTCATCGAACTTGAGCACGCCTTCATGGGCGAATTTCACAAGGCCTGCGGACGCGCCCCACATCAGCGCCACCACAAGTGCCGGATCGATCTTGCGGATCGCACGCGCGTCTTTTGCAGCGGTGACGAAAGCGCCCGCTGCATCGCGATAGGCATTGTGTGCGCGGCAGCTTTCGGCATCGAGATAGGCCGCATGGTGATGCAGATCGAGAAAGCGCACGGCACGCGGATTGGCGCGCGCGAAGCCCGCCATGCGCCGCCAATAGGTGCCGAACATCTCGCGCGGTGTATGTGCGCCTTCGAGCGGGGCGAGCACGGCTGCGTTGTAGGCTTCCTTCCAGCGCCGGTAGAGCGCGTTGACCAACGCTTCCTTGGTTTCGAAATAGCGATAGATCGTGCCGGTCGCGACGTTCGCGGCTTCGGCGATCTCCGGCACCGCTACGCCATCGAAGCCGCGCAATTCGAACAGCTCGAGTGCCGCATCGAGCAGGCGCTCGCGCTTGTCATCGGCTTCGGCGGGTTTGCGGGCGGTGGCGGTCATCGGCTTGGAATGAATGAACGTTCATTCATAGCCTGGGATCGGTGGCCGCACAAGCCATGGGTGGCGAAAGGATGAGTTCTCGTCCATCTTCGGCGCGGGATGGGACCGAACCGGGAATGGCAATGATTGCAGCCCTTTGCGCGGCGCTGAGCGGGCTGGCGTATTTTGCCTCGACCGGTCTGGGGGTGATCTGGCCGCTGGCGTGGCTCGCGCCTGCCCCGGTCTTGTGGCTGGCTTTCGGCGAAACGCGGCCCCGCACGGTGGCCATCGCCGCCTTTGCCGCCTTCGTGATCGGCAACACCAATCTTCTGCCCGCCTATTACGACGTGCTGCCGATGGTGCCGTTCGCCATAGGGATCATCGTTTCAGGCATCGCGTTTGCCGCCTGCGTGTTGGCCGCGCGTTTGGTTCAGCGCCGCGTCTCCGGCATCGCCGCGATGATCGCGTTCGCGGCGTTGTGGACGGGCTTCGAATATCTCGCCGCGTTCGGCCCCAACGGGTCGGTGGCTTCCATCGCTTATGCGCTGGTGGGTGTGCCGGTGATGGCGCAGACGGCTTCGCTGTTCGGCATCTGGAGCGTGACGTTCATCCTCTGCTTCGTGCCTGCGGGGCTGGCGCTGTTCTATCGCACGCGCGCCGCAACTCCGTTGCTGCTGGCGCTGATCGTGTTCGCGGGCAATGCGGTCTACGGCTACCGGCATATCCACGACAGCACGAAGACCATCCGCGTGGCGCTCATCACTTCCGAGGAGATGAGCGATGCCGCCTTTGCCGACAACGAGAAAGATGCCATTGCCGCCGTTGATGCCTATGGCTCGCTGATCGGAGCGATCGCGGAGCGAAAGCCCGAACTAATCGTTCTGCCGGAACGCTTCACGGTGCTGAAACCGCAATGGCGTGCGCTGGCGCTGAAGAAGATGTCGGATGCCGCCAAGGTGGCCAACGCAACAGTCGTTGCCGGATTTGCCGACGTGACGCCCACGGCCACGCGCAACGTGGCGCTGGTGTTCCGCCCCGATGGCAGCGCGCCTGCAACATATGTGAAACGCAAATTGGTGCCCGGACTTGAGACAAACTTCACGCCCGGAACCGCCCCCTTGGTTTTGCCGGATGGCATCGGCATCGAAATCTGCAAGGACATGGATTTCGAAAAGATGCTGCGGGCCGATTCCGCGCTGCATCCGCGCGTGCTCGCCGTGCCCGCCTGGGATTTCGAAGAAGACGCTTACGGCCACGCCCGCGTGGCGATCATGCGCGGGATCGAAAACGACGTGTCTGTCGCGCGTTCAGCACGGCGGGGGCTGCTGACCTTGACCGATCCCTTTGGTCGTCTCGTGAACCGCAGGGCGAGCATGGGCGACGCGACCATGACACTTGTGGGCGACCTGCCCGTGAGCGACGGTGCAGGACACACGCTCTATGACCGCATAGGCGATGTGTTCGCGTGGATCGCGCTTGCGCTGGGCATCGGTCTTCTCGGACTGGCGGCGCTCAAACGCAAAAGGGCGCCCTGAAGGCGCCCTTTGTCGTTCGTCGGATGAACCGGCTTATTCGGCCGCCAGCGTGGTCGGCAGGATCATTTTGCCGCCGTTCAGCTGGATCAGATATTTGATGCCTTCTTCGGCGATCTCGTCGCCGATCATCTTGTCGCCTTCGTTGTGCAACTCGGCCATGTCGATATAGGCCGCGTAGTTGTTACGCGTGCGGTCGGTGATGATGCCGGCCTTCAAAAGCGTCTTGATGAGCACGCGGAAGATGTTGGAGGTCTGCTTCATCTCCTCGCGGATGTTCGCATCGGTCATCGCTTCCATGAACGCGCTCTGGCACCAGGCGGGGTCGAGACCCACTTCGCGATAGATCCATTCCTTCTGGTTCGGCGAGCCGAGATTGAACAGCAGGACCATGAACACTTCCCAGGCCCAATCCTCGATCATCTCGTGTTCGGCTTTGGAGAGATTGGGAATCGTGCGGTCGGCCCAGATCTTTCCGAATTTGTGGTGGAAGGCTTCATCCGTCATCACAAGCTGGCAGAGCTTGGTCATCAGCGGATCGCGGCCGAACTGATAGAAGGTCGCAAACGCGCCCATCGCCAGACCTTCGATCAGCATCTGCATGCCGACGAGCTTCTTCCAGACGAGCTTGGACGAGACGAGTTCGTTGAGAATGTTGCCCAGCGCAGGGCCGACCTGAACGGGCTTGCCCCAGCGCGCGTGGATGAACTTCGAGAAGCCGGTGACGTGACGGGCTTCTTCGCGCGTCTGGTTGGCGGCGTATTCCTGCGCACCCGGATCGCGAAGGATGTGGCAGAGCGAAGCCGAAAGCGACAACGCGCCCTGTTCGCCGTGCAGGATGGAGGAGAAGCTCCACAGCGTGTCGAGATTGACCAGCTTGATCTTCTGCTTCTCGTCGAGCTTTTCGCCGATCGCGGTGCGCAGGTCCGCGTTCAGTTCGGGGTCGACCATATACTGGTTTTCCATGTCGAACTTTTCGGAGAAGTCGATGTATTTCGTGTCGAGCGGATCCCAGAAATGATCGTGGGTCGCCGAGATGATCTTGTCGAAAGCGGTGGAGCGTTGGCCGTAGCGGTCAACCTCCAGCATCGAGGGGAAATCGTCGGGATCGACGGCGTTGTAAGCGGGATCCTTGGTGATGTTTTCCATGAGCGCGCCTCCAGTGACTTCTCGTCAGATGGGAAGTATGCGCCGCGTTCCAAGCCCTCGCAAGGAAAATGACGGTGCCGTCATCGAAGCGTTATTCCCAGCGCGAAATGTAATGTTATAACATTTTCTCGTATAAGAGATTCGCGGCAAATGCTGCAAAAACCCTTTCTTCCATCCGGCCACGACCATGATGGCTGCGCAGCAAAGGCGCTCGCACAGGCCGAAGATGCTGCACATACGAGGGGCGTCCGCCTCACCCCGCTCCGGCACTATGTGCTGGAGATGTTGCTCTCCAGCCATAAACCGCTGGGCGCTTACGATGTGCTGGCAGCGCTGGCGCGAGAGGATTCTCCGGCGCGGCCCTCGCCGCCCACCGTCTATCGCGCGCTCGATTTTCTGATCGAACAGGGCTTCATCCATCGTGTGGTTTCGCGCAACGCGTTCGTCGCCTGCTTCTCACCGGGCAAACCGCACAGGGCGCATCTGCTGATCTGCCGTGGCTGCGGCCAGGTGGGCGAGATGGCCGACCGCAATCTGGAAGATGCGCTCGACGATGCGGCGGGCCGGTTCCGCACCGAACGGGAATATGTCGAACTGAGCGGGCTGTGCGAGGAATGCGCGGGCCCAGCGTGATACCCTAGCGAATCAATTCAAGGTTCAGGGCCACGCGTGACGGATTTCGCCCTCTACGTGCTGATCGCGATTGCCGCGGGCACCGCCGTGGGGCTTGCCGTCTATATCCGCCGCATCGGGCGGCTCTCGCGCCTCTTCCTCGCCCTTCCCAAAGAGACGCGCCGCAAGCTGATCGCCAAGCCTTCGCTGCTGAAGCTCAATGGCGAAACGCGCAATCTCACTTACCTCTCCTGCCGTATCGCCAATGCTTCCGAGATCGAACAGGCGTTCCGCGAACAGCCCGCCCAATTGATCCGCCTGTTCGAGAAACGCCTGGGTGCGCTTTACGACGCCGTGCTCGAACATGGCGGCACGGTGGAGCATTTCGGATCGGCCGGTTTTGCCGCTTTCTGGAATGCGCCACTCGCTGAACCGAAACATGCCGAACGCGCGGCCGCTGCCGCCACGAAGATGATGCGCGTGTTGCGCGAACAGAACGCGATGCCCTTGCGCCGTCCGTTCATCGTTGCCCCGCCGCTGAAACTCGCCATCGGATTGGCCAGTGGACCGGCTGCCGCCGGATTGTTCGGCGGCGCGTATTCGGTTGCGGGCGCATGTGTGCCGCGGGCGGAAGAATTGCGCGCGGCGTGTGCCGAGTATGGTTTTGCAACACTTGCCGATGCGGAAACGGCGGCGGCTGCCAGCGCTTTTGCGCTGCTCAAGATCGATCGCCCCGCACGCGGCACCGATGAAACATCGGCGATCCACGCGCTTCTCGGCGATCAGGGCGTGCGCGCCAGCCCAACTTTCCGCGCGCTTGCGACCTATCACGAACGCATCTTCGCGGCGCAGGATGCACACGATTATCCGGAAGCACGCCAGTTGATCGCGCAGGCAAGCGCGCTCTCAGGCGCCAGCAAGAAGCTTTACGATCTTTATGCCGCGCGCGATCTGCGCAACCCCCTCAAGCAGGCGAGCTGAGCCCATAAATCGCCGCCGCGTGGCCGCCAAGCCTGGCCCAAAGCTGATCGCCATAAGAAAAATGCCACCACTCATCGGGATGGCCGATGAAGCCTTCTTCCACCATCACCCAATGCAGTAGACGGCGATTGGCGCGCGCTTCTTCATCCGAAAAACACATCTCGAGATCGCGTTCGAAATGATCGCGGTGCGCGATCTTCGTCACATCGTCGAACAGCGAGCCCATCCACAATAGCTCGCCGCCGATCCAATGCAGCGTTAGATCGGTGGCAGCACCGGTTGCATGCGGGGCAGGGGAATCTTCGTTCACCGTCGGCGCGGCCCAATAGTTCTCGACTTCGCGGATCAACGCATCGCCCGATAGCTCCGGCCTGCGCGCCTTCAATTCCCCCGGCATCCACACATCGTGGAAATAGGTCTGCACCGCTTTCGGCCGCCAGGCATCGAACAGGAAGAGTTCCAACCCGTTCGCCGAGAGCCTGACGTTCACGCGCCTGAGCCGTTCGAGCACGCCCTTGCGCAGGAAAAGCTCCGGGATCGATCCGTCGATGCGCCGCCAATAGGGCGGGTTTCGTTCGGCATGGTAAAAATTTTCTCCCGCGATCCCATGCCCGCGCACATCGACAAGCGGTTCGCCAAAGAACTCCGATGTCCGGTCAAGGGGATGGGCGCGAAACCCCGGCCTGACCCGGCGCAAACCCGTCTGATCGGGAATGGGGCGTTCGCGCAACGCTTGCAGCGGTCCGAAGGGGTTCATGTCTCGCCGGGCTCGGGGTCGATGGAGTATAAGGTGTCAGGGGAGAATTGAAGACACGCCGATGAGCATCACAAACTATTTTCCGGCCAATTACCGCGAGGGCAGGGCCGCCTTCATCAAGGCTGCCGATAAGCTGGGCATGGACATCACCACCCGTGTTCATCCCACGGCGAAGGGTCCGCGCGGCCGGCCGCTGTTCATGGATGTGGCCTGCGCGGGCGATCGCGCCGCCAAGCGCGCGCTGATGCTGATCTCGGGCACGCATGGGGTGGAAGGCTATTTCGGCTCGGGCGTGCAGACGGGTTTGCTGCGCGAGGGGCTGGCCAAACGCATTCCCAAGGGCGTGAAACTGGTCGTGCTGCATGCGCTGAACCCGTTCGGCTTTGCCTGGGACCGCCGCGTCAACGAAGACAATGCGGACATCAACCGCAACTTCGTCGACCACAAACGCCCGCCCGCCAATCCGGCCTATGACGAACTTGCCCCCTGGATCGCGCCCAAGGAGATTTCCGAGGAAGCGATGAAAGAGGCCAACCGCAGGCTCGGCGAATATGCCGGCACGCACGGCCCCTTCGCGTTGCAGACCGCGATCAGCGCGGGCCAATACACTCATCAGGACGGCGTCTATTTCGGCGGATCGCGCGAAAGCTGGTCGGCGGCGATGCTGAAGGACGTGATCGTCGAGCATTTGCGCGGCATCACCAAGCTGGTGGTCATCGATTATCACACCGGCCTTGGCGATTGCGGCGCGGCCGAGATGATCACCGAAGACCTGCCGGGCTCGCCCGCCTATCGCCGCCAGAAAACCATCTGGGGCGAGCGCATCAAATCGAGCGAAGCCGGCGAATCCGTTTCCGCCCCGCTCACCGGCACCATCGACAAGGCGATGGCGAAGTTCATGGGCAAGGCGGAACTGACGTTCGCCGCGCTGGAAGTCGGCACCGCGCCGATGCGCGACGTGTTCAACGCGCTGCGCAAGGACAACTGGCTGCACCTGCAGAAAAAGCCAGAACGCCCGCGCTGGGAAACCATCAAGGACGAAATCCGCTCGGCCTTCTATCCCGACACCGAAAGCTGGAAGAACGCGGTGTGGGAGCACGCGGCCGAGACCGTCGATCCAGCGCTCGGCTCATTGGCCTGAAGGTTTGCGGGGGCAGGCCTTCCGGGCTATAGCAGGGCCAATCCGCACCCGTAGCTCAGCTGGATAGAGTGCCGCCCTCCGAAGGCGGAGGTCACAGGTTCGAATCCTGTCGGGTGCGCCACCCTTCGCCGCTACGCGGCTTCGGGCGGCGAGCCACCAATACATCAACGGCGAAGGGTGTTTCCCGAAGCTCCGCGAGGAGCGTAGGGAGACTGGCATCATCGCAATTATAATGAAAAAGGCGGAAGCATTGCTGCCTCCGCCTTATGCGAGTTCGTTAGAACGAAACCCAGACGCCGCTGCGCCAGTAACCGCGGCCGGTATGTTCGCGCCAGCGATAGCGATCATGGGTTGCCCACCGCCAATTGTCCGGATGGACGGTGATGCCGAATTCCGGGCGATAGTCGTAACGGTCGCGCACGTGCCAGCAATCGCCATCGCGGTTGCAGACAACGGAGGCCGAAGCGCTGGTGGCGCCCGCGGCCAAAATGCCGGCGCCCAATGCGGTCGCCGCAGCAAGTTTCAGAATGGTCTTCATACTCTTCTCCCGTTTTGCCCCCACACGGGCTCTTAACGGGTCAATGAAAAAGCGGTTCCGTGGAACCCGCCAAACCTCTATCCGGCAGCGCGGTTGACCAGGGCGCCCGAAGCTGACGAGGCCACCACCACGGGAACTTCGTGTTCGCCAAGCGCGGGGCGAAGGTTCTTCCGCTTCATCGCCGCTTCGATATAGGGCGCAAGCTCGGCTGCTTTCTTTGCTTCGCGATCTTTCACCTTCGCCTTGAATTCCGGCAGCACGCGCGCGGCGAAGAGTTCGAGCGCTTCGCAGATCGTCTGGTGACGGTTCTTGCCCGCCTGCTGCAGGAAGATGATCTGGTCGACGCCCACCGCTTCGAACGCGCGGATGTGGCGGGCAAGATCTTCCGGCGTGCCGATGCCGGGCGCGCGATCATCGCCCATCGCGCCGGGCCGTTTGGCCGCTTCGATCAACGCCTGCTGGCGATCGCCCTGTATCGCCTTGAAGTCGCGCCACAGCTTGGGATAGCCCGGCGTTGCATCGCGCGCGACCAGCGCATGCACCGCATAACCGAAGAACTCGAAACCTTCCTGCCCGCGGCGCACCGCTTCGGCCGCGTCGTCATGAATCGAAAACGCCGACACCATCGCGATGTTCGCGTTCACGCTATGACCAAGCGGCACGCAGGCCTCGCTCTTGATCGTGTCGTAATAGATCTTCGACCAGGTCGCTGCCTCTTCCGAATTGACGAAGGAAAAAGCGAGCGCGCCCAACCCGTTTGCCGCCGCCACCTTGATGGTGTCGCGATTGGTGCACGCCATCCACATCGGCGGATGCGGTTTCTGCACCGGCTTGGGGATCACATTGCGCGCCGGCATCGAAAAGGAAACGCCTTCGAAACCGGGATAGGGCGACATCACCATCATGTCGGCAATCGCGCCGGCGGCTTCCAGCGACCAGGCGCGTTTTTCCTTCGCCGGAATGTTGAAGCCGTGCAGTTCGAGCCGCGTCGCCCCTTCGCCGATTCCGAAATCGAGACGGCCATCGGACACCACATCCAATGTCGAAAGACATTCGGCCGTGCGTGCGGGATGATTGTAGCGCGCGATCACCTGACGGATGCCGTGGCCAACGCGGATGGTTTTGGTGCGCGCCGCCGCTGCCGCCAGAAAAACCTCCGGCGCGGAGCAATGCGAATATTCTTCGAGGAAGTGATGTTCGACCGCCCAGGCATAATCGATGCCCAACCTGTCGGCGAGCGACACCTGATCCAGCGCCTGATGAAACAGATCGCGTTCCGATGTCGGCCCCCAGGGCCCCGGCAATTGCAATTCGTAGAACACCCCGAAGCGCATGGCATTTCTCCCGATAGCGTTGGCGGTATGTTAGCGAGGCAAATGCGCTTCGCGCCACAGGCGCCACGCGATTCTTTTTCCTCGCAGTTGCGAAAGGTCAGGCGCTTTCGAGCGCGCAGCGCACCGTTTGATCCTGCTCATGCAGCGGCGTACGGCGCGAGGGGCTGAAATCTTCGCGCACATGCGCCCACCAGAAACCGACATAGGATTTCTCGGTGCCCGGCCCGAACACCTCGGGCGCGAGCTTCTTGAGCTTGGGCAGCCGCGTCCACGCCACGTTGGGAAAGGTGTGGTGTTCGTTGTGATAGCCGGTGTTGAACAGGATGAGATTGAGCGCGGAATAGGTGGAGCGCGTCGGCACGAGCGCATCGTCGCCGGGATGTTCGGCCAACGACTGGCCGAGATTGGTGACACCGGCCTTGCCGAGGAACAGCGACAGGCTCCAGATGTGATAGAGCCAGCTCATCCATCCGAACGCCACGAACAGGAAGATGTTGGTCAGAACCGACACGGCAATGAACAGGCGCATCTCGCCTTCGGGCGGTTTGGTGGCGCCGATATTGCGCTGGCGATCTTTCGTCGCCTGTCCTGCCTGCTTGCGATAAAACGGAACGAAGATGCGGTTGGCGATCATATAGCCGAGCGGCAACGCCTGAATCACAAGCTCCGCCGCCGTCAGCCAGGGCTGCCATTTCGGATGTTTGGCGCGATAGGTGCGGCGCGCCAGAAAGCGGCACAGATCTTCGTGCTCGTAATCGCGTTCGTAATTGCCCAGATGCGGATGATGGCTCGACACATGTTCGTGCTGGTAGGTGAGCTGGCCGCCGAACGACGTCATGATCATTTCGAGAAGCAGATCGAAGCCAAGCTTGGCGCGCCGCCCGCGGAAGACAAGACGATGCGCGGTTTCGTGCAGCAGCGCACCCGCCGAATGCAGCATGAGCTGGCCGAAAAAGAACGCCGCGAAAAACACCACGAAGATATTGGTGCGTCCGACCAGCCACGCGCTGGTCCAATAGAACGCCAGAATGAGCAGCGCGCCGATCAGCCCGCGCCATTCCGGCCCGGCAAGACCGGCTGCTTCCGGATGGCTCTTCATCACCGCCACGCGCATTTCGATATGGCGGCGCGATTGCGGCGACAGCCGGTTTTCCTGCAGCACGGGCCCATCGCCTGCGCGCGCAACGACTATCGGTAAAACCTCGGTCATGTTGAAGCGGTGAGCCCTTCAGCCCCGGCTTTTCATGATGTCGCGGATTTCGCGCAGGAGCGCGACATCTTCCGGCACTGCCGCGGGTGCTGCGGGTTCTTCTTTCGGCGCGGTCAGCTTGTTGATCTGACGGATCAGCAAGAACAGCACCAGCGCCACGATCAGGAAATTGATCAGCGCGTTGATGAAATTGCCGTAGTTCAGCGTCACCGCGCCCGCCTTGGCCGCTTCGGCCAGCGTGGGCATCACCGGGCCCTTCAGCGTGACGAAGAAGTTCGAGAAATCGATGCCGCCCAGCATCAGACCGAGCGGCGGATTGATGATGTCCTTCACCACCGAATTGACGATGCCGGTGAACGACGCGCCGATGATCACACCGACCGCCAGGTCGATGACGTTGCCGCGCATCGCGAATTTCTTGAATTCCTCGAACATGCCCGTACCCGCCGAAAGACCCAGGTGAAAGTTAGTCCCCCGCAGGCACTTCAACAACCCAGGCGCGCAGCAAAACCCAGAACGCCCAACCGGCGGAACCGCCCACGATCACGCCCAGCGTGTTGGCGATCTCGTCATAAATGCTCATATCCCGCCCCACCATGCCCTGCAGGATTTCCAGACAACCGCCATAAATGATCAGGGCCAAAAGGCCCCACAACCACCACCGCCGGGCCTCCAGGGCCACGGTGATGAGCGCCGCCAGCGCGGCATAGGCGCCGAAATGTTGCAGCTTGTCCCAGATGTTCAACCCGATACCGCCGGGACTGAGTTCGCCCCAGGCAACAAAAGCCGCCAGCGCCCAGAAGGCGATCATGGAAAGGGTGGGGATGATTTTCGGCGCGGAGAACGATGACATCCGCGCTTTCTAGCGGGGTCAGCGCGAGAAGGGGAGGGTCAGTTGGAATGTGAGACCCAGACTATCGGACTCGATGGAAAGTGCCGCACCCATCTTTTCCGCAAGCGCCCGGATCAATTTGAATCCCACGCCTTCGGCCTTTGTTGCATCGAACCCTTCCGGCAGGCCGACACCATCATCGCCGATCTCGATTGAGAGATTGCCCGATGCGTCGCGATTGCAGGCAAGCGTGATCTGCACGGGAACGCCGGTCGGATGGGCGTGCTTGACCGCGTTCATCATCACTTCGCTGACGATCAGCCCCAACACCTGGGCTTCTTCCGGGCTCAGCGGACAACGCGTTCCCAATATTTGCGCGACACGAACCGCATGTCCCAGCCCCAGCGACGAGACGAGCTCTTGTGTGCTTTCGAGCAGGTAATCTCCCACATCGATGTCATCGCTATGGGGAAGTTGCGACAGGCGGCGGTGAAGCTGCCCGATGCTGAAGATCTTGCTGGCTGTCTCCCGCAGAACCGCATGAGCATCGTCGCGCGCCAGCATGTCGGGGCCTTTGGCCAGACGCTGCATCTGTATCTGGACCATGCTGGCCAGAAGCGTCAGGTGGTTGGCGATGCGGTGATCGCTCTCCCTCAGCGCATCCGTGAAATTCGTGTTCGCGGCCAGAGACTTGGAACCCGGCGGCAGGCTTTGGTGGAAGGTTTCGGCGATGGCCATGGGGACAGCCTCTTTGGCTTTGCGCAGCAAGCTTACTACGTCCGATTGGCCAAATAAAGAAAATTATCCAATATATTCAATATGTTAAGTTAGTTCCTTAGGGATTAACGGGCTAGTTGACCTGTTGCGCTTGAAGAGCTTCTTACCTATAATGAGTAAGTTACTTTTTTTTGGAACTTGATGATCTTTGAGGCGTTAGAAGTTCCGATCAGGGCTGTGGGGAGTTTCTCATGTCGAATTTGACCCGGGGCGAACGCCTCCAGATTATGCTGACACCAAAGGAACTTAAGGCGGTCGACACTTGGCGCTTCAACCGTCACATGCCGAGCAGAGCCTCTGCCGTGCGCGAATTGCTCAAACGCGGCCTTGCCGCCGAAGGCTTCGAGACCGCGGAAGACGGGTCCAAGTCCAGTGATTTTGGCGTCATCAAGAAGTCCGCCGAACCCGGGGGCCGAGGGGGCAGTGGCGACTGAATCGCCGCCCGGCTTGCAAAGGATTTGTCTTCCCGTATAAGACCCGCCCTCTCGTAGAGCGGCCCGGCTGGGCATGCCGTGGCTGCTCCCAATGCGAACAGGTTCTTGGCCTCGTCAGCCGCGACAGAACCAATAAGGAGACCGCAAAATGCCCAAGATGAAGACCAAGTCGAGCGCCAAAAAGCGCTTCAAATTCACCGCCAACGGCAAGATCAAACACGGCCAGGCGGGCAAACGTCACGGCATGATCAAGCGTTCAAACGAGCAGATCCGCGAACTTCGCGGAACCACGACGATGAGCGCCTCCGAAACCCAGCGCGTGAAGCGCTGGATGCCTTACGGTTGAGGAGAACATAGATGTCCAGATCACCCCGCGCCGTACCGTCACACGCCCGCCGCAAGAAGATCTTCAAGCAGGCCAAGGGCTTTTATGGCCGCCGCAAGAACACGATCACCTCGGCCAATGCCGCGGTCGACCGTTCGCTGCAGCACAATTATATCGGTCGCAAGCTGAAGAAGCGGAATTTCCGCGCCCTTTGGATCCAGCGGATCAATGCTGCCTGCCGCGAGCACGGCGTCACCTACAGCCGATTTATCAGCGGGCTTCTGAAGGCCGGGATCGACATCGACCGCAAGGTTTTGTCGGACCTCGCCATCCATGAGCCCGCCGCCTTCAAGGCTCTGGTGGATCAGGCTTCCGCCTAACGGTACATCCTCTCCATCGGAGCAGCGGCCTTGGCAGTTCGCCCAAGGTCTGTGATCCATGCCGTTCCGACTGGGGATTTAGATGACCGATATTCCAGGCCTTGAGCGCCAGATCGCGACCGCCATCGAAGCGGCGCGCGACGAAGCTTCGCTTGAGCAAGTGCGGGTGGCCGCGCTCGGCAAGAAGGGCAGCGTCAGCGAACTGCTGAAAACGCTGGGCGGCCTTTCGCCCGACGAACGCAAAGTTCAAGGCCCGCTGATCAACGGTTTGCGCGACCGGGTGAGCGAAGCCCTCACCGCGCGCAAATCCGCACTCGGCGACGAAGCGTTGAACACGCGCCTTGCCGCCGAACGCATCGACATCACCCTACCCACGCGCCCCGAACAGCGCGGCAGCATTCATCCGGTGAGCCAGGTGCTCGATGAAGTGACCGCGATCTTCGCCGATCTCGGGTTCGCCATCGCCGAAGGTCCGGATGTCGAGAGCGACGATTACAATTTCACCAAACTCAACATGCCGCCCGGCCACCCCGCGCGCGAGATGCACGACACCTTCTATGTCGCGCAACAAGCGGACGGCACGCGCAATGTCCTACGCACGCACACTTCGCCCGTGCAGGTGCGCACCATGCTCAAGCAGAAACCGCCGATTCGCATCATCGCGCCGGGCCGTACCTATCGCGTCGACTCCGACGCCACGCACACCCCGATGTTCCACCAGTTCGAAGGCCTGGTGATCGATCAGGAAACCCATTTGGGTCACCTGAAATGGGTGATGGAAGAATTCGCCAAGGCCTTCTTCGAAATCGGCAATGTCGAAATGCGCGCGCGGCCGAGCTTCTTTCCCTTCACCGAACCGAGCGTGGAGTGGGACATCCGCTGCGACCGTTCAGGCGGACAGATCAAATTCGGCACCGGCAATGACTGGCTGGAATTCGCGGGCTCCGGCATGGTGCACCCGCGCGTGCTCGAAATGTGCGGCCTCGATCCGAATGTCTATCAGGGCTACGCCTTCGGCGGCGGCCTCGACCGGCTGGCGATGCTGAAATACGGCATCCCCGATCTTCGCCCGATGTTCGAATCCGATCTGCGCTGGCTGCGCCATTATGGATTTGCCGCGCTCGACATCCCCACGCTCGACGGAGGGCTGTCGCGATGAAATTCACGCTCTCCTGGATCAAGGATCATCTCGACACCGATGCCGATGCGGCAGCGGTGGCCGACAAGCTCACCTCCATCGGCCTTGAAGTGGAATCGGTGGAAGATGCGGGCGCACGGCTGAAGGATTTCATCGTCGGCTATGTGGTCTCCGCCGAGAAGCATCCCAATGCCGACAAGTTGAAACTCTGCATGGTCGATGTCGGCGAAGGCGCACCCATTCAGGTCGTTTGCGGCGCGCCCAACGCGCACACCGGCATGAAAGGCGTATTCGCACGTCCGGGTACCCTGATCCCCGCCAGCAACGAAGTGCTGAAAGTCGGCACCATCCGCGGCGTGGAATCGCGCGGCATGCTGTGTTCGGAACGCGAGCTGCTGCTTTCCGACGAACACAACGGCATCATCGAGCTTCCCGAGAACGCGAAAGTGGGCGGACCTGCTGCCGCAGCCTTGGGCCTCACCGATCCGGTGATCGACATCGCCATCACGCCCAATCGCGGCGACGCGACCAGCGCGTTCGGCACCGCGCGCGATCTGGCCGCCTCCGGCCTTGGCACGTTGAAGGATGGCCGCGTCGAGATCGTAGAAGACAAATTCAAAAGCCCCAAATCCATCGCACTCGATTTCCCGGACGACGCGAAAGACGCCTGCCCGGTTTTCGCGGGCCGCTATATCCGCAACGTGAAGAACGGCCCCTCGCCCAAATGGGTGCAGGACAAGTTGAAAGCGGTTGGCCTTCGCCCGATCTCGGCCCTGGTCGACGTCACCAACCTGATCGCGCACGACCGCGGCCGCCCGCTGCACGTCTTCGATGCCGACAAGCTGCAAGGTAATCTGCAGGCGCGTCTGGCCAAGGACGGCGAAACGCTGCTCGCGCTCGACGGCAAGAGCTACACGCTCGATTCCACCATGACGGTGATCGCCGACGATCACATCGCGCGCGGTATCGCTGGCGTGATGGGCGGCGAGGACACCGGCTGCACCGAGACCACCACCAACGTCTTCGTGGAATCGGCCTGGTTCGATCCGGCCCGCACCGCCGCCACGGGCCGCAAGCTCGGCATCGTGTCGGATGCGCGCTATCGCTTCGAACGCGGCGTCGATCCCGATTTCGTTCTGCCGGGTCTCGAACTTGCCACCAAACTCATCCTCGAATGGTGCGGCGGCGAACTTTCCGAAATCGTGGTCGCGGGCGCCCCACCCGATCTGCGCAAGACCATCGCCTTCGATCCCGCCACCGTGAAACGGCTCGGCGGCCTCGACGTGCCGAAAAGCGATGTCACCGACATCCTCTCCAATCTCGGTTTCGAGATCGAAGACGGTGAAACGCTGAAAGTCACAACGCCGTCCTGGCGCAGCGATGTGTCGGGCCCCGCCGATCTCGTCGAAGAAGTGGTGCGTATCTACGGCCTCAACAAAGTGCCGTCCGCAGCCATGACGCGGCCCTCTGCTGTGGCCCATCCCACGCTCACCTCCGCGCAGCGCCGCCTGCGCATCGTGCGGCGCACGCTCGCCACGCGTGGGTTCAACGAAACGATCTCTTATTCCTTCATCCCGCGCGCCCAGGCCAAACTGTTCGGCGGCGGCGACAACGAACGCCAGATCGAAAACCCCATCGCGTCCGACATGGATGCGCTGCGCCCCAGCGTTCTGCCGTCTCTGCTGGCAGCAGCCGCCCGCAATCAGGCGCGCGGTTTCTCCGACCAGATGCTGTTCGAGATCGGCGCGCAATTCGAAAGCGGTGCCGCCGGCGCGCAGACCACCATGGCCGTGGGCATTCGCGTTGGGGCAGGCGCGCGCGACTGGATGAAATCGCCCCACGCGGCGGACGCGTTCGATGCCAAGGCCGACATGCTGGCGGTTCTGGAATCCGCGATGGGCTCCGCCATGACCGCGCCGGTGAAGCCGGGCGCGCCAGGCTGGTATCATCCCGGCCGTTCGGGAACGCTGGCGCTTGGCCCCAAAGCACTTGCGACCTTCGGCGAAATCCACCCGAAGATCCTGGCCGCCTTCGATCTCAAAGGTCCGGTGGTCGCGTTCGAAGTCAATCTCGATGCGATCCCCGAACCGAAAGCCAAAGGCAAGGCGCGTTCGCAATTCACGCCATCACCATATCAACCCGTCGACCGCGATTTCGCTTTCGTGGTGGATGCGGGCACAGCCGCCGACGATGTGTTGAAAGCCGCCAAGGGCGTGGACCGCAACCTGATCGAATCCGCGCACGTCTTCGACGTCTATGAAGGCAAGGGCGTGCCCGACGGCAAGAAATCGCTCGCCATCACCTTGCGGCTGCAGCCCAAGGACAAGACGCTCACCGATGCCGAGATCGAAGCCATCGCGCAAAAGATCGTGGCTGCGGTGACAAAAGCGACGGGCGCCAGCTTACGGTCGTAATCGCGTCCCATTTCGGTCACAGAGCGGGGCCACCTTTCCCTTGAGGGAAGGCCCATGAAATTCGATCTTGTCATCGTCGGTGCGAGTTTTGCCGGTCTGGCATGCGCGCGCACGGCCGCCTTGCGCGGCCTGAAGGTTGCGGTACTCGACGCGAAAACGGACCCGGGCGCGAAGCTTCGCACCACCGGCATCGTCGTGAAAGAAGCGAGCGACGATTTCGATCTGCCGGCGAACCTGATGCGCAAAGTGCGCGGCGTCCGCCTTTACGCACCGAGCGGAAAGGCGTTGGAGCTGTCCGCACCGGGTTATTTCTTTCAGGCAACCGACACGGCTGGCGTGTTGCACTGGCTGGCCGCCGAAGCGGAACGTGCGGGCGCGCGGCTGATGTTCGGTGCGAAGTTCGCAAGCGCGGTCGAAGACAAAGATGCGATCCGGCTTCCCGATCACGGCATTTCCACCCGCTATCTCATCGGCGCGGACGGTGCGCGTTCGCGCGTGGCAAAGATCTTTGGCCTTGGTCTCAATCGTCGCTTTCTGACAGGCCTCGAAATCGAATGCGAGGAATTGCGCGGTATCGACCGGCGCTATCTGCACTGTTTCGCCGACAACCGCATCGCGCCCGGCTATATCGGCTGGATCGTGCCCGGTCATGGCGTGACGCAGATCGGCACCGCCGCGAGCCATGGCCGCAAACCAAATCTCAGACGGCTTGTCGAACGCGCCAAAGATATCTTCGGGATTTCCGACATCCGGATCGTCGAACGTCGCAGCGGGCTAATCCCTTGCGGCGGGCCGGTCAACGTCATCGGGCGCAAACGCGTCCTGCTTATCGGGGATGCTGCCGGCATGGTCTCACCGGTGACCGGCGGCGGAATTCACACCGCATTGCGCTATGGCCGGCGCGCAGCCCAACTTGTCAGCGATTATCTGGAAGACCGAGGTGCTCACCCCGTGCAGGCGCTGAACATGGAAATTCCCCGCTATCGCACCAAGCTCGCACTGCGGCGCGCGCTCGATCTGGCGCCGCCGAACACGGTGATCGAAGCCTTGCTTGTCACCCCGCCGATGCGCGCGCTTGCCCAACGGCTCTATTTTCACCGCCGGGCAGGCGACCGGGAATCCTTCGAAGCTTGGTCGGCCGCCTGGGCGAAGGACGACATGACGCCGAAGGATGAACCCGGCAGCCGCGAGCTTCGCTGCATATAGTCCGATAGACTGGCGCGATGGCGCCTGCTTCGTTCGACAGAAAATCCGGCCTTGCCTTCGTCGTCGCCTTCGGCATCGTGAGCCTCTTCGCCGATGCCGCCTATGAAGGTATGCGCGGAATCTCCGGACCGTTTCTGGCGACATTGGGTGCGAGCGGTGCCGCCGTCGGCATCATCGCGGGCGCGGGCGAGCTTGCAGGTTATCTGCTGCGATTGTTCTCCGGCGCGCTTGCACAGAAGACGCGCGCGTATTGGCCGATCACGTTATTCGGCTACACCATCCAGATGGCGGCTGTGCCGCTGCTAGCGCTCGCCGGTTCGTGGTGGATGGCGGCGCTTCTGATCGTCATCGAACGCGCGGGCAAAGCGATGCGCAATCCGCCGCGCGATGTGATGCTGGCGCGCGCGGGCGACGAGATCGGCCACGGCTGGGCCTTCGGCCTGCACGAGGCACTCGATCAAACCGGTGCCATTGCGGGCCCGTTGATCGCAGCACTCGTTCTCTGGCTGCATCACGATTATCACGCCGCCTTCGCCTGGCTCGGTGTTCCGGCAGCGCTCACATTGCTGAGCCTGTTCACCGTGCGCCTGCGCTTTGGTTTTGCAGGGCACATCGCGCCCACGATTGACGAAACCGCCAACCGCACCTTGCCCCGCGCCTTCTGGCTCTATGCCGCCGCGACCGCGCTGGTGGGTTTCGGCTTCGCGGATTTCCCGCTGATCGCTTTCCATTTCGAGAAAGCCCACATCGTGGGCCAAAGCTATGTGCCGCTGTTCTACGCGGCAGCGATGGGCGCGGCGGGCCTCGGCTCGTTGCTGTTCGGCCGCTGGTTCGATGCGCGGGGGCTTTCGATCCTCGTGCCGGGAATCCTTTTGGGTATCGCGGTGGTGCCGCTCGGTTTCCTCGGCGGCTTCTGGATGGGGCTGGCCGGCGCGCTCATCTGGGGCCTGTCGCTTGGCGTCCATGAAACGGTGATGTCGGCTGCCGTGGCGCAAATGGTGGCGGAACGGGACCGACCGCGGGCCTATGGCATTTTCACCGCCATCTTTGGGATTGCCTGGTTCGCGGGCAGCGCCATTCAGGGTGCGCTGTACGATCTTTCCATTCCGGCGCTGGTGATCGTGTCGGTTGTTGCGGAAATCGCGGCGTTTCTGCCGCTCTTTGGCGCATTGCGGCAGTTGCGGGGACCCGTGGCTGGACGGGGCTGACTCCCACGGCTAAGAACCCCGCCCGGCCTCAAGCAGCGAAGCGGTAGGCCATCAAAGAATCCCATGACCGATCTCGCCAAAATCCGCAATTTTTCCATCGTCGCCCATATCGACCATGGAAAGTCGACGCTTGCCGACCGCCTGATCCAGGTGACGGGCGGACTGTCGACCCGCGAGATGAAAGACCAGGTGCTCGATTCGATGGATATCGAGCGCGAGCGCGGCATCACCATCAAGGCCCAGACCGTGCGCCTGGAATACAAGGCGCAGGACGGCGAGACCTACATCCTCAACCTGATGGACACGCCGGGCCATGTGGACTTCGCCTATGAAGTCTCCCGCTGTCTGGCCGCCTGCGAGGGCGCGCTGCTGGTGGTCGATGCGAGCCAGGGCGTGGAAGCCCAGACGCTTGCCAACGTCTATCAGGCGATCGACGCCAATCTCGAAATCGTGCCGGTGCTCAACAAGATTGACCTGCCCGCCGCCGAGCCCGACCGCGTGCGCCAGCAGATCGAAGACGTGATCGGCATCGACGCTTCCGAAGCGGTTCCCATTTCCGCCAAGACCGGCCTCAACATCGAAGGCGTGCTCGAAGCCATTGTCACGCGCCTGCCCGCGCCCAAAGGCCAAGTCAACGCGCCGCTCAAGGCGTTGCTGGTGGACAGTTGGTACGACACCTATCTCGGCGTCGTCGTTCTGGTGCGCATCGTCGATGGCGAACTCAAGCGCGGCCAGAAGATCCGCATGATGGCCGCCAACGCCGTCTATCAGCTCGAGCGCGTCGGCGTGTTCACCCCCAAACAGGTGATGGTCGACAAGCTGGGCCCCGGCGAGGTCGGTTTCTTCACCGCCGCGATCAAGGAAGTCGCCGACACCCAGGTGGGCGACACCATCACCGACGAACGCAAAGGCACCGAAACACCGCTTGCCGGTTTCAAGCCCGCGCAGCAAGTGGTGTTCTGCGGCCTCTTCCCAGTCGATGCCGCGCTGTTCGAAGACCTGCGCGAAGCCCTTTCCAAGCTGCATCTGAACGATGCGAGCTTCACCTACGAAACCGAATCCTCCGCCGCCTTGGGCTTTGGTTTCCGCTGCGGCTTTCTGGGCCTGCTGCATCTCGAAATCATCCGCGAGCGCCTGGAACGCGAATTCAATCTCGATCTGATCACCACGGCGCCCAGCGTCATCTACCGTCTGCACATGAACGACGGCACGATGAAAGAACTGCACAATCCCGCCGACATGCCCGATGTGACGCGGATCAAATCCATCGAAGAACCGTGGATCAAAGCCACCATCTTCGTGCCCGACGATTATCTGGGTGCGGTGCTCAAGCTTTGCGAGGACCGAAGGGGTTCACAGGTCGAACTGACCTATGCCGGCGCGCGCGCGATGCTGATCTACAAGCTGCCGCTCAACGAAGTGGTGTTCGATTTCTACGACCGCCTGAAATCGGTCAGCCGCGGTTACGCCAGCTTCGACTATCACATCGAAGGCTATGAGGAAGGCGACCTCGTTAAGATGTCGATCCTCGTCAACGGCGACCCGGTGGACGCCCTTTCCATCATCGTCAACCGCAGCCGCGCCGAAAGCCGCGGCCGGGTGATGTGCGAGAAACTGAAAGAACTGATCCCGCGCCACCTCTTCCAGATCCCCATCCAGGCGGCCATCGGCGGCAAGATCATCGCGCGCGAAACCATCAGCGCGCTGCGCAAGGACGTCACCGCCAAATGCTATGGCGGCGACATCTCCCG